>ERZ841120.5-NODE-5-length-302358-cov-6.908592_pt1 | contig 302358 bp, 300 predicted proteins | sample MGYA00519572_ERZ841120 | MGnify/ENA primary metagenome ERZ841120 (study PRJEB31850, sample SAMEA3708890) | human gut metagenome | biome: human gut; feature: human-associated habitat; material: faeces | place: China | collected 2014 ...
CCTCCTTCGTCAGATTTCGATACCCCTCTGCCACCTTGCCGCCAGGGTCATGGGCGAAAATACTTTTTCCCTCTGCGCTGATTTCCTTTGCCCGGACAGAATGGGGGATTTCCGTTCCAAAGACTTTGATTTTACTTCCATAGGTGTCCCGCAGCAAAGCAGCAATCTCTTTGGCAAAGTTGGTGCGGTTATCCACCATCGTCAGCAGGATACCGTCAATCTGGAGCTTTGGATTGATCTGCCGTTTCACCTTACTGACCGTAGATAGAAGCTGTTCCAGCCCTTTGGCGGGCAGATACTCTGCCTGAACGGGAATTATGATCCTGTTCGCAGCCGCCAGCGCATTGACCGTAAGCATTCCCAACGAGGGCTGACAGTCAATCAGGATATGGGAATATTGTCCCTTCAGTGTGTCCAGATATTGCCGTAAAATCGTTTCACGGCTCATGGCGTTTACCAAAGAAACCTCCATACCGGAAAGCTGAATATCCGCAGGCATCAGGTCAACGCCTTCTGCATGATGCAGAATACCTTCTCCGGGGCGTATAGGCTGATCCATCAGAATTTTGCCCATTGCATCCGACAGTGTAAATGGCAGCTTGTCTGGTTGCGGATTTCCCAAGCTGATTGTCAGGCTTCCTTGTGGGTCCCCGTCGATCAGAAGCACTTTCTTTCCGGCCTGTGCCAGACCTATTCCCAAGTTCGCACAGGTTGTTGTTTTGCCAACGCCGCCTTTCTGGTTGGCGATGGCGATGATTTGTGTGTTCATGACTTCACCTCATTTCTGATTGTTGCTGTTGTTTCTGGAAATAGAAAAAGCCGCCACTTCAAAATTAACAGTGAAGTGACGGCTCTTTCTATCGCCGGAATACGAGTTCCTGAAATGAAAAAAGCACCCAGCATTTATACTGTGTGCTACATCAAATTCATATTCAATTATTCAAATTAGCTCAAACTATGCCAAACTGCCACAGCCAAAAAACGAGGGGAAGGAGGGCTGAAAAGCACCCCAAAAATCGGCTCTCGGTTAACCACTTTGGGAACCACTTCCCCCTCTTTTTACCCTCTTTTTGGCCAGTTAACCACTTGCGGACCACTAAAAATTGGATGAAATCGGCTCTCGTTTTGCCAAATTTGGTCAAACCATATCAGCCCGTTTAGATATAGCAAAAGCCCGGAAAACCTTGATTTTCCGGGCTTTTTGAACCATTTTGATATAGTCTGAGCAGTCGATTATCGCTTGCTGAACTGCGGAGCGCGACGTGCTGCTTTGAGACCGTACTTCTTCCGTTCCTTCATTCTGGGGTCACGGGTCAGGAAGCCCTCGGCCTTCAGAGCGGTACGGTACTCGGGGTTCATCTCCAGCAGAGCACGGGAGATGCCGTGACGGATGGCGCCGGCCTGACCGGACACGCCGCCGCCGGCAACGGTGACGACCACGTCCACCTTACCCAGCAGGTCGGTGGTGGTCAGGGGCTGACGGACCACCAGCTTCAGGGTGTCCAGGCCGAAATACTCGTCCATGTCCCGACCGTTGATGGTCACGCTGCCGGTGCCGTTCTCATACACACGGACACGGGCCACGGAGGACTTCCGGCGGCCGGTGCCGTAGAAATACTTTCTTTTGCTTTCGTACATAGTCTCTTACCTCCAATTAGACCTGGGTCCAGGCTTCGGGCTTCTGTGCGGCATGGGGATGCTCGTCACCCTTGTACAGGTGCAGGCGGGTCAGGCAGGTGCGGCCCAGAGCGTTCTTGGGCAGCATACCCTTCACGGCGTGCTCCATGGCGTAGTCGGACCGGTTCTCCATCATGATGCGGGCCTTGGTCTCCTTCAGGCCGCCGATCCAGCCGGACACCCGGCGGTAGAGCTTCTGCTCGCCCTTGTTGCCGGTGAGGACAGCCTTATCGGTGTTGATGATGATGACGAAATCACCGCAATCCACGTTGGGGGTGAAATCCAGCTTATGCTTGCCGCGGAGCAGGTTGGCGGCGGCGACGGCGGTGCGGCCCAGGGGCTTCCCGGCGGCGTCGATCACATACCACTTGCGTTCCACGGTCTCCTTCTTGGCCAGTGTAGTGGACATATTCGTTCCTCCGAATTTGGTAAAATATTTTGACTTTCTCAGTGTTCCGGAGTACAATAGCCTCCGAAAGCCTCCCTTTTATACCACATCCCGTTTGAATTGTCAACCGCTAATTTCAAAAAAATTATGGAATCCGAGAAGAACTCCCGTTTTCTCTTGAATGCTCTCTGGTTCTCTTGAATCCTTACATTCTATTTTTCATATCAGGAGGAGTAAAAAGTGCAGAAACTGGTTGGAATGGTCCGCCGCTGCGTGGAAGATTATGAAATGATCCGGCCCGGAGACCGGGTGGCCGTGGGCGCTTCCGGGGGAAAGGATTCCCTGGCCCTGCTGGTTTTTCTTTCGGAATTGAAGAAATATCCCCAAATGAATTTCGACCTGGAAGCCGTCACCATCGACATGGGCATGGGAATGGATTATTCCGGGGTCCAGAGCCTCTGCGACCGGCTGGACATCCCCTATACCATCGTTCCAACGCAAATCGGCCCCATTCTATTTGACTACCGGAAGGAACAGAATCCCTGTTCCATGTGCGCCAAAATGCGTCGGGGGGCATTGAATCAGACCCTGCTGGACCGGGGACTCAATAAGCTGGCCCTGGGCCATCATTATGACGATGCGGTGGAGACTTTCCTCATGTCCCTGCTGTTTGAAGGCCGCATCAGCTGCTTCCAGCCTGTGACCCGCCTGGACCGGACGGGCATCGACCAGATTCGCCCCATGCTTTATCTGCACGAAAAGACCATCGACCACTTTGCCCAGCGGGAAAATCTGCCCATCCTCACCAACCGCTGCCCGGTGGATAAGATCACCAAGCGGGCGGAGGTAAAGGACCTTCTTTATCGGCTCAGCGGGGAATATCCCGACCTGAAAGAGCGTATCTTCGGGGCCATGCAGCGGCTGCCGCTGCCGGAGTGGGAACCGAAGCACCACACGAGGAGAAAAAATATCGATTAAGGCTGCAACGTTTCGCCTTCTTTCTGCGTTATCCGAGCAGAAAGGGGGCGAACCCATGAAAGCGAAATGGAGACGGCGGCCCCGTCTGGACCGGTGCCGGGATGTGCGGATGCGCTTTTTCCGTGCGGACCGGCTGGAACTGGGGCGGCCATGGTAACAAATATGTGGGAAGAACTCTACAAGCAGCACTATCAGGAGTTGCTGCGGAAGGCCGTGTGCATCTGTCGGAATTCCGCCCAGGCGGAGGACGCCGTGCAGGAAACATTTCTACGGGCCTTGCAGAACGTGTCCGTCGTGGAGGATCTGGGCCCAAGCCAGCGGCGGGCCTGGCTGTTCCGGGCGCTGAAAAATCTGCTGACCGACGGCTTCCGGCGGAATACTCTGGAGGACCAATATACCCAGGAATTGCCCCCGGAGGCAGCCATCGAGCAGGAGCCGGGCTTTGAGGATATTGAGAACGAACTGTTTCTGTCCCGGCTGCCCCCGGAGGAGCAGCTGGTGTTCCGGCTCCGGTTTCTGGAGGGCTACACCGGCGAGGAGATCAGTGAAATGCTGAACCTTCCTGCCGGGACCGTCCGCTCCCGGCTGTCCCGCAGCCGAAAAAAGCTGCGAAAAATGCTGAAATAAAATGCAACGTTTCGGCTCTGTCCTTCGTTATCCGGGCAGAACCAAAAAACAAGGAGGAAACCCATTATGAAAAAAGTCATTACCTGCAGCACCTGCGATACCCGCAGCGCCACGGAGGAATCCCTGTCCGCTTTTGAGAAAATCATCATCAACACTTCGGACCTGCTGGTCAGCCCGGAGAGCAAGCTGCTGCTGGACCGGTACGGCGTGGAAATTCATTGCGCCGGCGTGGTCGAAGTACCCGGCAACTGCGTTATCCGCACCGTCAACGGCATGGCCGCCATCACCCCCACGGATACAGCAGGCCCCGCCACCATCCTGCAGGTCAACGGCCGGCTGGACATTGCCCCCGGCACGCAAGAGGCCCTGAAACGCTACGTCAAAATCCACGTCAACGGAATGGTCTGCTACCCCAACTCTCTGGAGGGCCATTTGCCTATGCTGGACCTGAACGGCAGCACCACCTGCTACCCGGACGATGCGGTGATCCTGAAAAACAACGCCTCCATTGACCATATTTTCCTGCTGCGGGCCAAGGACCGGCTCTATTGGAGTCCCAACCGCCTGATCTGCACGGACCTGACCCTGGATACCGCCGCACTGAAAGCCAAGGGTGCCCGCTTCGATGCCCGGAAGGCCCTGATTGCGGAATCCCTGCTGGAGGACATGGTGGACCTGATGGATGACCGGGCGGACATCATCCCGGTTCCGGACGGGACCCGGGTGCTGACCGACAATGTAACCCTAACCACCAATCTCCTCAAAAAGATGGGCAAGAAGCTCTATGTGCTGGGCAACGTGAAGGTGGAGGACGCTGCTGCACTGGAAGCCATCGAATATCTGCATGTGGATGGTTCCGTCACCGTGGACGAGACAAGCAAGGATCTGGCAGAGCTGAAAGCAGAAGCCGAAGGGGGCGTGAAAGTCCTCAGGGCCACAAGCGGACGGGTCATTGAGGACCGGGACGACACCGTAGATGTGACGCTCTGGATGCTGGAGCAGGGCGGACTGCACATTCAGGACTGCAATACGGTGTGGATCGATCCGTCCATCGCACCGGAAGTGATTCTGGACCGGCTGACCATCGAGGACTGCGAGAGTGTCTGCTGCGCCCCGGCCCAGAAGGGCGCCGTCAGCTTCGTTTGCGAGGATGTGGAGGAGATTATGACCGAGGAGGACACCGCCAAGGAAAAAGAGGAAAGGGAAGAACCCTGTGACCCGGATACCGTGATCATCCGTGCGACGGATTATGTGCTGTAAGCAAGGGCGGCTTCTGATACGGATGTTTATGTGTGCATCCGGCGGAATGTTTGCCGCTTGTTTGTAAAATGCCCCGGGAACCCCCGGCGGCGGGAATCTCCCCGCCGCCGGGGGTTGTGTTTCGCCCCGCCGGTTTCTGCGTATGAAATCTGACGGGCCGGGCTTTTTTCTGCCTTCCGCTTGCAAATTCCGGCCGCATCTGCTATAATACAAACATAATTTCGATTCTCGGAGGCACCCATGGCTCGTCGCAGCAAAAACCGCATCGCCCTGGGCGCTCTGGGCATGGTGCTGATGACGGTTTTCGCCTTCCGGCTGGATTCCTCGGACCCCAAGGCCAACTGGCTGGAACAGGCGGTCAACGGCTTCGCCCAGGCTTGCTTTTTCGTGGGACTTTTGCTGATTTGATGACGTTTTGAGAGGAAACTATGAAGAAAATCATTGTCCTAGGCTGCCCCGGAAGCGGGAAAAGCACATTTGCCAGAGCCTTGCAGAAACGGACGGGACTCCCACTATTCTATCTGGACCGGATGAATTGGAATCCGGACCGGACCACCGTGGAAAAAGCGGTTTTCCTGGAACGCCTGCGGGAGGTCCTGAGCCGTGAGGAATGGATTCTGGACGGAAATTATGGGTCTACCATCGAATTGCGCTTGCAGGCCTGCGATACGGCCTTTTTCCTGGACTATCCTGTGGAGGTTTGCCTGGACGGCATCCGGGAACGGCGTGGAAAGGTCCGGGAGGATATGCCCTGGGTCGAGGGGGAGCGGGAGGAAGATGCCGATTTTCTGGCATTTATCCGGGCTTACCCGATTCAGAGCCGCCCGAAAGTTCTGGAATTACTGGCCCGGTATTCGGAGAAAGAGACCCATATTTTCCGGGACCGCAGTGAAGCGGATGCGTTTCTGGAAATGCTCTGAGATTTTGGAGGTGGAGAACCCATGTATTTTGCCTATGGCGAAACGGAACTTGCCTATCTGCGGAAAAAGGACAAACGGCTTTGCGAAGTCATTGATCGGCTCGGCCATATCGACCGGGCGGTGGACACGGACCTCTTTTCTTCCGTCGTTCACCACATCATCGGCCAGCAGATCTCCACCAAGGCCCAGGAGACGATCTGGAACCGCTGCCGGGATGCGCTGGGGGACATCAACGCCGAAACGATTCTGTCAGCCGGGGTCCCCAAGCTGCAAAGCCTGGGCATGACCTTCCGCAAGGCGGAATATATCACGGATTTTGCCGAAAAGGTCCGCTCCGGGGCCTTCGATATTCAGGCAGTGGAGCAGATGCCTGACGCCGAGGCTATTCAGGCCCTCAGCAGCCTGAAGGGCATCGGCGTGTGGACGGCGGAAATGATTTTATTGTTCTGTTTGCAGCGGCCGGACGTATTCAGCTATGACGACCTGGCCATTCAGCGAGGGCTGCGGATGGTCTACCACCACCGTGCCATCGACCGGAAGCTGTTTGAAAAATACCGCCGCCGGTTTAGCCCCTATTGCAGCGTGGCCAGCCTGTATCTCTGGGCGGTGTCCGGCGGGGCCATCCCGGAAATGCGGGACTACAAGCCGAAAAACGGAGGAAAAACATGATTTTTACCGGACATTATGCTTCTCCGCTGGGAAATATCTTGCTTACCGCCGACGAGACTGGCCTGACGGGGCTTTGGTTTGAAGGGCAGAAATATTACGCCCAGGGCCTTCCGGAGGAACGCCGGGAGGCGGAAACGCCCGTACTGACCCAGACAAAAGACTGGCTGGATATTTATTTTTCCGGGGAAAAACCGGATTTTCTGCCGCCCCTGCACCCGGCGGGTTCCCAGTTTCAACAGGATGTGTGGAATCTTTTGCTGGAAATCCCCTACGGGGAAACCAGGACCTACGGCGAAATTTCGAAAAAACTGGCGGAACGGCGAAATTTGTCCCATTCCTCCGCCCAGGCGGTGGGCGGGGCCGTGGGGCATAACCCGGTGTCGATCATCATTCCATGCCACCGGGTGGTGGGGACCAACGGCAGCCTCACCGGCTATGCCGGTGGGCTAGAGCGAAAAATCAGGCTGCTGGAACTGGAACACACGGAATGGACCGGGCTGTTCGTACCCACCGGGGGAACGGCCCTTTGAGCATACGAAGATTTCAAACGGAAGGAGTATCGGCGTGGACAGAACGGAATTTGACCGGAAATATACCCGGCGGCTGAACCCCCAGCAGCAGGAAGCGGTCCACGCCGTGGAGGGGGCAGTCCTGCTGCTGGCGGTCCCCGGCAGCGGAAAGACCACCGTGCTGGTGACCCGGCTGGGGTATATGCTCTGCTGCTGCGGCATCCCGGCGGATAAAATTCTGACCATGACCTACACGAAAGCGGCCACCAGGGAGATGAAGCAGCGCTTTTCGGCGCTTTTCGGACAGGATTGCCCGGAAATCCCGGAATTTCGGACGATCAACGGCGTTTCTTCCAAAATCATCGCCTATTACGCCCGGACCCACGGCAGCGGACCGGCCTTCACGCTGATGGAGGACGAAGGGCGGCTTTCCAAGCTGGTGGCGGACCTGTACCGGGAACTGAACGGGGAATTTGCCAGCCAGAACGTGACCAGAGAACTGCGCAAATGGATTACCTTTGTAAAAAACCAGATTCTGGAGGAGCAGGAGATCGCCGAGTTGGACACGGGCTTCGACCGGTTCCCGGAACTTTACAAGCAGTATAATCTGCTGCTGCGCCAGCAGCGGTGGATGGACTATGACGATCAGATGGTCTATGCCAAGACGATCCTGGAGCAATATTCGGACATTCTGGCCTATTTTCAGGAGACCTTTCCCTATACCTGCGTGGACGAATCCCAGGATACCTCTAAAATACAGCACGCCATTATTCACCTGCTGGCTCAAAAGACAGGCAATTTGTTCATGGTGGGGGACGAGGACCAGAGCATTTACGGCTTCCGGGCGGCGTACCCCGATGCCCTGATGGACTTTGAAAAGACCTATTCTGGGGCCAGGGTGCTGCTGATGGAGGAAAATTACCGCTCCACCCCGGAAATTTTGCAGTCGGCGGACCGGTTCATTCAGAAAAATCAGGACCGGCACCCCAAGACCATCCATCCCACCCGGGCCTCCGGGGCAAATGTACATCTCATTTCGACGGTGGACCGGGCGGTCCAGTTCGGCTGGCTGGCAAAAGTGGCGGAGCAGGGCAATGACCAGACCGCCATTCTCTACCGGAATAACGACAGCGCCCTGCCTCTCATCGATCTGCTGGACCGCCGGGGCATCCCCTACCGGTGCAGACAGATGGACGACACGTTTTTCACCCACCGCATCGTGACGGACATTCTGGACATTCTGGCCTTTGCCCACGACCCCCGGAACGGGGAGATTTTCCTGCGCATTTACTATAAATTCGGCGGGGGCATTTCCCGGAAAGCGGCGGATTTTGCCTGCCAGAAAAGCAGTGCCACGGGAATGCCCATCCTGGCGGCTTTGCGGAGCTTTCCACAGCTTTCTCAGTACGCCCGGGACCATGTGCCGAATCTTATGGGGACCCTGCCGAAGCTATTGCAGGACACAGCCCTGTGCGGCCTGAACCGTATCTGGAAAGAACTGCGCTACATGGACTATGTGGAGCAGATGCAGCTGGACGCCAATAAATATGAAATTCTCTGCCTGCTGGCGGAGCAGGAACCCAGTCTGGACGCTCTGGTGGAGCGGCTGGACCGGCTGCGGGCGTTGGTGTCCGGTCCGGCACAGTCCGGCGGCGTTATTCTCTCCACGGTCCATTCCAGCAAGGGCCTGGAATATGACCGGGTGTACCTGCTGGACGTGATGGACGGAATTTTGCCTGCCCAGCCGGAACCCAAGGGTATGGAGGAAACGAAGCAATATCAGGAGGAGCGGCGGCTTTTCTATGTGGCTATGACACGGGCCAGGGACCATTTGCACCTGTTCTCCTGCCTGTGCCGCAGCGCTTCTTTTATCAAGGAGATACAGCAGAACCTGCCGGTGGAAACACCGGAGCCGGAGGACGTGTTCGGGACGCTGCCACGGGAATTGTTCGGCAAGCGCTATCACCATGGGGAAAAGGGCTGGGGGACCGTCCTGGCCTCCTGCGAGGGGCTGTGCATGATCGCCTACCCGGATGGGACGGTGCAGTTCCTGACCGTGGGGCAGATGTATGACCAGCGGAGCGTTGTGCGAAAAATCCCGGAAAAAACGGCGGCTCCGAAGATAAATGCAAAGCCCGTGGAGAAAAAGCCGGAGGAGAAAAAGAAACCGGAGAAAACGACCCTGAGCCCGGAAGAACGGGCCGAACTTGCTGCAAAAGCCCAGCCGGGGCGGCGGGTCAGGCACAATGCCTTCGGGCCGGGAATCGTTAAGAATTACGGGAACGGCGTGGTGACGATTCGCTTCCCGGAGTTCGGAGAAAAGAAATTTGTGCTGCTGGATGTGGTGCGCCGGGGGCTGCTGCGTTTTGACGAAGAATAGGAGAAAGACAATGAGCAGAACGGAAAATGTAGAGCTGACCGTGGTGTGCATGCTGGAGGACGGCGACAAAATTTTGCTGCAGGACCGGGTGAAGACCGACTGGCACGGCTATGCCCTGCCGGGGGGCCATGTGGAAAAAGACGAGTCCTTCCTGGATGCGGTAAAGCGGGAAATGAAGGAGGAGACCGGCCTGGAGATCCGAAACCCCAGGCTGGTGGGCCTGAAGCAGTTCCCCATCGACAATGGCCGGTATCTGGTTGTTTTGTTCAAGGCCACGGAGTGGTCCGGGGAACTGACCTCCTCGGAGGAGGGGAAGATGGAGTGGGTGGAATATGCCCGCCTGCCGGAGCTGGACACCGTGGCGGACCTGGAAGAAATGCTGAGAATGATGAATTCTCCGGACCTGACGGAGCTCCGGTATGTGCCAAATGGGGACAATTGGATCGCCGTCATTCAATAAAAGATCATAAAAAACAGGAGCCTTCGTATAAGCGAAGGCTCCTGCTGCTGTTTTAGAGTGTCTGCAGAACACTGCCGATGTCGGCGTCAATGCAGATGGACTGCTTTTCAATTTCCTCCGGACACACCGCTTGCCCATGATTGATGCAGGCGTAAATGGCATTTGGATTTTTCACCGTCATGCGCCAGAAGGGGTATTTGATGATAACCGGGGTGTTATAGCCCACGCCCAATTCCAGAAAGAGAATTTTTTCGCCTGCACGGGTGCGGAGGAAATTTTCGTATCGCTCTGCCGCCCGGTGCCAGCCCTCGTCCTCCACAAAAGAATCGTCGGCACGGAGGTTCATGGTCAGCGGCCTGCCGCAATGGGGGCAGACAGGGAGCAATTCCGTGGGGACTTTTCCATTCACCTGCCGCCGGACCATTTCCCGAACGACTGCCTCGTTGTCAAAGGTCTCCTGGCAGCACGGCCCGCTGCACTGGAACAGGCCGTAATCGCCCTGGGTGTAGAACAGGCGCTTTTTGTCGAATCCGGCCTTCTGGAAGCAGTGGTCCACGTTTGTTGTAATGACGAAATAGTCCTTACCGGCCACCAGCTTCAGAAGGTCCCCATAGACCGGCTTGGGGGCATCCTGATAGCGGTTCAGGAAAATATACCGGCTCCAATAGGCCCAATACTCTTCTTGGGTGGGATAGGGGTAAAACCCGCCGGAATACATATCCGAAAAGCCGTATTTCTCTGCAAAATCCGAGAAATTTTGCTCAAAACGCTCCCCGTTGTAGGTGAAGCCCGCCGAGGCGGACAGACCAGCCCCGGCACCAATTACAACGGAGTCACAGTCCTGCAAAGCTGTCCGCAGTCGTTCAATCTGCTCAGAGCAGCTTTTCGTAGATGGCTTTGTCCAAATCCTTGAAAACATTGAAAATCACCTTCTTGACACTGGTTTGCTTTTTGAGAAATTCTTTGACTGTCGCTACTGCAATCTCTGCCGCCAGCTCGTTGGGGAAATGAAATTCGCCGGTGGAAATGCAGCAGAACGCCACGCTTTCCAACCCATTTTCTGCCGCCAGTTCCAGACAGGAGCGGTAGCAGGAGGCCAGCAGGTCCTCGTCCTCCTGCGTAACCCGCCCGCTGATGATGGGTCCCACGGTGTGCAGCACATACCGGCAGGGAAGATCAAACGCCGGGGTGATTTTCGCCCGACCGGTGGGTTCCGGATAGCCCTGCCGCTCCATCAATTCCGCACAGGCATGGCGCAATTCTACGCCTGCATAGGTGTGAATGGCATTGTCGATACAGCGGTGATTGGGCACATAGCAGCCGGTGAGGCCGGAATTGGCGGCATTGACGATGGCATCGCACCGGAGCGTGGTAATATCCCCCTGCCAGAGGTACAGCCCCGGCTGAATGGGGGACAGGTCCGAAATGTCGGTAATGCCCTTTGCGGCGGTTTCGACTTGGAGATATTCGTCCTGGACTTGCAGAAAGTCAGCGCCGACGGGCTGGGGCCTGCGGACGTTCATCAGCCCACGGAGTAAGATCTTCTGCCGCTCAGAGTCCGCCGGGATGATCTGCTTCTGGCAGGAGGGGCGTTCGTTCAGCAGAGATCGAATTAAAAATAACCGCTTTTCGCTTTGATTCATTGCTTTTCCACCGCCTTTACCGGACAGTTTTCATAGCACGCCCCGCAATGGAGGCAATGCTCCGGCTGAATGGTGTATTGTTCGCCGGGAACAATGCACTTCTGCGGGCAGTGGTTCAGACAGGTGCCGCAGCCGATGCAGCCATCGGTGATACGATAGCCCTTTTTCTCGGCTTCCGCCCGCCCAACCGTATAAACCTCACGGAAGATAGGCTTCACGCCCAGGTTGAAGTATTCCACGGTGAAGTCCCGGAGTTCAAAAATGATGCCGATGTTCCGGGTGTCTCCGGGATATACATTCGCAAGATACGGCTGTTCCGCAAAGATCGTATGGATTTTTTCCTCCTGCTTTTCCGCAGGCACCGCCTTGCCGGACAGTCGGATCATTTCCTTGAACCGGGTATAAGCGAGGATCTGCACCCGTCCGTCGGTCAGCAGCTCGTCGCAGAATGCCTTACCCCTTGCCGTGAAGAAATACAGAGAATCCGGCTCATAGTGAATGGCGCTGATGCAGCGAATCTGCGGTGCACCGTTTTTATCTACGGTGGCGAAGGACAGCACTCCGCAGAGCTTCAATTTTTCCAAACAGATTTGTGCGTTCATTTTGCAGCACCTCCCATGCGGATCACGCGCCCCTCTTTTCTCGGCTTCGGGGTGGGGTGCGTGTCGCCCTCTTTGGCGTAGCCCAAAAGAAGCTGCATGACGGCATAGCGGTCGGTGGGAATGTTCCACTGCCGCGAAATTTGCTGCAAGGCGGCTTCTTCCATTTGCTTCGGCTCAAACCGCCGAATGGAACGGCGGTGCAGGATGGTTTCAAAAATATCAGGCATCGATCTTTACCTCCTTCCAACACTGCGGGTCGGCGGCATAGAAATTCCCGCCCTTGCCGCTGGCCACAGCAGGGCAGCCCCGGCAGAATGCCAGCAGCTCGCATTTGCTGCACTTCTCAAATTTCGTGTAGTCCCGGTAGCGTTCCATCTGGCACACCCAGACATCCGCCAGCTGATCGGTGAACACATTGGCCACCTTGCTGTTCTGCACCCGGCGGCAAGCATACACATCCCCGGTGGGGAGGATCGTCAGGTGGCAGTTGCCGCAGTTGCAGCCGCCGTAGATGATGCCCTCCTCCACGGTTTCGGGGATTTTGAATGCCCCGGTTTCGTACTCATACAGCGTCCACAGATGGTCTTTCTTATTGAAGTAGGTCTGGCAGCCTGCGGCCTCATATTCCTTGAATTTCTTGTCGCAGTCATCGAGCAGCTTGCGGTAGCGCAGCGGCTCGATGCCCACATCCTTTTCCTCGCTGGTGGGGCAGTAACGGGCGAAGGCAAAGACATTCACACCTGCTGCCACAACAGCGTCGATGATGCCGGGGACCTCGTCAATGTTCATGCCGGAAACGGTGGTCATCACCACGGAGCGAATGCCCGCCCGATTGATGCAGCCGATCTTCTCCAACGTAATATCAAAGCTGCCGGGCTTGCGGAACCAGTCGTGGGTTTCACGCAGGCCGTCAATGGAAAGCTGATATTTTTCGCAGCCGTAGTCTTTCAGGCGGCGGCAGACTTCATCCGTCAGGTGGAAGGGGTTGCCCAGAATGGTGAAGGGGGTGTGGTGTTCCTTCATCAGTCCCAGCAGCTTCCAGAAATCCGGGTGCAGAATGGGGTCGCCGCCGGTGATGTAGAAATACGGCAGACGGTCATAGACCTGGCAGAAGTCCAGGCAGTTGTAGAAGGTGTCCTGCATTTGCTGCCAGGACATTGCATCCAGCTTCTTGTTGCAGTTTTCAGAGAAAATGTAGCAGTGCTTGCACCGCTGGTCGCATTCATCGGTGATATGCCACTGGAAAGAAAAATACTGTTTCATGGGATCCTCCTTGTTGTGATGGGACGCATTTCCGAAAGCGTAACCGCCGTTGCCCTCTCGGAAATACGCCCCAAGATCGTTTTCTTGGAGCGTACTTCGTCGCCACAAGCTCCATATCATGCGGTTCCGCGTAAACGCGAAACCTGATTCATTCCGCTGTGACTCATCCTCCCACAAAATCCTGCGATTTTGTGGGAACCCTGCCTTTACTGCTTGTCGCCAGCGCCGCAGGCAGTGCCGCAAGCGGCAGGCTTCTCAGCGGGCTTATCGCCGGCACCGCAGGCAGAGCCGCAAGCAGCAGGCTTCTCGGTGGGCTTGTCGCCAGCGCCGCAGGCGGAGCCGCAAGCGGCGGGCTTCTCAGCGGGCTTGTCACCGGCGCCACAGGCGGAGCCGCAAGCAGCGGGCTTCTCGGCGGGCTTGTCACCGGCACCACAGGCAGTTGCGGGAGCAGTGGTCTCCGCCTTCTTGTTCCAGCCAAAGAGATGAGAAAGTGCCATAATGAATTACCTCCGAATCAAGTTCTCAGTGGGCTTTGCCCTCTGTGCTTCTTATTTTACTCGGAATTTCCGGCGGCACAAGTACGCACAATTTTATTACATCGTCACCTTTTGGTGACTTTTGGAGAGCCGGAATTGCCCCTTGCAATTCTAAGCGTGCTGCACTATAATATGAATGTAACATATGAAAAGAGGTGCTGTATATGCTGACCAAAGAAGAACTCCCTGCCTGCCCGGTAGCCACCACCGTCCAGATGATCGGCAGCAAATGGAAGCTGCTGATCATGCGAAACCTGCTGGCTCGTCCGTGGCGGTTCAATGAACTGAAAAAGGACTTGGAGGGAATCAGCCAGAAGGTACTGACGGACAGCCTGCGCTCCATGGAGGCCGACGGGATCATCACCCGCACCGTCTATCCCGAAGTCCCGCCCAGGGTGGAATATGCCCTCTCGGAATTGGGGGAGTCCATGCGGCCCATTATGAAGGCTATGGAGGTCTGGGGCGCAGCTTACAAGGCCCAGTTCGGAGCGGACGGCGGGGAGGGCGCATAAAATTGCCTTCACGTTTTTGGCTGTTCTGCCGGTCGTGGCCGGATATTTTCTCCTGCTCTATGCGGGGGTGGGGCTGATCCGGGACAAGCGGTTTTTCGGCTCGGCCCCTAAGGAAAATCCGGATGCCATCCCGGACCGGAAGCCGGAACGGTTTCCCGGGGCTCACATTCTGGGCTGGACATTGGGCGTTCTGGCCCTGGCGCTGATGGTCGGAGGCTTTGTGCTGGGTGGCTGGGACGGCATCCGTTCCGGGTTCGGCTATTGGGCGTTTTTCGCCCGGTTCGTGGACATGCTTTACCTGGTGGAGCTGTACGACATTGTCTTTTTCGCCCATTTTACCCGGAATTGAAGGGCATCGGCGGACCCCACCAGTTCGGCTACAACAAAAAGGTCCACGCCCTGCATTTTGTGTTCTACCTGCCTGTCAGCCCCTTGCTGGCCTGGGGCTGCACGCTGCTTTGAAACGGCGCTTTTTGTGGGCCAAAAATGCGGAAAAACTTCTTCTGCCTATTGAAAATCGAAATTCACAATGTTACAATATAGAGGAAAAGAGGGGACCGCTGAAAGGCGGCCTTTCCGTTGAAGGATAGTTAGGATAGACTAACTATGGAAATGGGGGAGAAGCGATGTCCTTTGTGGAGAATACCCGCAAGCCCGTGGGCTTTGGGGGAAAGCTGATGGTGGCGGCCATGAATCTGGGCCATCAGGCCCTGGCCCGGTGGGGCCTGGGCTTTCTGAATGTCGGGCCGGAGGCGGAAATCCTGGACTGCGGCTGCGGAGGCGGAGCCAACCTGCACGCACTTCTGAAACGCTGTCCCAAGGGAACGGCCGTAGGCCTAGACTATTCCCCGGTCAGCGTGGCGGCATCCCGGAAGAAGAACCGGGCGGCCATCGCCGCCGGACGGTGCCGGGTGGAGCAGGGGGACGTTTCGGCCCTGCCCTTTGAGGACGAGAAGTTCGATTTGGCCACGGCCTTTGAGACGGTCTATTTCTGGCCGGACCTGGGCGGCAGTTTCCGGGAGGTTTTCCGGGTGCTGAAGCCCGGCGGGACGTTTCTCATCTGCAACGAGAGCAATGGCGACACGGACAGGGACGAAAAGTGGGCGAAGATCATCGGCGGCATGACCATCTACAAGGATATTGAATTAAAGGCGTATCTGGAGCAGGCGGGCTTTCACGAGGTGCAGATACACAAAAAGAAAAGCTGGCTCTGCGTCACGGCGCGGAAATGAGGAGAGATTATGTCGAAAAAAGCAACGGAATTTCAAAGAAAAGCAATGAGCAAAATGTACCGGGGGAAGGAGATATTCAAGCCCCTGAACACCGGCTGGATCGACGAGAACGTAGCCTGCGTTCGGGAGTGGGTGGCGAACATCTTCTTCTACCGGAAGGGGGACACAACCATTATGATCGACGCCGGGTACAATTACGACCGGCTGGAGGAGAAAATGGGCTGGCTGGGCATCGCCCCCAAGTCCATCCGGCACATCCTCATTACCCATCAGGACACGGACCATGTGGGAGCCGTGGAGGCGGACAGCCCCGGCCTGTTCAAAAAGGCCAAGCTGTACATCGGGGAGGTGGAGGACCGGTATCTCACCGGGGCCGTCCGGCGGAAGGTCATTTATCACCTCTACAAGCTGCCCCAGGTGACGATAAACAACCGCAAGCAGCTCTTAAAAGACGGGGAGACCCTCCGCATCGGGGATATTAAAATCAAGTGCTTCCTGGTCCCCGGACACACCTGGGGCCACATGGTCTATCTCATTGACGACAAGTACCTGTTCACCGGCGACACCCTCTGGTTTGGGGCCGACGGCGGATACAGCTTCATTTCTGCCCTGGCGGAAAACAACAAGCTGGCGGTGCAGTCCCTGGTCATCCTGGAAGCCAAGCTGAAAAAGATGGGGGTGCAGCCTCTGTTCATCACCGGCCACACCGGCTGGACGGATAATTTTGAATTTGCCTTTGCCCACAAAGACAAGCTGTGCTCGCCCTTCAAGAAGAAGGTCCACGACCCCTCGGCTCCCTATGATGCCTACGAGGAATCCGACGACACGGAGGAGAAGGCCAAAAGCGGTTTTCTGCCCGGCGTTTGCTGCAAGGGGGCAAGAACATGATCTGGAGGGTACTTTTGGAAGGACTGGGCCTGGGGGTCCTGCTGATTCTGGTCTGCGCCGTGGGCATCCGCAACGGGGCCGTGGGCATGGTCCATCTCTATGAGCCGACGGTCCAGGACCGGTGCGTGTCCTTGGGGCTGACCACGAAGGAAAAGATCCGGAAGAACAGCCTGATTTTCAAGGCGGTGTGCCTGCCGGGATATATCGCCTACGTTCTGATTTTCGTCTATGCCGTCAACGGCGCACGGGGCTTTCTTGCGGGCTTCTGGCAGCTTCTGGTGATTTTGTCCGTTATGAATCTCATGGACCGCTTCCTGGTGGATGATTTCTGGGTGGGCCACACGAAGGCCTGGACCATCCCCGGCACGGAGGACCTGAGGCCCTACATTTCCGGCGCCGCCAAGGGGAAAAAGTGGATTTTCGGGACCCTGGGCATGGCGGTGATCTCTGCCCTGCTGGCGGGGATTATGAGCCTGATTTTGAAGTAAAGAGGCGAAAACAATGCAGTTTCGGACATTGGGAGAGAAAAAGAATCCTGCAGTGCTGTTTTTCCACGCCATGGGCGTCACCGGGGACAGCAGCGAACGGGTGGCGGCCTGTTTGCAGCAGGACTATTTCTGCATCCTGCCCACGTCCACGGTCTACTGTGCGGGCGAGCAATACGTCAGCAAGGCCGACGAAGTGGCCCAGGTGGAGACGTTTTTGGACCGGCAGGGGGTAGGGGACATCGCCCTGGTGGTGGCCTCCTCCATCGGGGCGGACCTGGCTATGGCCTTCCTGACGGGGACGGCCCGGAAAATTGGCCATGTGTTCTTTGACGGCGGGCAGTTCGCCCAGATCGGCAAAGGCACCCGGAACATCCTGGTCCCCTTCCTGTACATGGCCATCAAGAGCCTGTACTGGTCCAAGGGCGGGACCTTGAAGAAGATCCTGTGGTGTGACGACGGGGCCATCAAGCCCTATTTCATCGCCGCAGGTAAAGCATTGACCTACGGAAATCTGCGCCGCCAGCTTGCGGACAGCCTGGAGGACAAGCCCTTCCCGAAGCTTCCGGAGGATCTGCAAAGGAGAACGTATTTTTCCTTCGGCAGCAGCGAGGACCATTATAAGTACCGGGAAGCAGTGAAAAAAGCCTATCCGGCGGGAAATTTTCCGGTGTTTCACGGGTACGATCACATGCAGTATCAGATTCGGAATCCCCAGGGCTTTGCAGACCTGCTCCGGTGCATCGTGGAGCAGAATACCCTGCCGGAACTGCCCTTTTTGAGCAAGTGAGGGCCGGAATATGAAGAAAAATTACTTGATCACTGCCTTTCAGAAAACCCTTTCCAAGCAATTTCCCGCCCAGGCGGCGGAACTGTACCGGGCCTTTCAGGACCGGCTCAACGCCCTGCGTGCGGAGAACGCCGGGGCTTCCCCGGAGGAAGAGCGGCATTTGGAGGGGCAAATCCTGCCGGGAATCGCTGCTTATGAAGTCCTGCAGCGGGTGATGCCCAAGGAGGAAGCCCTGAAAACCGTCCACGGCTATGTGGAGGAGCGGGCCTGGAAATTGAAGAAAATCTTCCTGAAACTGATGAAATTTCCCGGATTTTATAAAAAAGTCCCGGATATTTTCTGCAAGCAGACCCCGAAGCTTTTCGGCACGGCGGCGGGCTTTGCGGCCAAGGAAATCCAGACCGGCGGTGGGGTGTGGCGCATCGACATGACCCAATGCCCCTATCACGATGCCTGCGTCCGATACGGCTGTCCGGAACTTTGCCCCAGCTTCTGCGACAGCGACGATATTACCTACGACGGCCTGCACCCGAAGCTCTGCTGGCACCGGACCAAGACTCTGGGCCGGGGGGACGAATGCTGCGATTTTTGCCTGAAACGGACGGATATTGAAGGGAGGAACATGATATGAAATATGCAGGAATGCCTGCGGCCATGTGGACGCTGTTTGCCGGGTCCTTCCGGAAGCAGCTGACGGCCATTCTGGGCTACGACGAAACGGCTGCCAGGGAAATGATCCGGAAGGCCAAGCCCAAATACAAAGAACTCATTGCCCGCCTGCCGGAATTTGAAAAGGCGGACCGGTTCAAAATGAACATTGTCAACTGTGCCATGCTCAGCGCCATCATTCTCTTCATGCCCCAGCGGCCGGAGGTGGGACCGCTGACGGATTTTTACGCAAAATCCATGTCCACGGCCCCGGCCCGCTGGGCCTTCCGCAAGAGCGGCAAGCGCCAATATACGGAGAAGCACATGGCGGGCCTGAAAGCCACGGCAGACCTGAAAGCGGCGGACCGGAACCCCTATTCCTGGAACATGGAGTTCTTCGCCTACCCGGACGGCAGCGGCTACGAAGCCCGGTTCAGCAAATGCGGCATCTGCACGCTTATGCGGGAATTGGGCCTTGCAGACCTGATCCCGGCCATGTGCCGCTTCGACTATACCATGAGCGAATTGGGCGGAACCACGGATTTTGTGCGGGAATACACCCTGGCCTCCGGGGGACCTTACTGCGACTGCGGGTACAAACAGAAAAAATAAAAAGCATCTTTTACACCGCCGGAAAAATTGGGGAAAGCCCCCTGCTTTTCCGGCGGTTTTGTGCTATGACAGGGAAACGAAAGGAAGGTGGGGCGTTTGCCCAGGCCGAATGTATGGTTAAAGCGGCTTTCCGTGCCGTTTTTGTGGGCCGCCGGAGGGCTGATTTTAGCGGCAATGGTGCTTTCTCATATTGCCGGTCTGAACGTATTGGCGAATAGCTTTTATCTGGCGGCCTTTGTGCCGTCCGGGGTGCCGGTGCTGCTGCGGGCTGTACAGGCGCTCCGGTTCATTGACCGGTTTGCAAAATACGATACCCCGGCGGTGGCGGTCCTGGCGGCACTGTACGCCCAGCTGAAGGAGGTCCCCGCCAAGGAGATTTTTCAGCAGCTGCGGCAGGTGACGGGGGACTATACCGTTCCGGAGGACGCCTGCCCCACCTACGCCAAGACCTATCAGCTTCTGGCGGAATTGGATAAGGCCTTCGGTTAAATCCGGGGAGGGCACGGCTGGGGCTGCGCCTTTTCTTTTTGCCCCGGCTGTGCTATAATACGGAAAAAAGGAGGGATGCCCATGGACGGGACCTATCGGAAATTCCTGGAAAGCGGCCTGGACCTGACGGCCCTGGGGGTGGAGCGCCGGGCGGAAAACGCCCCCTATTTCTGCACCCCAAAGGGGGCAAACATTTTCGGCTGGGCCGGGGTGGACGGCATCCATTTTTGCTTTGTCCGGGGCTTCGGAACGCAGATTTTTGCGGTCAGCCCCGCCAATGCTCCGGGGGAATTCGTACACCCGATTGCGGCGGATTTTGCGGATTTTCTCCGGCTGCTGCTGGCCTGCGGGGACAGTGCCGCTCTGGAGCAGGCGTGGATGTGGGACGAGGGGACATTTGACACTTTTCTTCAGGAAAACCCGCCTACGCCGGAACAGCGGTCGGTTTTGGAGCAGCTTTCTGAAACCCTGGACCTGACGCCCATGGAGCAGCCCTGGGCATACCTCCGGGACCAGCGGGAACGGCTCGATGCGGGGAAACTCCGATTTTCGGACGAATATTATGAAGTGACCGGCGAACCCAAACCGAAACCCGGGCCTTGGAAGGTGTATTTTGAAGGAAAAGCCAGGGGCAAACGGGCCGGGAAGCCCATGAATTTGAATGCGGAATTTGACTGGGCGGGGCGGCATTGGCTTGTGCCGACGGCCTACCTGTGCGTCGAAGGACTGGTCCTGGACATTCTGGAAAAAATCCCGGAAGGGGACGGTCAGGAACTGTATTTTCACCCGGAATTGACTGTAAACGGGGAGAAAATGTCCCGTTTCAGCGGAAGCGGCACGGCCTTTTCGGCCCACTTGCCGGAAGAAACCGGAAACGACCCGGAGGCATGGCAGATGCTGGAGCATTACGGGCAGGATTTGGATTCCAATTGGTTCCTGAGCCGGTTTGCATTCCCCTGGCGGGACCGGCAGCCCAAGATGATTGAAAGCCTGACTTTGACCATGATCCAGGAGCCGGGACAGGTACCGGGGCCGCAATTTTCGGTCGCAAAATCCGGGGAAACGGTACAATTTACAAATCCGGTCACGGGAACGGCGTATATGCTGACGGTCCAAAAGTTGAAACGGGAGACCTGGCAGCCGGAGGAACGGATGGCAAAGCGCTATTTCTGGCCCACCCATTTCCTGCGGATGGATTATACCCTGACCCCGGAGCCGGGGCAGGATGTTTTCCTTCGGGACAGCGGGGAAGGAGACCGGCCCATGGAGATTTCCGTGGGTGACGACGATTCCGCTTTGGGCATCATCGGCGGGGCCGACGGCCCAACGGCCATTTTCATTGGGCCCGGCAAAAAGCCGGATTCCCGTTCTGCCTGTTCGGCTGTGCATTTTGCGCCTGTTGATGCAGTCACCTGGCAGGTTTTCTTTCGGACCAGGGCCCACGAAAACGGAACTTTCCGACTGATTTGAGGGGAGATTATGCAGAAAATTGCTCATTATCATCTTCCGGGGCTTTTTGAATTTTATGACTTTTATGCCGCTTTTCTGCCGGTTTACCGGGAAAATCGCAACTGGTTTTACGACTGGTGCGACATTGCTTCCCTGTACGGTGCGCCGGCGGACTGCCTTTGGGGCGGGGGTCGGGTGGGCTCCGGGGACCGGCGGCCGGAAGAAGTCTTTGCCCTGGCAGCGGAATACGGTATTTCGCCCCGGCTGACCTTCAGCAACTCCCTCCTGGGCCGGGAGCATCTGGGGGACGCCAAGTGCAACGCTCTTTGCGCCCTTTGCGAACAATATGGCGGCGGGGTCATTCTGGCCTCGGACCTGCTGCTGGAATACCTGCAAAAGAACGATCCGAAGCTCTATTTCGTGTCCTCTACTACCAAAGTCCTGACCCGGTTTGCGGATTTAAAAGCGGAACTGGAACGGCCGGAATTTTCCTACGTTGTCCCGGATTTCCGGCTGAATCCAGATTTTTCGGATTTGGAAAGTTTGCCCCAGGAACTGAAAAAGAAAGTGGAATTTCTGTGCAATGAATGCTGCTTTTTCGGCTGCAGGGACCGGAAGCAATGCTACGAGGCGGTGAGCCGGAAAAATCTGGGGAAGTCGGGGGAGCATCGCTGCAAGGCTCCGGGGGCCGCCGGAGGCTATCGGTTCTCCAAAGCCATGGAAAATCCCGGTTTCATCGGCGTGGAGGCTGTCCGGGACACCTATCTGCCCCTGGGCTTCTCCAATTTCAAGATCGAGGGGCGGGGTCTGGGCAGCGCCCTGCTGCTGGAATTTTTGCTTCATTACATGACGAAACCGGAGTACCACCTGGCCCTCCGGGAGGAATTGTATCTGGAAAACACGCTGGATTTGTTCTGAAAGGCGATAAATGAATTGGATAAATTTTTACGGGCTGGCGGTAATGCTGGCGCTCATGGTCCCGAATATCCTCTACGCCGTCCGGGTTCCGGAGGGCTTCCATAATCTTTGGAAAAACAGGGCGGTGGAAGCGGCGGAGCAGGTCGGGCGTATTGGCTGTTTCGGCTTCATGGTGCTGACCGTCCCCGGCTGGTGGACCGGTTTCCCGTCAGAGGAAGCCTTTGCAACCTATCTGGTGCTGAACGGCGTGCTGACGGTTGCCTATCTGCTGATTTTTGCCCTGAATTTTCGGAAAAGCGGTCGATTCCGGGCGCTGGCGCTGTCCATCCTGCCCTCGGCCATCTTCCTTCTTAGCGGAGTCCTGAGCCGCTATCTTCCGCTGTGCCTGTCGGCGGTGCTGTTCGCTCCCTGCCATATTCTCATCAGTTATCGGAATGCCGTGCTGGCAGAAAAACAATGATTTGCATAGAAAAGCCCCCGGATGCGCACATCCGGGGGCAATTTTTCAATTTTTTGGTCCTTACAGCGCCCGGAGGGCATCCACCAGGGCGGTCTTGCCGGCGGTTTTTTCGTCCTTCATCTTGATGACCCGGGCGGGGCATCCGGCCACTACGGTGTTGGGGGCCACGTCGCCCACTACTACGGCACCGGCGGCCACCACGGCGTCATGACCGATGCGGCAGCCCTCGATGACCACGGCGTTGGCACCGATCAGCACGTTGTCCTCCACGATCACGGGGGTAGCAGAAGCGGGCTCCACCACACCGGCCAGCACGGCTCCGGCGCCCACATGGCAGTTCTTGCCCACGGTGGCCCGTCCGCCCAGCACGGCACCCATGTCAATCATGGTGCCTTCGCCTACGATGGCGCCGATGTTCAGAATGGCCCCCATCATAATGACGGCGTTCTTGCCGATCTCCACCTGCTCCCGGATGATGGCACCCGGCTCAATGCGGGCGGGGATGTTTTTCAGGTCCAGCATGGGAATGGCGGAATTGCGGCAGTTGTTTTCAATTTCCACATGGGTCACGTTCTCCTGGACCAGGGCCGGGGCCACGTCCTTCCAGTCGCCGAACACGATCTTCGTGCCTTCCCCGGCGGGGAACTCCCGGCAGTTGGGGAACTTCGTCTCCCCCTTCTCCCAGACATAGACCTTCACCGGGGTCTTTTTCTCGGAGGTGCGGATATATTCAATGATCTCCTGTGCGTTCATGGGTGTACTCCTTTATTTGAAATGATTCTTCCTACATGATACCACCAAAGCGGGATTCTTGCAAGCCGGAAATTGACAGCCGGGGGGATTTGCGATATAATGAAGCAAAATACTCAGGAGGCGATCCTATGCCATTGCAGCAAGACCGTCGTGCCCTCCACCGGATCCCGGAGCTGGACCGGCACCTGCCCAAAACCATGGAATATCTGAAAAACGCCCTGTCCGGCCTGAAATGTCAGGTGTTTTCGCCCATGGAGGGGGCGCTTTGCGCCTGGTTTGACTACGGTCAGCCCAGCGCCATCGCTTTCCGCTCCGATGCGGACGCCTTGCCCGTGGAGGAGACCACCAAGGCCCCCTACGCATCTACCCATCCCGGCCAGATGCACGCCTGCGGCCACGACGGCCACATGGCGATTTTGCTGGAACTGGCCCGGCGGCTGAACGGCAAGGAGCAGCTTAGCCATAACGTGCTGCTGGTGTTCCAGCCTGCGGAGGAGACCACCGGCGGGGCCCGGGATATTTGCCGGACCCATGTGTTCCGGGACTACCATGTGGAGGCAATTTTTGCACTGCATCTGTGGCCCGGTCTGGAAAAGGGCGTCATCGCCAGCCGGAAAGAGGAAATGATGAGCCGGTCCTGCGAGGTGAAGGTGGATATTTACGGCCGTGCGGCCCATATTGCCAAGGCCAACGAGGGGCTGGACGCCATGGCTGCCGGAGTGGAATTTTACCGGAAGGTCACGGCCATGGAGGCGGCGCTGCCCGCCAAAATCCGCCGTCTGCTGAAATTCGGCCTGTTCCAGAGCGGGACCGTGTGCAACGTGGTCTCGGACCACACCCGCCTGGAGGGCAGTCTGCGGACCTTTACCGACGACGTGTTCTACACCATGCGGGCGGGCATCGTCTCCGCCGGAAAGACCGTGGAGCGAAACTCCGGCTGCACCGTCAACGTGTACATGAACGACGGCTATCCCCCCGTGTTCAATCCCCCGGAGCTTTACGACCGGGTGAAGGCTCTGGTGCCCTTCCGGGAACTGCCGGAGCCCAGCATGATCACCGAGGACTTCGCCTGGTATCAGAAATATTTGCCGGGAATGTTCTTCTTCCTGGGCACCGGCGACACCCCGGCCCTCCATGCCAGCGACTTTGATTTTGACGAGTCCATTTTGGAGAAAGGCGCTGATTTCTTCGAGAAATTGGCGGAAAACTACCAATGATCCCTTTGAATCGGAACCTTTTGAAGCTGAAGCGCAGCGGCATCCGGGCGTACAGCGCCCTGGCGGCGGAGACCCCCGGCTGCATTTCCCTGACTCTGGGAGAGCCGGAATTTGATACCCCTGCGCCAATTACTGCCGCCGGAAAGGCGGCTCTGGACGGTGGAAAGACCCACTACGCCCCCAATGCGGGGCTTATGGACCTGCGCCGGGCCATTGCAAAGACCGAAAACCGGGAACCGGAGGAAATCCTCGTGACCATCGGTGCCTCCGGGGCGCTGTTCACGGCCCTGCTGGGCATTCTGAATCCCGGCGATCAGGTCATTGTACCCATGCCCGCCTTCCCTCTGTACGAGACCATCATCACCATGGCCGGGGCCGAGGTGGTTCCGCTGGAAACCTGGAAGGACGGCTTCCAGATTCGGACGGAGCGGCTGAACGCTCTGGTGAACGGCCATACCAAGGCAATTTTGCTGAATTCCCCCAACAATCCCACCGGCGTGGTCTACGACCGGGCCTCTATGGCGGCGGTGAAGAATGCCATTCTGGGTAAGCCTATTTTCCTCCTGTGCGATCAGGTCTATCAGGGCCTGGGACCGGCGGACCTGCCCAGGCTCACGGAGGACGCCGACCTGCGGGGACAGCTGCTGCTGTGCCAGAGCTTTTCCAAGCCCTACGCCATGACCGGCTGGCGGGCCGGGTATCTGGCGGGACCGGCGGAGTTGATTGGGGAACTGACCCTGCTGAATGCGGCCCAGATCGCCAGCGTGCCGACCTTTGTGCAGGAGGCCTGCATCACGGCGCTGCATACGGATTATGCCCCGATGGCGGAAACCTATGCCCGCCGGAGGGAATACGTCTTTGAGCGGCTGACGGCCATGGGGCTGCCCTGCCCGAAGCCGGAGGGGGCGTTTTATGCCTTCCCGGACATTTCCGCCTTTGGCCTGGATGACGATACCTTCTGCCGCCGGATGATCCGGGAGGCGGGGGTGGCCGCCGTGCCGGGAAGCTGCTTCGGCCTGCCGGGGTATCTGCGGCTGAGCTGCTGCTGTTCCCAGGAGGACCTGAGCGAGGGCCTTGACCGCATGGAGCGGTTCGTGAAAAGCCTGTAAAAGTCCGTGAAAATTGACAACATCGCCCCGGAGGAGAAATTTTCTCCCCGGGGCGACGTGCAGCCAGGTAGAGTGGCGGTCTCCAAAACCGTAGGCTCAGGAGGGAAAGGAGAAACCTTCCGGGGCAGGAAAGAAAACACTTGACACCGGGGGAAAAGGATGGTATAATGTCCCTCGCAGTCAGGAAATGGGCTGCACATGGGCCTTTAGCTCAGTTGGTTAGAGCCTCCGGCTCATAACCGGATCGTCCCGGGTTCGAATCCCTGAAGGCCCACCAGCCGCTTCAAGGCTTCGCCTTTGACGATAGATAGAAATAGGGGTATAGCTCAATTGGTAGAGCGGCGGTCTCCAAAACCGTAGGCTCAGGGTTCAAGTCCTTGTGCCCCTGCCAATACCGGTAAGCTTCTTTCGGAAGCTTGCCGGTATTTTTGCTTTTTAGCAGGACGTTATTTCGTCTTTCATGATCAGAAATAACACAGATGGCTGCTGAGAAGAATGAAGAACGCAATTGAGGTACATTTTTCTTATTTGTTATTGATTTTCTGCCCGCCTGTGATATACTGGTGTCATCCACAAAAAAGAAAGAGGGACTACTTATGTATTGTAGAAATTGCGGCAAGGAACTTCCTCCGGATGCGAATGTCTGCCCGGGCTGCGGGACCAGAGTCGTTCCGGAACCCCAGGGAGAGACGATTTTCTGCTCCCATTGCGGGCAGAAAATCAGCAAGGAAGCGATCGTTTGCCCATATTGCGGAGCGGGGACGGAGAAATACCGGGCGCAGCAGACCCAACAGGCCAATGCAGCACAGCCTACCATCAACGTGATCAATACGAACACCAATACGAATACAAATGGGGCGGCAGGATTCGGCTTCCCCTTCAAAAAGAAATGGACGGCTTTTTTCCTGTGCTTGTTTCTGGGTGGACTGGGCATCCATCGGTTTTATGTTGGAAAGACCGGGACAGGAATTCTTTATCTGCTGACTGCCGGTATCTTTGGCATCGGCGCTGTGATCGACCTGATCGTTATTCTCTGCGGCGGTTTTCGGGATAAGTGGGGACGACCGTTGGCTTGAACCTATGAACAGCAAGCCCCCATCCGGGCCGGATGGGGGGCTTTTAAGTTGAGGAGTGCTTTGGTGAAATATCGCTTTGCAATGGGAAGGGATTGGCCGGGCGGCTTTTCACGCTTCTCTTTTCACTTTTCTCTGGAAACGGCGAGAGAAAAGATAAGAGAGAAAAGTGAAGAGAGAAGAGAACAAAAAGAAACGACGATTTTCTTTGGAAAATCGTCGTTTCTTTTTGGTGACCCGCTGGGGATTCGAACCCCAGACCCATTGCTTAAAAGGCAATTGCTCTGCCAACTGAGCTAGCGGATCATGGCTGGGATGGCCGGATTTGAACCGACGAATGCCAGAGTCAAAGTCTGGTGCCTTACCGCTTGGCGACATCCCAATGAAATGGCGCCCCGACCGGACACACGTCGTATTATATCATGCCCGCCGCCGTTTTGCAACACCCAATTTGCACAATTTTCATTCTTTTTGCCGGGCCAGGACCGGCTTTCAAATGGTTAGTCAGAATTAACAAAAGGTTAGTGGAAGCTAACTTGAGATTTTGGGCGGATTTCCGAAAATGGGATTTCAAGCCATTTTTTGGAAATTTCCCCTTGACTTTTTATGGGAGTTAGTGTATCCTAATCGGCGGTTAGAGAAAACTAACGATTCCCCGGTGCGTGGCCGGATCGAAAGCGAGGAAAATGCAATGATGCCTCTGGTTTTGGCGGATACAGGCGAAGAGCTGACCATCCAGCGGATCGGCGGTTCCGCAGAAGTGAAGCGCCATCTGGAAAATCTGGGCTTTGTGGCCGGCGGTACGGTAATGGTCATTACCGCACTGAACGGGAACGTGATCGTCAAGGTGAAGGAAGCCCGTGTGGCGATCAGCGAGGAAATGGCACGAAAGATCATGGTTTGATCTTTTGATATGCAGCTTAATTAAAGGAGGATACGAGGATGAAAACGTTGCGGGACGTAAAAGTGGGCGAGACTGTTTCTGTGGTCAAGCTTCACGGAGAAGGTGCCGTAAAGCGCCGGATCATGGACATGGGCCTGACCAAGGGTGTCAGCGTGTATGTGCGGAAGGTGGCTCCCCTGGGCGATCCCATTCAGGTGACCGTTCGCGGCTATGAGCTCTCCATCCGGAAGGCTGACGCAGAGATGGTAGAAGTAGAGTGATCTCCCCATGAGAACACTCTGTTTTTTGCGGGAACGGTTAGCCGCTCCTAATTCAAGAAAGTGAGGATCTGCAAACAATGGATTTGAGAATTGCCCTGGCGGGCAACCCCAACTGTGGTAAAACCACCCTTTTCAACGCACTCACCGGTTCCAACCAGTTCGTGGGTAACTGGCCCGGCGTTACCGTTGAGAAAAAGGAAGGCAAGCTGAAGAAGCACAACGGCGTGGTCATCACCGACCTGCCCGGTATTTACTCCCTGTCCCCCTACACCCTGGAGGAAGTGGTGGCCCGGAATTACCTGATCGGAGAGCGGCCCGACGCCATCCTGAACATCATCGATGGCACCAACCTGGAGCGGAACCTGTACCTGACCACGCAGCTTACCGAGCTGGGCATCCCCGTTGTGGTGGCCATCAATATGATGGACGTGGTGAAGAAGAACGGCGACAAGATCAACACCAATGAGTTGTCCCGCCAGTTGGGCTGCAAGGTGGTCGAGATCTCCGCTCTGAAGGAGACCGGCATCATGGAGGCCGCCGAGGCCGCCATTGACGCTGCCAAGAACAGCAAGACCGTTCCCATGCACACCTTCTCCGGCCCTGTGGAGCACGCTCTGGCGCACATCGAGGAGGCCGCCATTCACGGCCTGCCGGAGGAGCAGCAGCGCTGGTACGCCATCAAGATCTTCGAGCGGGACGACAAGGTCCTCTCTCAGCTGAAGATCGACCCCAGCGTCATGAGCCACATCGAGACCGACATCAAGGCGGCCGAGAAGGAACTGGACGACGATGCCGAGAGCATCATCACCAACGAGCGCTATGTGTACATCGCTTCCATCATCAAGTCCTGCTACAAGAAGAAGCAGGTCGGGAAGCTGTCCACCTCCGATAAGATCGATAAGGTCGTGACCAACCGCTGGCTGGGCCTGCCCATCTTCGCTCTGGTCATGTTCCTGGTCTACTGGGTGGCCATGGTGGCCGTGGGCGCACCGGCTACCGATTGGGCCAACGACGGCCTGTTCGGTGACGGCTGGCACCTGCTGGGCATCGGCTCCTCCGCTTATAACGAGGCTGCCGACGAGTACACTGCCGCTTCTCAGGCTGCACAGGCTTTCGCCGGTGTGGAGATCGACACCGAAGCCGAGGACTTCGACGCCGATGCTCTGCTGGCAGAGCTGCAGGGCTACACCAAGACCTCCGACACCGCTACCGTGGATGTGGAGGACGAGGAGACCCTGGCCATCAACGAGATGACCGCTTACTACGACACGCTGCCCGACGGCGCCGATAAGATGGACGACGTGGTGCAGATGACCTATGTGGATGCCGTTGCTTACTTTGAGGAGAACGGCTTCGACGAGCCCGACCCCGCTGACTACGGCGTGTGGGTCCCCGGCGTGCCTGTGCTCATCGGCAACCTGCTGGAGAAGGCAAACGCTGCCGATTGGCTCAGCGGTCTGATCCTGGATGGCATTGTGGCTGGTGTGGGCGCCGTGCTGGGCTTCGTGCCGCAGATGCTGGTGCTGTTCCTGATGCTGGCGTTCCTGGAGGCTTGCGGCTATATGTCCCGTATCGCCTTCGTTCTGGATCGTATCTTCCGGAAGTTTGGCCTGTCCGGTAAGTCCTTCATCCCCATGCTCATCGGCGTGGGCTGCGGTGTGCCCGGTGTTATGGCTTCCCGTACCATCGAGAACGAGCGCGACCGCCGGATGACCATTATGACCACCACCTTCATCCCCTGCGGCGCAAAGGTGCCCTTCATCGCCATGATCGCCGGCGCTCTGTTCGGCGGCAGCGCCTGGGTTTCCACCTCCGCCTACTTCATCGGCATGGCCGCCATCATCTGCTCCGGTATCATGCTGAAGAAGACCAAGATGTTCGCCGGTGAGCCTGCTCCCTTCGTTATGGAGCTGCCCGCTTACCACTGGCCCACCGTGGGCAACGTGCTCCGCTCCATGTGGGAGCGTGGCTGGTCCTTCATTAAGAAGGCCGGTACCATCATCCTGCTCTCCACCATCTTTGTTTGGTTCACCACTTATTTCGGCTGGGCTGAGGACGGCTTCCGGATGCTCGCTGAGGATGAGATCGACTACTCCATCCTGGCCCGCATCGGCGGTGCAATCGCCTGGATCTTTGCTCCTCTTGGCTGGGGCAACTGGCAGGCTACCGTGGCCTCCATCACCGGCCTGGTTGCCAAGGAGAACATCGTCGGCACCCTGGGCATCCTGTACGGCGGCGGCGACGGAACCGTGTACCAGAACATCGCTCAGGCTTTCAGCGGCATCACCGGCTACTCCTTCCTGGTGTTCAACCTGCTGTGCGCTCCCTGCTTCGCTGCTATCGGCGCCATCAAGCGTGAGATGAACAACGCCAAGTGGACATGGTTCGCCATCGGCTATCAGTGCGGCTTCGCTTACTGCGTCGGCCTGATGATCAATCAGTTCGGCAACGCCTTCACCGGTCACCTGAACATTCTGGGCCTGATCGTGGCGATTGCAATGCTGGTGTTCATGGTCTATATGCTGGTCCGTCCCTACAAGGAAGCCACCAAGCTCACCGAAAAGGTGCGCGTGTAATTCGATTCCCTATTCCAAAGGAGCTGACCTGTTTTGTTTGCATGGATCTCCAATAATCTGGGCACCATTCTCATAACGCTGGTGCTGATCCTGATCGTTGCCGGTGTGATCTACAGCATCGTTCGGGACAAGAAAAAGGGAAAATCCCTTTGCGGCGGAAACTGCGGCCATTGCGCCATGGGCTGCTCCTGCCACAAGCAATAACCGAAACGGGGAGGCGAGGCATTCCTGCCCGCCTCCCCGTTTTCCTTTACGGAAAGGAGGTCACCCCATGACCAAAACGCTGACTGCTTCCAATATTCGCTATCTCCTCATCATGCAGCGGCTGGACCCGGAAAACAAGGGTACCCGCTGCACCGACGTGGCCGAGAAGCTGAAATGCTCCAAGCCCAGCGTGCACAATATGATGCACACCCTCCGGGATATGGGCATCATTCGCCGGGACGCCTACGGCGAGAGCTTCTTCACCGAGGAAGGCTTGGCCCTGGCGGAGCGGTACAGCCGCTACTTTGATGCGGTGGCTTCTCTGCTGGCGGACCGGTTCCCGGAGGACGATCTGCTCAGCGGTGTCAGTGCGTTCCTCTCTGAAATGCCGGAGGCGGCGCTGGCTTCCCTGGAAAAGAAGGTCGGTTAAATGGAAGAGCTTTCCAGTTCTCTGGCGGTCCTGGGCATCGTTATCCTGTGCGGCCTGATTCGCCATGGTGTTGAAAAAATCCTGAAGAAAAGAAGGAATTCTGATGACCAAAACCGTTCTGAAAATCGACGGGATGATGTGCGGGATGTGTGAGTCCCACATCAATGACTGCATCCGCAAAAATTTCTCCGTGGACAAGGTGACAACCTCCCACTCCAAGGGACAGTCCGTGATTCTTTCCAAGGAACCTCTGGACGAGGACAAGATCCGCTCCGTCATTGCCGACACCGGCTATACGCTGCTGGGCGTGACCAGCGGCGAGGCGGAGGAAAAGAAGGGCCTGTTCTCCTTCCTGCGTAAAAAGTGAGCTTCCTATCCCGATCAGAGATACCCCCCTCCTATGTGTGTTGCGAAACGCCCGGACCGAACTGGTCCGGGCGTTTTGCAGCTTTTTTAAGAAAACCGCCGGGCTGAAAATCAGTCCGGCGGTGCTTTGAAAGATCGTTTATTTTGCGCTGTATTGGTCCAGCGTGGCAGATACATACTTCTGAATGGCGGCGAAAGTCTCCGGGTGGATGTCGTGCTCTATTTTGCAGGCGTCAGCCTCGGCGGTCTTGGCGGCAACGCCCAGCCGCATGAGCCAGGCCTCCAGGAAGGTATGCCGCTCGTAGATGCGCTGGGCAATTTCCAGCCCCTTGGGCAGCAGGGTGATGAGGCCCATATCATCCATTTCAATGTAGCTGTCAGTACGAAGCTTCTTCATGGCGACGCTGACGCTGGGCTTGGACACGGACAGCTCCTCGGCAATGTCGATGGAACGGACGCTGCCGTTGCGCTGATGCAGAATGAGAATGGCCTCCAAATAGTCCTCGGCGGATTCGTGAATGGTCATGGCTTGCCTCCTTTCCGGGATGTCGTTCATGGATTTTGTCTATTATACCAAAACTGCGTCAGGAAAGCAACTGTATTTTCGGAATAATAAAAGATGCTGCTTTTCATCCGAGTGGGCTGCACGCCGAGAGGGGGGGAGGAAAACAACGAAATCGAAAGAAACAGCGGAATTTCCATTGGATATGCAAATAATTCTTGCATGTTTCGACACAGATGTTATAATACTAGAAAATAGGGGATTTATGGGGATCTCCCGGAACGGCACGCTTTTTGCCCGCTGGCGGCAAAATTTGATGGGCCGGGAGGGAGGTCCCCTTACCAATACAGGTTCAGAACCGGTGAAGCGGTGCAGAAGAAAGGATCGCAGGCGGATGAATTTTCTCTCTTTATCAACGGACCCAAGCACATGGATGGCAGCCGTAGCCTGTGCGGAAGCCGCCGCGGCAGTTGCGCTGGCGGTGATGGCGGCCCGGAGCCGTAAAAAGAAGGACCAGGGGACTGGGGAACAGAAGATTTTCCTGGAGGAAGCGGAGCGCACCCGGGAGGAGTGCATCCTGCTGGTCCGCCGGGCGGATACCATGCCCGTGTATGCCATCGGCAATCTGCGGGGCCTGCTGAATACGGACCTGGAGGAACTGAAGGCGGACATTACCCGGCTGGACAACAGTCTGGACCCGGCTTACGGCAGTATCTGGAAGGCCTACCACTCCTGGGACCGGGAGAAACGGCTGAATCTGGATGTGCGCTGCCGGAATGGTGTGTGCCTCTACTTCAATGCGGAGGCCTGCGCCGATCCGTCTTACGACCTGCTGCGGCTGCGGGACGTTTCGGACCTGCAGAAGGCCAAGGATGATTATGAGACCCGGCTGGCAGAAGTGGAAAACGCCAGCCAGTCCAAGACCACCTTCCTGTCCCGGATGTCCCATGAAATCCGTACCCCCATGAACGGCATCATCGGTATGCTTGCTCTGGCGGAGAAGAAGCTGGAACCAGAGGACCCGGCGCTGGAATATCTCCACCGGGCGGATACCCTTTCGGAGCATCTGCTCTCCCTCATTAACGACATTCTGGATATGTCCAGGATTGAAGCGGGCAAGGTTGAGCTGGAAAATAAGCCCTTCAGCCTCCGGGCCATGGGGGACGAATTGAAGCAGATGTTCGCCCAGACCCTGGCCAACCGGGGCATCCGATATGAGGTCAATTTTGAGGATGTGACCGTGGATGCCCTGATGGGCGACGCTTTACGCCTGAAGCAGGTCATCATCAATTTTCTGTCCAACGCCGTGAAATTCACCAAGCAGGGCGAGGTCATCGTGACCATCCGGCAGATGATGCTCCATCACGACACGGCGGACCTGATGATCCGGGTCCACGATACCGGTATCGGCATGGCACCGGAGTTTATCAGCCGCATTTTCAATCCCTTCGAGCAGGGAAATGTGGATATTTCCCATCAGTACGGCGGTACCGGCCTGGGCATGGCCATTACGGACCAGATCGTGAAGCTGATGAAGGGGGAGATCGTGGTGGAGAGCCGTCCGGGGAAGGGCAGCGACTTCACGGTATTTGTCTCCCTGCCCCTGGCCGAAAGCCTGCCGGAGCCTGTGGTGCAGGAGCCTCAGGCGGAGGGAGACGGCTCCGGCATCCGGGACCGGCGCATTCTGCTGGCGGAGGACAACGAGACCAACGCCATGATCGCCCAGGAGGTCCTGGAGGAAATGGGCGGCACGGTGGAAATTGCCGAAAACGGCCGCATTGCCCTGGAAAAATTCCGGGACCATCAGCCGGGCTATTACGACTATATTCTCATGGATGTCCAGATGCCGGAAATGGACGGCCGGACCGCTGCACGGGAGATCCGGAAGCTGTCCCGGCCGGATGCCAAGACCATCCCCATTTTCGCCCTGTCGGCGGACGCCTTTGTGGAGGATGAGCGGCTGTCCCTGGAGAGTGGCATGAACGGACATTTTGCAAAGCCCGTGGATTTTGCGGCGCTGGAGCGCAGTGTGGGTGCATTCCTGAAAATACGGGGAGGAAACTGATCTTTGAAAAGGAAATACATACTGGCCATCGTTGCCGGAGTGCTGACCTTTGCGGCGGCGGTGGCCATTGCCAGAGAATATGTGGCATCTCATGTGTTCCGGCCCACGGCCAACGACCGGGAGCTGCGGCAGAATCAGGTGCTGTTCCGGCAGGAGACCGAGACCCAGGACCGTGTACCCGGAGAGGACGGGGAGAACAGCGCCCTGCTGGATAAGAATGGGACCGGCGGCGACGCAAATACGGAGAAAAAAGGGGCGGATTACCTCTTTGATCCGGGAGGACAGACCGGCGGCAATACCGGGGCCTTGGCAGACAACACCGGAGCCACGAACCCAAATCCCCCCACGGACCCCACTCAGCCGGGTAGCGACAACGGCAATACGCCGGGACAGGTGATCGAGATCACCCCCGGCGGAGACAACTCCGACAATACTGTCATCCGGCCCACCCAGCCCGGAGGTACCACAGACCCGACGGCTCCCGTTGGGCCGGTGACACCTACGGACCCCTCTGCACCCAGCGAGCCTACGGAGCCGGTGGAAGTGAAGGACCCGGACCCGGTGAAGGCCAACCCTCCGGCGGGCACCGGCGTGGGCGGTATTACCAACAAACCCTATATCGAGGGCGTGACCCCGCAGGAGGATAAGAATGGCGAGCAGATGATCGTCATTGCCCAGTCTGTCTATGTGTCCGGCAGTATGCTCTACAAGGGCCAGTCTGTGGACCAGAAGCAAATTTACTTCTCTTTGCAGACCTTCGTGGTCGGTGTGGACAATACCCAGTACCTGTGGGGCGCAGAAGCCCTGGACAAGTACGTCCGTATCGACGCCGTGTCCTTCGACGATGGGGAGACCTGGCTCACGGAATTTCCCGTGATCATACCGGAGAATGCCGGGGAATTTACCATCCGTGCCCAGTACCGCCTGAAAGAGTCCGACGACTGGACGGACCGGCTGGTCAGCTACATCCCGGCGGATACCCGGGTGATGGTTCTGTCCGAAAATGTGGAGGGCAGCATTTCCGCCGACCAAATTCTGAACGCTGATGATCAGAACCCGGCGCTGGACAGCCGGGTGAATCTGTTCCGCTGGCAGTCGGAGCTGATGGGCCAGTACCCGGAGAAGCTGTTCAGCGGCTGGACCGAGAACGGCGAAACCGTGCCCTTCCTCTACCCGGTGACGGCAGGGCGGCACGTATTGCAGCCGGGAGCCTATGTAGACATTCCCAATGGCTTTACCATGGAGAACAAGGTCTACTGGATGAACGACGATTACAAGATCGACGGTGACTATTCCAATCTGGCCTATTTGCAGACCATCATTGGTGTGGAGGAGGACTTGGTGGCAAATTTTGGTGCCACCGGCATGCTGACCATTCCGGATTATGTGCAGGCTGTGGATCTTGCTCCCAAGGGGACTCTGGAAGTGGAGATTCTTCGAGTGCCGGAGAGCGTGCTGTACATGAGCGGCGTTGGACTGCGGGTCCGCCATGGCTATATTGTGGAGGAGAGCAACCCCAACTACACCTGCCAGGACGGATTGCTGCTGAACAAGGACCGGACGGCTATTCTGGCCGTGCCGCTGGCGGAGACGGAAGTGACCGTGCCCAAGACGGTGAAATCCGTGTCCATTCTGGCGGATAACCATATCCGGGTGCTGCGTCTGGAAGCTGATTCCATGGAGGATATGCCGGAAATTTCCAAGGAGAGCCTCCATCACTGCACGGTCGTTGTCCAGGACGACCTGCTGGATGCCTGTATTCTGGAAAATCTGGATGTTTTTACCCAAGGAACCGGAAACCGGGTGGCGGCAGCCTCCGACCCGGCTACTGCCTATTATGTGGAGCAAAGCGCACTATTTACCACCACCGGCGATCTGGTGGAGGTACTGCCCGGCAGCAACCAGGGCCTGCGGTTCTCCGACGGCATCCATACCGTCAAGACCGGGGCGCTGGCCGATGCGCAGCGCATCCAGACCATTGTTCTTTCACGGGACGGCCAGCACGTGACGCTGGAAAAGGACAGCCTGTCCGGAGCAAAGAACCTTCAGACCATCCTCTGCTATACCCAGGAGCAAGCAGCGGACGTGCAGCGACAGCTGCTTTCTTCCGGTGCGCCGGAGGGCGTGGAGGTGATCATGCTGCGTGTTTCCAAGGAAGGATATGCCTATGCATGTCTGGCCGGGGAGAACAGAACCGTGTTGATCGACGCACCGGAGAACGTGACGTCTTTTACCGGTGTGGTCACGGCAACGGACGGCTCGGCGGTGGACGTGAATCAAATCGGCACCGGTGCATTTGCAAACCACACGGAACTGAAATGGGTGTATCTGCCCGAAAGTGTCACGACGATCGGCTATGAGGCATTCCGGGACTGCACGGCGCTGGAAGGGGTGCTCATCGACACCCGGGAACAGATCACCATTCTGGAAAAGGCCTTTACCGGGTGCGAAGCCCTTCGATTCCTGGCCAGCAACGCCATGGACGGGCAGGTTTATGAGGACTCTTTGCCCGTTGCCATCCGCACGCCCGGCTCCAAGGAACTGAAGCTGCCCGAATACTGCATGGCGCTGGTGCGCAGCAATGCCACCGGCTATAATCCCTACTGGACCATGTTTACCACTGCCGACCCGGATTACTACACGATGGAGGACCTGAGCAACGGCACCATGGCCGCCTACCTGACCGGTGTGGACGGTGTGCCCTATGCGCTGATCCGGGCGGGCGGCACAGCGGAGGGCGTTCTGACGCTGCCGGAAAGTACCGTAGAAATATATCAGTTCGGCTTTGCGGGTCTGACTTCCGACACAGGCTTCCGGCTGGAATGGGATGCACTGCCCAAGCTCTATTACCTGGACGGTGGAGCCTTTTATGATTCCAGCCTCAGCGGGGACGTTTTTTGCCCAGACGGCGTGCTGGTGGGAGAAGAGTGCTTCTTCGGGTCCGACATTACCGGCTTCACCTCCGCAGTCGGCTGGATGGGCTCCGATTTCCGTGCGGGAGCGTTCCAGCACTGCACGTCCCTGACCCGGGTGGATTTGGGCAGCTTCGCCGTGAACAGCTCCCTGTACAGCTATCTGTTCGACGGCTGCGAGCAGCTGCGGGAGCTGGTTCTGGACGATTTCTCCGCTCCGGGCCTTATTACCTATAACGACTCGCCCTTCCGATTCAACAGCGATTGGACCTTAGAGGAAGAAGTGGAAAATCTGAGGATCACGGTTCAGGCCGGGTCCGAGGATTCCTATGTACGTTCGTGGCGATACGGCTTTTCCGGCTCCTCCGGAATGTACAGCGGCTCTGCTTATATTGATATGTGGAACGCAATCCAGATGGAACTGATGGACTGGGATAGCTGGTCCTATCCTGCCGACGAGGTGGTGGATGCGGAACTGGAAGCGCGGCTGCTGACTGCCGAGAACCGTATCCGGACCATGATCGGTGCGGAGCCTGCGGAAAAACCGGTGGATCTGTATGTGTACCGGCTCAATGACTATATTTTGACTCTGGTAAAGGCACCGGAGAGCGTGACGGATGCGTTCCTGGATGCCTATACCATTGGAATGCCAGACGGATGGGCCTTGGATTACATTGCCTCCGGTGCTTTTGCGGACTGCACGGGCCTGAAAAGCGCCTTTGTGCCGGGCACCTTGGCGGGCATCCATTCCGGCGCATTTTCGGGCGATTTTGCAGGCCCCCTAACCCTGTACTTTTACAACCCCGTGCCGCTGATTCCGGAAGCGGAGGGCGTATCCTTCAGCTTCGGGCAGGCGGATGAGAACATCATGATTGCGCCCCTGTGGCCCGGCGAGGAAGAAAGCTACATTGCGCAGTGGAAATATCCTTTTGCCGGATACGCCGACGAGGCTTCCATGTATAGTGCCATTTCCTCGGACCATATGGATTGGAGCGAGGAGGAAATTCGGGCGGAAATGGAGAACCTGCTCTCTCCCCAGGTGGCCCGGCTGAAGGCTATGCTGGGTGTTGTTGATCCGGTGGAGCTTACGGACCCCGCGGAACCCGTTGACCCGACTACTCCCAGTGAGCCGACTACTCCCACGGAGCCCAGCGAGCCCAGTGAACCCACAAATCCTACGGAACCCAGCAACCCCACGGAACCAACCGAAGAAACGGGGCCTGGCGTCCCGGACGAAGAAAGGAATCAAGAAGGATGATCGTAGAACAGTCCAAGCAGATCATTACGGAGGTCAACAAGGCATTTATCGGCAAAAACGAGATCGTGGAGAAGGTGCTGATGACCATCTACGCCGGCGGCCATGTGCTGCTGGAGGATTGCCCCGGTGTGGGCAAGACCACCCTGGCTCTGGCCTTCGCCTCGGCCCTGGGCCTGAGCAGCAAGCGTATCCAGTTTACCCCGGATACCTTGCCCTCGGACATCACCGGCTTTACCATGTTCAACCGGGAGGCCAATCAGTTCGAGTACCGGGAGGGTGCCGCCAACTGCAACCTGCTTCTGGCGGACGAGATCAACCGTACTTCCCCTAAGACCCAGTCGGCCTTGCTGGAGGTTATGGAGGAGCGCCATGTGACCGTGGACGGCGTGACCCATCCGCTGCCCGCCCCCTTCCTGTGCATTGCCACCCAGAACCCGGCGGGTGCCGCCGGTACCCAGCCCCTGCCGGAATCCCAGCTGGACCGGTTTATGGTATGTCTGTCCATCGGCTATCCCAGCCTGGAAAATCAGATGAACATCATCAGGGCCCAGCGGTATTCCAACCCCCTGGACAGCATCAAGCCTGTGTCCAACGCCGCCAATCTGCTGGAGGTGCAGAACTATCTGACCTCCCTGCGGATGACCGATGCCGTGCTCAGCTACGCCATTCGTCTTTGTGAGGCCAGCCGGAGCCATCCGCTGGTGGAGTTGGGAATTTCGCCCCGTGGTATCTCCGCTCTCGTGAAGATGGCCCGGGCCGGCGCCGTGCTGCAGGAACGGAACTACGTGGTCCCGGAGGATGTGCAGCGGGTGTTCGTGGATGTATGTGCCCACCGCCTGCTGCTGCGGCCCCAGGCCCGTGTGGACGGTGTGACTGCTAAGGATGTTCTCAACGAGGTCCTGCAGAAGATCAAGCCCCCGGCTGCCGGGGAGAGGTAAGCCCATGTGGAGAAACCGCGCGTCCTACCTGGCGCTGCTGGCCGCATTAGCGATCCTTCTTTATTTCTTTCAAAAACCCTTCCTGCTGGCGGCGCTCATTTTGCTGACGCTTTTTGCGCTGGTGACACGGCTGCTGCTGAGCCGGGACGCCCGGCGGACGGAGACGGAGATTGTTCTGCGCCCCGGTGCCCGGGAGGGAAAGCGGCTGCCTGCGGATATTCTGGTCCGCTCCCGTGGGCGGCTGCTGGTGACCCGGTCCCTCATTGCCGACGTGGAGGTCCGCAACGAAATGACCGGAACGCTGCGGAAATTTCACTTCGTTCTGCCGCTGCGGGGCCGGGAGAACCGGTTTGAACTGCCCATTCCTGCCGATGAGTGCGGTGCGCTGCATGTTTCCTGCACAAAAGCCCAGGTCCAGGACCTTCTGAACCTGTTCCAGGCGAGAACAACACCCTTCCCGGCAGCCCGGACCATGGTCTATCCCCACGGCCTGAGCCTGGAGCTGATGCTCACCGGCGCCATGGCGGGAGCCCCCAAGGGAGAGGGCTTCCGGCAGAGCCGGAAGGGCAGCGATCCCGGCGAGACCTTTGAGAACCGGGAATATGTCCCCGGGGACGATATTCGTTCCATCCACTGGAAGCTGTCCAGCAAGACGGACCAGCTGATTATCCGCCAGGCGGGCGCACCCTCCCATTACGACCTGGTGCTGCTGCCGGACCTGGGCATGGAGCGGGACGGCACTGCCGTCAGCCTCTCCGAACGGAACGCTGCCATTGCCTACGGCTATGCGCTGGGCGAACAGCTCCTGCGGCTGGGCATGGGCTTTTGCCTGGCCATTCCCGCAGGAAGCGACATCGAACTGCGGGAAGTCCGGGATATGCGGACTTTCCGGGACGTGGTGAGTCTGTGGCTCAGTCTCCGTCTGCCGAAAAACGTGGGTGACGCCATGCAGATCTTTCGGATGCAGCACCTGGATGCCCTGTTCAGCCGCATGGTGCTGCTTTGCCCGGGGAAATTTGACCGGGGCCGGGGAGAGACCGGCGGACAAATGGGCCTGACGGTTCTTTCCGTGGTTACGGGCATGAACACCAGCCGCACGGAGTTTTCCGGCGGGCTGGAGATCGTGGAAGTTCCGGCAGAGCAGTCCGGTGAGGACATCTGCCGTATTTTGTGCTGAAAGGAGGAGCGGCTATGGGCGAAAAGAACATCGTGGTGCAGCCTGCAGGCCGCACCGAGGACCCGGGCGCAAGGCTCTGGCAGATTTGGCTGGCCGTGCTCCTTCTGGGCGGCACGCTTCTGAGCTTCTGGGACAGCTGGGTGGACCTGGGCATTGCACCGGTCCTTCCGGCGTGCCTGGGGACTGCGGCCCTGGCCCTGTCCATGGCGGCGGGCTGGCTCCGGGAGCGGGACCGGCGGCTTTCCATGCTGCAATTCCTGCCGCTGCTGGTGCTGTTGGGAATGCTGACTGTCGGAAGCCCCTGGCGGGGCGCCAAGGCCTGGATCGACCTGTTGATCGCCGGATGGAACCGGGAGCAGAATGCGGGCGTGGCCCTGTTTGCCGGTCAGGCCAGCCTGAGCGACTGCCTGAGCGTTGCCTGCTGGTGCAGCATTTTGTGTGCGGAGCTGATCGGGTGGATGCTCCGGTGGCGGAGAACACCGTTCTGCTCCTCCTATGCCTTTTTCCTGATCATCGTCATGCTGCTGGGCGGCTACTTCCGTCCCCTTGCAGCGGCGCTGCTGGTGGGCGGCATTCTGGCCTACGGCGTGTCGGGCCGGTCCTTGTGGATTCCACGGCGGGCTGTGGCGGCGTGGAGCGTTTTCTTTGTGTTCCTGCTGGGCCTTTCCCTGCTGATGCCTGCGGGCAACCTGGAAGGGGTGGCCCAGTTCCGGGAGCGTGTGGCCCATGACATTCATGTACTGCGCTACGGCGAGGACCTGCTGCCCCAGGGTGATCTGCGGGAGGCAGACCAGCTGAAAACCGGCAACGGAACGCTGATGCACGTGGAAACGGGCCAGAAAAAAGCACTGTACCTGCGCTCCTATGTGGGCACGGACTACGAAAACGGCGCTTTTTCTCCCATGGCGGAGTCCGCTTTTGTGGGGGATAATGCGGGCCTTCTGAACTGGCTTCAGCGGCAGGGATTCCAGCCCCAGACCCAGGTGGCGACCTATTATTCTCTCTGCGGCGACACGGCCCCGGAGGAAAATACGGTCCGCATTCATGTGGAGAACGGCTCCCGATATGCCCTGTATTTGCCTGCGACTTTGGAGAGCATTCGAACGGGCAAAATGGACCGCGATGAGGGAACCCACTCCTCGGGCCTTCTGGGCAGCCGCCGGTACGGCTTCACGGAAATCTCCGGTGCCCGTCCGTCGGAGCTGGTGGTGGCGGAAAGCTGGGTCATGGACCCGGTGAACGCCGACCAGAGCCGATATTTGCAGGCGGAAGCCGTGTACCGGAATTTCGTCTATGAGAACGATACCACCGTGGATGCGGACCTGGCAGAGCTGATGAACGAGCTTTTCTGGAACGATCAGGAGGAGACCGGCGGCATTTATTCCGCCGTGACCCGCATCCGGGAGGTCCTCCGGGATACCGTCTCCTACACCGAGCGGCCTGCCGCCGCACCGGAGGGGGAGGACCCCATCCGCTATTTCCTGACGGAAAGCAAAGTGGGCAACGAAATGCTCTATGCGGCGACCGCAGTGGAGGCCCTGCGGGCCTACGGAATCCCCGCCCGGTATGCGGAGGGCTATTACCTCTCCGCCGAGGAGTGTCGTACCGGCACGGCTGCCGTGACGGCCTCCAATGCCCACGCTTGGGTGGAGGTGTACTTCGACGGAATCGGTTGGATGAGCATAGACGTGACCCCGGGATATTTCTACGACACCCTGAGCCTTCAGCAGATGGTTGCCCTGCCCGATGACATTGAAAAGACCTCTGCGGCGGAACAGGATGAGTACGACCCCAATACCCTTGGCGACGATCCCCAGAACGGCACCCGCCGCCCGGAGGACGGCATTTCGGCCTCCGTCTGGCTGCGCAATGCGCTGATCCGGTGCCTTGCACTGCTGCTGGTGCTGCCGCTGCTGACGCTTCTGGCGATGGAAGCGGTCCGGGGACTGCGCATCCGTTGGCTGAAGCGTGCCTACCGGAAGGGCGACAAGCGCCGCCGGATAGAGCTGCTGGAAAAGAGCATTTTTCGGCTTCTGGCCCTCCGGGGCGTCCCGGCCAGCCTGGGCTGGCAGACGGAGCAGGTGGACCGGGCGGTGACGGAAGCCGTGCCGGAGGTCCTGCCGGGAGAGTACACCCGGGTCTGTCACCTGTTGGAGCAGACCGTGTACGGTGATGTGCTGCCGGAGGCTTATGAGGAACGGACTCTGGTGAGCTTCGTGCAGAAGCTGTCGAATCTTCCCAAAAATGAACCTTGGCGTACCCGCAGCAAGCTGCGGTACATGCCGCTGAGTATCTGAATTCAAAAAACGGAACTACCGGAAATTCCGTCGATCCCGTTTCCTGCTAAAAAGCCCTTCCTGCATCTGCGGGAGGGGCTTTCGGCGTTATTCCAGGCAGGAGGCCAAGGTGTCCTTCAGTGTCTCGATGCTGATGGGCTTGGCGATGTGGGCGTTCATGCCCGTATCCGGAGCGTCCTGCACGTCCCGGACAAAGGCATTGGCGGTCATGGCAATGGTGGGGATGGTTATGGCCGCTGTCTCAATAAAGAAAGAATCTAAAAAATGTACCGACCCAAAGATGTGCCTTTCGGCCGGTACAGAGAAAGAATTACTTTTTCGAAGCGCTGACAGCCAGGGAAAAGGGGCGAAAGAGAAGACCAGGCAGGTCCGGCTCCTGATGGGAGACAAGCAGAATGCCGGTCCGGCCCGCCAGATACCGGCTCAGGACTGTCCGCCCAGGGGCATCCAGGTGATTCAGCGGCTCGTCCAGCAGCAGGAAGGGGGCCTCCCGCAGGAGACTCCGGACAAGCAGCAGCTTTTTCCGCTCGCCGGGGGACAGATTCCCACCGCCGGAAGTCACAGGAGTGTTCAGGGGCTTTTCAAAAGCCATCTCGGCCAGCAGGCCGGCGGCATTTTCCCGCTTTTCCTCCGGCAGGAACAGATTATCCCAGACCGTGCCGGAAAAGATGGTTCCGTTCTGCTCTTGCAGGGCTATGGCTTTTCGGAGGGCGGACAGGGGCGCACCGGTGCAAATTTTGCCGGAATCCGGCGCCTCCAGCCCCGCCAGCAGAGAAAGCAAGGTGGATTTTCCGCAGCCGTTGGGGCCTTGGAGCAGGACATTTTCCGATGCGTTCATGTGGAAATCCAGATTTTCCAGTACCGGCGTGCCGGAATAGGAGAAGGACACGTTTTCTGCATCCAGCGCCTCCGGCGGCGGTGCCGCTGGGCTATCTTCGGTGGCCCCGGCGTAGAAAATCGCCAGCCGGTCCAGGTATTTTGCCTGCCAGGGTAATTCCGTCACCCAGTTTTTCACATATTGACAGCACTGCCGAAGGGAGGGGACCATCAGGAAGCCGGAAAGCAGAGCGCCCATGGTCATCTTACCCTGGGCAACCAGCGCAGTGCCCAGAAGCAGCGCTCCCAGTTGGGCGGCGTAGTCGCAGAGAAAGTCCAGCAGGGCCGTCCCGGCATCCAGAGCGGATTTTTCCTTGCCGGTCCGGGCATAAAATTCCCCGAAAAGCCGGTCGGCAGCATCCAGAAAGTATTTTTTCAGGCCAAAGCCACGGGAAAAATCCGCAGCGGCAGTAAAGTCCTGTTCCAGCTGCTTGCGCTGCTCGTTGTACTCGGACAACGCCTTTTCCAGCCGGACCTTTTTCCGGCCAAGGAAGGCCGAGCGCAGCACCGGCAGAGCGGACAGGGCCAGAATGACTGCCAGATACCCGGCGGGAAAGTCCCGGAGCAACACCGCCAGCCCGGCGGCATAGAGCAGAAACACCCCGGGATAGGCCAGCAGAATGGGCTGATTCCGGCAGGAAAAGCCGATGCAGTCGTTCTCCATCCGTTCCAGCACGCTTCCCTCGTCGGCGGTGCGGGCGCAGCGAAGGGGCAGACGGATAAATTTGCCCATCAGAAGGGAATCGTATCGAAAGCCGTCCCGGGTCAGCCGCAGGTTCATGGCCAGTTCCAGGAGGGAAGTCCCTACCACCTGAAAGGAAACGGCCAAGAGAAAACCGGGCAGGGCCGATAAAATGGCGGGCTTATCCAGCCGCAGCAGGTAGTTTGCCATGTCTCCGATGAGCCGGACCGCCAATGTTGGGGCGGCGAGGTTTACCAGTCGGTGGAAAAACATAGCGGTAATGGCAGGGCCCATGGTGCGGCGGCAGTCTCGAAGAATTTGCCGTTTCATGTCAGTTTTCATGGCAAATTCCCTCCTTTATGGTATAGACCCGGGTCCAGGAAAGGTCCAGGGCCGGGTCATGGGAGCAGACCACCATGGCCCGCCGGTCCCGCTCTAAGCAAGTGCGAAGATAGGCCACGCTGTCCCGGTCCAGGTGGTTGGTGGGCTCGTCCAGAATGAGGACATTTCCCTTCCGGGCCAGGGCCATGGCCAGATACAGCTTTTTCCGCTCCCCAGGGGATAGGTCCGACAAGGGCTTCTGGGTCAAATCATCCACGGAAAAGCCCCGGAAATGGGCGCTCAGGGCATTGGGGTCTATGGTTCCGCCCTGAATCAGATATTGGGATAATTCTTCGGTGGAAACGTGCAGAATTGCTTCCTCTTGCAGGGAAAATGCAATATTCTCCATCGGTACGCTCCGGGAAAGCCGCCCGCCGTCCGGAGCGTCCAGTCCGGCGAGAATACGCAGCAGCGTGGATTTTCCGGAGCCATTCTCACCCCGGAGTAGCACCCGTTCCCCTTGGGCAAGGCGCAGGGTGCAGTCCTTCAAAACGGTTTTTTCACCGTAGGATTTGGTGATATATTCCGCTTTCAGCGGCATTTCGCTGGGAGCAGCCGGCGGGGCTGGGGGCTTTATCCCCAGCCGGTTCCGGGCCTCCCGTGCTTCCACTTGCTGCAATCGCAGGTCGAATACCGGGCTGATGGAGGAAAAAAGATATCCGCCCAGAATCAGCAGCAGGGGCGTGCGCTCCATGGGCAGGCCGCCCAACAGCACGAACAACCCGATGATCAAATAGCTGCCGTAGCAAAGGAGGCTGTCGATGGCGGAAAAGAGAATGTTTTCCACCGTACCGGTCTCCTCGGCCTGCCTGCCGGAGGCCACGATGGCCCGGTTCAGCCGGCCGTACCGGTCCAGGAACCACCCTTCGGCGGCGTAGGCTTTCAGGGTGCGGATGCCCCGGATGCCTTCCAGCATCCAGTTGGAGTAAACATCCTCGTCAGCGTGGGTCCGGTCGTAGATTTTCCGGGCCCATTTTTCGTAGACGGGGATGGGCAGAAGCTGGGTCAGGGTCAGGAAAAAGAGAATCAGGCCGATGCGCCAGTCACTGCTTACCAACAGTGCCGTGGAGCAAAGCAGGATGCACCCGGCGCTGAGGGCCTTGGGGACCGTGTCCTGATAGAATCCGGCGACGGTCCCGGCATCCCGTTCCAGACGGATGTTCACTTCTCCGGCGTTTTCGGCGGAAAGCCGCCGGTCCAGCAGATAACCGTACAGGCGGGAACGGAAACGCTGGGTGTCCCGCAGCTTCCGGCGGCTGCGGAGCAGGGGAAGCAGGTATTCCGGCAGCAGGCTCAGGACCAAGGCCCCGGCGGTGAACAGCCCCCGGCGGGCCGTCAGGTCCCATTGGCCTGCCAGCGCCGCTTCCAGTACCCCGGAGAGCAGATAGCCGCAGAGCAGGAGACAACCGTAGCCGGTCAGCTCCGTGACCAGCCCCAGCAGTAGAGATCCTCGAAATAGGGCGGAAAAGTTCTCTTTTTTCATCGCAGCGTCTCCAGAATCCCCCGGCCCCAGCGATAGAAGCTGCTTTCGGCAAATTTTGCCCCTTCTTCTCGTTCAAAAACTTCCAAAATTCCCCGTGCCAGCCGGGCATACTTGTCCGCTTCGGCCTGGTCGCCCCGTTCCGCCTCCCGGTCCCGGAGGACGAGCAGCATATCCACGGTTTCGTCCAGAGAAAGCCCCATTTGCTGCCAGGCGGCCTGCCGGGAGGCTTCGCCCTCCAAAAGCATGGCCATCTGCTGCAATTTCGTGAAATAAATTTCCGGTATTTGCTCCAACGTGGGGGCTACCAGAGCCTGTTGGCCGGTGACATGATAGGTGTCGGCCAGAATGCGGATGGCGTCGTATTTCACACAGTCGTCACGGGTTTCGGCAATGAGCGTTTTGCAAATCCTTATCATTTCCTCGCCCCGCTCCGGAGCGGACATGGTGTAGAGCAGATTGTTGAGGATGATTTCGTTGCCGGGGAACTGCTTCAGTCCCTCCCGGAGCATGGCCTCGGACCGGGGCGGGTCGCTTTGGCGAAATTTGCTGGCCTCCCAACAGATTTCTTCCACTTTTTTCTCCGCTTCCAGCCGGTTATAGTCAAAAAGCTCGTCGGTGGACACCCCGAAGAAGGATGCCAGTGCCGGAATGAGGGTTACATCCGGCATGGCAGTGCCGTTCTCCCATTTGCTGACGGCCTGGAAGGTCACGCCCAGATATTGCGCCAATACTTCCTGAGAAATGCCTCGTTTTTTGCGGAGTTCCCGGATTTTTGCCCCTAATTGTACGGTCATATGCCCGCCTCCTGCTGAATTTTTCTCCATTGTATCATGGAAAGCGGCCAATGGGAATAACGGCGCTGTTGAGAATTTTTCAACCGGCGGTTGAAAAAAGGGCTGCCTCAAAATGCGAATTGTAAAAGAATAGCCCTTTTTTTTCAACAGTTAGATAAAAGCCGTGAAAATCCAGTTTCAATTGGATTTCCACGGCTGTATTGTTGGCCTAATTTTTAGAAAATTCTATTTCGAAACAGCCCCGCTGTGCATTCCTTAAAACGGCGATCAGAGAAGAGTGAAAAGGGAAGAGAGAAGAATGAAAAGAACCAAAAAAGGAACGGCGGTTTTCTCACGAAAACCGCCGTTCCTTTTTTGGTGGACATATGCCAGTCAAATCCGAACTTAAGGTAGCATTAATTTCTTGCAAGGTCAGCGTCTGACTGCCGTCTTTGTAGTTGTAGGTAAGTATCAGCTTGTCATCGTAGACATAGACGGAGTTCACGAAAGTATCAATGATTTCTTTTCTGTAATCCGGGTCATTGATGTTGCCGTTCTTATATTTGCCGATCCATTCCACAATCTCTTCCTTGGAAAACGTGCGCCGCTCCAGCTGAAGCTGTGCAATGCTTCCTTTCAGCGATTCTCTTTGAGTCTCCAGATCCTCCAGACACTCTTTGGTCGTATCCGTAATAATGCCTAGCCGAATGGCCTTTATCACATTCCGAATCTCGGTTTCGCACTGCTGAAGCTGCTGCTTCAGCACCGGTGTGACAGTGTTCTCCTGCTCCTGCATGACAACAATCGCGTCTGCAATCCGGTCAATGGCAGTGTCGGTCAATACCTGAGAAACGGTCAGCTTTACGACTGCAATCCTTGATCCAGTGCTTTTTAATAGCTTCCCTTTTGCAGCCCAGCTTCCGTTTTACGCCGCTGCACTTGTAGTAGTGATACACAACGCCTCTGCCGCCCCGTCCACTTTTGTCGACCATCAGCCGCCCGCAACTACCACAAAACAGCTTTGTAGTAAGCAAGTATTCTTCCTCCGCTTTCGCTCGTGCCGGAGCTTTTTTGTTTGCTGCCATACGCATTTGCACCCTTTCAAATAATTCTTTGTTGATGATTGCAGGAATACCGCCCGGCGTGATAACGCTCCCGTATTTGTATTCGCCGATATACTTGCGATTCCTCAGAAGCGCACTCAGGACACTGACCGAGTAGGTATTGCCTCGTTTGGAACGGATACCTCGCTTTTTCATTTCTGCCTGCAATACAGTCAGCCGCTCGCCATCAGCATACCGTGAAAACAATTCCTGTACATATGGAGCGGTTTCGGGATCAACAGCCAATTTCCCGGTGGCTTTGTCTACATAGTAACCAAGGGGGACATTACCGCCGTTATTCATACACTTGATTGCATTCTCCTTTTGGCCTCGCCGAATCTTTTGAGCAAGCTCGGCAGAATAGTATTCGGCATATCCCTCCAGCATAGACTCCAGAATAATGCCCTCCGGCCCATCGGAAATGTTTTCTTTGATAGAGATCACTCGGACACCGTTTTTCTTCAGAATGTGCTTATAGTGAGCGCTATCGTAGCGGTCACGGGAAAAACGGTCCAGTTTCCAAACAAGTACGATATCAAAGAGACCTTTGGAACTATCTGCAATCATTCTCTGAAAGTCAGGACGATCCGCAGTTCTGGCAGATAACGCGCGGTCAACATAGGTACCCAGCAATGTCATATTATTCTTTTTCGCATACTCTGCACATTCCCGGAGCTGGCCTTCAATGGATTCTTCCCGCTGTCGATCCGATGAGTAGCGGGCATAGATCACTGCGTTCATACGATTCCTCCTTTGCACCAATCATATCGATTTTTATTTTTATCTTCAAATGTACGGATGGCAGCGGGACCGCCTTGCTGCCATCCGTACAGTTTTTATTCATTCCGCTGCAGATCCTCCTGTATTTTGGGGAGAAGGAAACGGGCAAGCCGGCGAACAACATACTCCGGAAGTTGCATGCCGTAGTCCTCGACAACTTGTGTGGTGACCTCAATGGTCTCTTCTTGGGTAATCTGCTCAGGCATAGGCCGCACCTCCTTATCGCTCCCGGTCGGTTCGTCGACGGTAGTCCCGCTGACAGAGCTTCACAATGGCATCCTCAATTTGAGCGGCGGTGTAGTTTTGCGGGAAGTACTTTCGGATGCGCTCCATTGGAATCTTGAGGCGGGCCTTCTGGTTTGCTTTTTCCTCCGACATAATGGTTTGAATGACCGCCGTGGTCAGCATTCCCTCACGGTCGGCCTTGTGCATCCGCCATGCCTGCGAATAGGACGGGGTGCAGTCGTTGATGGCACACTGTTCCAAAACCTCCCGCTGGATGGATTCGTCAAGGAACGAAAGCTCCACGCCGACAGACAGGGCTATTTCGCCTTTATCCATCTTTTCAAGGAACTCAGGAATGAGATGAGTCAGGCGGATATAGCGCTTAACGGTATCCTTGCTGATTCCTTCTTGCTCTCCGATTACTTCCGTGGACAACTTCGGTGCAATTTGCTCCGAAGTTATGTCTGTTCTTTGTCCCTGATGCTTCAGGGCATCAGCTTTCAACTTATACGCAAACGCCTTTTCGGATGGCAGAATATGCTCACGATGCAAATTGCTGTCCACCACCGCAATAGCGGCGGCATCCCGGTCGAGGGCATAAATTAAGGCAGGGACCTCGGTGATCCCTGCCTTTTGTGCGGCGTGTAAACGGCGGTGACCGCTTATGACCTCATATCCGTCTGTGTTTTCAATCGGCCTGACAATCAGCGGCGAGAGAACACCTTGCGTCTGTATGCTTTCGATCAGCGTGTTCATCTCCGCATCGTCCCGGACCTGATAGGGGTTATTTTCAAAGGGGCGCAGCTTGGAAACTGCAATGTTGGTTTGTTTCATCGTTCAATCTTCCTCTCTTTCTTTCGTGTCAGGTTGTTGTGTTCCATTTCGGTTTTCCGCTCGGCATCCAGAAGCTCCTGTATTTTGGGGATGTGTTCTGCGGTGCGCAGAATCGTTTTCCTCTCCCGCCGCAGGGGCGTGATCTCTTTTGTAATCTCTTTGCAGCGCTCTTTCAGGGCAGTTTCTTCCTCCGGGGATTTCACCCGGCGCAGCTTCAGGCGCAGGGCGTAGCGCTGTTCCTCCAACTCTGAAATTTTGGTAGTCAAGCCATCCTGAAATGACAAAAGCTCCTTTGGCGACTCGATGTGGCAGTCGCAAAGGAGCTTGTATTCTTCCAGATATTGATCCAGCTTCCGCACCTCCGCCCGCATAGCCGGGGACAACGGGCGCTGGTCAGCTTTTTCAATGTTGCTGCCAGTGCAGATTTTCAGAAGTTCAATAAAAATCTCGAACAGCAGCGTAACGGTATCTTTCCTCTGCGCCTGCCGCAGATGGTACTCGATAGCCAGCAGCGGCGCCCGTTTCCACTGCGGATAGGCGTATCCGTACAGCTCCGGCCTCCGCTGATTTTCAAGGCACCGCTCCCGGATGGCTTCTCTGCTGTATTGTGGCCCAAGGCTGTCGATGCGAATGGGGCGCCGCCAGCCGTCGATGATGACGGAAGGGTGGGCATAATGGAAGTCCCGTTGGAAGCGGTAGCCAAGGCATTTCAGGTAATACTCGATTTCCCGGAAGGAACCGCATTTGGCCAGTGCTTCCTCCACATCCCGGCGCAGCATATCCCGGTGGGTCTGCTTACCTGCCTTGTGAACCCAGTACTCTTTCTTCTTGCCCTTGCTGTAAAATTCGCTGTTTTCCAGCACAGACAGCTCGTGCTCCCGGCAGATCTCATCGGAGATTTTCCGCAGCTCCTTGTGGTCGCCGATTTTGTTTTTGAACTTTGCACCGTCCTTGAAGGACACGGGATTCACAACAAAATGGCAGTGAACATTGTCGGTGTTCAGGTGGACGGTAACGAGCACCTGATACCGGTCGCCCCACATCCGCCGTGCTGTCTCCTTGCCAATGGCGAACGCCTGCTCCGGCGTGACCTCGCCCTCACGAAAGCTCTGAATGCCGTGGTAGCCGACGACCTTTCCACGCAGACCGAATCGCCGCTGTACGGCGATCATCTCGGCGTAGGCATTCTGCGCCGAACAGTTGATACCGCCGACAAAAACCTTGCGGTCGGTTTTGTCATCGTCTTCTGCATAACGCAGAGCGGCGTACAAATCCTCATCCAGATATTCCGGAGCGGTGGTCTTGTCGGGATTGTCGGCGTAGTCCAGTGTAGCTTTCAGATTTTTGAACACAGGCCAGAATCCTGTAACAGCCATAACACATCACCCTTTCCCGGGCAGCAGAAACTCTGCTGTGATTTGTTTCAGCACCGTGCAGATTTCTTTGTCCAGCTCCGGGGAACTGGCTTTATCCGCAAGCGCACCCAGCTTCTCAAGACAAACAAAAAGAGCGTCAGGCGGAACCGTTCTCGGCTCGTACCCCAACGCTCTTTGCTTCACATATTCGGTTGTACTCAGTCCGCACTTGCGGGCTTTGGACTGGATTTTATTCTTTTCTCTTGCAGTCACACGGACGGCAATACGAACATCTTTCCCCATACACATCTCTCCTTTCAGGGGATTGGGGGCTGCGCCCCCAAAGAGTCAGCCGATTTCGGCTGTGATTGGACTTTTGCGGCACACAAAGTCCCTGCTTGTTATACTGTGAGACACGCTTTCTCCGCTTCGTTCTCAGCCCTGCCGCTCTGCCATATCTCCAGAAACCTTGGCATATCAGGCGACGCCGCTCTTGGCGTCGCCCCAATCGCTTGGCAGAAACTGTGACGTCATAACAGGCGTCACAGAAGGCTGTCAAGAAAGTCCAGCATGGCGCTATCATTCTCGGCACTGTCAGCGCTTTCTGCCATTGCTGGCAAAGAAACGGGAACAGTCGCTCCTTGCAGCGCCTCCGTGATCGTCTGTCGGATGAGCATCTGCAAATCCTCGTATTGATCTGCGGCATTCAGAATGCGGATGATGTCTTTACTGAGAGACGGCCCATCCCGACTGTGCAGATATTCCCATGCCCGACGTTCCTCATCATTTTGCAGATTGAACCGGATGGTCAGCCGCTTGATGCTCATTCCGCACCGCCGTTCCGTTTCAGCGTCACCAGAGCCATATACTCATAGCCCTTGGCAGTAGCGCAAACGTCTTCGTTGATGAAAACCCTGCTGGAATCATACTCCGCAAAATTGCGGATCAGGCAGCCTCCGCCGCCTACCACATACAGCTTCATCAACTTCGGGTCGTACTCGTGCTCCCGAAGACGGCGAAAGATTCCGGCGGTGTAAACTCTGGCGGTATCAAGTGCTGTTTTCAGATACTCGCCGTCCATATCTGCCGTGCCTCTTTTGAGGATTTCGGTAATAACCTCATCATCCAGCGTTGCGTGGTGGCATTTCATCATCTGTTCCCGGACGAGCAGGGCGCACTGGTGAGTGCCGTATTTCTCGGTAAGCATTCGTTGCGGATCAGGCTTGCGGTTCACAATCCGAAGAAGATTCATTGTACCGTTTCCAATGTCGCAGAGCATATTCACGCCGCCGAATTCGCTGAGTTTGTCCGCAACGGCAGCAAAGCCCTGTGGGTAGATCTCGGCGCCGACAATCTGAATATGATAGCTTGTGTTTCTGAAGGTGAATTCTATCTCTCTGCGCTGAAGCAGGTAGTCCTTAAATTCCGTTTTCTGCTCGCTGACCCAAGTCAGCGGCAGACCGGCAGCGATAAAGAGCCTGGCTTCGGTCAACTGCTCCCGCCGCAGTTCTCGGGCAATGGCCGCAAGAGTGAGCACATAGTACTCCTCGTCGGTGAACTTGTTGGCCGTAAACTCCTTGTGCCCCACGCCAATGGAATAGTAGCGTCCTTCCCATACCAGCAAATCGCCGGTAAAAACAGGTTCTGTGTTGCTTTTCAGCACTCCGGTCGGAAAACAACAGTTTGCTGTTTTCATATTCCCGTAGCCGTGGTCGATGCCGATGATTTTTGTGTTGTTCATTGTTTTCATTTTGCACTTCTCCTTTTCATTTTTTTCGGGCAGCAAAAAAGCCGCCGGGGATGACCCAGCGGCTCGATGACTGCCTTCTATATATTGAATGGGGGAAATGGCGAAAAAAGGCATGGATTCAGCAACACGGCAAAAGTAATGACCGCAACATTGGGAAAAGCCTTGAAATCACACACTTTTTCTGATATAGTAATATAGAACGAATATTCTAATTGCGGCGCGCGGCAAAAATATTTCTATCAAAGATTCTGTCCTGCTTATAGGACAGAATCTTTGATAGAATTCAGAAAGAAGGGGGAGCGTATGAGCGATAGTCTGGGCCTTTTAACCGCCGTCTACCGGGATGGACGGGTGCATATCGGCGGCAAGAACTATGCGGCGGGGACCTTTGCGGTACATCTTTTGAATCAGTATTATAAGGATGACACGGCGTTGAGGATTGCCGTATTCCGGCAGCACAACTGGAATGTGCAGGAGCAGATTGCCACCGGATATCTGAACGAAACGGATTTTCTCAAGGCTAGGGAGGAAATTCTGGCGATTCTGAAAACCCTGCCGAAGCTGAAGCCGTTTTCCTCGCTGGACATTGCTGCAGAGAAGCAGCGCATTTCAGATTTATTTACCCAAGAAAACGCCGCTGCCATACAGGATTACTTCTGCCGAAGGGCGGCGGTTGCGCAGCAGGATCAGGGGGCAATCTGCATGGGAATCCTTCCGGCGGAATATGATAAGCCCCTTTTCAGAAAGGGCGAAACACTGCGCACAACGGTCTTGCAGTCCCTCCGCTTTTATGATTCCATCCCGGAGGACATGCGCAGGGCCTTCACACAGCTCCGGCAATTTGTTTCCCGTGTAGACGAGGTGGAACGCTTCGATGAGCAGCACCTGCTGCCCCTTGCGGCGGAGGTATTCGGAAAAGTGGCATTCCCGCTGAACACGGAATATATCGCCCTCCCAAAGCGGCGGAACAGCCGGATTCTGGTGACTGCCCGGAGGATGAACTTTGAAAGCTATTACAGCTTTGTACTGACGGACGTCTTTGAGGGCCTGCACTACGGGCATTACCTAAGGAAGTGCGAGGTTTGCGGGCAGTATTTTCTGATGCAAAGTGCCCGGCGGCAGAAATACTGCTCCTACGGCACAGTACCGGAGCGATACCATGGTGAGAAAATTTCCTGCTGCCGGTACGCCGTCATTCAGGGCAAGGCGGAGCGGGCGAGGGATAATCCCCTCAAAGCTGCTTACGAAAAGCGTTGCGCCGCCATCCGCTCCGAAAAGAGTCGGGGGACAATTTCAGCGGAATTTGCAGCGGCGGCGCAGACTATGGCAAAGCGGCGCTTGGAGCAGGCGGAGGAAGATGACACCTACGCTGCGAATGGTTTTTACAAAGATCTGGAGCGAGCGAAGCTTTACGCCGACACAGACAGAAAGATGAAATCATAAAAATGGAGGTGCGGCCGGTGACCGAAGAATGGAACGAAACTCGCAGAAAGCAGCAAGCACTTTTGGAGCGCCGGATGTACCACCTTGCTCTTGCGCCGCCCAAGCTGCCGCCGCAGGAATATATCGAGCTATATTTTGCTGAAAAAGAGGACAAGTATCTGTCGTGGTATCTGCACGACCGGGAGCCAGTGCTGAACAAGCTGGCGCAGGATGCCTGCCAGCGTTACGGGCTGCCGGAGCATTTTGCGGATATCAAGCAGGCGGCGGTGTGCGGGATTTTAGCTGCCCTGCAAAAGTATGATTCGTCCATAGGCGTTCCGTTTGTCGCCTTTCAGAGGCAGTACATTTCGGATAGTATCGAGGACTACATCCGCACGGCGCAGAGCGGTATGGTCACCATGACGGTCGACACCTACTCGGTGATGAAGCGGATCATGGCCATCTACCATCAGAACAATGACGATTCCGGCAGCGACAGCATTCAACGAATTGCCGATGAAGTCGGTATGGATGCAAAAACGGTCAAACGCTATATTACGATTGGCACCCTGAACGAGCGACGGGCGGATTTCTACCTGCAATACGACGAGGACGGCGAGGAAACCGGTGAGGACGTGACGGTGGATACCACCTCCCAGCCGGACAAGCTGTACTTTCGGTCGGTGTTGTACGCCGCCCTGTATGAAGCCTACGACAGCCTTACCTACCGGGAGCAGCGCACGGTCGCCAAGCACCTGGGTTTCTGCGACAACTGCTGGTCCAAGAAGAAGGCCGTGCTGATAAATGGCAACGTCGAGTACAAACCCATAAAGCCCATGCCCTTTGAAGAAATCTCCTACTCCGCCAGCCGCAAGTCAGATAAAGCGTCCGAGCGGACCTTCTATGCAGCTATGGAGAAAATGAGAAAGCATATTGAAACGGATAATGACTATCGCTACCTGTTCGGATAAAGCAAAACAGCGCCGTGCTGCAAGGCAAAAGTCAAGCGGCACGGCGCTGATGTAATTTGGTTACGCATTTGAGTGAGGCGCATCCCAAATCAGCTGCCTGTACATACATTTTGCGATTTCTTCATTAAAAGAATCATTGTTCAGCTTAGGGAACCTCTATGGTAGCGCAAAGTAAATCAGAGGTTCCCTAAATTTTACATTTATTCCGCTGCGAAAGGGAGGTTGTTTTCCCTTGCATAGGCTTCGGCGCAGCTGCCGACGGATGCGTGAATTGACAGTTTCGGGCAGCCCCTGAATGCGTTATCCCCGATAGATGTGACAGAGTCAGGAATCGCAATTCCGGTCAGGCTGCTGCAGTCTTCGAATGCGGATTCCCCGATGGATGTTACGGAGTCAGGAATCGCAATGCTGGTCAGACTTCTGCAGCCGGAAAATGCGGATTCCCCGATGGATGTTACGGAGTCAGGAATCGCAATGCTGGTCAGGCCGCTGCAGCAGAGGAATGCGGATTCCCCGATGGCAATGACAGCGTTGGGAATCACTACATTCCCTCCGGGGCCGGTATAACTTGTGAGAATGCCATTTTCAATTTTAAAATCGTTCATATTCAGTCGCTCCTATTATTTTCTTCACTATTTCTTCACGAGAAAGCGGTTTTTTCTTGCTCACAATAAACCTTGGATGGTAGGTCCAAAAGGTCGGAATTTCAGTGTGGACAATATTCGTTATATCAACGCAGCCGTTGTCTATTGTTGGCTTATATTCCGCAAGAGTATTTTCTCTCAAGCCCAATGCTTTTTCCATGGTTACTACATAACCTGGTCCTGTAATAAAAACAATTGCATTTGGCTTTAATACTTCAATTTCCTTTTGCAATAGAGTTTTATTTGAATGTGGCAGCTTTTGATTTAATGCTATTTCGATTTCTTCTGTTAAGCTTTTGGTTTTGCCATCAATATTTCGTTGCGCTTTATCTACATTATTCCAGCAGGGCACAATCCCATGGTTACTAAATAATTTGAAAAAGCTCCAAAAAGGAGAGCTATTTCTCCTACCAAATCTTTCTTTATACACTGCATCTGTATCGTATCTTAACTGGTAGCATAAATAGTCAACTGTCCATTGGCGGCTATCTTTAAGGGTCCAATCTGGTTTGTAGATGCCCCAGCCACGAGTTTCTTGGCCGATTATCATAATCCTCTTATTGGAATTTACATATTGCTCCGGAACGCCAGTAAAGAAAGGGTATGTTATGTTTGCGTTAGGATTCTCTTTTATATATGGCTCAAAGATCGTATCAAACCATTCTTTTTGAAATTTGTATAGTTCTTCATTCATGATAACGATATTTTCCCTTTCCTTTCTGCTTTTCACTTTAGAATCATTTGAGAATCACAAATTGGTCCCCAATTTTCAAAATTGCAGGAATAATTTATAAATTATAATGATCCGCCGCTGCTTTGATATCCTCTTTTACCTGCTGTACCAAGCTCTCCGGGGACAGGACCCTTGCGTGCAGTGCATATTGCAGGGCCCAGCGGCGCATGGCTGCGAGATTCACCCTTGTGCGAACGCTGACTTCCTCCTCTGTTTCGTCAAAGAAGGTGATTTCTCCGCCAAACCAGTCCATAATGTCATTGAGCAAATACCTTTTTGCGCGGAAGGTGACAACTCCACTTTCCCCTGTGAACATATATAAATGCTCTGCCATATGCTTGGGCAGATCAAAGCCATGCTCCAGGCCCTTTACCTGGCTGGTTGGCTTTGCGGGCGTATCCAACAGGCGGATATCCGTAATCCGGTCCATACGGTAGTTGGCAAGGTTATCGTATTTATCATAATTCCCGATCAAGTAATACCGGCCGTTGGTTGCTGCTATCTGATAGGGATTGACGATGTATTCCTGATCTCGTTTGGGATGCAGCCTCTTGTCGGTGCCGTACGCATTGTAGATAAAGGCCACCTGCCTGCCCGCAGCGATCGCTTCATCAATGATCTCAATAGTATAAAACAGCTGCGGATTACTCGGCGCCGTTTCCTCCATGGTGGAGATAAACCGCACTCTGGATTTGAAGTACCGATTGGAAAGCCCTGCCAGCTTTTCAACTAGCTCCCTACACTGACTGTAGGGAATATGCTTTGAAAACAGCAAACTGTCAATCAGCAATCGCAGCTCCGCATCTGTAAAATCCCGTTCCAGATAGAAATCAGAGAGCATATAGCTTGTTTCTGCCTGCCCTTGCTTGTTGATATAAGTACGTGCAATATCATCTCTGCATTCAATGGGATAACCTGCTGCCATCAGATTTGTCAGATTTCGGGCAATCGTTTTGCGGTCAGCAGCCATATCATAGTCGGTCCAGAGAATATCTGCGATCTGCTTTTGGGTCAGCCTATGTTCCTCGTCGGTATATCGCTTCAGAATGTCCAGAATGTTCATAATGAGCATTTTCTTTGCCGGTGCGGTTTGTGGCATTGCAATCACCTCATGCTTATTGTACTTCGTTTAACACTATATTACAAGGTTGGATGTGGTATTTTTGCCACATCCAGCCAAACAATTCTAATTGCTTTTATATGAGGATTTGTTTTGGCCCTGAATAAGGAGTTCGATAAGCCTATTGCACGCCGGATCATATTTGATTTTACGATATCCATATGTTCCATCCGGATTTTTGATCACTGTAATATACAGTCTATCTTTGCATACTACAGACTGAAAGAAAGCCGGAAGAAAGAACCGGAAGAAAGAATCGCCCTTTATTATGTAGCAGGACAATGCAGGAGCGTGGTGAAATATGTCTTCAAATTCTTTGATGAGAAGCAAGCCTGCATCGGAGGATAAATCTCCTCCAGCGAAATTTATTTTAATCTGCCTATTGCTTTCTAATGATAAGGTATTTGCAATACTCATAAAGGGCTTCTTTTGCTGGTATTATTTGAGATTTGACACCTTAATTTCATCACAAATGGATGTCCTCTTTTCATTCACTTGATAGGTGAAAAGCAATATTCAGTTAAAACGCAGTAACTATGTGGCTTTCAGCCACTTTCACGGCTTTGCCGTGAATAATGTAGGATAAATCTCAAGTTTTAGCTGCATTTCTCGTTTTTGTGTAAAATTCTATTGTATGTTACGTTTTCGGTACAGGAAGCATGATAAAATATCTGTATAAAAATCGAAATCGTATATAAAAAATTATTACTATTGGAGGGAACCCATGCTTGGATCGATCTGCGGAGATATCCTGGGCTCAACTTATGAATTTGGCATTGAAAATCAGGATATTTTTTTGCTTCATGAAAATGATGATATGACGGATGATTCGGTATTAACCTGTGCGGTTGCCGAATGGCTCGTTGAATATGGAACTCTTTCCGGACTGGGAAAAGGGGAACATCAATATATCTTGGCCAGAAAGTTTTTTGACTATACCATGCGTTACCCGGACAAGGCATACGGTTTAAAATACATGGACTGGATCTTAACTTATGAAGAAAGAGGAACGATTCCAGAACCGCCCGACAGTCTGGGAAATGGCTGCGCTATGCGGGTAAGCCCGATTGCCTATGCTTATAAAACGCTTCACGAAGTGGAAGCATACGCCTGTCTGCAGGCAGAAGTAACACACAATAATCCCGAAGGGATCCGTGGCGCCTGTGCCATCGCAGCGGCTACGAAAATGGCATTAGACGGCAGAACAAAAAACGAGATAAAAAAATACATCTCATCCAAGTATTTTTATAACTTAAATCAGACCATCGAATCGATCCGGTCAGTGAAACATGAATTCTCTCCCACTTGCCCGGTTACTGTTCCACAGGCGTTGATCGCCTTTTTAAAGGGAACCGATTATGAGAGCACCATATTAAATGCAATTTCCATAGGCGGTGATTGCGATACCGTGGCCGCCATGGCTGGCGGTATCGCCTACGCTTATTACAAGAAAATTCCAGATTCTCTCCTTACGCACTGTTTTTCTTGCATGGATAAAGATATCAAAGCGCTATATCATTTGTTTTATGCTACTTATCCAATCAATATATAAAAAGAATTCTGCGTCGGGTCACTTCATCGGCATTTTTTCTTTCCATGCACCATCTTCTGCAAATCTATCTTCCTTGCGATCATGCTATCAAGCAGACTGACAGCAGTTTTAATTGATTCGCCTGCGATTGGGAGCCGATCTTCCGTATGCTGCAGCCCGGCTATTCCATCATCTATGACATCATGATCTCGTGTAAAGGCAAACAGAAAAGCCCGGAGGATCATAAAAATCCTCCGGGCTTCCGGCTCAATATGTAATATCCCTGATAAAAATGAAAAATCCGAACGCATTCCCAATAGGGAAGAAGTTCGGATTTTTCATATATGGTGGAGACTACAGGACTCGAACCTGTGACCTCATGCGTGTGAAGCATGCGCTCTAACCAGCTGAGCTAAGCCTCCGTCGACCTTGCTTGAGTATTATAGCACGGATTCCGGATTTGTCAAGAAGTTTTTTTACCATCTTGGCAAAAAAGAAAAAATCTGCTATGCTATGGGTCGGAGGAGATCGAAATGTACTATCCCAATATGGTTCCCGGGCGATTCCTGGCCCGGCCCAACCGATTTATTGCGCACATCGAATTCCCGGAGGGCGTTGAGGTGTGCCATGTGAAAAATACGGGCCGCTGTCGGGAATTGCTGACGGTGGGCGCACCGGTCTGGTGCCAGCGGTCGGCAAATCCCGCCCGGAAAACAAAATATGACCTGATCGCCGTGGAGAAAAACGGCCTGCTCATCAATATGGATTCTCAGGCCCCGAACATCGCCGCAGGGGAGTGGCTGGCCGCCGGTGGACTGGGGCCGCTGACGGACCTGAAGCCGGAGCAGCGGTTTGAAAATTCCCGTTTCGACTTTGCTTTCACCCGGCAGGGGCAGCCCTGCTTCCTGGAGGTGAAGGGAGTCACGCTGGAGGACGGGGGCCACTGCGCCTTCCCGGACGCTCCCACGGAGCGGGGAGCCAAGCACATCCATGAGCTTATCCGGGCAAAAGAACAGGGCTATGGGGCCTATTTGCTGTTCGTCATTCAGATGGCCGGGGCCAAGTCCATCCGGCCCAACGACGCTACCGACCCGGCCTTCGGGGCGGCCCTGCGGGAAGCCCATGCCGCCGGGGTGGAAATTCTGGCCTATGACTGCCGTGTGACCCCGGAGACCATGGAATTGGCGGAAAAAGTGCCGGTGTGCTTATAGGCCCTTCAGAAGTCCGGGCAGCTCGGAAAGACTGCCGATCTCGTAGTCCGGGTGAATATTCCCGGCGGTTTTCCTTGCTGGATTCACCCAGCAGGTGGGAATTCCGGCGTTTTTGCCCCCCAGAATGTCCGAGGTCAGGCTGTCGCCCACCATCAGGGCCTTTTCCGGGGCGTAGCCGGGAATTTGGGCCGTGCAGCGGTCAAAGAATTCTTTGGAGGGCTTGTCGGCCCCAACCCGCTCGGAAATGAACACGTTTTCAAAATAGGGGAGAATTCCGGCACTGGACAGGCGGCCGTCCTGGACTTTTGCATTGCCGTTGCTCAGCAGGAACATCCGGTAACGGTCCCGGAGGGCGTCCAGGGCTTCTTTGGCGCCGGGGAGGAAGTAGTGGCCATGGGAGAGGTTTTCCTCATAGGCACGGGCTACGACCTCGCCGGGCACATCGGTCCCAATGGCGGAGAGAAAAGTCACGAAGCGGCTGACCTGCAATTCCGAACGGGTGATTTCCCTCCGCTCCAAACGTTCCCAATGGGCCTTGTTGATGGCGCTGTATGTGCGAAGGTTTTCTTCCGTGGGGGATATACCGAAATCGGTCAATGTCTTGCTGAGGGCGATGGCCTCGGCCTTGTGAAAATCCAGAATGGTGTCGTCCAGGTCCAGAAACAGAAATTCGACCATATTATCCCTCCTGAAGGCTCTTGCCGATGGCGTTGGACAGGGCGGCAAAGGCTTCGATGCTCAGGGTCTCGCCCCGGATGTTCTCCGGCAGGCCGCAGCTTGCAATGACCTGGGCGGCACCGGCCTTGCCCAGCTGGGGGAAGCCGGAGGCCAGGCCATTCTGCAGCTTTTTCCGCCGCATGGCGAAGCTGGCCCGGACGGTCCGGAAGAATAATTCCGGGCTTTCGATGTTCCAGGGGCGCTCCTTGCGGATTTTCAGGGCGATAACGGCGGACGTGACCTTGGGAGCCGGCAGGAAGCAGCCGGGGCCTACGTCAAAGAGAATTTCCGGCTGGGCGTAATACTGGCAGAAAATGGAAAAGGCACTGTAATCGGCACTGCCGGGGGCGGCAATGATGCGCTGGGCCACCTCTTTCTGGACCATGACCGTGACCTGATCGAAACATTCCGCTTCCAGCAGGGCTGTCAGCACCGGGGAGGTGATGTAATAGGGCAGGTTGGCGCAGGCCATGGGCCGCAGGCCGGGGAATTTCTCCCGGACCAAGGCAGGGATGTCCTGCTTCAAAATATCCGCCCAGAGAATTTCCAGATTGGAAAATTCTCCCACGGTCTCGGCGAGCAGGGGCTTGAGCCGGGTGTCCACTTCCACGGCGCAGACCTTCCCGGCCCGGAGACAGAGCTGCTGGGTCAGGCTTCCGATGCCGGGGCCGACTTCCAGCACGCCAGTGTCCGGCGAAACCCCGGAATCCTCGGCAATGCGCTCCGGCACCCAGGAGGCAATGAGGAAATTCTGGCCCTTGGCCTTGGAAAAATAAAATCCGTACTGGGCCAGCAGGGGCTTCATCACGGAAATATTGCATACGTCGATCATACTGAAAAACCGCCTTTCTTCCGGTCATTGTACCAGAAAAAAGGCGGTTTTTCAAGAGCAAATGCTCAATCCAGAATGTAGACGATGCAGTTTCTTGCACCGAACTGAACGCATTCGTCATAAGTGTCGTAGTACAGGTCGATGCGGTGACCCAGAATCAGGCTGCCGGTGTCCTCGGCGGTGGCGATGCCGTAGACCACCTGTCCGTCCTCGGATACGATGTACATTCTCGTCCCCAGAGGAATGACCTCCGGGTCCACGGCAATCTCGCCGTAGCGGGCCTGGGTGCCGGTGGCGGTGATGCCGTCGCTTTCGGGCCAGCCGTCCAGAGAATAGGCGGTGGCCAGCACGGTAATGGCCTGGCTGTAGGTCAGGACCTCCCCGGTGGGAGTGGTAATGGTGCCGCCTTCGATGACCGGGGTACCCTCGGTGGGAGCGGCAGCGGAGCCGGTGCCGCGGGCAATGACCTCGTCCACGGGATGAACGGTGACGGTCCGGTCCAGAATGGTCCGGCCGGTCTCTACGCCCTCCTGATAGCTGACGCTGGCGGTGCAGCGCATCTGACCGTCGGATCCGACGGTCAGTACCTGCTCCTCGCCCTCGTCCAGCCAAGACGCCTCGCAATAGGTAATGTTGTGGGGGATGGCCTCGGTATAAACCTCCAGGCGGGTGGCGGTGACGGCAGCGTCTGCGGCTGCACGGGTCACATAGATGTTGGAAACGCCCGCTTCCTGTGCGGTCACATAGGTGTCCTCCGCACCCAGGGTCAGGCCGGCTTCACCCAGAACGGCATCCGGGTCCGTTGCGTAAGTCATGTGGACCAGGGTCCGGTCGCCGTCGGTAATAACGTAGGTGTTCCGGGCGGAGACCGTCTGGGTCAGAAGCAGAAGGACCAGGATCAGCGGAAGGATCAGGGACAGCGCACGATTCCGGGAAACGGACAGGGTGCGGTTCCTCAGAGCCAGTTCCTGCATGGGAGTATGCCTCCTTTCAGAAGTCTAAGTTGTATGCTGAATTTCGACCGGAAACAAGTGGTATCAAATTGTTACACGGCCTTGCTGCGGGAAGCAGCTTGGGTACATTATAACAAAAATCAGGAAAAAGTCAAGGGTTTTTATTAAAACGCCGGTAAACGACAACTTTTTGCAAATTATCGCCTCTAAAATTATGTAAACAGAAACCGGGAGAGTACGGTCGAGGGCCCCCGAATTATCCTACATCTTGTAATTTTTGTTACTTCGTTTACATAAAAGAACGGATTATGTAACCACTTCGTCAACCTTTGCAGCGGGTGCGTTATGGTGAACCGGAAGGGGTGTTATGGAAAAACGAAGGGAAAAATTTTCGGCCTGCCCCTTGACAAAACCGAAGAATCGTGCTAAAGTGCATGGCAAGAAAAGCGTTGAGGAAGACATGCGTTCCCGGAAAGTTCCGCAGAGAGAGGTCGGCTGGTGAAAAGACCTTGGAAGTCCTGCCGGGGGCGATACCACTTCGGAGCTGCGGGTCGGAAATGGCCTGCCGGATGCGTCCGTTACAGCGCCAATGAGTGGCATGGCCGGAAGAATTTTCGGGTATGCAACCAGGGTGGAACCGTGGAATACGAACTTTGTATCCCACCCCTGATTTTTCAGGGGTGGGATTTTGCCGTCTTGCCCCAAAATAAAAGGAGGCAATTTTTATGTCCGAAGAAAACCTGTACACCTTTGAAAACCCGGAGTACCGCAAGACCTACTGGCATACCTGCTCCCACATCATGGCCCAGGCCGTGAAGCGGCTGTGGCCGGAGGTCCAGCTGGCCATTGGCCCCGCCATTGACGAGGGCTGGTACTACGACTTTGACGCTCCCTTCACCTTCACGCCGGAGCATCTGGAAAAGATCGAGGCGGAGATGAAGAAGATCTGCAAGGAGCGCCTGAGCATCGTCCGCAGCGAGAAGCCCCGGCAGGAGGCCATCGCCTATATGCAGGAGAAGAACGAGCCTTACAAGGTGGAGCTCATCGAGGACCTGCCGGAGGATGCCGTCATTTCCTTCTACACTCAGGGCGAGTTCACCGACCTGTGCGCCGGCCCCCACCTGGACCACACCGGCCGGGTGAAGCACAATGGCTTCAAGCTGCTGAACACCTGCGGCGCTTACTGGCGCGGCGACAGCAACCGGAAGATGCTGCAGCGTGTCTATGGCATCGCATTCCCCACCAAGGACGAGTTGGATGCCTACATTACCCGCATTGAAGAGGCCAAGAAGCGTGACCACCGGAAGCTGGGCAAGGAATTGGGCCTGTTCATGCTCACCGACTACGGCCCCGGTTTCCCGTTCTTCCTGCCCAAGGGCATGGTGCTTCGCAACACCCTGATCGACTACTGGCGTCAGGTCCACAAGAAGTATGGCTATGTGGAGGTCTCTACCCCCATGATCCTGAACCGTACCCTGTGGGAGCAGTCCGGCCATTGGGACCATTACAAGAACAATATGTACACCACTGTCATTGACGGCCAGGATTTTGCCATTAAGCCCATGAACTGCCCCGGCGGTATGCTGGTGTACGCCTCTGAGCCGCACTCCTACCGTGACCTGCCCCTGCGAGTCGGCGAACTGGGTCTGGTACACCGCCATGAGTTGAGCGGCGCCCTTCACGGCTTGTTCCGTGTCCGCTGCTTCACGCAGGATGATGCCCACATCTTCATGACCAAGGAGCAGATGGAGACCGAAATTCAGAACGTTGTGAAGCTTTTTGACGAGGTTTACTCCGTGTTCGGCCTGAAATACACCATTGAACTGTCCACTATGCCTGAGGACCACATCGGTACCGTTGAGGAGTGGGAGTTCAACCAGGACATCCTGAAAAAGGCCATTACCGCCATGGGCAAGGATTTCGTCATCAACGAAGGTGACGGTGCTTTCTATGGCCCCAAGCTAGACTTCCACATTGAGGACTGTCTGGGCCGTACCTGGCAGTGCGGTACGATCCAGCTGGATTCTCAGTTGCCTGAGCGGTTCAATCTGGAGTATATCGGTGAGGACGGCCTGAAGCATCGCCCGGTTATGATCCATCGGGTGGTCTTTGGCTCCATTGAGCGGTTTATCGGCGTGATCACCGAGCATTTTGCCGGTGCATTCCCCCTGTGGCTGTCTCCTGTGCAAGTAAAGGTTTTGCCTGTTACCGAGCGTGCCCACGAGTATGCCAACCAAATCGCAGCCAAGCTGGATGAAGCGGGCATCCGTGCCGAGAGCGACCTGCGCAGCGAGAAGCTGGGCTACAAGATCCGGGAGGCCCAGATGCAGAAGATCCCCTATATGCTGGTCGTGGGCGACCGGGATATAGAGAACGGCACCGTGTCCGTCCGGACCCGGAAGGGCGACGACCTGGGCGCCATGACCCCGGATGCTTTCCTGAGCAAGTGCCTGACGGAGATCGCCACCAAGACCAAGGACATCTGATAACACAACCCCCCACTGTTCTTCGGAACAGCGGGGGGTTCTTATGAAAAAGCCTGCTTTCCGGCTGGAAAACAGGCTTTCTTTTTATAGAACTTTGGAGAGGAAATCCTGCAGCCGGGGGTGCTGGGGATGCTCGAAAATGTCCTCCGGGGTGCCTTCTTCCAGCAGCTTGCCGTCGGCCATGAACAGCACCCGGTTGCCCACTTCTCTGGCAAAGCCCATTTCGTGGGTCACGACCACCATGGTCATGCCGGTCTGGGCCAGCTCCTTCATGACTTCCAGCACCTCGCCCACCATTTCCGGGTCCAGGGCGGAGGTAGGCTCGTCAAAAAGCATGACCTCAGGCTCCATCATCAACGCCCGGACGATGGCCACCCGCTGCTTCTGTCCGCCGGAAAGCTGGATGGGATAGGCGTTGGCCCGGTCCTCCAGACCCACCCGCTTGAGGAGGCCCAGGGCCTTTTCCGTGGCCTCCGCTTTGGACATTCCCTTGACCTTCATGGGGGCCAGGATCATGTTGTCCAGAATGGTCTTGTGGGGGAACAGGTTGAAATGCTGGAATACCATGCCCATTTTCTGCCGCAGGGTGTTGATGTCCACTTTTTTCTTTTTGCCGTCCTCACCAACGTAATATTTCTTGGTGATGTCCACGCCTTCGAAGAAAATTTCGCCTTTGCTGGGGGTCTCCAGCAGGTTCAGGCTCCGCAGGAGGGTGGATTTGCCGGAGCCGGAGGGCCCGATGATGACCACCACGTCGCCGGGGTGGATGTCCACGCTGACGCCGTCGAGAGCATGGAGGGCGCCATTATTATAGTGCTTTTCCAGGTTCTGGACCTGGATCAGATTACCGGTTGTCGCCACGACGCATCTTCCTTTCAAAGTGAGCAATGATCTTGGAGGTGGGGAAGGTGAGGCAGAAGTACAGGCAGGCTGCGATCACCAGAGGTTCGCCAATGGAGAAGGTGGCGGATTTCACGGAGTTCACGGCGGACATGATTTCCTGCACGCCGATGGTCCAGCAGATGGAGGACTCTTTGATGATGGTCACGAACTCGTTGGCAATGGAGGGAAGGATATTCTTGATGGCCTGGGGCAGGATGATCTCCTTCATGGTCTGCATGGAGGTCATGCCCAGGCTCCGGGCGGCCTCAGTCTGGCCGATGTCGATGCTCTGGATGCCGGAACGGATGATCTCACTCAGGTAAGCGGCGGAGTTCATGGACAGAGCCAGCACGCCGGGGACGAACCGTTCCAAACGGATGAAGCCGAAAATCTTATAGCTGGGCAGGGACAGACCCGCCAGCAGCACATAATAGACCAGGAACAGCTGGACCATCATGGGGGTGGCCCGGAAAATCTCCACATAGGCCGTTGCAACAAAGCGCAGGGGGGCGAACCGGCTCCGACGGATGAGGGTCAGAAGCAGGGCAAAAATGAAGCCGAACAGCACGGTCAGGGCGGAAAGAGCCAGGGTACACACCAGGCCCTGCCAGAACATTTCCGCATAGCGGAAGGCGGACTGGAATCCTTCAACGGATAGGGACAAAGCAAACACTCCTTTTGATACTGATACCTGTGTGAAATTTGAGATTTTACACAGGTCTTTTGAAGCATCCGAGAGCTGCGCAAAGCGCAGTTGATGCTTCAAAAGCCGTCTCATACGAAATCTACGCCGCTGCGGCGGCTATGAAAACAGAAATGTTTTCATCAGATTTCAGTATCGCACAGCAGACCCCCAGAAGGGGGTTCCTTCCGGGGATACGGGTTTTTTAACCTTCGGTGGGGACTGCGCCGTCCTCGCCCAGCAGACCTTCGTAGGTGTTGCCAGCGGCGGTCTCGTTGGCGTCGGCTATGAACTGGGCCAGGGAGCCGTCGTCGATGGCGGCCTTGATGGCCAGGTTCACGGCGGCCTGCAGGGGAGCGTTGGACTTGTTCACGCCGACCACGTTGCCGGCGGCCTCATAAGGCACGTCCATAGCAACGTACAGGTCCGGGTAGTTCTTGGCGTAGGACTCGGCCACAATAGTTTCCACATAAGCGCCGTCCAGCTTGCCGTTCAGGACCTCGGCGATGATGTCTGTGACCTTGCTCAGCTCCACGATGTCGGCATCCGGGGAGTTGGTCTTTGCCAGCTTGGCCTGGATGGAACCCACCTGCGCGCCGATTTGATATTCGGCTTTGTTGGTGTCCTCAATGGCGGTGAACTTATCCTTGTTGGCCTGAGTGGTTACGAAGCACTGGGTGCCGGTGTAGTAAATGTCGGAGAAGAGCATGGACTTTTCCCGCTCCGGGTCCGGGGAGTAGCCGGCCATACCGATGTCAGCCTTACCGGTGCTCAGCTCGGTGATGGTGCCGTCGAAGTCCATGGGGATGATCTCCAGCTCCAGACCCAGAAAATCGGCGATGTAATGGGCCAAGGCAATGTCGAAGCCTGCCAGGGTGGGCTTGTTGTTCTCGCCCAGAGCGTAGAATTCATAGGGGGCAAAGTCCGGGCTGGTGACCATGGTCAGCTTGCCGGAGGTGATGGTCTTGATGAGGGGCTTGAGTTCCTCAATGGTCATGGCGGAATAGTCGGTGGCGTCGGCATCCTGCTTCTGGGAGGCGCATCCTGCGAATACGCTCAGCATCAGGACGGCGGAAAGAATCAGGCACATCAGTTTTTTCATTTTTATTACTCCTTTTCCCGTCCCTTGGGGCGGTGTTCTTTATGGACGTATTATAGCCTGAATATTATGCAATGTCAAGCGGATAAAAATACGAAGCGTTTGAAAATATTCCCTGCCGTCTTGTGATAATTACCCAAAAATATGCAGAAAATCGCCGTATAACGGAATAACGCCAAGAAATATTCCGATATGCAGTGAATAATATACATGAATCCTTGAATAGAGAAATGACGGAATTTTACCCGGGAAATAACAAAAATAACTTGCTTTTCCCGGGTGGCTCTGATATGATTTACATAATGTAAGGGCGAGGGGGACCGGGCCGATGGAGTTTGCGAATCTGACGTTTCTGTACCTGTTTTTACCGGCGGCGGTGCTGGTGTATTATCTGCTTCCGGGTATCGGAAGAAAGAATACGGCGCTGCTGGTATTCAGCCTTCTGTTCTATGCCATGGGGCAGCCGCTGTACCTGCCGCTGCTGGTACTGCTGAGCTATGCCAACTTCCGGCTGGGACTCCGCACGGAGCCGGGGAAGAAGGGCGTTCTTATTGGAGCGCTGGTGCTGAATATCGGCGTGCTGGCGGTGTTCAAGTATCTGGATTTCTTCCTGAGCATCTTCGGCATCACCGCCGGGGATGGTGGGGTGCTGGTGAATCTGCTGGGGACCTGGACCGAGGCCCTGAACAAGCTGGGATTCTCCTTCACGAAGCCCACGACCGCCTTGCCCATCGGGCTTTCCTTCTATACGTTCCAGGTCATTTCCTATTTTCTGGATCTGTCCCGGGGAAAATGCGCTCCGGAGACCCAATTCCGGGAATATCTCCTCTATCTGACCCTGTTCCCCAAGATGACCCAGGGACCCATCACCCGCTACGCTGGGATCCAGAGGAGTCTCCGGGAGCGGAAGGTGAATTACGCCCTGACCTACCGGGGCGCTCAGCGGTTTGCCGTGGGCCTTGCCAAAAAAGTGCTGCTGGCAGACTACGCCGGGCGGGTCATTTCAGATCTGGCGGTGTCCCGGTCTGACGGGAATCTGGTGGGTGCCTGGTTCAGCGCGGTGCTGTTCTTCTATCAAATCTATTTCGACTTTTCCGGCTATACGGATATGGCCGTGGGGCTGGGCATGGTGTTCGGCTTCCGGCTGCCGGAGAATTTCGACTTGCCTTACACGTCTACATCTATCACGGAATTCTGGCGGCGGTGGCATATGACCCTGGGGGCCTTCTTCCGGGACTATGTGTATATCCCCTTGGGCGGCAACCGGAAGGGGCTGGCCCGGCAAATCGGCAATATGCTGGTGGTCTGGCTTCTGACGGGCCTGTGGCATGGGGCCGGGTGGACCTTCCTGCTGTGGGGGCTGTACTTCTTTGTGCTGCTTACCATTGAGAAGACCTTCCGGGAGACGCTGGACCGGTGGCCGGTGCTGCTGCGCCGCTTCGTGACCACCCTGCTGGTGCTGATGGGCTGGGTGATTTTCTCCCATACCACGCTGTCCGGCCTGGGGACGGCCCTGGGGGCCATGATCGGCCTGCACGGGACCTGGGCGCCGGGCTTGGGAACCCGGCTTATGAACAGCCTGCCGCTGCTCATCGTCTGCGCCCTGGGGGCTACGTCCCTGCCTCAGCGCATCGCCGTGGGCTTCCGGAACGTGACCGCCGGACGGGGCAGGAATAGGAACGCCGTGACGGTGGGGCGGGTGGCGTACCTGATCGTCAGCTTTGCGTTCCTGGTGGTGCTGCTGTGGCTTTGCACCGTTTCTCTGGTGGGAGCGTCCAGCGCACCGTCCATTTATGCGAATTTCTAAAGGGGAGGTCGGGAATATGAAAAAACTCTACGGTCTGTTCTGCGGCCTGCTGCTTGTCGGGATGCTGCTGGTAGGTCTTATCTCCCTTTTTGATAAAGATGCAACTTTTTCCCAGCGGGAAAACCGAAAGCTGCAGTCCCGGCCGAAAGTGACCTTTTCTGCGCTTCTGGATGGGACCTATACGACCAAATTCAGCGCCTACTATACGGACACTTTCCCAGACCGGGAAAGCCTGCTGGGGACCAACAAGCGTCTGAACGGCTTCTATCGCTTCGGCGGGACCTCCAATACTTTGGTGGTGGACCGGAACACCGGGGCTGCCGACCATGGCGAAAGCCTCCGGGACCCCACCGCTTCCACGAATCCCGGCCAGCCGGACGGGACCACGAACCCCGCCGCCGACACCACCGTACCCACGGAAACCACGCAGCCCAAGCATTTGCAGGAAGCCGGGGAAGTTACCGGAGTCACGGAGCAGCTTGGCTCCGTTGTGCTGGTGGGCAACCGGGCCTTGGACGTGCCATATGGCAGCGATACGCTGGTGGAGCGCTATGCCGGTGCGGTCACGGACATTGCCAACGCCCTGGGCAGCGGGGTGAGAACTTTCTCTATGCCGGTCCCCAATGCGGCGGCATTTTATGCCCCCTCCGAGTACCGCAGCGGGATCAGTTCCCAGACCCACATGCTGGAGCTGGTCCGGGACAGCCTGGGGGACAACGTGATTTTTGTGGATTCCTATACCAAGCTGCTGGAACACACGGAGGACTATATTTACTTCCGCACGGACCATCACTGGACCCAGCTGGGGGCTTACTATGCCTATCAGGCCTTCTGCGAGACGGCAGGCTTCACGGTGCCCGGCCTGGGCGGCTTTGAAAAGGGTACGTTGGAAAATTTTGTGGGCAGTATGTATACCTATATTTCCGACTATCCCCAGAGCCAGGTACTGCTGGACGACCCGGACACCCTGGTCTATTACCGGCCCAAAGTGGAATGTACTACGACCTATTATTCTGACACCACCCTTTCCGACCCGGTGCCCATCGGGGCCATCAGCGGGGTGGGGGACACGTCCAATAAATACCTGACATTCCTGGGCGGCGACCATCCCATTACCATCATCGATTCCGGGAAAGAGGGCAAGGTCTGCCTCCTGATCAAGGAATCCTACGGCAATGCCTTTGCCCCCTGGCTCATCAACAACTATGCGAAGGTCATCTGCATCGACCCACGGGAATTCAACCGGGAGGGAATGCCGAAGCTGGACCTGGCGGCCTTTGCGGCGGAGCAGGGGGTCAGCGACTGCATTGTCATGAACTACCCCATGATGCTCAACTCGGAGAATTATATCGCCTGGCTGCAGCGTCTGGTAGGAAAATAAATATTTTTCCGGCGGTACAGAGAATGTGCCGCCGGACTTTTGGAGGAAACATATTTTATGGCATCGTTGCTTCTGGCCGTTATTTATCTGGCCTTTATCAGTCTCGGACTGCCGGACGCCCTGCTGGGGGCGGCCTGGCCGGTGATGCACACGGAGTTTGGTGTGAGCGTATCCTATATGGGAATGATCTCCATCATCATTTCCATGGGCACCATCCTCTCCAGCCTTCTTTCCGACCGGATGACCCGGCGGTTCGGGGCGGGGATCGTGACCCTGGCCAGCGTGGCCCTGACGGCGGCGGCCCTGATGGGCTTTTCCTTTGCCCATTCCTTCTGGCTGCTGTGCCTGCTGGCCATTCCCTACGGCCTGGGGGCCGGCGGCGTGGATGCAGCCCTGAATAACTATGTGGCACTGCATTATGCCAGCCGGCACATGAGCTGGCTCCACTGTATGTGGGGCGTCGGGGCTTCCGTTGGCCCCAGCATCATGGGCTACGCACTGACCGGCGCACATAGCTGGAATCTGGGCTACCGCTATGTGGGCTTCCTGCAGATCGGCCTGACGGTCATCCTGCTTCTGAGCCTGCCCCTGTGGGGAAAGCGGGATGTGGGAGCAAAAGAGGAAGCCAAGCGGGCCAAAGCCCTGTCCTTCCGGGAGATTTTACATATTCCCGGGGCCGTACCGGCGTTCGTGGCCTTCTTCTGTTACTGCGCTCTGGAAACTACCGCCGGACAGTGGGCCAGCAGCTATTTCGTCATGAAAATCCACCTTTCCGAGGACGAAGCCGCCAGCCTGGCCAGCCTTTTCTACATTGGCATGACCGTGGGACGGGTCATCAGCGGCTTCCTGACCATGCGTTTTTCCGACAAGCAGATGATCCGTATTGGCCAGGGGGTGCTGGCCGTGGGTGTGGCATTGCTTATCTTCTCCACCGGGAAGTACGCCGCCGCAGTTGCCATGGTCCTCATAGGTTTGGGCTGTGCGCCCATTTATCCCTGCGTCATTCACTCCACTCCCGCCAACTTCGGAGAGGAAAACTCTCAGGCACTGGTGGGCGTGCAAATGGCCAGCGCCTACACGGGTTCCCTGACCATGGCCCCGTTGTTCGGTCTGGTGGCCCGGCATTTGTCCGTGGGTCTGTTCGGTTTTTATCTGCTGGCCATTTTGCTCCTGATGGTCTTTATGAATGAAAAACTGAATTGCGTCAGCATCAAACGGGCCGGAACCGGGAAATGACCCCGGAAAAAACGGGAAAAGCCCCATATTTGGACAAAATACACCTTGTAATTATGAAAAAAAGAATGTATAATAAGCAGGTTGACTGGAATTGACAGATCTGGAGGTTTGTTGCAATTATGAAGAATCGAACCCAGGAATTGAAGCAGTATCTTCAGCCGGGCAAGCACGTCCACCTCGTCGGCATCGGCGGCGTGTCCATGCGGCCCTTGGGGCTGGTGCTCAAGGGCATGGGCCTGCTTGTTACCGGCTCGGATATGAACGCTTCCGTTTCCACGGATGAACTCATCTCCCGGGGCATTCAGGTGTCCATCGGCCACCGGGAGGAGAATATCGCCGGGGCGGACTGCATCATCCGCACGGCGGCGGCTCATAATGATAACCCGGAGATCGCAGCGGCCCGTGCCGCCGGTGTTCCCGTTTTTGAGCGGGCCCAGGCATGGGGCGTTATCATGCAGAATTACCGCAACGCCGTGTGCATTTCCGGCACCCACGGCAAGACCACAACGACTTCCATGGTGACCCATATCCTCATGGAAGCGGCCATGGACCCCACGGTGATGATCGGCGGCTACCTGCCCCTGCTGCGTGCGGGCCACCGGGTGGGCCAGGGGGACACCATCGTGCTGGAAAGCTGCGAATACTGCGATTCCTTCCTGAATTTCTTCCCCACGCTGGCCGTGGTGCTGAACGTGGAGGCGGATCACCTGGACTATTTCAAGGACCTGGCGGACGTGGAGAAGTCCTTCCGGGCCTTTGCTCAGATGGCTACGGACTGCGTCATCGCCAATGGCGACGACCCCCATACCCGCAAGGCGTTGGAGGGCATGGATTACATCTCCTTCGGCCTGGGCAATGAAAACCGCATCCATGCGGCCAACATGGGTCCCGACTGGCGGCACTTTGACGTGGTCTGCGACGGGAAAATTTACTGCCATGTGGACCTGGGGGTCCTGGGCCACCACAATGCCCTGAACGCCTTGGCGGCGGCAGGCGTGGCTTGGCATCTGGGTGTTGCCCCGGAGGCTGTGAGTCGTGGCCTGGCTTCCTTCCATGGAGCCGGACGGCGGATGGAGTACAAGGGCCGCTTCAATGGGGCGGACGTGTACGACGATTATGCCCACCACCCGGATGAACTGGCGGCCACCCTGGAAACGGTCCGGACCATGGGCTATCAACGGCTGGTGCTTGCCTTCCAGCCTCATACCTACACCCGGACCAAGGAGTTGTTCCCGGATTTCGTCCGGGAGCTGAAAAAAGCGGACGTGCTGGTGCTGGCGGAAATTTACGCCGCCCGGGAGCAGAACACCGTCGGCATTTCCTCCATGGACCTGCAGGCTCAAATTCCCGGAAGCGTGTACTGCGAGACGCTGCCGGAGGTCACGTCCTATCTCCGGGAAATCGCCCGGCCGGGGGACGTGATCCTCACCGTAGGTGCCGGGGATATTTATCGGGCAGGGGAAGCGCTGCTGAAATAAGGGCTTCGGTCGAAAGCGGAAAGGAAATCTATTATGAAAAAACGGAATGTATGCGTGCTGTTCGGCGGCATGAGCCCGGAGCATGAGGTGTCTCTGCGGTCGGCGGAGTACGTTTTGGAAAATCTGGACCCGGAGAAATACAACGTGTTTCCTGTGGGCATTACAAAAGAGGGCGACTGGGTCCTCTATACCGGCGGCGACTATTCCAAACTGCCCACCGAGGAGTGGATGGAGTATCCCAAGAACCGCCGGGCGGCCATTTCCCCGGTGCGGGGCCAGGGCCTGCTGAGCTTCGAGGGCGACTGCGTGGTCCGGGAGCAGGTGGACGTGGTGTTCCCGGTGCTGCATGGCGAGAACGGCGAGGACGGTACGGTCCAGGGACTTTTGCAGCTGGCGGGCATTCCCTTCGTGGGACCCCGGCTGGCGGCTTCTGCCGTGGCCATGGATAAGACGCTTACCAAACTGGTGGCGGACAATGCAAAAATCCCCCAGGCGGCCTGGCAATTAGTCACCCGCCGGGATATGGAGAAGCGGATGGACCGGACCCTGGAGGAACTGGAAGGCCGGTTTGACTATCCCATGTTTGTGAAGCCTGCCGGTACCGGCTCCTCCGTGGGCGTTTCCAAGGTCCGCACGAGAGAAGAACTGCGGGAGGCCCTGTTGATGGCGGCAGCTTACGATGAGAAGGTGCTGGTGGAGGAATTTATCGACGGCATCGAAGTGGAAGTGGCCGTCATGGGCAACGACAGCCCTGTGGCCAGCGTCTGCGGCGAAATTGACTCCGGTGCGGACTTCTATGACTACGACGCAAAATATATCACCGACACCTCCGTGGCCTACGTTCCTGCCCGGCTGGAAGAAAACGTGGCCGAGCAAATTCGGGACATGGCCGTGCGGGTGTACAGCGCCATCGGCTGCCGGGGCCTGAGCCGGGTGGACTTCTTTGTGACGAAGAAGGACAGCCGTGTGGTGTTCAACGAGATCAACACCATCCCCGGCTTCACCTCCATCTCCATGTACCCTAAGCTGTTCGCCGCCAGCGGCATCCCCGGCAAGGAACTCATCGATTCCCTCATTGATCTTGCCATGGAGGATGCGGAATGAAGAAAAACGTGCTTCTCTCCATCCGGGGCCGTCAGAACTATCAGGGCCAGGACCCGGACGTGATCGAAATGGTCACGGAGGGCACGCTGGAATTGCGGCCGGACGGCTGGGAGATCAGCTATGAGGAAAGCGAACTGACGGGGCTGAAGGGGGTCCATACCTCCTTTGCTTCTCAGAACGGGGTCATTACGCTGACCCGCAGCGGGGCCTTGAATTCGCAGATGGTCTTTCAGGAGGGGGTCAGCCATGATTCCCTGTACCAGACGGAGTTCGGCGCCTTGATGATTACCGTCACAGCCAGGGCCCTGGAGGATGCCCTCAGCGAGCAGGGCGGCACTGTGGACCTGAGCTACGGCATCGAGATCGAGCAGACCGCCGCCGGGACCATTGATTATCATTTGGACGTAAAAATCAAATAATGTAGCAAAAGCGCCTTCGGTATCCGAAGGCGCTTTTGCTTATGGAATTTTCTCATAGCGTTCCGGGGTTTTTCCGGAAAACGTCACCGTGAAGCCCTGGCCTGGGGCAAGGGAATAGTCGTAACGAATCCCACCGAACCAGTGCATCATCAGCGAGGCGATGACCCCGCCATGAATCACCCCGCAGGCATCGATGCCCGCTTCCAGCAGACCGTCGATGGCTTGCAGGCTCCGAACCAGCACCGCCTGGGCATCCTCGCCGCCGGGGCAAGGGAGATGCTCGGAATCTCCGCACCAACGGCGGTAGTCCGGGTCGTCTTTTAATTCCTCATAGCTGTGCATTTCAAAGCGGCCAAAGTCCATTTCCCGCAAACCGGGGAGAATTTCATGGGGCTGGTCGCCATAAATGGTCTGAAAGGTCTGCTCCGTGCGAAGCATCCCGCTGGTAAAATACCGATTGGCCTTCGGATAGAGCGCTGCGTTGGCTTCCAGAGCCTGGGCGGACTGGGGCAGCAGGGGTAGGTCCGTGGAGCCATAGTACAGGCGGCGAAGGGTGGCCTCCGTGTCCCCGTGACGAATCATGGTCAGCTTCATTTCAGGACCTCCTCCAGACCGCAGAAAATACGGACCACGCATTTTGACTGGGCGGCGATTTTCTGCACCAGAGCACCGTGGCGCTCCCGCCAGGCCCGTTCCTCCGGGTCCATGGGTACGATGCCGCTGCCAATTTCCCGGGAGATGAGGATGCTGTCCCGGAACAGGGACAGAAATTTTTCCGGGTTCGGTTCCCGCTTGGTCAGAGCTTCCAGATGGGTGAAGCAGGGATAGGGCCGGTCCGGGTCGCCGTCAGATAAATCGAAAATGTCGGCCTTTGTCAGGGAATAGCGCTTGGCGGCGTAGGTCAGCTTGCCTTGGTAGGCACCGCCGAGAATCAAAACCATACTTTTACCTCCCCAAGGCCCAGACGGTCACGCCCGCCAGCTCCCCTAAAGTCAGGGCAAAGCCGGAAATATCCCCGGACATTCCGTCCAGCTGACGATAGCCGTAGGCGGCGGCCAGCACATATCCGGCGGCAGCGGCCAGGGGGCCAAAGCTGAAGGAAATGCCGATGGGCAGAACGGTGAATAGCTCCAGCAGCAGGCACAGCGCAGCGGTCAGGCCGCTGCTCAGGTGGCGCATGGCCGCATACTGGCTGGTGCCCATGGGCCGCAGCTTGCCTACGGCCAGACCGGCGCAGCACCGGACGGCGGCGGGGATACAGCACAGGCCCAGCAGGCTCCGGTCTTCACCGGCGGAGAGAAACAGGCTCCATTGGCCCAGGGCCAGCAGTACGATGCAGATGACCGCAAAGGCACCGCAGTAGGAATCCTTCAGGATTTTTTGCCGGGTAGCCAGGTCCCGGCGGGACAGAATGGCATCGCACACGTCCATGTAGCCGTCCAGATGGATGAATCCGGTGAGCAACCAGGGAAATACCGCCAGCAGCAAACGGATCGCAGGGTTCGTCCAGCGGCTCAGCAGCCAGAAGCACAGGGCCCAAAGTCCCCCAACCAGCAGCCCCACCAGCGGCAGGCAGGTGAGCATCTGCCCACGGGCCTTTTCATTCCACCGGGGCAGGGGATTGGGAATCGCAAGGAACATTCCCCAGGCCATGGAGAAGCCGTCCAACCATTTTCTCATATTTGTCCGCTCCTTTCCGGAAGTGAGGCAGTCCCGCCGCCACTTCCAATACCAAATCAAATTCCGCCGCCGCCTTTCGGCAGACCAGCGCCAGCCCCCGGCGGTAATCCTCCGTCAGGGGGTCAAATTCCATGCCGTCCCGGAACACCTCGTCGCAGACGCAGACGAAATTTTGAGGATAGGTGCTGACGGTCAGGAGGTCCCGGCACAGCCGTTCCCATGCAGTCTGGTCCACGCCATCGGCGGAGAACATTTCGCAGGCCAGGGCGGCGGTGATGCTGTCAAAAAGCACCGTGCCGGCAGCATCGATGAGCGGCAGGGCTGTGGGCAGGTTCTTTCCCTGCTCCACGGTCTCAAAGCCCCATCCGGCCCGCTCCCGGCGATGCCGGGCAACGCGGGCATCGTCCTCGCTGTCCGTGGGCTCCATGGTGGCCCAATAGTACAGTTTCTTTCCGGCAGCTATCCCTCTGGCGAGACGCTGGGCCAGCATACTTTTGCCGCTTTTGCTGCCGCCTAAAATCAGAATTCTCATGGAGCCGTTACCGTGAAGCTGTCCTGGGCCCGGATGGGTTCCAGGTAATCGTCCTGAATGGCTGCCTCTGCGAAGGTCCCCATGCCGTTCATCACGGCGCAGGCGGCTTTCAAAATCTGGAAGGCAATGGGACAGCCACTGCCCTCGCCCAGGCGCATATCCAGCAGCAGGCAGGGTTCCAGACCTAACTCCGCTGCCGCCAGCCGGTAGCCGATCTCATAGGAAGCGTGGGACAGGAACAGATAGTCCTTCACGTTGGGGTTCAGGCGGCAGGCACACAGAGCGGCCACGATGGAAATGAAGCCGTCCACCACCGCTGGGATGTGCTGCAAGGCGCAGCCCAGAAACACGCCGGTCATGGCGGCCAGGTCCAGCCCGCCCACGGCGGACAGTACGTCCACCACGTCCTCCCGGTCCGGATGGTGAAGGGCCAGGGCTTGGGTAATGACCTGCTTTTTTACGGCAAAGGCCTGATCTGTCAGCCCGCCGCCCCGGCCGGTAACGGACTCCGGCGTGGCTCCGGTCAGCGCCGAAAGCACGGCGGAGGAGGTGGTCGTGTTGCCGATGCCCATTTCCCCCACGCCTACGGCGTTTACGCCGTCTTTGGCGGCGTCTGCGGCCAGGTCCAGTCCAACGGCGATGGCGTCCAGGACCTGCTGCCGGGTCATGGCCCGCTCTTTGGCGATATTGCCCGTGGAGCGGCGAATCTTCCGGTCCAGCACGCCGGGAATTTTCCGGTCCGTGTCGATGCCCAGGTCGGCAACGATGACCTCATTGCCAAAATAAAAGGCCAGGGAGGACATTCCGGTGATGTGCCGGGTCATGTTGATGACCTGAGACAGGGTCACGGAGGTGGGGGCCGAGGAGACCCCTTCGGCGGTGACGCCGTTGTCTGCCGCCAGCACGATGACCCGGCATTTTTCAATTTCGTTTTTCACGTTCCCCGTGATGCCTGCCAGCCGGATGGAGTAGTCCTCCAATTTTCCCAGGCTGCCGGGGGGCTTGGCCAGCTCCGCCTGCCGCTGGCGGGCTTTTTCCATGGCGGCGTTGTCCGCCGGGGCAATGGGAAGGGTTTTCAGTTCCTGTTCCGTCATAATGTTCCTCTTTTCAGCAAGCCCCACCGGCAAAGTGCATCCAGGGATGGGGCGCAGGTTTGATTTTCCAGGGTCAGCGTGGCCTCCGGGCAAAGGGTCAGGACCTGTTCCAGCAGGGCCTCCATTGGGATGGTCCCCCGGTCCAGACTGGCGTGGAGGTCGTTGCCGCCGTCGTTGTTGTGGAGGTGCAGGTGGTCCAGCCAGGGGGCCATGGGGTCCAGCCAGTTTATGGGCTTCGTCTCGGCAATGCAGGTGTTGGCATGGCCCACGTCCAGACACAGCCGCAGCCGGGGGTCGTTGACCCCTTCCGCCACCTGTACCAACATCTCCGGGCCGGGATCCATGACGTTTTCCAGACAAAGGACCGTATTTTCCGGCACGGATTCCAGAAATTCCCGCCAGAATCGGACACTTTCCGCCACGAACCACTCCGGAAAATAAATATAGGGGATGAAGCCGCTGTGGACCACGATTTTGGAAATGCCCAGGGCCTGGGCCATGGTCAGCGTCTGCCGGAAGCGCTTTTGGGCTACTTCCCGGACCAGCGGGTCCACGGCGCAGGGGGACAGCTCGGCGAAGGGAGCGTGCAGCACGAAATTCCCGATGCCGGACATCTCTTTTCTGGCTTCTTCCAGCCAGTGGGGGTCCTCCAGATTGGGGGCGTATGTAAAGGTGGTCAATTCCAGACCCAGCCCCCATTTGCGGGCCAGAGCCGGGGCCTCCGGGTCCATGCCGGAAAGAAATAATTTCCCTGCGGGAATTTCCATGGGCGCATCCTCCTGATGGGTTTCCTATATTATAGCGAATATTGTCGGGAATTGCCACAGGAAAATTTCCGCTTGTGCTGCTTGACAGACTGTGATAGGATATAGATAAATACGGAAAAGAGGAAGTTGTCCATGGAATTTACAGTATTGGATACGGACCGGGGCGCCGCCCTGACCGGGACCCCCTGGCCGGAATACCCCCGGCCCTCGCTGCGGCGGGATTCCTTCGTGAATCTGAACGGCGAGTGGGATTTTGCCGTTGGGGACCCGGCGATCATGCCGGAAAATTTTGACCGGACCATCCGGGTGCCTTTCCCACCGGAATCCAAGCTGTCCGGTATCGGCCAGGTGTTCCCGGAGGAGCAGGCCCTCTATTATCGGAAGAATTTCACCTTGCCGGAGGAATTCGTGGGCCGGCGGGTGCTGCTGCACTTCGGGGCTGTGGACCAGGAAGCTGCCGTGTTCCTGAACGGAAAAGAATTGGGGACTCATATTGGCGGCTATCAGGCCTTTTCTTATGAAATTACCGACGCTCTGGAGCGGGAAAATACCCTCCTGGTCCGGGTCCGGGACCGGCTTAGCCAGCGCATCCTGCCCTACGGCAAGCAGACGAGAAAACGGGGCGGAATGTGGTACACGCCGGTCAGCGGCATCTGGCAGACCGTGTGGATGGAGGCGGTAGGGGAGAATTACATCCGCAGTATCCAGACGGAGACCGGCGAAAATTGGGCCAGGCTCTATTTTGAGGGCATTACCGACGGTCAGGCCATTGTTCACACCCCCGACGGGGACTTGAATTTGACCGTTTCCGACGGAATGCTGGAGGTGCTGCTGGACCGGCCTCGGCTCTGGTGTCCGGAGGACCCCTATCTCTATGAGGTTCATGTGGAGACGGCGGAGGACCGGATCGACACTTACTTCGCCCTGCGGACCCTGGAAACAAAGCTGGTCCGGGGCTTTCCCCGGCTGTGTCTGAACGGGAAGCCCTATTTTTTCCACGGGGTTCTGGATCAGGGCTATTGGAGCGACGGCCTGTTCACGCCTGCCAGCCCTGCCTGCTTTGAGGATGACATTCTCGCCATGAAACGGCTGGGGTTTAATACCCTCCGCAAGCACATCAAAATAGAGCCGGAGCTTTTCTATTACGCCTGCGACCGGCTGGGCATGGTGGTTTTTCAGGACATGGTCAACAACGGCCCCTATCGCTACATCCGGGATACGGTGCTGCCCACCCTGGGCTTCCAGAAAAAGGACGACCGGCGGCTCCACCGGGACCCAGTGATGCGGCGGCAGTTCCGCCTTGCCATGGAGCAGACTGTGGAGCAGCTGCGCAAGCATCCCTGCATTTGCTATTGGACCATCTTCAACGAGGGCTGGGGCCAGTTCGACAGCCAGCGGGAATATGAATTCCTGAAAACTCTGGACGATACCCGCTTTGTGGACACGGCCTCCGGCTGGTTCCGTTGGGGGGACAGCGACGTGGAGAGTCTGCACATTTATTTCCACCCCATTCGCCTGCTGAAAAGCCAGCGGCCCCAGGTGCTTTCGGAGTTCGGCGGGTATGTGTACAAGGTGCAGGACCATTCCTTCAACCGGAACAAGACCTACGGCTACAAGCTCTTTGACCGGCAGGAGGACTTCATGGACGCTCTGGAGCGGCTCTACCGGGAGGGGGTTCTGGAAGCCAAAAAGAAGGGCCTGTCCGCCGCCATTTACACCCAACTTTCCGACGTGGAGGACGAGACCAACGGCATTATGACCTACGACCGGAAAATCTGCAAGGTGGATGAGAAGCGCATGAATCTTTTGGCCCGTGCCTTAATGGAAGAATAAAAAAGCGTGGAAAGGGAGCGAGCTTCCTTTCCACGCTTTCCATTATACCATAAAAACGAATTTTTTTCAAGACTGGTTCTCCTGCGCTCTTTTTGCTATAATTTCAGGCAGAAGGAGGCGGTCAATATGGACCTTACAACGAAAATTCTGGACCTGTCGGCGTGTTATCGCCGCATCAGCGCCGTGTTTCCCTATTTTCCACGGCTGGATTTCGACTTTGAAAGCTGGTATGAAGAATGTGTCCGGCGGGCCATAGCTGCGGAGGACGAGAAAACCTATCATCTGACATTGATGGCCTTTCTGAACCGGCTGGGGGACGGGCACACGGACTACACGCCCCCCAGGGCCTGGCTGAACCGGGTCGGCTATCTTCCGTTTCGCCTGGAAGCGTTCCGGGAGGGGTATTACCGGCAGGGGCGGCGGGTCCTGGCCCTGGACGGCGTTTTCATGGAGGAATGGGCGGACCGGATGAAAGAAATTTTGCCAGGGCGGGGAAATTACCTCTATCCCGGACCTTTTCAAGCGTATTTGCCGATGTTTCTGACCGGGGAAACCCATATGCTGACCACGGAAGCTGGGGAGGAATTGTTTACGCTGAGCCGGGAGCGTCCGAAGCCCGACCCGTTTTGCCCGGAGGCGGCGTGGTCCTACAAAACCTTGAGCGAAACGCCCCGGATGCGCCGCTATGACGGGAATATTCTCTACATCCGGCTGGACCACTTTCTGACGGATTGGTCGAAGCCCATCCGTTCGGCCCTCGCCGACGGGACAAACTGGCAGGGCGTCGTCCTGGACATCCGGCAGAACATTGGCGGTATGACCGCCTTTGCGGCCAAGGTGGCGGAGCTGTTTTTTGACGGAGAATTTTCCGGCTGCCAAAAGTGGACCCGGCTGAGCCGTGGGGTGGACCTGGCCAGCGGCAGCCAGATCATCGGCATGACGCCGGAGGAACTGGAAAAGCTGGGGGTCGACGAGGGGGATAAGCGCTGTCTGGACACCCTGAAGGGGCGGAATTTTGAAAACTACACGGACCGCTTCGGGAAAATTGGCCAGAAAGCCGTGTATTCCGGCCCGTTGACCCTGCTCGTCGGGCCGAATACCGTGTCTGCGGCGGAGGATTTTACCGCAATGTTCCACTCCAACCGGCGGGCCTGGCTGCTGGGGATGCCCACCCGTGGGACCACCGGTACGCCGCTGATGGAAAGGCTCCCCGGCGGGGGCAGCATCCGGGTGGTGTCCGTTGGCTATCGGCTGCTGGACGGCACGGAGTTCATCGGCAGGGGCATTCAGCCAGATGAGTGGAGCCAGCCGGACCCGGCGGAGTGGTTTGCTGGAAAAGACAAAGCGCTCCAACTGGCGTTGGAGCGCTTCGGAATGGGCAGTGACCTGCCAAATCGCTGTTAAATCAGAATCCCACGGCAATGGTCGATTTCATGCTGGATGATCTGGGCGGTCCAGCCGGAGTAGGTCTTGATGCGCCATTCCATGGCTTCGTTCTGATAGCGGACTTTGATTTTCTGAAAGCGCCGGGTGGGCCGGGGACCGCCCAACAGGGAGAGACAACCTTCGGACGTTTCAAATTCCCCTTCCGCTTTCAGAATCTCCGGGTTGAAAAGCACGGTATAAGTTGGTTTTTTGCCGCTTTCGTCCAGAAAAGCAATGATATTCTTTCGGATGCCGATCATGTTGGCGGCCATGCCCACGCAGCTTTCCCGGAAGGCCAGTAGGGTGTCCAGCAGGTCTTGGGCCGTTCCTTTATCCTCCGGCCCGGCGGGGACGGAGGGAATTGCCAGGGCTGCCGGGTCATGGACCAGGGGACGAATCATGGATTTTCCTCCTTATGATGATATTCCCGGAGCCGGTCCCGGAAGGTCGGTTTCTCCGGGCGGCGATGCAACTGTTCCGTGAACCGGCCGGTGACGGCAATATAAATGGCGAACAGATAGGGAAGCTCCAGGTTGGTTTCCAGCAGGGAATTGATGATGAGAGGCCGCAGCTTTTCCTCCAAAGTGAAGCCCACCGAACGGTGCTTCCACAGGAGTATTCCGGCGAACAGGGCCAGAAAAAGAAGGTCCAGCCCAATATAGGCGGCAGGGAAGGCCCGCCGTGCGATCAGTTCCGACATGTTTCTCTCTCTTTCTTAAAAAAGCGCCCTCACCGGAAATGCGGTGAGGGCGTTGTCAATCCAATCAGCCGATGTCTCTGGCGTAGCCCTGTGCGCTTTCAGCGTCGAAAAGGTCGGAGAAATAGCTGCCGTTGTACACCAGATTGTATCCGTCCACCAGGGTCCGAGGCATCCGGAAATAGCTGCCGCCGATGGTGATGGCGGTATCCTGGAAGTTGAAGCCCAGATAGTACCGGAATCCGGCGCTCATCAGCGCTTCGAACTTCTCTCCGGAGTAGCTGCCGAATTCGCTCTCCTTTGCGAAGGCGAACACATCTACGCTGCCCAGAATGGGCTCCACCTGGTCCTTCCACTTCTGCAGGTCCGCTTTCACGTCGGAAATATCCGCAGAGTCGTAGTCCATGTTATCGTAGGTGTAGCAGGCGATGATATAGCCCTTGGCCCGGAGAGCGTTGACGATATTAATGGCACCGTCCAGCTCCGTCTTATAGTTGGCGGCGGTGGCGTCCTGGGTCCGGTAGCCAAACACACCGTTGTAGCCGGTAACGGCAAGCACGGCACGGGCGTCGCCCAGGGCGAAATCCGTGTGAGTGGAAATGAATTCTTCCAGAATGGGCACCAGATCATAGTTGCCCACGACGGTGGTGCCGGTGGAATCCACCATTTCGGCCTTGATATTGCCGCTGCCATCGACCACCAGGCGGCTGGCAAAGCCGCTGCCGTCCTTGTCCGCAATGCCGTCTCCGTCCCCGTCCACCATATAAAGGTTATAGTTCACGTTGGTCTGGGTGAGCATCAACGGTTTCTTGCCGCTGGGCAGGTAGAAGGTCTTGGCCACATATACGGTCTGACCGGCAGCATCGGTGGAGGTGGTGACGATGTCGTCCAGGCTCACCAGCATATAGTTGTTGTCGTAAAGCTGCTGGAGAATGTTGGAGAACTCGCCGATGGTCACGAAGTTATTCTGGAAGGAATCGGCATATGTAGCGTCCGTAAAGGCTCGGGCGGGGTCGGCCACCAGAAGCTGGAAGGACAGGTTCGTTACGGCGCTGGGGTCGTTCCAGGCTACCATTGCGCTCTGGGCGCTGACGAACTCGCTGCGGCGGGTCTGCAATTCGGGATAATCGGAGAGCTTGCCGGAGAAGCCGTCAATCAGGGCAATGGCACCCTCGTAGTCATAGCTGGCGGCTTTTTCGGCAGCGGAGCGCAGAATGTTCTCCGCTTCCGTGTCCCAGGCTTTCTTCTGGGCCTCGGCTGCTTCGGAGGCGGCAATGCTGGCCTCACGGTCCATCTGTTTTTTCTGGACGGTCCGGCTGATGGAGCCGCCAATAAAAATCAAAACAAAGAAAAACGCAACGCCGGTGATGATAAGCGGCAAATAGCGTTCCTTGAATTCCTGCATTTTGGAGCGCTTTTTCCGCCGGGGGTTCACCGGGCGATTCTCCTGCTCGTATTGTTCATCCATGGGAGATCCCTGCCTTTCAGAGAATAATCAAGTTTATTATAACACCGAACGGCGAAAATGCAAGGGAAAAATGTCGGATATAAAAAATCAGCCGCCATTTCTGGCGGCTGATGAAAGAAAAGTGAAGTAAAATTACTTCAGCTCGGCGGTAGCGCCGGCTTCCTTCAGATCGGCAACGATCTTCTCGGCGTCTTCCTTGGAGATGCCTTCCTTCAGGGTCTTGGGGCAGTTGTCCACCAGATCCTTGGCGTCCTTCAGGCCCAGGCCGGTCACGGCACGGACGACCTTGATAACGCCCAGCTTGGAAGCGCCGGCTTCCTTCAGGATGACGTCAAACTCGGTCTTCTCCTCTTCCACGGGAGCGGCAGCCACAGCGGGGCCAGCCACAGCAGCAGCAGCGGCGGAAACACCGAACACTTCCTCCAGAGTGTGAACCAGCTCGGACAGCTCCAGAACGGTCAGACCCTTCACTTCTTCAACGAGAGCAGTGACTTTTTCACTAGCCATTGTAATGATCCTCCTAAATTAAATAGTGTTTTGAATGAGATTTACGCGTAAGATCAGGCTTCCGCAGCTTCTGCAGCAGGAGCGCCGCCTTCCTTCTGCTCCCGGATCTGATCCAGGACGAAAGCCAGGCTGGAGATAGGAGCCAGGAAAGTACCCAGAACCTGAGCCACCAGAGCATTCTTGCTGGGCAGCTCGCCGAAACCATTCAGCTGGTCAGCGGTCAGCACGGAGCCTTCCACGATACCGCCCTTAATGGTCAGGACGTTCTTGTTCTTCTTGGCAAACTCGCAGATGATACGAGCAGGGGCGATGGGGTCGCCGGTGGTGCTGGCCATGGCGGTGGTGCCGTTGAGAACCTCAGAGAAGTCATAACCGGCGTCCTTGGCGGCGAACCGGGTCAGAGTGTTCTTAACAACGCCGTACTCGACCTCAGCCTCCCGGAACTGCTTCCGCAGAGCGGTGTCCTGAGCCACGGTGATACCCTTGTAGTCCACAAAAACGACGGAAGTGGCTTCCTTGATCTTACCGGTCAGGTTTTCCACAACGGCCTTCTTGCTTTCCAGAACCTTTGCGTTGGGCATGAATTTTCACCTCCGAAAATGAAAAAATGTCTTCCCGCCAAAAGACAGAAAGACACGCAAATAAACTTTATCTACGCACCTCGGCAGGATTTACTCCGAACGGAACCTGCTGTCTTTGGCAACTCTTAAAGTATAAACGATGCTAGACGTTTTGTCAAGCATTTTCTCCCAAAATCTGAGAGATTTTTTCCTGCCCTGCGGATTTCGCCGCAGGGCAGGGGAAAATTACAGATACTTGGCGGTAGAGACCTTCACGCCGGGGCCCATGGTGGAAGCCACGACGCAGGAACGGATATACTGGCCCTTGGCAGCCGCGGGCTTTGCCTTCACGACAGCCTTCACCAGGGTATCCATGTTCTCAGTCAGCTTCTCAGCGCCGAAGGACACCTTGCCGATGGGGCAGTGGATGATGTTGGTCTTGTCCAGACGGTACTCCACCTTACCGGCTTTGATCTCGGTAACGGCAGCGGCCACGTTGGGGGTCACGGTACCGGCCTTGGGGGAGGGCATCAAGCCCTTGGGGCCCAGGACCTTACCAAGACGGCCAACAATACCCATCATGTCGGGGGAAGCGACGACCACGTCAAAGTCGAACCAGTTCTCCTTGGTGATCTTCTCCACCAGCTCCATGCCGCCGACATAGTCAGCACCGGCAGCCTTGGCCTCGTCCACCTTGGCGTCCTTGGCGAACACCAGCACCCGGCGGGTCTTGCCGGTGCCGTTGGGCAGGACCACAGCGCCGCGGACCTGCTGGTCGGCGTGACGGGAGTCAACGCCCAACTTGATATGCAGCTCGACGGTCTCGTCGAACTTCGCGGTAGCACCCTTCACCACCAGATCCAGGGCTTCGCTGGGATCATATTGCATGGCGCGGTCGATCATCTGTGCGCTCTGCTTGTATTTTTTACCTCTAAACACTTGTTATATCCTCCTTATTGTGGTGTAGCGGAATAATCCTCCCACTTTTCCGGCAGAAAACGCTGCCGGGCAGCAAATATCAATCGACGACGGTAATGCCCATGGAGCGGCAGGTACCGGCGACCTGGCTTTCAGCAGCCTCCAGAGAGTTCACGTTCAGGTCGGGCAGCTTGGTCTTGGCGATCTCGGCGACCTGAGCCTTGGTGATGGTGCCGACCTTGGTCTTGTTGGGAACTCCGGAACCCTTCTCCAGACCGATGGCCTTCAGGACCAGCAGGGGAGTGGGGGGCGTCTTGGTGATGAAGGTGAAGCTCCGGTCGGCATACACGGTGATGACGACGGGGATCTTGTAACCCTCCATGTCCTTGGTGCGGGCGTTGAATTCCTTGATAAATGCGGCGATATTAACACCGTGCTGACCCAGAGCCGGGCCAACGGGAGGGGATGCGGTTGCCTTTGCGGCGTTGATCTGCAGTTTGATAATGCCAGTGACTTTCTGTGCCATAATAAGCACCTCCTGAATAAAATGTGGTAATGATGCGCCGAGGGGCGCATTTTTTGCGGGGCAAAATGCCCCTCCCACCGTTACCAATCCCGGAATGCGGGACGGCTGCGTTTACTGGGAAACGACCTCTACCTGATCGAGTTCAAACTCCACAGAGGTCTCACGGCCGAACATGGATACCACCACGCTGACCGCATTTTTGTCCACGTCGATGCTCTCCACCGTGCCGGTGAAGGAGCTGAGGGGACCGTCGAGGATACGGACAGTATCGCCTACTGCATAGTTGACGATGATCTCCCGCTTCTCCACGCCCATGGCGTAGACCTCTTCCTCAGAGAGGGGGGTGGGATCGTTGCTGGATGTGCCTACAAATCCGGTAACGCCACGGACGTTCTTGATGACGTGCCAGGTGTCGTCAGAGTAGACCATCTTGACCAGAACGTATCCGGGATAGACCTTCCGGTCATAGGTTTTGCTGGCGCCGGATTCCGTGATCTCCGTAACGGTTTCCAGAGGGATCGAGACCGCCAGGATCTGATCCTGAAGACTGCGGCTTTCCACGGTCTTCTCAATGGTGGCCTTTACGGTGTTTTCATACCCGGAATAGGTATGCACCACATACCATTTTGCCGTTTCTGCCATGATCGGCTCCTTAGTGGAACAGGCCGATGAGGGCATCAATGCCCACCTGCGCCACGAAGTCGAACAGCCAAATGAAGACGCCGACCACCAGGACGCAGCAAACCACGACCAGAGTGTTCTTCAGCACCTGCTGCGGGGTAGGCCATACGACCTTCTTCAGCTCACTGCGGAGCTCCCGGAAGTACTTGCGGACCTTGCCCCAGGTTCTTTTGAACCAGTTTTCCTTTTTGACTTCTGCCATTTTCGGTGGGCCTCCTTACTTCGTCTCGCTGTGAACGGTGTGCTTCTTGCAGAATCTGCAATACTTCTTCATTTCGAGACGGTCGGGGTCGTTCTTCTTGTTCTTCATGGTGTTGTAGTTTCTCTGCTTGCACTCAGAGCATCTCAAAGTGACTTTTACTCGCATGACGGCACCTCCTTAAAAATTGCCTCCCTGTATCACCCCGGCTAGAAAAATTTAGAGGCGGTCAACTACAATAGCCGCTCCGGGGCTGAAAATGGGCGCAAAGACCCGATTTCACAGGTAGAGCCATTGTATCATACGCTCCCTCGGAAGTCAACAAAAAAATGCTTTCTTTTTCGCACTTTTTCCTGTATAATAGCGCCAAACAAATCGGAAGGAAGCGTTTGCGATGAAGATCATGGGATTAGACTACGGCGATGCCCGCACCGGCGTGGCCATTTCCGACTTACTATGTACGCTGGTTGGCTCCACCACGGTGCTGCCCAGCCGGAATGAGGAAAAACTGCTCTTGGATATTGTCCGCCTGACGAAGGAGAACGGCGTGGGGACCATCGTGGTGGGCCTGCCCCGGAATATGGACGGCACGGAGGGACCCAGAGCGGAAGTCTGCCGGGCCTTCGCGGAAAAAGTAAAGGCGGCCACCGGGGTGGACGTGGAAATGTGGGACGAGCGGCGGACCACGGTGGAGGCCCATCAGATCCTGTCCGACCACAATTATCACGGGAAAAAGCGGAAAAATACCGTGGATGCGGTGGCTGCCTCTCTGATTCTGGAGGGGTATCTGGCCTATCGGCGGCGGTAAAAGAGTTCCCGGATGCCCAGGAAAAGAAGCAGAACGCCGAAGGCCTTTTTCATGAGGACGGCATCCAGGATATTTTCCAGCCGGGAGAACAAAAATGCAGCGGCGCAGCCCGCAGCCATACCGGGGAGCAGGGGCTTGACAGGCAGCAGCCCCTGCTTTTTACGCAGCAGCAGCGTGATCAGTGCAGCGGGCAGGTAGAAAAGCAGATTGACCATCCGGGCATCCTGCTGGGGCATTCCGACGACCATGGTCAGCCACAAAAGAAGCAAACTGCCTCCGCCGGTACCCAGGCCGGAGAGAAAGCCCAGGACGGCACCGGCCAGGAGAGAAACGGGAAAGCTGCTCAGCATAAATACCGTACCCCGCTCCATAAAATCAGCGCTCCCAGAAACCGGTGGAGCCAAAGGGTGGGGATGCGCTGGCCCCAAAGCCCGGCGGCCAGCCCCCCAAGACTGCCGCCAATGAGAAAGGGCAGGGCAGCGGCCCAGGGAATGGCCTGCCCACTGCTCAAAAGCGAGGTTATGCAGATGGGAAAGATCATGGCAACGGAGGCGGGAAACAGATTATCCTCCTCCATGCCTACATAACCGGACAGCATGGGCAGCAGGACCATGCCGCCCCCGCCGCCGAACAGACCGTTGATGGCCCCGGCGCAGCCTCCGGACAGGGCCAGCTTCCCACTTTTTTCCATAAAAAATCGCCTCCTGTGGGAATCATTCCCATGGGAGGCGATTTCTATGCGTTTTTACTTGCTGGATGCCAGCACCAGGTCCTTGCGAATCTTGGAAGTGTTCAGCACGTCCACGGTGGTGGCTTCCACCAGGCCGTTGTACCAGCTCTGCATATCGTCACTGTGCAGCTGGTTCTCGATCATGTAATCCCGGTAGGTCTGCTCGGAGCCGCCCACGAAGTACATGATGTGGTAGCCGTACTCGGTTTCCACGATGCCGGTGTCGCCGGGCTGATGGTCTTCCAGAGCCCAGTTCTTGAAGTTCTCAACATAGTTGGAGCCGGGGTTGATGTTCTCATACAGGCCGCCGGTGGAAGCGGAGGCAGTGTCGGCAGTGTTGTCCTTCACCAGCTCGGCAAAGCTGTCCTCGGTGGCGTCGCCGGACTTCCACTGCTCCAGCAGCTCCTCGGCTTTGGCCTTGGCGGCAGCCTTCTCCTCATCGGAGTAGGTGGTTTTGCCATTGGAATCCTTGGTGCCACCTTCAAAGGCTACCAGCAGATGCCGCACGTTTGCCATGGGCTTGACGTTGTCGGTGGAGCTTTCGAACATCACTACATAGTAGCCGTAGGTCGTCGTGGTCTCCTTGCCGTCATCATCGGTGGTGGTGGACTCGTTGGGGAACACCTTGGTGTCACCGGCTACCCGGCTGGGATCGGAGACCCACTCCTGGAAGGCGGAGTTCACGGAGGTGTAAAGAATGTCCTTGCTCTGGGTTGCGGTCAGTTCGGAGGCAGTCGCTGCGGGCAACTCCACCTGGTTCACTAACTTCTCCAGTTCCACGGTGGACTTGGCCTCTGCCAGTTTGTCGGCAGCTTCCTTGGCATCGGTGACGGAAGCGGCCTTCTCCTCGTCGGAGTAAGTGACCTTGTTGTCGGAGTCGGTGGTGCCGCCCTGCAGGAAGTCGCTGGCCTTTACATACACGGTGGTGTAGGTGAAGGAGTTGTAGTTCTCGCCATGCTCGGCATCGTAGGCACGGATGGCGGCATCGTCATAGGTCAGGCTGTCGGAGTGTGCGCTTTGGTAAGCCTGGGCGATCAGGGACACCCGGCAGTATTCCCGGAAGGTCTCCTCGGTAGCGCCGTTGCCGTAGCGGGCCTTCAGGTAGGCGGCCAGGTTGGAGTAACCGGCGTTGGTGCCGGCCAGTGTCATGGAACTGACGGTGGTGTCCACGTTGGCGCTCACGTCGGTGTCGAAGCCGTTGGCCTGGGCATCGTCATAGAGGGCGTAAGTGCCCCGGGCATTTTCAATGGCGGTGTCCAGGAAGTAGTCCGCCCAGGACTGGTTGGTGCTGCTGTCCCGAATCTGGCTGTCCAGGGACTTGGTCAGGTTCAGCCCCATCATCTGCAGGTACAGGCTCATGTAGTTGCCGTACGTGCTCTGCCAGGAGCTGTACTGAGCCTGGATCAGATCCATGTAATAATAGTTCAGCTCTGCGGTGGACAGCGTGTGGTCGCCAATAGTCACGGCCTTGGTGTTCTTCTCAATGGTGCCGGAGTTGCTGACGCTCCGGTAGATCAGGGTGCCTGCAAAGGCCACCAGGACCAGTGCGATCACGCAGATGAACACGACGGTGTAGATCTTTGTCTGCTTGGCCTCTTTCCGGGCTGCCTGCTGCTTCTCGGTGAGCTGTTCAAGCTCCTGCTCCTTCCGCAGCTTCTTCTTGTTGGATGCGCTCATGTGATTCATTCCTCTCGTTATTCCGGCGCTTCAAAGCACCGGGTTTTGCATAGACCGGTTTATTATAACGGATTCCTCCGGCGCTTGCAAGAGGAAAATACAAATGTTTTCGCAAATGCGAAAAAAGTTTACAGAAAATGCAAAAAAACGGGGAGCCGAAGCTCCCCGCACCCCGCTTTAGCCGTATGCACCCGATTATGACCTGCACGAGATGGCAGGTGGGTCGCCGCTCACGACCATCAGTGCTCCCAACGTCCACCCATCGTCGAAGCGTGGGCGGGAGGTCTGCGATCCGGCCGGGAAGTCAAACGTCCCGATTCAAAAATGTGGGTCCAAACGGGCACATTACGCACCAAGCAGGAAAGAAAAACTTATTCTTCGTCCTCGGAATCCTCAGCGTAAAGCTGGTCCATGATGAGCTGATAGACGGTGTCCAGTTCCGCCTCGTCCTCAATGGCGCACAGCAGCGGCTCACCGTTCTCATCCTCCTCGGACTTGAGAATGCTCACTTCCAGGTCCGCCTCGTCGTTATCGCCGTCGGCGGGGGTCACGGCCAGATAAGTGGAGCCGTTATACTCCAGAGAGCTGAGGACTTCCAGTTCGTATTCCGTGCCGTCCTCGTCTACGATGGTCATAAAATCAGAGCCGAATTCGTCTGCCATAGTATCTCCTCCACTTTCGGGTCCTTGAACTTGGCTATATTGTACCCGCTGCGGCGGAGAAAATCAAGAGGGAAAGTGAAATTCCGTGATTATGACAAAAAGTCCTCTAACCGGTACCGCAAATCTTCTTCGTTTTTTATGACAATTCCACGAAAAAGGGCTTCCTGGTCCTCCGGCGGCAGGCTGGCCACGGCGTAGGGGAACACGGCCACCGGCTCCGGGTCCTCGTCCTGCCACAGGGCCACATAGCCGCCCCGGACCCCCAGGAGATACACCAGCATCAGTCCCAGGGACAAAAATCTTCGCATGTTCTTCTCCGTCCTTTCCTGAAAACAGGATACCCATTTCGTTAAATGAATATTAATAAATAGGGGGTTTCCCTTTGGGGAAAAATATGCTATAATACGCCAAACGGGTCTTTTCCCGTGTTCCCCCACGCACACGATTTTTGTACAAAGCCTTTTCAGGAGGTATCCAACTATGGCTGAACAGGATCAGAATAAGAAGAAAAAGAAGGAGCCGAAGCCCCGGCAGGAGTGGAATGCGCCCTGGTATCTAAAGACCCTCCGGGGCCTCTGGATGGTGCTTTTCGGAGCGTTTAAGGTAGCGGTGGGCGCTGCGGCTACCGTGGCCATCATCGGCATGGTCTGCTTTATGGTACTGGCCAATGCCACTGGCGACTACCTGCAGGAGGACATCATCCCCGGAGCGGGCGTCGATCTGGCCACGAAGGTACCGGACCGGGCCTCCCGGCTCTACTATGTGGACTCCAACGACAATATCCAGCTGCTGCGGGTCATGTACGCCAGTGCCAGCCAGGAGGATGCCACCTTTGACGAATTGCCCCAGGACCTGATCCATGCGGCGGTGGCCATCGAGGACAAGCGGTTCTTCGAGCATCAGGGCGTGGACTGGGTTACCACCATCAAGGCCTGCGCCCGGATGTTTATGAACAACTCCAGCATGGGCGGCTCCACCATCACCCAGCAGATGATCAAGAACTACACCGGCAAGAATGAAATTCTGGTCCAGCGGAAGGTCCAGGAAATTATCTCCGGCATTCTGGTGGAGAAGAAATACTCCAAGGAAGAAATTCTGGAAAAGTATATGAATATCATCTATATGGGTGAGGGCTGCTACGGTGTCAAGAGCGCTGCGGCCTCCTATTTCGGCAAGGAATTGCAGGAACTGACCCTGGCCGAGTGCGCCAGCCTTATCGGCATCACCAACAACCCCTCCCTGTATGACCCCTATATCAGCGACCAGACCCTTGCCAACAACCGGGAGCGGCAGCTGACCATCCTGGACCAGATGCTGGACCAGGGCTGGATCGATCAGGACCGGTATGACGAGGCCGTGGCCCAGGAAATGGTGTTCAAGTCCGGCATTGCCGACGCTGACCGTTGGGTGAAGTGCGAGACCGAGGGCTGCGGCTATCAGGGTCCCGTCCGGAATCTGGTCCACGAGGAAGGCTCCGACCATTATTATTGCCCCGACTGCGGCAATGAGATCGAGGTCAAGGCCGGCGGTGCTGAGGGCGTGTACTCCTACTTTGAGGAGACGGTCATTCAGGATGTGGCCGAGGCCCTGGCCAAGCAGGACGGCATCGAGAATGTGACGATTGAGATCCGGAACGAGTATATCAAGAAGCTGACCACTGCCGGTTATCATATCTATACCACCCTGAACAAGGATGTGCAGGACCAGGTGGACGCTATCTACAATAATCTGGACGAAATTCCGGAGACCTACGGCGGCCAGCAGCTTCTGGCGGCTACCGTCATCATTGATAACCGCACCGGCGATATTTGCGCCCTGGCCGGTGGCGTGGGCGAGAAGGACACCTACTTTGGCTTCAACTTGGCCACCGATGCCTACCGGGGCAACGGTTCTTCCATCAAGCCCCTGACGGCTTACGCCCCTGCTTTCGAGGCGGGCATGACCCCGGTGACGCCCATCTGGGACATTCCGCTGACCTATGACAGCGGTGCCTATCCTTTGAACTTTGACCGGTCCTATTCCTATCGCAGCACCATTCTCAACGCCCTGACCAACTCCATCAACGCCGTGGCGGCCTGGATGGTGTATGAGAACGGCATCGATTACAGCTTCGACATCGCTGTTAACAAACTGTGCTTTAAGAAGTATGTGGAGGAAGAGTATTCCGAGTATTACGACGAGTACGTCACTGACCGGTCCGTCGGCGCTCTGGCTCTGGGCGACCAGATCTATGGCGCCACCGTCCGGGAGGAGACCGCCGCCTATGCTGCGTTCGCCAACAACGGTATCTACCGGCAGGCACGGACCTTCACCAAAGTCTATGACCGGGACGGCAATCTGGTGCTGGATAATACTCAGGAATCCCACGAGGCCTTCAGTGAAAAGACCGTCAACTATATGAATTACTGCCTCCGCAACGCCGTGGTGAACTACACCACCGAGGCCAACCTGTCCACGGGCATCGCCTACGGCAAGTCCGGTACAACCGGCAACAGCCACGACCGTTGGTACTGCGGCTTCACCAAGTATTACACCAGCTCCGTGTGGGTGGGCTTTGAGCAGCCGGAAACCATTCGGACCGTCAGCTGGGATAACCCGGCAGCCACCATGTGGCGGAAGGTCATGGAGCCCATCAACGCCGGTAAGGAGGAGGCTTACCTCCACGACACCAGCGGCATGAGTTATTTCACCATCTGCAAAGACTCCGGCAAGCTGGCTACCGACGCCTGCCGGAAGGATATTCGTATCACCTCCGCCGGGTACAGCCCCACCCAGTCCGCCATGGCCTACTGGGAGGATGTGGACCTGGGCTATTGCGACCAGCACGTTCTGGTGGACTACTGCAAGACCGGCAACGGCGTGGCCACGGACTACTGCAAGAAGTTTGCGGAAGTGGACAAGACCGTTGAAATTGAGGAAGTGGCCCTGGTGAAGCTCACCAAGAGCCAGCTGGACGACATCATCAAGGCTGGTACCGTGGGCCTGGAGAAGGCGTTCCTGCGGGACGACTATATCTATTATATCAACGACGACGGCACCGATGCGGAGTTCCACGGCATCAACGGCAACGTGAACACCGATGTGAAGGCCCCCTATCAGGTCTGCACCGTGCACACCAAGGAGGCCTGGGAGGCCTACGAAAAGGCTCATCCCTCCAAACCCAGCAATCCGACTACCCCCACGGTGCCCGTTCCCAGCAACCCCACCATCGTGACCCCGGCTTATTAAGAGGAGAAATAGAGAAAATATGGTTTGGATCTCGGATTTGTGGAAAGATTTTGAAGTGCTGGACACCTCGGAAGGGGAACGGCTGGAGCGGTGGGGCAAATACCTGCTGGTCCGCCCGGACCCCCAGGTAATCTGGGCTACCCCCCACGCACACCCCGGCTGGAAGCATTATGACGCCCGGTATATCCGCTCGTCTACCGGCGGCGGCCGGTGGTCAGACAACGACCTGCCGGAAAAATGGCTCATCCGCTACCGGGATTACCTGACCTTCCAGGTAAAACCCATGAATTTCAAGCATACGGGCGTGTTTCCGGAGCAGGCCGCCAACTGGGACTTTATCCGGGAAAAGGTGGCCTCCGCCAACCGGCCCGTGCGGGTGCTGAATCTCTTCGCTTATTCCGGCGGCGCTACCTTGGCGGCGGCAGCGGGCGGCGCAGAGGTCTTCCATGTGGATGCGGCCAAGGGCATGGTGGCCTGGGCCAAGGAAAACGCCAAGGCCTCCGGCCTGGAGGACAAGCCCATCCACTGGATCGTGGACGACTGCGGCAAGTTCATCCAGCGGGAGATTCGCCGGGGACGGCGCTACGACGGTATCGTCATGGACCCGCCAAGCTATGGCCGGGGTCCCAGCGGGGAAATTTGGAAAATGGAGACCAGTTTCTATCCCTTCCTGCTGGAAACGGCGAAGCTGCTCACCGACAATCCCCTGTTCGTTATCATCAATTCTTACACCACCGGCCTGGCCCCCTCTGCGGTGGGGTATGCGGCCGATACGGTGTTCGGAAAGACCCACGGCGGCAAGACGGCGGTAGGGGAGCTTGGGCTTCCCGTCACCGAGACCGGGTTTGTGCTGCCCTGCGGCTCCACCGGCCGGTGGACGCCGGATTAAGGAGGAATTCCGTTGCAGGAAACCATTCAGACAGAGCATTTGGCATATACGTATCCGGGCGTGGAGGACACGCCCGGCGTTGCCGTATTTAAGGACCTGAACCTGACCATCGAAAACGGCAGCTTTGTGGCCATACTGGGCAGCAACGGCTGCGGAAAATCCACCCTGGCCAAGCATTTCAACGCCATCCTGCTGCCCACCGGCGGCAAGGTCTGGGTCTACGGCATGGACACCGCCGACGAGGAAAAGCTCATTCAGATTCGCCGCAGCGTGGGCATGGTGTTCCAGAACCCGGATAACCAGATCGTGGCGAATGTAGTCGAGGAAGATGTGGCCTTCGGCCCGGAAAATCTGGGCGTGGCCAGCCCGGAAATCCGCCGGAGGGTGGAACTGGCCCTGAAACAGGTGGGCATGTATGAGTACCGGGAGCACGCCCCGCACCTGCTCTCCGGCGGGCAGAAGCAGCGCATTGCCATTGCGGGCGTCATTGCCATGGAGCCGAAGTGCATCGTCCTGGACGAACCCACCGCCATGCTGGACCCCAAGGGCCGACGGGAGGTCATGGAGACCGTCCTGCGGCTGAATCGGGAAAAGGGCATTACCGTGATTTTAATTACCCACCACATGGATGAGGCCGCTCAGGCGGGCAGGGTGGTGGTGCTGCATCAGGGGCAAATTGCCGCCGACGGCACCCCGAAGGAAGTTTTTTCCCAGGTGGACCTGCTGCACCGGCTGGGGCTGGCCGCCCCGGACACGGTGGAGCTGTGCTGGGAACTGGACCGGAGGGGCTTCCGCCTGCCCCTGGACCGGCTGACCATCGAAGAATGCGGGCAGGCACTTTACGAGTCGGTAATGGCCTGACCCTTGGAGGAATGAACATTGACCCCAATTCTTGAAGTCCGGGACCTGACGCATATTTACTCCGTCGGGACCCCGTTTGAACATACCGCTCTGGACCATGTGTCGTTTTCCGTCGAGAAGGGCGAATTCCTGGGTATCATCGGCCACACCGGCTCCGGAAAATCCACCCTCATCCAGCACCTGAACGGCCTTCTGAAGCCCACCGACGGAGAGGTGCTGCTGTCCGGGCAGAATATCTGGGAGAGCAAGCAGGTGACCCGTGCCTGCCGGTTCCGGGTGGGCCTGGTGTTCCAGTACCCGGAATATCAGCTTTTTGAGGAGACCGTTTATAAGGACATCGCTTTCGGCCCCAAGAACATGGGCCTGAAGCCGGACGAAATTGACCGGCGGGTTCGGGAGGCCGCAGGCTTCGTGGGCCTGAAGCCGGAGCAGCTGGAAGTCTCGCCCTTTGACCTGTCCGGAGGACAGAAGCGCCGGGTGGCCATTGCAGGCGTCATCGCCATGGAGCCGGAGGTGCTGATCTTGGACGAACCCACCGCCGGACTGGACCCGGTGGGCCGGGAAGAAATCCTCGGCAACATCTGCGCCTACCAGAAGGCAAAAAATGCCACCATCCTGATGGTCAGCCACTCCATGAGCGACGTGGCCCGGCTTTCGGACCGGCTGCTGGTGATGAACGGCTCCAAGCTGGCCCTGATGGGCAAGCCGGAGGAGGTTTTCTCCCATGCGGAGGAGCTGCTTTCCATGGGCCTGGACATACCGCCTGTGACCCGTGTGTTCCTGGACCTGCGCCGCCGGGGGCTGGACGTGCCGCCGGTGTACACCATGGAACAGGCCGTGGCGGTGCTGAGCAAGTATCGGGAGGCGGGAAAATGCTGAAAGACATTACCTTGGGCCAGTATTTCCCCGGAAATTCCGTGGTCCATCGGCTGGACCCCCGGGCCAAGCTGCTGCTGCTAATCGTTTATATCGTGGCCCTCTTTGTGGCGGTAAGCTGGATTTCTTATGCCGTGATGCTCATTTGCCTCTGCACGGTCATTGCCATCTCGAAGATACCCCCCAAGGCCATTCTGCGGGGCATGAAGCCATTGGTGATGATCCTGATTTTCACCGCCGTGCTGAACATTTTCTTCTCCCAGGGGGAAACGGTCCTCGTGTCCTTCTGGAAGCTGACCATTACCCTGGAGGGCTTGCTGCGGGCTGTGCAGATGATGGTCCGCATCCTGATGCTGGTGTCCGGCACGTTTCTGCTGACCTACACCACCTCGCCCATTGCCTTGACCGATGCGCTGGAATCCCTTCTGGGACCCCTGAAAGCCATCCATGTGCCGGTCCACGAGCTGAGCATGATGATGTGCATTGCCCTGCGCTTCATCCCGACCTTAATCGAAGAAACGGATAAGATCATGTCCGCTCAGCGGTCCCGTGGTGCGGATTTTGAAAACGGCAGCCTCATGGAGCGGGTGAAGGCCCTGATTCCCATTCTGGTGCCGCTGTTCATCAGCGCTTTCCGCCGGGCCGACGAGTTGGCCACGGCCATGGAATGCCGCTGCTATCATGGCGGCGAAGGCCGCACGAAAATGAAGCTGCTCCGCTATGGCCGCAATGATTATATTGCGTTTCTGCTGGGCATTGTTCTGCTGGCGGTGATTTTCACCCTGGTACACTTCGGACTGTGAGGACTTATGCGAAATCTTGCGGTTTTCCTCATTTATGAGGGTACGGCCTATCATGGCTGGCAAATTCAGCAGGGCCTTCCCACGGTCCAGGAGACGCTGGCGAAGGCCGTGGCGGATGTGGTGGGCGGTCCCGTCCATGTGGCGGGCTGCGGCCGCACCGATGCCGGGGTCCATGCCCGGTGCTACTGCGCCAATTTTCGCACGGAGAGCCGAATTCCCGTGGACCGGCTGCCCTATGCCCTGAATACCCATCTGCCCCCCGACATCGTTGTCACCGGAGCCAGGGAGGTCAGCGAGAATTTCAACGCCGTGGGGTCCTGCGTGAAAAAAGAATATACCTATATGATCTACAACTCCCGTGTCCGGGACCCCTTCTATGTGAACCGGGCCTGGTTTTATCCCCGGCACCTGGACGAACACATTATGGCGGAGGCCGCCGCCCAGTTTGTGGGGACCCACGACTTTGCCGCCGTCCGGTCCGTGGGCACGGATGTGAAGTCCACGGTGCGGACCGTGTACGCCTACGATGTGTGGCGGGAGGCGGAGCGCATTTACCTACGGGTCAGCGCCAACGGCTTCCTCTATAATATGGCCCGGGCCATGGCCGGAACGGTGGTCTACGCCGCCGAGGGCAAAATTGCAACCAAGGACATCGGAGCCATCCTGGACTCCGGCAACCGGACCGCCGCCGGACCCACGGTCCCCGCCGGGGGGTTGTACATGACCGGCGTGTGGTACGACAAGGGGCAAGACCGCTTTTTCCTGAACAACGGCTTTTGATAATTCATAATTTGTTATTTTCTTTTCCCGTCCTTTGTGCTATACTAGGCGCAAAGGACGGCTTTTTACAAGGAGTGATACCAAATGCAGCCGAAAATGTGCAGCAAATGCAAGAAGAATATTGCCGTGGTGTTTGTCACCAAGGTGGAGAACGGCGTGACCATGAACGAAGGTTACTGCCTGAAATGCGCCAAAAGCCTGGGGATCCCCCAGATCGATGCGGCGGTGAAGCAGATGGGCATTTCCGAGGATGACCTGGATATGCTCAGCGACGAAATGAGTTCCATCTTTGGCCAGAGCGAGGAAAACGAGGACGGGGAGAATGATGCCCAGACTGCCACATTTCCCCTGCTGAACCAGCTTTTCGGCACCGGCAGCAATCTGCCCGCCAAGGAAAAGGAGGAAAAGCAGCAGGAAGCGCCCCCCAAGGAGGAGAAGAAAAAGTCCAAGAAGCACAAATTCCTGGACGCCTACTGCATGGACCTGACCGGCCGGGCCAGAGGCGGGAAGCTGGATAAAGTCATCGGCCGGGATGTGGAGACCGAGCGGGTCATTCAGATTCTGAACCGCCGCCAGAAGAACAATCCCTGCCTCATCGGCGAGCCGGGCGTTGGCAAGACCGCCATTGCCGAAGGATTGGCCCAGCGCATTGCCGCCGGGGACGTGCCCTTCAAGCTTCGGGACAAGGAAGTGTTTCTGCTGGACCTGACGGCCCTGGTGGCAGGGACCCAGTTCCGTGGCCAGTTCGAGAGCCGCATGAAGAGCCTCATCGGCGAGATCAAAGAGTGCGGCAACATCATCCTGGTCATTGACGAGGTCCACAATCTGGTGGGTGCCGGAGACGCCGAAGGCTCCATGAATGCCGCCAACATCCTGAAACCGGCCCTGTCCCGAGGCGAAATTCAGGTCATCGGCGCAACGACCTTCAATGAATACCGGAAGTACATCGAAAAGGATGCGGCGCTGGAGCGCCGGTTCCAGCCGGTGAACGTGGCGGAGCCGACCATCGAGGAAGCCTGCCAGATCATGCAGGGCATCGCCAAAAGCTACGCCCAGTTCCATGGGGTGGCGGTGTCCCCGGAAATTGCACGCCAGTGCGTGATCTTGTCCGAGCGGTACATCACCGACCGGTTCCTACCGGACAAGGCCATCGACCTGCTGGATGAGGCCTGTTCCGACGTGAACCTCCGCTGCAAAGAGATTTCCCGGATGGCGGAACTGAAAAAAGAGCGGGACGATTATGAATTGGAACTGCGGATGCTCACCGAGGACACGGAGAACGAGCATTTTGAGCGCTTGGCGGAAATCCGCAGCAAGCTGTGCCGCATTGCCGGGGAAATTGAAGAACTGGAAAAGCTGCCCGCCCCGGCTGTGACCATGGAAAATCTGGCCCGTATCATCGAGCTTTGGACCAAAATCCCCGCAACGAAGATCAAGGCACAGGAGTACGAGCAGATTCGGGGCCTGGGGGACCGGCTCCGGAAGCATATCGTGGGCCAGGACCAGGCGGTGGACGCCGTGGCCCGTGCCATCCGGCGGAACCGGGTGGGTATTTCCCCCAAGCGCCGTCCGGTAAGCTTCATCTTCGTGGGCCCCACCGGCGTGGGCAAGACGGAACTGGTGAAGTGCCTGGCCAACGACCTGTTTGACTCCACCGACGCCCTCATCCGTCTGGATATGTCCGAGTACATGGAGAAGCACACCGTCTCCAAGCTGATCGGGTCTCCTCCCGGCTATGTGGGCTATGACGAAGCCGGACAGCTGACGGAGAAGATTCGTCGGAAGCCTTACAGCGTGGTGCTGTTCGATGAGATCGAAAAGGCCCACCCGGATGTGCTGAACATCCTGCTGCAGGTGCTGGACGATGGTCGCATCACCGATGCTCAGGGCCGGCTGGTGAACTTTGAAAATGCCATTATCGTCATGACCTCCAACGCCGGGTCCGAGGGCAACGTGTCCAGTCTGGGCTTTGACCGGGGCGTACAGGCCGACGAGGAGAGGACCATGAAGGCCCTGCGTTCCTTCCTGCGGCCGGAGTTCCTGAACCGGGTGGACGAGATCATCACCTTCAACCACCTGACCAAGGAGAACTTCCGCAACATTGCGGGCATTATGCTGGGCGAATTGAAGGACAGCCTGGCCAACCGGGAGTTGACCTTCACCTGGGACGAGAGCCTGGTGGACTATCTGGTGGACAAGGCTTACTCCGTGACCTACGGTGCCCGGAATCTCCGCCGGGTGCTGGAGCAGGATGTGGAGGACCCCATCAGCGAAAAAATCATTGATTCCTTTGAAGCGCCCATCAGCGTCCTTTCCGCCCGTGCGGAAAACGGCAAGGTGGTCGTGGAAGCGAAATAAAGAGGGGAGCGAAGCAAAATGGCAGTTCATTTGAATCCCGACAAGGAAGTCGTGGCTACCGTGAAGGAGGGCCTGAAGCGGACCGGAGGCTATTGCCCCTGCCGCCTGGAGCGGACCGAGGATACCAAGTGCATGTGCAAGGAATTCCGGGACCAGATCGCTGATCCGAATTTCAAGGGGTTTTGCCACTGCTACCTGTATTATAAGGACTGAAAAGTTCGGAAAACCCTGCCCGGAAAAAAGATGAAAAATTGCGAAAAAAGTAGTTGACAAAACCGGAAACTCGTGTTATTATATCCAAGCAATCGGGGCTGACCCGAGAGCGAACGAAATGCGCGAGTGGTGGAATTGGTAGACTCGCTAGATTCAGGTTCTAGTGCTCATTCCGGGCATGCGGGTTCAAGTCCCGCCTCGCGCACCAAAGTCCTGCTGGATTTTCCGGCAGGACTTTTTCTTATGCCATTTTTGCAAAAAGCCGCCCGGCGCTCTTGCAATGCGGTCCGGTTTGTATTAAAATAACGTCACTGTTTGTCGATTTGAAGGAGAGGAACTATGTCACGGACAAAACAAGCGGAAATGGACATGATCCACGGCTCGATCTGGAACAAAATCCCCCAATTCGCTCTGCCCATTGCGGCTACGGCCATTCTGGGGCAGCTTTTCAACGCTTCGGACCTGGCAGTAGTGGGGAATTTTACCGGTGAGGCCCGGAATGCTTGCGTGGCCGCCGTCAGCTCCAATTCCGCTATTGTGTCCCTGGTGGTGAATTTCTTCGTGGGCATCGGCCTGGGGGCCAACGTGGTTATTGCCAACGCCCTGGGGCGGAACGACCGGGACATGGTGGAAAAGACAGTCCATACGGCCATTTTGCTTTCCGTTCTGGGCGGCATTCTCATGGCGGCCTTCGGCGAAGCCATTGCCCACAGCCTTCTGTCCAGCCTGAACGTGCCGGAGGATGTGTTCGACATGGCACTGACCTATCTGCGGATCTACTTCCTGGGAATGCCGGTCATCCTGCTCTATAACTTTGAAGCCGCTATTTTCCGAAGCGTAGGCGACACGAAAACGCCCCTGCTGGCCCTGGCCTTTTCCGGCGTACTGAATGTGTTGCTGAACCTGTTTTTCGTGTTGGCACTGAAAATGACCGTGGACGGCGTGGCCATTGCCACCGTCAGTGCCAATGCGGTCAGTGCCGTTATCCTGTTTCTGAAGCTGCGGAACACGGACAAATCCATCAAGCTGGACCCGAGCAAGCTGCGTATCGACGGCAAGGCTCTGGGACGCATTTTGCGCATCGGCGTGCCTGCGGGCATCCAGAGCGCCCTGTTCTCTCTGTCCAATATTCTCATTACCTCCTCCGTGAACAGCTTGGGTACGGTGGTCATGGCCGCCTCCGGCGCTTCCTCCAACGTGGAGACGTTCGCCTACGCCGTGCTGAACTCCTTCTCCCAGGCCTGCACCACTTTTGTGGGGCAGAATTACGGGGCAGGGGAAATCAAGCGCTGCCGGAAGGTGCTGGCTCTGTGTCTGCTGGAATGTGCCATCTGCACGGCCTGCATCGTGCTGCTGGCCCTGACCTTCGGCAAGAATCTCCTGGCAATTTTCAACAGCGACCCGGAGGTCGTTGCTATCGGCTACACCCGTTTGAAGCTGATTCTCTTTGCCTATATTTTCACTACGCTTTATGAGAATATGTCCGGTTATCTTCGGGGCTTTGGCATTTCTCTGCTGCCGGCTCTGCTGACGGCCTTCGGCATCTGCGGCCTGCGGGTGGTGTGGGTGTACACGGTGTTCCGGGCCAACCCCACCTTCCAGACGGTGATGACCGTTTACCCGGTGAGCCTGAGCACCACGGCGGTGCTGGTGGGCATTGCGCTGCTCATCTGTCACCCGGCCCGGCAGCATTTGAAGGCGGGAGCCAAGAATTTGGCTTGACAATCCGGCCGGAATATGGTATTTTTATGAGTACAAAGCGTTGACGGAGAGGGTCTCCGGGGATTCGTGCGTTTCAGAGAGCGGACCGCAAGCTGTAAGGTCTGCCCACGGCTCCGGTGCGGTCGCTTCGGAGCTGCTTCCCTGAAAGAGTTTCGGTAGGGGAGGCCGGGTGCGCCCGATACAGCGTTGGAGTGCCCGGTTTTTCCGGGAATTCAGGTGGTACCGCGGAAAAGTTTTCGCCCTGAGCCTTTTTGGTTCAGGGCGTCTTTTATTTTGGAAAGGATGTGTCAATATGGCAAGAGAAGAACTGCCGAAGGTCTATGAACCCGGGCAGGTGGAGGCCAAAATTTACAAAATGTGGGAGGACGGCGGCTATTTCCGTCCCTCCGACAAGGCCGACGCCAAGCCCTTTACCATCGTCATGCCGCCCCCCAATGTGACGGGCCAGCTGCACATGGGCCACGCCATGGACGATACCCTGCAGGATACCCTCATTCGCTTCAAGCGGATGCAGGGCTACTCCGCATTGTGGATTCCCGGCGTGGACCATGCGGGCATCGCCACTCAGATCAAGGTGGAGGAGGAGCTTCGCAAGGAGGGCCTGACCCGCTACGATCTGGGCCGGGAAAAGTTCCTGGAACGGGTCTGGGACTGGAAGAAGAAGTACGGCGACCGCATTGTGGAGCAGCAGAAAAAGCTGGGCGCTTCCTGTGATTGGAGCCGGTCCCGATTCACCATGGACGAGGGCTGCTCCAAGGCCGTCCGGGAGGTGTTCGTGTCCCTGTATGAAAAGGGCCTCATCTACAAGGGCAGCCGTATCATCAACTGGTGCCCCCACTGCGTTACGGCCCTGTCCGATGCGGAAGTGGAGTATGTGGATAAGCCCGGTCACCTGTGGCACATCCGCTACCCCCTGGCTGACGGCTCCGGGGAGGTCATCGTGGCCACCACCCGGCCGGAGACCATGCTGGGCGACAGTGGCGTGTGCGTGAACCCCAACGACGAGCGCTACAAGTCCATCGTGGGTAAGAAAGTCATTCTTCCCCTGCTGAACAAGGAAATTCCTGTGGTGGCGGACGATTACGCCGAGATGGAATTCGGCACCGGCTGCGTGAAAATGACCCCTGCCCATGACCCCAACGACTTCGAGGTGGGCCTGCGGCACAATCTGGAGGTCATCCGGGTGCTGGACGACAACGGCCGGGTCAACGACCTGGGCGGCAAGTACGCCGGTCTGGACCGGTACGAGGCCAGAAAACAAATCGTTGCCGACCTGGAAGAACAGGGCTATCTGGTCAAGGTGGAGGATTATTCCCACAACGTTGGCACCTGCTACCGCTGCCACAACGACGTGGAGCCCATTATTTCCGCCCAGTGGTTCGTGAAAATGAAGCCCCTGGCCGAGGAAGCCATCCGGGTGGTGAAGGACGGGGAGACAAAGTTCGTCCCGGAGCGCTTTACCAAGACTTATCTGAATTGGATGGAGAACGTGCGGGATTGGTGCATTTCCCGGCAGCTCTGGTGGGGCCATCAGATCCCCGCCTGGACCTGCGCCGACTGCGGCCATATCACCGTGTCCCGTCAGGATGCCTGCAAGTGCGAAAAGTGCGGCAGCACCCATATCGAGCGGGACCCGGATGTGCTGGATACCTGGTTCTCCTCGGCTCTGTGGCCCTTCGAGACCCTGGGCTGGCCGGAAAAGACCGCCGATCTGGCGAAATACTATCCCACCGACGTGCTGGTCACCGGCTATGACATCATCTTCTTCTGGGTGGCCCGGATGATCTTCTCCGGCTGCGAGCATACCGGCAAGCCCCCCTTCCACACCGTCCTCATCCACGGCCTGGTCCGGGACGATAAGGGCCGGAAAATGTCCAAGTCTCTGGGCAACGGCATTGACCCCCTGGAAATGATCGACAAGTACGGCTGCGACGCCCTGCGGATGAACATGGTCAACAGCAACTCCCCCGGAAACGATATGCGTTTCTACACCGAGCGCTGCGAGGCCATGCGGAACTTCGCCAATAAGCTTTGGAACGCCAGCCGTTACGTTCTGATGAACCTGCCGGAGGATGCGGTGAACGCTCTGCCGGAGGCGGGCAAACTGACCATTGCCGACAAGTGGGTGCTTTCCAAGCTGAATACCCTCATCAGCGAGGTCACAGAGAATCTGGAAAAGTACGAGTTGGGCGTGGCTGTTGCCAAGGTCTACGACTTCGTGTGGGACACCTACTGCGACTGGTATATCGAGTTGACCAAGGCCCGGCTGTACAGCGACGACGCCGACCAGAAGGATACGGCATTGAAGGTGCTGGTGTATGTGCTGGACCAGGTGCTGCGTCTGCTGCATCCCTTCATGCCCTTCATCACCGAAGAAATCTGGCAGAGCCTGCCCCATGAGGGCCCGGCCCTGATCGTGGCCAAGTGGCCGGAGTACAGCGAAGCCCTGGCCTTCCCCACGGAGGAGGCCCACATGGAGAGCGTGATGAACGCCATCCGGGCCATCCGGAACCGGCGGGCCGAGATGAATGTGCCCCCCTCCAAGAAGGCGGAGCTGTCCATTCTGGCGGTCCACCCGGAGGTGTTCGCCGAGGGCGAAGGCTTCCTGCAGCGGCTGGCCTATGCGGACAAGGTGACGATTCTGGACAAGGAACCGGAGAATCTGGAGGGCCTGGTGTGCTGCACCACCGCCGATGCCAAGCTGTATATCCCTATGGGCCAGCTGGTGGACGTGGCCAAGGAGTTGGAGCGGACGGCCAAGGAACTGGAGAAGGCCAGAAAGAATCTTGCTTCCATCCAGGGCAAGCTGTCCAACGAGAACTTCACCGCCCGGGCCCCGGAGGCCGTGGTCAACGCCGAGCGGGAAAAGGCCGCCAAGGCGGCGGCGCTGATCGCTCAGCTGGAGCAGAGCGAGGCCATGCTGAAAAAGCTGTAAGAGAATCAAAAACGGGCTGTCTCAAATAAGAGACAGCCCGTTTTGCGGCTTATAGATGGCTTTCGGCAGGGGCAATGCCTCTCCCGTGTAGGGGGAGGTGGCTGCCCTTTCGGGCAGCCGGAGGGGGTGTACGGTCGGATGACGCAGAGGGGTACCGACCCTTCTGAGATTAGCCTTCCCCTGGGGGAAGGTGGCTCGGCTTTAGCCGAGACGGATGAGGGGCGGGACGCAGTTTCGTTTTTGCGTGTAGGGGCGGCGGCATGTTTCCCTTGACACATGCCGCCGCCCCTACAAAGCCCCGCCGGAAGTGCTTACACCCTCGTCACCCAGCTGTGGGCATCCGGCAGGCGGCCGTATTGGATGCCGGTAATGGTGTCGTAGAGCTTCTGGGACACCGGGCCGATGTTCCCGCCGCTGACCGGGTAATCCACTCCGTCGAAGGACAGGGAACCGATGGGGGAGATGACGGCGGCGGTGCCGCAGCCCCAGGCTTCCTCCAAGGTACCGGATTTGGCGGCGTCCAGCAGTTCCGCAACATCCAAACGCCGTTCTTCTACGCCAAGGCCCATTTCTTCCAGCAGAGTGATGCAGGTACTCCGGGTGATGCCTGGCAGAATAGAACCGGTGAGACTGGGGGTGACGACCTTTCCGCCGATTTTGAACATCACGTTCATGGCCCCCACTTCTTCAATGTACCGCCGCTCCACGCCGTCCAGCCACAGAACCTGGTCGTACCCTGCCTTTTCCGCTTTGACGGTGGCCCGGGTGGCTGCGGCGTAATTGCCGCCGCACTTGGCGTAGCCGGTACCGCCCCGGACCGTCCGCACGTCCTCCCGCTCAATGGCGATGTGGACCGGGGCCAGCCCGTGGGGATAGTAGCTGCCCACCGGGGAGGCGATGATGTAAAAGCTGGCGTTGCGGATGCCGTGGACTCCCAGCTGCACATCCGTGCAGAACACGAAGGGCCGCAGGTACAGCGACGTGTTGGCCTCACCGGGGACCCAGGGGGCTTCTTCCCGCACAAAGGTCCTGACGGCCTCCACAAAGTCCTCCGGGGGCAGCTGAGGCAGACCCATCCGCTCGCAGGAGTTCCAGAGCCGGCGGCCGTTGTCCAGGGGACGGAATAGCTGAATGCCGCCATCCTCCGTCCGGTAGGCCTTCAGTCCCTCAAATACTTCGGCACCGTAGTGGAACACGCAGCAGGCCGGGTGCAGGGAGATGTTGGAAAGGGGTACGATGCTGGCATCATGCCAGCCCTTTTCCGGGGAAAAGTCCGCTGCGAACATTCGATCCGTGAAAATGCGGCCGAAGCCCACTCCTTTCAGAGTGGCCGGGGGAGCGGGTGGGAAGGCGGGAGCGGTGATCGAAATGTCCATAGGGTACGGTCCTTTCTGCATTACGCATTGAAATATGCTATACTCTACACGCTGGAAATGAAATTGTCAAGATGGAAACTTGCATTTTATAGGAATGAACAGGATTTTCTATGGCGATACCCGCCAAAACTGAAATAATGACGATACGTACCTGCAAAGCGAATGTCCGCGTTGGAAAGACGGAAAAATTCCGGGAAAATTTCTGAAATTCCCACTTGACAGGTAGGGGTTTCTATGCTATACTCTAGGCAGTTAGAAATAACTAACCGCAAAAACCGTACCACGGTGCCATCCACGGGATGGTTATTTTTCAGAAGAATGGTTAGCGGTAACTAACCATTCGGAAACGGAGAAAGCAATGTCCGAGGATCTGGTGGTGGCCCACTGCGCCCCGACTTTGGCCGGTCTGAAAACCGGCAGCCTGTTTGTCTGTCCCAAGGAGAGCCTTCCGGTCCTTCGGGAAAGCCTGCGGAGTCTGAATCGGCGCTTTGGGGAGAAGGGAATCCGGGTGCTGCCCCTGAAGGAACTGAAAAGAGGCATCCTGATCTACCTTTACCGTCCCAGACTTCTGGAAGCGGACCTGCGGGACCCGCTGGCTCAGCGGCTCCTGCGGGAACGTGCGTACCCCATGACCACGGCCGACCAGGCCGTCGCAGAACTGGCCCACCGCTTGCGCAGCCGGGTGGATTTCCCCCATGAAATTGGGATCTTCCTTGGTTATCCCCCGGCGGACGTGGAGGGCTTCCTGACCTACGGCGGCAGCCGGGCCAGGGCCAGCGGCACCTGGCAGGCCTATGGGGACGTGGAGGCGGCGGAACGAAAGTTCCGGCAGTACCGTCGGTGTACCGGCGCTTACAAGCGGGCCTACGCCCGGCATGGCAGTCTGGATCGGCTTGTGGTTGGAAATCCAAAAAGAAATGAGGATGCAGTATGAAAATTGCAGTTGTTTATTGGAGCGGAACGGGGAACACCGAGGCCATGGCCCAGGCCGTGGCAGAAGGCGCAAAGAACGCCGGCGGCGATGTGTCGCTGCTGACCAGCGCAGACTTCGGTGCTTCCGATATGGATACCTATGATGCAGTGGCCTTCGGCTGTCCCGCCATGGGCAGCGAGGAACTGGAGGACGGGGAATTCGGCCCTATGTTCTCCGACTGCGAGAAGAAGCTTTCCGGCAAGAAGATCGCCCTGTTCGGCTCCTATGGCTGGGGCGACGGCGAATGGCTGCGTACCTGGGAGGACACCTGCCGCTCTGACGGTGCAGTCCTTGCCTGCGAGAGCGTCATGTGCAACGAGGCCCCGGACGACGAAGGTCTGGATGCCTGTCGGAAGCTGGGTGCAGCCCTGCTTTCCTGATATTTTTGATAACCCCCTCCCTTTTCGTGTGTGTGATAAAAGAAATGAGCGGCTCTTGACGGGGCCGCTCGTTTCTTATGCTCTGGGCCGGACAGACAGCCAAAAAGGGCGGCCCCGAAACCGGAGCCGCCCAGAAATTTTGTGAAATTTTAGCCGTAATCAGCCGTAAAGGGTGTTTACACGGTCCTGCACCGCATCATAGTCGTATCCGGCTTCCGTGAGCCGGTCCTTGCGCTCCTGGCCGTTGCCCCATTCGCCCCGGTACACTTCCAGCGCCAGATCGTCCAGAGATTTCTTCCCGTCGATTTTCAGCACCTGGCCCACATGGATGAGATTCGGGTCCGGGATGCCGTTCAGGTCCGCAAGATGCTGGTAGTTGGTGCCGTACTCCCGGGCAATGGCGGAAAGGGTCTCGCCCAGCTTCACCAGATGGGTCCGCATCTGCTCCCGGAAGGGGTCCTCGTCCACCCAGGCGGTGCCATCAATGGCGCAGATGGCCATGGCAATAGCCCGGGCTGCATCCGCCCGGCGACCGACGATAAAATTCACGCCCTCGGCGGAATCGTGGAAGTCCACTTCCAGCAGGCAGGAGGCGGCCTTCATCATCCGGGTCTCATAGAGGTTCTGATTCCGGACCACACTCTGGTAGCGATTGCTTTTCTGGCCGGTTTTTTGCAGCTGCCAGATCAGCTCCTCCGCCAGTTCCTTCCCGGCGGCATAGTAAAAGGCGATAGGCCCATAGGCCGCCCCGCCGCCCCCGGCGTTGGAGTGGAGGGCCAGGTAATAATCCGCCCCCAGAGCGTCGGACTCCGCAGGCCGGTAGTCAATGCCCAGGTCCCGGCTGGCCCGATGATAGCGCACGCCGCAGCGGGCCAGATGGGGCGTAATGGCGTCCAGAAGGGCGTTCATCTGTGCCTCCTCCGTGCCATAGCCGTTGATGCCGGTGTTGCCCGTCTGGTCCGACGGGCTCAAGTACCATAATTTTCCCATAGAAATGACTCCTTTTCAGAAATTTCGGGGAAGTCCCCTTGTATCCCTACGAGAAAATTCGGGAGAAGTTGCACGTCGGCGTGCAACATCAGGATTTTTTCTCTAGTTTTGTCTTGGTCCCGTCGGGCCGGAGAATATAGGTGTTGTCCAGCTGGCCGGTCAGGTTGGCCTTTACGGAGTCAATATAAATGCGGCGCAGTTTGTCCCGTTCGGCAGTTTCCTCGGCGGTCAGGCCCTCGGTCTTGGCTTTTTTCGCCAGCGCATTGATGCGGGCGATGACCTGGTCCATATTCATAAGAATCGCTCCTTTTTCAGATATAGCGCAGGATGGTCACGCCGATCCTGCCTTTTTTCGTCTGCCCGTTTACCTGGGAGAGAAGAATTTTCCCCAGGCCCCGGACGGAAATTTTCTGCCCTTCTTCCACCGGTTTGTCCGGCTTTTCACAGGGCAGGCCATCAATGGATGCTTTCCCGGCGGTCACATAGTCCGCCGCCAGGCTCCGCCCGATGCGAAAACCGGAGGAAATGACGCTGTCCAGCCGCAAGGAGGCCAAGGTGTCCCGAATTTCTTTGGTCTGGGCCGGGGCGATGGTCACATTCTGCAAAGGAATTCTGGAAAGACGGACCTTGGTCCGGCCTGCGCCGGTGAAATTCTGCAGCAGATAGGGGGCAATTTGCTCCGTTACGAAGAAGTCGCAGCAGCCGCTGCCCACGCAGATGTCCCCCACGGCTTCCCGTGCTACGCCGCTGCCCATGAGCGCACCGAGAAAATCCCGGTGGGTGGGGGTGTCCCCTTGATAAAATTCCGCATGGAGACAGACCACCGGGGAATCTTCACTGCATAAGTAGGTTTCGTCCAGATATTCCGGCAGAAAAATCAGCATTTTCCGCTCCGCATCGGCATAGCCCCCGAAGGCGTACAGCCCCGGCAGGTCCCCAAAGAGGAATTTTGCGCTGTGCTGCTCGCTGGGGGAGAGAAAGCCGGTGGAAGCGGGAATTTCCCGGCGGACGCCGGTCTGTATTTTGTCCCACAGCTTGGATAGGAGCATTTTCTCCTCCGCCGTGCGGGCGATTTTTTCAATATTGCTTCTGTCCATAAGCGCCTCCTTGAAAGTATTGTAGCACATTTCCGCCCGTATGGAAAGAAGTTTTTCTTGTGTCCCGGCGTTCCATCCGTTATAATAGGGGAAAAGAAAGCAGGTGTCGATATGATCCTTGGAATCCTCGGAGCCGGGGCCTCCGGCATGGCGGCAGCCCTGGCCGCTTCGGAAAACCCGGAAACCCAGGTGCTGCTGCTGGAACGGCAGGCACGGGTGGGGAAAAAGCTGTCCGCTACCGGCAACGGCCGGTGTAACCTGACCAACCTTCACGCCTCGGAAGGGGGCTACTTCGGGGAGGCCCCGGCCTTTGCCCGCCCGGCCCTGAGCGCATACCCGCCGGAGGAGACCCTGGACTGGTTCCGGTCCCTGGGACTTTATACCGTGGTGGAGGACAGCGGACGGGTGTACCCCTTCTCGGACCAGGCCAATTCCGTGGTGGATGTGCTGCGATTTGCCTTGAACCGGACCAATATTACGCTGAAAACCGGTTTTGAAGTGGAAAAAATCAAAAAAACACCGGAGGGCTTCCGGCTGGAAAGCGCCGGGGAGGGACTTTCCTGCGACCGGCTGATCATTGCCGCCGGTGGCCTGGCCGGGACGGCTCTGGGCGGGTCCATGTCCGGCTACCGGCTGCTGATGAAGCTGGGCCACCATGCCACCCGGCTGCGGCCTGCCCTGGTGCAGCTGAAAACCGACTGGGCCGGGGTGGAAAGCCTGAAGGGCATCCGAACGGAATGTGTGGCACGGGTGTACCGGGACGAAGCGCTGTTCGCCGAAAGCAAGGGGCAGGTGCAGTTCACCCAGTACGGCCTTTCCGGTCCGGTGATTTTTGAAGTTTCCCGGGACGTGGGCCAGGGAAGTGGGAACTGGAAGTGCATTCTGGACCTGCTGCCGGAGATTTCGGAAGATGATTTGCGAAAAGAATTATTCCGGCGGCTGGAAACCGGCTGGGCGGCAGAGGAACTGCTCACCGGCATTCTGCACAACCGCCTTGGCCGGGTGGTTGCCCGCCGGGCGGGGGTCAAAACCGACCGGGACCTGTCGGCGGGGGCCATGGAGACCGTGGCGGAATTGGTGAAGGCCTTCCCGGTGCCCATCACCGAGCCTATGGGCATGGACAGCGCCCAGGTGACGGCGGGGGGCATCCGCACGGAGGAGTTCGACCCGGAGACCATGGAAAGCCGTCTGGTCCCCGGCCTGTACGCCTGCGGCGAGGTACTGGATATTGACGGAGCCTGCGGCGGCTACAATCTCCAATGGGCTTGGAGCAGCGGCCGTCTGGCGGGCAGAAATGCGGGGGAAATTGGATGATTCGACTTTCGGAACTGAACCTGCTCCCTGGGGAGCGGGACCTGCGGCGCAGAGCCGCCAGGCTGCTGCGCATCCACGAGGAGGACATTTTAGAACTGAAAATCGTCCGGCGGGCGGTGGATGCCCGGAAAAAGCCTCAGGTCCGCCTGGTCTATACCGTGGACGTGGCGGTGAAAGGGGACGAGGAAACTGTTCTGCGCCGGTGTCCCAAGGCAAGGAAAGCCCCGGAGAACCGGTATTGTCCTCCGGCGGCTCGTCCGGCGGGGGAAAAGCGGCCGGTGGTCATCGGATTCGGACCTGCCGGGATGTTTGCCGGGCTGATCCTGGCTCTGGCGGGGCAGAAGCCGATTATTTTGGAGCGGGGCGAGGATGCCCGGACCCGCCATGAAAAGGTCCAAAAATTCTGGGAGACCGGCGAGCTGGACCCGGACAGCAACGTGCAGTTCGGCGAGGGCGGTGCCGGGACCTTTTCCGACGGGAAGCTGAACACCGGCGTGAACAACCCCCGAATTCAATGGGTGCTGGAGCAGTTCGTGGCGGCGGGAGCCAAAGAGGACATCCTTTACGATGCCAAGCCCCATGTGGGAACGGACATTCTGCTGACGGTGGTCCGGAACCTGCGCCATCGTATCGAAGATCTGGGCGGGGAGGTCCGTTTTCACGCTCAGGTCACCGGCCTGGACCGGGAAAACGGTGCTTTGACCGGCCTGCGGCTGTCGGACGGAAGCAAAATTTCCTGTGACCGGGCCATTCTGGCCATCGGCCACAGCGCAAGGGACACCGTGACTATGCTCCATGAATTGGGCCTTCCCATGGAGCCGAAGCCCTTCGCCATGGGCGTCCGCATCGAGCAGAACCAGAAAGTCATTGACAAGGCCCAATACGGCGGCCTGGACCCGAAACTCCCGGCGGCGGATTATAAGCTGGTGGCCCATTTGCAGGACAGGACCGTGTACACCTTCTGTATGTGTCCCGGCGGCTATGTGGTGGCGGCGGCTTCCGAAGCCGGTGGGGTCGTGACCAACGGCATGAGCTATTCCGGCCGGAAGGGGGAAAATGCCAACGCCGCATTGCTGGTGAGTCTGAATCCGGCGGATTTTCCAGGCACGGATCCCTTATCCGGGATGCGCTGGCAGCGGGAAATCGAGGAAAAAGCCTTTGCCGCCGGAGGGGAAAATTATCACGCCCCGGCCCAGAAAGTGGGCGATTTTCAGGCCCACCGACCCAGCACTACCCCCGGCAGCGTGCAGCCCACTTATCGTCCGGGGGTCACCTGGACGGACCTGCACGAGGTCCTGCCCAAGGTCTTGACGGATGCGTTGGAGGAAGCCCTGCCGGTACTGGAAAAGCGGCTTCCCGGCTTTGCGCCTGCGGATGCGGTGCTGACGGCTCCGGAATCCCGGTCCTCCAGCCCGGTACGGCTTTTGCGGGACGAGACCCGGCAAAGTGCCCTTCGGGGCCTGTACCCGGCGGGCGAGGGAGCCGGGTACGCCGGGGGCATCATGTCCGCCGCCGTGGACGGCATTCTCAGCGCCGAGGCCCTGCTGGAAAGTCTATAAAAATACCGCCCGTTCCAATTTTTCGGAGCGGGCGGAAAAATTTACCGCAGGAAGAAATACCAGACCAGCAGGCCGATTTGCAGGGCTAAAATCACCGGGATGCCCACGGTGAATTTGGGGTGGCGGGTCTTGTGGCGGAAGGTGTACATTCCAAGCAATGACCCGACGCTGCCGCCCAGGGCGGCAATGGTCATCAGGGTGGCCTCCGGGATGCGCCATTGCTTTTTTCGGGCCTTCTGCTTGTCCGCATACATAAAAAGGAAGCCCAGCGCATTGATTAAAAGCAGGTATGCAAGAAAATATTTCATAGTCGTCCTTTCCGGGAGGGGTCATCGTGAAAAAATGGGTGCTTGTCGTTTTATGTTGTCTGTTCCTGACCGGCTGCGCCAGTGCGCCGGTGTTCGAGACCATCGCCGATGAATGGCAGGAGGACCTGCCTGCTTCCGCCGGGGAAATTCAGCTGGAGCTGCCGCCGGATGCGGCAGTGCTGACGGATTCCGGCACGGGGAAGGCCTTGTACTTCTGCGCCGATTACTGCTTTTCCGTGCAAATTCTTCCCGGCGGGGACCGGGACGCCACTTTGCGGGAGGTCACGGGCTTTGAAGCCGACCAACTGACCCTGGTGGACACCAATCAGGGGACCCAAAAGCGGGAGGATTTCGTCTGGACCTGCGCCGGGGAGGGGCAGGAGCAGCTGTTCCGGGGCTGTATTCTCGATGACGGGTTCTATCACTATGTGCTGCTGGCCCAGACCGATGCGGACAGCGCCAGCGCCGTTCAGGGGGATTGGGAGCGGCTCTTTCAGTCCTTCTGGGTGGTCTGATACTGGCTCAGGACCTGCCGACACAGGTCGGCGCAGGCGTGGCGGACGCTTTCCGGGGACAGAATCTCGGCTTTGTCCCCGAAACCAATCATCCAGCTTAAAAACATGGGGGACACGGCCACGTCGGCGGCAAAAATAAAATGATCCGTCCCGTCGGGGATGAAAATGCGGCCGGGGCCGAAGTGGTCGATGACTACATTGGTCAGGCTTTTTTCAAAGCGCATCCGCACGGACACCGGCTCCCCGGAGTACATCTGGAACAGCCGGGACACGTAGGTCTGCAGGGCCGGGCCGGTCAGCTCCGGGCAGGGGAGCCGTTTGGCGGTGAGCAGGGAAATGTCGCTCATCCGGTCCAGGCGGTAAGAAGTGGCCCCGTGGCGGGCGGAATGGGCCAGAAGATAACAGTTTTCGTTGTCTTGGCACAGAGCGTAGGGGCTGGCCACATATTCCCGGTTCCGGTAGCGCCGCTCGCCCTGGAGGCCCCAGTCGAAGTAGCGGAAGGTGATCTGGACGTTCTTGGAGATGGCCTCCTGAATGGCGTCCACGTTGTAATAAATACTTTCGTTCATGCTCTTGACCCGGCCGGAGACCACCATTTCCCGTTTCAGCAGCCGGGCGTCCTCCTCGGAGCAGAGCGTGCAGAGTTTGCCCACCAGTTCCCTGGATTTTTTCTCCGTCAGGTATCGGCTGGACTGGACCGCATCGGAAAGCAGCTGCAATTCCGGCAGCTCAAAGGCACGGGAAGCCAGGTAATAGCCGCCGTTTTTTCCAGGAATGCACTCGATGTCCATGCCGTAATCCTGCAGGGTCTGAATGTCCGTATAAATACTTTTCCGCTCGCAGGGAATGTCGTAGTCCTGCTGAAGCATTTCGCATAAGGCACTGGCGCTCACCGGTTTGTCCCGGCGGGCGCTTTTTTCCAGGTAGTCCTTGATGTAAAGCAATTTCCGCTTCTGATTCTCGGAGCGTGCCATGCCGTCCCCTCCTTTTTGTAAAGCCTATTCTATCATAGATTCGGCTCCCGGGAAATAGAAAGATTGCATTTTTTCGGGAAATGTGCTATTCTAAGGAAAAATTCTCTCAGGAGCGGATACCTATGGTTTACCTCGGTTGTCATTTGTCCTGCGGAAAGGGCTTTCAGGCTATGGTCCGCACGGCGGAGTCCATCGGAGCGGACACCTTTGCCTATTTCACCCGGAATCCCCGTGGGTCCAAGGGAAAAGACCCGGACAAGAACGATATTGCCGCAGCTTTGGCGGAAACGAAGGAGCAGGGCTTTGGAAAGCTGGTGGCCCATGGGGCTTACACCATGAATCTCTGCACTGCCGACCCGGAGGCCCGGGCTTTCGCAGCTTCCGTGCTGGCGGACGATCTGCGGCGAATGGCGGACCTGCCGGGGCAGTTTTACAATTTCCATCCCGGCAGCCATGTGGGCCAGGGGACGGAAACGGGCGTGGAGCAAATTGCCTCGGCCCTGAAAACGGCACTGGAGCCGGATTATCCTGTGACAGTACTGCTGGAAACCATGGCCGGGAAGGGCAGTGAAGTGGGCGGCAGATTTGAGGAATTGCGTGCCATTCTGGATGCGGTCAACGACTCCAGGATGGGCGTGTGCCTGGATACCTGCCATGTGTACGACGCCGGGTACGACATCCGGGAAGATTTGGACGGCGTGCTGGCGGAATTCGACCGCATCATCGGCCTGGACCGGCTCTATGCCCTCCATTTGAACGATTCCAAGAATCCCATGGGGTCCCATAAGGACCGGCACGAGAAGATCGGCCAGGGGAGCCTGGGTGCGGAGACCTTCCGGAACATCGTCACCCACCCGAAGCTCCAGGGTAAGCCCATGATTCTGGAAACGCCCAACGAACTGCCTGGGTATCAGCAGGAAATTGCGCTGCTGCGCTCCTTTACGGAAAAATAGACCACAGGAGGGAACAAAATGGATGCGTTCCTCAATGGGTTCGCCCAGGCGGACCCGGAGACCTATTATGTGTTTATCGGTTTTTTGCGGGTGGCGGCACCGGTGTTTGCCTTTTTGCTGCTGCTGCGCTGCGCCAAGCCTTTGCTGACCTTCCGGCGGGAGCCGGAAATCTGGGCATGGCTGTGTCTGCCCGGAGACCAGAAGCTGCCTCTGACTCACTGGGAAAACGTGGTGGGCCGCAGCAAGCGCAGCGATGTGGTGGTGAATTTTCCCACGGTCTCCCGGAACCACTGCGTATTTACCCGCTATGATGACGGCAGTTGGACCGTGTCCGACGCCGCCTCCAAGGACGGCGTGTACGTCAACGGCAAGCGGGTCAGCATCTGCGCCCTGGAACCGGAGGACACCATCACCATCGGCGGCATTGACATGACCCTGCTGCCCATTTCCGCCCGGCAGGAGGCGAGACTTTCGGAACTGCGGACCCCGGCGGCCTCCCCGGCCAGCGGCATGGCCAATCTCCTGATTTTGACCGTCTTTCAGCTTTGCTGCATGATGGCTTTCCTGCTCAGCGGGACCAGCCACCCCTCGGAGGTTTTCTGGGGCTTTGCGGGCCTGACGATGGCGGAATGGGTGCTGTTTATTTTCTATCTCTGTATCCGCCGACCTTCTTTTGAGGTGGAGACATTGGCCTTTTTCCTCTGCACCATGGGCATGGCGGCATTGTCCACCGTTGCCCCCGGAGAAATCAAGAAGCAGCTTCTGGCGGTGATCTTGGGTATCGGCGTGTTCCTGGCCGTGGGGTGGAGCCTCCGGGACCTGGAACGGGCCAAGCGGTTCCGGTATCTGGCCAGCGTGGCAGGCGTGGGTCTGTTGCTGATTACTTTGGTATTCGGTCAGGAGATTTACGGTGCCAAAAACTGGCTGTACATCGGCAGCTTCTCTGTGCAGCCCTCAGAGCTTTCCAAGGTCTGCTTTGTATTCGTGGGAGCCTCCACCATGGACCGGCTGATGAACAAGCGGAATCTGATTTTGTTTATCGGCTACTCGGCTTTCATATGCGGCTGTTTGGCCTTGATGAACGATTTCGGCACGGCACTTATCTTCTTCTGCGCCTTCCTGGTCATTGCCTTCCTACGCTCCGGCAGCGTGGGTACCGTGGCCCTGGCCATTGCGGCACTGGTATTCGCCGGGGTCGTTGCCCTGAAAATTGCCCCCCATGCCCTGCGGCGGTTCACCAGCTGGCGGCATATCTGGGAGGACCCTCTGGACACGGGCTATCAGCAGACCCGTGCTTTGATGTGCCTGGCCTCCGGCGGACTTCTGGGCTTGGGGGCCGGCCGGGGGTGGATGGTCAACGTCTTTGCGGCGGATTCCGACATGGTCTTTGCGACCATTTCCGAGGAATGGGGTCTGCTGATGGCCATTATGGTGGTGCTGTGTGTGGTTATTCTGGGCCTGTTCAGCGTCCGCAGTACCGCCGTCAGCCGCAGCAGCTTTTATACCATCGGCTCCTGCACCGCCGCCAGTATTCTTTTGGTGCAGACCATGCTGAATGTGCTGGGTACGGTGGATGTGCTGCCCCTGACCGGCGTGACCCTACCTTTTGTTTCCAACGGCGGCAGCAGTATGCTCTGTGTGTGGGGACTGCTGGCCTTCGTAAAGGCGGCGGACACCCGGCAGAACGCCAGCTTTGCCGTGCGGCTATCTCCCAAGGAGGCGGACAGCGATGAATAGAATTGCATCGAGAAGTTGGGTGGTTTTCCTGATCGCCCTGCTACTGGTGGCGGGCCTGACCTTCTTTGTGGCGGAATTCCTCACGGAGGGCGGTGACTGGGCCACGTTTAACGGGTCCCCTCATATTTACGCCTACGGGAAGGTCGCTTCCTCCGTAGTGGACCGGAACGGAGAGACTTTGCTGGACATTTCCGGCGGGGACCGGGTGTACAGCGATTCCCTGTCTCTCCGGCAGGCCACCCTCCATTGGGTGGGGGACCGGGACGGCTTCATCAGCACGCCCTTTTACGACTATTATGCCCTGGCCCTGTCCGGCTACGATTCCCTGAACGGCGTGTACCGCTACGGGGAAAACAAGCCTGTCATGACCCTGACTCTGGATGGGGACGTGGAGCGGGCGGCGCTGGAAGCTATGGACGGCCGGAAGGGGACCATCGCCGTGTATAACTACAAGACCGGCGAGTTGCTCTGCGCCATATCGACTCCCACCTATGACCCGGATGATGTTCCGGACCTTTCCGGTGAGGAAGCCCAGGAGGAATATGCCGGTGTGTACCTGAACCGGTTCCTCCAATCGGATTATACCCCCGGCTCCATTTTCAAAATTATCACCTACGCTGCGGCTATGGACTCCATCCCCGACATCGAGGACCAGACTTTTTACTGCGACGAGGAATACGACCTGGGCGGCGGAAAAGTCACCTGCGAGCATTGGCACGGGGAGCAGACCATCCACGAAGCCCTGACCAACTCCTGCAACATCGCCTTTGCAAAAATCGTGGAGGAGCTGGGGGCCGAGAAGCTGGAGCAGTACATCCGGGACTTCGCCATTACGGAAAGTGTGTCCTTCGATGGCCTGACCTCTGAGGAAGGGGACTTCGACCTGACCGAGGCGGGCATTCTGGAAGTGGCCTGGAGCGGCATCGGCCAGTACACGGACCTGGTGAACCCTGCCCGGTTCCTGACCTTCCTGGGGGCTGTGGCCAATGACGGCGTGGAGGTTACGCCCCATGTGGTGGAAAAAATCGCCTTGGGGGACCAGACCACCTATTCCGCCTCTGCCGGGACCACCACCCGGCGGCTCAGCAAGGCCCTGGCAAAAACGCTCCAGGAGGGGATGCGGGGCAACGTAGAAAATAACTACGGCGTTTCCTCCTTCCCGGAGGGCATGACCGTTTGCGCCAAGACCGGCACGGCCCAGGGGGAGGACGGCTCCCGGCCCAACGCCATGATCGCCGGATTCGTTCTGGATGAGGACTACCCCCTGGCGTTCTTCGCTGCGGTGGAGCACGGGGGCTACGGCGCCGACGTGTGCGTTCCCCTCATGGGGCAGGTGCTTGCTGCCTGCAAAGAAGCGCTGGACAAGACTTGAATGACATGACTCCGACACCCCCTGCATAGGCTGAAGCAGGGGGTGTTTTTATGTGCCGGCAGAATCAACTTTTTGGCTGGATGCTGGTGTGCTTTGGGGCCGGACTGCTTCTGGGCACCTGGATCGCTTCCGTATTTTTGGGCTGCTGCATGGGCGTGGCCGCCGTGGCGGCGGGTGTGCTGGTGCTGAATCGGAAGTAGGCATAAACCTGTCCCCCGCCGCATAAGCTGATGGCAGCGAAAGGTACAAGGAGTGATGCAAAATGGAATTGCAGTTTCAGAAAACCGGAATTCCCTGCCTGAAGGAGGTCCTTCGGGAGCCGAAAAATCAGGAGCAGACCCAGGAGCTGCGGCTGCCGGAGGCCTACCCGGACGTGGGGCGGGTGCTGGGAGCCTTCGGCGTGCCGGTGCTGCGGGGCAAGGAGTGGCGGCGGAAGGAGATCGGCGTCTCCGCCGGAATTACCGTCTGGGTGCTGTATGTGCCGGAGGACGGCAGCGAGGTCCGCAGTTTACAGACCTGGGTCCCCATGGAATTCGTCTGGGACCTGCCGGAAACGGAACGGGACGGGACCATCCGGGTGAGCCTGCTGCTGCGGGGGCTGGATGCCCGGTCGGTATCCGCCCGGAAAATCCTCATCCGGGGAGAGTTGAGCGCTCTGGCGGAAGCGGAAGAACCCCAGGAGATCGGCGTTTACTTACCGGAAAATGTGCCGGCGGACGTGCAGCTGCTCCGGCGGACCTATCCCATGCTGCTGCCCAAGGAGGCAGGGGAGAAGGCCTTCGCCCTGGACGAGGAACTGACCCTTCCCGACGGCGGGGCCAAGCTGCTTTCCGCCGTGCTGCGGCCGGAGATCATCGATCAGAAGGTCATGTCGGACAAAGTGGTGTTCCGGGGGGCGGCCAATCTGCACGCCCTGCTCCGCACCGGCGATGGGGAACTGCGCTGCACCGATTTTGAACTGCCCTTCTCCCAATATACGGACCTTGCCCGGGAGTACGCCGAAACGGCCCGGGCCACGGTGGTCCCGGCGGTGTCCGGCATGGAAATTGAGGAATGGGAGGGCCGTCTGCGGCTGAAGGCCGGTCTGGTGGGCCAGTACCGGGTGGAGGAACAGCAGATGGTGGAGTGCGTGGAGGATGCCTATTCGCCACGGCGCAGCGTGGAGAAAATGCTTGCCCAGGAGACCGTCCCGGCGGTGCTGGACCAGAGCCGGGAGGCGGTCAGCGTAGCCACGGAGGGGGAACTGGCGGTATTTCTGGACGGGGCCATGCTCCTGGACCAGCCAGCGGTCCGGCCTGACGGAGATTCGGATGTGGTGACGCTTACCGGGACCCTGGCGGCCCTGGGCAAGGACGAAACCGGGATGCTTTGCTGGGAAAACCGCCGCTGGGAAGCGGAGCGGACCATTCCCTGCGATGCCGACTGCCGGGTGACGGCCCTGGCGGCGCCCACCGGAAAGGTCTACTGGCAGGATGGCGGCCGGGGGACCGTAGCCCTGACCACCAGCACCGGCACCAGCCGCCCCATGACCATGATCTGCGGCCTGGAATTGGGACCCATGGAGGAACCGGACCCGGCACGGCCCAGTCTGATTCTACGCCGGACGGGAGAAGGGGGCCTGTGGGAGTTGGCGAAGGCGTGCGGCTCCACCGTGGAGGCCATCCGCAGCGCCAACGGCCTCGAAGCCGAGCCGGAGGGCGGAAAGCTGCTGCTGATCCCCGTCAGATGAAAAATCGTGCCGGAGGCAGAAACCCTGTCTCCGGCTTTTTCGGTTGACAGGGCGGCGGGAATGTGATACATTCAATAGAAAAAACGGAAAGACGGGATATTATGACCTTACAAACCATTCCCTTTGCCAATTTGGCGGGACTTTTGTTCACCAGCCTGACCAGCGTGGTGCTGCCGCTGGTGCTGTGGGTGCTGGCCTGCAAAAAGTGGCAGGAAAAACCCAACAGCCTCGTTGCAGGCAGCGGCGGCTTCGTGATTTTCGCGCTCATTCTGGAGCAGAGCGTCAATTCCATCGTGCTGAACGACACGGCCATTCAGGAGACCCCCTGGCTTCTCTATCTCTACGGCGGAGCCGTGGCGGCGCTTTTTGAGGAACTGGGCCGGTTCTTTATGATGAAAGTGGCCATGCGGAAGAACCTGGACGCCCCCAACGCCGTGCTTTACGGCCTGGGCCATGGCGGCATCGAGTCCGTGATGGTGGTGGGCATGACCTATGTGAATAATTTCATCATTGCCGTGATGGTCCAGTCCGGGAAAATGGCGGAGTCTCTGGCAACTCTGGAGCAGGCGGAGGCGGAGCAGACGGTCCGGAATCTGGAGCCTCTGTGGACCCTGACCGCCGACCAGTTCTTCCTGCCCGGCGTGGAGCGGGTCCTGGCCCTGGCCATGCAGGTGGCCTTCTCGCTGCTGGTGTACCGGAGCGTGAAGGCCAAGAAAATCGGCTTCCTGGGCCTGTCCCTGCTGTGCCATTTCCTGATGACCTTCCTATCCAGCCTGGCGGGAGCCTACCTGGGCGGCATTGCGGCAGAGGCGTGCAATCTGGCACTGACGGCGGTCATTTGCGGCCTGGCCTGGAAGCTGGTGTGGCAGCCGGAAAATGGGGTTGAAAATCCGGACGACTTGTGATATAATAATAAAACATCATTCAACTAAGGAGCGATATTCATGCAAGATACCGGAAGACAGTTCCATATTCACTGTGTGGAGGGGGATGTTGGCCGATATTGCATCCTCCCCGGCGACCCCGGCCGCTGCGAGGCCATTGCAAATCTATTCGATAACCCCGTCCATATCGGGATGAACCGGGAGTACAACATTTATACCGGCACCCTGCTGGGGGAGAAGGTCAGCGTCTGCTCCACCGGCATCGGCGGACCCTCTGCCTCCATTGCCATGGAGGAGCTGCACAATATCGGTGCGGACACCTTCATTCGGGTGGGCACCTGCGGCGGCATCGCCATGGATGTGCTGCCCGGCGACGTGATCGTTGCCACCGGCGCTGTCCGTTATGAGCATACCTCTCTGGAATATGCCCCCATCGAGTATCCGGCGGTGCCGGACTTCGGCGTGACCGCAGCCCTGAAGGCCGCCGGTGAGGACCTGGGCTACCGCATCCATACCGGCGTGGTCCAGTGCAAGGACGCTTTCTACGGCCAGCACAGCCCGGAGAAGTCCCCGGTGTACTACGACCTGCTGCAGAAGTGGGAAAGCTGGAAGCGCCTGGGCGTGAAGGCCAGCGAGATGGAGTCCGCAGCCCTCTTTGTGGTGGCGGCGGCTCTGGGCGTCCGCTGCGGCAGCTGCTTCCATGTGATCTGGAACCAGGAGCGGGAGAAGGCCGGACTGGCCATGCCCATGACCGAGGACACCACTGGTGCCATCAAGGTGGGCGTGGAGGCCCTGAAACGGCTCATTGCCGCCGACAAACAGGCAAAATAAACGCTTTTCGGAGGGCGTCGGTTGGAAGATCGGCACCCTCCGACATTTTTCACAAGAAACCGGTTGCGAATCCCAAAAACAGTATGGAAAACGGATAATCCTTCCGGAAAACGCCGCCGATTCTTGACAGCGGATTCCCCGATATGCTACAATAACGCCGAATCATACAGAATCTTTCGTAACTGGCGGATGAAGATGGAGCACCATCGGGGAACGAAAGCTGGCATTTCTGCACAAGCCGACCGCCTGGGCGCTCTTGACCTTTTTGAATGGGCCAAGTGCGCCTTTTTTGGTTTTTGCGGAGGAATTGGAGGTTTCTATGAAGAAAATCGGTATCGTCATGGGCAGTGACAGCGACCTTCCCATCATCAAGAAGGCCACGGATCTGCTCCGCACCCTGGAGATCCCCTTTGAGGTACACGTCTACTCTGCCCACCGGACCCCGGAGGAAGCACGCAGCTTTGCATGCAGCGCCCGGGAGAACGGCTTCGGTGTGCTCATCGCCGCTGCCGGTATGGCGGCCCACCTGGCCGGAGCCATTGCGGCCAATACCACCCTGCCGGTGATCGGCATTCCTTGTAAAAGTGCAGCCTTTGGCGGCATTGACGCCCTTCTTTCCACTGTTCAGATGCCCACGGGTATCCCCGTAGCGACGGTCGCAGTGGACGGAGGCGCCAATGCCGCTTTGCTTGCGGCCCAGATTTTGGCCGTGGAAGATGCGGCCCTGGCCGAAAAGCTGGACGCCAAGCGGCAGAAGGACGCTCAGGCGGTGCTGGAAAAAGACGCCGCCATTCTGGAACGACTTTAATTCGACAGGAAGAAAGGAACGAACCTATGAACACCCAATCCAGATCCGATTCTTACGCAGCCGCCGGTGTGGACATTACCGCCGGATACCGGGCCGTGGAGCTGATGAAGCAGCACATTGCCAAAACCATGACCTCCGGCGTCTGCTCCGACGTGGGCGGCTTCGGCGGGCTTTTTGAGCTGGACGTGACCGGCATGACCCGGCCCGTGCTGGTCAGCGGCACCGACGGCGTGGGTACTAAGCTGAAAATCGCTTTCCTGATGGACAAGCACGACACCGTGGGCATCGACTGCGTGGCCATGTGCGTCAACGATATTATCTGCTGCGGAGCCAAGCCCCTGTTCTTCCTGGATTACATCGCCTGCGGCAAGAATGTGCCGGAGCGCATCGAGTCCATCGTGAAGGGCGTCTGCGACGGCTGCGTCCAGTCCGGCGCTGCCCTGATTGGCGGCGAGACCGCCGAAATGCCCGGCTTCTATCCCGTGGACGAGTACGACCTGGCCGGTTACTGCACCGGCGTGGTGGACAAGTCCAAGATCATTGACAATAAGACCATGCAGACCGGGGACGTGGTCATCGCCCTTCCGTCCTCCGGCGTTCATTCCAACGGCTTCTCTCTGGTGCGGAAGGTGTTCGACGTGGAGCATACGGACCTGCATAAGCCGCTGGAGGCTCTGGACGGTGCCTCTCTGGGCGAGACCCTGCTGACTCCCACCAAAATCTATGTGAAGCCGGTGCTGGCCCTGCTGGAGCAGGTAGCGGTGAAGGGCATTTCCCACATCACCGGCGGCGGCTTCTATGAGAACATCCCCAGAAGCATCCCCGACGGCCTGGGTGCAAAAATCACCGAGTCCAGCGTCCGGGTGCTGCCCATCTTCGACCTGATCGCCAAGACCGGCAATATCTCCAAGCGGGATATGTTCAACACCTTCAATATGGGCGTGGGCATGAGCATCGTGGTGGCCGCCGAGGATGCGGACAAGGCCCTTTCCGTTCTCCATGCCCAGGGCGAGGACGCTTACGTCATCGGCGAGATTGTGGAATCCGCCGAGAAGATCACCATTTGCTGAGGACGGCCATGAAAAAAGCAAGAATCGCCGTGCTGGTCTCCGGCGGCGGCACCAATTTGCAGGCGCTGCTGGACGCTCAGAAGGCCGGGAACATTCCCCACGGGGAGATCGTTCTGGTGGTGTCCAACGTGGCCGGGGCCTATGCCCTCCAGCGGGCGGCGCAGGCAGGTATTCCCGCCCGGACCGTCCGGAAAACCGGCTTCCAGCAGGCCTTTGAAGAAGAATTGCTGGCCACGCTTACCGAATTTCAGGCGGATATGATCGTTCTGGCGGGATTTCTGGCCATTCTGTCCGAAAATTTCACCCGCCGCTACCCGGAGCGTATCCTGAACATCCATCCCTCACTGATCCCGTCCTTTTGCGGCAAGGGCTTCTATGGCTTGAAGGTCCATCAGGCGGCGCTGGACTACGGCGTGAAGGTCACGGGGGCTACGGTGCATTTTGTCAATGAGATTCCCGACGGGGGAAAAATCCTGCTGCAAAAGGCGGTGGACATTCTCCCCACGGATACGGCGGAGACCCTCCAGCGGCGGGTCATGGAGCAGGCCGAGTGGGTGCTGCTGCCGAAAGCCGTGGAAATGGTCGCTGAGAAACTGACGACGGAGGACGAAGAATGAATATTTACGAAACCAAGACCATGGGCGCACGCATTGCGGGCAATTCCTACGTGGGCCGGGGCATCGTCCTGGGGGCCACCCCCGACGGACGGCAGGCGGTCGCCGCCTATTTCATCATGGGCCGCAGCGCCAACAGCCGGAACCGGGTGTTCACCCGCCGGGACGGCTGCGTGTTCACGGAGCCTTATGATGCCTCCAAGGTGGAGGACCCCAGCCTGATTATTTATGCGGCGGTGCGGGAGCTGCCCGGAAAGCTCATCGTCACCAACGGCGACCAGACGGATACCATTTATGCCGGGCTGCAAGTGGGAAAAACGTTCTCCGAAAGCCTGGAAAGCCGGTGCTTTGAGCCGGATGCCCCCAACCTGACCCCCCGCATCAGCGGCCTGGTGTCCTTTACCGGGGAATCCTTCCGGTATGACCTGAGCATCCTGAAAAGCATCGACCCGGAGGGCAGCGACTGCGCCCGGTTCACCTTTGCCTATCCCGCCAAGGCCGGGCTGGGTCATTTCATTCATACCTACGTTCAGGACGGGAACCCCATCCCTACTTTCCAGGGGGAGCCGGAGCGGGTCTGCATTCCCAATGATATCGATGAGCTGACCAACGACATCTGGACCAATCTGGACGAGAACAACAAAATTTCCCTGTATGTCCGCTATACGGACCTGAAAACCGGCGCCATCTCGGAGCGCCTCCTCAACAAAAATAAGTAAGGAGCGGCAACATGAAGGAATTTGAACTGAAATACGGCTGCAACCCCAACCAGAAGCCTGCCCGCATTTACATGAGCAACGGCGGCGACCTGCCCATCCAGATCCTGAACGGCCGACCCGGCTACATCAACTTTCTGGATGCCTTCAACGCCTGGCAGCTGGTGAAGGAACTGAAAGCGGCTACCGGCATGGCGGCGGCTACTTCTTTCAAGCACGTCAGCCCCACCTCCGCCGCCGTGGGCCTGCCCCTGCCGGAGAAGCTGAAGCGGGCCTGCTTCGTGGACGACGTGCCGGAACTGGACGATTCCCCCTTGGCCTGCGCTTATGCCCGTGCCAGAGGCACGGATCGGATGTGTTCCTTTGGCGATTATGTGGCGCTTTCGGACGTTTGCGACGTGACCACCGCCAAGCTTATTGCCCGGGAGGTCTCCGATGGGGTCATTGCCCCCGGCTACGACCCGGAGGCCCTGGCTATCCTGAAAACCAAGCGGAAGGGCAGCTACAACATCGTGCAGATCGACCCGGACTATGTGCCGGAGGAGCAGGAGCACAAGCAGGTCTTCGGCGTGACCTTCGAGCAGGGCCGGAACAACTTCAAAATTGACCGGGAATTGCTGAACAACGTGGTCACGAACCGGAAGGACCTGCCGGAAAGCGCCGCACGGGACCTGATCGTGGCCCTCATCACCCTGAAGTACACCCAGTCCAATTCCGTCTGCTATGCCTACGATGGACAGGCTATCGGCGTGGGCGCAGGCCAGCAGTCCCGTATCCACTGCACCCGGCTGGCCGGCGGCAAGGCGGACACCTGGTTCCTGCGGCAGTATGACCGGGTGCTGGACCTGCCCTTCCGGGCGGACCTGGCCCGGCCCATGCGGGACAACGTGGTGGACGGCTTCATCAACCAGAACGAGGAGGACGTCTGCGCCGAGGGCAACTGGCAGAAGTATTTCACTTCCCGGCCTCAGCCCCTGACGGCGGCGGAAAAGCGGGCTTATTTAGACGGTATTCGGGGCGTTTCCCTGGGTTCCGATGCTTTCTTCCCCTTTGACGACAATATCCAGCGGGCCCATGCCAGCGGCGTGGACTTTGTGGCCCAGCCCGGCGGTTCCATCCGGGACGATGCGGTCATTGCCTGCTGCGACCGTTACGATATGTTCATGGCCTTTACCGGAATGCGGCTGTTCCATCACTAAGGAGGAAATTATGAAGCTATTAGTCGTTGGCGGCGGCGGACGGGAACACGCCATCATCCGTTCCCTGCGGAAAAATCCCAATGTGGAGACGATTTTTGCCCTGCCCGGAAACGCCGGAATGGAGGAAGAAGCGCAGTGTGTGAACGTCGGGGCCAAGGACATTCCGGCCATCGTGGACTTCGCCGTGAGCCATGAAGTAGATTACGCCGTGGTGGCTCCGGACGACCCCTTGGTGCTGGGGGCCGTGGACGCTTTGGAGGCCAAGGGCATTCCCTGCTTCGGCCCCAGGGCCAATGCGGCCATTCTGGAGGGAAGCAAGGTGTTCTCCAAGGAGCTGATGAAAAAATACCACATCCCCACGGCCCGCTACGAGGTGTTCCGGGATATGGATGCGGCCCTTGCTTACCTGGATAGGGCTCCGGTTCCAACGGTCATCAAGGCAGACGGCCTGGCTTTGGGCAAAGGCGTCATCATCGCCCAGAGCCGGGAGGAGGCAAAGAAGGCTGTCCGGGATATGATGGAGGGCCATGTGTTTGGCAAAAGCGGCGACCAGATCGTCATTGAAGAATTCCTCACCGGCCCGGAGGTGTCCGTACTGTCCTTTACCGACGGAAAAACCGTGGTCCCTATGGTGTCCTCCATGGACCACAAGCGGGCAGGGGACGGCGATACCGGCCTGAACACCGGAGGCATGGGCACCGTTGCTCCAAATCCCTACTATACGCCGGAGATTGCCCAGCGGTGCATGAATGAAATTTTCCTGCCGACCATCCGGGCCATGGCCCAGGAGGGCCGTCCCTTCCGGGGCTGCCTGTACTTCGGCCTGATGCTGACCCCCGACGGCCCTAAGGTCATTGAATACAACTGCCGCTTCGGGGACCCGGAGACCCAGGTGGTGCTGCCGCTGCTGGAAAGCGACCTGCTGACCATTATGCAGGCCACTACCAACGGGACCCTGACGGCGGACATGGTGAAGTTTTCCGACAAATACGCCTGCTGCGTGGTGACGGCATCCAAGGGCTACCCGGTCTCCTATGAAAAGGGCTTTCCACTGACCATGACCCCGGAGGCCAAGGCCCATACCTACGTTGCCGGTGCGGCCCGGAAGAACGGCGTGCTGGTCACGGCGGGCGGACGGGTCACGGGGACCACCGCCGTGGCGGATTCCCTGGAAGCAGCCGTCCGGGAGGCTTACCGCCTGGCCGACGGTGTGACCTTTGCCAATGCCTACCGCCGCTCCGACATCGGCGCGCGTGCGCTGGCGGCCAAGAACTGAGGAGGAAGAAAGACGCATGGTTTATCGTATTTACGTGGAAAAGAAGCCCGCGTTGGCCAACGAGGCCCGGAGCCTGCTCAGCGACTGCCGGAATCTGCTGGGCATCGACGCCTTGCAGGACGTGCGGCTTCTCAACCGATACGACGCAGAAAATATCTCCGGGGACCTCTTTGACTATGCGGTCCAGACCGTATTCTCCGAACCCCAGCTGGACATTGCTTCCGAAAACCCCAAGCTGGACGGGGACTGTGTGTTCGCCGTGGAATATCTTCCCGGCCAGTTCGACCAGCGGGCGGATTCTGCCGCCCAGTGCATCCAGATCATTTCCCGGGGGGAGCGGCCCACGGTCCGCACCGCCAAGGTCTACGTGCTGTACGGCGGACTGTCGGCGGAGGACGTGGACCGGGTGAAGAAATACGTCATCAACCCGGTGGAGGCTCGGGAAGCCACGCTGGAAAAGCCGGAGACGTTGAAAACGGACTATGCCATCCCCGCGGAGGTGGCCACCGTGGAGGGCTTTACCGCTCTGGACCGGGCGGGGCTGGAGGATTTCGTCCGCAGCTATGGCCTGGCTATGGACGTGGACGATGCGGCCTTCTGCCAGTCCTATTTCCGCACCGAGGGCCGGGAGCCCACCATTACGGAGATCCGCATGATCGACACCTACTGGTCCGACCATTGCCGCCATACGACCTTCAATACCATTATTGACCACGCCTCCTTTGAGGACCCGCTGCTGGAAAAGGCCTATGAGGATTACCTGGCTACCCGCCGGGAACTGGGCCGGACCAAGCCCGTTTGCCTGATGGACCTGGCTACCGTGGCGGTGAAATACCTGAAAAATGCCGGAAAACTCCCCAAGCTGGACGAAAGCGAGGAGATCAACGCCTGCACGGTGAAAATCACCGTGGAGGCCGACGGCAAGCCGGAGCCCTGGCTGCTGCTTTTCAAGAACGAGACCCACAACCATCCCACGGAAATCGAACCCTTCGGCGGAGCGGCCACCTGCATCGGCGGCGCTATCCGGGACCCCCTGTCCGGCCGCAGCTATGTGTACGGAGCCATGCGTGTTACCGGCGCAGCGGACCCTCTGGTCCCCGTCAGCGAGACCATCTCCGGCAAGTTGCCCCAGCGGAAGCTGGTGACCACGGCAGCCGCCGGATATTCCTCCTACGGTAATCAGATCGGCCTGGCCACGGGCATTGTGGATGAGATTTATCATCCCGGCTACGCCGCCAAGCGCATGGAGATCGGTGCGGTCATCGCCGCCGCTCCTGCGGAAAATGTCCGCCGGGAGGTCCCGGCCCCCGGGGATACGGTGATTTTGCTGGGCGGCAGCACCGGCCGGGATGGCATTGGCGGTGCCACCGGTTCCAGCAAGGCCCACAACGCCCATTCCGTGGAGACCTGCGGGGCCGAGGTCCAGAAGGGCAACGCCCCGGAGGAACGGAAACTCCAGCGGCTGTTCCGGAATCCCAAGGCCAGCCGCCTCATCAAGCGGTGCAACGACTTTGGCGCCGGCGGCGTGTCCGTGGCCATCGGCGAACTGGCCGACGGCCTTACCATCGACCTGAACGCCGTACCCAAGAAGTATGAGGGCTTGGACGGCACGGAACTGGCCATTTCCGAGTCTCAGGAGCGGATGGCCGTGGTTGTTGCCCCGGAGGATGTGGACGCTTTCCTGGCTCTGGCGGAGAGCGAAAATCTCCAGGCGGTTACTGTGGCCAGCGTCACGGCGGAACCTCGTCTGGTGATGAACTGGAACGGCAAGACCATCGTGGACGTGAGCCGGGAATTCCTGAACTCCAACGGTGCGGAGAAGCACATTGACGTATCTGGCGCCAAGCCGGAGGACTTCCGCAAGACCGTTTCCGGGGGCTTCGGGGAGAATTTCTGCAATTTGGCGGGAGATTTGAATATCTGCTCCAAGCGGGGCCTTTCCGAGCGGTTCGATTCCACCATCGGCGCAGGTACGGTACTGATGCCCTTCGGCGGCAAGTACCAGCTGACCCCCATTCAGGCCATGGTCCAGAAAATCTCCATGGAGCGGAAGCACACCGACGACTGCTCCTTTATGGCCTGGGGCTACAACCCCTTTATCACGGAAAAAAGCCCCTATCACGGGGCCTATCTGGCGGTCATTGAGTCCGTTTCCAAGCTCATCGCCTCCGGCGCAGCATTTTCGGACGTTTACCTGACCTTCCAGGAGTATTTTGAGCGGCTGGGCAAGGACCCCAAGCGCTGGGGCAAGCCTATGGCGGCTCTGCTGGGTGCCTTTGAGGCACAGAAGAACCTGGGTATTGCCGCCATCGGCGGAAAGGATTCCATGTCCGGCAGCTTTGAAAACTTAGACGTGCCGCCTACGCTGGTCTCCTTTGCCGTGACTACCGGCAAGACCGATGAAGTGGTTTCGCCGGAATTCAAGAAGGCCGGTCACATTGTGTGCCTGCTGCTGACGAAGCTGGATGAAAACGGCCTGCCGGAGACGGCTTCTCTGCTGGAGAACTTCCGCCTGGTCCATGAAGCCATGGGCAGGGGAGAGGTGGTCAGCGCCTATACCCCCGGCCTGGGCGGCGTAGGCGAGGCCGTTATGAAAATGGCCTTCGGCAATGATATCGGCGTGGACTTTGCGGACCATGTGACCCTGGACACCCTGTTCGGCTATGCCTACGGCGGATTCGTGCTGGAAATGGCCGGAGACACCCGGCTGGGCGACCTGCTGGGCACCACCAATGACCGGGGCCTGCTGACCTGGCACGGGGAGGAGATTTCTCTGGAAGGTCTGCTGGAGGTCTACGAGGACAAGCTGGAAAGCGTTTACGCCTGCAACATTCCGGATAGCAAGGCTCCCATGGAGAATTTTGCCTACCATGCGGCCCATCGGGTGGCTCCCTCCGTGCGGGTGGCGAAGCCGAAGGTCCTGATTCCCGCTTTCCCCGGCACCAACTGCGAGTATGACAGCGCCAAGGCCATGGCTGATGCGGGGGCCGAGCCGGAAATTCTGGTGGTGAACAACCTGTCCGCCGACGGCATCGCCCGCAGCGTGGAGCGCTTCGCCAAGGAATTGGAAACCGCCCAGATGGTGTTCATCCCCGGCGGCTTCTCCGGCGGCGACGAGCCGGACGGCTCCGGCAAATTCATCACCGCCTTCTTCCGCAATGCAGCGGTGAAGGAAGGCGTGACCCGGCTGCTGGAACAGCGGGACGGCCTGATGTGCGGCATCTGCAACGGCTTCCAGGCGCTGATCAAGCTGGGCCTGGTGCCTTACGGCAAGATCATCGACACCGATGAGCATTGCCCCACGCTGACCTTCAACACCATCGCCCGGCACCAGAGCCGCATCGTCCGCACCCGTATCGCCTCCAATAAGTCCCCCTGGCTGGCACTGACCAGCGTGGGGCAGGTGTACAATGTGCCCATTTCCCACGGCGAGGGCCGGTTCCTGGCAGAAGAATCCCTGATTCGGAAGCTGGCGGAGAACGGCCAGATCGCCACCCAGTATGTGGATCTGGAGGGCAATGCCACCGGCGACGTGCATTTCAACCCCAACGATTCCCTGTACGCCATCGAGGGCATCACCTCTCCGGACGGCCGGGTCTTCGGCAAGATGGGCCACAGTGAGCGCATCGGCGCCGGCCTTTATAAGAACGTTCCCGGCAATTACGACCTGCGGATGTTCGAGGCCGCCGTGAAATACTTCAAAGGATAAAAGAACTTCCGGGTCACAAACCGTGACCCGGAAGATTTTTGCCATTTTGGAGGACTGAGAACCTCAATCGCTGAATGGCGGCAGCATGTGGTCCCCGGTGGGCATATAAGGTTCCATATCGAAGGTATCCCGCATTTCCTTGGGAACGGAAGCAAGACTTCTGGCAACGTAATACTGCCCATCAATCAGAACTACAAAGCTCCAAGAAACATCACGCTTGCTTGTATCAATTTGGTTTGGCATCTCCCATTCCACGGCCCACAAAGAATCATTGATTTTCTGCCATTTGAGCATTTTATAAGTTCCGGGAACGGGGCTTAATTCTTCAAACAGCGTGCGGTCTGCATCATCTCTGAACAGGACTATTTTTGCGGCTTCTTTCATGTCACTGGCGCAGCCATCCATGTACTTTTGAAAGAGTTCTTTTGCTTCCTTTGGCACACCGTCATTTGCTGTACAGGCGGCGAAGGAGAAAAGAAGTACAGTCAACAGTAGCAAACTTACCAATTTGAGCAAGGGAATCTTTTCCACGTTGTCACCTTCAGTCATAGAAATTTGGAAGCATTGTGCCGTCCGTGGGAATGTAAGGCTCGATGTCAAAGGTGTCCCGGAATACTCTCGGAACGCTGGCAATACTGCGGGCAATAATATACTGTTCGTCACGAAGAAGAACAAAACTCCAGTTGGTATATACTACTGCTTTGCCCTGTGAATTGGGCTTTGTATTTTCCCATTGAACTGCCCAAATGGAATCGTTGATTTTCTCCCACTTCAGGATTTTGAAGGTATCAGTCGATGGAGGGGATTCCTCAAAATCCTTCCGTTCAGCATCATCCCTGAAAATAACGAGCTTGGCAGCTTCTATCCTATCGGATTTGAGATAATCCAGATAATTTTGAAAGAGTTCTTTTGCTTCCTTTGGCACACCATCCTTTGCCGCACAGGCGGCAAGGGACAGGAGCAGGACCAGGCAGAGCAGAATCAAAATCGCTCTGGAAACCGGTTTCATGGGTGTCACCTCATTTCTGTTCGCCTAAATACAAATTGCTGGTCGGTGTGTAGGGGGACAGGTCCACGCCTGCCTGAATATCCTGGGGGATGTTGTCCACGCCGGGACAGACCTTGTAAGTGCCGTCCAGCAGGATCACAAAGCTGTCGTGTTCCGTGGTCATTCCTTCCACCATTTTCAGGGAAGCGGAGACTACCCAAAGGCGGTCACTGAGTTTCACCCAGTCGTGGATCTCATACCCGGATAATTCCGGCGGGACCTCTGCCCAGGCACTTTTCTCCTGGTCGGTCAGGTTGCAGTAGCTTGCGGCCAGGGCCATATCGGAGGTTGCAGCCTTCAGATAGTCCTCAAAGACCTGCTTGGCTTTCTTCGGTACATCGTCGCCGGAAGCGCAGGCAGAGAGGGAGATAATGAGTATGAAACAGAGAACGAAAGAAATGACTTTTTTTAGCATAGTTATCAAGACCCCGATGCGTAAATTGTGAGGTTGCCAGAGACGTAGCCGGAGGAACTGGTAACCATATTCTTAATGAAACTATAGTATGTAACTTTGCTATCAAGCCGAGAAACCTCAAGTTTGCCGGTGGAAAGGACACCACGTGTTGCATTGAAACGTATTCCGTCGACAGCAACATAAGTACCACCATTCACATAGCTATATTTACAGATTCCAAAATAGATGGAATCATACGATGCAAGTGCATTGCTTGTACTGTGGTCAAGAGTTGCACGGCAAAGAATGTACTTGCATCCGTAAGGCAGGTCGGCTGTGGTGAAGGATTTTCCACCGGCATCGCTCGTGAGCAAATCGTAAACTCTTGTTGCAGTGATGCTGAACAGAGCGTGATACGTTGTGCCTCCGTCGATGATGGTTTGGTCGGCGCGGGTTGCGATGTCGGGTAAAATAGTGCCGGTGATGTTCTCTTTGGAACCAAGGATGAAATCCTCAGACTCCGTGTTTTCCTCCGCACTGGCAACAAATGCCATCGTGAAGAGCATGGACAGCGTCAACAGAATTGCGAATAACTTTTTCATCATGGTTGTTACCTCTTTCTAAAATAATGTGGGGGATACGAATGCGTATCCATAGGCGGCGGACGTTCGGACGTGAAAATTACGGCTCCAATTCCCTGTTCTTGATGTCCAACTCCTTGTATTATAGAGTAGTAGTTTTTAGTGTCCCTCTCCAAGGACATGTGCTACACTGTAAAGGATGCTGTGGATTGGTACATCGCTCCTACCGCAAGACGGTTAAAGAAAGGCTCCAACCACAGCCCTTTACAGTATTGTTAATCAGTTAGATACCGCCAGACGGTTTATGTGGAACAAGGTTACAAGGGTAAAGTGTCCTGTGGAACCAGCATCAAAAAACATACCGGAGGTATTCATCATGATTTGTGTGGGAATTGACGTTGCTAAGGACAAGCACGACTGCTTCATCCTTAACTCAGAAGGTGAAGTTCTGGCAGATGTCTTCACCATCCTCAACAACGCAGACGGTTTTGACACACTTCTGCAAACCATTCGCAGCTACACCCGCCCGGAGGACAAAATAAAGGTAGGGCTTGAGGCTACCGGACATTACAGCTACAACATTCTCGGGTTTCTTCTTGACTGCGGCCTGCCAACCTATGTCATAAACCCATTGCACACCAACCTCTACCGGAAAAGCCTGAGTCTTCGTAAAACCAAGACCGACCGGATCGATGCGCGAACCATTGCAACTATGCTCATGTCTGATGTGGACCTCAAGTCCTACACAGACACAGTATACCACAACGAGGAGCTAAAGTCACTCACAAGATACCGGTTTGACAAAGTTCGTGAGCGGGCACAGCTGAAAAGCTCCATTGCCAGATTGGTCTGTATTCTCTTTCCAGAACTGGAAAAGCTGGTCCCTACCCTCCATATGGCATCTGTTTACACACTTCTCAGCGAATTTCCAGGGGCCAAGCAGGTTGCATCCGCACACTTGACCCGGCTAACAAATTTGCTGCATGAGGCATCCAAAGGCCGTTACGGAAGAGAGAAAGCAATTCAAATCCGGGACGCTGCCAGAATATCCATTGGCTCTGCCATGCCGGCAAAGTCTCTGGAACTGAAGCACACCATTCATCTTATCCGCGAATTGGATGCGGAGATTGAGGAAATTGAAACGGAAATTGACTCCGTAATGGAAACGCTTCATTCTCCCATTACGTCCATTCCAGGCATCGGCAACCGCATGGGCGCTATGATTCTGGCTGAAGTCGGGGACTTCTCCAATTTTGATTCCGCAGATAAGATTCTGGCCTATGCCGGCCTCTCACCGTCCACCTACCAGTCGGGGCAGCTTACCAGCAGCTACGCCCACATGGAGAAACGAGGCTCCAGGTATCTGCGCTATGCCATTTTCAATGCCACGAAATTCGTTTGTAACTGGGATCCAACTTTTGCGGCCTACCTTGCAAAAAAACGGAATGAGGGAAAGCATTACAATGTCGCTATCTCCCATGCTGCCAAGAAGCTTGTGCGACTAATCTACACAATGGAGCAGACCAGGCAGCCATACAGACGAGCCGCTGTCTAAACCCTGTCAAGCTTTCCTTAGAGCGCTGTCAGTGGCGCTCTGCTTGCTATAACGTGTTTGCGTTTTACTTTTTTGCACCAGCACCGCTAAATTGGGCCTTGACTTTTAATAGTTAGTCTTTCTGAATAGAATAGACCTTTGCTATGTCACAATTGTATCAACGAAATTTGGGATTGTCAAGAATTTTTATACCGGTAAACTTAACAAAGTTTCGCTGTGTAATTTGGCGGATATGACCAAAACTGAATGCCGTTCCAGAAAACATCATACAACTTAAAAGTCCCCGCTGTCTCCTTCAAGGCAGCGGGGAAACTTTATTGGATTTTCGTAATGCGCTCCACCTGCAACGTATTCTCCCGGACGGTGAATTTTACGTTGCATCCGGCAAAGTCCAGGCCGTAGACCCGGTCCGGGTCGTGCTGGTAGGAGGGCCGGGGGTCGTGGGACAGAACGCCCAGCAGGGCGGAGCGCTTTTCCTCCGGCACAACTTCCAGAAGCGATTTTTGGCACTTTACCTCCAAAAGGAAGGCGTTTGCCGAATCCGTGAAGCCCCCAAGAGCCTCCGGGTGGGCATCGGAATAGGGGATATAGGGCTTGATGTCGAAGATGGGCGTGCCGTCCAGAAGGTCCGCTCCGGCCACCCGCAGCACCGTTCCCCGGTCCTCATCTTCTTCAATTCCCAGCAATCTGACGCAGGAAAGGGCCAGCCCGTTGGGCCGGAAAGAGGACCGGGTGGCGAATACACCCATGCGGGTATTGCCCCCCAGACGGGGCGGACGAACCGTAGGAGACCAGTCTTTGCGGAGGTTTTTGGAGAATTGCCAGATGATCCAAATGTATGAAAATCCCTCCAATCCACGCAAAGCGTCGGGATTTCTATATTCCGACTCAAAGACAATTGTACTCTCCAATTCTTCGACCAAACCGCTTTGCCGGGGGATACCAAATTTTGTTAAGAAATCGCTTTCCATGTGGGCGATGGGGTGAATGACAATATCTTCCATGGGGACCTCCTGCTTGGAATAAAGAAAAGGGCCTGCCGCAGCAGGCCCAGGAATATGCTCAGTGCTGGTCCAGCCAGGCATTGACCTTAGTCTTTGCCATGCGGAGGATGTCTTCCTGAGGATAGGGAGAAGCCGCTCCGCCGGATACATAGAGAAAATACAGGCCGCCGGGGGTCTGGTACAGCGTTTCCTCATAACCGGCAGGGTCACCGAAATAGCCATTTGTGTACTGCTTGATCCTGGTAGCGGTTTCGGTGTCATATTCCTTCTTGCAAATGATCTTCTTCATGGGTGAACCTCCTTTCGAGATTTGCTGAGGCCATTATACGGCTATTTCTTCGGAAAATCAAGGGCAAATGGATAAAATTCCCGGTTATCCGTGAATATTGTTAAATTAGAATTGGAATCGGCAAAGAATACCCGCCGTTCTTCGTAAAAATGCACAAGGAAATTCCTTGCCAAAGGGGAGCGGGTGTGGTATGCTTTTGGAAAAGGGGGCGCAGACATGAAAAATATCCCCATGTTCACCACGGAAAACGGTGTAGCCAGCCTGATTTTGCAGGAGATCCCCTACCGGCAGGAGGCCTACGTCCATATCCGCTCCACGGCCGAGCCGGAGGCGTTCTTCCGGGAATGTGTCGATTTCTGCAAAATGGCCGGGGCGGAGAAGATTTATCTCACCGGCCATCCGCTGCTGGAAACACGCTATTCCTTCCATACCAGCGTCCTGCGGCTCCGCCGGGCCCTGCCGGAAAACCGGGAGAGCGGCTGCCTGTTTCCGGTCCAGCGGGAGACGCTGGAAAACTTCCGGGAAATTTATAACCGCCGGATGGCGAAGGTCGAAAACGCAGCTACCCTGACCCTCTCCGGGGCGGAGGACCTGCTGAAACGGGGAGACGGCTATTTCGTCCACGACGGAAAGACACTCCTGGGCATCGGCATCGCCTCCGGCGGCAGCATCGACTGCGTGATTGCCGAGGTGCGGGGTGCCGGACAGCGGGTAATGGAAGCCTTGTTCCATGCCCTCTCCGAGGACAGCGTGGAATTGGAGGTAGCCTCCACCAATGCCCCCGCCGTGGCCCTTTATGAGCGCATGGGCTTCGTGTGCGTGGAGGAAAAAAGCCGCTGGTACGGCATTTTCTGAAATGTCAAGGAAAAATGCTTGACAAACCGGCTTGGATGTGGTATCATACTCAAGCTGTCAAGGCGATACCCTTGACAAGGAGGGAAAACATGGAACCCACAGAGTTGATTCTGCTCTATGATTACTACGGCGAACTGTTGACCCCCCGGCAGCGGCAGTGCTTTGAGCTGCGGTATCATCAGGACCTTTCCCTTGGGGAGATCGCCCAGGAATTGAACGTCAGCCGCCAGGGCGTGTATGACAACCTGAGCCGGGCGGATGCGCTGCTGCAAAATATGGAAGCAAAGACCGGCTTCGTCCGCCGGGAGCGCCAGTGCCGCCAGGCGGCGGAGCGCATCCGTCAGGAAGCGGACAGGCTGTTGACCATGGAAAATGATACGGTTCGTTCTGCGGCCCAGGCCATTTTGGCTGCGGCGGCGGAATTGGAGGAGTAAGCTATGGCGTTTGAAGGCTTAACTGAAAAGATCTCTGCGACCTTCAAAAAGCTGCGCGGAAAAGGTCGGCTGAAGGAGTCCGATGTGAAGGAGGCTATGCGGGAAATTCGCATGGCGCTGCTGGAAGCGGATGTCAGCTATAAGGTCGTCAAGGATTTTACCAAATCCGCTACAGAGCGGTGCGTGGGTGCCGATGTGCTGGAATCCCTGACCCCGGCGCAGATGATCGTGAAGATCGTCAACGAGGAGCTTACCAAGCTCATGGGCTCGGACATCAAGCACATCCGCATGAACCCCAACGGTCCCACGGTGGTGATGCTGGTGGGCCTGCAGGGTGCCGGTAAGACCACCAACGGCTCCAAGCTGGCGGGCCTGATGAAGCGGCAGGGGAAAAATCCACTGCTGGTGGCCTGCGATATTTACCGTCCCGCCGCTATCCAGCAGTTGAAGGTCTGCGGCGAAAAGCTGGGCATCCCGGTTTTTGAAAAGGGTCAGGAGAACCCCGTGACCATCGCCAAGGAAGCGGTGCTGTACGCCCGTCAGCGGGGCTACGACATGGTGTTCCTGGACACTGCCGGACGGCTCCATGTGGACGAAGCCCTCATGGAGGAACTGAAAAACATCAAGGAAACGGTCCACCCGGATGAAATTATGCTGGTGGTGGACGCCATGACCGGCCAAGATGCGGTGAACGCCGCACAGAGCTTCAACGACTGGCTGAATATTGATTCCGTCATGCTTTCCAAGCTGGACGGCGACGCCAGAGGCGGCGCAGCCCTGTCCGTCCGGGCCGTTACCGGCAAGCCGGTGAAGTTCGTGGGCGTGGGCGAAAAGCTGGAGGACATCGAACCCTTCCATCCGGACCGGATGGCTTCCCGAATTTTGGGCATGGGCGATGTGCTGAGCCTCATCGAGAAGGCGGAAAAGGCATACGATGCCAAGAAAGCCGCCGAAATGGAGGAGAAGCTGAAATCCAACCGCTTCACCCTCCAGGATTTTTACGACCAGTTGGTACAGATGAAGTCCATGGGCTCCATGCAGGATATTCTTGCACAGATGCCCGGCGGGGCCAATCTGAAAAATATCAATGTGGATGAAAAGGCCATGTCCCGGACCGAGGCCATCATCCTCTCCATGACTCCCAAGGAGCGGGAGAATCCTTCCATCATCGGCGCCAGCCGGAAGAAGCGCATTGCCGCCGGTGCGGGCGTGAAGGTGGAGGACGTGAACCGGCTCCTGAAATCCTTTGAACAAATGCGCAGCCTCATCCGCCAGTTCTCCGGGCCGGGCGCCGGGAAGAAAATGAAGCGGATGCGTGGTATGGGCGGCCTGGGCGGCTTTGGCGGCATGAAGGGCTTTTGATTTGGTTCGCTGAAAGCAAATATGGCTTTGCGATATAGAAATGCTAATTTTGGAGGTGAATTCTCATGGTTAAGATCAGACTGAGAAGAATGGGTGCAAAGAAGAATCCTTACTACCGTCTGGTGGTTGCTGACTCCCGTTCCCCTCGGGACGGCCGCTGCATCGAGGAGATCGGCACTTATGATCCCCTGGCCAACCCTGCCACCATCAACGTGGATGTGGAGAAGGCACAGACCTGGATCAAGAACGGCGCTCAGCCCACCGACACCGTTCGTGGCCTGCTGAAGAAGGCCGGTGTCCTGTAAGGGCTAAAGGAGAAGCGTAATGAAGGAACTTTTGCTGTATATAGCAAAGAATCTGGTGGACGATCCCGACCAGGTCACCGTTACGGAGTCCGAGGGCGAGGACGGCAAGGTCCTGCAGCTCCATGTGGCTCCCGGCGACATGGGCAAGGTCATCGGCCGCCAGGGGCGGATCGCAAAAGAGATCCGCACCGTCGTGAAGACCGTTGCCCAGCGTACCGGCGAAAAAGTCACGGTGGACATCGTGGATTAACGCTTATGCGTGGCGCAATGTGCGTCACGCATTTTCCACTTTTTGGAGGTTTTTATGAAGCTGGAATTTGTGCAGGCGGGGGAGATCGTCTCCATCCATGGCCTGCGTGGGGATATAAAGGTCCTGCCCTGGACCGATGGGCCGGAGTTTCTGACGGCCTTTCACAGGGTCCGCATCGGCGGGACAGATTTTAAGGTCGAAAAATGCCGGGTCCAGAAGACCTGCTGCCTGGTGAAGCTGGAAGGGGTGGATAATCCGGAGACTGCCCAGGCATTGAAGGGCAAAACGGTCGAAATTTATCGGGCCGACGTGAACCCGGACCTGATTTTTGCCGACGAGCTGCTGCACATGGCGGTCTACGCCGATGGAAAACTGTTGGGCGAAATCACGGACGTGCTGGATTATCCCGGCAACAGCGTGTATGTTGTCACCGGGGAGCGGGAGTATCTCATCCCGGCGGTGAAGGAATTCATCCTGAACACGGACCTGGACACCAACCGGATGGACGTGAAGCTGATCGAGGGAATGGAAAGCGATGCGGATTGATATTATGACCCTGTTCCCGGAGTCTCTGACGGACGTGCTGGCGGACAGCATCCTGGGCCGGGCCCAGGAGCGGGGCTACCTGACCATTGAAGCCCACCAGATTCGGGATTACACCGCCAGTAAGCAGAACCAGGTGGACGATTACCCCTACGGCGGCGGCCGGGGGGCCATTATGCAGGCGGATCCCCTGTACCGCTGTTGGGAGGCGGTCTGCGACAAGGCCGGGGGGCCGGTGCATACGGTCTACTTGTCTCCCTGCGGCCATACGTTCAAGCAGGCAGACGCCATCCGGTTCTCCAAAATGGAGAATCTGATTCTGGTCTGCGGCCATTACGAGGGCATTGACCAGCGATTTATTGACGAATGTGTGGACGAGGAAATTTCTCTGGGAGATTTTGTCCTCACCGGCGGGGAGATCGCCGCCATGGCTGTCACCGATGCGGTGGCCCGGATGGTCCCCGGAGTGCTGGCGGACCCGGAATGCTTCGAGGACGAGAGCCATTATTCCGGCCTGCTGGAATATCCTCAGTACAGCCGTCCGGCGGTGTGGCACGGCCGGGAAGTCCCTGCCATTCTGCTTTCCGGCAATCATAAGGAAGTGGCCAAATGGCGGCGGAAGCAGTCCCTGCGGCGGACCCGGCTCCGTCGGCCGGATATGTACGAAAAACTGGATCTCAGCAGCAAGCAGGACCGAAAGCTCCTGAAGGAAATGGAGCAGGAGGACCTGGAAGCTGGCATCGGGGAGGATTGACCGTGGAAGCATTGGAAACGCTGAAGCAGTGGGTCGATGAGAGCCGAAAAATCGTCTTTTTCGGCGGTGCGGGCGTCAGCACCGAGTCCGGCGTGCCGGACTTTCGTTCTCAGGACGGGCTTTATAACCAAAAGTACGATTTTCCCCCGGAAGAAATCATTTCCCACCATTTTTTTCTGGAAAAACCGCAGGAATTCTATCGGTTCTACCGGGAGAAGATGATGCCCCTGGACGTGGAGCCGAATGTGACCCATCGGGTCCTGGCCAAATGGGAGCAGGCGGGAAAGCTGGCTGCCGTGGTGACTCAGAACATTGATGGGCTGCACCAGGAGGCGGGCTCCAAGCGGGTCTATGAGCTGCACGGCAGCATCCTGCGGAATTACTGCACCCGCTGCGGGAAATTTTACCCGGCGGAGTATGTAAAAAATGCCAACGGCGTGCCCCTTTGCACCTGCGGCGGCATTGTGAAGCCGGACGTAGTGCTTTATGAAGAACCGCTGAATGAGGATACCGTGGAGAAAAGCGTGGAGGCAATTCAGAATGCCGATATGCTTATCGTGGCCGGGACCAGCCTGCGGGTGTACCCGGCAGCGGGGCTGATCCGCTATTACCGGGGCCATCGGCTGGTGCTATTGAACCGGGAGGCCACGCCTTTCGACGGCTATGCGGACCTGGTCATTCACGACAGCTTGGGCAATATTTTCTCGCAATTCTAAATGTAAATCATCGCCGCACCGGCAAACCGGTGCGGCAAAAAAACGCTCCCGACGGGGAATTCCTGCCGGGAGCGTTTCTATAAAATTCTGGGAGATCAGCCGTTGCTGTCGTCTACCTGCTGGGTGGGGTCGTAGTTCACGATGACGCTCATGCTGCGCAGGGTGTCGGCGTTGACGACTTTCGTGCCGTACACGCTGACCAGGTACAGCGCCGGGCAGGAGGACAGACCGTTGACACTGGAAATTTCCGCATTGTAGTCCATCAGCACCTTGTTGAGCATTTTCAGCCCTTCCAGAGCGTCCAGTTTTTCCAGCTGGTTGTAGGACCCGTCGATGGTCACAAGCTCGCTGTCAGAGGAGAATGCGGGCAGCGCCGTGACGCTGTTGTAGGAGAAGTTCAGGGTCATGACCTTGGTCAGGGAGGCCAGGGCGGAAATGTCCGTCAGCTGGTTGTTGGAAATATCCAGTTCCGTCAGGGCCGTGCAGCCGGACAGGGCGGAAACATCCGTCAGGGCATTGTAGCCCAGCTTCAGACTGGTCAGCTTGTTCAGACTGCCCAGAGAGCCAAGGGTGGAAACTTTGTTGTTCTCGGCGTTCAGGCTGGTCAGATTGGTCAGTCCGGACAGGGGAGACAGAGCTGTAACGGAGTTATAGGACACGTCCAGTTCCTTAAGATACGTCAGATTGCTCAGGGCGCTCAGATCCGTCAGGGCGTTGCCGGACATTTTCAGGGTCTCCAGCCGGGTCATGGAGGAAATGGCGGAAATATTGCGGATATTGTTGCTGTTCAGGTTCAGTTCCGTCAGATTGGCGCTGCCGGTCAGCGGCTCGATGGTGGAGAGAGAACAGTTTTCCAGCGTCAGCTTGGTGAGCCGGGGCAGTGCGCCGATGAGCTTCAGGTTGTCCTCGCTGGGCTGGCTGTCCAGAATGTTCAGTTCCTCCAACGCCGTCAGGCCCGCCAGATTCTGGAGGTTTTCCGCCGTGGCTCCGGTGAGGGTCAGCTTCGTCAGACCGGTCATTCCCGCCAGGTCCGCCAGAGAAGCGGCATCCTTCGGCACGGTCAGTTCCGTAATGTCCCACAGGTCGTTGGTGTAAAGCACCTGCACGTCGTCCACCCCAAGGACCTCCCGGACGGCGGCTTCCACGGTCTTATCCTGGAAAGTCACCGGCTCGATCACGCCGTTGATGGTGTAGCCGAAAATGGACAGGGGACTGACCAGACCGTTTTCGCCCACGCTCAGGGCGTAAATATTGGTTTCGCCTGCGGGCAGGGTCAAGGGCTCTGAGTAGACGGAACCGTCAATGGAAGGGTACTGGCCGTCGGTGGTGTAATAAAGGGTGGCATCGTCCCCGGCGGTCAGGGTCACGTCGATGTACTGGGTGTAGAAGCCGGGGGCCGGGTCCACTTGGGGGGCTGCCGGACGCAAGGTTTCCAGCTGGGATTTGATTTCCGGGTCCGTAATGGAACCCAGCATATTCACCGCATCCAGCAGTTTGCCCTGCTCCACATAGGTCTTGCACAGCTCCACATACAGCTTCACAGAGCCGCCGTCGGCGATGGCGTTGGACAGTGTGTACTCGGCCTTGGTGTAATTCCCGGCCTTCTTGTATTGCTGGGCCAATTCGATGGCCACATCCTCATCCTGATTGGCGTGGGCGTAAGCCTGGTCATAGCACCACTGGGCGGCCTGCAGGGAACCCTGCCGCTCGAAGCGCCGGGCCTGGCTCAGCAGGAAGTCACGGGTCAGATTGGGGTCATACACAAATAAGTACCAGATCAGGCAGGCAATCAGGGCGATGGCCAGCAGGATCGGCACGAGAATACGAATAGCACGTTTCATAGGGTCGCTCCATTCCATGGTTGTTATCACTTTGTAACTATTATACTTCCATAGGGGGAACCTGTCAAGTCCCGACGGAAAAATGCCGGGGATTCCTGCGCAAATTCGTGCCTCTTTTTCCGGCTTGTCCGCTACACTATTGCCGGGAGGGAAGCTTATGCGGAAATATTGGAAGGAAATCCTGCTGGCGCTGGTGCTGGGACTGGCGTTGCCCTGGGCGGTGGCTGCCGCTGGGAAGAAAAGCCCCGGTCCGGCCACGGAAATTACAGCCACGGGAGCAACGGAGACTACCACCGCCCCAACGGAGACCGCAGCCCGGACGCTGAAAGTGCTGCAGGATGGGAAGGTTATGGAAATGGACCTGGACGAATATCTCACCGGGGTCCTGCTTGGGGAAATCCCGGCGGATTTTGAGCCGGAGGCCAAGAAGGCCCAGGCGGTGGTGGCTCGGACCTATGCCCTCCGCTGTGCCGGGGGCCACAGCAAGCACCCGGAGGCGGATGTTTGCACCGATGCAGCCTGCTGCCAGGGCTATCGCTCTCCGGAGGACTATCTTGCCTCCGGCGGTACCCAGGAATCCATTGACAGTGCCGAAGAAGCCGTCTCGGCCACCCACGGCCAGGTGCTGACCTACGAAGGGGCGCTCATTGAAGCCACCTATTTCTCCTGCTCCGGGGGACGGACGGAGGACGCGGTGGCGGTCTGGGGGACGGACGTACCCTACCTCCGGTCCACGGACAGCCCCGGCGAAGAAAAAGCCACCCATTACATGGACACCGTGACCTTCTCTGCGGAGGAATTTCAGAATCTGCTGGGGGCCGACCTGTCCGGTCTGCCGGGAAGCTGGTTCGGGGAGATCACCTATACCGACGGCGGCGGGGTGGATACCATTGATATTGGCGGCGAGACCTATTCCGGCACAGCTATCCGGAAAGCCCTGGGTCTCCGGTCTACGGCCTTCGTCATTTCCGGAGTGGGAGACAGCGTCATCGTCACTACCAAGGGCTTCGGCCATCGGGTGGGCATGAGCCAGTATGGGGCCGACGCCATGGCCGCCTCTGGCAGTACCTACGCCGAAATCCTGGCCCATTACTATGCCGGTACGGTCCTGACCGCCGTTGATTGACAAATTGCTGCTTTTCGGGTAGAATAGGGCTAAGAATTCAGAATATAAAGAGGTAAAGAAACGTGCCCATTCAAATCCCCAATGATTTGCCTGCAGCGGGGACGCTGCAGCAGGAAAATATTTTCGTCATGACCCACAACCGGGCCTCCCGGCAGGACATCCGGCCCCTGGAGATCGTACTCCTGAACCTGATGCCCACGAAAATCGCCACGGAGACCCAGTTCAGCCGCCTGTTGGGCAATACGCCCCTGCAGGTCCATCTGGAACTGATGCACACTACGTCCCATCAGTCCAGGAACATCGCCCCGGAGCATCTGCTGGCCTTTTACAAGACCTTCGACCAGATCAAGGACCGGAAGTTCGACGGTATGGTCATTACCGGCGCACCGGTGGAGCAAATGCCCTTTGAAGAGGTGGACTACTGGCCGGAACTGAAAGAGATCATGGAGTGGAGCAAGACCCACGTCCACAGCACCCTGCATATTTGTTGGGGCGCCCAGGCGGGGCTTTACTACCACTACGGCATCCGGAAGCAGGCCCTGCCGCAGAAGCTGTTCGGCGTTTATCCCCATCATGCGGACTACGCCCGGGCCATTCTGCTCCGTGGCTTTGACGACACTTTCTATGTTCCCCATTCCCGGCATACCACCGTCCTTCGGGAGGACGTGGAGCGGGTGGAGGGTCTGAAAATTCTGGCCTCGTCTCCGGAGGCGGGGGTCTACGCCATGATGAGCAAGGGCGGGCGGCAAATTTTCATCACCGGCCACCCGGAATATGACCGGGACACCCTGGACAAGGAATACCGCCGGGACAAGGCCCTGGGCCTGCCCATTCAGCCCCCGGCCAACTATTTCCCCAATGACAACGACACCCAGCCGCCGGTGGTCCGCTGGCGGGGTCACGCCAATCTGCTGTTTTCCAACTGGCTGAACTATTTCGTCTACCAGACCACGCCTTATGACATCATGTCCATCGGACAGGAGGAATGAGCGAATTCCTGTTCCTTTCGGAGGATACGCCCTGACGGGAGAGTTTCATAAGAAAAACGTGCTTGCATTGCCTGCTGCAAGCACGTTTGTTTTTACTAAAAATACAGAATTCCGTTGACAAATCCGCCAACAAGGTTTATTGTAAGAGAAAAGCACCGGAGGGGCAGCTATGGACAATGAAGGGCATATCGATTTTTCGGACCTTGGCGAAGAAGCGAAGCGTCTTGCGGATGCGAACCCGGACTCGGATCAGGCCATTACGGTCCAGACATCCAAAGGAAATCACTACGGTTTTGCCTACAAGGTCCTGCATGGGGACGAAGCGTCGGAGGATGCGTTCCTGAATATGCTCCGGGAGAAGGATGACTGCGCCCTGGATTTGTTGGTCTGCCTGTGGACGCAGACCAGGGAAGTGGACCAGCCATGTATGCGTATGAAAAAGAAGCTGATGGCTTTGAACCCGGCCAACGGGGATATGCTGCTCCTGCTGATGGGGGACCCGGGACTGATCTGCCGGGACCTGAAACGGCTATTCTGAGACTTTTATTTATACGAAAAAGGCTCCCGCTTGGCGGGAGCCTTTGCTATATCCAAAAATCAACCCTTGATACGGGCCAGCACGGCACGGTAGCCGTCCAGCACATTGCCCAGGTCCCGGCGGAAGCGGTCTTTATCCAGCTTCTCGTCGGTGGCGGCGTCCCACAGACGGCAGGAGTCCGGGGAGATCTCGTCGCAAAGCACCAGTTCGCCGTCCACACGGCCAAACTCCAGCTTGAAGTCAATGAGTTTGATACCGGCCTTGGCAAAGAGGGCAGTCATCAGTTCGTCGATGCGCAGGGACATGGCCCGCAGTTCGTCCAGTTCCGCCTGGGTGGCCACGCCCAGAGCGGTGATCTGACAGTCGTTGATCATGGGGTCGCCCAGTTCGTCGCTCTTGAGGCTGAACTCCACCACGGTGTTCTTCAGAGCAGTACCTTCCGGCACACCGTACTTCTTGGAGAAGCTGCCGGCGGCCACGTTCCGCACGATGACCTCCACCATGACGATCTCCGCCTGCTTCACCAGCACGGTGGTGTCGTCAATGACCTTCAGCAGGTGGGTCTTGACCCCGTTGTCCATCAGATACTGATAAATGTAGTTGGAAATTTCGGCGTTCAGCTTGCCCTTGCCGGGAAGGTCTTCTTTTTTCGCACCGTTACCGGCGGTGGCGGTGTCCTTGTAGCGAATGATGCAGGTCCCGGGCGCTTCCCCGGCGTAGACGATCTTGCTTTTTCCTTCGTACAGCTTTTCCATGGTAGGGTGACTCCTTTTGTCTTTCTTATTTAGAACGCTTGGAGAGTTTTACTTCAAAGCGGTCCTTTTCAATGTGTTCGGGAATGGCGGTGGGATAGCGCCCGTCGAAGCAGGCGCTGCAAAGCTCGCTGCTTCCGGCCAACTCCGGCAGGGCTTCCAGAGGCAGATACCCCAGGGAATCCACGCCGATGATCTTGGCGATTTCTTCAATCGAATGCTGGCAGGCGATGAGATGGTCCCGGGAATCGATGTCCGTGCCGTAATAGCAGGGATTCAGGAAGGGAGGAGCGGAAATCCGCATGTGGATTTCCGTGGCCCCGGCTTCCCGCAGCAGCTTCACGATCTGGCCGGAGGTGGTACCCCGGACGATGGAATCATCGATGAGGATGACCCGCTTGCCTTCGACCGTCTCCCGGATGGGGTTCAGCTTGATGCGGACCTGGTCCAGACGGTTGGACTGTCCCGGAGAAATAAAGGTCCGGCCAATGTACTTGTTTTTCATAAAGCCGATGCCGTAGGGGATGCCCGTGGCACGGGAGTAGCCCAAGGCCGCATCCAGACCGGAATCCGGCACGCCCACGACCACATCCGCATCCACTCCGTGATACTTGGCCAGCAGCGCTCCGGCCCGGAGACGGGCGGAGTGGACGCTGACCCCGTCAATGACGGAATCGGGCCGGGCAAAGTAGATGTATTCAAAGACGCACAGGTGCTTTTGGGCGGTATTGCAATGGTCCCGGATGGAGCGGACCCCGCTCTTATCGAACACGAGGATTTCCCCCGGCAGCAGGTCCCGCTCAAAGTGTGCGCCCACGGCGCTGAGGGCGCAGCTTTCCGAGGCCACCACATAGGTCCCGTCGTCCCGGCGACCGTAGCACAGGGGCCGGAAGCCCTGGGGGTCCCGGGCGGCCAGCAGCTTGGTGGCGGACATGAGCACCAGCGAATAAGCACCCTCCAGCCGGTACATGGCCCGGCTCAGGGCTTCCTCAATGGAGGGAGCAGTGAGCCGCTGCTGGGTGGTGATATAGGCGATGATCTCCGTATCGCTGGTGGTGTGGAAGATGGCGCCGTTCAGTTCCAGTTCACTGCGAAGCTGGAAGGCGTTGCTCAGGTTGCCGTTGTGGGCCAGTGCCATTTTGCCCTTCTGGTGGTTCACTTCGATGGGCTGGCAGTTGGCCCGGTTGGTGCCGCCGGTGGTGCCGTAGCGCACATGGCCCACGGCCATGGTCCCCAGAGGGAATTGCTGCAAGTCCTCTCTGGAAAAGACCTCGTTCACCAGTCCCAAATCCTTATGAGAGGTGAAAAGGCCGTCGTCACAGACCACGATGCCGCAGCTTTCCTGGCCCCGGTGCTGCAGGGCGTACAGGCCATAGTAGGCCAGGTCCGCCGCAGGCAGGGGTTCCGGGGCATAAACGCCGAAAACGCCGCATTCTTCCCGTAATTGACTCATGCTTCTTGCTCCTTATGATGGTTTAATGCCGCACCGATGAAGCCCAGGAACAGGGGATGGGGCTTGTTGGGGCGGGATTTGAATTCCGGGTGGAACTGCACGCCCACATAGAAGGGCCGCTTGCTCAGCTCCACGGTCTCCACCAGATGGCCGTCCGGGGACAGACCGGAGAGGGTCAGGCCGCAGTTGGTAAGCACATCCCGATAGTCGTTGTTGAACTCATAGCGGTGGCGGTGGCGCTCGTGGATGAGATTGCTGCCGTAGCAGCGCTCCATGGTGGTGCCTGCCGTAATGACGCAGGGATAGCTGCCCAGTCGCAGGGTGCCGCCCTTGTTGATGTCCTCGCTCTGGCCGGGCATGAAGTCAATGACCTTGTGGGCGCACTGCTCGTTGAACTCGCCGGAGTTGGCGTCGGGCATCCCGGCCACATTCCGGGCGTATTCAATGACGGCAATCTGCATTCCCAGGCAAATGCCGAAGAAGGGCAGATTGTGAGTCCGGGCGTAGTTGGTGGCGGTGATCATGCCTGCAATGCCCCGGTCGCCGAAGCCGCCGGGAACGATGATGCCGTCCAGGCCGGAAAGCTGCATGGCCACATTTTCCGGAGTGATGCACTCGGAGTCGATCCAGTGGATGTCAATGTGGGTGTTCAGGGCGTAGCCCGCATGGCGCATGGCCTCGGCCACGGACAGATAAGCGTCGTGGAGTTTGACATATTTGCCCACCAGACCGATCTTCACATGATCGCTGCGGTTTTTGATGCGCTCCACCATCTGGGACCATTCGGTCAGATCCGGCTTGGGGGCGTCGATGTTCAGCTCCCGGCAGACCACGCTGGAGAAATTGGCCTTTTCCAACATCAGCGGGGCCTCATACAGATAGGGCAGGGTGATGTTCTCAATGACACAGTCGGGCTTCACGTTGCAGAACATGGAGATTTTCTTGAAAATGGACTCCTCCAGCGGCTCGTCGCAGCGCAGGACGATGATGTCCGGCCGGATGCCCATGCCCTGCAATTCTTTAACGGAGTGCTGGGTGGGCTTGGACTTATGCTCATCGGAGCCGCGCAGGAAGGGAACCAGGGTCACATGGATGAACAGGCTGTTCTCCTGACCCACCTCCAGGGAAATCTGCCGGACAGCCTCCAGAAAGGGCTGGGATTCAATGTCGCCAATGGTGCCGCCGATCTCCGTGATGACTACGTCCGCATCGGTCTGCTTGCCTACCCGGTAGACGAAGTTTTTGATCTCGTTGGTCACATGGGGGATGACCTGCACCGTGGAGCCAAGATATTCGCCCCGGCGCTCTTTATTCAGCACGTTCCAGTAGACCTTACCGGTGGTCAGGTTGGAGTATTTGTTCAGATCCTCGTCAATGAACCGCTCGTAGTGGCCCAGGTCCAGGTCTGTTTCCGCACCGTCCTCGGTGACGTAGACCTCGCCGTGCTGGTAGGGACTCATGGTGCCCGGGTCCACGTTGATATAGGGGTCCAGCTTCTGTGCGGCCACTTTCAGGCCACGGGTCTTCAGCAGACGGCCCAGAGAAGCGGCCGTAATGCCCTTGCCAAGACCGGAGACCACGCCGCCGGTCACAAAAATATACTTCGTCATATTTCAAGATCCTCCTTATGAATACTGTGCAATAATGTCTCTGGCGACGGTCAGCCGCTTCACGCAGCGGTCCATCGCCGTTTTTTCGATATACCGGTGGGCATCCGCCTCGCAGAGACCCCGATGCTCCATCAGCAGCAGCTTTGCCTGGCTCACCAGCTGGATCTCCTGCATTTTGTCCTGGAAAGAGGCGGTTTTCTGCTCCATGCGGCCCATCCGCTCCCGTGTGGCGCAGGAAAGGTTCATGGCCTGCTGAAAAAGCGCTGCGGAGGTGGGCTTTGCCACGGTCAGGACTCCGTAGGGGGTCACCTGGGAAAAAATATCCTCGTAGCTTTCCGAGCGGACCAGCAGCAGGACCCCCAGGGCCGTGCGGCTGCACAGGTCCGTAGCCAGTTCCGTGCCAAATTCATCGGGCAGGGGCGTATTGATGAGCAAAATGTCGAAATCTTCCTGAGAAAGGCTCCGCCGGGCGCTTCCGGCATCGGGAACGATCACCGGAGTATCAAACCGGCTTCTGGGCAGAAGGGCTTCGATGGAACGGTTGAACTTTTCTGCCGCAGAGACGACTAACGTGCGGTAAGTCCGCTCTTTCCATTCCATGTTCCCGGCTCCTTTCTCGTACAGATTTCCGTATCAAATCTCCCGGCAATAGGCTTTCAGAAGTTCCTCCGGCAGGCAGGCTTTCAGGAACGTGCTGCTTTTCGCCAGCCGTGCGGCCTCCGCCAGTGTTCCCGGCAGCAGAGCATGACTTCCGGGGTCCCGGAACAGATTGCGCCGGGCCGGTTCCGGCAGGGGAAGCTGCTCCCGGATGCCTGCCAGCCCCGCCCGGATCAGCAGGGCGAAGGCCAGATAGGGGTTGCAGGCCGGATCCGGGGACCGGACCTCCGAACGGACGTACTCGCCCTTGGCGGCGGGGATACGAATGAGGGCTGTCCGGTTGCACTCGGACCAGCAGATGTGCCGGGGGGCCTTATCGGACCCCAGCCGGTGATAGGAGCTTTCCGCCGGATTCAGGAACAGGGTCATTTCCGGCACATATTTCAGGATGCCCGCCAGAATTTGCGGCATGGGGTCGCCGGTTTTGGCCTTGGCGGAAAGGCTGATGTGCATTCCGTTTCCCGGCGCTCCCGGCAGGGGCTTGGGGGAAAAGTCCGCATACAGGCCGTTCCGGGCGGCAATGGTATTGACCACGGCCCGGAAGGTCACGGCGTTGTCCGCCGCCGTCAGGGGGTCGGCGTAGTGGAAATCCACTTCGTTCTGCCCCGGTCCCTGCTCGTGGTGGGACCGCTCCGGCTGGATGCCCATTTGCTCCAATGTCAGGCAGATTTCCCGCCGGATATTCTCCCCCCGGTCCTCCGGGGCAATGTCCATATAGGAGGCGTTGTCCTGGGGTTCTTTTGTGGGATTGCCCTCCAGGTCCCGCTTGAACAGGTAAAACTCCGTTTCGGACCCGAAGGAAAAAGAAATGCCCTGCTCCGAAGCGTCGGCGACGGCATCACGCAGCAGTGCGCGGCAGTCCATCCGGAAGGGGGAGCCGTCCGGGCAGCGCAGGGCGCAGAACATCCGGACCACTCGACCGTGTTCCGGCCGCCATGGGAGCAGGGATATGGTGGCGGGGTCGGGAAACAGGAGGAGATCGGAAAAGACCTCCCCGCCGAACCCGGCTACCGCACTGGAATCGATGGCAATGCCGTCGGCGAAGGCACGGGGCAGTTCGCCGGGCATGATCGAAATATTTTTCTGTTTTCCGAACACGTCGCAGAAGGCCAGACGGATAAACTTCACATCCTCCTCCTGTACATATTGAAGGACATCATTCGGTGTGTAACCCATAAATACCCGCCTTTCCTTCTAGTTCGCTACATACATCTGCCGATAAGGGTCGTTGCTGCTGGGCTGGACCAGTGTATAGGGGCTGGCAGAGAGCGCTTCATAGTCTGCCCCGAAAAGGTCTGCATAGCGGCGCAGATACCCTTTGATCTCGTCCAGGTCGGCCCCTTCGGCTCGGGACACCGTCACCTGGGCCGGGAAAAGAATGCCTTCCGCATCGCCCCGGAGGATGAGCTTCCCGCCGTGCATTCCCGTGCAGGGGAAATTGCTGACGATGGGCTTGCCGTCCTTGTGAAGGCCCAAAACTAAAATCACGCCGCCGGCCTGATACTCGCCCAGAAAGCTTCCGGCCCGGCCGCCGATGACAAGCAGGGGAATCTTGCTTCCATACTGCTTCATGTGGATGCCCGCCCGGTATCCGGCGCTGCCCTGAACGTAAATCTCCCCGCCCCGCATGGCATAGCCTGCGGCGTCTCCCACGCTGCCGTGGATGAGAATGGAGCCATCGTTCATGGTATCGCCTACGGCGTCCTGGGCGTTGCCCCGGACGGTAATGGACCCGCCGTTCAGGTAGGCCCCCAGGGCGTTGCCGGGGATGCCCTCCAACGTAATGGACCGGTCCGACATTCCGGCGCAAAGGAACCGCTGGCCCAGCAGGCCGGTAATGCGGCACACCCCGTCGGAGTTGCGAATGGCTTCGTTCAGCTCCGTGAAGCCCATGCCGTGTCCGTCGATGTTAGTCATATTATATCACACCTCCTATGGAATTGTCACGATTTTACTCCTACAAAATGCGCCCCGTGAGAAAAGCCGCATTTGTGAAAAATCCCATTATTGCCCGGCGTGGGCAATGCCGAGAATGGAAAGCTCCGCACTGGTAAGCCCTACGCCCCGGAGCATCAGCCGGTTGCCCCGGAGGGCTTCGATGGAGTTGATGCCCATGCCGCCCATCATTTCCATGATCTCGTGGCGCCAGGCGGTCAGCAGATTCACAAGCCTTTGCCGTCCTTCCTCCGGGTCCAGACGGGCCACCAGCTCCGGCCGTTGGGTGGCGATGCCCCAGTTGCATTTGCCGCTCTGGCAGGTCCGGCACAGGTGACAGCCCAGGGCCAGCAGCGCCGCCGTGGCGATGTAGCAGGCGTCGGCTCCCAGGGCAATGGCCTTTACCACGTCCGCTGCGGAGCGGATGCTGCCGCCCACGATGAGGGATACCTGATTGCGGATACCCTCGTCCCGGAGCCGCTGGTCTACGCTGGCCAGGGCCAGTTCGATCGGAATGCCTACGTTGTCCCGGATGCGGGTGGGGGCCGCCCCGGTGCCGCCCCGGAAGCCGTCGATGGCGATAATGTCCGCACCGCTCCGGGCAATGCCGCTGGCAATGGCGGCAATGTTGTGGACCGCTGCGACTTTTACGATCACGGGCTTTTTGTAGCAGGTGGCCTCTTTCAGGGAATAGACCAGCTGACGCAGGTCCTCGATGGAGTAAATGTCATGGTGGGGAGCGGGGGAGATGGCATCGGACCCCTCCGGGATCATCCGGGTCCGGGACACGTCGCCTACGATTTTCGCTCCCGGCAAATGGCCGCCGATGCCGGGCTTTGCGCCCTGGCCCATTTTGATCTCAATGGCCGCACCGGCGTTGAGATAGCGTTCATGAACGCCGAACCGGCCGGAGGCTACCTGTACGATGGTGTTTTTACCATAGCAATAAAAATCCTCGTGGAGGCCCCCCTCGCCGGTGTTGTAGCAGATGCCCAGCTCCTTTGCCGCACCGGCCAGAGCTGCGTGGGCATTGTAGCTGATGGAACCGTAGCTCATGGCGGAAAACAACACCGGCATGGAAAGCTCCAGTTGAGGCGGCAGGGTGGTATCCAGGGACCCGTCCGGCATACGGCGGATGTGGTCCGGCCTTTTTCCCAGAAAAACACGGGTCTCCATAGGCTCCCGGAGGGGGTCAATGGGGGGATTTGTCACCTGAGAGGCGTTGATCAGTATTTTGTCCCAGTACACGGGAATTTCCTTGGGGGACCCCATGGAGGAGAGCAGCACGCCGCCGCTGTTGGCCTGCTTGTAGATCTCCAACATGGTGCTTTCCTTCCAGTTGGAGTTTTCCCGGAAGGCGTTTTGACTTTTCCGAATGGCCAGGGCGTGGGTGGGGCAGAAGGAAACGCACCGCTGGCAGTCCACGCATTTCCACTCCTCACTGACCATTTTGCCCAACTTTTCGGAGAAAAGATGCACGCCGTTGGCGCATTGCTCCTGACAAAGGCGGCACTGGATGCACCGGGTCTGGTCCCGGAGAACCTCAAAGTTGGCGGGGATATACAGTTCCATCAATAGCACCCCTCTTTCACCCGCACAAGAAACGGTTCGCCCCCGGCGGGGGCATAGACATGCTCCGCATCCGGCTCGATGGCCCGGATGGCGGCTTCCTCGCTGGCGATGTACACCCGGTCGCCCTTCTCGGCGGCTACCAGGGACCGGAGCTTCAGCCGGTCGTTCAGGGCCATGATGCCGCCCTCAAAGCCCAGAATAATGGAAAAGGGCCCGGTGATGAGCAGATTGGGGAACATGGTCCGAAGATAATTTAGCTGGCTTCTTTCCGGCTCCGGCTTCCGGGCAATGGTGGACCAGAAGGGTGCGGCGATGACGCCGGCCATTTCCCGGAGACTCAGCCCCTGTCGGCGGAGCAGATAGTCGGCAATGTAGGTGATGACCTCCGTATCCGTTTGCAGGGTACATTCATAGCCGAACATCTCCATATAACGCCGGTTGGCGTCATAAGAGGAGATTTCCCCGTTGTGGACCACGGAATAGTCCAGCAGGGCAAAGGGATGGGCTCCGCCCCACCATCCGGGGGTGTTGGTGGGATAGCGGCCATGGGCGGTCCAGCTGTAACCGCTGTATTCCTCCAGCCGGTAGAACCGGCCCACATCCTCCGGGAAGCCTACGGCCTTGAAAACGCCCATGTTCTTGCCGCTGGAAAAAACGTAAGCCCCCTGGATTTCCCGGTTGATGCGCATGACCGTCCGTGCAACGTATTCTTTTTCGTCCAGCTGGAGCCGGGACAGCACCGATTGCAGGGGCGCAGCGAAATATCGATAGATGAGCGGCACGTCCGTTATTTCCGGTATCTTCCGGATGGGCATAGGCTCGGCCTTGCAAATTTCAAAGCCCTCTTTCAGGAAAGCCTCGCAGGCCTGCTTGTCCGCCTTGCCCTGAAAGAAAATATGAAACGCATACAGGTCCCTGTATTCCGGGTAAATGCCGTATCCGGCAAAGCCGCCGCCCAGACCGTTGGACCGGTCGTGCATTGGGCGCATACTCTCCACGATGGCCGCACCGGTCATTTTCCGGCCTTCTCTGGAAATGACGGCGGAGATGGCGCAGCCGGAGGGGATGCGGACCTGACCTTCTTTTTGCATGGGATCGCTTCCTTTCCAAAACGTCTAAACGAAAAAAGGCGCACGTCCACCCAAGGGCTTCCAGCCCCACGGGTGAACGAACGCCTTTGCTCATTCGCACTGGATTCTATCATTGAATGCAGGAATTGTCAAGGCGGCTTTCAGAAAAAGTCGAAAATTGGTACTTGACAATCGGAAAATGCGTGGTATAATGACGCCCATAAAGGCGAGGACGTCTTGAAGATTCCCTTCTGACGACGTTCTCCATAAGAAGAAAACGAGGCAATGGCGTCTCGGACGAGAGTTTTTCGTTCGTGGGGCTGTTGTCTCGTTTTTGGTATTCTGCCGGAAATAATTAAAGGAGTGTTTTTCTATGTCCACTGTATCGGATACCTTCGGAAGCCTTGTTTTTGATGACCGGGTCATGCGTGCCACGCTGCCCGCAGACATCTACCAGTCCCTGAAAAAGACCATCGACGAAGGCGTCAGCCTGGACATCCGTGTGGCGGATGCGGTGGCGGTCGCCATGAAGGATTGGGCCGTGGCCCGTGGGGCTACCCACTTCACCCATTGGTTCCAGCCTCTGACCGGCATCACCGCCGAAAAGCACGACGGCTTCATCACCCCGGCTCCCGACGGCCGGGTCATCATGGAGTTCTCCGGAAAAGAGCTCATCAAGGGCGAGCCGGATGCTTCCTCCTTCCCCTCCGGCGGCCTGCGGGCTACCTTTGAGGCCCGTGGCTACACCGCCTGGGACCCCACCTCCTACGCATTCATCAAGGGAAAGACCCTGTGCATTCCCACGGCCTTTTGCTCCTACGGCGGCGAGGCTCTGGACAAAAAGACCCCGCTGCTGCGGTCTATGGAGGCGCTGAACAAGCAGGCCCTGCGTATCCTGCGGCTTTTCGGAAATAACACTGCCAAATGTGTCCGTACCTGCGTGGGACCGGAGCAGGAGTATTTCCTGGTGGACCGGGCCATGTTCGATAAGCGGAAGGACCTGATCTTCACCGGCCGGACTCTGTTCGGCGCCAAGCCCCCCAAGGGTCAGGAAATGGACGACCATTATTTCGGCGTTATCAAGCCCCGTGTGGCCGAGTTCATGGCAGACCTGAACGAAGAACTCTGGAAGCTGGGCATTCTGGCCAAGACCGAGCATAACGAAGTGGCCCCGGCCCAGCACGAGCTGGCTCCCATTTACGCCACCACCAACATCGCCACGGACCACAACCAGCTGACCATGGAGATCATGCAGAAAGTTGCATTGAAGCATGGCCTGGTGTGCCTGCTTCATGAGAAGCCTTTCGACGGGGTCAACGGCTCCGGCAAGCACAACAACTGGTCCATGGCCACGGATACCGGCGTGAACCTGCTGACGCCGGGGGAGACTCCCTACGAAAACGCTCAGTTCCTGACCTTCCTGTGCGCTGTCATTCAGGCCGTGGACGATTATCAGGACCTGCTGCGCTTGTCCGTGGCTACGGCGGGCAACGACCATCGGCTGGGTGCCAACGAAGCGCCTCCTGCGGTCATTTCCATTTTCCTGGGCGATGAGCTGACCGCCGTGCTGGATGCCATCGAGAACGACAAGCCCTACGCCGGTGCGGAAAAGACCGTCCTGAAGCTGGGTGCCCATGTGCTGCCCAAGTTCCCCAGAGACACCACCGACCGGAACCGGACCTCCCCCTTTGCCTTTACCGGCAACAAGTTCGAGTTCCGGATGCTGGGTTCCTCCAATAGCATTGCCTGTGCCAACATCATGCTCAATGCCTCCGTGGCGGCTTCTCTGAAAGAGTACGCCGACCGTCTGGAAGGCGTAGCGGACTTTGAAGCTGCCCTCCATGACCTTATTAAAGAGGTCATCGCCAAGCACAAGCGCATTATCTTCAACGGCAACGGCTATGACGATGCCTGGATCAAGGAAGCCACCGAGAAGCGGGGTCTGCTGAACCTGCGGACCACCGCCGACGTGCTGCCCACCATTCTGGAAAAGAAGAATGTGGATATGCTCACGGGACTGAAGGTGTTCTCCCCGGCGGAAATCCGCTCCCGCTATGAAATTACCCTGGAGAATTACTGCAAGGCCGTGAACATCGAGGGCCGCACCATGGTGGACATGGTGAAGAAGCAGATCGCCCCCGCCGTGGAGAAGTACACCGGGGACCTTGCCGCCGCTGCCGCCAGCAAGAAGGCCGCCGTGCCGGGTCTGGCCCTGACCCACGAGACCACCCTTATTACCACCCTGTCCGGCCTGACCGACGAAATGGATAAGGCTTTGGCCGGTCTGGAGGATGCCCTCAGCGCCTACGCCGCCGAGAGCGACATCACGAAGGCTTCCTGCCTGATCCGGGACCGGGTTCTGCCCGCCATGGATGCCCTCCGGGCCCCCTGCGACAAGGCCGAGACCCTGACCGCGGAATCCTACTGGCCCTTCCCCAATTACGGCGATTTGCTCTTTGGTGTGCGGTAAGAGAAAACAAATACAAAGCCGGGACCTGATTCAGGTCCCGGCTTTCTACTATTATTTTATAGAAGCACATGAAATAAATACAAAATATATTGACAAATTTGCAACTGCAATGTACTATATAACCAGAATAGGGACTGATAAGCGAAAGAGATAAAAATGTCAGGTTGTAAAAAAGACGATTTCAAAATACGAAAGGAGTACAGAAAATATGAGAACACGAAATGTTTTAGTAGGCTCAATTTGTCCCTTGCTTCTTGCGTTGCTTTTATCTGCCTGCGCCAAGGGTCCGGAGTCGGAGACCACGGTCCTGCAGGATACGACGGCTCCGTCTGCCACGGTTTCGGACACAAAGCCGACGACCCTGCCCACTACGGCTCCTACGACGCAGCCCACGACAGAACCCACAGAGCCCCCCACGGAGAAGGCGATCCCCTGCACCGTCAGTGAGAATAATGGGGAGATTTCTGAGGAAGCGGCGGCTTATCAGCTTCTGGAACCTTATACGGTCCGGGCAGAAGGAACGCCGGAGGAGGTGCTGTACGCCTTTGCATCTCAGGCTTACCCGGAGGCCCTGCTGTCTCTGCCGGAGGACAACCCCTATAACCCGCTGGAATATAAGCTGCTGGAATACGGCATCCGGGAGACCTTTGAAGACGGATTTGTCGGGTACATTCTGTACTGGACGGAACGTGGGTCGGCTCTGCCGATCGTCGATGCTGCTGCCTCTCGGCCTTATAAGACCGAAGAAGCGTTCCGGGAAGCTTATCCGGACCTGGATTACAATGATGTGAACTGCGAACGGGTGGCCCTGGTGCCGCAAGGGGATGGAACCTGGGTGCGAGTTGGTGCGGCACCGATGCGGACACTGATTTATAAGACGGAGGGACTTACGAAGCAGCGGGACCCCAAAAATAAATACACCATCGCCGGGCAGAATACCCTGGCGCAGGCCAAGGAACTGATCGACCAGGCAAGGGCTGTGGAGGATGACCGGGAATCCCTCATCCAGCTGACGGAGGCGTTTTTCCGGTGCTTGCAGGCTGCCAATCACGCCGGTGCGCTGGACTTTGACTGGACGCTGTTCTTCCCGCGGGAGGTCGTGGACGGCATTTCCATGCGGGCGCTGATTTGTGAGTATGTGGACACGGATCAGAATCGTCAGGTGGCGCAGAGTCTGTGCTTTTCGTTCCTTCCCGTGGACGAGACCCACTGGCGGGTGCTGCTGACGGGCAACCGGATGTGGCTGGAAGCGGAAAAGCAGGAAGACGGCTGGCACTTGACCAATATCTGGTATTATTAAGCATGATCCCCGGTGGAGACACCGGGGATTCGTCTATCTGCACAAAAATGTTATGAAAACGTTGTCTATTCTGCCATCTTGCAAAAATCGGGAAACGGGTGTATAGTAAAGGCACAAAGGAGGAAGTCAAAAACGGAGATACCGAAAGAGGGGTGAGTCCCATGTACCGGTAAGTGTCCCCAGCCACAGCTTTTCCAAATTCCCAAGTATCCGATCAAATATAGTCCCAAGCAATGAGTAGATGAAGTAACAATATGTGTGTAAGAAGCCCACAAAAAGTGCTACGGAGGCGCTGAGAAGTGTATTTGCCGGGGAAAAGCGGAATTGCTGCGATCCAGTAGAAACGGAGGTAGCCATAGATGACCGAGATCCAGAACGAACAGAAATGACCCTTGATTGCGAGTAAGTCCGAGTGGAACGCAGTCAAGGGTCATTTCTTTTTGCTTTGGAGCGACACATGATACATTATAATATAAAAGAGGGGACAGGCCGGAGCCTGTCCCCTTTGCGCATTTTTGGGGTATCTGCTTAGTGCTTCTTCCGCAGGATTATGGGAACGGTGCAGCAGCCCAGCAGGGCCACGGCAAATAGAACGAACAGCAGCGTCACGTTCTCGCTGTCGCCGGTGGCGGGGGTCGTGCCGGGCTTCGTGGGCTCGGTGGGCTTGGAAGGCTCGGTGGGCTTGGAAGGCTCGGTGGGCTCGCTGTCCTTCTTGATTTCCACGTCGCTCATATCGTAGAGCCGGGTGAAATTGCTGACAAAGCGGGCGTAAGCGGTCAGTGCATAATAGGCCTGCTCGGTGGCCATACCGTCCCGGTCGCCGGAGGACACATGGCGGAAGCCGCCGCCGTCCACAAAGTAGCTGGCCAGAGCGTCCAGCACCGTCAGACCGTCCTTGACGAACCGGCTGTCAGAGGCGGGGTCGATGCCCAGCGCAGTCAGGGCCACAATGACCTGAGCGCAGGACTCGCTGTTCTCATTGCCCCAGCTGCCGAAGCCACCGGTGGGCAGCTGCATAGAGGACAGTACGTCCAGTGCGTTGTCAACGGCAGTCTTTACGGCTTCGTTGGTGGAATAGTAGGGAGCCAGTGCCTGAATGGCCATGGCGGTCATATCCACATCCGCATCCGTGCCGCTGAGGGTCCAGCCGCCGTTTTCCAGAGCCGCATCCAGGATGGTCCGGACCAGCTTCTCCCGGGTCACGTCGCCGGAGGCAGGATAGTTGTGGCTGTCCAGGGAAATCAGGGCGAAAATGGGACCGTTAATGCCCTGCTTCTGAATATAAGCCATGTTGTCCAGACCCTTCAGCAGATTGTGGCCACCAACGTTGGTCACATCCTTGCCGATGGCTGTCAGGGCCAGAATCAGGCGGGAATTGTCGGTGGACTTGGAGCGGTGGAGCCGTTCATTGGCGTCGGCATGGGCCTGTACATACGCCACAACGGCGTCATAGTAGCCGTCGGGGACGGTACGGCCGCTGCGGGCCAGACCCAGGGCCATCCACTCGCCGCCAATGGAGCCAACACTGGGTGTACCCAGGGAGGCGAGATAATCGCCGGTGGTGGTGTAGATGTCGCTGAGCAGAGCGGTCCGCTTCAAGGCGGCCAGCTTGGCTTCTGCGGCGGTCAGCACAGCGTAGTTCTCCACACGGGCCTTCTGAGCATCGGTCAAAGCATCGTAGGCGGCCCGTGCGGCGGTGATGGCACCTTCGCTGTCCAGGGTCACTTCCCCGATGGCATCGATACGGGCTTCCACAGCATCGATCTCCGCCTGCTCGGCCTTTTTCAGGGCTTGCAGAGCGGCTTCCGCAGCGGTGAGGACCTTATAGTTGCTGACCTGGTCCTTCTGCTCCTCGGTCAGGGCCTCGTAAGCCTCCCGTGCGGCGGTGATGGCTTCTTCGCTGTCCAGAGTCACGTCGCCAATGGCATCGATCTTCTTCTCCACCTGGTCCACGGCGTAGCCGGTCATCTTGATGGTCAGCTCCGGCAGCTGAGACAGCACACTGGCAGCGGAGGTGCCCCACTGACGGTCCATGCCCTTGGTGTAGGACACGCCACGGTGCGTGGGCAGGCCGCCGAAGCCGCCGACCTTAATGGCACCGTTCAGGACGTAGGCCACATCGGTGACATCTTCCGGAATGGTGATGGTCAGCTTCTGACGGCCGGGATTGCCGCTGAAGTCGTACACACCGGCCCAGCCGCCGGCAGAACTCTGGTAGGTCTTGCCGTTGGCGTCCTGATAGTACACGGCGAAATTGTGGTTGTACACGCCGGACAGCTTCTCCTTGGGGGAGAGCAGGTCATGGAACTGGATGGTCACGGTGTCGCCGGGCTTGAACTCGGTGTTCTCCGGCAGCACGTTGCCCTCGGCATCCAGCAGGTCATAGGAGACCTGACGGGCGGTGATGACCTGATAGGTGGAAACGCCGTCCTTCTCGATGCGGACAATGTGACGGCCGGTGGTCAGACCGGTGAGGGTCACGGCACCGGTCCCGGCATCCACGCTGACGCCTTCACTGGTGAAGCCGGAGAAGGTCATGGCGGAGCCGACGGTGGACCGGGCGATGGTCACGGTGCAGCCGTCCTCCGGGGTGAAGGTGTAGCTGGCACCCTGGGAACCCAGGTAGAAAAGAATGTCATGCTCGGCATCCAGAGCCAGCTTTTCGGCGGCCAGCTTGCCGGTGGTGTCGAAGCGCTCCATGTTCATGTTGGTGACGATGGAAGAACCGTCGGCCCCAACGCTGACCACGAACACGCCGGTGCTTTCCGGCCAGATGGCGGAGAGAACCTTGCTGTCGGTGGAACTCATGGCCTGAGCGTGGGTCATGGCATCATAAGTCACCAGCACGACGGCGGTGCCTTCCCGGTTGGCGGTAACGGTGGCCAGAGCGGAATTGTGGGCATCGGGAGTGATGGTCAGCAGATCGCTGGGCTGACCGTTCAGGTCCAGGACCTGATAATGGGTATCCGGCAGTGCAATCTGGCTGTTCATAAAGTTCTCAATGGCCTGCCAGTTCCGGAAGGTGTCCAGCTCAAAGGACTCGCCCACGGCCATGTTCTTGTAGCCCTGGCGGTTCACGTTCATGTACAGGTCTGCACGGTCGTAGACATTGTTCCCAAACCGATAGACGGTGGAGGAGGAAATGTTGTCGTCCATGTGCAGGTCGTCTCGGGTAATGGTGATGTCCTGAGCGGCGGTCCACTTGGCAAAGCTCCAGTAGGTCACGCCGTCGGGGTTCTGGACCCGTAGGAAGTGGTTCAGGTTGGTGGTGGGCACCCGGAAGGTGGCGGTGACGGTGTTGTCGTCATGCTCCACGGTCTCCACCGGGTCGATGAAGGTGTAGGTGTAGTAATTGCCGAAGGTGCCGGTGACGATGGTGGAACCGGCGGGAGCGGTGATCTTCACGTCCAGACCCGCAGGAATGGAAGCGTAGAGGCTCAGTGCGCCCTTGTCGGTGGTATCGGAAGCGGTTTTGGAAATGACGGCGGGCAGGTACTCGTCGGCCTTTTCGCCCATGGGCGTCAGGGTCACTTTCAGGCTGTCGCCCTCCAAGAACAGAGCAGAGGTATATACGGTGCCGTAGTTGTTGGCGCTGCCCAGAGCGGTCAGGCGCTTAGTGCCGTTGGAAGCGGTCTCAACATAGTCGATGGAGTAGTCCGTTCCGGCTACCCAGCCGCTGTTGGTGGCGTAGATCTGATAAGCACGCTGGAGGGTGAAGGTGCTGCCCTCCTCGCTGACGGTGACGACGATGCTGCCGTTGAAGTCGCCGTTGGCATCATAGCCCTCCACCAGATAATCGCCGGGGGTCAGTGCGGTGACATATTTCAGCTTGTAGCCGTCGGCCACGCTGGACTGATCGGAGAGCAGGTCCTCGCCGGTTTTCTGGCCGTCCTGATAGGAGTAGACCTTCAAATCGGCCAGCTGAGCGGAATGCAGACCCTTGAACTCCACGTTCACGCCGGAGAGGACCGGCAACTTTGCGGTGGGGTTCATGATGGCGTAGACCCGGTCATCGTCCTTGCCATAGCTGGCAGCGACCAGATAGCCGGTGGCGGTGTCCTTGCTGACGGAGAAGGTGGCAGAGCCGTTCTCATCGGTGACAGCGCCGGAGATGAGCTTCACAGCACCGGTAGACGGGTCCAGCCAGCCAAGCTGCACGCCCTCCAGAGCCTTGGCAGCGGCCTTCAGGGAAGCAGCGTCCTTGTAGAGATAGGCGCTGACGGCGTAGAAGCCCTTCACGGTGACGGTGGCTTCCTCGCCGTCCTTCAGAAAAGAAGGTGCATCGATCCAGGTGTAGTAGTCGGACCAGGTGTCGCCGTCGCCATAGACGAAGAAGTCCACGGTGTCGCCGTCCTGGACGGCCGTGTCCGTGATGAGCGTGCCGTTGTAGCCGCCGTAGGGGGACTCGGTGCCGTCATTGGGATAGCCCTGGTTGATGAAGAAACCAAAGTTCTCCCCGTAGCCGAACACGAGGCTGACCCAGCCGGTAGAGCCCACGTCCAGATATTCCTTGGCAGTTGCCGGGGTGAAGTCCTCGGTGCCGAAGGTGAGGATGTGTGCCTCCACCAGCACGTCCAGAGCGGAAACCCCGGAGACGTTGTCGGTGAAGCCGTACTGCTCGGCCAGGTTGCCGGGGACCTCCACGGTCTGCAAGCCGTGCAGATAGCCGCCTTCCATCTGGGAGCGGATGGTCACGTTGGCAGTGGGAACTTTGCCCTCCTGCTTCACGGTGACGGTGTAGGTCTCCTCCGGCTCGCTGTTGTCGCCCATGGTGGGCCAGCTGGACCGGCCGCAGACCACGGTGATGACCATGCCGTCCTGAACGGGAATGGAAGCGGTGCGCTTGTAGTGGGTGTCGCCCACAAAGGTATGGACCTGGAAGAGCCGGTTCTCAGCGGTGGGGGTGACGGTCAGGGACTTCACGTCATAGCCCACGGTGAGGGTGTAGCTGTTGGTGCCGGAAGCGAAATCCGGGGACAGGGTCCCGGCGCTGAAGGTCAGATCCTTGAGCTTCTTGGAAGAGACGTTGAAATCGCCGCCCAGGTCTGCACCGTAGCCGTTGCAGGTGTACTGGATGCGAATTTCGTCGCCGTCGGAGAGCTGCTTGTTGGCCACCGTGTAGGCGGAGAAGCCTTCATTGGTGAACCAGTCGTTCAGCGCGCCCATCCAGCCGGACATACTGCCGCCGTCCATCTGGGAAAGGCCATTGATGGTACTGATGTAGGTGGTGTCGGCGGTAATGCCGGAGTCCTCGCCCAGGGCTTCACCCACGCAGCCCATCATGGTGGAGTCGGCGGTCAGATCGACCCATGTATCGACCAGAGTGCCCTCCCAGGGCGCGCCGTCGGCCTTGGAATAGGTGTTGTTTTCCACGATAACGCGGACCTTGCCCAGGTCGGAAGAGTAGGTGGCGGCTTCGGAAGAAGCCGTTTCCTGAGGCGCGGGGTCGGAATCCTGTGTGCCTGCGGCAAAGATCGTGCCGGGAAGCATCCCAAGAACCAGAACCAACACCAGCAGGACGCTGATCAGTTTTTTCTGCATTTTGGATTTTCCTCCTTTTCATTTTCGGAGTTCTGCCAAAAATGCCGAAAAAGACGGGATTTTCCCGCAAAAAAGCCGCAGCAGGGCGCACCAACCCTGCTGCGGCCGATTTTCCGCACAGAAAAAAGCCGGTCCTTGTATCACGCAAAGCCAGCAGAACACACTCCGTCTGAGCAGGTCTCCTGGCTGGTGCATCACGGGTATTTTCCGGGCCTTCTCAGAGCGGAACGCTCCAATGACCGGCTTTCGCCAAATGAAAAATACCTCCGCACTTACAGTGGCGGTACCGCCGGGGATTTCCACCCCGTTCGCTATTCTCCCACGGGGCTTTTACCGCTCCCATGGGCACTCAGACGTTATCCGATTGCTTTCATTCTACCATAACCCGGCTCCCCTGTCAATGAAAATGCCAAGAAAAAGGGGATTGCAAAGGGAGAAAAAGTATGCTAGGATAAAAAACAGAATTTTTCGGGGGTGCGGGTATGAAAAAAAGAAAAATTGCCAATGCCGTCATGGTGGCGGTGATCTGCCTGATCGTCGCCGGGGCGGTCCTGGGGGTCGGGGCCTTGCGGGGCTGGTTTGACCGGCCGGAGGAGGCTTCCGCCAGCCTGAGCGAGGTCCGGGGCCTTTTGACCCTGGAACGGAACGGGGCGTCCTTCACGCCGGAAGCCGGCAGCGCCCTGCGGACCGGGGACACCCTGACCACGGACCGGGGCGCACGGGCCACGGTGACGTTTGCAGGCGGCACACTGCATCTCAGCGAAAAGACCGCCCTGCGGGTGGCCTCCGCCCAGCCCTTCCGGGCGGAGGTCACGGAAGGGGAGGCATACGCCACCGGCAGCCTGGACCTGACCGTTTCCGGTGAGCGTATTACTCTGGAAAATGCCACGGTCCTTGTGAATGTCCGCACCGGCTCCGCCTCCTGCGCCGTGCTGGCCGGGCAGGCGTTGAACGCCAAAGCCGGGGAACTGGTCCAGTGGGTGGGGGAGGACCGCAGCGTTCTGCCTTTGGAAATCTCCTCTCTGAACACCTTCGCTATCGCCTGCATCCGCAAGACCAATGGGGACCTGTGTTTCAGCCAGGCGGAAATTGACGCCTTGGAGGAATCCCGCAGCAGCAAGCCGGACCATCCCCTGACCACCGTCCCCGCCGGGACCACGGCTCCCACGGAAAGTACGGATGCCACTGCGGCTCCTTCGGAGACGACGGAAACCACCCGCCAGCCGGAGACCAACACCGACCCGGTCCCCGCGGAGACCACCGTGCCGAGTACCACCGCACCCACCACGGCTCCTACCACCGAGCCGACTACGGAACCCATCTCTGCGGCCCTGCACTGCGTCCTGACTATCCGCTGCGACACCATCCTTTCCAACATGGAAAACCTGGATCCCGGAAAAGCGGAATTTGTACCGGACGACGGCTGGATCCTCTATGCAGAAATGGAATTTACCGACGGCGAGACGGTGTTCGACGTGCTGAAACGGGCCTGCGCCAACTATGGAATTCAAATCGAATACAGCTGGACCCCTATGTATAATAGCTACTATGTGGAGGGCATCAACAACCTTTATGAGTTCGACTGCGGGGAGCAGTCCGGCTGGATGTACGCCGTCAACGGCTGGTACCCCAACTACGGCTGTTCGGCTTATACGCTATCCGACGGGGATGTGATCGGCTGGGCCTACACCTGCAACGGTTACGGTGCGGACCTGGGCGCACCCATGGGCTGAGCATGAGACGGGACCGATTTTCTGCCGCCCATCCGGCGGTGAGTTTCCTGTTTTTCCTGGGGGCCATTGTGCTTTCCGGACTTATCCAGCACCCGGCCTATGTGCTTTCCGGGATGATCTGTGCCGGGCTTTATTACTGCCTGCTGAACGGCCGGAAAAGCTGGAAGCGGATAATGTGGCTTTTCTTGCTGTTTCTGCTGCTTTCTCTGGGAAATCCTCTGTTGAATCACCAGGGAAGTACCGCTCTCGGCCATATTTTTGGGAATCCCTATACACTGGAAGCCCTGCTTTACGGGGCCTCTCTGGCGGGGGTATTGGTCAGCGTTCTGCTCTGGGCCGGGTGCTATAACGCCGTCATGACCAGCGATAAATTCACCATGCTTTTCGGCAATCTTGTCCCGGCGCTGTCCATGCTCCTTGTGATGGTGCTGCGGCTCATCCCAAGCTATTTCCGCAAAATGCGGCAGATCACCGGCAGCCGGGAATCCATCGGCAAGGGGAGCCGGACGGACACTTATGCCCACCGCCTGACCGAAGGGGCCACGGTGCTGTCCGCCATGACCTCCTGGGCTTTGGAGTCCGGGGTAACAACGGCGGATTCCATGCGTGGCCGGGGCTACGGCAGTGCCAAGCGGACGGATTTTCAGCGCCGGGGCTTTCGTCCCTGGGATTGGGGACTGCTGATTTTTGAACTTGTTCTGCTTCTGGGGGTGGCTGTGACCATGGCCTCCGGCGGCACGGCTGCCGCCTTTACGCCGGAAGTGTATTATGCACCGATGACCGGTTGGAACATCCTGGGCTTCGCCGCCTATGTGCTGTTTTTACTGATTCCCTCGGTGCTGACCGTACAGGAGATGATCCAATGGCAAATATCCAGATCGAAAATTTGACCTTCACCTATCCGGGCCGGGAACAGCCTGCCTTGAAGGACGTGTCCCTGTCCATCCGGCAGGGAGAATATGTGGCTCTGTGCGGCCGCAGCGGCAGCGGCAAGACCACGCTTCTGCGGCATCTGAAGCCGGTGTTGGCCCCCCACGGCAAGGTCACGGGGACCGTGACTCTGGACGGCACGGCCATCGGGGACCTGCCCCAGCGGGACCAGGCCGCCCGTATCGGCTATGTGATGCAGAATCCCGACGACCAGATCGTTACCGACAAGGTCTGGCACGAGCTGGCCTTCGGGCTGGAAAGCCTGGGCTGTCCCCAAAAGACCATGCGGGCGAGAGTTGCCGAAATGGCCTGCTATTTCGGTATTCAGGACTGGTTCCACCGGGATGTGGCGGAGTTGTCCGGGGGACAGAAGCAGCTTCTGAATCTGGCTTCCGTCATGGCCATGCAGCCGGAAATCCTCATTCTGGACGAACCAACCAGCCAGCTGGACCCCATCGCCGCTTCGGATTTCCTGAACACCGTCCGGAAAATCAACCTGGAACTGGGAACTACGGTGCTCATCAGCGAGCATCGGCTGGAGGATATTCTGCCTGCTGCCGACCGGGCGGTGGTCATGGAGCAGGGAGAACTGGTGGCGGACGCCGCCCCCAGGGGCATCGGACGGATTTTATTTGAACAGAATCACCCCATGTTTGCCGCCATGCCGGCTCCGGTGCGGACCTTCTTCGCAGTAGGTGGGTCAGGGGAATGCCCCCTGACCGTCCGGGAAGGGCGGCAATGGTTGGAAAATGCCATCCCGGAGCCGGTGCGTGTCCCGGAACTGCCGGAAAAAGCTGCGTTCAACGGCGAGGAGCCTGCGGCGCTGACCATCCGGGAAGCCTGGTTCCGCTATGAAAAAGATACACCGGATATTCTGCGGGGAGTGGACGTGTCCATCCCGTCGGGGAGCTTCTTTGCCATCGTCGGCGGAAACGGAGCGGGAAAATCCACCCTTTTGAAGTCCGTCTGCGGCATTTGCAGACCCTATCGGGGAAAAATTGCCGTATTCGGGAAAAATGTCGAAAAATACAAAAACGGGTCCCTCTTTGACCACTGCCTGGCCATGCTGCCCCAGGACCCCAAATGCCTGTTCGTGGGCAAGACCCTCCGGGCGGACCTGGAGGAAATGACCAAGGACCCGGGAAAAATCGCCCAGGCGGCGGAACTTTGCCAGGTGACCCATTTGCTGGATGCCCACCCCTATGACCTGTCCGGCGGCGAGCAGCAGCGGGGCGCTTTGGCCAAGGTCCTGCTGACGGAGCCAAAATTACTGCTTCTGGACGAGCCTACCAAGGGCATCGACAGCTTCTTCAAGGACAAGCTGGCTGGGGTGCTGGCCCAGCTGCGCAGTCGGGGCGTGACCATCGTCATGGTGTCCCACGACGTGGAGTTCTGTGCCAAGTACGCCGACCTGGTTGGGATGTTCTTTGACGGCCAGATGCTGACCACGGATACGCCCCGGTCCTTCTTCGGCGGCAACAGCTTCTATACCACCACCGCCAACCGCATGAGCCGCCATCGGTTCCGCAATGCGGTAACGGCGGAGGACGTTGCCGAGCTTTTCCAAAAAAATCAGGAGGAAAAAGCATGAAAAAATCGTCCATTGCTACCCTCATCATGCTCTTTCTGCTGATTCCTGCCGCCCTGTATTTTGGCGACCGGCTCCCCGGAAAGGGCTACTATCTCACGGGAACGCTGATGACCGTTTTTGCACTGGTCCCCTTCTTCCTGAGTTTTGAGCATCGCAAGCCCCAGGCACGGGAGTTGACGGTCATTGCCGTGCTGTGCGCCATCGCCGTGGCTTCCCGGCTGGCCTTTGCCTGGATACCGAATTTCAAGCCCATTTTTGCGGTGATTATGATCGCCGGGTTCGCCTTCGGGCAGGAATCCGGCTTCCTGGTGGGAGCGGTCAGCGCTTTCGCCAGCAACCTGTTTTTCGGCCAGGGCCTCTATACCCCCTGGCAGATGCTGGCCTTCGGCGTAGCCGGACTGGTGGCAGGTTTGCTGCGCAAGCAGAAGGTTTTGCTGGAAAAGCCCTGGGCCATGGGCCTGACCGGGTTCTTCACGGTTTTTCTTGTTGTGGGTCCCTTGCTGGACACCTGCAGCGTGTTCCTGGCCGCCAATGAATTGAATGCCAAGGCGGTGCTGGGCATTTACATGGCCGGGGTGCCGGTGAATCTTTCCCAGGCGGTCTGCACCTTCCTGACCCTGCTGCTCGTCGGCAAGCCCTTCCTGGAAAAGCTGGACCGCATCCGGGTAAAATACGGCATGATGGAGGCCGAAAATGGGCTTTGAGCGTTGCCATCCGGCGGTGAACTTTCTGTTCTTTGCCGGAGTGCTGGCGGGCTGCTGGGCCTTTTCCAATCCGGTCTATCTGGCGCTGGCGCTGCTTTGTGCCATGGCCTTCTATGTGGAGCGCCGGGGCCTGCGGGCTGTGCCGGTGATCGCTGCATCCCTGGCACTGGGCGTGGCCTTTGCGCTCTATTATAGTTCCTACCATCATTTCGGCGTGACGGTGCTGTCCCGTAATTTTATTGGCAATGCCCGGACCCTGGAATCCCTGGTGAAGGGAGCCGCCCTGGGGGGCAAGCTGGTCTGCTGCATCCTATGGCTGGGGTGCCTGCACAGCGTTGTGACCACGGATAAGATCGTCTACCTGTTCGGCCGGGTCAGCCCCATGTTGGCCCTGTATCTGTCCGGCATTCTGCGGATGGTCCCGAGAATCAGCCGCCAGAGCAAAAAGCTGGACACGGCCCGCAGCGCCATCGGCCGGGGCAGGGGAAGTGGAAATGTGTTTTCACGCATCAACCACTTTTTCCGGGAGCTGTCGGCCTTGATTACCTGGACCCTGGAAGCCCTGGGGGGCCTTTCCGACGCGGCCCGGAGCCGGGGCGTTTTATTAAAAGGCCGCAGGGCCTACTCTGTTTACCGGTTCGACAATCGGGACCGGGCGCTGGTCATCTGCCTGTTTGCGTTTTTGAGCATGACCCTGTTCGCCGTTCTCCTGGGCCAGACCGGGGCCAGGTTCGACCCCTATCTGCGCTTTCCGCAGGTGACGGCCCTTTCCTACGTTGGTTTTATGGGCTATGGGGCGTTCTGCCTGCTGCCCATGTGGCTTGACGTGCGGACCGCCATCCGATTCCGGTCCAGCCGCCGAAAAGTCGGAAAAGGCGCAAAATAATGCTTGCTTTTTCCGAAAACCTGTGCTAATATATATCGGTCTGAAAGAAGGTGGGTCCTCTGCGGGCATTTTGCGCCGTATGAACGCCTAATATTGAAGGAGGACGTTATTATGGATTTGGTTAAGGCTCTGTCCAGCCAGTACATGAAGCCGGAGCTGCCCGAAATGCGGGTCGGCGACACCGTTCGTGTGCATGTGCGGATCAAGGAAGGCTCCCGGGAGCGTATTCAGGTGTTCGAAGGCACCATCATCGCCCGGAAGCACGGCGGTATCGGCGAGACCATCACCGTTCGCCGCATCAGCTACGGCGTTGGCTGCGAGAAGGTTTTCCCGGTGCATTCTCCCCGCATTGCCATGGTGGAGACCGTCCGCAAGGGCAAGGTTCGCCGTGCAAAGCTGTACTACCTGCGGGACCGCTTCGGCAAGGCTGCAAAGGTCCGCGAAAAGGTTTGATCCAAAAAAGAATAAAAAAAGAGGGCTTGCCCTCTTTTTTTATTGCTCAAATCTGTGTATAATGGGCAGGAAAGACTTTGCCGAACGGAGGGGACGCTATGAAGCGTGGAAAATACGAGCGCGGTGATGCCGAGCAGCCCAAGGAAAAGGTGCCGCCCATCAAAACGGCTGCGGCCTACCTGCACGACCTTTCTTATTTGCTGGCCACGGTGATTCTGGTGTTCCTGCTCCTGTTCCGTATTGCCGTGGTGGACGGGAACTCCATGTATGATACCCTGGTGGATGGAGACTATCTGCTGCTTCTGGGGAATCTATTCTATCAGGACCCCAAGGCCGGAGACGTGATCGTGGCCAGCAAGCAGAGCTTTGCGGACGGAGCCCCCATCGTCAAGCGTATCATCGCCACCGAGGGCCAGACCGTGGACATCGACTTTGCCAGCGGCACGGTGTATGTGGACGGCACGGCCCTGAACGAGCCTTACATTTATTCTCCCACCACCGTGCCGGAGGGGACCCAGTTCCCCCTGACCGTGGACGAAGGGTGCTACTTCGTCATGGGAGACAACCGGGGCGTGTCCAAAGACAGCCGCTCCACGGAAATTGGCCTTATCGACCGGCGGGAAATTCTCGGAAAGGTCATTTTCCTGTTCCTGCCCGGCACCAATAAGGGCCAGGACTCCAGAGATTTTTCCCGAATAGGAGTGGTGAGACATGGCGCCCGATGAAAGCGTGAACATTCAATGGTATCCCGGCCACATGACCAAGACCCGGCGGCAGATCGAAGCCGACCTGAAGCTGGTGGATGCGGTGTGTGAGATCGTGGACGCCCGCATTCCCATTTCCAGCCGGAACCCGGATATTGACAGCATTTGCGCCAGAAAGCCCCGTATTATCCTGCTGAACCGGATGGATTTGGCGGACCCGGCGGCTACGGACCGGTGGAGCAGCTATTTCCGCTCCAAGGGCATGGCCGTGGTGGCCACGGACTGCAAGTCCCGGCGGGGCATCAACAGCGTGGTCCCGGCGGTGAAAAGTCTCTTGAAAGAAAAGGTGGAGCGGGCCGCCGCCAAGGGCATGATGAAGTCCCTGCGGGTCATGGTGGTGGGCATCCCCAACGTGGGAAAATCCACCCTCATCAATCAAATATCCGGGCGGAAGGGCGCCAAGGCCGAGAACCGCCCCGGCGTTACCCGCGGCAAGCAGTGGGTGAACGTGGAAGGGGGCCTTCTGCTGCTGGACACCCCCGGCATTCTCTGGCCGAAATTTGACGACCCTCAGGTGGGCCTGATGCTGGCCTACACCGGTGCCGTTAAGGAAAATGTGCTGGATTTGGAGGACCTGGCCTCCCGGCTGATGGCCCTCCTCTGGGAACGCTATCCGGAGGCCCTGAAAAATCGCTACGGAATTGAGGATCCGGAGGACACCACCGGCTATGGCCTTCTGACGGGGCCGGAAGCGGGGCTTCCTGATGGCCCGGGGCGAGATCAACACCGAGCGGATGGCAAAGGTGCTGCTGGACGAATTCCGCAGCGGCAAGCTGGGCCGCTTTACCTTGGAGGAACCAAGCTGTGAGTGAAGTGAATTTGTGGGAAATTGAAAAGACCTGGGCGGACCGGGGCTTCCATGCCATTTGCGGCATTGACGAGGCGGGCCGTGGCCCTCTGGCCGGACCGGTTTGCGCCGCAGCGGTGATCTTGCCGGAGGGGTTGGAAATTCCCGGCTTGAACGACAGTAAGAAGCTCACGGACAAGAAGCGCCGGGAGCTGTTCCCCATCATTGAAGAACAGGCCCTTGCTTACGGCATCGGCTGGGCCAGCCAGGAGGAAATTGACGACATCAACATCCTTCAGGCCACGTTCCTGGCCATGTCCCGTGCGGTGAAGCAGCTGAACATCCGGCCGGACCTGGCCCTGGTGGACGGGAATCGGGCCCCGACCCTGGACCTGCCGGTAGAGACGGTGGTCAAGGGGGACAGCCTCAGCGCCAGCATCGCTGCGGCTTCCGTGCTGGCCAAGGTCAGCCGGGACGACGTGATGCTCCGCATGGCGGAGGAATACCCCGGCTACGGCTTCGAGGTACATAAGGGCTACGGCACGAAGGCCCATTACGAGGCCCTGCGGACGTTCGGTCCGTCGCCCATCCACCGCAGAACCTTTTTGAAGAAATTCTATGGGGAGAAATAATCTTGCCGGGGCCTGGGGCGAGGCGAAAGCTGCCGAATACCTGCGGAAAAAGGGCTATAAGCTGGTGGCCGCCGGGTATCGCTGCCGCTTCGGGGAGATCGACCTGATCGTGGCCGACCGGCACTTCCTGGTATTCGTGGAGGTCAAGCTGCGGAAAACGGCGGATTTTGCCGCCGCACGGGAATTTGTGGACCGGCGCAAGCAGGACCGGCTGCGCATCACTGCATCCATTTATCTTTCCGAAAACCCCACGACCCTGCAGCCCCGTTTTGATGTCATCGAACTCTACGCTCCGGCGGGGGTCCAGACGGCCCACCCGGAAATTACCCATATCGAGGAGGCGTTTCAATGAATTTTCCTGTTTTTGATCTCCATTGCGATACCCTGGGAGCCCTGGCGGGCATCGACAAAAAGGACCCGGTCCATCTCCGGGACAACAAGTGCCACATTGACCTGAACCGGGCATCCAGTCTGCCGGGATATGCCCAATGCTTTGCCATTTTTACCACCCCTTACATGGAGGACTGGCATCATGTGTCCCCTGTGACGGTTTTTGAGCGGGACCTGGACGCTTTTCAGCGGGAAATGGCCCTGAACTGCGGCACTATGGTCCAGGCTTACACGGCTCAGGACGTCCGGGACCATCAGGCCAAGGGCCTCATGTCCGCCATCCTGACCATCGAAGGCCCGGCGGGCTTCGGTTTCGACCCGGCTCTGCTGGAGGACCTTTATAAAGCGGGCTTCCGCATTACAACGTTGGGCTGGAACGAAAAGAACCCCCTGACCGGCTCCCATGAGACCGGCGGCGGGCTGACGGACCTGGGCCGGGAATACGTCAAGGAAGCCCAGCGGCTGGGGATGCTGGTGGACGTGAGTCACATCAGCGACGAGGGCTTCTGGGACATTCTGAAAATCACCAACGGCCCTGTGATTGCCAGTCATTCCAACAGCCGGGCGGTCTGCGGACACAGCCGGAACCTGACGGACGATATGTTCCGGGCCATCTGCGAGACCGGCGGTGTAGCGGGCTTCAACCAGTGTGCCCCCTTCGTGGGCAAAAAGCCCACTCTGGACACCGCCTGCGACCATTTTCTCCATTTTCTGGAGTTGGACCCCACGGGGACCCATATTGCCTTGGGCGGCGACCTGGACGGCTGCGACGAGATGCCGGAGGGCTTCGAGGGGGTGCAAAGCTATCCGTCCCTGGCAAACCGGCTATTGGTGCGGGGAGTGGACGAAAAGACCCTCCATGGCATTTTCTGGGACAACGCCCTGAACGTGCTGGAACGGGCTGGGAACTAAGTATGGCACTGTATGCAATCGGCGACCTGCATCTTGCTTTGGGGTGCGAGAAGCCTATGGACGTGTTCGGCGGGGCCTGGATAGGGTACATGGATAAGCTCACCGAGGGCCTGTCCGTCATCGGTCCGGAGGACACCACCGTGCTGATGGGGGACCTGTCCTGGGCGCTGGACCTGAAAGGGGCCGAGGCGGACTTCCGCTGGATCCACGAGCATATCCCCGGCAAGAAAATCATCCTGAAAGGGAATCACGACTACTGGTGGAGCACGGCGGCGAAATTTTACAAGTTCTGCGCCGATTTCGGCTTCACGGACCAGTGGATTTTGAACAACAACGCCTACGAATACGGGGACTATGCCATCTGCGGCACCCGTGGCTGGTTTTTTGAGGAATCCAGGAGTTCGCCCCAGGATGAGAAAGTATTCCGCCGGGAACTGATGCGGCTGGAAACCTCCCTGAAAGCGGCAGGGGACAAGGAAAAACTGGTGTTTCTCCACTATCCGCCCCGGTACAAGGGCTACACCTGCGACGAAATTTTAGAGCTGCTGCGCCGGTATGAGGTCCGCCGCTGTTTTTACGGCCACCTCCACGGTCCGGCCCAGGGATTGGCTCAGGAGGGCCTCTGGGACGGCACGGAATTCCGTCTGCTGGCGGCCGACCGGCTGAATTTTCGGCCATTCACGGTAATTTCATAAAGTTTTTTCAGAAAAGGGTGGACAAACGCTCGTTTCTTTGATAAAATACTACGGCTATATTGAAAAGTATGGGCTGCACGTCAGCCTGCAATGATTTGGAGGATTATTTGTTATGAACGTCAAGAGCGTAGAGAAAAACGGCAACAACGCCACCATCGTGGTGGAGATCGACCATGACCTGATGGAGTCCGGCATCAACAAGGCTTACATGAAGGCCCGGAAGAACATCACCCTGCCCGGCTTCCGGAAGGGCAAGGCTCCCCGGAAGATGATCGAGACCATGTACGGCGCTCACGTTTTCTATGAAGATGGCCTGGAAGAGATCTTCCCCCAGGTCTATGACTTCGCCGTGAAGGGCCAGGAGGACCTGAAGGCCATCGGCCGTCCCAGCCTGACCGATATGCAGATCGACGACGAGAGCAAGACCGTGACCCTGACTCTGACCACCGAACTGTACCCGGAGGTCACTCTGGGCCAGTACAAGGACCTGGAAGTGGAGAAGCCCGAGGCGGAAGTCACCGAGGCTCAGGTCCAGGCGGAACTGGACCGGATGGCTGAGAATGTGGCTGCTACCGAGACCGTGGACGGCCCCGCCAAGGACGGCGACACCGCCAACATCGATTTCCTGGGCACCCTGAACGGCGTTCCCTTCGACGGCGGCAAGGGCGAGAACTATGATCTGAAGCTGGGCTCTCATTCCTTCGTTCCCGGCTTTGAGGAGCAGGTGGTCGGCATGAGCGCCGGCGAGGAGAAGGACATCGACATCACCTTCCCGGAGAACTACCATGAGGACCTGGCCGGAAAGGCAGTTGTGTTCCATGTGAAGGTCAACAAGGTCACCGAGACCATCGTGTCCGCCCAGGATGACGATTTCGCTAGGGACGTGTCCGAGTTCGACTCCCTGGAGGAACTGAAGAACGACATCCGTGCCAAGGCTCTGAACAACGCTCAGAAGCAGATCGACAACGCTTTCGAGAATGCCTGCATCGAGAAGGCCGCCGAGAACACCACCGTGGATATGCCCAGCGCTCTGGTGGACAATGAGCTGGACGTGCAGATGGAGCGCTTCGCTTACCAGCTGCAGATGAGCGGCTACTCCATGGACCAGTACGCCAAGATGATGGGCGGCGACGTGAACTCCATGCGCAATGCCTTCCGGCCCGCTGCCGAGAAGCAGGCCCGCATCACCGTGACCCTGAACAAGATCGTGGAGGCCGAGAACATCACCGTTTCCGACGAGGAAGTGGAAGCCGAGTACGCCGACCTGGCCAAGCAGTATGAGCTGGAGTTGGACAAGGTCAAGTCCATGGTTCCCACTGAGGAGATCACCGACAGCCTGAAGAGCAAGAAGGCCATCCGCATCATCGTGGATTCCGCCAAGGCCGTGGCCCCCGCTGCCAAGGAAGAGACCAAGACCGAGGAATAACCCGGCTCCTCTTTGGTTAGAATTTAGCAAAACCGGAAAGGAGATCATCCTATGAGTTTGGTACCTTATGTTGTGGAGCAGACCAGCCGGGGAGAGCGCAGCTACGATATTTTCTCCCGGCTGCTCAACGACCGCATCATTTTCCTGTCCGAGGAAGTGAACGACACCACCGCCAGTCTGGTGGTGGCCCAGCTTCTCTACCTGGAAGCCCAGGACCCGGATAAGGACATTCAGTTCTATATTAACAGCCCCGGCGGCTCCGTCACCGCAGGTATGGCCATTTACGACACCATGCAGTATATCAAGTGCGACGTGGCCACCATCTGCGTGGGCCTTGCCGCTTCCATGGGCGCCTTCCTGCTGTCCGCAGGTACCAAGGGCAAGCGTATGGCCCTGCCCAATTCCGAGATCATGATCCACCAGCCCAGCGCTGGTACCCAGGGCCAGATCACGGATATGACCATTCACCTGCGGCGGCTGGAAAAGGTGAAGGAGCGGATGAACCGCATCCTCTCCGAGAACACCGGCAAGCCCTATGAGGAAGTGGTGGCCGCCTGCGAGCGGGACAATTTCCTCTCTCCCCAAGAGGCTCTGGAATTCGGCCTCATCGACCGGGTGCTGGACCGGCACTAAGACGTTAGAAAGGCGGTAACGCACCCATGCCTAGAAAAGACGAGCAGCCGGTTCGCTGCTCCTTCTGCGGAAAGACGGAGAAGCAGGCCCGGCTCATTGCCGGACCGGGGGTTTACATTTGCAGCGACTGCGTGGAGGCCTGCCGTCAGCTTCTGCAGGAGGACCAGAAGGCCGCCGCTCAGGAAAAGCAAGCTTCCGAGGAGCGGCTGCCCACGCCCATGGAGATGAAGACCTTCATGGACGGCTATATCATCGGGCAGGAGGAGGCAAAAATCGCCCTGTCCGTGGCCGTGTATAACCACTATAAGCGCATTTTCCTGGCGGACGACTCCGATGTGGAGCTGCAGAAGAGCAATATCCTGCTCATCGGCCCCACCGGCAGCGGCAAGACCCTCTTTGCCCAGACGTTGGCCAAGATTCTGAACGTTCCCTTCGCCATTGCCGATGCAACCACCCTTACCGAGGCCGGTTACGTCGGCGACGATGTGGAGAATATCCTCCTGCGGCTTCTGCAGGCGGCGGATTTCGACATCGAGCGGGCGGAGCGGGGCATCATTTACATCGACGAGATGGATAAGATCGCCCGGAAGAGCGAAAATACCTCCATTACCCGGGACGTGTCCGGCGAGGGCGTTCAGCAGGCACTGCTGAAAATCCTTGAAGGCACCGTGGCCAATGTGCCGCCCCAGGGTGGCCGGAAGCATCCCCAGCAGGAGATGATCCCAGTGGACACCACCAATATCCTCTTTATCTGCGGCGGTGCGTTCGACGGTCTGGATAAGATCATCGAGTCCCGGACGGACCGGAGTGCCATCGGCTTCGATTCTCCGGTGGAGAGCCGGAAGAAGCGGGACCTTGGCAAGCTGTTCTCCCAGGTGGAGCCGGACGATCTGGTGAAATTCGGCATTATTCCGGAATTGGTGGGCCGCATGCCGGTCATCACCACGCTGAAGGACCTGAAAAAAGAGGACCTGATGCGGATCCTGGTGGAACCGAAGAACGCCCTGACCAAACAGTACCGGCGGCTTCTGGAGTTGGACAACGTGGAGCTGGAAATTCAGCCCTCCGCTCTGGAGGAGATCGCCCAGCGGGCCATTGACCGTCAGATCGGCGCCCGTGGTCTGCGGGCCATTATGGAGAAGATCATGACCAAGATCATGTACGAGATTCCCTCGGACCTGACCATCCGAAAGGTCATCATCACGCCGGAATGTGCCAAGGGCGGCGAGCCGCTGATCCTCCGGGACCCGGAGAATCCCCGAAAGAGCGGGAAATAAAGCCATTTGCAAGGGGGTAGGCAGCTACCCCCTTTTTCCCAATTCTCTTGAAGAAAGGAGAATTTTTATGAGTACCAATGAACAAACCCAGCTTTACCCGGTGCTGGCTCTCCGCGGCCTGGCTGTTTTCCCCAAGCAGACCGTTCATTTTGACGTGGGCCGGGACAAATCCGTGAAGGCTCTGGAAGAAGCCATGAAGCGGGACCAGAAGATTTTGCTGTCCCCTCAGTTTGACCTGGAGATCGAGGACCCCGGCTATGAGGACCTGGCGGCTATCGGCACCGTGGGCCAGATCAAGCAGGTCCTGCGGGCCCCCGGCGAGAATACCCGGGTGCTGGTGGAAGGCCTGTTCCGGGCCAATCTGAAAGACCTGACCCGCACCAGCCCCTATCTGGAGGGCCATGTGGAGGCCATTTCTGAAGTGGAGCCGGTGGGCTCCGCCCGGGAGAAGGCTCTGTGCCGCCGGGCCATCAACGTTTATTCCGATTACCTGACCCTGGTGGACCATCCCTCCCAGAGCCTGCTGCTGCGGCTCATGGCCTCCCAGGACTGCGGCTATGTGGCCGATACCATCGCCCAGAATTCCGGCATCGAGTTTTCCGACAAGGCGGAAATGCTGGAGCTTCTGGACCCCCAACTGCGGTTGGAATGGTGCATTCACGCCCTTTTGGAGGAGATTCAGGTCCTGAAACTGGAAGATGAAATTCAGGACAAGACCCGTGCGGAAATGGACCAGCAGCAGCGGGACTATTATCTGCGGGAACAGATCAAGGTCATGCAGGACGAACTGGGCGATGGGGACGACGCCTCTGAAATCGACAGCTATGAGAAGGACATTCTGGCACTGAAACTGCCGGAGGACACGGAAAAGAAGCTGCTGAAAGACGTGGACCGCCTGAAAAAGCAGCCCTTCGGCTCCTCCGAGGGAGCGGTGCTTCGCGGCTATCTGGACACGGTGCTGGAGTTGCCCTGGAACGTGACCACCAAGGAACGGGTGGATGTGGCCGCCGCCAAGCGGATTTTGGACAAGGACCACTTCGGTATGGAGAAGGTCAAGGAGCGTATCCTGGAGACCCTGGCCGTGCGGAAAATGGCCCCGGAGATGCCGCCGCAGATCCTCTGCCTGGTGGGACCTCCCGGTGTGGGCAAGACCTCCGTGGCCTATTCCATTGCCCGGAGCCTGAACCGGAAGCTGGCCCGTATCTCCCTGGGCGGCGTCCGGGACGAGGCCGACATCCGAGGCCACCGGAAAACCTATGTGGGCGCCATGCCCGGCCGAATCATCACCGCCCTGACCCAGGCAGGCAGCATGAATCCCGTGTTGCTGCTGGACGAGGTGGACAAAATGGGCTCCGATTACCGGGGAGACCCCAGCGCCGCTTTGCTGGAAGTGCTGGATGCGGAGCAGAACAAGACCTACCGGGACCACTACCTGGAAATTCCTGTGGACCTGAGCAACGTCATGTTCATCACCACCGCCAACACCCTGGACACCATCCCCCGGCCCCTGCTGGACCGGATGGAGGTCATTGAACTGGGTTCCTATACGGATGAAGAGAAGCTGATGATCGCCAAGGACCATCTTGTCCCTAAGCAGTTGGAGAAGCACGGCCTGAAAAAGAGCCAGCTGCGGCTTTCCGACGATGCCATCCGGGAGATCATCCGCTGCTACACCCGGGAATCCGGCGTCCGCAGTCTGGAACGGCTGTTGGCACAGATTTGCCGGAAGGCCGACAAAATGCTCCTGGACGATCCCGAATTGCAGCGGGTGAAGGTCACGGGCACCAACCTGGAAGACTTCCTTGGGGTCCGGAAATTCCTGCCGGACCGGCTGCCGGAGGGGGACCAGGTGGGCCTGGTGACGGGGCTGGCCTGGACATCCGTGGGCGGCGAGACCCTGGAAGTGGAAGTCAACGTCATGGACGGCTCCGGCAAGCTGGAACTCACCGGCAACCTGGGCGACGTGATGAAGGAATCCGCCCATGCGGCTCTGAGCTACATCCGGGCCAATGCCGCCAAGCTGGGGGTCCCCGGCGACTTCTATAAGACCAAGGACATTCATGTCCACTTCCCGGAGGGGGCCGTGCCCAAGGATGGGCCTTCCGCCGGTGTCACCGTCTGCACCGCCATGGTCAGCGCTCTGACGGGCCAGACCGTCCGGCAGGACGTGGCCATGACCGGAGAAATCTCCCTCCGTGGCCGGGTGCTGCCCATCGGCGGCTTGAAGGAAAAGACCATGGCCGCCATGCGTCACGGAATTCACACGGTAGTCATTCCGGAGGACAACGTCCGGGATTTGGAGGAAATCGACCAGACTGTTCGCCGTGCTTTGACCTTTGTGCCTGCCAAGACTGTGGACACGGTGCTGGAAACGGCCCTGAACCGGCCTCAGGAGGCGGCGCCTGCGCTGCTTTCGCCCATCCCGGAGACGGCCATCCGCAAGCGGAAGCCCAAGCCCGGCATTCAGCAGTGAGGTGCAGGTATGAATTTTCAACAGGCAGAATTTGTGCTTTCGGCGGCTTCCCCGGCGGATTTTCCCAAAAACCGACTGCCGGAAATTGCCTTCGCAGGCAAATCCAACGTGGGCAAATCCTCGGTTATCAACCGGGTTCTGCAGCGGAAAAACTTCGCCAGGGTAGGGGACACCCCTGGAAAGACCATCCATGTGAATTACTTCTGCATTGACCGGAAGTGCTATTTTGTGGACTTGCCCGGCTACGGCTACGCTAAGGTCTCCCAGAAGGAAAAGGAACGCTGGGGGAAGCTGATGGAGGATTATTTCGCCGCTCAGCGCATCGATTTGGGCGTTCTGATCGTGGATTACCGCCATCCGCCTACGAATAACGACGTGACCATGGCCCAATGGTTCCTGGACAGCGGCTGCCCCTTCGTGGTCGTTGCCAACAAGCAGGATAAGCTGAAAAAAAGCGACCTGGTCCCTAATCTGGAAACTATCCGCCGGGATCTGGAGTTGCCCGAAACCTGCCCTGTCATTCCCTTCTCCGCCGAGAAGGGCGTGGGCCGGGAGGACCTGGTCCGGCATATTCTGGTTGCCGTAAAAGAATAACAGAATCCCGGCCTTTTGAAAAAGGCCGGGATTTTCTGCCGATAAGATATGGGGAAAAAGCAGCCTCCGGAAGGAGACTGCCTTTTCTTGTTTTGGGGAAATTAAGCCTTGCCGGCGCAGCCCAGAACGTCCACCAGCTTGTGGCGAACCAGTTCCTTGATGTTGGCACGGGCGGGCTTCAGGTACTCACGAGGATCGAACTTGTCGGGATGCTCGTCGAAGAACTGACGGATGGTGCCGGTCATGGCAAGACGCAGGTCGGAGTCGATGTTGATCTTGCAGACGGACAGCTCGGCAGCGTGACGCAGCTGCTCCTCGGGGATACCCACAGCGTCGGGCATCTTGCCGCCGTGGCTGTTGATCATCTTCACGTACTCCTGGGGCACGGAAGAGGAGCCATGCAGCACGATGGGGAAGCCGGGCAGACGCTTGGAGACCTCTTCCAGCACGTCGAAGCGCAGGGGAGGCGGAACCAGAACGCCCTTCTCGTTCCGGGTGCACTGAGCAGCCGTGAACTTGTAAGCGCCGTGAGAGGTGCCGATGGCGATGGCCAGGGAGTCACAGCCGGTCTTGGAGACGAACTCCTCGACTTCCTCGGGACGGGTGTAGGAGGCAGCACCATGCTCCACCTTCACTTCGTCCTCGATGCCGGCCAGGGTGCCCAGCTCAGCCTCGACCACAACACCGTGATCGTGAGCGTACTCGACCACCTTACGGGTGATCTCGATGTTCTCGGCGAAGGGCTTGGAGGAAGCGTCGATCATAACGGAGGTGAAACCGCCGTCGATGCAGCTCTTGCAGGTCTCGAAGTCAGGGCCATGGTCCAGATGCAGCACGATGGGAATTTCGGGGCACTCGATGACGGCGGCCTCAACCAACTTCACGAGATAGGTGTGGTTGGCGTAGGCGCGTGCGCCCTTGGAAACCTGCAGGATCACAGGAGCCTTTTCCTCACGGCAGGCCTCGGTGATGCCCTGAACGATCTCCATGTTGTTGACGTTGAAAGCGCCGATGGCGTAGCCGCCGTCGTATGCCTTCTTGAACATTTCGGTAGAAGTTACCAGAGCCATAGGAATCATTCCTTTCTAAATTCAGCGGCTCACGCCGCCTCTTTTCGCCTCCTATTATACCACGTTTTTTCCACATTTCAATAAAAATATTTGCTATTTGCGGCGGGGCGTGCTATAATTTAAGCGTATGGGCTCCGCAGTGCGGAACTCAGCCGAAAAGTATCCTATTTTTGGAGGTATCCGAATCATGTCTGAAAAAACTCTCGTCGGTTCCGTTATCATCGGCCAGTCCGGCGGCCCCTCTGCGGTCATTAACTGCTCCGCCTACGGCGTCATTAAGACCGCTCTGGAAAATCCCAACATTACCAAGGTGTACGGTGCGTTCCACGGCATCAAGGGCGTTCTGAACGACCAGCTGATGATCATGGACGAGGAAGATCCCGCTGAGCTGGAGCATATGCTCTACACCCCGTCTTCCGCTCTGGGCTCCTGCCGCTATAAGATCGCCGATCCCGATGTGGACGACACCGATTATAAGCGCATCCTGGAGATCTTCAAGAAGTACAACGTCCGTTACTTCTTCTACAACGGCGGCAACGACTCCATGGACACCTGCAACAAAATTTCCAAGTATATGAACAAGGTCGGCTATGAGTGCCGGGTCATGGGCGTGCCCAAGACCATCGACAACGACCTGGCCGGTACCGATCACTGCCCCGGCTTCGCTTCCGCTGCCAAGTATATTGCCACCTCCGTCATGGAAGTCTCCCGTGACTGCCATGTGTACGACACCGGCATGGTGACCATCATCGAGTGCATGGGCCGTCACGCCGGCTGGCTGACTGCCGCTGCCGCTCTGGCCGGCGTGAAGGGCGACGGTCCCGACCTCATTTACCTCCCCGAGCGGGACTTCGATATGGATGCCTTCCTGGCTGATGTGAAGCGCATCTACAACGAGAAGAAGAACTGCATCGTGGCCGTGTCCGAGGGCGTTCACTACGCCGACGGCACCTTCGTGTCCGAGGCCAAGACCTCCGGCACCGACGGCTTCGGCCATGCCCAGCTGGGCGGCCTGGCTGCCCGTCTGGCCGATGTGGTGAAGGCTGCGACCGGCGCGAAGGTCCGTCCCATTGAGCTGAGCCTGCTGCAGCGCTGCGCTGCCCACTGCGCTTCCGGCACCGACATCGCCGAGTCCTTCATGTCCGGCAAGGTCGCCGTGGAGGAGGCCGTGGCCGGTGTTACCGACAAGATGGTCGGCTTCAAGTGCACCCGTGACGAGAACGGCTACAAGTGCGTTCCCGAGCTGTTCGACCTGAGCATCGTGGCCAACACCGAGAAGAAGGTTCCTCAGGAGTGGATCAACGAGGCCGGTAACGGCGTGACCCAGGGCTTCATCGACTACTGCCTGCCCCTCATCCAGGGCGAGACCGGCATGGTCAAGGAGGACGGCCTGCCCCGGTTCGTCCACCTGAAGCGTGTGTTTGCCAAGTAATTTACCCGGAATAAGCGAAAATCCGACGGACTTCGGTCCGCCGGATTCTTTTCAATAAAAATTCAGGCCTCCGGATGTCCGGTGGCCTGAATTTTTAATCTTCCAACAGCTTCTGGGTGGAAGCGTCGTCCAGCTGATGGACCTCCCGCAGCTTCCGGTTGATGGCCCGGGTGCGGGTCCCCATGAGGGTCTCCAAATCGGCGCTGGTCTGATTCAGGTGGCCCTGCATCTTCACGAGGGCATCCTCAAACTTGCCAAATTCGGTCTTGACGGCCCCCAGGACCTGCCAGACCTCGTTGCTGCGCTTCTGAATGGCCAGGGTATGGAAGCCCATTTGCAGGGAATTCAGCAGCGCCGCCATGGTGCTGGGACCGGCGATGTTCACATGATAGGTCCGCTGTAATTCTTCAATCAGCCCAAGATTCACCACTTCTGCGTACAGCCCTTCAAAGGGCAGGAACAGGATACCAAAGTTGGTGGTGTAGGGAACGGAAACATATTTTTCCGAAATGTCCTTGGCGCAGAGCTTCAGCACGCCGGTCAGTTCCTTCCGGGCACTTTCAATCAGCGCCGGGTCCCCTGTGGCCTGGGCCTCCTGCAGGTGCATATACCGGTCTCCGGGGAATTTGGAGTCGATGGGCAGATACACGCAGTTTCCGTCGGTTCCGGGCAGGCGAATGGCAAATTCCACCCGCTCCCGGCTGCCGGGAATGGTCGCCACGTTCTCGTCATACTGCTCCGGGGATAGAATTTCCTCCAGAATGGCCCGAAGCTGGACCTCGCCCAGAATACCACGGGTCTTGACTCCGGAAAGGACCTGCTTCAGCCCGCCCACATCGGTAGCCAATGTCTTCATTTCGCCCAGGCCCTTGTAGACCTCCTCCAGCTGGGTGGAAACGGTCTGGAAGGACTCGGCAATGCGCTTTTGCAGCACGTCCTGCAATTTTTCGTCTACCACGCCCCGAATTTCGTCCAGCTTCTTTGTGTTTTCCGTCTGCAAGTTCCGGATGGACTCCTGGGTGCTGAGCCGCATGGCTTCCAGACGGCGTTCATTGGAGGCTTCCAGGTGGTTGAGCCGGTCGCTCATGTCCTTTAATTGCTGGGTGACAGCCTGATTCATGGCGGTCTGCCGCTCCATGACCCCATCGTTGATGGCGTTGAGCCGCTCCGTCTGGGTCCGGGCGAAGGCCGTCTGGCTGTCCGTCAGGGCGGTTCCCATGGCGCGGATGCTGCCGTTTAGGGTCTGGCCCAGGGTTCCCACGGCACCGATCACATCCTGCTGATTCCCGGCGGACCGGCGAATCTCGTCGGTGAGTTGGGCCTGCATGGCCTGCTGCTCCTGCTTCCGTTTGGAGGGGCTGTTTTGCAGTAAAAGAACCACCAGAAGCACGGCGTTCAGCACCAGCAGGGCAAAAATAACATATTCCATGACTGGCTCCTTTCTATCGTTCCAGCAGGTCCGCCCGGCGCACACCGGTGCAGCGGCCGCTGTCTGTGTCGATGGTAAAGAGAACGCCTTCCATTTTGGTAGGACCGTCGGCCCAGCGATACCGGTCCGGCAGGTCCCCCCGGAAATTGGCGATGGACAGCCTGGGCTGAATGCCCAGCACGGATTCCTGAGGGCCGGTCATGCCCAGATCGGTCACATAGCCGGTGCCTTTCGGCAAGATTCGGGCGTCCGCTGTGGGAACGTGGGTGTGGGTCCCCCAGACGGCGCTGACCTGGCCGTCCAGCATATAGCCCATGGCCAGCTTTTCGGAGGTGGCCTCCGCATGAAGCTCCACCAGAATCAGCTTGGTATCCAGTTGCGTGCGCAGCTTGTCCACCATCAGGAAGGGATTTTCTGCATGATAGTCCATGTTGCACCGGCCAATCAGGTCGATGACGGCCACGGGGCCGAACTTGGTCTCATAGACCCCAACCCCGGAGCCGGGCAGCTGGGGGGCCAGGTTGGCGGGCCGCAGGACACGGGAATTGTCCTCCAGATAGGGGACGATCTCCCGCTTCTTGAAGGTATGGTTGCCCATGGTGATCACATCCGCCCCGGCGTCGAATATTTCCTCGCCCTGGTCCGGGGTCATGCCGACCACGCTGGCGTTTTCTCCGTTGACCACCACGAAATCCGCATTCAGTTGCTTTTTCCACCACCGCAGGGAGCGGCTGATCCGGTCCAGACCCGGACGGCCCACCACATCCCCTACGGCCAGTACGTTCATCTCCATGCCTTACCCCCGGACGGAGCGGGCGTACTCCGTGGGCGTGATGCCGAATTTCTCCTTGAACTGCCGGGAGAAATGATGGACGGTGGAGTAGTGCAGGGCGGCGGCAATGTCCGTGAAGCTCATGTTGTTCTCCCGGATCATCTGCTTGCTTTCCTGCAGCTTCATCCGGCGGATATACTCGCCGGGAGAAATTTGCATATTCTTCCGGAACAGAGCCGTCAGATAGCTGGGACTTACGTCCACATTCTGGGCCACCATAGGCACGGACAGCTTGCTGCGGATGTTGGCGGTGATATACTGCTGGGCCCGGCGGATGATCTCATTCTCACTGTGGACGGTCCGGGCAGTCTCCACCTTGGCGGCGGGGGCGGCGTCGGAGCGCAGCAGCTCCAGCAGGGCCATGGACAGCAGGTGCAGCAGCATATCGTTGGAGAAGCCATCGGGGCTTTCCTGTTCCCGGCACATCCGCTCCAACAGCGGCGTCACCGTGGGGGGCGCTTTGAATTTTCGATTGTACACCGGCGACAGGCCGGGGCCGGACACGTCAAAGGAAATGGAAATGAACCGGGGGGCCACGCCGATGTCGGCGTACTGCATGTGCCACTGGTCCGGGGCATAAAGCACCAGATCCCCCTGCTCCAGCCGCAGGTCCTGACCGTCGGCCACGGAGTGCAGGGTCCCCTGGTCCACATAGGTCAGCTCCGCCATGGGGTGGGCCTCGCCGGGGAAGAAAAAGCCCTGCTCCTTCTCCTGATAGAAGAAGGTGTAGATGGCGTCCACCTGGAAATTATGCCGGACGGAGAGATTTTCCACCGGGTCCCGCTGCCCTTCCTGAGAAGGGGACATGGAGGCGGAAAATTCCGCCGTGGACTCCCCCAGGAAGGGGGACAGGCAGAAATAGACGCCGGGCTTCACGTACACGGGCTTGTCGAGATAATAATGGGCATAGTGCTGATTGTCCATGGACACGGAAAGCACCGTGGACCCGTCCCGGCAGCAGATCCAGGTGTCCGAGCGGGTATAGTAGACCTGCACGGGGCCTTGGGTCAGGGAAAGAAATTGGGTATTGGGCAGGTCCTTGCTGCGGCGGGCCTCCGGGCCACGCTCCGGGTGGATAACGCCATATTCCTGGAAACTCATCTGATTCAAATTGCAGATCATAGGAGGGCCTCCTTATAAGAATAATAACAGGGTCTGTACGACCCTGTTATTATAACACGAAAATTGAAAATGGTAAAGCCTAATTTCTTATCTTTGATATTCAAATTCCAGATCGTAGATGCTTACCGTATCGCCGTCCTGGATGCCCATTTCCTCCAAACGGGTGAAAAGACCACATTTGCGCAGCTGCAGGTCGAAATAGTTCCGGGATTCATAATCGTCGAAGTTGATGTTGCTGACCAACCGTTCCAGCCACAGGCCGGAAATGACCCAGGTGGATCCCAGATGATCGATCTCCAACTCGTCGGAAGTGCCGGTGGGGGGCAGCGGCTCCACATAGTCCGGCTCGTAAATGGTAACGGGGGGCAGGGTCCGCAGTTCTTCGGCCACGACCCGCATGAGGGTTTTCACGCCCTGGGTGGTCCCGGCGGAAATCTCGTACAGCTTGCAGCCCAGCGCTTCCACATGGGAGCGGAGCCGTTCCAGATTGTCGGAATCCGGGGGCAGCAGGTCGCACTTGTTGGCGGCCACAATCATGGGCCGGTTGGAAAGGTCCACGCTGTAATCGTGCAGCTCGGCGCAGATAGCATCGAAATCCGCCACCGGGTCCCGTCCTTCGCTGCCGGACACGTCCACCACATGGACAAGCAGGCGGCAACGGTCAATGTGCCGCAGGAAATCGTGGCCAAGACCGGCTCCCTCTGCAGCGCCTTCAATGATGCCGGGGATGTCTGCCATGACGAAAGACACGCCCTCGTCCACATAGATAACGCCCAGATTGGGGTAGAGGGTGGTGAAGTGGTAGTTGGCGATTTTTGGCCGGGCATTGGAGGTCACGGAGAGCAGGGTAGACTTGCCCACGTTGGGGAAGCCCACCAGACCCACGTCCGCCAGCAGCTTCAGTTCCAGAATTACATCCCGCTCCTGGCCGGGCGTGCCGGACTTGGCGAACCGGGGGACCTGCCGGGTGGCCGTTGCGAAATGCCCGTTGCCCCAGCCGCCCCGGCCGCCCTTGGCCAGCACGAAATCTTCCTCCGTGGACATATCCGCGATGATCTGATTGGTCTGGGCGTCCCGGACCACCGTGCCCTTGGGCACCTGGATGATGAGATTTTCACCCCGCTTGCCGCTCATGCTACGGCCCAGGCCGTTGGCACCGGAGGGAGCCACATACTTGCGCTTGTAGCGGAAATCCAGCAGGGTAGAGAGGTTGGCGTTGACGTGCAGCACCACGCTGCCGCCGTGGCCGCCGTCGCCGCCGTCGGGACCGCCTGCGGCCACATATTTTTCCCGGTGGAAGGCCACGGCCCCGTCGCCGCCCCGGCCTCCGCACACGGTAATGCGTACTTTATCTACGAACATAAAATGACCCTCCTGTGAGAACCTTTTTTCAAAAATCGGAAGGGGGTTCCGGCTCTTGAAAAAAGGCCGCCGCATATTTTGTGCGGCGACCTCTTGACCTATGCGTTTACTGCTCGGTATAGACGGAGCACTGACGGCGATCCTTGCCCAGACGCTCGAACTTGACGGTACCGTCAACCAGAGCGAACAGAGTGTCATCGCTGCCGATGCCCACATTGACACCGGGATGGATGTGGGTGCCTCTCTGGCGAACCAGAATGTTGCCGGCCAGAACGAACTGACCGTCGGCACGCTTCACGCCCAGACGCTTGGACTCAGAGTCACGACCGTTCTTGGTGGAACCGCCGCCCTTGTGGTGAGCGAAGAACTGAAAACCGATCTTCAGCATGGTATTACACCTCCAAAACTTCGATATAATCAGGATAATCGTCCCGCAGACTGCACAGTGTCAGCATCATTCCGGCCAGCACGGCCTGAACGGTGTCTTCCTCGTCGCAGGAAGCGGGGAGGGTCAGGGTGACGCGGGCGTCCTCCTCTTTGACCCGGACCTTGGCCTTGGCACCGCACACCTCATTGATGACGGCTTCGGCCATGGTAACAGCGGTGGAAACGGCGGCGCAGACGATGTCGCTGCCCGCTTCGGCGTAACCGCTGTGACCGGAGACGGTGAATCCGGTGATCCGCTCGTCCTCGGTGAAAAATTCGCATCTTGTCATAATTACAGAGCGATCTTGGTGATCTCCACCTTGGTGTAAGGCTGACGGTGACCGATCTTCTTCTTCTCGTTCTTCTTTGCCTTGTAGCGCAGAATGGTGATCTTCTTGCCCTTGCCGTTCTTCACGACCTTGGCCTCCACGCTGGCACCCTCCACAACGGGAGTACCGACCTTGGAGTTCTCGCCATCCAGCACGGCCAGGACCTGGTCGAACTTCACGGTGGACTCGGCCTCGGCGTTCAGCTTCTCGATGAAGAGGACGTCGCCCTCGGAGACGGTGTACTGCTTGCCACCGGTAACGATAACTGCTTTCATTTGTTTCACCTACTTTATATTGTGTAGTCTCGCTCTTAGGGCGCTGCAGGCGCAGACTTAGAAAGCCCCTTCAATGCGGCTTGCCTATTTTACCATCCAAAGGGCGGAAAGTCAAGGACTTTTTTCAATTCTTTCCCGCTTTTTCGCCGGATTTGCCCCATTCCTGCTGGGAAAAGCCAGTGCAATGGACCGAAGCGGGGAACAGGGCAGGGAAAAGAAGAATTTTTAAAGATTTTGAAAAAAAGGCTTGACAAACGGGAAAGAATCCTGTATAATGCAACCTGCGCTTGGACGATTAGCTCAGCTGGTAGAGCATGCGCTTGACGTGCGCAGGGTCAGCGGTTCGAGTCCGTTATCGTCCACCATAAGAAACAGCTTTCCCAGGCGTTGGAGATTCCAGCGCCTGGGAAGGATGTCTATCTTCAGCGGGAAAAGAAGCAAGTCGGTCAGGAGGGTTGCAGCCGGTCAGCCGGTGTCTTATCACGACCTCTAAGTCAATTCTGCAGCACACTTGGTGCTGTCCTCGTCCGTACGTGTTGGACGCCCACCCTATGCTTGACTGCCGGGACTCTATCCGGTAGGGCTAAGGCTATGGGAATGACTTGCTTTATGTAGCATCTGCGAAAATCCCGCTTGACAAAACCATATCTCGTATGGTAGAATGTCTTTGCTGAGATTTTGCATTGAGTCGCATTTTCAAGGTACAGGCAATCGCCTTACACCGTCCCCTCCATGACCGTGGAGGGGACGGTTTTTTACGTCCGACGATTACACTGATAATTTTAGCAAAAGAGCCCAGATTTGTCAATATCTACTTGTCCCATTGTCTGGATTTCTCCTGTCCATGGGGCAATTTCCATATATTTCCAGTTTCTAGCCTCTTTGCATACAGGTTAGCACAGATCGTGTCCAATAATCGGGACCGTATCGGCACTGGCAGAGATTTTTTAACCTTTAGCTGCGAACCTTCCCATAGTCCATCCGTCCATAGACGACCCTGGCAATTACGACGGTTTTCGTATCCTCCTCTACCCAATAAAACATCAAATAGTTGCCGACAGTAGCTTTGCGATACTCCTTGCCCAATGGGCGCAGAGGACGATAAGCTCCGTTGGAATAAGGAAATTGCGCCGCCTGCTGCGCCGCTTCTCCGAAGGCTTCCATCAGCTTTTCCGCTGCTTGCGGAGAACAAAGATGCTGCGAAAGATAATTATGCTAAAAGTCAAGAGCCATTTGCCTCATCGAAGCAAATGGCTCTTTTATTTCGTCTTTTGCTCCATCCGTCGATATGGTATAATGAGTTTGAAAATTTTCCGGCAAACTTCAAAACTATTTCCCCCTGTTCTGCGAATATACAGTCAGAGAGGCAAAGAAGGTGGTCCGCTTTGAAAACGAAAGAAGAAAAAGACATCCGGCAATACCGGCAGAAGCGGGACCGTTCTTCTGCGGAAGCCTTAGTAGAAGCCCACTATCGGGAAATTTATGCCTTTGCCTATCGCCAGACCGGCAATATGGACACGGCCATGGACCTGACCCAGGACATTTTCCTGGCTATGCTCCAATCCATCCATACCTACGACCCGGAAAAAGCTGCCTTCCGGACCTGGCTCTATCGAATCGCCTCCAATAAGATCGTGGACTTCTTCCGTTCCGGCCAATACCGGATGGCCCAGAACAGCATCGACCTGGACAGCCTTGTCCTCCCGGCGGAGGGGACCCCGGAGGAAGCATATATGGACCGTCAGCAGCGGGAACAATGCCTTCAGGCCCTGTCGGAGCTGCCCTTTCAAATGCAGCAAATTCTGCGGCTGAAGTGTTTCAGCCAGCAGACCTTCCGGGAAATTGCGCAGGCCCTCTCCCTGCCGGAGGGAACGGTCAAGACCCAGTATTACAAAGCCATCGCCATTCTTCGCACCAAGGAGATCTAGTATGAACATTCCCTATCCTGATGAAAAACGCATTTCGGAGGCGGTCCAAAGCATCTGCGATCAGGCCGTGCCGGAGCAGGAGACCGTCCGGTCTTTTCTGAAAAATATGACCCGTAGCCTGGGCTTTCGGAATATTTTCCGGGGGACCCTGGATTCTGCACTGCTGACATTGACGGTGTGCCTGCTGGTGGGCGGCGGCAGTTTATATGCGCTGCTGAAAGCACCCAATGGACCTGCACTGGCCGCAGGAGCCGCCTTTGCTCTCTCGCCGCTGATGCTTCTGGTGTTGTTTTCTCTGTTGACCTGGAAGGGACGCACCGACAGCCTTTATGCCATCCAAATGACCTGCAAGTACACCCTGCACCACCTGACGGCTTACCGGGTCTTTGCAGCCTCCCTTCTGAATATCGGCTTCAACGGCATTTACGTTCTGCTGCTGCACCGTTTCCTGCAGATCAGCTTCTTTTCTATTCTCTGCATTTCTCTTTCGGCGCTGTTTCTTTTCGCCCTGCTGCTCATCCGGACCATCCTGCACACGCCTTCGGCCTTCGGCGTGCTGGGCCTGTGCGCCGGTTGGCTGGCAGTCAACGGTGGGCTGTTCTGGGCAATCCCGGAGGCCTACAGAGCCTTTTTGCAGGCAGTCCCCGTAGGCGTCTGGCTCGTTACCGTTCTGCTGTTTGCGGTGGGAGCCTGGAACAGCTATCGGATATGGATAAGGAGGGAACATTATGCTTACAGTTAAGGATGTCACCAAGCGCTACGGAAAATTTACGGTATTGGAACACGTCTCACTGGAATTCCAGCCGGGAGTCTATGGCCTGCTGGCCCCCAACGGAGCGGGCAAAACCACCTTGATGAAAATGCTGACCACACTGGCCTTTCCCACAGAGGGAGAAATTCTCTGGAGCGGAACGGAAATTCGGGGTCTGGGAGCCGCTTACCGGCAGCAGCTTGGTTATCTGCCCCAGCAGTTGGGATTTTACCCCCATTATACGCCCAATCAGTATCTTTCCTACCTGTCCGCCCTGAAAGGGCTGGATGGGAAAACTGCCGGGGAACGCATTCCCAAGCTGCTGGACCTGGTGGGCCTGTCGGAGGTAGCCGACAAGAAAATGAAAAAGCTCTCCGGCGGCATGGTCCAGCGGGTGGGCATTGCCCAGGCCCTGCTGAATAACCCGAAAATTCTCATTCTGGACGAACCCACGGCAGGGCTGGACCCTAAGGAACGTGGCCGCTTCCGGAACATCCTGTCCGGCCTTTCCAGAGACCGCATTGTGATCTTGTCTACCCACATCGTCTCCGACGTAGAGAACGTAGCCAATCAGCTGATATTATTGAAGGACCGGCAGGTCTATCGGGAGGACACCCCCAAAAATCTGTGCCGCAGCATGGAAGGCCGGGTCTTTGAGATCACCGTACCGGAGGAAGAAGTGGAAGCCTTCAGGGCAAGCCATCTCATCCTGGCTCAGCGGCAGGAGGGAGAACGGGTGTCCCTACGCTTTACGGACGGGAATATCCCTGCCGGTGCCGTCCCGGCTGTCCCCACCCTGGAGGATGCGTTCCTCGCCATCTATCGGTGACGGCTATGCGGCTTTTGCGAATGGAACTCCGGCGGATGTCCGGAGACCGGATATTCTGGGCATTGGTGATCCTGAGCCTTGTTCTGAACGGCGTTCTTGTCGCCATGGACAAGCAGGAGCAACCCATCTACCGGGCATTGAACGGTCTTTGCGGTCCCATTACGGAGCAAAGCCTTGCCGACTCGGAGCGGGTCTATCAGGATACGTTGGCGGAGGCCTCGGCCAAATATCAGCACTTTTACGGCACCGACACCGACGATCTGCAGGAACTGTATGCCAAGGGCTGCCTGGGGGATGAGAAGGTTCTGGAGAAAATGCAGCTTCGTGGGCAGTGCATCGCCTACGGGAAGGCCGTTTTGAATGGCGAGATCACCTATGACCTGACCGCTTTTGAAGCCAGCCGGAACGGGCAATTTTCTAATCAACTCCGGCAAGCCCAGGAACGGGCCGCCATGGTCGCAGCAGACGAGGAGTTGGCTTGGGTCACTGTCTCCCGGTTTACTTCCGCATGGAAAACGCTCTTTTCCTGGCTGGTTCCGGCGGTCCTGCTGGAATCCCTGGTCATTGCCGCATTGCTCATTCTGAAATCCATGGAGTCGGAAAGCGTTTTCGGCACCGCTTCCCTGGTCTATACTACCCGGACCGGCAGAAAGGTCCTTCTGGTTCGCACGCTTGCCGGGTTCATCATGGTCACGCTAGTATATGTTTTTCTGGCCGTTACGGCCCTTGGGACATTCTTCCTGACCTATCCCCAGCCGGAAACGCTGACTGCACCTATGGCCGCTCAGGTCTCCTGGCTCCCGAAAATTTCCTTTACCGGCATGACTTATCTGTTCTCCGTTCTGGCAGCAGGATACGGGATTCTGTCGGTTTTTCTGCTTTTATCCGCCGCTGCGGGTCTATGGCAGCCCAACGCCTTCCTCGGTGCTACCGTCCTGGCTGCCGTGACCGGTGGAACGGTCCTGGCCCAGCGTCTCTGCTCCGGCAGTATCACCCTCTGCAACCTGTTGCTGGCTGGAAACCCGGCGGGACTGCTGCTGAAATTCCAGGACGGAACGGCCCAATTCCGTATGGGTGCCCTGTTTTCCTATACGCCGGACTGCTATTCCGCTCCCGGCTTTGAACCTGCCGTGCTGGCCCTGTGGGCGGTCCTTGGCACGCTTGCATTGCTGGCCGCCTGGCGCAGCACATCCCGAAAGGAGGTCCCGGTATGATCTTCCAGGAACTCAAAAAGGTTTTCCGCCCGAAATACTGCCTCATTGCGCTGGCCATTCTGATGGTCCTCTGCGCCAGGGTTCCCCGGCAGCAGACCGCCGCTGTGAAGTACGCCCGCACGGACGCCTATCCGGAACGCTTTTTCATCTATGATGGGTACAGCGTGGACATCCTTTTTCAGGACTTCCTTCTGCAAACCTACGGCAAAACCGTCATGTCCGATGCCATTCCGGACCTGGAACAGCGCCGGGAGGCCCTATTGACGCAAATCCAGGCTTCCGCAGACCAGGACCCGGTATTGCAACGCTGCGGCACCTTTTTTGACCGGGAAACGGCGCAGTTCTGCGGCACAAATCCTGATCAGAGCCTTTCAGAGGAGGACCAAATATACCTATTCTCCTGCATCAACGGTCAGCTTCGACTGGACGGAACCGACTACCCCGTGGGATTCCTGTCTGCCATGGACTCGGTTTTGGAGCAGCTGCGTCAAAACGGAAGTTATCAGGTCCTGGGCAGCGATCTGCTGTCCCTGCTGCGACGAAATCTTGGAATTGTGACGGCCTTTTCCCTGGCAGGATTAGCTCTGGTCATTCCCTACGGCGTCAGCGAAGCCAGAAGCGGTATGGTGCGGCTGGCCTACACCACAAAACGTGGCCGACGTTCCTACACGGACAAGCTGCTGACGATTTTCGTTACCGGTGTTGGCATCACCTTTCTGGGGGTACTGCTGGCCATCCTCCTGTTCTCCGGCTTGGGCGTGAGGAGGTTCTGGGATTGTCGTATCCTGGATGCCATGGCAGCTTTGAAAGAACAGGCTGTCCCGTCCTACGCCGGAATGACCTTTCTGGGATACTACGCTTTTCAGCTTCTGTCCCTTTTCCTGGTGAATTCTGCCGCCGTTCTGCTGGCTGGGCTGATCTCCCTGCACCTGCGGAATCCCGTGTCCGCACTGGCCTGCTGCCTGCCGCTTCCGGCCGGAATGTGGTATTACCGCCTGCGATATGTGGATATTCTGCTGGACCAGGGCGGCACTGCCCTCCCGGCGACGGAATCCTTGTTTGTTTCCCTGTTCGCTGTTCTTGCAGCATTGCTCGTTACGGCCGCAGCACGCTGCATTCAGGATAGAAAAGAATTCTAGGAGGTGGGAGACAAAGAAAATTGGAAGGGTAGATAGCTCTATAAGAGCACGCCGTATATATACCCGGTCGTAAAGAACCTAAGCTAAAGTGGCAAGGCTGTTTCGCATTGAATCAGTCTTGCCACTCGTTCTTATTTCCGAACGATCTTCTTCTGCCTATCCTGGGCTGCCAGTATCTTCAGGACCGGCGCACGGTCCACTTTGGATAGGTCTAGGACCATGCAGGCATCCAGGGGTGAGCAATCGAACCGGCGCATGATTGACCGGCACAGCCGCACCCGCTGGGCAATCTGCACATCCGTGTCCGGATGCTTCCGGGCCCATTCAATGCCTCGTTTGGCAGCGTTCAGGATCTTGATGTTCAGCAACTCCTCATCGGGTATCAGGAGACCGTCACAGATCTCCTGTAAGGTAGATATTTCGATATTCATGTTTCATCCTCCAAGTATAAAAAATCGGCTCTCCGCAGCAGCAGAGAGCCTGATTTGCGTATGTCCGTCACCGAAACCGGAAACAGGGCCAGGATCACGGTTTGACCCCGTCTCCGGAAACGAATGACGGTTTTACCAGAACCATTCTACGGAAAATTCCGGGAATGTCAAGCCCAAAAGTTCCGGGATGTGGCCGCAGGGCTGCGCCCCGCAGGAAAAGTGCTACGGCGTCGGAAGGGCGTGCTGCACCCTGCTAGGACGTTTCATAGAGATTTTTTAATTTTTTTCTGTATGCCCAAGGCGGACAAAATCCGGGAAAAGAAGCCCTTTACGCCGCTCATCGGCGGCGGATCGGCTGCGGCCGGAGGGGGTGTTGTGGATGGGTAGTCCTCCCATGGTGGACACCATTGCCCCTCCAATTTTAAGATAGTCTTTCGTATATAGAAAATAATTCTCTTTTTTCGCTGGTAAGTTCTATCCGTTATCTTGGGTATAATACAAGGCTTGGCAAAAATCAAACCACCCATTTCCGGGAAAACCTCTGCCTGTGGCACAATGGATTCGCCCCAGGCGCAAACGCAGTAGCTGTTCATGCTCATGGCCCGGTTCGCTTTGTGGCAGGAAAGGATAAAAAAGAAACCGTTGGAAACCAGCTGACGGATGGCGGCAATCACCGTCGTCCGGGCCAGGCCCAACGATTTTTCAAATCCTTTTCTCAGGGACGGGAACGCTCGTTTCCCGACGCCGATCAGCTTAAAGAGATAACAGCCAACCAGATAGGCGGCATGGGTAATGGGTGCAGCGCAGAGTTTCACAGGAATCTGGGTATAGCCCGTGGTCATGTCCTGCACCGCAATGTGATAGGTGTTCGTGGTCCGCAGGGCATCCAGGCCCACCCGGCGATAGTTCGCTTCTACGATCAGGTAGCCGTTGTCCGCAAGGCTCCGGACAGCGCTTTGGACGGTATGGACAGAGCAGTTGGCCGTGGCCGCCAGCCGCTCCAGCGTCACGGAGGCCGTCCCATTGGAACGGCGGAAGCGCAGCAGCGCAGACATGACCCGCACGGCACTGGGCTTCAGCCGCCGGTCCAAGATGATGGCATTGCTCATGCAGATGTATTGGGTCTTGGCCATGGTCAACTTCTCCTTTCTCTTATTATGGTTTCTAAACTTTTGTTTTCTTATTTTGTTTCAAGGCATCAGAGGCGGGCTGATTGTTTTCACATACGATTATCGCTGTGTCTTTGGCCTTATCACGACTTCGTAGCCGAGGACATCCGCCATCTTGATAATGGTGATGAGTTTCGCTGCTTTCTTCCTTTTTTCAATGTTGGAGATTGCTCCCATGGAGATCTGGCAGTGCTTTCCCAACTCCTCCTGGGTCATCTTCAAGGCCTTTCGCCGCTGTGTCAGCAGGTCTATGAGTCTGTAGTAAGTCAGAAAGGGTTCCGGGTCTGTTCGGATGGTAAACATATCATTTCCTCCTGTCAAAAATACCCCCCGGCTTTGTTTAAGAGCCGGGGGCTGTCGTTTCTTGTGGGTCCTGGTATGTGAGGTATCCCTGGGGGTCCAGGTAGACACCGTTGTAGGATATGCCAATGTGCAGGTGCGGGCCGGTGGATTCCCCCGTAGAGCCTACATAGCCGATCACCTGACCGGCAGCAACTTCCTGACCGGCAGATACGATATAGGCAGCCATGTGCATATAGATGGACCGGAAGCCGTCGGCATGGTCGATTGTCACATAATTCCCGGCGCTGTCGTTGTAGGTGGCTGTCGTGACGGTCCCTGCCCGGACTGCAAAGATCGGCGTTCCTTCCGCAACACCAATGTCCAGTCCCTGATGCAGCACCCAGGCACCGGTGATGGGATGGACCCGCATCCCGTAATACTCGGTGATCGTGCCTTCTTCCGGAAGCGGATAAGCCCAGCCGTCTACCACCGCACCGCTGATATATGGGATGTCCCAAAGCACCTCATTGAGCAGCGCAGCGTTTTCAGGGCGAAGCATTTCCTCCATGTGGCTGCGCTGCTCGGCGGTAAGCTGATACAGTTCTGCGGCTTCAGCGACGGTCTTTCCGGTCATGGTTATGACCAATGTGACCGGCTGTTCCGGCTCCGTTGGTGCTGTAGGCGTGCCGGGATGGGTAGGTTGTGTGGGGTTGGAGGGGTCCCAGGGGACCATCGTCGGTGCAATGGTGTAGGTCTGGACCTTTGCACCATCCGGTTCTGTATGGGCGGATAGCTCGTTCATGTCCCAGAAAATGGTTTTCAGCAGCTCCTTCTGGGCCTCGCTCATCTCAATATCATCGGCGGATTCAATATCCTGAGAGGTTCTGGCAGTATAAACAGCCAGAACGCTGCGCCAGTCCGGCGGGGTCCCCTCCGTGCGGATCTCGTCATGGGGCGTTTGTTTGATCTCCTCCAGGCGGTTATTGTAGTCCTTATTGACCTCCCGGATCACTTCCCGTATGGCGCTGCCGTTGACCAGATTGGCGGTCTCCGGCAATGTCACACACAACATCAGGATCCAGGCACCGAGAAAGCACAGAAAGAGAATTGCCAGAGGAAGAGCCAACGAATGGATGAGTCGGTCAATGGTTCTTCTGGATTCTTCTTTTGCTTCCTGAAAGGAGCGACCACCTGCACCGGCAGGACCTTGGGAACCTTCCTCCGAGCCGCCCACGTTGGCCGCCGCACTGGCCTGAAACCGGCGCTTCAGACGGTCTTTTCCTTTCTCTGCGGCCCGGTCAGCATCCTTCTGCCCGAACACCTCTTTGACCTGCTCTTTATCTCGGCTGCGAGGAGAAAACGTTCGATACTGTGTGCCTGTGTCGCCGCTTAGGCGAGACGCTGACGTGTTTTCTTTTTCCCAGCCCGGTTTCCTGTCCGGGGCGGCTTTTTCTTTCCCGGAAGCACCGGCAGCCGTGGAAGGCGTCTCCTTTTCTTCGCCGGTGGATTCCTGATTGGAGTTTTGTGCGCCGCCGTCCCGTTCTTCTGCTTTTTCCTCCCGGGGAGCGCCGTCCGCCTTCTCCGGCTCATCGGAAACATCCTCCTCCGGCAGCTTTTCCGGATGGGGCAGGCGGTCTCCAAACATTTGCACCTGAATCGCCGGTGGAATGACCGGCTGCGGCGGGGGAGGCTCCTGGAGCCGTTCCTCCGGAAGCGGTTTCTCCTGCTCAGTGGGAACCTCGCTGTCCTGAACCTCTTTGGAGTGCAGCAGCTGCACACGGAGGGCATCCGCCATCTGGTTTTCGCTCATGTGGCGTCACCGCCCCGGAACCCTTCATCTGGCTTGGTGGTCATCAGCCGATACAGGTGGGTATTGGTGGGGAAACGGGCTTCAAAGGGGATAATACTCTTTCCGTAGCGCAGGAGGCCGCACCCCGCTTCGGAGTCCTTGACATAGTTCATCTGCTCATCGGAGATTTGAAATTCCCGGCTCAGGCTCTCCCGGTCCGGGGCCGACTGATTGAGCATAACCACGATCTCGGAGTTGGAAAGCATGGCCTTTGTGGCCTGACTGTCCAGCACCACACTGACATTCTGGGTGATGGCCGTGGGGTAACAGTTTCGTTTCCGGAACTGCCGCCAGGCGTTGTCAAAGAACTCGGCGCTGTGTTCATTCCGGCAGAATACCTGAATCTCGTCTACGAAAATATGGGTGCAAATGCCGTTCCTGGAATTGGCCGTGACCCGGTTCACCAGGAAATTTGTAATGGCCATCTGACCGGCGGGCCGCAAGGTTTTCTGCATCTGGTGCAGGTCAAAGCAGATGATCCGGTTGCTGGTGTCCACGTTGGTGGGGTGGGCAAACACGTCCAGAGAACCGGTGGTGAAGCGTTCCAAAATCAGCGCCAGCCGCTTGGCCTCCGGCTCCGGCTGTTTGAGCAGCTGTACCCGGAGGTCCTGTAACGTATAGGTTTTCCGGTTCCGCATAGCCATGGTGTAAATGTCCGCTGTGCAGCGGTCAATAATGGACTGCTCCGGGGAAGTCAAAGGCGTTTCGGCCATCTCGGCAAACAGGGACTGGATGTATTGGGTCTTGTCCACCAGCGTTCCGGTGTCGTCCTCCATATCCATGGCGTTGATGTAGTCCTTGCCTCCGGCTTTGATCTGTATGACGGAACCGCCCAGCTCCCGGACCAGCGGGGCATATTCGCCCTCCGGGTCGTTGATGAGAATGTGGTCCGTGGAGGACAGCGCTAGCAGCGTAATGAGAATCTTTGCGAACATGGATTTGCCGCTGCCCGGAACGCCCAGGATATACATACCCTGGTTTTGCAGGTTGGTCCGGTTGCATAGAATCATGTTGTGGCTCATGGCGTTGCGCCCAAACCAGATTCCCTTGGGTTCCTGAATTTCCTGGACCCGGAAGGGCATGGATATGGCCGCCAGAGGGTCCGTGAGCATGGTCCGTTCGGCCTGGATACGGCACAGGCCGAACGGAAGCACCGTCTGAAGTCCCGGCAGCTGCTGATAAGAGGCACAGATCAGCTTGCAGTCCCGCAGGCCCTTCAATGCCTCGGTATCCGCATCCAACTGCTCCATGGTATCGGCGCACAGCACCACCGTCAGGGTGGCAAGATTCATTTCCTGGGAATTTTTTGTCAGTTGGTCCATGAAGTGCTGCATCTGCTCCCGCTGCTGGGTCAGGTGGTACGGGATCACAGCCGAAAAATTAAAATTCCGGTTCTGGTTCTGCTGCCACCGGGTAATGCCGTCCTCCACGCCATCCCGCTTCAGCTGGACCTCCTGCTCTGCTTCATTCTTTGGGATGGTGATCACATCCACCGACACCATAACGTCCTTGGCAGTGCTGGTGATCCGGTTGATGAGATCATCCTGGACCCAGGAGGAGTAGTCTATTGCGAACAGGACCCGGACGAACCGGCTGCCAACTTCCAGATAGTTGGGGAAACGGCGGATAGAACCGGGGGCAATGCTGTCCCGGAAATCCGCTCCCAACTTGGCCGAAGCAAAGTCAAAGGCAAAGCGGTCCTCCTCTCCTGGACGGTAGAAGTCATGGAATATCCGCAGCCGCTCTTTGGCGTCCAACTGGGATAACTGGGAGCCGATGGCAGCAAAGACAGTCCGCAGGGAGGCCGCCGCCATGGAGAAGTAACTCCGTGCCGCTGCCAGAGAGGGTTTGGAGACGGTAACGGTCAGGTATTTTTCCTGCCGGATACCGTCGGAACCGGCAATCTGCTCCCGGAGCATCCCGTTGTATTCTTCACGGTCGGCGTTCTTGCCGTCGTCCGGGTCCAGCAGCGGCAAAAGCGTATCGGATTCCCATTCCGTCATGTTGATGTGCCGGTTGTTCACCGTGATCTTATAACTTGCTCCCGGTCCCAGGGCCGAGAGAATGTGGGTGTACCGCTGGAACATGGCTTGCCGTTCCGCCTGACCGGCTACCAGATAATTGATGTCCGTAAAGCGGTATGTGCAGCTCCAAAGGTCCCGTCCGGGCAGTCGGAAAACGCCATCCTCATAGATCGTCGTGATCGGAATGCTGTCCTGCACCGTCCTGGGGACCTTCCGGCGTTCCTGCTGGTTGGCCCGGATGTTCTTCAATGTGTTCAATGCCACGGTCATGTACCTCCTTCGTGTATGCTTCCAGCCGTCGCTGGTTGGCCAAACGTGCATAATTGACGGTTCTCCAAGGCAGGACCCGGGGCGAAAGAATGTCCCGCAGAATCACCGCCAGGGCTTTCTCTGCGCTCATCCCATGCCAGGTAAAAAAGCCCATGAGGGCAAAGGGCGCAGCGCCCAGGATACAGAGCCAAGAGATCACGTCCTGGCTCAAGCTGTTCTGGAAAGTCATATAGATCCATACCGAGGCCCCAATGGCCAGAGCGGAACAAATGCACTGGCGAAGGGATAAGCCCATAAACATGGCTGCCCGGTAATTGCGGATCTCCTGATTCATTTTTCGTTCCATGCTTACCTCCTACAATCCGAGATATTTCTGCATGAGCCAGTCTGCCGATTTGATGAGTCCCGAAAGAATCATCGTATGCAGGACCACCGTCAGGATATAGACGCTCAGTTCCACAAAAACGCCCATATCCTCTGCCACCTGTATGGGCGGGATAACCTGCACAAAGGCCCCGTACAGACAGCAGGCAATGGCGATCACTACGCCCTCCAGACAGGCACCGGCAAACGCTTTCAGGTAGTGCGCCCCCATGTGGGCCGTGGGTTCTCCCGCAAAGGTAGAGAGGGCCAACGGCGACAGCGCACCGGTCACATAAATTTTGAAAAAGCGTCCGTACACGCTCATGATGATGGTCAGCGCCATCACGGCGATGACGCACATGGCGGCAATGGTAAAGATCAGCAGCACCAGCTTGGAAAGGAATGTGCTGCCACGGATGGCCGTTTCAATGGCCTCCGGCAGAGTCGGCAGCGTAGATTCCATGGATATACTGCCAAATACAACGCTTACAAGGCCCTGGCCGATGCGGATGAAGTACAGGACGATATTCAGCCCGTTGTCCAGAAGCAGCTTGCAGAGTACCAGCCGGACCAACGCACGGACCGATACCTCCGGACGCTTCAGGTCGGTCAGAGAACCGACAGTCTTGAAAATCCCGACGAAGAAAAAGAGCGTCAGCAGGGCATAGCCGGTGCCCAGGATGCCGCTGTAAATGGAAGATACGGCACTCCAGGCCGTGCCGCCGCCAATACTGACGGGGCTTTGCGTCAGCACGGTCTGGATGGTATCCATGCACCAGTCCCAGCAGGAAAAGGTAAAGTCCCACAGGTTGATGATGGTATCGCCAAGCCAATCCAAATATGTTCACCTCCCGTATGCGGGACCGCCTGTCAGGCGGTCCCGGCTTGTCAGATGGCGACACCGATCAGCCCCAGAATTTCCTTTGCAAAGAAGATGATCAGCCCGCCCACCAGGAACAGGATGCCCTGGGTACGCTGGGAAGTGTCATGGCTCTGGAAGGACATACCGAACTGCACCACACCCCAAAGACAGGCCACACCTCCGACAGCTTTCACAATACTGACCAGGATACCGGTCAAAGCATTGACGGAAGCCACCGGGTCGGCGGCTCCGTCCTCCGCTCTGGCAATCACGGCCAGGGCCGGGGAGCAGCACAGGGTAAGGGCTGCGATTTTCAGACGGCGAAAAATTTTCTGGATGTTCATAGATGGTTTTCTCCTTTTTGTAAATCAGAATTGGCCGTCCAGCTCCGCTTCCGTAAGGGCAATGACCTCCGGTTCCTCCGGAGTTGTCGGATTTTCCTTCGGTGCAGTGGTGGACGGCGTGGTTTCGGGGATTTCTTTCGGCCCGTGTTCATAGGGCGCAGCGCCGCCGAAAGCGGTGCGCTTGTAATTAGGATGGGTGGACAGCTCATATTTCCGGTCCAGCAGCGGCGGGAAGCCACGGATAAGCAGAATGGCGTAGTCATTGTCCAGGCTGCGGACTTCATCCGGCAGCAGCAGTTCCCGGCCGGAAGTCTGGTCGCTGCGCCCGGAGGACCCGTTCCGTCCACGGTTTACGGATTCCGAGCGCTGCCAGATGGTCTCTTTTCCAAGCTGCTTGGAGATGTACTCATGGGTGGACTGCTCATTGCCGCCGAGAAATACAAACTCGTCGCAGTTGCCCAGAATGGATTCCCACTTGTTGTCCTTGAACAGGCCCTTCAGCTGGGCAATGTTCTGGAGAACGATGGAAACGGAGATGTTTCTCTTTCGCATGGTGGAAAGATAGGTCTCAAAGTCCTTGGGCAGAGCCACGTTGGCAAACTCGTCCATGAGAAAATGCACATGAACCGGCAGTTTCCCGTGGTATTTCAGGTCGGCCACCTCCGCAAGTTGCTGAAATAGCTGCGTGTAGAGCATGGCTACCAGGAAATTGTAGCTCTTATCCGTATCGGAGATCCGGGCAAAAAGGGCCACTTTCTTTTCGCCAATGGACCGCAGGTCAAGATCATCCGTTGCGGTCAGGGCAGCCACGCTGGAAAGGTTGAATTTCTCCAACCGAGTGGCCAGAATAATCTGAATGGAACGCAGGGTTTTTCCGGCACCGCTGCGGTATTGCCGGTAATACCGCAGGGCAATGTGATTGGGGTCACGCTTTTCCAACGCATCAAAGAGCGCATCGGTAATGCTGCTGCCCATATCGTCCTCGTCGCCGGTATCGTCCCCTGCACAGCAGCGGAGCAGCTCGGAAACCATGGCAAAATTCTGTTCCTCCGGCGGGGCTTCCAGCCACAAATAGAAGCACAGCGCCATCAGCAGCATTTGAGCGGACTGCTCCCAGAATGGGTCCTGTCCCTTGCTGTCACCGGGATTTGTTGCCGCAAAGAGGAACGTGACCATGGTCTGGAGGTCATTTTCATTCCGGATATAAACAAAGGGATTGTAGCGGTTGGATTTTTCCATTTCAATAAGGTCCAGCACCCGCACTTCATATCCTTCTTCCAGAAGCAAGTTCCCGGTACCGGCAAGGATTTCACCCATGGGGTCCAGAATGATCTTACTGCACTCGCACTGCATGACATTGGGGATGACGTGGCTTCGGGACTTTTTGGAACCGGAACCGCCGACTACGCAGGCGTTAAGATTCCGCTGATGCCGGTAAAAATCATAGCCGATCCGCACATTCTGGCTGAGAATTCGGTTGCTTCGGAATTCCTTATCCCGCAGCTTCCGGCATACGGAAACCGGGTCGCCCCATTGGGCAGAGCCGTGTTCTTCTCCATAGCGGGTGTTCCGTTTGGTGGAGAAATAAACCAGCATTCCGAAAATGTAGATGGCGCAGAGGGTCAGGACACTTTTTCCGGAGTTCGCACAATGGGTAAACTGAAACGGGTGCTGCATGGCGGCGTTCAGCCCCTGGGAGATCACGAACAGGTTTTCTCCGTAGTAGGGCGCAACCTGCAAGCCCAGCCAGATGACCACCGGAAGGCCGACGGCGATTTGCAGCAGGTATTGCCGCCAAGTCGGTTTTTGCCTCATATCAGTTCCATCTCCGTGATTTTATCCTCCCGTGCCGGTCCAGGGTCGGTCTCGGCTTCCTTCGCACGCTCCTGCCGCCGGACAACGTTCTCCACGGAATTGACCATGCTCATAACCGGCAAACGGAGGCGATCCAGCTGTCTGCGGTAGTCCCTCTGGTCCGTTCCCATCACTGCTTCCGGCTGAGGCAATTTCAGATTTGCCGGGGGAAGTTCATAATGGGAGCAGAGCATCCAGGCAATGCAGACAGCCCTCGGAAGTACATCCTCGTAGGTCCCGCCCTCCCGCATCATAAGATCGGCTGCGGAGATTTCCCGAGCCAGCGCCGGAAACAAATATTGGATTGGCTGCTGCTCCCGAATGGAGATCGTATTCGTCGATGGGTCGTACTGGGCGTCCGGGCCGTCTTTGACGGATGTGTACTCCCATCCTCCGGCCTGATATTCCATAAGCCCCCGGAGCAGTACACGGTTCCCCGGCCGAAGGGGCATCGCAGGGGAGCCTTGCAGGTGCGAAATATCAAAGGCTTTTCGCAGATCGTAATGGCGGCCACGGGTACCGTCCGGTCGGGTGTACTCCGTGCCGGGGACCAGCACCGGAATTCCCTTCATGCCGACCTTGGGCTTATATCCCAGCTTTTCCCAGTTGGCATAAAGCCGCACGACCCGTGCGTCCGGGCAATATCGGACAATACTCAGGGCATTGCCAACGGAGTAGTCCGGAAGCCTGCCCTGAATGGTCAGATACCGGGAAAATTCAGATGGATTTGCGGGCAGACGCTCCAGGGCATCCCGAACGCCGTTCAGATAGGCATCCTTTTCTGCCTGCTTCTGGGCAAGAAAAAGCTCTTTGTTTTTCGTGTACTCGTCCATACTACACCTCCGGTCCTGCCGGTGTGTGGACCGGCGCTTTGATGGATTTCTTTTCTTCCATGCGCTGTGCCCGGACACGGCTCATGGCTTCCGCTATGGACGGACGGGTTGCCTCCCGCATAACAGCCATGGTCATGGGGGCGTTTTCCGGTTTGGCATATTGCTCAATCTGCGCAGGGGACAAACCCTTTTCAAAGCCCTTATGAATCTCCATGCGCTGTTCTTCGTTAAATTCCTCCTTCGGATGGCTCAGGGGCCATTCCCGGTTGACCCGGGCAAAGGTCCAGCGTTCCGGCTCCTCACGAATTTTGCCCTGTGCCTCGCTTTCGAGCGGCCTGGATGGCGTCTCGGACGGAGCCTTTGGGGACAGGGCAGGGGAAGGGGTCTCCTGGGGAGCATCCGTGGCTTTTTCTGCCGTCAACTCTGCACTGCCGAACAGGCCTTCCACTTCCTCATCCGTCATCACCGGCTGCTGCGTCGGTACGGGTTCTTCCGGGGTCAGAATGTTATCGATCAGCCGGTCAATCTCATCCTTCGGCGGTTCCAACTCGGATGCTTGCCCTTGCGCCAGATCCGGCTGGACCTCAGCGGTAATGGAAGCCTGGGGCGTTGCTTCCAGGTGGAAACGTTCCATGATCCGAGCCACTCTGGCGGCGTCCTCCTTCCGGATAACCAGGTCCACCTGGCCGTCCCGGTCATGGCTACGGATGACGGTGTAGAGGATGCCGTATTCCTTGGCGTGGTTATGCCATTGGCCCAGCTGGTCCTCCGGGAGGGTCAGTACCTCCAGCGGAGCGCCGGAGCGAAGCAGCGATGCCAGTCGTACCGCTCCCTTTGTCCGGTGCTGGGATTTCATCACTGCTGCCAGCAGTGCAAGAGAGCGCACAGCACCCTTGCCGGACCCTTTCAGCAGCAGCTTCACGCTGTCGATCATCAGGGTCAGGGATTCCCGTACTACAAAATCGGCAGCTTCGGTCGATGCGTCCATATTGCTTTCCTCCTTGTCTAAATTTCAAATGCTGTGTCTTTTTCCGGCTTCTCTTTCTTCGCCGGTTCAGTTGCTTCGGCTTCCGGTCCTCTGGCATCTCCTTGCAGCGGACGGTCCGGCTGAAGAACGGCCTGTGTGCGTTTGCGGATATAGCGGCACAATTTCACCTCCTGCCGCAGCTTGTCGATTTGGGCGGTCAGTTCCTCAATGCTTTTCTGGCAAATGGCCAGTTCCTCCCCGGTCAGGTAGCGCCGCCGGTTGTAGAGCTGTTTCCGCCGCTCTGTGAGTGCATCAATCCTCTGCTGTGCTCCGTCCCGGTAGTCCGTAAGCTGATCCAGGGTATCGATATGATTACTGAGCAGCAGCCGGGTCTGCCGGGAAAGCATCCGGACTTTTTTCACTGCCGCCGGGTCCGTTGGCACATAGGCCTTCTTCTGCGGAAAGACGCCAATCACATAGCAGTAGTACAGGTACATCCCTCGGAGCCGGGACCGTGGCAGCGTTCCCCGGAAATGGACCTTCCGGGGAGGCGGCCTATGGTCCAGGCGGACAAGGCCCGGCTGACCGGAAATGCGGCGCACAATGCCATCCAAGGAATAGGCGTCGCCATACCGCTTGTCCAGTCGGGTGAAGCGTTCCGCTCCCGGTGCCCGGATGGTGAAGTATTTCAGATTCCCACCCCGGAAGGCATATCCCTTCCGGGACAGAATCTCAAAGAATTCATCCAGCGTTGCGCTGGCCTGGACAGCCTCGTCTACATCCTGCCGGATGCGCTGGGCATTGCTGACCGGGGGCGGCAGACCCAGCTCCGCATAGACCTTCGGGTTTGGCCGCCGTCCCCGGCTGGGAGAGCGGATCACCGACAACCCCGCCTCCCGGCACAGTTCATCGGACAGGATACGCATTTGGTCATAGGCGTGCTGTCCATAATAGAATCGTTTTCCGTCCGTAAAGGAAACGGAGTTGATAATGAAATGATTGTGCAGGTGCGCCCGGTCCAGGTGTGTGGCGACGATCACCTGGAATCGGTCCCCCCACAGCCGCTGGGCCAGTGCCACGCCCAATGCGTGGGCCTGCTCCGGCGTAACCTCCCCCGGCGCAAATGCCTGGATGGCGTGGATGCACTCGATGCCGCCCTCCTTGTCCCACCGCCTCTTTGCGGCGATCATTTCTGTTCGGGCGGATGTCTCCAGACAGTTGACACCGCTGACATACCGCTGCTCCGTCTTATCCTCCCGCAGGGCATAGCCCAGCAGACGTTCCAGAGTTGCCTTCTCTTTTGACTGACCGTCAAAGTCCGTCACATCCCAAAACGATTCCAACTGCTGCTGGCTATACGGACCGGCAGTGACTTTTTCATCCTGGGTCACATACCGGAGCGGGTTGGTCAGATTGCGGACCGGCCACATTTTCGTTACTGCCGTTTGAATTTCCTCCCATCTCTCCTGTCATGAATCGTGTGTAGAGCTGTCCCCAGAGTCTGGCCCATTGTTCGGCCTGCATTTCGTAGTAGTCCGCATCGATGATCCCCACACTGTTGGCCCGTGCGGCGATCTGGTTCAGGCTCACGCCGATGGCTCTCATCTGCACCGCAAACTCGTGGAGTTCCGGCCCCGGTGCTTCCAGCACCCGGCCCGTGCGGATCAGGTCCCGGACCACCTGGCTCTTGCTGCGCTTCGACCGGGCGCACATTTCCTCCAGCCGCAGCATTTCCTCTTCCGACAAGAAGAAATGAAGCTGGTATTCCCTACTCCTCAAAAAAATCACCTCCTTTTGAGCAAGTCGGAAAAGTTCCGAAAACAGGGAGATTCCCGGCCTCGCTGCTGCGCCCCGAAAACCGGGAAATTGCATACTTTTCTCGCCGGGTAAAAAAGGTGCGAGACTCTTGGCAAGCATAGAATTTGTGTACACACGGTCCACAAATTCGTATTTTTAGGGGCGCAGCCCCTAAGACCCCTGGCGGAGCCGATTTGTTCCGATTTTCCCCGATTTTACAGAATGACGATTTTACGGCGTCTCCCGGCCTGACGCCGTTTTTTCTGCCTTGCTGCGCCCCCGGACCAGGCAGAGATAGTCGTTAATATCCTTCCCCGCCGGGGCCGGACTGTCCTTTCCGGTGACGTTTTCCGGCAAAACTTTCAGAATTTTGGCCGTTGCCTGACGCCCCATCTCGTCATTATCCAGATGCAGGACCACTGTTTTGGGGCCTCTGTGGGCCAGGAATTCCGCCAGTGCAGCCGGAAGATTCATTGCTTTTGCTGCGATTCCGCCCAGGGAAAGGTAGGAATCCAAGGTCCAGTCCCGGCCCCAGATGCGCTGCAAACTCAGGTAAGAGAGCAGGTCAATGGCCGCTTCAAAAACATGAAGCGTACTGCTGATGCCCTCGATCCGGAAGGAAAACATCTTTTTACTGCCGGTCACTTCGCCACGAAATTTGGAGTTTCCGGTGCCCCGCAAGGCGGCATAAGCGGGCGTACCGCCGTAGTCCCGCCCGACAAATACCGCATTGTGGTGAATTGCAGATTCATAGAGTATCCCTTGTGCAATGGCAAAATCGATGATCTCCCGGTCGATTCCCCGGCCGGTCAGGTAGTCGCAGACCCGTTTGTTCTCCCCATTTGGAGGCGGTAAACGGAATGCTTCCACCTCCTTTTGCGGCGGTATGTAGGCAGAGACAGGCAGATAAGAGCCGCTGAGGACCAGGCTGACTGCTTCCGGCAGGCTTAGTCCACGAATCTTGACCAAATAATCAAGAGCCGACCTTCCACCTATGCCTGTGGATTTTTGCTGCCATAAACCGTGGGAGAGAATAACGCTGTCGTGTTCCACCAGCCGGTGGACATGGGGTGAGAGCTTCACCAGATTGTCCGGTTCCTGCTGCTCCATGTAGGTGAGCAGGTCTACCTGACGTGCTTTTTCCAGTTCTTCTTTCTCAACGTACCGGCTCATTTTGACCGCCCTCCTTTACAGCTCCGGCCCGGAATTTTCCTCTTTTCCGGGCGTTTCCTCCGGTATTTTTACAGCGTCCATGTCCAGTTCGGCGTTCAATTCCACCAGCCGTTGGCTCTTTTCCCGCAGCATTTCCTCCTGGGGCCAGGGCTTTTCCAACTCCGTTTTGGCTTCCAGCACCTGTAAATGCAGCGCTTCCAGACGGTTATTTGCGGTCCGGATACGCTCCGAAATGGCTTCCAGCACATGGTCCATCCGTGTAAAATTGCCCTTTGCATCCTTGCCCGGTGTCACGAAATGACGGGTTGAACCCTGCAAAACCAGCAGAAGATCAAAGTTGTTACGCTCCAAATTCAGCTGAAAACCACGGTAAGCTCCAACGGAAGAACGGCTCAGGCCTTGCCGCAGCAGGGCCAGAATCACCTCGCCGCCCGTCTCTTTCTCGGAAAAAGCAACACCTTCCACGGTGATTCCGGCGAATTTTTCCGGCCCTGCCGGGTGTGTTTCTGCCAACTTCTGATCTGCTTCCAACGCCTTTATCAGGCTTTCCTGGGCCTTGATTTCCTCCGGAAACGTATGCAGAAGGTCGTTTTGCAGCCGGTAGCGCTGGGACAAATAGGCGGATTTCAGAACCCGCAGCTTGGCAACTTCCACATCCAGGTCCATTTTCTCTTTTACTCTGGGGTCTCCGGCGCACAGGGCCTTGACCTCGGCGTAAGACAATGCGGCTTCATCCGCATCCTCCGCAGACCGCACCGGCGACTTGCTGGTCATGATCTGCGAGATAAAACGCTGCTTGTTTTCCAGCGTTTGCCACAGGTACGCATCAAAAGTGCCCTCGGTAACGTAGCGGTAGACCCGGACGCTCTGGTTCCGGTTGCCTTGCCGGACCAACCGCCCCTTGCGCTGTTCCAGGTCTCCGGGCCGCCATGGTGCGTCCAGATCGTGGATGGCGATCATCCGGTCCTGACAGTTGGTCCCGGCTCCCATCTTCTGAGTGGAGCCGAGCAATACCCGGACTTCTCCGGAACGCATTTTCTCAAACAGGGCTTTTTTCTTGGCTGCGGTATCCGCATCATGGATAAATGCGATCTGGTTTTCGGGGATTCCTCCCTGAATCAGCTTGGCTTTCAGGTCCGTATAAACGGAAAATCCCTCGGCCTTTGGGGTAGAAAGGTCGCAGAAAACCAGCTGCGTCAGCCGTTCTGCTGCCCCGTTTTCGTATTCCCGCAGGACGTTTTCCACGCACAGATTCACCTTACTGCCCGCTTCATCCGGAAATTCCGGGTCAATGAGCCGTTGGTCCAGGCCCAGCTTTCGCCCATCGGAGGTGATCTTGAGCATATTATCCTTTTCGGATTCTACATTTCCGGCGTGGACCTCTGCGGCCCGTTTGGCCAGCTGCTGGACCAATTCCTGCTGGATCTGCGTTGGTTTGGCAACACAGGTCCGGTATTCCACTTCGGGGACCGGCAGATTCAGCTGGTCGGCAGTCTTAATGTCTGCCACTTCCCGGAAGATGGACATAAGCTCCGGCAGGTTGTAGAACCGTGCAAAGCGGGTACGGGAACGGTAGCCGGTGCCCTCGGGAGCCAACTCCATGGCCGTGACCGTCTCACCAAAGGTGGAGGCCCAGCTGTCGAAGGTGGTGAAGCCCAGTTCCCTGAGCCGGTCATTCTGAAGATACCGCTGCATGGTGTAGAGTTCTACCATGCTGTTGCTGACCGGTGTTCCGGTGGCAAATACCACGCCACGACTTCCGGTCAGTTCGTCCAGGTAGCGGCATTTGCAGAGCATATCCGCAGAACGCTGGGATTCTGCCGTGGAAAGTCCGGCCACCCGTGTCATTTTTGTGGGACAGAACAGGTTTTTATAGGCCTGGGCCTCGTCCACATAGAGCCGGTCAACGCCCAATTCCTCGAAGGTCAGGAAGTCATCCTTCCGTTCCTGAGCACTGAGTTTTTCCAACCTGGATTCCAGATTCTTTTTCATCCGTTCCAGCTGCTTCACGGAAAATCGCTCACTGCGGCTGAATTTCAGTTCCCGTAACCCATCCGTGATCTCATCGATCTCCGACTGAATCCACGCCCGCTGCCGTTCCAGAGACACCGGGATGCGCTCAAATTGGCTGTGTCCCACGATGATGGCATCGTAATCGCCGGTGGCAATCCGGGCGAACAGCTTCCTCCGGTTCTCCTTTGCGAAGTCCTTTTCCCGTGCGACCAGGATATTGGCCGCCGGATAAAGGGTCATAAACTCGCTGCCCCACTGCTCCGTCAGGTGGTTGGGTACAGCGATCATGGCCTTTTTGCAAAGCCCCAGCCGCTTGCTTTCCATGATGGAAGCGATCATTTCGTAGGTCTTTCCGGCACCGACGACGTGGGCCAGCAGCGTATTCCCACCATAGATGATGTGTGCGATGGCTCCCAGCTGATGGGGCCGCAGGCTGATCTCCGGGTTCGCTCCGATGAATCGCAGGTGGCTCCCGTCGTATTCTCTGGGCCGAATGGCATTAAATCGCTCATTGTAAAGGGCGGTCAGCCGCTGCCGCCGCTCCGGGTCCTCCCATATCCATTCCTGGAAAGCGTCCTGAAGGGACTGCTGCTTCTGCTGGGCTATGGTAGTCTCCTTCGGGTTGGGAATACGGTGTTCGCCGTCCCGGTCGTGGACCACATCATAGATACGGACCTCCCGCATATTCAAAGTCCGCTCCAGAATTTCATAGGCATCCATGCGGGACGTACCGTAAGTAGTTGTGGCCGTTACGTTGCTTCGGGTATAGACATCGGCTCCGGAGACATGCCATTCGCCGGTCAATGCGGAATACTCCACATTGATCCGGAAGGAAGCATACACCGGAGGCTTGAGAACTTCCCGGATGAACGCCTCAATGTCAGAGGTCGGTATCCAGGTGGAACCCAATCGAACGGCAATTTCCGTTGCTTCCAGGTCCTTCGGCTGGGCAGCGGTCAGGGCATCGATGGAAACTTGGAGCCGCTGGCGCTGCTCCTGGGGCAGCGCATCCATAAGCCGATTGGCCATACGCAGCTTCTCCCGGACGTTGCCGGAAAGGTATTCGTCTGCTGTTACCAAGGGGTAGAAGGAAAGGTCTGCCTGCTCAAAGGGAATCTTCTTCGGGTCGTCTATGCGGCAGCGCACATCCCGGAAAACAACGCCGGTCAGCTCCGATTCCAGTTCCGCTTCCGTCTTGCCGGTCAGGCTCGCCATATAGGAAAGGTCTACCCGCCCCAGCTCCCCCAGGGAGACCGCCAGAGCATCCGAGGCCGTATCCGCATGGGTGATGGGTTCGTAGGGCCGCACGGTACGGCGGAAGAAAATATCCGCTTTCCCGGTCACGTTCCCGTCGCTGTCGGTTTTTTCCAAGGCGGTCAGCAGCGGGAACACGCTGTCCTGCTGGAATATCCGGGTATTGGCGCTGTCATTCAGGTGTCCGAATTTTGCCGTAAAACGGTCATACAGGTCATTGAGCCGGTCCCGTAGGCCCTGAAGGTCTGCTTCCTGAGCGGAAGCGTCCGCCTGCAATGCGATCAGCTCCCGGAGGGTATCCCGCAGGGGGACCATGGCTTTGACCCGCTCCTGGGCAGTCTTTCCCAGCGGAAGCAGCTTCAGGTCTGCGTCCTCCTGGAAGTACACGCCATCATTTCGGATGGCAAAGGACCAGGGACGCAGGTCCGGGTCTCCGGGCAGCAGTTCCTCTTTTGCGGCGGTAACAGCCGGCTGCGGCATGACTGCCGGTACATAGTGACCGGTGATGGCGGTCCCGGCCTGCCGGATCTGGGCTTCCAAGTCCGCATCCGGCAGCGGTTCCACGGTCAGCGTCTGACCGTGTGGGCCGGATACCCATTGCAAGGTTCCCAATATCATTTCCGGGTGTTGGTCAAAGTAGGCATTGACCGGGAAACCGTCCTCCGTTTCGACAACGCTGACCCAATCCGGTTCCGTTTTGATGGGTTCCGGACGCTTTTGCAGGAACAGAATATCGGCAACCGCTTCGGTCCATGCGTTTGCAAAAGCGTTGTTCGGCAGCCGGATGGCCCCAAGAAGTTCCGCACGTTGGGCGATATATCGCCGTGCGGCGGAGGACTTGGCATCCATGGTGTACCGGCTGGTGATGAAGGCAACGATCCCTCCGGGCCGCACCTGGGAAAGGGCTTTTGCGAAGAAGTAATTATGAATGGAGAAGTTGTACCGATTCAGTTCCGGGTCGTTCACCTTGATCTGCCCGAAAGGAACGTTGCCGATGGCCAAATCATAGGTGTTTTTCGCTTTGGTCGTCTCAAAGCCGCCGATGGTGACGTCGGCACCGGGGTAGAGCTTTTTCAGAATTTCACCGGAGAGCGGGTCCAGTTCCACTGCATGGAATCGGCTTCTTTCGGCCAGATCTTCCGGTGCAGCGCCCAAAAAGTTGCCGATACCGGCAGCCGGTTCCAGAATATTCCCGCCGGAAAAGCCCATGTTTTCCAGTACGGCGTACATTCCCCGGATAATCTCCGGTGCCGTATAATGGGCATCCAGCGTAGAGGCACGGGCTGCCAGGTATTCCCCAGGTGTGAGGGCATTGGAGAGTTCCTTGTATTCCTTCGACCAGTTTTCGTTCTGGTCATCGAAGGCTGCCGCCAGACCGCCCCACCCGGCATAACGGGCAAGGATGGCCTGTTCGTCCGCAGTTGCTGCCCGACCCTCTACTTGCAGGGTGCGGAGCAGCTCAACGGCGTCCAGATTTTTCCGGAACTGGTCCTTCGGCCCTGCGGAACGGTCCAGACTCTGAAAATGGAAATTGCTGCCCACCGGCGAAGAAAGGGACACAACGAGATTGTGGAGATGATTATTTTCCGGCAGCCGCAGCAGCCGTTCCAGGTTCTCCTTGCTTTCTACACGGGACACCGGGTAAGCTTGTCCTCCCGCCGACATGGTAATGTCGAACATCCCAACCTTTTCCACGGTGTAAGCTGTCCCGTCCAAAACCAGCGTATCGCCTGCACGGTATTCCCGTGGAACGGTTTCCTCCGCTTTCGGCTCGGCGTCAGGGGTTCCCTTGGGTTCCTCCACAGACGCAGGCGTCGCCTCCGGGCCTGCGGGTTCTTCCACAGGCACCAGGAAGGAAGCGTTCCGGGGGTCCTCCTGCATTTCCCTGCGGAAGTCGTCCCAGAGCAGATCATCCGTGAAAAGCGGAAAGTCCGGGTCCGCCAGGGATACCCTTTCTTCGCCGGTAACGGAGACGATCTGCCGTTCCCGGCCGTTGATCCACACCGAATCTCCCGGCTGGACCGATAATTTATATACCGGTACATGCGGATGCAGTTCTTCCTCTGACGGCTCCAGGGCAGCAGCCTCCGGACTTTGCAGGGCTTTCAGAAGGTCGATCGCCGCCTGCTGCTGTTCCGGTGTCCCATCCGCAACGATCTGCTGCAGCGCAGAACGCATCAGCGGCAGAATCCAGTTGCCCTGTGTCAGGGTCCAGGTGGTTTTCCGTCCGGTGGTAAAGGCATCCGCACAGTCGGAAAGGACATATCGGTTCAGAGCATTGTGGTCTGCGGCATATTCCCGGACCAGAGTACGAAACCGGTCTGCAACGGCGCTCCTTTTTGCCTGTTCTGCTTTTTCGGAGAGGTAGCCGGCATAGGCGACCCGTTCCTGTTCATTGAGGTAGCGTCCATCTGCGATCAGCTTGCCGATACGCCTGGCCGCCTCCGTCCAGGTGATTTTCCTGGCCGGGCCGGACATACCGACCCGAAGCCGGATACCGGAACCATCGTGGTCCTCGGAAATGTTCTGCCCATCAATGGTCAATGCCGGATAGGTTCCGCCGATGCCGTATTCCTCTTTCAAAAATACAGCGTTTTCTTTCTCGGACTGCCCCAGGGCGTACTGCTCAAAGATACGCAGCTTGCCCTCGCTGACACCGCTGCCATTGGTAAGAATAGCGTTGATGATTTCCCCGGAAATCAAAAAAGCGGAAGCCGATTCGGCTTCCGCAGATAGGGAAGAAGCGGAGGATGTTTCCACTTCCTGTTCCGTTATTCCTCGTAGGGGGTCAGTTCGCTGAGAACGATCTCCGCCGTCTGGGAGCGGATATTGTTCATGATCCCCACCCAACGCATCATGTCGGTGTTCTTCAGCTCCTCGGTCAGTTCCGGGGTCTGCTTGGCCATCTGGGCTTGCAGCTCGATCCAGCGGTCCACCGCCTTGCTCTCGATCTCCCGTACCGTCATTCCCAGGGTATGCTCGATCATCATCTCTGCGATTTCCAAGGGATGGTGTTCCAGCATCCACCGCATCCAAGGCTTCCCGAACCGCATTGCCTGATGGTTGTACACCTTCCACGGGTCCTCCATGCACTCGATTGGCAACTCGAAGCTGGCCATTGTCATGCCCGTCTTGCGGTCGATCTCGTCCTGTGCCCAGGTCAGAAGATTCCTCCAGTCCCCGGTGTGAATGTTCTCGTAACTCAGGTCCAGGCTGTTCAAATCCAGTTCGTATCCACTCATTGTCATATTCTCCCTTCGTGATTTTTTCTTGTATTTTTCCGATTCTTGCAAGCAGTGTACTGCTTTGCTCTCCGGCTTGCAGCCAGACCGAGAAGCCATTACTGCCCCAATTCTGTGCCTGCTGATAGCTGGCTCTCAGCCAGCTCAGCGGCATGGAAAGACCGCAGCGGTAAAGAGCTGTACAGGCAATGGTCTGGGCCGTTTCTGTGGTGCCGAGCTCCTTGGCCAGGTCCCGTATCAGCAGCGGAACACTCTCTCCGCCCAGGATTTGAGCAACCCGTTCCGGGTCTGTCAGGACCCAGGGATTCGGTTCTCTGCTCCCAGGGGGCGCAAAGGTATCCTTCACGTCAAAGAGCCGGTAGGGCCGCCCTTTGGGCCGGTCTGCCGCCGGAATTGCACGGGCATCCGGCTTCAGCGTCCGGCCCATTTTCTCGGTCCATATTTCCGCTCTGGCCACGAATGTGGCCTCCGGAGCCTGTGCGGCCAGCAGCAAGCGAACGTAAGGCGTGTACTTGTAGTAATGGCCGGACAGTTGGAGCAGCTGTGCCCACGCTTCCGGGCTGCTCAGAGCCGAATGGTAGGCGTTGTGCGCCAGGACCAGCAGTGCATCAGCCATCTGCCGATTCCTCCGGCGATTCCTCCGGCCAAAGACCGGCAATCCATTCCAGCAGGTGGCCCTTCCGGATCGCATCCTGAAGCTGGTCAATCAGTTTCAACTGTGCGTAGGACAGCTTGCCCAGTTTCAGAATCTCCGGCAGTCCCATGGAAAGAATCTCTTTCTCATCCGTGAAACCGGCATTCATAAGCAGCTCCAGCAGCCTTAAATTTTCTCTTTTCATATTCGATGACTCCTTTGTTATCTCCTTTATAGCACAGAATCAGTCCCATAAACAGGACTGATTCTGCATCAAGGCTTTTTTCTCTTTTGGTCTGCATAGATCAGATACCCGTCGGCCTCTATTTTCCGAAGGACTTCCTTCGGGTAGCCGCCGTCCGGCAGGGGAGAGGTCAGCTTGACCTCCCCGGAAGGTGTACGAATTTCAAAGGTCATAGCTCCGGCTCCTCGCCGTTGAGCGTATAGTAGGTGGTTTCCCCGTCCTCCAGCAGGTAGCCCTCCAGGTCCACGGTTACTTGCTCATCCATGGGACAAAGGGTTTCGTTTTTCATGGTCTTTCCTCCTCACAATTCAGGTTCGTATGTTTTGGACGGTGCAGCGCCCGGAACGGTAACGATGGGCATCCCCCGCCGCTGGCAGGAGCGCATATCCGATTCGGTACAGTCGCTGATGATCACCTGCTTGCCGGGATGGCGCTGCCGGTAATACCGCAGGGCATCGTCTGCGCACTTGGCCACGGCAATGTTGGCGCAGTAGATTCCGTTGCCGCTCTCATAAGTGACGTGATAATAGTTCCTCTTTTCGGGTGCATCCAGGTCCCGGATCTGACCACGGGAGATTTCCGTGGCCAGATCCTTTACCTGGGCGATTTCCTTGTCGGTCAGGCCGAGGACGCTCGCCTCGCCGCAGCGCATACCCTCTTTCATGATGACAAGGTTGCCAACAATGGGGTCCACTTCGGACTGATACCAGTAGCAGCCGATGGGATTGACGGGAAGGTCCATCAGCCGCCCTTCCTCATTGACCAGCATCACAAAGGGGCGAGGCAGCCCTCTGGGCCGGACGATCTCCATATACCCATCCAGCACCGGAGTCAGATCTTTGTACAGTGGCTGGCCGAAGGCCTGGACCCGCATGGTTTCATCGGTGGTAAATACCACGCCTTTATCCAGATTTTGCATGTCTTTCCTCCTCAGAAGGGTTCATCCGGCAAGGGCAGGTCATCCACATAGTCAGTGCCGATGGCCTCCTTGGCCTCCTCCGGGGCCTCTGCTTCCCGTCTGCTGTCGCCAAAGTAGATGTTCTCCACGATCACCTCGGCGCTGCGGCGGTTGTTCCCGTCCTTATCCGTCCAGGGACGAATCTGGAGCCTGCCGGAGACCACCGCCATACGCCCCTTGGCAAAATACTTGGATACGAACTCTCCGGTGGACCGCCAGGCCACGCAGTCAATGAAATCCGTTTCCCGCTGGGCATCCTTTGCGGCAAAGTCCCGGTCCACGGCCAGGGTGAAGCTGGCTACGGCGGTGCCGCTGGCCGTCCGCCGCAGCTCCGGGTCACGGGTCATGCGGCCCATAATGATAACGTGATTCAGCATAATATTTCCTCCTGATATAAAAATAAGGGAGCCTTGCGGCTCCCGGATATGGTGGGAAACTCCGGAATCGAACCGGAGCAGAAGGCCCTCGCCCTCATCGTGGGCGCTGCCCGCTGCCGCCTGGTCTCCCATTTTTTGAAATTACGGTTGCCAAAATAGCTGATTTATGTTATACTATAACTAGCTAATAAAAGGAGGTTTGTTTTATGGTCGGTGCAACTGCTACGGCAACGGAAATGAAAAATAATTTCGGCCGTTATCTGAATCTGGTGATCTCCGGTCAGGAGGTCGTTGTCACGAAGAATGGAAAAGAGATCGGTCGGTTCATTCCCAGGGATGCTGCGGTCTCCTATCTGACGGATTCCCTGACCGGTATCCTGAAGGATGATGTTGACTTGGAAACAGCGAAGGAAGAAAGGCTGAGGGAGAAATATGGTCCTGCTGATTGATACGAACATCGTCCTGGACGTTCTTGCCAAACGGGACGGATTCTATGAGGATTCTTCCTATATCTGGAAGCTCTGCGAGACAGGCCAGGTACACGGCTATATCTCTGCGCTCACCTTTGCAAATCTGGTCTATATCCTGCGAAAGAGTCTGACGCCGGAGCGCATCCAGGAGGTCTATAAGCTGCTCTCCCTCATTTTTGATATTGCGGACGTGACGGCTTCTGACGTGGAACACGCTGCCGCTTCCCAGTGGGGTGATTTTGAAGATGCGCTTCAAAACGCCGCTGCGGAACGGCTCCACGCCAACTACATTGTGACCCGCAATGTGCGTGACTATCAAGGGAGCCGGATCACAGCCTTTACCCCCACGGAATTACGGGCAAGGCTGTAACTCCATCCAACGTAAAACGAGCCGGAGACTTACGCCTCTGGCTCGTTTGTTTTGGCTTGCAGATACGCCCTGCACCGGTCGTCCAGAGCGATGGCCTTATCCATGGCTGCCAGCAGCTCGGCCACGCCGGTCTTACGGACGGTCTTTGCCACGATGAGCTCATCCGGATTCCCGCTCAGGGTGTAGACCTCATCGCCGTACTCCGTCCTGGTCCACACATGGCCGGTAGAGCGGTCATAGTGGACGTCCGTATGGATTCCGCTGCCCTCCGGCCAGTCACGGGTCATGTGGGCCGCCAGCTTCAATTCTTCATAATTGAGTTTCATTGTCGACCGCCTTTCAGCCGCCGGTAGTAGGTGCTTGTAGAGATTCCAAGTCTCCTGGCAGCTTCTCTGGCCGTGATCTCGCCGCTCTGCTCCAGTGTCGTGACCTGCTCCCATTCGGCGATTTTCCTGACCGGTCGGCCATGATACACACCGTTGGCTTTGGCAATGGCGATTCCTTCTTTCTGCCGGAGCCGGATATAATCCCGCTCCAGTTCCGCCATGGCACCGAAAACCGTCAGCATGAACTTCCCACTGGGGGTCGTTGTGTCAATGGCTTCTTTCTGGGAAATGAAAGCGGCTCCCTTTACTTCCAGCGTTTCCATCAGTTCCAGAAGATCTTTGGTGTTCCGGGCAAACCGGCTGATGGATTCCACTACCACGGTATCTCCCGGACGCAGGTAGGACAGCATCTTTTGCAGTTCCGGACGGCGTGCATCTTTGCCGCTGACCCGGTCGATATAAACGCTGTCTACTTCCAGGGCCTCCATAATGACTTCCTGCCGTGCGGTATTTTGCTCGGCTGTGCTGACTCTTACATAACCTATTTTCATGCTTGCCTCCATTCAAAGTGTGTCGTTTGGGTTGTGTCTGCTGGATACGTGTATCAAAAGTCGAAAAGTGAACCAAGCGGGTCACTTTTCCGGCATTTTTCAGTGGCCCATTAGGCTATACCCAAATGGGTCACTGGACCCTCTCACAAATAATAAGCAGCCTATGGATGGGCAGTCCGTAAGGGGTACAGGTAAATAAGATCAGCAGGTCCCGGCCCTCCTGGATAAGGATGGCATCGGAATCGTCCGGGTCGATCACCCGGATCTCCGTGACCCGGTAGGTCAGCGTTTCCCAGAGGTTTTGCAGCTCCACGGTGTCCCCGATTTGCACGGCCTCGGCATCCCGGAAGTATTTGCCGTTGTCCCACCCCCGGTGGGCCGCTGCCACGCAGGCAGTGTTTTCGCCCCCAACGGGCATGGATGTGTAGGAAAGCTGGGCGAAGCCCTTGGCCAGGTTGTCCGTGCTTGCTCCCAGATACAGCGGCATGGATACGCCAACCGACGGGACGGAGATCACGCCCACAATGCCGTCGGTTATCCCGTAACTTTCCAGGTCGATCAGTTTCTCTGTGTAGCTGTGGCTGTCCTTCAGGCCCTTCTGACCGTTTTCGTAGATGGCCTGATTGTATGCTCCCATGGCCGCCCGCAATTCCGGGTACGATTCCTTTTCTTCGCCGGTAATCTCCGTTGGCCTGGTCGCCTGGGCTTGCTGCCAGGTATCCACCTGGGCCTCCATGCGCCGGTCTATCTCCACCCCCTTTGCGGGACGATAGAGCAGCGCAAAGGCCCCAAAGGCCAGCAGGGCGGCGATCACCGGCAACAGCAGCAGTTTCTTCTTCATTTCTTTCGCCTCCGAATGATAAATGCCACGACCAGGGCCAGCAGGATGATGCCTCCACCGGCCAGCACCGCCTGACGGTAATGCTGTGCCCAGACGCTCTCCCTGGGCGTTTCCTCTGTCTGGATGGGCGTGTCCACATCCTCATCCGCAGCTGCCACCCGCTCTCCCGTTACCAGAAGCCGGTGGGAGTTGACCCCGAAGGGGGTGCAGGTAATGAGGGTGCAGAGGTCCTGGCCGTGCTGGATCTGGATATGCTCCACCTGGGCCGGAAGCACCGTCTGTATCCCCGTCACCCGATAGGTGAGCGTGTCGCCCAATACATGAAGGGAGAAAACATCGCCCTCCCGGAGGGCTTCCAGGTCCGAAAAGCCTGGGTTTCCCGCCATGCCGGTATGGGCGGAAAGGACCGTGTGGGTGGTTGCTCCGCCCACTGGAAGGCTGCTCTGGGGCATATGCCCCACGCCCTTGGAAAGGGCTGTGGAACTTACCCCGTGATAGATGGGCAGGGTCACAGAGATGGCCGGTATCTCGATATAGCCCATGGCGTCCACGCCGTCCAGCACCAGCTGCTCGGTGTAGCCGTTTTCCTCCGGCTTCAAGGGGTCGATTTCGCCATTTGCCAACTGCCGGTTCCACTCCACCGCAGAGGCCCGGATGGTGTCCAGCACGTTCTGCTCTGCCGCTACCGCAGCATCATAGCTGCTGCCCACCTCGCTGCGATGGTTGGCGATGTACCAGGACGATACCATCGGATAGGCCACCGCAGTGATGCCTCCAAGCAGCAGCACAGCACAAAGTGCCAGGACAATGATCTGCTTTGCTTTCATATTCTTTCACCTCCAAATAATTCCCATATCCGGGCATGAAAACAGCGCCTACCGGGACATTCCCGATAGGCGCTTTTTGCTATTGCCTTCCTACTTATTGAGCTGTTCCAATTCGCACAGTATCTCTGCAAATACCGTGTCCGCAGACTGTATTCTACCATACTTTATATCGTCTAATGCCAGAGCAAGGTGTGAATAGACTGCCATACTTGCCTCTGGCTCTCCGCTGGTAGGCAAGAAACTCTGCAGATCTTCATATTCGGTATCCATGGCCATTCCTCCGATATTGCAGTCCTGTGATGCAACGAATTTGCCCCTTTGCTGACCAAATCGTTCCGTTCTCTCAGGGGCCATTCATAAAAGTAGCCGGAAGCAATTCGCCTCCGGCTACACACTCTTTAACGCTTCGCACTTGGGACGTGGGTGGCGAAACACCCGCTGCAAGCCTCTCGGCTCAGGATTATTATATGTTTTTTCAGATGAAATTGCAAGGAAAATTTTTGTACTCAAGCACAGCCCGTCCGGTTTCCCGGACGGGCTGCCTGGTTATGGGATATTTTGCTTACTTCTCGTTCTCCTTGCGCTTGGGCAGGAAAGCGATGCACAGCACCAGCGCTGCGGCCACGGCCACCGCACCGACTACGGGCAGCACCAGAGCGCCCCACTCACCGGTGGCAGGCAGGTCAAAGCCCTTGGTGTTGACCACTTCCAGAGGTGCAATGGCGTTGGTGGAACCCACGTCCGCCTCGTCCTCCAGCATGGTCACGGCGTTGCCGTCCACGGTGGCGCTGGCCGTCAGGAAGTTGTGGGCCAGCTGCACCTGGGGGATGTTGGCCAGCTTCAGGTCCAGGCCACCGTCGAAGTTATACCGAGGGTCGTTCTGGAGAACACCCAGGGTATCCTTGCTGTACACATCACAGGGCCGCTGGGCATCGTCCGTGGCCGTGATGACCACAGAGATGGCGTTCTTCAGCAGGGTATAGCCGTTGGCGGTCTCGATCTCGGTCAGGATGTACTCATCATCCTCCACGCCCTTCAAAATGATCTGGCCTTTCTTGCCGTTCCAGGTCACGGGATAGATGGCAGTTGCCTCAGTCTCCTTGTCGGTGTGACCGGTCACATACCAGATACCCTCTGCCTCATTGAGAGCCGCCTGCACATAGTAGCCGTCGGTCTTGTTCTGGACCTTGAACAGCACATGGTCAAAGAGGTCCTGGCTGTCCTTGCCGTCGCTGAATTTCTTGCTCAAATCGATGGCGTAGGTGAAGATATGGCAATCGTCCACCAGGGTATCGTAGTAGCTGTTGCTGCTGCGCCGCCAGGTCAGCACCACCTCGTTGCAGTTGCCGGAATCGCCGTAGACCATGGACTCATCCGAATTCACCTTGGCGGTGTATGTGATCCGCAGGGTGTAGTTGGAGTAACCGGCATACAGAGCACCGTTGGTGTTGTTGGCACCGGTGTTGGCGGTGTTGATCTCGGCCAGGCCGTCGGCGGTCATAGCGATGGTCATGGTGTGGCTCTTGTCGGTGTTCTCGGTCTTGTTGACGGTGAACTTCCCGTCCGCCTCGGTCCACTTGGCCACGGACTTGGTGCAGGCCTTGTCGCTGAAGAATTCCAGGGTCACTTCGCTGGAATAGCTCAGGCCACGGGCCAGTACATCCTGGAAGGTGTACTCGCTGATGTTGGTAGCGGTAGACGTGATGGTGGGCAGGGTAGAAATGATCTGATACTCCACGGTGTCGCCGTCGGAGGCGGTAGCGGTGTGGGCAAAGCCGTCGGTGATGACGTTGGAGGCGTTGTTCTTACCGGTATCAACTTTGGCCTCCCGGACGGTCTTTTCCAGGGTGACGATGCCGGTTTCGTTCTTGGGGTAGATGGTCACGTCGTACAGCCAGTCATGGCCACCAGTGGTCACCTGGTTGCCGGAGCCGTCGGTCATGCCGCCGTCCACGCTGGTCATAGGCAAACTCACGAAGAAGGGGTTGGTGGTAGAAGTGACCATTTCCGGTACTTTTGTCTCCACCAGCAGATACAGGCCCAGAGGCAGATCAGCCACGCTGGACTTGCCGTCCGCATCCGTCTCCGGCATCGCCACGCCGCCCTTGGCCCTGACGTAGGCTTCCAGGGCGTTCTTGGTGGTGGTCGCATTGGTGGCCAAAGCATTCCGCAGAGCGGCGATCAGCACGTCGGACTGATAGTACCAGCTGGTGTTGTCCAGGGCGTTGGCGTTGGCATAGCTGCTGGCACCGTTTTCAAGGCCCAGAGCAGAGAGCATATCCGCACCCAGCACCTTGTCGATCTTGTACAGGACCTCAATGTGGGAATCCGTCCGGCCGTCCTTGGCGCTTTCCGTGAACTGCACGATGTCAGCCACCTTCAGGTAGCTGTACTCTACGCCCTTGATGGCGTAGCCGTTGCTGCTCTGGCCGTTGCCCAGGTCGGAGGTGGCGTTGCCGTTCTTCCGGGCGGCAGCACCCAGCGTGTCATTCACGGCCTGGTCGTACACACCGGTGGACACGTAGCTGTTGTTGGTCCAAATCCCGTCCTTGGCGGCGTTGGTGAAGTCATACTTGTACAGGGTCAGGGATGCGGTTTTCGTGGCGTCGATGGTAGCCTCGGAAATCGTTGCGGCAAAGGCGGCGGGGATACAACCCACGACCAGGACCAGTGCCAGCAGCAGGGCCAGAATACGAGTGGTTTTCATTGTTGTTTTTCCTCCTGATAATAGAATATTGGATTCTTATTTTGCCTTTTGGGTCCGCTTACTTTTTATATCCCTTCTCGACCTCCTTCCGTTTTTCACACCATGCCTGCCCCAGGATGGCGGCGCTCACCAGCACTGCTCCAAGGATGGGGAGCCGTGCCAGGGTATCGCTGCCAGCCTCCGGGAGACTGTAACCGGGGGAGTTGTGGACGGTCAGGGTGATGCTCAGATCCTCCTGGTCCAGCAGCGTGCCCTCCCAGGCGGCTTCCGTCAGCAGCAGATAGCCGCTGGGAGCCTCCACCTCCGTCAGCCGATAGCGGATGGGTCCGTCAGGGTCATCCGGATAGCCGGGGAACAGTCCCTCAAAGGCGGCGATGCCGTCGGCGCCCGTGGTGAGATACCCGTCCGGGTCCAGCACCGTGGACGTTTCACCCAGCACCAGGTGGTCCTCCTCGGTGGTGTAGACGGGTATCCAGCTGACCCCATCGTACCATTCCAGCAGGAACCGTGCGCCCGCCAGAGGATTGCCCATGGGGTCCACCTTGCGGATCTCGATCCGTGCCGGTTTGATGGAGTTGGTAAAAGTAACGCTGCCGGTCTCCCCGGCGGCGATGGTGATGGTTTGGGGGTTCTCGGACAGGCACTCGAACAGGCTGTCCTCCGGGATAAGTTCCTCCACGGTGTAGGTCCCCGGAGCGATATAGCCGGTGATGTCCGTGCCGTCAGGGCCGACTGTGAAGGGGCTGCCAATAATTTCCTTCCCCTCCGAATCGCTGACCTTGAACTGCCAGCCTTCCAGAGGCGGCTCCACGCCGGTCTCCGGGAATTCCTTGATGATTTTGATACGCCCGTTCTGGATGTTGGTGAAGCCCACCGTGGCCGTTTCTCCGGCCACCACCGTCACGGCCTTGCTGTCGCTTTCCAGCGTCCAGTCCGGGTGCTGCCCGTCGTCCAGCTCTTTGACGTAGTAAGTCCCCGGAGCCAGGTAGCCGGAAGTGGCCTTGCCGCTTTCGTCCGTGGTGATGGTCTCCACCAGCTGGGTGCAGGCGGAATCCGAGTAAATACCGAACTGCCAGCCGCCCAGGTCTTTCCCGGTGTTGGTGGTTTTCTGGATGCTGATGCGGCCATTCTGCACATTGGTAAAGGATACCGTTGTGGTGCCGCCTCCGGTGGTGACGGTAACAACCTTCACAGACTGGTCGTAGCTCCACCAGGGATAGGTGCCGCTTTCATCCACCTCCCGGACGTAGTAGGTGCCGGGGGCCAGGTAGCCGGAAGTGGCCTTGCCGGTCGTATCGGTGGTGATGGTCTCTACCAGTTGGGTGCAGGCTGCATCCGAAAATACCTCAAAGGTCCAGCCACCCAAAGAGCCGCCGCTGGAGGTGATCTTTTGCACAGCAATGCGGCCCAGAAGCGTGTTGTTGAAGGACACGGTGGCCGTGCCGCCCTCCGTCACGGTGACGGTTTTCACGGACGGGTCGTAGCCCCACCAGGGGTAGGTCCCGCTCTCGTCCACCTCCCGCACGTAGTAGGTCCCGGCGACCAGGCCGGTGACTTTGGCCTTGCCGTCGGCCCCGGAGGTAGCCGTGGCCACCCGGTTCTTGCAGGCAGAATCGGTGAACACCTCAAATTTCCAGCCGCTCAAAGAGGTGCCGCTGGAGGTATGCTTGGTGATCTCGATGTCGCCGGTGGGGTTCACCGCCAGCAGCTTGAAGTAGCAGGGCACCGGGTCGATGGGATCGTCCAGAATGATGATGAGCTGCTTGTCCGTGCCGTAGTCGGCGCTGGCCAGGATGGTGCAGGAGTCCGTCCCCACCTCCACCTCATGGCCCCGGTTCTTGATGGTCACACCGGCGGAAAGCTGCTTGGCCGCCGCATCCGTGGCCGTGATGTTGAGGGTGTTTCCGGACTTGCTGAACGTCAGGCCCGAAATGGAGGACGTGAAGTTGAAGTCCGCCAGGACGCCGTTGGTGTCCGTGGCGCTGCCCTTGTACAGCCCGGAGGTCCGGTCGTAGGTCAGGGTGATGGTTTGGGCGGAAGTAATAGCGTACTTGGAATCCGTAGCGAAGCTGGGAATAACGCCGTGCTTCCGAATTTTAGCAAGAATCTCATCGTATTTTGCACGAATCGTTCCACTGGTATTGGCATAGAAAGGGGCTGTTCCGTGGCCTCTTGATGTACCATCCACCTTGTAGTACCCGGCTGCCATGTCCCAGATTGCCAGGGCGGTAGCCTTTATTCCTTCGTCCGATGTGTCACCGTTGTTCGGTGCTCCGTAGGTCAGGATTCTGGCAATACCACTCCGGGCTGTACTGTCAATCCATCTGTACCAGCCGCTGGGGTTGTAATTGCCTTCCACGGAATCCTTGAAGCATTGGGTGCAGAATCCAATCCTGCCGTCCGACAGCTCGAAATACACAGCAGAACTGGTGGAGCATTTATCCGACATTCTGCCGTAGTCCTCGTGATACCACCAGAACTCCGTATTCCCAACGTACCAACTGACTTTACTGGATACGGTAATCACTGTGCCGTCCGGCAAAGTCTGTGGGGCCACATCGTTTGCTTGATTTGCAAACGATGTCAGTGCATCTCCTTCTTCCAGTTCCCAGGAAACGATCTCCTCTGGAACGGTAAGGTCTGGGTCCTCCGGCGGCTCCGTAGGTTCCGGGGCCTCCGTAGGGGTCGTGGTCGGTTCTGTTTCTTCGCCGGTATCCGGGGGCGCTGTCGTTTCCGGCGGCTCTGTCCCCGGCGGCGTTGTGGTCTCCACCGGCCCGGTTTCTTCCGGCGGAGCAGTGGATTCGTTGGGCGGGTCCGTGCTGCCGACGATGACTTCCGTGCCCGTGGGTTCCACTTCATCCGCAAAGACTGCGGGAGCGATCCCCACCAGCAGCGTCAGTACCAGCAGCAGCGCCAGCGCCCGCCGAAGGTTGTTCTTCATGGGTTCTCATCCTTTCCGATTGGATTTTTATATGCAAAAAGCCCCGGACTCTTTTGAAGTCCGGGGCTTTCAGCACCAAGATAATATAAAAAAAGCTCAAATCGCAGCGATTTGAACCTAAGCGGGAAATATATGCTTACAGGAGATTAACCATAGAACACATAAAAGTAAACAAAGCCGTTGCTCTCATAGCAGTAACAGCTAAAACCATAAGGATGCGCTTCTCCCATTGCCAGCAACCGAGCATTGTAAGTTCCTCTAACCTGATTACACATACAAGTGTTCAGGAAATCTTGCCCGCCGCCTTCTGCAATCTCTTCCAAGGAATACCAGGAAGCGAACTCATATCCATCGTCCCAGCCAATGCTGGAATCGTAGATCCACCCATAAGCACTGACACCGTAAGCATTTCCGGCTGCCATGGCTTCGTTATAGTCCAGGCTGATCTGCGGTGCTTCGGTGGGAGCCGTGGTTGCCTCCGTAGGTGCCTCGGTAGGTGCGGTAGTCGGTGCCTCCGTGGGGGCCGTGGTCGGTGCAGCAGTGGGCGCCTGAGTCGGTGCCTGGGTCGGTGCGGTGGTTGCGGCAGGCTTCGTCTCCGGCGGCTGGGTGGCAGTCGTAGGCGCAGACGGTGCCGTGGCCTTGCTTCCCGATGGAGCCGTGGTTGCCTTGGTGGTCCCGGCAGGCTGCGTGGGTTTGCTCGTCGCAGCAGGCTTGGTGGCTTTGGTCGCAGCGGACGGCTCTGTCACCGCAGGCTTGCTGATGGCAGGCGTGGAATCAGGCATCTTCGCACACCCCGTCACCAGGCTCAGGCACAGCGCCCCGCCAATGACCAGCTGACTTGCTTTTCTCATTTTCATGTAGGTTTCTCCTTTCAATTTTTCTATAATAAAAGGGGCCGGTGTGACCCGACCCCCAGGTCTGACTGCTCCCGGCAGGTTACTTCTCGGCGTTCGCCAGAAGTTCCTTGTACTTGGGCCATTCCGCTTCCGGAACTTTCAGCAATCGCATGGCCTCTTCTGCAGACGTGTTCATACTCTGCATGAGCGCCCGAATCATATCGAGGCGTTCCGTTTCCCGGCCCTTTTCCATGCCCTGCTGCATACCCTGCTGCATGGCCTCATGCCGTTCTTCCTTTACCAGATTCTCAACTGCTCTGCACATATTCGTCGCTCCCTTCACATTGTCTTTGAAATAATGCACTCGTTCGGCCAAAACGGGGTAGTTCATATCCCTGGCGTCGGTGCAGTGGAAATCGTGCATCAGTTTCCCCAGCGGGGTATCGCTGCGGCACTGAGCGTTTACATAGAGAATATGGGACCCGTCCTCGAAGGGCTTCCCCGTCTCCCGGACATACCGGTTGATGTGATAGATGGGCAAGCCCTCATGCAATACATCCCGCTCGGTGATGAAAATGACATACGTCTCACCGAGAGCGTCGTACCGGTCGCCGGGATTGGTCAAATTCGCATCCAGCAGACTGCTATTGTACCTGGCCCGGTGGGCGTCAGCGCCTTCATCCCTGCGCTGAATTTCTACATTGTATGTACGTCCCGTTTCGTCCACGGCCAGAATATCCAGCCGGATAGACCGGCCTTGCAGATTTTTGATGTCGTGCTGTCCGTGGACCTCCTGCACCATCAAATCGTCCCGCTCCAGGATGATTTGCAACAGCAGGTCCGCACAGGCTTTGTCCTCAAAAACCTTGCTCATGAAGTCGTCATCCAAAAGCCGGAAGCCCCGGATGATCTTCAGATACTTTTCGTTCTTCCGGATAAATTCCTCCGAAAGGCCTTCTATTACAGGTGCGTTCATTCACATTCCTCCTGTGTACTCATACTATACCATACTTTTTCCGTTTTGAAAAGGGTGGTTTTCCCGAAAAATCAGAATAGCGATTTGAGCGAGCATTTTTATTTTCTCCCCTCCAAATGGCCCTTGTAATCCCGCAGCGCCGCCAGGATGGTCTCCTCCATGGCAGCCTCCGCGGTATCAGGCGGGAAGAAGTCCAGCAGCCGGTCCGTGGAGATTTTCAGAATGCGGGGCTTGGCACTGCTCTCCGGGCAAAGGATGGTCCGGATGGCCTCCGGCCCGGTGAGCATCCCGGCAGCGGAGGCTTTCTTCAAGGCCTTGGCCTGAGCGCCGTTGGGGACCTTGGACGTCTCCTGCATAATTGTGAGCAGGTTCTCCTGCTCCCGCTGTGCCAGATAAGACAGGTCCACAGCAGCCGTAAAGCCCGGCTTGCCCTCATCTACCATGTCCATCAAGGGATCAATGAGGTTGTTCAGGCGGATGTATCGCTGGACTTGACGAGCGCTGTCCCCGCAGAGTTCGGCCACCTCCTCGTCGCTCCTCAACTTCGTGCCAATTTGGCACGAAGTCAGGTCCGTCCGCTGTCCCTGCCGTTTCCGGGCTTCCAGAAGCATCTTGTAGCCCCTTGCCTTTTCACTTGGCAGCAGGGTCTCCCGGTGCTGGATGTTGCTTTCTACCAGCAGAATTTCCGCTGCGTCATCGTCCAACTGCTGGACAATGGCCGGAACGGTTTGCAGCCCCACTAGTTTGGCAGCGGCCACCCGGTTATGACCGGCCAGAATCTCCATGCGCCCATCCGGCTTTGTCCGAACGGAAATCGCTTCAATAATGCCGTTCTGCCGGATAGATTCCGCCAGTTTCGTCAGCTGTTCCGGCGTATAAGGCTTGAACGGCTGGTGCTGTCCGTCCGCTCCCTGCCAGGGGTCCAGAATATGTAGTGGCAGCTGCATCAGCTGCATTTTCGGGGCAATGCCAATATCGCCATAGGCACTGGCCCACTCGTCGGCTCTGGATACCATCATTGGGATACCTCCAATCGTTTCATCAATTCCGCCGCTGCGGCGGCGTATTGCGTTGCCTGTTTGCTGTTGCCGCCGATGAGCGGGATGTGCTGCTGGGTGGACCGGGCAGCGGCCACGCCCCGGCTGATCTGGCTCTCCATGGTCAGGTCCGGGTACTGTTCCCGCAATTCCCGGAGGACTCCATCACTGACGCCATTCTTGGCCACCATGGTGGGCAGCAGCCCCACGACCCGCAGTTTTGGATTGGCACCTGTCCGGATGATGTTGATGAGTTCCAGCATATCGGTCAATCCGCCCAGGGCGAATTCCTCGGCCTGGACGGGGATGAGCACATCCGTTGCGGCCAGCAGCACATTGGAGAGCAGCAGGCCCATGGACGGGTTGCAGTCGATGAGCACCACGTCGTAGGCGTTCGGGGGAATAAGAACGGACAGCACGTCGGCTAAAATTCTCTCCCGGAACATGGCCTGGGCCAGCACAGTGTCCGTTTTGGCCAGCTGCAGGGATGCCGGGATGTAGTCCAGGCCGCAAGCAGCCTGGCGGATCACTCCCTCCGTCGGAGGCAGAGGGGCGAAGGCCGCCTTCGCAAAAAGGAAGTCCGTGATGGTGGGCTTTCCATCAGGCCGGTGGCCCAAGTAGGAAGCCAGATTGCACTGGTGGTCAAAGTCCACCAGCAGGACCCGCTTCCCGGCCTGCTGCATGGCAGCGCCCAGGTTCATGGCGGAAGTGGTCTTGCCCACGCCGCCCTTCTGGTTTGCGATTGCTACGATTTTCATGTTTGTTCCTCCTAAATTTTATTGTCCCTCCCGAAAAAAGCCCCGGCAGGGATAGCCTGTCGGGGCTTGTCCGGTGGGGAGCGACCCCATTCGGACAGGGGGAGGAACAATCCGGCTATGCCGGATGTAGCGGCGGTGCGAATCGAACGCACCTAAGGCACCAGCGCCGCCATATTGAAAGCAGCTCCCATAATTGGGAGCCGCTTGTCTAATTGAATTGATTCACCACATTCTGTGTGTTATACCATTCTCCTAGGAGGTGGTTCCATTGAAATTTGGAGAATGGATACCAATGTGGCTTGACATATACAAGCAAGGAACAATTAAGCAAGGCTCATATCGACAACTGAAAAATCTGGAGGCCCTAATCCCGGATGATCTGAAGCAAATGGAAATAGGGGAGATACTGCCGTTGCATTTGCAGCGTTTTATCAGGGATTTTGCGACTAGTGCATCGAAATCCTATATGGACAAGATGCGGGTGTTGCTCCGGGCCTTGTTTGAGGACGCAAAGGATAACGGCTTCTGTGATCGGAACCCTTGCGCCAAGCTGCGCTTTCCCCAAGTCCGTGAAAAACAACGTGAGGCATTTACGCCGTCAGAAGTCCGGCTGATCTCCAACTTTGCGATGGGGTATCAAGACCAGAGGGCTGGTACTGCGATTTTGCTTTTGCTGTTTACAGGGATGCGTAGGGGAGAGCTGCTGGGGCTGAAATGGACAGACATTGACGGGGATGTGATTCACATAAGCCGAGGAGTCTATGTGGAGTATAATCGTCCATGCGTCCAGGAGGGACTGGCAAAAACGGAGGGGTCCATTCGGACTGTCCCGCTCTTACCGGAATTGGGGTATCGTATTCAGACACTGCCAAGATACGGAGAGTATATTTTTGCGACCCGCAATGGGACACTGATGGAGCCACGTAATTTTTCCAGGATGTATGCTTGCTTTTTTCGACATCTCAGGGAGCAGTATCCGGAAGTGCGCTATCTGTCTCCTCATAGCTGCCGGCACACGTTTGCGACATTATCCTTGGAGAGCGGTGCAAGCATCCGGACGGTCCAGCTTATGCTGGGCCATGCGGATATTAAGACAACGGCTCGATACACCCATCCGGATTATTCCTCCATGCAGACTGCGGTTAGGGGAATGCGAGATACGATTTTTTGATATTGGGGCCTTTTTTGACGTGCGCAGGGTCAGCGGTTCGAGTCCGTTATCGTCCACCATGGAAGCATCGAGATTCTTGTCTCGGTGCTTTTTTTACCTCTTTCCGGGAGGGAAATTAGATGGAACAGAAGCTTTCACTGGAAGCGCTGACGTTGGCGGACATTCAGCCCTCGCAATTCTATATTTCCGGGGAAAAGCCCCGGCGGGTGCTGACCTGGTTCGACCCGGCGGACCTGCACAATTTTGAACCCTGCCCGGTGCATGAATTCCAGGGGAAAGCCGTGTTCACCGACGGTCATACCTGGGCCCGTGCGGCCTACCGAGCGGAGGCATTATCTCTGCAACGACGCCTAGTGGTTTCTGCCGAAACGGTTTACCGAAGCGATGGCGCTGATCTATATTCCTCCGGGCCGGTATTTCCCGGAATCTATGATCGAAAGAATGATGCAGGTGTTTGCCTGAAGAAACCCGTACAGACCCGGCGTTCTGGGGACGTTCGTCATTTCTTTAGAGAAAGGCGAATCCTGGATGCGGGAAATAGCGCTATGAAAACGCGCGAATAGATATGACAATTTTGTCCCGGCTCCACCAGACAAGATTCATGCGCAAGGGAAAAACGGGACAAATTGGGATGATCTCTTTGCATTTCGATTCAGAGAGAGCAATTGGGAATTTGTAAAATAGCGGGAAAACACCACTGAATTGGTTGTAGGATCCAGAAAAAATACCTCATTGCGAGGGCTTGCGAAGGAGAAAGCCGATTTTTGTGCAGAAAAACGTATGATGTGTGCATTCTGACGGAAAAATCCGTAAACCGGGCCTGCGAAACCGGTTTACGGACAGAAAAAGCCCCGGATACCGGCGGGTATCCGGGGTGGAGTTTTATGCTTTCCGGGAGAGAATATTGCCGTCCAGAGTGAAGGTCACGACCTCCAGCGGTATGTCTTTTCCGGCGTTGGCCAGGGCGGTCCGCACGGCCCGTTCTAAGCCACCGCAGCAGGGGACCTCCATGCGGGTGACGGTGACGGAACGAATTTCGTTGGACCGGAGAATGGCGGTGAGCTTTTCGGAATAGTCCCCTTCGTCCAGCTTCGGGCAGCCGATCAGTGTGACCTTCCCGGCCATAAAGCCGCTGTGGAAGTTTGCGTAGGCGTAGGCGGAACAATCGGCGGCAACCAGTAAATCGGCGCCCCGGAAATACGGCGCATTTACAGGCACCAGACGGAGCTGACAGGGCCATTGGGCCAGCTGAGAGCCGCCGGATACAGCTGCCGCTGCCGGAGCGGGGTGGAAGCTGTGGAGGGCGTGGCCGGGGCAGCCGCCGGAATGGGCCTTCTGCCGCTTGCTTTCCAGCACGGCGGCTTCATTGTAGGCGGGGGCTTCCCGTTCCACGAAGGAAATGGCATCCACCGGGCAGGCGGGCAGACAGTCGCCCAGGCCGTCGCAGTAGTCCTCCCGCATGAGCTTCGCCTTGCCGTCCACCATGGCGATGGCTCCCTCGTGGCAGGCAGCGGCGCAGAGACCGCAGCCGGTGCATTTTTCTTCATCGATATGAATGATGCGTCGAATCATCGTAAAAACTCCTTGTGTGTGATAAATTCAGCCCAGTTCTTCGGATAATTCCCGAAGATAGGCTTCGCCAAAGTTCAGAATTCCAATGCCAATCAGAACCCTGGGCAGGGCCTCGCAGGGCCCCTTGTTTGCCTTTTCTATGGCCCTATCCAGCAAAGCCAGCTTGATCTCCCGTTCGTTTTCCGGGTCCTGGGCAAGCAAATCCAGGTCAAAATCATCGTTTTTTCCGCAGGGATGGGTACACCGGGCACAGTCTGGGGCCAGTTGGGCCTTCATGGCGTGAATGGCCGGAACCTGACGGTCGCAGGTGTCCGGTTCCCGGCGGCACAGGACCAGCCCGGAGCGCAGGACCTCCCGGACCTGAAGGCTAAGCAGGTGGGGATTTCCGTCCGTCACCCGTGCCAGACCGATGAGCGCCCCCACGAAATGCTCTTGGGCCGGGGTCATTTTTTCGCCCCCCGCTTCTGATTGGCGGCGATTTCCATCATCCGCTCGTACATTTCATCGCCCACACATTTTCGGGCATACTTACACCACTGTACGCAGCTTAAAGAGTCGTTATAGGCAATAAAACCGCATTTCTCGCAGGTCACCTGAGTGTCCGTGGAGAAAATCTCAATAATAGAGCCGCAGTTAGGGCAGATCTTTTCTTCCAACGTGGGCGTCCGGGGCTTGCCCTGGCAGCCTTCCATGATCGTCATGTCCAAGCACCTCCTTGATTTTCTAAGGATATTATACCATACTGAAGCTAATTTGTCTGTTGAAATTTCAACATGGGAGGGAAAATAATGAATAAAAACGAAGAAAAAGTCCTCCTGATCTGTCCGTTATTTGCGGACGTCGGCTCGGAGGACCTGAGTGCCGTGTCGGCCCGTCAGGGTGCACGGCGCATGGATGTGAAGAAGGGGCAGACTGTCCTTCAGCGAGGGAGAACCGGTCCTTTTGTGGGCGTTATTCTGTCCGGGGCGCTGGAGTTGGTCTGCACAGACTCTTTCGGAAAACTGACCGGGGAAAGAGTTGTTTCCGCAAAGAAAAATGTGTTTATCCTCCGGGACGCATCCACCTTGCTTGTTCGCTGATGACCTGGGCCAGCCGGGCGATGAACAATTTGTTGGTGGGACATTCGGAGCCTGTGCCAAAATAGCTGTTCCAGAGAATGGGATTCCGCTCGACCCATGCGTCCTGGATGGCAGAGCGGATGGAGCGTTCCACACTTTTGGAGTTTCCAATGCCCAAAAAACGTGCAATGGACGGATATAACTCCTTGGAGAGGCTCTGCTGGGGATCATGAGCATAAAGGGGGATACCTGTTAAAAGGGCCCGGAACCCGTCCCGTTTGGGGGATAGGCCCAAAACCTGCATGATGTGGCCGGAAATGGCGTCCGGGGTATTCGGGACATCCAGGGAAGCGGTTTGACGGAGCATATTTTTCAGATGCCCCACGATCACCGGAACGCTGCATGGTTTCATGAGCAGGTATCCGACCCCCATATCCGACAGATACCGTCGGACATATCCGCTGGAAAAGCCCGTAATGACCAGAACGCAGGGCGGCAGGTGCTGGATGTGCAGTCGCAGCAGGGAAAGACCGTCCAGCCCGGAAAGGCACAGGTCCAGGACCATCGCATCGAAAGCCATCGAGGAGAGGAACAGCGATGCTTCCGTGGCATCTTCGGCGTAATACACTTCGTATTGCCCCTCCAGAGCGGCCAGTAAGGGCCGCCTGTATTCTTCTTCCGCTTCTACGATGAGGACCTTCCGCATGGTGTTTGCATCCCTTTCACAAAAATATGCAAAAAAGGATACCACAAAACGTGCATAAATTCAATCCGACCCCGGATGGACGCAGAAATGAACTCCCATGAAAACTGCACAACGATTTTAATACACGATATTAAATTCCATAATACGCCGGTGGATAAGAGGAAATATGAAGATTCACCGTGATTTGAATTGATTGTATAAAAGAGCGTTCCGCAGGGGGAGCCCTGCGGAACGCTTTTGTATGGGGTAACGTTTGTTTATTTCTTCCGGGCTTCGTAACGGCCGGTGGCCTTCTGGGGCTTACGGCACAGATAGAGCATTACGCCGAACATCACGAAGCAGACCAGACTGATCTTCCACCCCAGAGTGAAAGCGGTATTGTAATAGGTAAAGGTAACGGTGTGTTCCCCGGCGGACAGGGGAATGGCGATCATGGCCCCGCCGACCAAAGTCACGGCAGCAGGGGAGCCGTCCACGCTGATCTTCCAGTTGCCGTTCTGGGGAACGGAGGTGTAGAGAAGACCATCTCGGTTGCAGGTGATGCTGCCAGACAGCTTCGTGGCCGAGAAGGTGGAGGGGTCATAAGTGGATGCAGAGAGAACATCGTAAGCCTGCCGGAGCATGGCCTCGTCCAGCACGGCGGCCAGCACGGTAATGGAGCCGTTCTTTCCGGCGGTGCAGTCCAGCCGAATCTCTACATTGTCGCCCTTCTGGATCTGGCACACGCTGAGCATCAAGGGCAGGGAATAACTCTTGGAGTAAATCTCTGTGCCGTTGACGCTGACCCGGTAGCTGTTCCGGGCGGACAGGTTCAGATCGATGCAGAGCAGCCCGTCCCGGTCCGGGGAGTAGGTGTAGACCACCGTGCCGTCGCTGCCGGAGCAGGTGTAGGAACTGCTGCCCAGGGAGGACTGGGAGGAAATGACCGCACCGCCCTCGGCGGACACGTTCAACGTTTCACTGCCCAGCACGTTCCAGGCGTTGCCCACCCCGGAGGCGGCGGTCAGCAGCCGGTTCTGGAAGGTGAAGTTGTCCACATTGCTGTTCCAGTCCAGGTCGGAAAGCTCGCTGTTGGCCAGGAAGCCCAGGGGCAGATAGGCGTTGTTTTCCAGCAGGTACACGTCGCCATAATGATGGACCTCCGTGAAGTAATTATTTTCCTTCATGGCTGAGGACCCGCCACGCTCCAGCATATACTTGAGCCCCAGGAACAGGTTGTTGATGGGAGAACTTTCCTCGAAGCAGTAGCGGTTATAGGTATTCTTGGCCCCGTAGCCCAGCCGCTGCATGAATTCCGTCACATGGACGTTGGCGGAACTGGTGAAGGTGGAAATGCCGTTGTAGCCGTTCAAAGCTCCATCGTTCAGGGTCTGGGAGTGGGTGACTTCCGCCCGGTAGAAGGGAGTATTGCTTTCCCGCTCGTCCATGTAGCGAATCATGGAGGCGGCGTAGGTGGTCCCGGTGGGATAGTTGGCAGCATAAGTGGCCGGGAAGCGGACCCCAAAATTTACCACATTCACTGCCACTTCCAGCAGCATCATGCCCAGGAACACCCCGGAAGCGGTGCGGCGGTTGCCGATTTCCCGGAGGAGATACCTTTTCCGCACCTCCGGGTCCTCTTCGGTGGGGGCCGTCTCCTTTTTCAGGAACAGCAGGAACATGACGGTATAGAATACCAGAAACACGCCGTTATAGGCCAGAAACACCGGGTCCGTCCGCTTGTCCGAGCAGGCAAAGAGCAGGGCCGCCATGGCGGTGCTCAGCAGCACCTGCCAGCTCTGGAACTGCCGCCGGAGGGTGTAGGCCCGGTAGGCCTGGACCAGCAGCACGAAGCTGAACAGGAAGCTGAACCGGTAGGGGATCATGTTGGTGAAGTGGAAGCCGTGCCAGATGTAGTCCAGCTGCCGCAGAATAAAGCTGAGCATGAAGAAGATCAGCATCCCCAGGGAGCAGAGCTTTTCCCGCAGCTTGATCTTGGGGCTGGTGAGGCTCAGGCAGGCCAGCATGACCGTGGCCACGCCGCAGTACAGGTTCGGCAGACCCTCCTTGAAGGTGGGTTCCAGGCCGCCGCCCATGTTGCCCGCCACCTGCCGCATGGCATCCAGCAATCCCTTCCAGGTGTTGGAAGATGCGATATTCAGCTTGAAGCCATGGGGGAACTGGTTTACGCTGGACTGAGTTTGCTGCAATGCCGACAGGGCGGGCAGTTCCAGAATGGCGGTCATGCCGATGGCCAGAGCGGAGAACAGGGCCATCCGCAGCAGGTCCTCAAAGAACCGGCTTGCCTTCTTGCAGCAGAGGATCTCATAGACGAAGAAGCACAGCAGCACGAAAATGCAGGTGAAGAAGCCGATGTAATAGTTGGCGAAAATGGACAGGAACAGGGTCAGGGTGTACAGGGCGAAGCGGTTCTGCCGCAGCATCTGCACCATGCCCAGCATCACGAGAGGCAGCAGGGCAAAGGTATCCAGCCACATGACGTTCCACTGATACCCCAGCGCCCAGGCACACAGGCCGTAAAAGCTGCCGAAAAGAATCAGGGAAGCGTCATTTTTCCGGAAAATGGCTTTCAGGAAAATGGCAAAAAAGCAACTGGCAAGCCCTAACTTGATGGGCACCAGCAGGGAGAAATACCCCAGCAGCCACCCCTCCGGCAGCAGCACGCTGACGAGATTCAGCGGCGAGGCCAGATAGTAGGAGATAAGGCCCAGATAGTCCATGCCCAGACCCACGCTCCAGGTGTAGAGCAGTCCGCTGCCGGAGCGGATGGCCTTCCGGAAGGCCACGAAGAAGGGATAATACTGGTGGTACATATCCGAGTAGAGCATGGAATACTGCCCGAAGGGCGCATACCCGCCGATGATCATGACCGTCAGCAGCCCTACAAAGGGCAGGGCAAAGGCAAGGGCCGGGTAATTCCACTTTCGATTCTGTCCGTTCAAACGCATGGCGCTTTTCCCCCAACACTTATTAGATCGTGCAGATAGTATATCACGGCAAGTGCCGGGGGTAAAGGGCCAATGCGAAAAAATGCGGTCCTTAAGAAAAGATTAAATTTTTCATCTGCCTGACTTGACAGAAATGGCTTGGATGTATATAATTCGTGCCATGAGTGAGAAAAAGAGAGGAAGAGGTCCTATGTCGGCACATACGCCGCTTTCACAGGAGAAAAAGAAGAAATTGAAAACGCTGGGCGGTCTGGCGGGGGCGTATCTCCTGCCGGAATTTGTTGCCTTCTGCTTTCTGGAGTTGGGACCGGCGATTTTCGACGGGGCGGGGATGACCCTGTGGCCCATGGCCTTCGGGCTGATGTGGGCGATTTGCTGGACGGCTCTGCTGACCCTGCTGCCCCGGCGGGCCGGGCGCATCGTGTTCGGCATCAGCTACTATATTCTGACCATTTACGCCCTGGTGGAAACGGGCTACTACTTATTATTCGGGGAAATGCTCTGGCTTTCGGATTTCCGCTATGCTTCGGAAGGCTCCGATTATCTGAGCGTCCTGCTGGAATACCCCTGGACCTGGTGGCTTGGGGCGGCGGGCATGATCCTTCTGGGCGTGCTTGTCCTGCGGAAATTCCCGGAATTTTCCAGGAAAAAGCGGGAGAAATACATTGCCTCCGGGGCCTTGGCGGCGGGAATCCTGACGCTTTTCGTTCTTCCTTATGCCGTATTCCTGGGGGACCGGCACATCCGCTTCTCCGGCTCGGATTTTGGTAGGTCCCAGGCATCTCAGGCGGCGTACGAGGATATGTTCAACGCCTACCGGCTCTATCGCATCTGCGGACTTTCCCAGACCGGGGCCAAGGACTTACTGGAAAACCAGATGTTCCCCCGGATGCCCTGGTACACCAACGGCCGGGAGCATACCTGGCAGACTATTGACGAGTATTTTGAGAGCCGCCCGGAACACCTGGCCAACGCCATGACCGGCAAGCTGGCGGGAAAGAACGTGATTCTTGTGCTGATGGAATCCATGGATGACTGGGCCATCGGGGAGAACACCCCGACCATCTGTCGCCTGATGGAGGAAGGCGTGAATTTCACGAACTTCTACACCCCCGGCTACGGCGGTGTTCGGACCTTCAATTCCGAGTTCTGCATGAACACCGGCTCCTTCCTGTCCAGTGCCGGGGGCTATGCCTTCGACTATGTGACCAACGACTTTTCCCAGTCCCTGGCCCACCGGCTCACGGATGCAGGATATTCCGCACTGGAATTTCACTATAATTCCCCGGATTTTTACAGCCGCGGCGTCTTTGCTCCAGCCTTGGGCTATGAGCGCTATGTGTCCTTCGAGGACTATGTGGAGGACGAGGACGATCTGTTCAGCGACACGACGGTGTTTGAAAATGCCGCCCTTTCGGACCTGTTTTTCCGGAAAACGGACCTGCGGTTCAACTTCTATGTGACCCGTTCCGCCCACCTGAGTTATACCTACAATGAAGTCCTCAGCGATTGGGGCCTGAAGCAGTACCCGGAGTATAAGGGCCTCACCGGCAACGAGGAGACCGACTGCATGATGCTGAAAGCCCGGCTGGTGGACGATTTCTTCGCCCGGCTCCTGAAGGAACTGGAACAGCGTGGGGAATTGGAAAACACCGTCATTGTGGGCGTTACGGACCATTACAGCTACGGCATCCAGGACCATGATTTGCTGTTGGAGGTCTCCGGGGTGGACGACGATCTGCTGCTGGAAAAGACTCCCTGCTTCATCTGGAGCGCCGGATTGGAGCATCAGGCGGTGGACAAGACCCTGAACACCTCGGACCTGCTGCCGACCCTGCTGAATCTGCTGGGTGTGGACAGCGAATACAACTATCTGGGCCGGGACGCCTTTGACAGCAGCTATCCGGGCTACGCCGTGTTCCCGGACGGCAGCTGGGTCAGCCAGGGGGTGGCCTATAACGTCACCAACGGCCGGGTGATGGTCCTCAGCGACGATGCGCCCGCCATGGACCGCCAGCGCCGCAAGACCATGAACGAGATTGCTGCTACATTTATCAAAATCAACAACCTGATCCTGGAAGGGGATTACTACCTTTCCCAGGACGAATGATTGAGCGCCGCCGGAGGTCCCGGCGGCGCCTTTTTGGAAGAATCCTGTTGCGTTTTGCGTTTCGTTTGGTATAATAGAGAAAAATGCCGGGTTTCCCGGCCACAGGAGGAAGCATTTATGGATTACATTGCACAGCTTGCCGATTATGGCGTGGCCAAGGGCCTGATCCACGAATCGGACCGGAATTATGCGATCAACGCCCTGCTGGAAGTAATGGGCATGGACGAACCCGGCGAGGACCGGCCTGCCCTGCCGCTGGCGGAATTGTTAAAAGCCCTGACCGACGATGCCGTGGCCCGGGGCCTGTGCCAGGATAACGTGGTGGCCCGGGACCTGTTCGACACGAAGCTCATGGGCAAGCTGACCCCCTTCCCCCACGAGGTCCGCAGCACCTTCCGCCGTCTCTACGGCGAAAGCCCCCGGCGGGCCACGGACTGGTTCTATCAGCTGAGCTTGAACACCAATTACATCCGGGCGGACCGCATTGCCCGGGACGTGAAGTGGGTCTACGAGAGCGACTACGGCCCCCTGGACATTACCATTAACCTGTCCAAGCCGGAAAAGGACCCCAAGGCCATCGCCGCTGCCAAGCTGGCCCCCCAGTCCGGCTATCCAAAGTGTCAGCTTTGCGCTGAGAACGAGGGTTACGCCGGTCGCATGAACCATCCCGCCAGGCAGAACCACCGCATCATCCCCATTACCATCAACAATACCCCCTGGTTCCTGCAATACTCTCCCTACGTCTATTATAATGAGCATTGCATTGCCTTCAATTCCAGGCACACTCCCATGAAGATCGAGCGGGCGACCTTTGAGAAGCTGCTGAGCTTTGTGGACCAGTTCCCCCATTATTTTGTTGGCTCCAATGCGGACCTGCCCATTGTGGGCGGCTCTATTTTGAGCCACGACCATTTCCAGGGCGGCCATTATGCCTTTGCTATGGAGAAGGCCCCGGTGGAGACTGTGGTCCGGTTCACGGGCTTCGAGGATGTGCAGGCGGGCATCGTCAAGTGGCCCATGAGTGTGCTGCGGCTCCGCTGCGCCGATTCGGTCCGTCTGGTGGAGTTGGCGGACAAAATTCTGAAAGCCTGGCGGGGATACACCGACGAAAGCGCCTTCATTTTTGCCGAGACCGACGGCACCCCCCACAATACCATCACCCCCATCGCCCGGCGGAAGGGGGAGGACTTCGAACTGGACCTGGTGCTGCGGAACAACATCACCACGGCGGAGCATCCCCTGGGCGTGTACCATCCCCACGCCAAGCTGCACCATATCAAGAAAGAGAACATCGGCCTCATCGAAGTCATGGGCCTTGCGGTGCTGCCCGCCCGGCTGAAAAGCGAACTGGCAGGACTGGAAACGGCCATTCTGGAAAACCGGGACATTTCCAAGGACGAAGTTCTGGGCAAGCACGCTGAATGGGTTGCGGAACTCAAGACCCGGCATACCTTCACGGCAGAGAACGTTACGGACATTCTTCGGCAGGAGGTGGGCGCCGTGTTTGCCCAGGTTCTGGAGGACGCAGGCGTTTATAAGCGGGACGAAGCCGGAAAGGCGGCGTTCCTGCGGTTTGTGGACAGCGTGAACGGAGGAAAAGCATGAGCCAGGAAAAGCCGAAGGTCAAAAATCCCAATGCCATGCTGGGCCTAGAAGGACTGGCCATTTTCATGGTGCTCTATATGTACTACCAGCTGCTGCGGGACTATTTTTCCGGCATGGAGGACGGTCCCAGCCTGACGGTGGTTATCGTGGGCGGCATCATTCTGGTGGGCGGCTCGATTTTCGTGGGCATCCGGGCCATCCGCCTTTACCGCCAGACCAAGCAGCGGGAGAAGGAAGAAAAGGCAGCCCTGGAAGCCGCCCAGAATGAAGAAAGCGAATCTGCTGAGGAAAGCAAATAAAAACATCCCCACAGGGTCAAGAAACGGCTCTGTGGGGATGCTTTCTGTGTTTTACACGTTGAACAGGAAATTGATAATATCTCCGTCTTGAACCACGTAGTCCTTGCCCTCGGTGCGCTGGAGGCCCTTGGCCCGAACGGCGGCGTAGTCGAAGTCGCAGTTCTTCAGATCGTCGTAGCCGATGACCTGGGCCCGGATGAAGCCCCGCTCGAAGTCGCTGTGGATCTTACCGGCGGCCTGGGGAGCCTTGGTGCCGCGCTTGATGGTCCAGGCACGGCATTCCTTCTTGCCGTCGGTCAGGAAGGAGATGAGGCCCAGCAGGGCGTAGCTGGCGGTGATGAGCCGATCCAGACCGGAGCAGGTCAGACCCAGGTCCTCCATGAACATGGCCCGGTCCTCGGCGTCCATCTCGGAAAGGTCCTCCTCGGTCTTGGCACAGATGGGGATGACCTGGGCCCCCTCGGCGTCCGCACGGGCCTTCACCTGCTGATAGTATTGGTTGTGCTCCGGATCGGCCACACCGTCGTCGTCCATATTGCAGGCGTAAATAATGGGCTTTCCGGACAGCAGACCCATTTCCCGCAGGGCCAGGGCCTGTTCTTCGTTGCCCTCGTCCACGGGGAAGGTCCGGGCGCTTTTGCCCTGACCCAGATGCTCCACCAGCGGCTCCAGCCATTCGCACTCGGCCTTTGCGGCTTTGTTGCCGGTCTTGGCGGCCTTGGAGAGCCGGTTCAGCCGGTTCTGGGCCAACTCCAGATCGGAGAGGATCAACTCCATGTCGATGGTCTCAATGTCCCCGTCCGGGTCCACGGCCACGGGCTTGGTGGCGTCCTCCACCACATGGATGATGTTGTCGTCGTCAAAGCAGCGGACCACATGGACGATGGCGTCGCACTCCCGGATGTTGCCCAGGAACTTGTTGCCCAGGCCTGCGCCCTCACTGGCACCTTTCACCAGACCGGCAATGTCCACGAATTCCACCACGGCGGGGGTCTTTTTGTTGGTCTCCCACAGCTCGGCCAGCTTGTCCAGCCGGGCGTCCGGCACGGCCACGATGCCCGTGTTGGGGTCGATGGTGCAGAAGGGGTAGTTGGCCGCCTGTGCGTTGCCGGTGCCGGTAATGGCGTTGAACAGAGTGGACTTGCCCACATTGGGCAGTCCCACGATACCTAATTTCATTCTTCCTTACATCTCCTTGATTTATGGGGTGTTTCCATGCGCTGTACGCCATTTCTACGCCATTTTGCACAGCGGAAATGCAAAGCAGGGCACGGAATCACGGTATTCTTTTATTTTCTTCAAACTGACGGACTGCCCTTTCCAGAGCGTCATCAGTGACATGAACATAGGTGTCCATCGTGGTCTTGATGCTTGCGTGTCCCAATAGCTTTTGGAGGACCTTGGGAGGCATACCGCCCTCAATGGCTCTGGTGGCGTAAGTATGGCGTAGGGCGTGCATTGAGAACGGCGTTATCCCGCAGCGACGGCAGATTTTGTAGATGTTCGTATCATAGGAACTGTTCTTGATGGGCCTGCCGGTCCTCTTGTTGATAAAAACCAAATCACGCATCACGAGTGAAGTGGTTCGTCCGGTCCTTCGGTCGAGATAGGGGAGGGCTTCAGGCAGAGCGGGGTCAACCTTACGGGCAAGCCGCTGCTGATACAACTCTTCAAGAATTTGATAGGCGCTGCCAGTCAATGGAATGATTCGGTAGCTGCTGGCGGTTTTCGGCGGGCCAGCCCTCCACTCCTGCTGCTTGTACCGGAACTCCATCGTCCTGCTGATTGTAAGCGTCCGCTTGTCCCAGTCAATGGCATCCCAAGTCAGCCCAATCAATTCACCGGTGCGAAGTCCCGTCTCCAACACAAGTGCATATTGAAAATAATCGGATGTGTCTTTTGCAGCATTGAGAAATTGCTGTGTTTCCTTGACGGTCAGGAAGCGGATGGCTTTTGCTTCTTTTACAGGCTTATGATAGCGGACGCCGTCCATTGGGTGCTTGCGTATCACGTCATTCATCACAGCGGCACGGAACATGGTACCCATGGCGATGTATGCCTGCCGAATGGTTGACCCGGCGTAACGGTCATACATTTGATGGAAAACCTCTTTGCAGTGCATGGGTTTTACGTCTGTAATTCGCATGGAGCCAATCACGGGGCGAATGTTCTTTTCATATCGCTCATGGTAGTTGCGGCGTGTGTTCGGAGCCAAATCCGCCACGATTTTTGTCATCCAATGCTCAAACCATTGGTCCACCGTTATGTCCGAAGATACTTGAAAAGCATTATGGGCATCTTGGTATTTGGCGTCCGCAAGCCAGTTCCGGGCTTCGGGGAGCGTGTCAAAGTATTTTTCAACTCGTTTGCCGCTTTTGGTAACGAACCGGGCGGAATATTGCTTATCTTTTCTCTGTGATAATCCGGTCCCGCATTCACGGCCTCTTAGGCCTTTTCCCATTTTTACTCCTTTTCAGAAGTTGAGGAAAAAGAAAGTCGTTCCATTTCATTATAGCACATCTTCTCTTTTTCCTCAACTGTTTTTTATCAGCCGGTCAGATAAGGTCAGATTGTGAGTTGCCGACTGAGGTATTCTTCAAATTCTTTCCGCTTTACAAGCCGTCGTGTCCCGATAAAGAGGACAAAGGGGCAGTTCGGCTGACGAAGCATACGGTCGATTTTATTCAGTCCGATATTGGTGTAGGCCGCAGCTTCTTTGATGGTCAGCGTTACTTTTTGTGGAATTGGAACCTTTTCTTCCGTGGTCATCATATCGTTAGAATTCAACATAGGAGTCCTCCTCATTGTTTATAGAATCTGATTCTTCCGGGGTGGTATCTAGCTGAACCGGAGAGGGCGGGAGGAATGGAGGTAATGGAGGTGTTTTCTCATTATGTAATGAGATATACGACCCTCTGGATTTACTGTCTCGCTCAAAGGTAATACCCAAGGATGCCAGATTGCTTTTCATGGAGTTGAGCCGTCGGGACAGTGTATTCGCCTGCTTCGGAAATCCGTGACTGTGGGTATCGATTCCGCAGTTCGGTGCGAAGCTGCACAATTCCCTGTATAACTCGGAAGAAAAACCGGACCAATCTGTTTTATCCTGCATAAAGGCAACGACCAACGTGGCAACAATGTCCGCATCAATGGCTTCCTGATTTCGGCTGGTGTAGTTCTCGTCCAACTCGTCCAGAAAACATTCTCCGGATTTGCCCAGTACCTCAGCGACCGCATACCCAAGTCTTGCAAAGTCGGCCATGCGGGGAAGGGTATCCAGCTTGACGCTGGGGAGAAGTTCCATTGCTTTTGAAAGCGTGTCAAAAATGCTGCCCAAGATAAGGGGACGTTCTGATTCAAAGGCAGAATAAACTGCCTGTAATTCCTTGCGCTCTGTATCGGGTACTCGGCTCAGCTCAAAAAGGAGGGAGCGGTCAAGCAAATCAGAACGTCTGGCCACATTGTTGATTCCATTTAGGGCAAAGCATCTGCAAAATGTCAGGATACGGTCTTCGTCATCGGTATATAATTTCCGCTGCTGGACAGCCGTACCGGTGATAGAACGGCACAGGGTATCACTCTGTTCGGAATTGAGGGAAGATACATTGTCAAAGGGCAGGAACCAATGAGATTGCAGGCTAATCAGCAAAGAACGGAAGTCCGTGTTCAGCGTAAGGGATTCATAGGCCGATGGGTCGATCAGCCGTTTCAGCAACACACAGGCCGTACTTTTGGCAGCGCCTTTTTCTCCATAGAATACCGGCATGGGATGCGGAAATCCAGTCGCAAAGCATGATATCAACCAGCATTGAAATAACAGCTGATGCCGCCTCACATTGATAAATTCAAAGATTTTCTCCATCCGGCCACCTTGTTTCGGAAGAACTTGCGGCTTCTGATGGGTATAACGCCGGAACAAAATTGGCGGGTCATTTACAATAGACCACCCGGAAGCGGATACCTTTACTGCCCGGCATTCTTCATCACTCAGGTCATACCAATAATCGGAATCATGACTTCCAACCCTTTCATAAAGGGGGATGCGCTCGACCTTTCCAAACATGGTCTTGGCTTCCAAAGCATTGACCGTCTGGGTCAGACTGTCTGGCTTGATGGGCTTCCCGTTCTTTGAGTAGAACAGATTCTGTGCCCACAGCGCAAACCGCTTGCTGGCAAGCTGAACCGTTTGGTGATGCTCTTGTACCGGGACATGGGCGTAGACAGTGTTCGTATCGTCCAGAAAGAATTTGGTGTCGGTATCAGAAATGAGTTTCAGCAGGATTTCAGCTTGCGTGCTTTTCTCCGATACGGCTGACGATTCATCAGGAAGCGGGGCTTCTTTGCTGTCTACTTCCATAGGCGCAATGGAATCCAGTTCTTCCATTTTATGGCCGTCTTTGAGCCAGTCATAAATATCATATTTTTTGCGTGGAGCATCCAGCGGAATGATTTTCGAGTTCGGAATATTCTGGGCGATTCTCTTTGCATACGCCATTCCGGGTTTATCGTTGTCCGGGATGATAATGACCTCTTTACCCTGAAAATAAGCAGTGTAGTGAGGATACCATCTTGAATTTGCACCTGTATCCAGTGTTGTGGCGCAGAAACCTTGATTTATAACGGCATCGGCACATTTTTCCCCTTCGACAAAGTAAATGCGGCTTGCGGCGCACACAGTCGGAAGATTATAAGGAACGTGCAAAGTACCATCTTTGAAACCCTTGGCACCGTCAGGCATATAAAAGCAAAAGAATTTTGAGCCATCGGCTTTGTCAAATCTCTTCTTTTTATAGCAGATGGAACCGTCAGCGTTCCGATACTGGTATTCCTGCTCTGAGGTACGGGTGCAGGATCTTTCTTCCGTGAATAAGTCAGAGGGTTTCAGACCAACACGGGACAGAATATCCTCCGTGGAGCAGCCTGCATGGTCGTGAAGCAGGATTTTCTTCCCGTCTTCCGAAAGAGAAATGGATAGGCTGGGATGCTTGTCATCATGGGCGGGGCATCGGGTTTGATAACCGTTTTTTACTTTCTTAGGTTTATCAAAATACGATAGGAACTCATCAAATTCCATTTTCCTTCTCCTTTTCTTGTTGCATTCTCCTACCGTATCCAATATAATATAGAGGTCGGTAGGGCGCTGCGGTGTGCTTGACCGTGTTCTCCCGTCCGGGTGTTGGCGCACCCGGGCGGTTTTCTTTTGTCATCATGTTTTCACCTTCCTTGTTTTGAAATTTCATCCGGATTTGGATGATGGGCATATTTTAAGCCCTATTGTTCGAAAAATCCAGCCCATCTTTTGTGAATAACGAAACACTATAATTTGTGAAAAAATATAGTTGCAATTTTCGAATGCGAGAAGTATAATAGCGTAAATTCTTCATATAGGAAGAGGTGTTTCGACGTGGGAGAAAATCAGAGGATGCTAGAGGCATTTGGACGAAATGTGCGAAAAAAGCGGCAAGAAAAGAATATCTCTCAACAACAGCTTTCGGAGGATTTAGGCTCTGCACCATCAACTATTTCGGAGTATGAACGAGCAAAAAGAGTCCCAAGTTTGGATGTGGCCCTTTCTTGGGCAATTAAAATGGATTCGTCCATAGATGAACTTTGCGAATTCTACAGCGATAAAAGCAATAAGGACAGAGTTGAGCGTAATCCCTTAGCTTCGCTGATTGCTGTCATTGACTTCTTCCGGTTGACGATTCAAAAGGTCGATAGTGAAAGTGTGACCTTGACATTTGGTGAATCAGCCCCTGATTATTGTGCAAAGGACGTTGCAGAGTTTTTTAGTCAATATCAGATATATCAAGGTTTCCATAATGAAAATAATGGAAATCCAGATAGAACGTCTATGGTGGATGCTCTTTTGAATTGCATTAAAGAGACGTTCCATGACTTGCCGGCCATGCCAGACTATCGCAATACTCCGGTATCCAACGAGGAACAAGAATCCACCCAACAAGAGGAAACAAAAGATTAAAACCTCCATTACCTTCATAGCACCATATAGCAAAACCCCGCCATTGAAATACATCAATGGCGGGGTCACTTTTTTATTCTGAATCAAAGGCACGAGACGACTGAATCTGTATCAACGGGGAACTTCGCGCTGTCGGGCAGAAAATCCAAAAGCTTATATACATCATTCCCGATAACGAATTGCAATGTACCTTCCGGAGACTCCTCTGCAACGATCGTATTTCCCCGCAGCTGGGTTATGGTAGAAAGCAGCTGGCACACTTGGTTGGGGGTAAGGGTATATTTACCGTCCAGAACGGACGATGAGGCGTAGACGGTTCGGCGAAGTTTTTTCATATTCAATGCTCCTTGTAGCTAAGTGATGAGAAGCAGACAATCCCCATTTCGGTTAAATGGTATCCGCGCAATCCATACACAGAAAAGTTTTCTGCGGATTTCCTACCTGGATGCGTGTCCTTGTTCCCTCAAAAATATACAAGGTTCAAATCCCGGAATTCGGCTCTTTTTGTTCTTTCGGGTTCTTACGGTGTTTTATCGCTGCGGGGGTTCTTATATGGCCGTCTCAAAATCATTCCGTTTGCACCAAAGCACAAGGCGCACAGCGGCGGTTATTCCTCGGAAACGCCAAGCAGGATATGGACAGCCTGCCGGACATCCTCTTTTTCACGATAGGCTTTCAGGACTTTCCGCTCCTGCTCGGTCAATTCGTCACCGGTGACTTGAATCCCCAACAGAAGACTGGGGGACACATCCAGTGCCACGCAGATGGCAGCCAGAATATCTGCATCCGGGCGGTTCAATCCCTGCTCCCAATTCGACACCCGGCTGTTGCTGACACCGATTTTTTCGGCAAGCTGTTTTTGACTGAGGTTATTTTCTTCCCGGTACTTCCGAATCCGGCTTCCGATTTCGTATCTCATTCGCATTGTCACCGCCTTTTTATCTATTATACGGTTTGAGACTGGAAATAGCAATCAAAAAATCAAGAAAATCTTGAAATCTATCTTGATTTTACAGAATCACTGTGCTAATATAAATACGAATCAAGATTTTCTGTAATTCGAGGTGCTGACGGTGCGAGTTTATGAAAAAGTTCGGGCGTACATAGATGAAATGGGCTATAAGCAGGTCACGATAGCAGAAAAGGCGGGGATTCCAAAAGCGACCTTCAACGCTATTCTGAACGGAAAGCGGACGCTGTATGCGGATGACCTGAAAGCGATTTGTTTGGCCCTGAATGTCAGCCCGGAACTTTTTATAGATATGGCGGATTCCTGCGAAATGCACGAATAACGGCGCACCTGTTCTTAGTCTCTGAAAAGGGAAACCGTAAGACATAAACAGAAAACATTTTTGGAGGTATCGAAATGGCATTTGATTTTAAGAAAGCGTTCAACTCACAGGTAAAGGTAGCCAATAAGCTGAACCAGGGGCTGAACAAAATCATTGGCAAGGATGTCTTTGGTGAAGTGAAGGAACTGGAAGACCCCCGTGAATTTGCTCCTTACGAGAGTTTCCCTGAATACACGGAACTTGAGCCGGTAGACTGGCCCTTGCTGGAGGGTGAACGGCGGGAATTCAATTTTGCGGGTAACACCATTTCTTTCCCAAAGGAATTGGACACCTGTATGCGGTATCGCAAGTATTTTAAGAAAGCGGCCGAATTCTATGCGGCTCGCTTTGCATTCAAATATCAGCACTGTGTAGAGGATTTTGACACGCTGGTACACTATTTCACCGACATGTATGGTGAGGGCTTCCGCCCAATGTGTACCCGTGCTTACAGTCTGCTTCTTCCGCTGGGTGTCTATTCCGCCAATCTGGAATCATTTGCCCAGAAGCACGCCGCTACATATCATGCCGCAATCGATTCTTATGAAATCATGGCCGGTATCGAAATCAATAGGAACGCTGCTGCCGAAAACCTTGGCAATCAGGTTGGCAACTCCATTCAGATGCAGGGCGGCGGGTTTGGCCTGAAAGGTGCAATGAAGGGCGTCGCTAAAGCAGAAGCTTTTAATTTCGGCATGGGCATGATCGGAAAGTTTGTTGCCCAGCAGAGCAAGATGACAAAGGCCGAAAAAGAGGACACCTATCGCAAGTTTAAGCAGGATGTCTTTTTCAAGGAAGTGCAGCGTGACTATGAGAACACGTTCTACACAGTGATTCAGACCCTGTCCGAAAATGGCATCATCGGGAATATTACGACGATGATTTCGCCTGAAATGCGGACGACTCTGACCAATTTGCAGAACCCGATGTTCCCGAAAGACAAGCTGGCACCAGTTCTTGCCCAGCTGATTTCTACAAATCCCTTCTGCACGGAAACGATGGGGGTACTGAAAACCCGGTTCGGTACTGACGAGGATGCGGCAAAGCTGCTGGACTATTTTGCTGAGCCGTAAGGACGGACTGCCTGCACGGAGCATATCAATGAGGGAAAGTACAATGAGAGAACAAGAACTGGAAGTCGTCAAGACGGCATACTTTTTGGAGGACCAAATCGTCCACCAGACACAAGAATTGCAGCGAGTGAATGGGGATAAGCCTGCCCGTCCCGCTCAACCGAGAGAACCGCATTTGGAAAAGCACTCCGCACAGAAGATTCCCTACCCGGAAATCAAGCCGGCGGTCGATTTGCCGAAGCCTGTGCGGTGGAAGCTATGGATGAAAGTTTCTTTGGGGGGATTGGCTTTAACGATTATTGCATCGTGGCCGGGGTGGATTTTTCTGGTTACGTTGGGCATTATAGTTTTTCTGGTGGCTCCCGTATATGGAGCGGTCGTGTATTTTAAGGACAATGCAGCCCATAAACAGGCTGTTGCGAACCTGACGGCCCAGCGAACGGAAGAAATCCGAAATTCCCCGGAGTATATCCAGAAATGCCGGGAAATCGATGAACAGAATCAGCAGAATCAGGCCCAATTCGACAAGGAACTGCATGAAAAATACCTTCGCCGTTATGAGCAATACAAGGCGGACATGAAGAGCTACGAGCAAGACGTTGTTGTCTACAATGAGGAAACATATCCCCAGTGGAAGGAGGAAGAACAGGCTATCGAAACAGCGCTGAGCGATACCAAGGCGGCACTGAAAGAGGTGTATGGCCGGAATGTGCTTCCTGCACAGTATAGAAACCGGGCAGCGGTGCTTTATCTGGCTGTGTTCATGGGGACATCCGATTTTGACCTCAAGTATGCAATTGAGCGGTATGATACCTCGGTCATGCTGACGGCACAGCGGGAGCAGATAGACCTTGCGAGAGCGCAGGTCGCCTTGGCCAATGAAGCAATTCAGAATCAGGAGTACGCAAACTGGCTGAATGAGCAGACCCTGAATATGGCAGAACAGGGCAATGAGATTTTGAAGAGCATCGACAACTGGCAGAAGGCTGACATTGCCATTCGGGAATACCGCAGATTCAAGGCCAGAAGGGCTGCAAAGAAGGCAAGTAAATAACCATCACCACCATAAAAGCAAACATCTCTTTTTGCTTATAGAAATTTCACACGCAAAACAGCCGTGATTCTATCCAATCATGGCTGTTTTCTATAAACGAAACAGTTGACTTCTTTTCGTTTATATCTTAAAATATTTCCATCATAAATATAGGATGGTAGGCGGAATGATTTACGGCTATGCACGATGCTCCACGAACGAGAAAGAGCAGGATATAAACAGGCAGGTGCGGGAACTGAAACAGCAGGGAGCTACCGACAAAACCATCTATCTGGAATACGAGAGCGGCATGAAAACCAACCGGGCAGAGCTGGCGAAGTTGCTGGATGTTGTAAAGCCCGGAGACAGTATTCTGGCAACGGAGGTCAGCCGCATTACCCGCAGCACCAAGCAGCTTTGCGACATTATCGAACTGGCCAAGGATAGAAAAATCAAGCTGGTTCTGGGCAGCTTTGTTGTGGACTGTACGAAAGAACTTGACCCCATGACAGAGGGAATGCTCAAGATGATGGGCGTGTTCAGCGAACTGGAACGAAACATGATAAGTCAGCGGGTAAAAAGTGGCATGGAGAATGCCAAGGCAAAAGGAAAAACCATTGGCCGCCCTGCCGTCACCGCCGATACCATCCCGGCTATCTTCTACAAGCACTACCCGAAATATAAAAAGGGGGAAATCAACAAAGCGGAGTTTTCAAGGCTGTGCGACCTCTCTTATCCGACGATTTACAAATACTTACGCATTGTCGAACAATAATTCTTACGATAAAAACAGTCACCCTATGCCGTTCGGTATAGGGTGACAATGTTTGTGTGGATGTGAAACCGTGTTACGCCATTTTCTACGCCATATTGGCAGAGAGGTATATGCCTGTATGGGCTTCCTTATAATGGCTCAAACGCCTGAGAAACTGGGATTATGGCGGTGCATTGCAGGAAATAGAAGAACATTTCGATATGAAAACCGGCACCCAATTTCGATACCTAATTTCATTCTTACATCTCCTTATATCTTGGCGGCGGGGCCGCCGGGCTCTTTTCGGCGGGGCCAAAAAGAGAAATATTCGCTTCGCATACTATATCATATTTTTCCCGGCCGCTCAAGACCTTTTTCGGCCCGGCGGCGAAAATGTTCCTTTTTGGAGAACTGCGGAAAAATCGTAGGGCTTTCCTGAAGGAGAAACGGGAAACATCCCTTGACTTACCGCCCATTCTTCTGTAAAATAGCCGGGAGAGAACGAGAAAACGGAGAAACAACATGAAGTACATCAAGCAATTTTCCATTATTTTGCTCATTTCCTTCCTGGGGGAGGCGCTGCACGCCCTGCTGCCGCTGCCCATTCCCGCCAGCATTTACGGCATCGTGCTGCTGTTTGCGGCACTGGTTCTGAAAATCATCCCGGTCAGCGCTGTAAAGGATGTGAGCACATTTCTGCTGGAGATCATGCCCATGCTGTTCATTCCCGCTGCGGCGGGGCTGCTGGAGGCCTGGGGCATTCTGAAGCCCAACCTGGCGGCCTACATCGTTATTACGCTGGTGGCGACTGTTGCGGTCATGGTGGTATCGGGCTTAGTGACCCAGTTTCTTGTGAGAAAGGGGAAGAAAAATGGGTGAGATGCTGGTAAATTCCGCTTTTTTCGGGGCGCTGCTGACCATTGGCAGTTACCTGACCGGCCTGTGGATCAAGAAGAAATTCAAAAAGGCCTTTTTGAATCCGCTGCTTATTTCCATTCTTCTGACCGTGGGACTGCTGCTCCTGCTCCGGGTGGACTATCCCACCTACGAAGCCGGGGCGAAGTATGTCAGCTACCTGCTGACTCCCGCCACGGTCTGCCTGGCCGTGCCGCTGTATGAGCAGTTTCAGCTGCTGAAAAAGAACGCTAAAGCGGTGCTTCTGGGGATTTTCTCCGGCGTTCTGACCAGCCTGGGGAGCATTTTTCTCCTGTCCCGGCTGTTCCGGCTGGACCACGCCACCTATGTGACCCTGCTGCCGAAATCCATCACCACCGCCATCGGCGTGGGTGTGGCGGAGGAGTTGGGAGGCTACGTGAGCCTGACCGTGGCGGTCATCCTCATTACCGGGGTGCTGGGGAATATGATCGCCGAGGGACTGTGCAAGCTGTTCCGCATTACGGACCCCATTGCCCGTGGGGTCGCCATCGGCACCAGTTCCCACGCCATCGGCACCGCCAAGGCCATGGAATTAGGGGAAGTGGAGGGCGCCATGAGCAGCCTGTCCATCGTGGTCTCCGGAATGTTGACGGTGCTTGGAGCCGCCGTTTTTGCGAGATTCTTATAAAAAACTGCGGAGGGGGTTCCTCCGCAGTTTTTATAACGCCCGTTCCATGCCGATCTCGTCCTCAAAATCTTTTCCGTTCCGCCGAAAACCGCATTTTTCGTAGAATCCAATGGGGCAGGCGGGGCCTTCCACGCAGCACATGGTCACTTTTGGGTATTTCCCCTCCTGACGCATCCGGTCCAGAATGGCTTCCAGAGCCTCCGTGCCGTAGCCTTGTCCCTGGTAACGCTGGTCGATGAAGAATTGGAAAAGGTAATAGGAGTCGGTTTTGGCGTCGTCTATCCAAAGGGCCATGCCGATGGGCGTTTCCCCGTCCATCAGGAAGAACGCCTGGGGGCGGTCTGCCCGGTAGATATAGGCCCAGGCCAGAATCTTCGTCTTGTCGGCGACACTGGTTTTCTGGTTCTCCCGGACGGACAGGGAACAGCGCCAGTTTTTCGGGGTCACTTCCGCAAATTGGATCATAATTACCCTTCTTTCTGCCCTTTTACGCCCAGTATAACAGAAAACGCTGGAAAGTCAACGGTTTTGCGGAAACCGTCCTTGACAAAAGAGGGCGGGTATGATAAGATAAACGGCGGTTAGTGACCGCTAACAATGGGCGGTCGATTTCTTTTGCACATCTGTTAGTGAAAACTAACATAAGACGGAGGAACCCATCCATGATGATCAACAAACGACTGATCGGAACGGTCAGCGAAAGCAAAAAATTCATCGCCGGGAACGTGGCGTTCCAATGGCTGTCCCTGCTTGCCAACATGGCCTTGATGACGGCGGTGACGGCGCTGCTGGCGGGGCTGCTGGGCGGCACGGCCGGGAAGGAAGAACTGCTGCGGACCCTGCTTCTGGCTCTGTGCGCCATGGCCATTCGTTTCGGCTGCACCCTGGGGGCCAGCCGCATGAGTTACCTTTCTTCCAAGACGGTGAAGCGGGTGCTGCGGGAAAAAATCTACCGAAAGCTCCTGCGGCTTGGAAGCAGCTACGCCCAGCAGGTGCCCACTTCCGAGGTGGTGCAGGTGGCCGTGGAAGGCGTGGACCAGCTGGAGACTTACTTCGGGGCATATCTGCCCCAGTTTTTCTATGCCATGCTGGCACCCCTGACCCTGTTCGTGTATCTGTGCTTTGTGAATGTGCCTTCGGCTATTGTGCTGCTTGTATGCGTGCCGCTGATCCCCGTGGCCATTGCGGCGGTGCAGACCTGGGCGAAAAAGCTGCTGAGCAAATATTGGGGCCAGTACACGGCCCTGGGCGACACATTCCTGGAAAATTTGCAGGGCCTGACCACCCTGAAAATCTATCAGGCTGACGAGTTCAAGCAGCAGGAAATGAACGAACAGGCGGAGCGGTTCCGGAAGATCACCATGAAGGTCCTGACCATGCAGCTGAACTCCATCACCATCATGGACCTGATCGCCTACGGCGGAGCGGCCCTGGGCGTAGTCTTATCCACGACCCAGTTCGCTGCGGGAAAAGTGGACCTGGCGGGCTGTCTCTTAATTATTCTCCTCAGTGCGGACTTTTTCATCCCCATGCGGCAGCTGGGGTCCTTCTTCCACATCGCCATGAACGGCATGGCCGCCAGCGACAAGATTTTCCGTCTGCTGGACCTGTCGGAGGCGGAAGCGGGTACGGAGGACTTCCCCGTGGGCAAAGAAATCCGCATGGAGGAAGTGCATTTTGCCTATGAAGCGGACCGGGAAATTCTCCACGGCGTCACCATGGGCTTCCCGTCAGGGTCCTTCACGGCCATCGTGGGTGAGTCCGGAAGCGGCAAGTCCACCATCGGCGGTATTCTCATGGGCCGGAACCGGGGCTATACCGGCAAGGTCCTGGTAGGGGAGACCCCCTTGGAGCGCATCCGTGAGGAAAGTTTGCTGAAAAACGTCACTTATGTGGGCCATCAGAGTTATCTTTTCAAGGGGACCGTGGCGGAAAACCTCCGCATGGCTGCCCCGGATGCTTCGGATGAGGCCCTCTGGGCGGTGCTGGAACGGGTGAAGCTGGCGGCATTCCTGCGGAGCGAGCAGGGCCTGAACACCCAGCTGCAGGAAAAGGGCAGCAACTTCTCCGGCGGGCAGTGCCAGCGACTGGCCCTGGCCCGTGCACTTCTTCAAGACAGCGGCGTGTATATTTTTGACGAAGCTACCTCCAATATCGATGTGGAGAGCGAAAACGACATTCTGGCGGAAATTCACGCTCTGGCCAAGAAAAAGACCGTGGTGATGATCTCCCACCGGCTGGCCAACGTGGTCGCAGCGGACAATATTTATGTGCTGGACCACGGAAATGTCACCGAATCCGGCACCCATGGGGCGCTTCTTGAAAAACAGGGGCAGTATGCCCGGCTCTGGGAGGCCCAACAGGCTTTGGAGCATTACGGCGAAAAGAAGGAGGCGGCAGTATGAAAAAGCGGAACGGATTTACCGTCATGGCCAAGCTTATCGGCTTGGTGCGGCCCCTGGCGGGCTATATGCTTCTGGCAATCATCATGGGTCTGCTGGGCCACCTGGCAGCGTCGTTTATCACGATTTTCGGCGGCTTTGCGGTGCTGGACCTGCTGGGGCAGAATGGCGGCATCAAGACCGGTACCGTCTTTGTCTGCGTGGGCGTGTTTGCCCTGGTCCGGGGCATCCTGCGCTATGCGGAGCAGTCCTGCAACCATTTTATCGCCTTCAAGCTGCTGGCCCTGATCCGGGATAAAGTGTTCCGGGCTCTGCGGCGGCTGGCTCCCGCCAAGCTGGAAGGCCGGGACAAGGGCGACCTCATTAGCGTCATCACCTCCGACATTGAGCTTTTGGAGGTATTCTATGCCCATACCATTTCCCCGGCGGCCATTGCGGCGCTGTTTACCCTGATCCTGTGCCTGTTCATTGGTCATTATCATTGGGCGCTGGGCCTGCTGGCGCTGGCGGCTTACGCTGTCGTTGGGCTGGTCATTCCCATCGTTACATCCCGGCGCAGCGGGGACCTGGGCCTCCGGTTCCGGAACGAATCCGGCGCACTGAGTGCCTTCCTGCTGGACAGCCTCCGTGGTCTGCCGGAAATCCAGCAGTATGGCCGGGGTGAGGACCGCCTGGCCGAACTGAACCGCCGGACCGACAGCCTGGCTGCCGACGAATCGGCCATGAAGAAAGTCACCGGGGAGAATCAGGCCATCACGGGCTTTACCATTCTGTTTTTTGACCTTTGTATGCTGGGCCTCAGCGCCCTTCTTTACGTGCAGGGCCGCATTCCTTTTGCCGGGACCCTCATCCCCACCATGGCGCTGATGAGTTCCTTCGGTCCCGCCGTGGCGCTGGCCAATCTGGGGGCAACCTTGCAGAATACCTTCGCAGCGGGCAACCGGGTGCTGGACATTCTGGAAGAAGAACCCAGCGTGGCGGACGTGACCGGGGAGAAGCCCATCGGCTTCACCGGCGCTGCCGGAGAGGACATCACCTTTTCCTATGGCGGGGAAACGGTGCTGGACGGGGTGTCCGTGAAGATTCCGGAGCATAGCGTCATCGGCATTTCCGGCCGCAGCGGCAGCGGAAAATCCACCCTTTTGAAGCTGTTCCTGCGGTTCTGGGAGACCCAGAAGGGGCAAGTGACCATTTCCGGCCGGGAGATCGGCCATGTGAACACGGAGAATCTGCGCCGGATGGAGAGTTTTGTTACCCAGGAGACCCATTTGTTCCACGACAGCATCCGCAGCAATCTGATGCTGGCCAACCCCAAGGCCACGGAGGAGGACATGATTGCCGCCTGCAAGAAGGCCTCGGTCCACGATTTCATCATGGGCCTGCCCCAGGGCTACGATACTCCCGTAGGCGAACTGGGCGATACCCTTTCCGGCGGCGAGCGCCAGCGGTTGGGTCTGGCCCGTGCATTCCTGCATGATGCGCCCTTCCTTCTGCTGGACGAACCCACCAGCAATCTGGACAGCCTGAATGAAGCGGTGATTCTGCGGTCCATTGGCGAGGAACGGGGCCGCAAGACCGTGGTGCTGGTGTCCCACCGGCCGGGGACCATGCGCCTTGCGGACCGGGTGTACTCCGTGGAACACGGGAGGCTCAGCTGATGGACGTACAGACCAAGCGGGAGCGGGAAAAGACCATGGTGTCCGAAATGATCGCCCTGTACTGCCGGAAAAATCACGGTACGAAGAAAGAGCAGCTTTGTGAGGACTGCGCCGCTCTGGAAGCATACGCCCGGCTGCGGAGCGACAAATGCCCCTTTATGGAGACGAAAACCTTCTGCTCCAACTGCCGGGTCCACTGCTACCGGCCCGAAATGCGGGAGAAAATTCGGCTCGTTATGCGCTTTTCCGGCCCACGGATGCTTTTTCATCATCCGGTGATGGCGATTCGTCATGTGATCGAATCCAAGAAAGAGAAAAAACGGCTGGAAAAGGCCGAAACGAAATAAGAATCTGCCGCACGGCGTTTTTCGACACCGTGCGGCAGATTCTTTACCATTTTTCCCAGTGGACCTTTTCTTCCTCGTACCGGTCCGGACGAGGGGCGGTCAGGTCTCCATCCGGCCAGCCCAGGGCCAGAATGGAATGGGGGATGATGTGGTCCGGCAGTTCCAGGAGCGTTTTCTGCCCTAGGACCGCATCTGCACGGGGCCAGGTCCCCAGCCAGACGGCTCCCAGACCCAGGGCCTGGGCGGCGATCAGGGTATTTTCAGCGGCGATGGCGCCGTCGATGATCCAGAAGTCCGGGGCTTTCACGAAGGCCCGCTCCATGTCCCCGCAGATGAGAATTCCGGCGGCAGCTCGCCGCAGAGGGTCGGCGGCGAGACCGTTCACGTCGGCCATTTTGTTCAGCATTTCCTTGTCGGTGATGACCAGAAAGGCCCAATCCCGTGCGTTCACGGCGGTGGGGCTGGCCATGGCGGCCCGAAGCAGCGCTTCCAGCGCTTCCTTGGGGATGGGCTTGTCCGCAAAGCGGCGGGTGCTTCGACGGGTGAGAATGGCTTCCATTGCGTCCATAAGAATCGCTCCTCATTTTTCAAGTTGGCCTCATTTTATCATGGAAATCTTCAAAAATCAAGAATGAGTCCCGTTTATGGGACACGAAGCATGGTAGAATCCAAGAAAAGCCGAAGTTGCATTGGTCCTTCGGCTGTGGTATCATTATCCCAAAAGAAAAAGAGGAGGGGAAAAACCGTGTTGAAATTATTGCTCTGCGAGGATTGGCTGGCCAACCGGGACGAGATTCTGAAACGTCTGGCCCGGGATGTGGCGGAGCGGCAGGGGGAGCGTATCCTTCTGGTGCCGGAGCTCATCAGCCACGATATGGAGCGGCGGCTTTGCCGGTGGGCCGGAGACACCGCCAGCCGGTATGCCCAGGTCCTGTCCTTCACCCGTCTGGCCCGGCGGGTGGCGGAAAGTGTGGGGGCTGCGGCGGAGGAATGCCTGGACAAGGGCGGACGGGTGGTGGCCATGGCCGCCGCCGTGCGGCAGCTTCACAGCAAACTGAAGGCCTACGCTTCTGTGGAGACCAGGCCGGAATTCCTCTCGGAACTGGTCAACGCCGTGGACGAATTCAAGCGCTGCGGCATTTCCCCGGAGGACCTGATGAACGCCTCCCGGCAGACGGAAGGAAATCTTGCCCAGAAGCTGGAGGAACTGTCTTTAATTCTGGAATCCTACGACGGCCTTTGCGCCAACGGCAAGAAGGACCCCAGAGATCAGATGAATTGGCTGCTGGAAGAATTGGCGGACGGGGATTTTGCGGAAACGCACACTTTTTATGTGGTGGGCTTCCCGGATTTCACCCGGCAGCACATGGCCATTTTGCAGGAACTGATGACGGGCCGGGATTTGACCGTGGCCCTGACCTGCGATTCGCCCAATTCCGACCGGACGGCCTTTGAAAAGGCGGCCCACACTGCCAAAGAACTGATGCGCTGCGCCGGAGAGGTGGGGGTCGAGACCGCCTGCGAAGTGCTACAGCCCCGGCAACGGCCCCTTTTGGCGGTCTCCAAGGCGCTGTTTCAGGGCAGTCTGCCGGTGCTGCCGGAAGGACAGGAATATTTGCAGGTGTTCCGGGTCAACGGCATTTCCAAGGAGTGCGACCTGGCGGCCCGGCAGGTGCTGGACCTGGTGGAGGCCGGGGCCAGATACCGGGACATCGGCATCGTGTGCAGCGACCTGAACGCCTACGGCCGGATGCTGTCCCTGACCTTTGGACGGGTGGGGATTCCGCTGTACCGGTCCGGCACGGAAGACATTCTCCACAAGCCCGGCATCCGCACGGTCCGCTGCGCCCTGGAAGCGGCGCTGGGGGGCTTGGAGCGCCGGGACGTGATAAGATACCTCCGCTCCTGCCTAGGTCTGGACCGGGACCTGTTGGACAAAACGGAAAATTACGCCATTCTCTGGGGCATTTCCGGCAGCGGCTGGAAGCAGGAATGGGCCAACCATCCCCGTGGTCTGGGGGAGGACTGGAAGGATGCCGACCGGGAGACCCTGGACGCTCTGAACGGCCTGCGGCGGGCGTGCATCGACCCGCTGCTGCGCTTGGGCGAGGGGGTCCGGCAGGGCCGGACCGTGGCGGAAATGGTCACGGCGGTGAATGCCTTTCTGGAGGAAACGGACCTGGGCCACGGGCTGGAAGCCCTGGCCGATTCCATGGAGGAAGCCGGGGACCTGCGGGGGGCGCAGATCGTCAATCAGCTTTGGGAAATCTTGCTTTCCGCTCTGGAGCAGATGTATGCGGTTCTGGGTACGGAAAGCTGGGACCCGGAGTCATTTTCGAGACTCCTGAGCCTGCTTTTGAGCCAGTATGACGTGGGGACCATCCCTCCTGTGCTGGATGCGGTGAGTGTAGGCGATGCCTCCACCATGCGCTGCCAGGAGAGCAAGCACGTTCTGGTGCTGGGCATGGAGGAAGGAAAACTCCCCGGCTACACCGGCAGCAGCGGCGTACTGACGGACCAGGAGCGCTGTTCCCTGCGGGAATTGGGCGTTCCCCTGACCGGCGGAGCCATGGAGGGCCTCCAGGCGGAATTTGCCGAAATTTACGAGGCCCTGTCCGCCGGAACCGAGAGCCTCCGGGCCTTCAGTTCCGGCGCTCAGCCCTCTTACCTCCATGCCCGCCTGGGAAAAATGGCCGGACTGGTCCGGCAGGAACCGGATGCGGCCATCACGGACCCTGTGGAAGCGGCGGCTTTCCTTCTGTGGGCCGATTCCCGGGAAATTGCGGAAAAGCTGGGCTTGGAGGCGGAATTCGACGAAGTGCGCCGCCGCCGGGATTTTGAGATAGGCAGCCTGAAGCCGGAAAACGTCACGGGCCTGTATGGCCGGACTCTGCGGCTGTCCGCTTCGCAAATCGACCGGTTCGCTCAGTGCCGGCTGTTCTATTTCCTGCAATACGGCCTGAAAGCCAAGGAGCGCCGGGAGGCCTCGGTGGATGCCATGGAATTCGGCACTTACGTCCATGCGGTGCTGGAGCATACCGCCCGGACGGTCATGGACCGGGGTGGCTTCCGGCAGGTCAGCGAAGAAGAAACGCTGAGTATCGCCATGGCAGAGGCAGAACGGTATGCCCAGGAGCGGTTCGGTCAGCTGGATTCCAGGCGGCTTCATTATTTATTGGAACGGAACGACCAGGAATTGGCCGTGGTGGTGTCGGACCTGTGGCAGGAGCTGTCCGTGTCCCAGTTCGACCCGGCGGGCTTTGAAGTGGCCTTCGGGGACGACGGGACGCTGCCCGCCATTCAGATCCCCGGTGCCACCATGCCGGCCATGGTCCGGGGCTTCGTGGACCGGGTGGACCGGTGGCAGGCCAACGACCAGACCTTCCTGCGGGTGGTGGACTACAAGACCGGCAAAAAGACGTTGGATTACTGCGATCTGGAGCAGGGGCTGGGCTTGCAGATGCTTCTTTACCTCTTTGCTCTGGAGCAGGGCGGGACCTTCCTGGGCGAAAGACGGGTGGGGGCCGGGGTCCAGTATTTCCCGGCCAGAGCGCCATACGTTCCGCTGTCCCAAAAGAAAGACCGTCCAGAGAAGCGCAGCGGGATGCTGCTGGCGGAGGAGGACATTCTCAAAGCCATGGACGACCCGGCTTCCGGGCGGCTGTGCTGCAAATGGGATAAGGAAGAGAATCTTTCCGGGGATATTGCCAGCCGGAGCCAGTTCCGGCTGCTGAAAAGCCATGTGTACCGGAAGCTGCGGGAAATGGTGAACGCCCTGGCCGCCGGACAGGTGGAGCCGAACCCCTACACCCGGGGCAGCAGCTTCGACAGCTGTACCTATTGCCCCTACGCCGCCGTGTGCCACAAGGAGACTGTGACCCAGCGGCGGGATTTCAAGAAGATCGAAGGCGTTGAATTCTGGCAGCGTCTTAGCGAGGAGGAGCATCATGGGACTCACAAGTGACCAACAACTGGCCGTAGAGAATCGGGGCGGGACGCTGCTTGTCTCGGCGGCGGCAGGCTCCGGCAAGACGAGAGTGCTGGTGGAGCGGCTGCTTTCCTATCTTCTGGACCCCAGGGACCCAGCGAATATCGACGATTTTCTGATGATAACCTACACGAAAGCCGCTGCGGCCGAACTGCGGGGCAAAATCGCCGACCGGCTTACTAAGGCCCTGGCGGAGGACCCGGACAACAGGCATTTGCAGCGGCAGACCCAGCGGCTTTATATGGCGAAAATCTCCACGGTCCACGGATTTTGCTCGGATATTTTAAGAGAATATGTGTACCGGCTGGACCTGCCGTCAGATTTCCGCATTGCGGAGGACAACGAGTGCCGGGAGATTCGGGAGCGGGTGCTGGACCAGCTTTTGGAGGATGCTTACGAGCATATCGGCGAGGAAGACGCTTTCCGGACGTTGGTGGATACCCAGGGCCTGGGCCGGACGGATGCGCTGGTGCCGCAGATCATCGAACAGGTCTACGACAAAGCCCAGTGCCATCCGGAGCCGGAGGTCTGGCTGGATGCCTGCCTGGCCCAATGCGAGGAAAAGGACCGGCCGGAGGACACGGTCTGGGGAAAGTTTCTGCTGGACGAGGCCAGATATTGGCTGGACCGGGAATTGGAAGCCCTGGAGCGCTGCGCCAGGGAAGCCGCCGCCGTGGACGGCTGGGAGAAGGTCACGACCCTGCTGAATGCAACGGTTTTGTCCCTTCGGCAGGTCCGGGACTGCCCGGATTGGGACGGCTTTGCCCAGGGAATCGCGGATTTGAACTACGGACGGCTGACCTTCCCGAAAAAGGGCGGGGACCCGGACCTGGCGGAATCCATCAAGGCCATCCGGACAGCCTGCAAGGAAAAGACCGAGGCCTTGACAAAGCTATTCTCCGACAGCGGGGAAACCGTCCTGGCGGGGCTTTCCCAGACGGCTCTGGCGGCCAAGGGCCTTACCGATCTGGTGCGGCAGTTCGGGAAAAACTACGCCCAGGCCAAGAAACGCCGCCGCATTGTGGATTTTGGGGACCTGGAACATTATGCTCTGGAATTGCTGCTGGGCAAAAACCATTCCGGTCCCACGGCGGCAGCCAGAGAAATCGGCAGCCGGTTCCGGGAAATTCTGGTGGACGAATATCAGGATTCCAACGCCGTGCAGGATGCGATTTTTGCGGCGCTGACCGGGCAAAGGCACAATTTGTTCCTGGTGGGCGACGTGAAGCAGTCCATTTATCAGTTCCGGCTGGCGGACCCCGGAATATTTCTGGAAAAGTACCGCTCCTTCGGGTTCCCGGCGGAAGCGGAACCGGGACAGGGACGGAAAATCCTCCTTTCCAGTAATTTCCGCTCCGGCGGCGGGGTGTTGGAAGCGGCGAACCATGTGTTCCGGACCTGCATGAGCGTCCGGGTGGGGGACCTGGACTATGGGGACCGGGAAGCCCTCATCGAAGGCACCCCCCATATTCCCCTTGGGGAGCCGGAAACGGAACTGGACGTGATCGCTGTTCGGGAGAACGCCTACCCGGAGGAGGCGGACTTCGTAGCCGCCCGCATTGCGGAGCTGCTGGACGGGAAGCACATGGTCCGGGACAAGGACGGGGAGCAGGAGATCCTGCGGCCCATCCGACCGGAGGACATTATGATCTTGCTGCGCTCCCCGGGCAGTGTGGGCAGTTATTTCCAGCGGGCCTTGGCCAAGCGGGGCATCCCCTGCGGCAGCGGCGGCGGGGGGGACCTGCTCCAGACCCAGGAGGTGGAGACCTTGGTGGCCCTGCTGCAGGTGGTCAACAACCCCCGGCAGGACATTCCGCTCCTCAGTGTGCTGGCAAGCCCGCTGTTCCTCTTCACGGCGGAGGACCTGGCAAATCTCCGGTCCGGCTGCAAGGACGGGCAGATTTACGATGCCGTTTTGCAGGATGAAAGCGAAAAAAGTGCGATTTTCCGGGAGACCCTGTCCCGGCTCCGGGCGGTGGAACGGGCGGAAGGTCTTGAAAAGCTGCTGGAAACTATCCTGCTTTCCACCCGTATGGAGGCCCTGTATGCGGCCATGGAGGAAGGGACGGAGCGCCGGGAACGGCTGACCGCCTTCTGCGAATATGCCATGAATTACGCCGCCGGGGGCCAGCGGGACCTGGACCAGTTTCTGGACCATCTGGATTCGCTCCGGGAAAAGGGCTTGCTGGCCGGCGGGGAGAATAAGCCCTCCGGTGTGGGCATTATGAGCATCCACAGCTCCAAGGGACTGGAATTTCCTGTGGTCATACTGGCGGGATTGGCCCGGCAATTCAATATGGAAAATACACGCTCCCAGGTGGTGTGCCATCAGAGCCTGGGCTTGGGCCTGAACTGTGCCGATGCCGCCCGGCGGGTCCGGTATCCGGCTCTTTCCAAGTTGGCCATCTGCGAAAAACTCAAGCAGGAGAGCCTTTCGGAGGAAATGCGTGTCCTCTATGTGGCCATGACCCGGCCCAAGGACCGGCTCATTATGACCTACGCCGCCGGAAAACCGGAAAAGAAAATCGCCGAACTGACGGCCCGAATGGACCTGAGCAGTCGGGAACTGCTGACGGCGGAAGCCAGCTGCCCCGGAGATTGGGTGCTGCTGGCGGCCTTGAAGCGGACGGAGGCCGGGGAACTGTTTGCCGTAGGCGGACGGCCCCGGGAGACTCAGGTGTCGGACCGGCCCTGGAAAATTCGCCTTACGGAAGCGCCCGTGGTCGGAAGTTTGTCCGCCGGGACGGAGGAACAGGCCGAACATTCGGACCTGAATACGGAAAAGCTGGCAAAGGACCTGGCTTTCCGCTATGACCACGCCGCCGCCACGGAGACCCCGGGCAAGCTGACGGCCACCCAGCTGAAGGGCCGGGACAAAGATCAGGAAACGGCGGAAAATGCGGAGAATCCGGAAAAACACCTGCGAATCTGGCGAAAAGCCTGCTTCCGGGGCGAAAAACGCCGGTCCGGCACGGACTACGGCAGCGCCATGCACGCCGCCATGCAGTATATCGATTATCAACGCTGCGGCAGCCGGGAGGAGGTAGACCGGGAAATCCAGCGTCTGGTCTCCCAGCGGTTCCTGACGGAGGAGCAGGGCAGCATGGTGAATACCGGCCAGATCGCCGCCTTTTTCGCTTCCCCCCTGGGCCGGCGGCTCCGCACCGGGGAGAATGTGGTCCGGGAATTCAAATTCTCCCTGCTCACCGATGCCGCTCCCTATGGGGACGGGCTGGCCGGGGAGCAAATGCTCCTGCAGGGCGTGGTAGACTGCGCCCTTGTGGAGCCGGAGGGAATTACCGTGGTGGATTTCAAGACGGACCATGTCTCCCCTGAGGGCCTGCCGGAAGCGGTGGAGCGCTACCGGGGCCAGGTGCAGGCTTACGCCGGAGCCTTGGAGCGCATTTATGAGCGGCCCATAAAAAAAGCATTGCTCTATTTTTTCCACGCAGGCACATTCTGCGAGGTTTTATAAAAAGGACTCCCTTCCGAAACTCGGAAGGGAGCTTTTTTCAGCGCTGATTCTGGTTCTGATTCTGCTGCTGATTCTGGTTTTGGCTCTGGTTCTGCTGGTTGGTCTTGCTGTTCTTGTTCTGCTGATTCATAATGAAATTCTTCCTTTCCGCAGCCCTCGCTGCGGGTATAGGATACCCGGCTTTTCAGGATTTATCCTTGGGCCGGAAGAGGAGACTTGCCAGCAGACCCGCCACGATGGCCCCGGCGATACCCCCCGCCGTAGCGGTAAGGCCGCCGGTGAAGATGCCCAGAAATCCTTTTTCATCGATGGCCTCCCTGACCCCTTGTGCCAGGGTGTTGCCGAAGCCCGTCAGGGGGACCGTGGCCCCGCACCCGGCGAAATCCACCAGAGGCTTGTAAAGTCCCACGGCGCTTAAAAAGACACCCGCCACCACATAACTGACCAGAATTCGGGCGGGGGTCAGCTTGGTCCGGTCAATGAGGATCTGGCCCACCAGGCAGAAAAGCCCACCAATCAAGAATGCTTTCAAGTATTCCATGTTACGTTTCTCCTTCAATACAGACGGCGTGACAGACCCCCGGCACGGGAAGCCCCTGTTGAGTAGACGTGGGGGAGAGCAGGGCTCCGGTGCCGCAGAACAGGATTCGTTTCCATTTGCCGCTGTGAAGCTGGCTGAAAAGATGGGAGCAGAGGACGATGGCGCTGCACCCGCAGCCGGACCCTCCGGCGTGGACATCCTGCTTTTCCGCATCGAAAACAAGACAGCCGCAGTCCTCCAATTTTCCGCCCAGGCTCAGGCCCTCCCGGCGGGCCAGGCTCAGCAGGGCTTCCTTGCCCACGGCCCCCAGGTCCCCGGTGAAAATTCGGTCAAAGTGGTCCGCATGGACGTTCAGGTCCCGGAAATGGGCTTGTATTGTTGCCAGGGCCGCCGGGGCCATGGCGGCGCCCATGTTGTTGGCATCTTTAATGCCCAAATCCGTCACTGTGCCGATTGTTGCAGCGGTAATGCGGGGGCCTTTCCCGTGGGAGCAGACCAGCGCCGCCCCGGAGCCGGTAACGGTCCACTGGGCCGTGGGGGTCCGCTGACCGCCGTAGCCCAAGGGGAACCGATACTGCCGCTCGGAGGAGGCAAAGTGGGAGGAGGTCATGGCCACCACCGTGTCCGCAAACCCGCCGCCCACGGCCATAGAGGCCAGCAGCAGACTTTCCGCCATGGTGGAACAGGCCCCGTAAAGCCCCAGGTGGGGGATATTGGCATTGCGAAGGGTAAAAGAGGACCCGATGCATTGGTTCAGCAGGTCTCCGGAAAATACCATGTCGATATTTTCATTGGAAAGTCCTGCTTTTTCCATCAGGGTCGTCAGGGCCATTTGCTGCATCCGCTTTTCGCCCTGCTCCCAGGTTTTTTCTCCGAAATAGGTGTCCTGGCAGCATTGGTCGAAGCCCGACGCCAGCGGCCCCTCCGATTCTTTTTTGCCCGCAATGCTGGCCCATTTGGTCACGACGACGGGGCACCCCGGCACGAAGCTCTGCCGCCCCCGCTTGTAAAGCGCCATAGAAATTCCTCCTTTTTCCCTTAGTATGTACCGTTTCCCGGAAAAACCTCCGGGGAACGGCATTTTTACAGGTCGAATTCCTGGGTCAGCTTGTCGCCGACCTTCCATGCCACGTCCTCCACCTTGTTGGCAGCCTTGGCGGCCAGCTTCCGGGTGGGATTGCTCCGGGGCATCATCAGCACGGCCACGGCGCCCATGGCAGCGCCCAGGCCCATGGACACGGCCCATCCTTTCATATCCATGCGTCTCCCTCCTTTCGCATCTAGTATGCCCGGAAAGAGAAGGGTCGAATTCTGGAAAGGTTTGGCCTTTTCAGGCGGGGGAAACTATGGTATAATGAAGAAAAAACCGAAAGCGGGAACGCCATGACTGAAATCTATCTCATCCGCCACGCCGAGGCCGAGGGCAATATTTTCCGCCGCATCCACGGCCACTATAATTCGCTGCTGACGCCCAGAGGCTTTCGCCAGGCGGCGGCTCTGGGCAAACGCTTTGAAAATATCCCTCTGGACGGCTGCTTTGCCAGCGACCTGACCCGTACCTGCCAGACGGCCCGGGCCATTTACGTCCCCAAGGGCCTGCAGCTGCACAGGGATGCACGGCTCCGGGAGCGGAACTTGGGCTGTTGGGACGATTATGCCACCGGCTATATCCGCTATTTTTATCCGAAAGAAATGGATGCCTTTTCCCATGACCCGGCCCATTGGATTTGCGACGGAGCGGAAAGCTACGAGGAACTGACGGACCGGCTTCTCGCCGGACTGCGGGATGCGGCGGAACGCTATGACGGCGGCCGTATTGCCGTCGTGTGCCACAGTATTGCCATTTATTGCCTGCTGCTGCGGCTTTTCTTCCAAAATGAATCGGAAAAGATGGCGTACAGCGACAATACGGCGGTGTCCCATCTTTTTTATGACAAGGGGACGTTTTCCTACGATTTCCTCAACGACAATACCCACCTGACCGGCGAACTGTCCGGGGATTTTGTGAAGCGTTGGTGGCAGGAAACGGGCCTCATGCGGGAAAAGGACCTTTATTATCTGCCGCCGGAGAAGGTTTCTCTGCCCGCTGGATTTCCCATGCCGGAAGGGGAGGGGACCACGCTCATCGCCATGAATCTGGCCGCCCCTGTGGGAGCCGTTACCCTGGGTAAGGCCCAGGGAAGCTGCGGCGAGATTCTGGGCATCACCCTTTTGCCGGAGATGGAGGGCCGGTTCTACACCGACCAGCTTCTGGGCTGCGCCTTCAGTCATTTCCGCAAATTCGGCTGCACGGAAATGCTGGCTGTGGGTGAAAAATATCCCGAAAATGTGCTGGAACGCTATGATTTTGACCCGGTGAGCCGGAAACGGAGCATTGACGCCGAGCATTTTACCTGGTGATATGTACCGGAGCCGCCGCTCCGGAATTTAACGCATCCGGCTCCGGCCTGCGGCGGTGCCGTTCGTAGTCCCTGCATCTTCCGGGTCCTCCATGCCGTCGGTATCGTTGGGAACGGAACTGTCGCTGGGCTGAGAAGGAGTCTCCGAAGGCCGGGTAGAGGGCTGGGTGGCCTGAGTCGAAGGCTGGGTGCTGGGCTGGGTCGGGGTGCTGGTCATGGGCAGGGTGGTCGTGGTGGGGGTCATGTTGGTATCCCGGCAGGCCCCCAGGACCAGCGTCAGCACCAGAACTGCCAGAACAAGACAAAACTTTTTCATGGAATTTCCTCCTGTTTCTCGTTTTTCAGGGCTAGTATGGCTCAGGACGGCACAAATAGTCTGGAAATGTCTGCAAGAAGAAAAAGTTAGGCCGGGCTTCATTTTGCCCATTGCCTTTTGAAAAGATTTCAGGTATAATAGACGGGTAAAAACACGAAAAGGGGAACATCCTGTTATGAAGAAGCTGACCGTCAAGAAGAACGTGGAGTGCATGGCCTGCCTGGAGTGCGTCCGTGCCTGCTCCACCGCATTCTACAAGCAGTTCGACCAGGGCCTGAGCTGCATCCAGATCGTGGCCAAGGGGACCGGCGCAAAGCCCAATGTGTGTATTCAGTGCGGCAAGTGTATGCGTACCTGCGAGCACGAGGCCATTACCCAGAACCCCAAGACCGGCGTGTACATGATCAACAAGAAGAAGTGCGTCCGCTGCGGCAAGTGCGTGGAGGCCTGCCCCATGAAGGTCATGGTCCTGCCGGAGGATGGCGCTGTGTCCAAGTGCATCGCCTGCGGCATCTGCGTGAAAGCCTGCCCCATGGAGCTGCTGGAAGTCGTGGAGAAGTAAAAAATCCGGACAGCCTGCGGGCTGTCCGATTTTTTCGGAGGGAATATCATGTACGAAAAAGTGAATTTTGAACGTGCTAAGACCATCATGGACGCAGAGCCCCATGTGCTGCTGGATGTCCGGGACGAGGAAGAATACATTACCGGCCACGCCGCCGGGGCCGTTCTGCTGCCCCTGGGAGAGTTGGACGATGTGCGGGCGGCGGAGGTCATCCCGGGTCTGACGACGCCGGTGCTGGTGTACTGCCGCAGCGGTCGGCGCAGCTTTCAGGCGGCCCAGCTGCTGGAGGAGTACGGCTATGAACACATTTATGACATCGGCGGCCTGGTGGGCTGGCCCTACGGGATGGAATAAGCAGATTTACCATCATCCTGTTATAAGCGGAAAATCGCAATGACCAGCGTGATAACGGAAATGATGACCGAAGTGCAAGGAAATAACGCCTCGTATGTGACCATTCGTTATCTCCTGTCTTCCCGGAGGCAGCCGTCCGCCGTTTTGTGGTATCCCTTCCGGGTCTTGCGACCGATACCTTCCTATCACAGTTCGACCAAATGTGCAAGTAAAAAATATGAGAAATATCCAAATATTTCTTTCAGCCCCTGCCAAACAGGGCAGGGGAGACGATTTCGGATAAATCTTGCAGGCTGCCTGGAAATTTTGCCCCCGATGCCGGTCTCGGAACCGGCGTCGGGGGCTTTTTGCGGGAAATGCGAATCTGTCTGCCTGGCCTCGACAGGAATCGACGAAATTTGAATCGTTACCAATTTCTCGATAACTTGAAATGCGTATTATTTTTCGTCTTACTGCACAAAAAATGACTTCGTGTTTTGGTGAAAACGTGGAAAGTCGGTTTTCTCGACAAATAGCACTTGCAATTCCGAGTAGAATGTTGTAGAGTATAGACACAAGGACTTGGAAACGTTTCCAATCCGTGAAACCGGGAAACCGGAAATTAACTAGGAGGAACAAATCATGAAGAAGATCATCGCTTTGCTGCTGGCAGCGGTCATGGTTCTGGGACTCGCCGCCTGTGCAGGCAAGCCCACCGACACCACCCCCTCCAGCAACGACACCAAACCCGCAGACACCAAGGCTACCGAGCCCGCCACCAAGGCTACCGAGCCTGCCGCAGCCGCTACCGGCTCCGTGTACTACCTGAACTTCAAGCCCGAAGCTGACCAGGCCTGGCAGGATCTGGCCAAGCTGTATACCGAAAAGACCGGCGTGAAGGTCACGGTTGTGACTGCCGCTTCCGGCACCTACAACGACACCCTCACCGCCGAGATGGACAAGTCCGCCGCTCCTACCCTGTTCCAGGTTGGCAACCAGGGCGCTGTGGAGTCCTGGGGCGACTACTGCCTGGACCTGCGGGATACCGACGTGTACAAGGAAATGACCACCGATTCCTTCAACCTGCACAATGATGCCGGTGAGGTTGTTTCCATTGGTTACTGCTATGAGGCTTTCGGCATTATCGTCAACAAGGCTCTGCTGAAGCAGGCCGGTTACGAATTGTCCGACATCACCAATTTCGAGTCCCTGAAGAAGGTCGCCGATGACATCCACGCCCGTGCCGGTGAGCTGGGCTTCGATGCCTTCACCTCCGCAGGTCTGGACGGCTCCTCCTCTTGGAGATTCTCCGGCCACCTGGCCAATATGCCCCTGTACTATCAGTTCCGGGACAACAATGTGACCAAGAAGCCTGCCACCATTACCAACGCCTATCTTGAGAACTACAAGAACATCTGGGACCTGTACATCACTGATTCCGCCACCACCGGCGCGGCCCTGGCTTCCGCTACCGGCGACCAGGCCGAGGCTGAGTTCGGACAGGGCAAGGCCGTGTTCTATCAGAACGGCTCTTGGGAGTATTCCAACCTGACCGGTGAGACCAAGGGTTTCAAGATGAATCCCGACGATCTGGCTATGATTCCCATTTACTGCGGTGTGGACGGCGAAGAAAAGGCCGGCCTGTGCTGCGGCACCGAGAACTGCTGGGCTGTGAATAAGGAAGCCAGCGAAGAGGACATCCAGGCTACTCTGGACTTCATGTACTGGGTCGTGACCTCTGAAGAAGGCACCACCATGCTGGCCAAGGAATTCGGCCCCATCCCCTTTAAGAACGCCAAGGAGCCGGAGAACGTGTTCTTTGCACAGGCCAACGAGTACACCGCTCAGGGTAACTACGTGGTCACTTGGGCCTTCAACTACACTCCCGCCGTTGACGAGTGGAGAGCCGGTGTGGTCGATGCACTGACCCAGTACACCGCTGGTCAGGGTGACTGGTCTGCCGTAGAGACCGCCTTCGTGGACGGCTGGGCGACCTGCTATGCCAAGGACAACGGTTAATTTTCAAAAATCTTTCCCAAACATCAACGCAGGGGGCGAGCGGACCGCTCGCCCCCTTTTCCGAAATCCGGAGGCATTTTTCGTAAGATTGTCAGATCCTGCGAGGCGTGCCTTTGGGGTTCGGAAGAACTCCCAAATTATTTTCAAGAGGAGAATGGTTATGGCAAAACGAAAACTCGACCGGGACGCCCTGAATTCCAAGCTGATCCGTCGGCCCATCCAGCGCTGCTTCCCGATCTTCCTGCTGCCCACCTTTGCAGCGTTCTGCATCGGCTTCCTTTATCCCTTCGGAAAGGGCCTGTTCCTGAGCTTCTGCAATTTCAAGACCACTAGCAAATGGACCTGGGCGGGCCTTGCCAATTACGTGAAGGCCTTCCAGGACAGCAGTTTCCTGTATTCCTTCGGGTTTACGGCTTTGTATGCACTGGTGTCGCTGGTTCTCATCAATGTGCTGGCCTTTGCCGTGGCCTATGCGCTGACACGGGGCATCAAGGGCTCCAACCTGTTCCGGACCGTGTTTTTCATGCCGAACCTGATCGGCGGCATCGTCCTGGGCTATATCTGGTCCATGATCTTTGACGGCATTCTCTCCCGCTACGGAACGTCCATTCTACTGAATACGAAATACGGCTTCTGGGGCTTAGTCATCCTGGTAGGCTGGCAGCAGATCGGCTACATGATGATTATTTACATCGCCGGTCTGAACGCCGTACCGGAGGATATGCTGGAAGCGGCGAAAATCGACGGTGCCAATGCGTGGACTACACTATGGAAGATCACGATTCCCAATGTGATGCCCTCCATCACTATCTGCACTTTCCTGACCCTGACCAATTCCTTCAAACTCTATGACCAGAACCTGGCCCTGACGGAAGGACGGCCCTTCAAGGGCGCCATCCATACCACGGAAATGCTGGCGCTGAACATCGTCAATTCCAATACCATTAAGACCCGGGGCGTGGGACAGGCGAAGGCCGTTCTGTTCTTCGTGCTGGTGGCAGCCATCGGCGTCATGCAGCTCCTTGCGACCCGGAAAAAGGAGGTACAGCAGTAATGAAACGGAAAAGTTCTGATCTGCGGCAGGAAAAACGGAACAAAATGGTCCTCACCTGCGTGTTTGCCGTGCTGGCAGTGGTGTACCTGCTGCCCATTTTCCTGGTGCTTATCAATTCCTTTAAGGACAATGCCTTTGTCAACACCCAGACCTTTGCCCTTCCCAATGGGGAGTCCTTTGCGGGTTTGGCCAATTATGAAAAGGGCCTGACCTTCGGCAACTATCCTTTCCTGAAATCCGCTTTTTACAGCCTGTTCATCACCATCGTGTCTTCGGCGCTGATTTTGCTTTGCACTTCTATGGCCGCCTGGTACATTTCCCGTGTGGGCTCTCTGGTGAGCAAAGTGGTGTATTATCTGTGTGTATTCTCCATGGTGGTGCCATTCCAGATGGTCATGTTCACCCTTCCTAAGACGGCGGACGCCCTCCATCTGAATACACCCTGGACCATCCCCATTATCTACCTGGGCTTCGGCGCAGGCCTTGCGGTCTTTATGTTTGCCGGATTCGTGAAGTCCATCCCTCTGGAAATCGAAGAAGCGGCGGCTATTGATGGCTGCGGTCCGGTGCGGACCTTCTTCTCTGTGGTGTTCCCCATGCTGCGGCCTACCATGATCAGTGTGGGCGTGCTGGAGATCATGTGGGTGTGGAACGATTATCTGCTGCCCTATCTGGTTCTGGACCGGAAGAAGTATATGACCATCCCGATTCACATCCAGTATTTGAAGGGCAGTTTTGGCTCCGTAGACTTGGGTGCGGTGATGGCGCTGATCCTCATCAGCATCATTCCGGTGATTGTGTTCTACCTGACCTGCCAGAAATACATCATCAAGGGTGTGGCCGCCGGTGCGGTAAAGGGTTGACCTTCTGACGGAACGTGGTATAATTTCCCCGTGTGTAACGAAATGAGGGAACTTATGTGACGATCAAAGACTTGTCTGCTCAGACCGGCTACTCCGTGGGGACCATTTCCAGAGTGCTGAACGGCCATCCCAACGTCAGCGAGAAGTCCCGTGCGGCCATTCTGGAAGCGGTCCGGGAAAGCGGCTTTGAGTTGAATGCAAATGCAAAAAATTTGAAACAGCAACACGCCACATCCATTCTGGTGATGGTGAAGGGTTCCTCCAACGAGTTGTTCCGCAGCCTGTTGGAGGCCATTCAGGGCCGCCTCAGCAAGACCCGCTACCCGGTCAGCGTGGAATACCTGGACGAGGACGATAATGAAGTCTTGCAGGCCCTTCGGCTCTGCCGGGAGAAAAAGCCCCTGGGTATCCTGTTTCTGGGGGGCAATACCGCCGATTTTCGGACGGATTTCAGCCGCATCGATCTGCCTTGTGTACTGGTTACCCGTGACGCTTCGGAATTGTCCTTCGGCAACCTGTCCAGCGTGTCCTCAGACGATCGGCTGGCCGCCAGAAGGGGACTGGAATGTCTCATTCGCCTGGGCCACCGACACATCGCCGTCATCGGCGGCAATATGGAGTTGTCCGATGTGAGCCGCCTGCGCTATGAGGGCTGCATGGACGCCTTCCAGGCTGCGGACATCGTCTTTGACCCGAAACGGGACTATATGGGCGTGCGCTTTTCCTATCAGGACGGCTACCGGGCTACTCAGGCCCTGCTCTCCCGTGGCCGTGATTTCTCCGCCATTTTTGCGGCGGCGGATGTGATGGCCATTGGGGCCATGCGGGCCTTACGGGACAACGGTCTGCGGGTGCCGGAGGATGTGTCCGTTATGGGCTTCGACGGGCTGAAATTGGGGGATTATCTCATTCCCAACCTGTCCAGCGTGGCCCAGAATGTGGAGGAAATGGCCAAGGAAAGCGTGTCCATTCTGCTGGATCAGATCGAAAACGGCGCCGAGGCCCGCCATGAATTGGTGGGAGTGGCCGTGAAATGGAAAGAAAGTATCAAAGCGTTGGAGGAATAGAAATGCGTGCAAGCGGCATTTTGATGCACCTGACCTCGCTGCCCGGCCCCTACGGGGTGGGCACTATGGGAAAGGCTGCTTACGAGTTTGTGGATTTTCTGGAGGCGGCCGGTCAAAAATACTGGCAGATTCTGCCCCTTTGCCCCACGGGCTACGGGGATTCGCCTTACCAGTCCTTTTCCACCTTTGCGGGGAATCCTTATCTCATTGATCTGGACACCCTGGTGGATCGGGGGCTTCTCCGGAAGGACGAGATCGAGGCCTGGTGCTGGCAGGAGCGGGAGAATAAAGTCTGCTACCGGCTGCTGTATGAAAACCGGGGCAAGGTCCTGCATAAAGCCTTTGAGCGGTTCCGGCCCGATGAAAAATATGAGGCCTACGTTGCCCAGCAGCAGGATTGGCTGCCGGATTATGCTCTGTTTATGACCTTGAAAGAGGTCTATCCCGGCGGCGACTGGCTCTCCTGGCCGGAGGACCTGCGGCTGCGCCGGGAGGATGCCCTGGCCCAGGCGGCAAAGACCTATGATGCGGAGATTCGCTATCAGTATTTCCTGCAATATACCTTCCGCTGCCAGTGGGAGGCCCTGCGGGCCTACGCCAAGGAAAAGGACATTTCCATCATCGGCGACGTGCCCATTTATGTGCCGCTGGATTCTGCGGACGTGTGGGCCAACTACGACCTGTTCCAGCTGGGGGAGGACCGGCGGCCCAAGCTGGTGGCCGGATGCCCGCCGGATGGCTTTACGGCTGACGGCCAGCTTTGGGGCAATCCACTTTATAATTGGGAGGCCATGAAGGCCACGGGCTACGCCTGGTGGCTTCGCCGCCTGGGGGCTGCGGCCACTCTGTTTGATGTGGTGCGGCTGGATCATTTCCGGGGCTTTGAAAGTTACTGGGCGGTCCCGGCAGGGGAGACTACGGCGAAAAACGGCTCCTGGCAGCCCGGCCCGGGCATGGATTTCATCGGTGTGCTGAAAGAAAGACTGCCGGAGCTGGACTTCATTGCCGAGGACTTGGGCTTCCTGACCCCGGAGGTCAAGCAAATGCAGAAGGATTCCGGCTATCCCGGCATGAAAGTGCTGGAATTCGCCTTTGATTCCAGAGAACCCAGCTATTATCTGCCCTATCGCTACACGACCAATTCTATCTGCTACCTGGGCACTCACGACAACATGACCATGCAGCAATGGTTCGATGAGGCCAAGCCGGAGGACATGGCCTACGCCAAGGAATATATGGGCCTGAATCAGGAAGAAGGCTACGTCTGGGGCATGCTCCGGGGAGGCATGGGGGCCGTTTCCAAGCTGTTTGTGGGTCAGATGCAGGACTATCTGGGCCTGGGAGCCGAGGGACGGATGAATTTCCCGGGTTTGCTGTCCGACGCCAATTGGACCTGGCGGGCCAAGGATGGCGTTTTCACAGCCGAGCTTGCCAAGCGCATTTATGCCTTGACCAAGCTGTACGGAAGAATTTAAGAATTATGCGGCAGCTGTTCGGGCTGCCGCATTTTCTAAAAAAATTTCCTGTTCCATGCAACCGGGCTTCGGAAAAACCGTACTTAGTAAGTAGAAAGACAAAAAAGGAGGGACCAACCCGTGGAGGACCAACAGATCATTGCGCTGTATTTCCAGCGGCAGGAGCAGGCCATTCAGGAGACGGACCGGAAATATGGCCGCCTGTGCCACGGTATTGCCGTGAACGTACTTTCGGACCGGCAGGATTCCGAGGAGTGCGTCAACGACACATATCTGGCCGTGTGGCATCAGATCCCGACCACCCGGCCCATGTCGTTCCGGGCGTTCCTGTGCGGCATCACCCGGAATCTGGCCCTGAAAAAGCTGGAATGGCGGCAGGCGGCGAAACGGCGCTGTCCCGGTACCGTCTCCCTGGAAGAACTGGAAAACCTGCTTCCGGATGAACGCTTTGCGCCGGATGCCTCCGGCGAGGAGATCGGGGCGTGCATCAACGCATTTCTGGCCCAGGAGCCGAAGGAGGCCCGGCAGGTCTTTCTACGGCGCTACTGGTATTTTGATTCTGTGGCAGACATTGCCCGCCGGTACGGCTTCACCCAGAGCAAGGTAAAATCTATGCTCCTGCGGAGCCGGAACCGACTGCGGGAATATTTGGAACAGGAGGGCGTATGGCTATGAAAATTCCGAAAATCGTTTGGGCAATGGCCCATGTGGATGAGGCGTATCTGGAGGAGGCCATGGACCGGGGGGACCGCTCCTGGCAGCGCTGGGCGGCGCTGGCGGCCTGCCTGGCGTTGGTCATTGGCCTGACGGCGGCCCTTTGGCCCAAAGCATCGCCGCTGCCGGAACTTCCGTCCCTGACCATTTCCAGAAGTCAGGGCGGGTCCGGCTATGAGGGGTATTCAGTCATGGACATTTCCGAGCTGACCGCCGGGAATCCCTGGCAGCAGGTCCAGGGGGACACCTTGCCGGTGTACCGGAATGTGCTCAGCTGGACGGCCCACCACGAACTCAGCGGCGACGACCCGGCGGCCATCAAGGCGTTTTTGCTGGAACTGGCCGGACGGCTGGGCCTGACGGAAGCGGACCTGGATATTTCCGATGACCGGGATGAACATGACCCGCCCAGAGAATGGGGAATGCGGGCCGAGGGCGGCAATGCCTCGTTCCTTGTCTATATGGACAGGGATGCGCAGGTGCTTTTCACCCCCGACGAGCCTCTTCCGGACAGCATCCGCAGCCTGGACGAAAGTTCTTATGAGGCCATGGAGCAGGCGGCGGCCTGGTTCGTGGAGACTTATGCTAATCTTTTGGATATGGAGGACCCGCAGATCTGCATCGAGGGCGGCAGCTATAATATTTACGCCGTGCAGCGGTATTCCATCCGGATTTATGACCGGGGCGCAACAGCCGAGGAAAGCATGATGAACTATTTTTTCCGGTATGTGACGGTCGCACTGAACCATGATGACGGGGAAATCCTCTTGCGGTATCAGGACACGGACCTGTCCCAGAAGCTGGGGGATTATCCGATCATTTCCGAAAAAGAGGCAAGAAAAATGCTGAAAAACGGGAATTCCATCACTTCGACCGGGTACACCCTTACCGGCAAGGAGGAGATCGGAAGGGTGGACATCGTGTACCGGGTGGGGCCTTACACCGTGGATTATCTCCCATATTACCGCTTCCTGGTGGAACTGCCCCAGGAGCATTTCGGCCACAATAACGGAACAAAAACCTATGGAGCCTATTATGTTCCGGCGGTGAACATGGCTTATCTTCCGGATGTGACCCTCTGGAACGGAACATTCAACCAATAAAGTCGAAAAAGCCCTGGACCTCCTGCTTTTCAGAGGCCCAGGGCTGATTTTTGCATAAAAAAGTTCCGGTGGACCGAAGTTCACCGGAACTGGTACGCCAGAAGGGACTCGAACCCCCGACCTACTGATTCGTAGTCAGTCACTCTATCCAACTGAGCTACTGGCGCATACGCTACTCTCTTGCGCCCGAATATAATACCACAGTCCTACGGAAAATGCAAGCCTTTTTTTCGAAAAATCACAGAAAATTTTTGCCGCCTTGACATAGAGAATCGGTTCGTGTAAAATAGGCGGGAAAGTGAGGGGAAAACCTTGCAATTTGAACGTTTTCGGCTGCTTCCGGAGCTGCTGCTTCCCTGGTATCGGGAGAACCGCCGGGACTTGCCCTGGCGCAGGGACCGGGAGCCTTACCATGTGTGGCTTTCGGAGATCATGCTCCAGCAGACCCGTGTGGAGGCCGTGAAGGGGTATTACATCCGCTTTTTGCAGGCCCTGCCCACGCTGAAAGACCTGAGCCGGGTGGACGACGGAGCGCTGAACAAGCTCTGGGAGGGCCTGGGGTACTATTCCAGGGCCCGTAATCTGAAAAAAGCCGCAGTCGAGATATGCACCAACCGGGGCGGACAGTTCCCGGACACATACGAAGGAGTCCTGAGCCTGCCGGGGGTAGGGGAATACACTGCCGGTGCGGTCTGCTCCATTGCCTACGACCTGCCCACCCCTGCCGTGGACGGCAACGTGCTGCGGCTCTGGGCCAGGCTTACCGATGACCACCGGTGTGTGGACGACCCGGCCTATAAAAAAGAAGTCCGCTCGGCGCTGACGGAAATTTATCCTACCGAAGCCGGAGCGTTCACCCAAGCCCTGATGGAATTAGGGGCCACTCTCTGCGGACCGAACCGGCCCCCGGAGTGCGAAAAATGCCCCTGCCGGTCTTTATGCCTGGGGGCGGACAGGGGAACGGTGGAAAAGCTGCCGGTCCGGGCAGAGAAAAAAGCCAAAAAGCGGGAAGAAATGACGGTTTTTTTGCTGGAACGGGACGGGGATTATGCTCTGAACAGGCGGCCGGACACGGGCCTGCTGGCGGGCCTCTGGGAGTTGCCCCATTGTCCCGGAAAGCTATCGGCGGCGGAGGCTTTGACCTATCTGGAAAGCCGGGGTGTCCGGGTCAGGGATTTGACCCGGCAATGGGAGAAAAAACATGTTTTTACCCATATTATCTGGGAAATGCGCTGCTACGCCATGACCGTCCGCTCCGGCGGCGAGGACTTCACTTGGGTCAGCGAGGAAAATGTGGAGCGGGAGCGGGCGCTGCCTACGGCGTTCCGCCAATTTTGGGAGGAGAGACATCATGTTTGACTATCATATGCACTCAACCGTGTCCTTTGATGGCCATGCGGCCCCGGAGGCCATGGTGAAGGCGGCAGAGCAGGCGGGATTGCAGGAAATTTGCTTCACGGACCACCGGGACTACTATTATAATGAAAAAGGCGTGTTCATGGTCTTTGACTGGGCGGATTTCGACAAGGGCTATGGAAGCCTGAAAAGTGACCGGGTGAAGATTCGCCGGGGCATGGAATTCGGCATGACTACTGACAATCAGGCCCAGCTGGCGGCGGATGCGGCGGCACGTCCCTTGGATTTTGTGCTGGGTTCCGTGCATTTTGTGGACGGGCTGGACGTGTATTTTCAGCCCTATTGGGAGGGCAAGACCCCGTTCGAGGCGGAACGGAGGTTTCTGGAGCATACCCTGGCCTGCGTGGAGACCCAGGACGGCTTCGATGTGCTGGCCCATCTGACTTTCCTGAGCAAGGCAAAAGTGAAACCCACCCCTCGTGCGATTCCCTACGAAGAACACCGGGCGGTCATTGACGAAATTCTCCGCACTCTGGCCCGGAAGGGAAAGGGCCTGGAAATGAACACCAGCGGCGTAGACCGGTGCGGGGCCTACCTGCCGGACGAGACTTACCTGCGCCGATTCAAGGAATTGGGCGGCGAGATCGTGACCATCGGGTCCGACGCCCACAATACGGACCGGGTGGGCCAGTATTCCCGGGAGGCCTGCGCCATTCTCAAAGATATTTTCGGCTATGTGTGTACTTTTGAAGGCCGCAAGCCCATTTTCCATCAATTATAATTCGTACTTTTCATAAGGAGGCGCTGCCATGCTGCCGCAGGGATTCCTGGACCGGGTAAAGGTCCAGCTGGGAACGGAATACGACGCTTTTCTCCAAAGTCTGGAACGGCCCAGAGCCGTGGCTCTGCGCTTCCGGCCCAAAGAGCAGCGGGCGCTGCCCTTTCTGGGAGAGCCGGTCCCCTGGGAGAAGCTGGGATATTATTATGACCCGGATGCCCGGCCGGGGCTGCACCCCTTTCACGAGGCGGGCGTATATTATTTACAGGAAGCCAGCGCTATGGCCCCTGTGGCCCTGCTGGACCCACAGCCGGGGGAGCGGATCTGTGACCTGTGCGCTGCCCCCGGCGGGAAAAGCACGCAGATCGCCGGACGGCTCAATGGCCGGGGCTTCCTGCTTGCCAATGAAATTCACCCCAAGCGGGCGCTGATTTTAAGCCGGAACATGGAGCGCATGGGTGTCTGGAACGCTCTCGTGACCAACGAGACCCCTGCCCGGCTGGCCCAGAGGCTGCCGGGGTACTTCCATCGGGTGCTGGTGGACGCTCCCTGCTCCGGGGAGGGAATGTTCCGGAAGGAGGAGGCCGCCGTTACAGATTGGAGCGAGGAGACTGTCGAAATGTGCGCCCAGCGGCAGAAGGAAATTCTGGAAGCGGCGGCGGAATTGCTCTCCCCCGGCGGCCGGATGGTCTACTCCACCTGCACCTTTGCGCCCAGCGAGAATGAGGAGCAAATCGCAGATTTTCTCCGCCGCCATCCGGAATTTTCTCTGGAAACCGTGACCGTTCCCGGCCTGACGGCGGGAAATGACGGAATGTTCCATCTTTGGCCCCACCGGTATCGGGGGGAGGGCCAGTTCGGTGCGGTCCTTCGCAAGGCAGGAACGCCGGAAAATATGGAAAGCGGGGCAGGGGAGACCACTCCCTGGAAAAGCTGGGCGGAATTTGCGAAAGAACTGAACATTTCCCTTCCGGAGGGGAAACCTGTGGCCTTCGGGCAGAATTTCTACTGGGCCAGCCCGGAAATGCCGGATTTGAAGGGACTGAAAGTCCTGCGCCCCGGTCTGGCTTTGGGGGAGGAGCGGAAGGACCGGTTCCTGCCGGACCATGCCCTGGCTCTGTGGCTGGATACCTGCGGCAACGTGCAGGACTACGACCCGGAGGGAAAAGAAATTCGGGACTATCTTCACGGCCTGGTGACCCCTTCGGCGAAAAAGGGCTGGTGCCTTGTGACCACCGGCGGAAAAAGCATCGGCTGGGGCAAGGGAGACGGCACGGTCCTGAAGAACCATTACCCCAAAGGCCTGCGCCGGTAATTTGCGCTTTACAGAAGGCATTATCTATGATATAATCGTTTCGGTTCAGAACGGCTGCCTGCATTTTGCAGGCAAAATCATCGCAGGGAGCGTGTATTCCTTGGCCAGATATGTGATCAACGGTGGGAAAACTTTACAGGGCACAGTGACCATCAGCGGCGCAAAAAATGCGGCGCTGGCCATTTTGCCTGCGGTACTTCTGGTGGACGGCCAATGCCGCATCGAGAACGTGCCGGATATTTCCGATGTGCATATTCTTTTGGATATTCTGAAAAATATGGGGGCAGAGGTCACGGAGGAAGGCTCCGTTGTGACCATCGACTGCTCCCCGGTCCGCTCTACCTGCCCGGATGCGGCATTGGTGCGGAAAATGCGGGCCAGCTATTACCTGATGGGTGCGCTGCTGGGCCGCTTCGGCAAGGCCAACGTGGCTCTGCCCGGCGGGTGCAACTTTGCCTCCCGGCCCATCGACCAGCACATCAAGGGCTTCCTGGCCCTGGGGGCCGATGTGGACGAATCCGACGACTATGTGGCTTTGCAGCCCGGTGTTGGCGGCCTGCATGGCGGAAAGGTCAGCCTGGACGTGGTGAGCGTGGGGGCTACCGTGAACATCATGCTGGCGGCGACGCTGCTGCCGGGGCAGACCATTATCGAGAACGCCGCCAAGGAACCCCATATCGTGGACCTGGCCAACTTCCTGAATACCATGGGCGCACGGGTCTCCGGTGCAGGCACGGACACGGTGAAGATTCGCGGCGTTCGCAGCCTGAAAGGCGGCACCTATGCCATTATCCCGGACCAGATCGAGGCGGGGACCTATATGGCTGCCGTTACCGCCGCCGGGGGCAATATTCTGGTGCAGAATGTCATTCCAAAGCACATGGACTGCATCACCACCAAGCTGCAGGAAATGGGTGCCAAGATCACCAGCTACGACGATGCCATCCGGGTGGAGCGCACCGGTGCCCTCCGGTCCACCACCGTCAAGACCCGGCCCTATCCAGGATTCCCCACGGATATGCAGGCCCAGGTCTGCGTGTGCATGGCCCTGGCCTCCGGTGTCAGCCGGTTGACAGAAAACGTGTATGAGACCCGGTTCTTCGGCTACTGTACGGAACTGGAAAACATGGGTGCGGATATTTTGATTTCCGGCAAGACTGCCATCGTCACCGGAAAGGACCGCCTCCACGGGGCTACCGTGGAAGCCCACGACCTGCGGGCCGGTGCGGCGCTGGTCATCGCAGGACTGGCGGCGGAGGGACAGACCGTCGTGGAGAAAACTCACTTCATCGAGCGGGGCTACGAGAACCTGATCGAGAAGCTGACGGCTCTGGGTGCGGACATCCGCCGTTTGGAAGATTAAAAAAGCGGCTCGGCCCCATGTGTGGCGCTGCTGAAAAGAAGGCCGTGCCGGGAATGCTCCGGTACGGCTTTTTATTCTTGATTTTTTGGAGGGAGACCCATGGCCATCGAGGAACAAATGGAGACACTGGTGGACCGGCTGCTGCTGGACTATGACCACGGCCGGGACATCGACCAGATGGAACTGTTCCGGAATCCGGACCGGGATGTGGTGATCGGCGTGCTGGAAAAACTTCGGCGCATCCTGTTTCCCGGCTACTTCCGAGACCGGAATTACCGGTTTTACAATCTGAAATACAATCTTTCGGTTCTAATTGAGGACGTGATGTTCCAGCTGACCCGGCAGGTGTCCCTGGTATTCCAGCGGCAGGGAGAAAAGCCGGACCAGGCCGAGCAGCACGCCCAGCAGGTGTGCTTTGCCTTCCTGAACGGCATCCCGGATATCCGGGCCATGGTCCAGACGGACCTGCAGGCAGCCTATGACGGGGACCCGGCGGCCACGGGCATGGATGAGGTCATTTTCTCCTATCCGGGTCTGTACGCCATCAGCGTGTACCGGCTGGCCCATGAGCTGTTCCGGCTGGGCGTGCCCATGATCCCCCGGATGATGACGGAATATGCCCACAGCCTCACCGGCATCGACATCCACCCCGGTGCCACCATTGGAAAATACTTCTTCATCGACCATGGCACGGGCATCGTTATCGGCGAGACCACCACCATCGGGGACAATGTGAAGGTCTACCAGGGCGTGACCCTGGGCGCCCTTTCCACCCGTGGGGGCCAGCAGCTGCGGGGCAAGAAGCGCCACCCTACCATCGAGGACAATGTGACCATTTACGCCGGAGCCTCCATTCTGGGGGGCAACACAGTCATCGGGGCGGGCAGCGTCATCGGCTCCAACGCCTTTATCACCAGTTCCATCGCACCGGGGACCACCGTGAGCATCAAGACCCAGGAATTGCAGTACCGCTCCCGGACCCCGGACCGGGACGCTTTCTGGGACTGCGCTCTGTAAAGCTGCCTTTGTAACTCAAAAAAGAAGCTGCCCGCCGGTGGGGAAACCCCGGCGGGCAGATTTTTGTGCGGTGCAGCTTAATCCTCGAAGGTGAGAATGTCCTTGTACTTCTCCTTGAACAGGCCGTACACGGCGTCCAGAACGGCTTCGTCCTCCACGGGCAGGTACGTTTCGTTCTCCTCGTCCACCGGCTGGATCTCCAGAATGACGATCTGGGTCTCCTCGGTGTCCGTGGGCATCAGTACCAGATACTCGGTGTCCTGGTAGGTCAGGCAGTCCAGATAGTCGAAGGTGATCTCCTCGCCGTCCTCCCCGGTCAGGGTGATCTGGCTTTCTTCTTCCTCCGGCAGGTTATCCAGCAATTCCATGGGGTATCCTCCATTATCCGCCGCATTTCGCAGCGTTTTTCCTCTATTATAAACGGAAGCGGGGGATGTGTCAATGGTGCATTTAGAGATGGGCGGCATCCGCACCCTTGAGCTGGAGCTGAAGCTTGTCCGCAATGAGGGCGATGAATTCGGAATTGGTGGGTTTTCCCTTGGTGTTGCTGACGGTGTAGCCAAAGAATCGCTGGAGGGTATCCAGATCGCCCCGGTCCCAGGCCACTTCAATGGCGTGCCGGATGGCCCGTTCTACCCGGGAGGGCGTGGTCTGGAAGGTTTTGGCTACCTGTGGATAGAGCACCTTGGTGATGGCGTTGATGACATCCATGTCGTTGACGGCGATGATGATGGCCTCCCGCAGGTACTGATAGCCCTTGATGTGGGCAGGCACGCCGATTTCATGGATAATGCTTGTGACCAGCGCCTCTATGTTGGCCCGGTCCTTCCGGACGGGAACTTCCCGACGGCCGCCCCGGCTGCCCCGAATCTCCTCCAGCCGCTCCACCAGTGCCGTGGTGTCGCAGGGCTTGAGCATCAGGTAGCGCACCCCCAGATTGGCGGCGGTGGAGGCTACATAGTCCGTTACGAAGCCGGAAGTCGCCAGTGTGATGGGCTTCTGCTCCATGGCGGCGATGGCCTTGAGCATACTGATGCCGTCCCGCTTGGGGAGCATCAGGTCCAGCACCAGAATTTCGGGCTTGCGCTCTGCGATCAGGCGCAGGGCCTGTTCTCCGTCGGCAGCGGTGCCCAGGACCTGAAAGTCCTCCGACGCCGTCAGTGCCGCAGAAAGCCCGGAACAGAACTCCTCAGAGTTGTCTGCAATCAAAACAGTTGTACGATGATCCATAATATCCTCTCCTGACTTATGAAGTTTGATTCCCCGACAGCAGATCCGCCTCTTTGCTGCGATGATTATAATTTAGCATAATGCCGCCAGATTTGCAAGAAAAAATAAGAACAATCGATCGCCATAAAACGACAAAAATCGACGAAACAGATGGTAAAATGCAACTTATCGGAGGAAAAACCACGAGAATCGTCGAAAATCGTCGATGGGTTTTAAGCAGTTGACGAATGTCCCGCCGTGGTGTAAAATAGAAGTCATAAGGTACCTTGAAAGGAGCAAACTTATGAACAGCACCTGGAATCTGGACCCGATCTACACGGGTTTTGACGATCCCGCATTCGCTTCCGACCTGGAAGCCCTGAAAAAAACCGTTTCCGACATGACGGACCTGACCGCCGCACTGGACACCGCCGAGCCCACCGAGGGCCTGCGCCGGTGTGTCGCCCTCTGGGAGCAGAGCGAAAAGTTTGTTGGCAAGCTGGCCAATTATGCCAGCCTTCGTCAGGCTGCCGACACCAAGAGCCCGGAGGCGGGTTCTGCCATGGGCCGCATCATGGGCGTGTATTCCGGTATGGCCGCCCCCAACGCCCGGTTCCAGAACTGGGCCTCCAAGCTGCCGGACCTGATGGACCGGGTGGATGGCGACGAATTCCTCCGGGACTATCATTTCCTCTTTGAAAAAATGCAGGAGAACAGCCGCTATCTGCTGCCCGGCCAGGGGGAGGAAATCGAGGCCAAGATGCTGATGTCCGGCGGCAGCGCCTGGAGCGAAATGCAGCAGTACCTGACCTCCACCGTGCCCGTGACCTACCGGGGCCAGACTACCAATCTTTCTTCTATCCGGAATCTGGCATACGACGCCGACCCCCAGGTCCGGAAGGACGCCTATGAGGCGGAACTGGCCTGCTACGAGCGCATTGCCGACCCGGTGGCTTACAGCCTGAACTCCATCAAGCTGGAGACCATTTCCGACTGCCAGCTGCGGGGCTACGATTCTCCCCTGGACCGGACTCTGAAGCAGGCGGACATGAAGCGGGAGACGTTGGATGCCATGTTCGCCGCCATGGACGAGTACCTGCCCAAATTCTGGCAGTACCTCCGGGCCAAGGGAAAGGCCCTGGGCCACGGAAACGGCCTGCCCTGGTACGATCTGTTCGCCCCTATGGGCAAGGCTGGCAAGAAGTACACTACCGAGGATGCCCGGAATTATCTGGTGAACCTGTTTGGCGGATTTGACAAAGAGCTTTCCGACATGGTGGCCAGAGCCTTTGACAACGCCTGGATTGACTTCTATCCCCGGGACGGCAAGGCCGGCGGTGCATTCTGCTCCGGTGTGGAGTGTTTGGGCGAGAGCCGTATTCTGACCAATTTCGACGGAATGTTCACGGACTTGGTGACCCTGGCTCACGAGCTTGGTCATGCCTTCCACAACCAGTGTCTGACCGGCCATCGGCCCCTGAACCGGGATTACTCCATGCCTCTGGCGGAGACGGCCTCCACCTTCAACGAATGTGTGGTCATGGCTGCTGCCATTGACGCTGCTCAGGACCCGGAGGAGAAAATGGCGCTGGTGGAGTCCCAGTTGCAGGACATCACCCAGGTTATCTGCGATATTTACTCCCGCTACCGCTTCGAGACCATGGTCTTTGACCATCGGGAGGAACAGTTCATGAACGCCGAGACCCTCTGCGGCTTCATGACCGAGGCTCAGAAGCAGTCCTACGGCGACGGTCTGGACCCTGACTGTCTGCACCCCTATATGTGGGTCTGCAAGAGCCACTACTATGGAACCCCCTTCTATAATTTCCCCTACGCCTTCGGTGCACTGTTCGCCCGTGGCCTGTACAGCCAGTACAAGCAGGAGGGCGCTGCCTTCGTGCCAAAGTACAAGAAGATGCTCCACACCACTTCTGTGGCCACCGCTGAGGACACCGCTGCCGTGGCGGGCATCGACCTGACGGATAAGAACTTCTGGCGCAGCGCTCTGGAGACCGTCTCCCAGCAGATCGACCAGTTCTGCGCCTTGGTGGAGGCAAAGGCATGAGCGGCATCCATGACCTGAAAAACTTCCTGGACCACTCCCATAGCCCTTATCATGCGGCGGCCAACCTGGCCGCCCTGCTGGACGGCGACGGCTACACCCGGCTGTCCGAAGGGGAAACCTGGAAGCTGGAAAAGGGCGGAAAGTATTACTTCACCCGTGGGGGCTGCGCCGTGTTTGCTTTCCGTATTCCGACGGCGGACCCGGTGGGCTTCACCATCGCCGCCGCTCACTCCGACCGGCCCTCTTTCAAGCTGAAGGAAAACGGCGTGCTGGAAGGGAAGTACACCCGCCTCAGCGTGGAGGGCTACGGCGGAATGCTGATCGGAACCTGGCTGGATCGGCCCCTGTCTCTGGCGGGGCGGGTGCAGGTGGCCACGGAGCATGGGGCGGAGACCCGCCTGGTGGACATCGACCGGGACCTGCTGCTGATCCCCAATCTGGCCATCCACATGAACCGTGCCGCCAACGACGGCTATAAGTGGGACTTGAAGTCCGACACCATGCCCCTTTTTGCCGGTGCGGACAAGAAAGCCGCTTTCCAGGAGATCCTGACGGAAGCCGCAGGAGGGGAGATTCTGGGACAGGACCTGTACCTGTACCCCCGGATGGATGCGGCCCTCTGGGGCAGCGAGGAGGAATTCATTTCCGCCTGCGCTTTGGATGATCTGCAATGCGTCTGGTGCTGCGCCGAGGGCTTCAAGAATGCCAAGGAAAGCGCCAGCATCCCGGTCCTGAGCATTTTTGACAGTGAGGAAGTAGGTTCCTCCTCCATGCAGGGGGCGGATTCCAACGTGCTGGAGCGGCTCATTCACCGCATCTGTGCCGCCTGCGGCCTGGATGCGGACCGGATGCTGTCCAATTCCTTCCTGGTGTCGGCGGACAACGCCCACGCCCTGCACCCCAACCGGCCGGAAATGGCGGACAGCGCCAATGCGCCCCTGGTCAACGGAGGACCGGTGCTGAAATTCAACGCCAACCTCCGCTATACCACCGACGGCCTGGCGGCGGCTATTTTCCGCAGCGTGTGCCGGAAGGCTGAGGTCAACGTGCAGACCTATCACAACCGGGCGGACATCCCCGGTGGGTCTACCCTGGGCCACATTTCTATGGCCCATGTGAGCGTTCCCACGGCGGACGTGGGCCTGGCCCAGCTGGCCATGCACTCCTGCTACGAGACGGCAGGCACGAAAGATTCTCTGGACATGGTCCGTGTCATGGAGACGCTTTACGGCTTGACCCTGACCCGTGACGAACAGGGCTTTGCCCTGAACTGAAAATCGCCCCCGCCTTTTCGTCAGATTGACCAAAAGACGGGGGCGAAAATTGTATGTACCTACAATTGCGGAAATGGTTGCAATATGCTATCATAGTGTCATTCCGGTATGCGGGGACTACTCCACAAAATAGGCCCCGTGTGCAAAAAAAGGAGGAACTATTAACCCCGTCTGACTCACGGTGCAGCAGTGTGGAGACCTGCTGTAATGCAGTGCCGTCTTTTCATGGGCGGCTGCGAGAGCGTAAGCGAGGATTCCTTGCGCTTAGAGTCGTAAAGTATGGCAAGTTTGACCCTGAAGAACATTAAGAAGATCTACCCGTTCAGCGGCGACGACACCAAGAAGAAGAAAAAGAAGAAGGGTGAGGAGCAGGAAGAAAAGAAGGTCAACCTGCAGATCACCGATAAGGGTGTCGTGGCAGTCCAGGAGTTCAACCTGGAGATCAAGGACAAGGAATTTATCGTTCTGGTCGGTCCTTCCGGCTGCGGTAAGTCCACTACCCTGCGTATGATCGCCGGTCTGGAAGAGATTTCCGAAGGCGAGCTGTACATCGGCGACCGTCTGGTCAACGACGTGGCCCCCAAGGACCGGGACATCGCCATGGTCTTCCAGAACTATGCTCTGTATCCCCACATGACCGTGTATGACAACCTGGCCTTCGCTCTGAAGCTGCGTCACACCCCCAAGGATGAGATCGACAAGAAGGTCAAGGAAGCTGCCGAGATTCTGGACATTACCCAGTACCTGGGCCGTAAGCCCAAGGCTCTGTCCGGCGGTCAGCGTCAGCGTGTGGCCATTGGCCGTGCCATCGTGCGGAACCCCCAGGTCATGCTGATGGACGAGCCTCTGTCCAACCTGGACGCCAAGCTCCGGAACCAGATGCGTGCTGAGATCATCAAGCTGCGTGAACGGATCAATACTACCTTCATTTACGTTACCCATGACCAGACCGAGGCCATGACCCTGGGCGACCGGATCGTCATCATGAAGGACGGCTTCATCCAGCAGATCGGCACTCCTCAGGAAGTGTTCAGCCATCCTTACAACCTGTTCGTGGCCGGCTTCATCGGCACGCCTCAGATGAATATGTTCGACGCCAAGCTGGTGAAGAACAACGGCAAGTACGCCGTGCAGCTGGGCAACCTGACCGTGGAGCTGTCCGACGAGAAGCAGGCTGCTCTGGCCAAGAACAATGTGGCCGAGCAGGATGTGGTCCTGGGCGTTCGTCCTGAGCACATCACCCTGGCCGACGACGGCATCGACGCCCGTGTGGACGTGCACGAGATGATGGGTTCCACCGTCCATCTGCATGTGACCGCTATGGGCCGGGACGTGGTCCTGGTGGTGTCCACCATGGATATGACCCCCGCTCAGATCGCTGCTCTGGCCAACGGCGCCAGCGTGAAGTTCAAGTTCCACGGCAATGTCTGCCACGTCTTCAACAAGGAGACCGGCATCAACCTGGAAGCCTGATTTTACATCCAAAGAAGGGACTGCCTGATTTCGGGCAGTCCCTTTTCTTGACTTTTGGCCTTTTTCGGCCTACAATAGAGGAAACAAAGGAGGGCAGGCTATGAATGAATCCATTTTGCAGCGGCTCCGGCCCATCACGGCGGAGGAGCAGGCCATTCTGCAGGGCGGAGCGCTGGACCGGGACCTGTATATGCAGGATTCCGAGAACCGCATCAACGCCAAAAAACTCCTTTCCGCCGGAAAGTGGATCACCCTGCGGACCCACACCCGGTTCCTGGATTTCCCGGAGCATACCCATGATTATATTGAGGTCGTGTATATGTGCGCCGGGGAGACAACGCACTTTGTCAACGGCCAGCGCATTATTTTGCGGCAGGGGGAACTGCTGTTTCTCAATCAGCAGGCCCGGCATGCCGTTTCCAGAGCGGAAAAAGACGACATTGCGGTGAATTTCATCGTTCTGCCGGATTTTTTCACCACGATCTTACCGGCCTTGGGGGAGGAGGAGACCCCCTTGCGGCGATTCCTGGTGGATTGCCTCTGCGGGGAGACCAAGGGAACGGCTTATCTGCATTTCCACGTTTCGGACCTTCCGGCGGTGCAGAATCTGGTGGAGAATCTGCTGTTTGCCCTGCTGGAGGACACGCCCAACCGAAGAAAAATCAGTCAGATGACCATGACGCTGCTGTTTCTGCTGCTTTGCGGCCATACGGAGACCATGACTGCAGAACAGCCGGAGCAGGTGTTCCTGGTGCAGGTGCTTTCCTATGTGGAGGGGAATTACGCCAACGGCAGCCTGACGGAGTTGGCGGAAAATCTCCATTATGACCTGTACTGGCTGTCCCGGGAGATCCGTCGAAAGACCGGCAAGACCTATACCCAGCTGGTTCAGGAAAAACGGCTGGCCCAGGCGGCGTTTTTGCTGCGGAACACGGACCGGAACGTGGACGACATTGCCAACGCCGTGGGCTACGAAAATCTGGGCTACTTTCACCGCATTTTCCGGGAGGGCTACGGCTGCTCCCCACGGGAATACCGTCTGCAAATCAGGTAACTTTTTTAGATAAATCAAGACCTCCCTTTCGCCCTGCTGCCGTGGTAAACTAGCAGCAGTATTAGAAAGGGAGGTCATTCCTTTGGAGAGATTTCTGGCCATTGACATCGGCGCTTCCTCCGGCCGGCATATCGTGGGCTGGCGGGAAAACGGGGAAGTCCGCATGGAGGAGGTCTACCGGTTCCCCAACGGAGTCACGGAAGACCGTGGCCACCTGGTCTGGGACGTGGAAGCTCTGGAGCATCATGTGCGGACAGGCATCGAGAGGGCGAAAGCGGCCTATTCCGACCTGGTGAGCCTGTCCATCGACACCTGGGGCGTGGATTATGTGCTGCTGCGGGGAGAGGAGCCGGTGCTGCCGGTGTACGCCTACCGGGACAGCCGCACGGAGTCCGTCATTCCGGAGGTCCACAAAATCGTCCCGTTTTCCGAACTTTACCGCCACACCGGCTGCCAATTTCAGCCCTTTAATTCCATTTACCAAATCTACGCCGACAAAAAGGCGGGCCGCTTGGATGGGGTCACGGACCTGCTGATGATCCCGGAATACTTGCTCTACCGGCTCTGCGGGGTCAAATCCAGGGAGTACACCAACGCCACCACTATGGGCCTGGTGAACGGGGAGACCGGCGAATTTGACGGGGAACTGGTGGAAAAGCTGGGCTTCCCGGCGCATCTGTTCCCAAAGCTGTCCCGGCCCGGAACGGTCATCGGTAAGTACGAGGGCCTTTCCTGCGTCCTCTGCGCTACTCACGATACCGGCTCCGCCGTGGAGGGCATCTTCATGGACGGCAATGAGCCGTATATTTCCAGCGGCACCTGGTCCCTGCTGGGGGTCAAGACCCCGGCACCCAAGACGGATATTTCCAGCGAAAAGGCCAATTATTCCAACGAGGGCGGCGTGGGCTACAACCGTTACCAGAAAAACATCATGGGAATGTGGCTGGTGAACGAATTGCAGCGGGAGATTTGCCCGGACACCCCTTTCCCGGAAATCGTGAAGCTGGCGGAGGAGAGCAAGTGCGAGGCCCTGGTGGACGCCAACGCCCCGGAATTTCTTTCCCCCAAGAGCATGAAAGCGGCCTTCGACAAGGCGGCGGGAAATGTGTTCTCGTCCGTGGGGGATTATTTCCGCTGCGCCTATCGGTCCCTGGCCATCAGCTACCGGGAAGCCCTCTGGGAGTTGGAGGAAAACACCGGCAAGCACTATGACCGGCTGTACATCGTGGGCGGCGGGGCCAAGAACGGCTTCCTGAACCGCCTGACGGAGGAAGCCACCGGCAAGAAAGTGGTCGCCCTGCCCATCGAGGCAACGGCCCTTGGCAATCTGAAAATTCAAATGGAGGTTCTGTGATGTTAGTTGAAACCAAAGCGAGGATCGGCGTATTCGCCATTGCGTTAGGGGCGTACCTGCCCCAGTTCCCGGAGCTGGTGCCGGAGTTTGAAAGCCAGTATGCCGACTTCAAGAAGCGCATCCCGGATTCCGTGGAACTGATCGACGGCGGTCTGGTCACCACCAAGGAGCAGTCCGCCGCTGCCGGGGACAAGTTCCGGGCGGCTGACGTGGACCTGGTCATCATGCAGCTTCTGACCTACGCCACGTCCTACAATATGCTCCCCGCCGTTCGGGATCTGGATGTGCCGGTGGTGCTTGTAAATCTGCAAAAGAAGAAAGCCCCGGACTACGCCCATACGGATACTCCCACTTGGTTGGGCACTTTGTACGCCTGCGGCGCTGTGGGTGAGATGGTCGCCGATTTGGAACGGGCCGGAAAGCGCCACGCCGTCATTACCGGTGTGGTGGAGGGTGGCGATGATGCCGCTCAGGCGGAGATCGAGGACTGGTGCCGGGCCGCTCAGGTGCGCCGCCGGTTCCGGGACACGAACCTGGCCCAGATCGGCCGCCCCTATCCCGGCATGATGGACCTGTATATCGACGAAACGAATTTGTACCATCGGATGTGGCTCTACACCAAGCAGTTCGACTGGGAAAAGATGTGGGCCATTGCCGACAACATCACGGACGAGACTGCCATTCGTGCCAAGGCCGAGGACATTCTGAACACCTTCGACATTGAGGGCGGCGCCACGGTGGAGACCGTCTGGGATATGGCAAAATATGTGGTGGCTTTCGAGCAGTGGGTCAAGGACGAGCAGATCGCCTTTGTGGCCTCCCATTATGACGGCTTTGCCCAGGGCATTGCGGGCAAGCTGGACAGTATGCTCATTCCCGCTTTCTCCATGCTCATCAAGCAGGGGACTGCCTGCGCTGTGGAGGGCGATATTAAAGTCGCCATGGCCATGAGCATTCTCAAGACCATTTCCGGCACGGGCCAGCTTTCTGAAATGTACTCCATCGACTTCGACGAGGACATCTGCATCATCGGCCACTCCGGCTCCGGCGACGCCGATATTTCCCAGGCCCGGAAGCCCACCATGAAGATCGTCCCCGTGTTCCACGGCAAGACCGGCGGTGGGTATCTGACACAGTTCTATCCGCCTGTTGGCCCCGTGACCTATCTGGGCATTACCCAGGACAAGGACGGCCATTTCAAGTTCGTGGTGGCCGAGGGCGTCAACGAGGAAGGACCCATCTTCACCTTTGGCGACACCAATATGCGTACCCGCTTCACCTGCGGCGCCCGGGAATTCGTCAACAAATGGAGCGAGGCAGGCCCCACCCATCACATGGCGGCTGCCGTGGGCCGTCACATTGACACCATTTTGAAGGTCGCGAAAATTTTCAATGTTCCCGTAGACGTTATCACCCGGTAAAGGAGAAAAGACAATGAAAGACATTTTGACTGCTTCCTGGATGGTGGAGATGATCCGCACTACCACCAATATGTATAACCACGGCTGGGACGAGCGGAACGGCGGCAATGTGAGCCTGCTGCTCAGCGAGACCGAAGTTGCCGACTATGTGGACACCGACAAGGTCCTGCGGGAGATCCCCACGGGATTTGCTTGCCCGGAGCTGGACGGAAAGTATTTCCTGGTCACCGGCACCGGAAAATATTTCAAGAACGTCCAGTACGCCCCGGACGTGAACCTGGGTCTGGTGCAGCTGACCGACGGCGGCGAGAACGCCCAGCTGCTCTGGGGCTTCATCGACGGGGGCAAGTTCACCTCCGAGTTCCCGGCCCACATGATGAGCCATGCGGCCCGGCTGAAGGTGGACCCGGAAAATCATGTAGTCATGCACTGCCATCCGGCCAACCTGCTGGCCATGACCTATGTCCACGACTTGGACGAAAAGGCTTTCACCCGGACCCTTTGGCAGATGTGCACCGAGTGCATCGTGGTGTTCCCGGACGGCGTGAACGTGTTACCCTGGATGCTCTGCGGCACCAATGAGATCGGCCTGGCCACGGCGGAAAAGATGCAGACCGCCCGTCTGGTGGTCTGGGCCCAGCATGGCATTTACGGCGCAGGCAAAGACCTGGACGAGACCTTCGGCCTTATCGAGACTGCCGAGAAGGCCGCCGAGATTTACATGAAAATTGCCCACCTGCCCCTGGTGAATACCATCACCGACGAGCAGATGCACCTGCTGGAAAAGCGCTTCGGCGTGAAGGCCAGAGACGGCTATCTGGCATAAAATCCCATAAAACAGGCCCCCGGTGGAGAAACCACCGGGGGCCGTTTTCTCTGATTTGACCAGTGCCGGAAAAGGAGATGTTAGAAGGGTGCTTCGCTGAAAAAGTGCCATCCCATTGCCCTCATACCTTCAAAACAAAATGACTCTTGCGATAATCCAGCAGACCGTCCTTTTTCATTTTCCCCAGTTCCTGCGACAGACCGCTGCGCTCCACGCCCAGGTAATCCGCCAGCTGCTGCCGGGAAAAGGGAATGTCCAGTTCATAGGTCCCCAGCCGCTGGGCCTCGGCGGAGAGGTAGGACATGATCTTCGACCGGGTGCTGCGCTGGCCCACATGGGTGAGTTTTTCGCTGAACTGCAGGTTTTTCCCGGCCAGTTCCCCCAGAAGGTTGCGGATGATGCGGTTATGGTACGAGCAGGCGGAGGGACACACGGTCAGAATACGCTTTACGTTCAGGAATAGCACGGTGATTGGCGTCTCGGCGACAACACTCATGTTCAGACGGGAACCGGGGGCACAGGCGTAAGCTACGGCAAAGGTCTGTCCCGGTCCCGCTTTGGAGAGAATGTTGCGGTTTCCCCAAATGTCCTCCTGAATGACGAGGACCGTCCCGGTCAGCACAAGGCCAATGGATTCCGCCGTGTCCCCGGCCCGCAGTACAAAGGCTTCCTTCGGGAAGTCTTTTTTTTCGGCTTTCAGGCAGGCGAGCATGGCCGTCAACTCGGCTTCCGAGACGCCGGAAAACAGGGGAGCGGACCGGATGGTGGATAAAAATTCCTCCATAAAAACCCTCTTTCGTTGATTATTCTACCGACTTGTTGATTTCATTATAGTATAATCATGCCACAAAAGCAAGGAGGAATTACAAATGGAACAAAAAATGTTTTGCTTTCAGTGTGAACAGACGGCAGGCTGCACCGGCTGCACGGGAAAGGCGGGGGTGTGCGGCAAGACCGCCGATGTGGCGAAGCTTCAGGACCAGTTGACCGGTGCGTTGGTCGGGCTGGCCCGCAGTGCGGAGCAGGCTCCCAATGGGAACGATGCCACCTGGCGGCTCCTCATCGAGGGCCTGTTCGCCACCGTGACCAATGTGAATTTCAACGAAAAGACCCTTCGGGATCAGATCGACCGGGTACATGAGGAAACGTCCCGGCTGGCTCCCGGTGCTGCATGGGGACAGGATTACGACATGGAGCGTCTCTGGAACGCCCAGGAGGACATCCGCAGCCTGAAGTCCCTCATCCTGTTCGGCGTTCGTGGCATGGCGGCCTATGCCCATCACGCCATGGTGCTGGGCTATGCAGACGAGGAAGTGAACCGCTTCTTCGTTAAGGCGCTTATTGTCATCGGCGAGGATCAGGGCATGGAGGAGCTGCTGCCTGTGGTCCTGGAGGTAGGGGAGAAGAACCTGAAGTGCATGGCCCTGCTGGACAAGGCCAACACCGAAACCTACGGTACACCTGTGCCTGTGACCGTTCCGCTGACTGTGGAGAAGGGGCCGTTCATTGTTATTTCCGGTCACGACCTTCACGACCTGAAGCTGCTGCTGGAACAGAGCCAGGGAAAAGGCGTCAACATCTACACCCATGGGGAAATGCTCCCGGCCCACGGCTACCCGGAACTGAAAAAGTATGCCCATCTCAAGGGGAATTTCGGCACGGCCTGGCAGAATCAGCAAAAAGAATTTGCATCGCTCCCTGCACCGGTACTGTTCACCACCAACTGCCTGATGCCGCCGAAGGCCAGCTACGCCGACCGGGTGTTCACCACTGCGCTGGTCTCCTACCCGGAAACGACCCACGTCGGAGCGGACAAGGACTTCACGCCGGTCATTGAGAAGGCACTGGAATTGGGCGGCTATGCCGAGGACCAAATGTTCACCGGCATCAACGGCGGCAATTCGGTCATGACCGGCTTCGCCCGGGGCACGGTGCTGGGGGTGGCAGATCAGGTCATCGAGGCGGTCAAGTCCGGGGCCATCCGGCACTTCTTCCTGGTGGCCGGGTGCGACGGCGCACGGCCCGGCCGGAACTATTACACGGAGTTCGTGAAAAAGGCCCCTGCCGACACGGTGGTCCTGACCCTGGCCTGCGGAAAATACCGGTTCAATGACCTGGACCTGGGGACCATCGGCGGCCTGCCCCGGCTGATGGACGTGGGCCAGTGCAACGATGCTTACAGCGCTATCCAAATCGCCATCGCCCTGGCGGACGCTTTCGGCTGCGGTGTCAACGACCTGCCGCTGTCTATGGTGCTTTCCTGGTACGAGCAGAAGGCTGTGTGCATCCTGCTGACCCTGCTGCACCTGGGCATTCAAAACATCCGTCTTGGTCCCACGCTGCCGGCGTTTCTGTCCCCCAATGTGCTGAATTATATCGTCGAAAACTTCGGCATCGCCCCCATCACCACCCCGGAGGAGGACTTGAAGCAGCTGCTGAAATAATAGCGGCCCATAAGGAAAAACCAGCCGCCCGGCATTGCCATTACGGCAGTCCTGGGCGGCTGTTTCGCTTTGCGTGTGATAGGCCGTATTCCCTCCGGCGGGATGTTTCCTCGGTGACAATTTTTGTTTTCATACTTTTCGGGTAGAATAATCAGAAAATACTCGGAGGCAAATACGATGAAAGGACGATTCTTAACGGCGGCGGAGATCGCCAAGTTCAAAAATCATCTCACCTTAGAGGAACGGAGTGCCGCAACCATCGAAAAATATATCCGGGATGTCAGCGCCTTTGCGGTATACGCACAAGAGGCCGCAATCACGAAGGAAACGGTCATCGGCTACAAAAAGCATTTGCTGGAGCGATACGCCGTGCGGAGCGTCAACGCCATGCTGGCCGGTCTCAACGGCTTCTTTGCTTTTCACGGCTGGCACGATCTGAAGGTCAAAACGCTGCAATTGCAGCAGCAGGTCTACTGCCCGGAAGAAAAGGAACTGACCAAGCAAGAGTACGCCCGCCTGTGCCGTGCGGCGGAGCGCAGGAAAAATCAGCGGCTCAGCCTGATTTTGCAGACGATATGCGGCACCGGCATCCGGGTCAGCGAACTGCGGTATATCACCTCAGGATTATCTCGGCACCAATGAGAGCGGCGGCATCAAGGCAAAGAACGAATGGGTACATACTACCAACTGGGACATCGTGTTCTTTGACGAATACCATTTCGGCGCGTGGCGGGACAATGCCAAAAAGCTCTTTGAAATGGACAACGAGGACGAGGATTACGACTTCGATATGGAGAAGTACAAGAAGGACGAGGCCGACAACGCCTACAACGAGACCTTCCTGCCCATCACCACATCCTACTATCTGTTCTTGTCCGGCACGCCGTTCCGGGCCATCAACAGCGGCGAATTTATCGAGGACCAAATCTACAACTGGACCTATTCCGACGAACAGCGGGCCAAGGAAAACTGGGACGGGGCTGCGGACAACCCCTATGCAGCGCTGCCACGGATGGTGATGATGACCTATCGCATTCCGGACAGCATCCGACAGATCGCCATGCAGGGTCAGTTCGACGAATTTGATTTGAATGTATTTTTCTCCGCCAAATACGGCGAGAAAAGCAAGCCGGAGACTGCCCGCTTTGTCTATGAGAACGAGGTGCAGAAGTGGCTGGACCTGATTCGCGGGTCTTTTCTCCCGGCCAGCGTGGACGATATGAAGCTGGGACAGGACAAGCGCCCGCCCATGCCGTTTTCCGATACCCGGCTGCTGAATGTGCTGTCCCACACCTTCTGGTTTCTGCCCAATGTGGCCAGCTGCTATGCAATGTATAATCTGCTGCAGCAGAAACAGAACAGCTTTTATCACGATTACCGCATCAATGTCTGCGCCGGGACCAAGGCGGGCATTGGCGTGGATGCGCTGGAGCCGGTGCAGAAATCCATGGGCGACCCGCTGACCACCAAGACCATCACGCTGTCCTGCGGCAAGCTGACCACCGGCGTCACGGTCAAGCCGTGGACGGGCATCTTTATGCTGCGGAATCTGAAAAGCCCGGAAACCTATTTCCAAGCAGCGTTCCGGGTACAGTCTCCGTGGACGGTGCGTACCGGCTCCGGCACCGATCAAATTATGAAATATGAGTGCTATGTCTTTGATTTTGCGCTGGACCGCGCCCTCAAGCAAATCTCGGATTATTCCTGCCGCCTAAATGTGAACGAAAGCAACCCGGGAAAGAAGGTGGCGGAATTCATCAACTTCCTGCCTGTACTGGCCTACGACGGCAGCAGCATGAAGCAGATCGACGCTCAGGATATTCTGGATATCGCCATGGCCGGTACCTCGGCCACGCTGCTGGCCAAGCGCTGGGAATCCGCATTGCTGGTCAATGTGGACAATGATACGCTCCGGCGACTGATGGCAAACAAAGAGGCCATGGAGGCCCTGATGAAAATTGAAGGGTTCCGCAGCCTGAACTCGGATATTGAGACCATCATCAACAAATCGGAGAGCGTGAAAAAGGCCAAGAAGGAAAAAGGCAAGGAACTCACCAAGGAGGAGAAAAAGGAAATCTCCGAGGAAGAAAAAGAATACAAATCCATGCGTAAGCAGATTCAGGAGAAGCTCATCAAGTTTGCCACCCGTGTGCCGATCTTTATGTATCTGACGGATTACCGGGAGCGCTCTCTGAAGGATGTGATCACGCAGCTGGAGCCGGGGCTCTTCAAAAAAGTGACCGGTCTGGATGTGAAGGACTTTAATCTGCTGGTGGAGCTGAATGTGTTCAACGCCAGCCTGATGAACGACGCCATCTTCAAATTCAAGCGCTATGAGGATTCCAGCCTGTCCTACACCGGCCTGGACAAGCACGAAAACGAGGATGTCGGCGGCTGGGATACCGTTGTGAAGCGCAAGGAGTACGAGCTGCTGTTCTATAACCAGCAGTCTACGATGAATGCGCCGGAAATCGATGAAGCCGATGTTCCGGAAGTGGATGAGGAACCGGAGCCGCAAAAAGCCCCCGTTCCGGCCCGGACGCTGCCGGCGAAACCGGATTTTGTCACTGCTGCCTTCGGCGTGAAATCTCCGATCGCTCCCGCAAAGCCCCAGCAGCCCGAAAAACCGAAGGTCGATGTTTCCAGCGTTGCCGTTGGAAGCGCTGTGGCTCACGCTAAGTTCGGCATCGGCAAGGTGATTGAGCTGAACAGGGAATATGTGACCGTCCGCTTTGAACAGGGCGAGAAGCGGTTTCTTTTCCCCAATGCCTTTGAATCCGGATTTTTGAAAGTACAATAAGCAAAAAAGGCCCGTCGTATCATTTCCTCGATACGACGGGCCTTGCCTTATGTATAGATCACTTGGTGACAGACAATTTCGGTTGCACGGTTTCGGCAGGAATTCATCCGCCCGACCCATTCCATTGGGTTGCTGGCTTTCAGCGTTTCCGTAATGCCCTCTGCATCTGCCATTTGTTTTATCAGTCGTTCGAACATCTCCTCTGCCTGACGGTCAATGTCCGCAAGATATGAAGGCCTGGTAAGCCTGAGCGCACATAACCGAAAGAAAGCCCCCGCTGCCGGAGAAATTGAAGTGACCCCCAAAAGTTAGACAATATTTTGAAGTAAAAATTGTTCAAGCAAC
>ERZ841120.7-NODE-7-length-269904-cov-32.692913_pt1 | contig 269904 bp, 229 predicted proteins | sample MGYA00519572_ERZ841120 | MGnify/ENA primary metagenome ERZ841120 (study PRJEB31850, sample SAMEA3708890) | human gut metagenome | biome: human gut; feature: human-associated habitat; material: faeces | place: China | collected 2014 ...
AAGCGGAAGCCGCTGCTACACAGGAGCCGACTTATCCGGCGTGAACCGGGGCATGGAAAAGCGGCCATGCCAGGGAGCATGACCGCTGGAACGAAAATCGGAAGTGCTTTAGCAATTCTTAATCTCATTCTCTATAAAATAATTTGCAATTTCAAAGGCTTTTATTCTTCTCTTTGCCAATGTGATTTGTGATTTATAACGCTCGGAATTATCCTTTGATTCAAATGTTTTTACTGTTTCTCTTAGCTTGTGCAGAGTTGAATCAATTTGCCTTTTGGCCGCGGTTAATTCATCTATTGTATACTTCATGTTTTCTCCTTTAACTTCTGATTTTTTTGTTAAATCAGAGTATACCACGGAGTTATGAACTTTTCTACTGCAAATATGGGACGACAACCCATACCATAAAAATCGGAAAATTGAAAAGCTGTAAAGAAGCAAATTTAACGCTTTTGCCGCTGTACAGCCCCCGCCGTTCCGTGGTACAATGAAACCACGGAATAGTGGGGCTGGCTGTCGGAAACGGAGGATTTTATGTTAAGACAAGCCACCCAAAACCTCATTACCGCCCTTTATCCGAGATTGTCCCACGAGGATGAATTGCAAGGCGAGAGTAATTCCATATCGAACCAAAAAAGGATACTCGAAACCTACGCAAAACAGAACGGCTTTACCAATCTGCGCTGGTACACCGACGACGGTTTTTCCGGCGCGAACTTCCAGCGGCCCGGATTTCAAGCCATGCTTGCGGACATTGAAGCCGGGAAAGTGGGTACGGTCATCGTCAAGGACATGAGCCGGTTAGGGCGAAACTACTTGCAGGTAGGGTTTTACACGGAAATGCTGTTCCCTCAAAAGGGTGTGCGTTTTATCGCTGTCAACGATAATGTGGACAGTGCCAGCGAGGGCATGGACAACGATTTTACCCCGCTGCGAAATCTGTTCAATGAATGGCTGGTGAGAGATACGAGCAAGAAAATCAAGGCAGTGAAAAAGTCAAAAGGCATGAGCGGCAAGCCTGTTACCAGCAAGCCGGTTTACGGCTATGTGATGGACGAGGACGAGAATTTTATTATAGACGAGGAAGCCGCCCCGGTGGTGCAGCAGATTTACCAGCTTTGCCTTGCCGGGAACGGCCCGACCAAGATTGCCCGTATGCTGACGGAGCAGCAAATCCCCACGCCGGGGACGCTGGAATATCAGCGGACAGGCAGCACCCGCCGTTATCACCCAGGCTATGAGTGCAAATGGGCGACCAACACCGTCGTTCATATCCTCGAAAACCGAGAGTACACCGGATGTCTGGTGAACTTCAAAACGGAAAAGCCTTCTTATAAGGTCAAGCACAGCATAGAGAACCCCGTCGAGAAGCAGGCCATTTTCGAGAACCACCATGAGCCGATCATCGACAAGGAAACATGGGAACGGGTGCAGGAGTTACGCAAACAGCGCAAACGCCCGAACCGCTACGATGAAGTGGGGCTGTTCTCCGGGATTTTGTTCTGCGCCGACTGCGGCCATGTGCTGTATCAGCAGCGGTATCAGAACAAAGACCGCAAACAGGACTGCTACATCTGCGGCAGCTACAAGAAGCGCACCCGCAACTGTACGGCGCACTTTATCCGCACCGATCTGTTGACCGCTGGTGTCCTGGCAAATCTCCGGCAAGTGACCGAATACGCAGCCAAGCATGAGAGCCGGTTTGTGAAACTACTTGTCCAGCAGAACGAGATCGGCGGCAAGCGAAAGACCGCCGCAGCCATCAAGCAGCTTGAACAGGCGCAGGAACGCATTTCTGAAATCAGCCGCATTATCAAGCGGCTGTATGAGGACAATGTAAACGGCAAAATCAGCGATGAGCGTTTCATGGAACTGTCGGCTGACTACGAAGCCGAGCAAGCGGAGCTGAAAAAGAGAGCCGCCGCCCTGCAAGCCGAACTGGACAAGTCACAGGCAGCTACCGTCAACGCCGAGAAATTTATGGGCATTGTCCGCAAGCACCTTGCCTTTGAAGAACTGACCCCCACTCTCTTGCGGGAAATGATCGAGAAAATTGTGGTGCATGAGTGCAGCTATGATGAGAACGGCACCCGCAGGCAGGACATTGAGATTTATTACAGCTTTGTCGGCAAGATTGACTTGCCCGAATAACCGCCCGACCTATCCGACACAATGGCCAAGTGTCGGATAGGAACGGCAAAATTTTTTGCACTTCTATTGCTTCTTTATCACACATAAGCAAACAGCCACCGCTGCCACCAGGTCGGCAGGTGCCAGCCGAGGTGAAGCCCTGCCAGCACGAGAAAGTACCGCGCCGCCGCGCTGTGCAACTGGTAGAGCGAAGGATTGCTGCGCAGCGAGAACGGCACGATATCGGCAAACAGCACGCTCGACGTCAGACAGCCACTGATGACCGTCACGAGGCAGGCTGATGCGAGCAGGACGTTCAGGGCGAACCGCACGCCGCGCGGCCCGTTCCAGCGCCCGCGCCCCAGCGACGAGACGTAGCGGCGATTGAGCACAAGATGCCATAGGATTGGCAGCAGCAAGGCCACGCCCACGGCCTCATGCAGCACAGGCGGCAGGTAGAAGAACGTCATCTCAAAGACGAGTAGTATCAACATCAGGATATCCAATAAATAGCTCATGGCTTCACCTCTCTTGCTCCCATACTCCAACGATATCATCCGGTAGCATCTACCGGCCAAGTCTTTTCTGCTCCAGTTCGTAAATCATGTAGTCAATGCAAGACAACTTTTCCTGCGCCGCGTGCAGAGACTCCATGAGCCTGCGTCGGTGGCGCCTGAGGAAGCAGAGACGCGCCGCATCGTCCGGCAGCGCAGCGAGCTCGCGCTGGCAGACATCTGGATTGAATCGTTCTTGTTCCTGTCGCTCTGCCAAACATGTTCTTGCCATTCAAAATCCTCCTGTACATTCGCTTCTTGATATCCTCATTTTAAGCGCTCTGCCCCACAATGTGAAATGCTTATGTCTTAACTTGTGCCATACGTTTTTTCTATCAAGCGCTTGCGAAAAAAGCATCTGCTCCCTACAATAGAAGCAGATGCTTTGAACGTATAAAAGGGGGAAATTTTGAGATGGAACTCCGCACGTTATCGTATTTCCTGGCTGTGGCCAGGGAGCAGAACATGACCGAGGCGGCCAATGTGCTGCATGTGACGCAGCCGACGCTCTCGCGCCAGATTGCGGATCTCGAGGATGAGCTCGGCAAGAAGCTCTTCACGCGCACGAGCCGCAGTACGCTATTGACGGAGGATGGCATGCACCTGCGCCAGCGAGCCGAAGAAATCCTCGCGCTCGTCAACCAGACAGAAGACGAGATGAAAAACGACACGATTGACCTTTCGGGCTGCATCCGCATCGGCGCAGGCGAGACGCACGCCATGCACATCCTCGCCGATCTCTTTGCCGACCTGCACGGCCGCTACCCGCGCCTGACGGTCGAGCTCTTCACGGGCAATGCCGACGCCGTCGAGGAAAAACTCGCGCACGGGCTCATCGACTTCGCACTGATGATCGAGCCATTCAACACCGAGCACTACCACTTCATCCGGCTGCCCGAAACGATGCGCGTCGGCATCGTGACGCGCGACGACAGCGAATGGGCCGCAAAAGACGGCATCACGGCAGAGGATCTCAGCGAGATGCCCCTGCTCATCTCCTCACGCCAGTCCGCCAACCGCTTCGATTTCCGGCAGTGGTCCGACGGCAAACTCTCCGCTGAGACCATGCACATCGTCGGACACTTTGACCTCATCGGCAACGCCTCGCACTTCATCCGCACAGGCGCCGCCAACGCCTTCGGCATCGACGAACTCCTGCAGCTCGACACCGGCCACTTGAAGTTCATCCCTCTAAAGCCAGCCTTGACCTTCAGCGCCGTCATCGTCTGGAAGAAATACCGCCTGCTCTCCAAGTCCAGCAGTGTCTTTCTCGAAGAACTGCGGAAGCGCATGACGCAGTAAGCCATCCGCGCCAATCACGAGAGAATTGTTATGACATCTTCGGCAATCTGTTCTTTCGTCAGGCGGTTCGCACGGCGAAGCTCTGCCACATCGTAGCGATCGTAGAAGCGCTTCGCAAAGCCGTAGCTCTTGACGCGCATCGAACTCGTCCCGTAGAAGCTGGCAATCTTCTCGCCAAAACCACCGGCCAGGCAGCCGTCCTCGATTGTGATGACGAGCGCATGATCTTTCTCGAGGTCGCGGAGCATCGTTTCGTCGATGCCCGAGATAAAGAGCGGATTGATGAGCGTCGCATCGATGCCCTTTTGCGCGAGCTCTGCTGCCGTTTCCTGTGCGAGGCCAAAGAAATTGCCGAGGCCCAGGATGGCCACGCGGCTGCCGCGATGCACGAGAGCAAAGTGGTCGAGTTCATCGTAGGAGGTGCGGACTGGCAGCGTCTCCTCTGGAGCAAAGACTGGTACGCGGATGGCCACAGGGTGCTTTGTCTGGCGGATGGCCCACGTGAGCATGGCCTGATACTCTGCCACCGAAGTCGGCGCAAGGCAGACGAGATTCGGGATATTGCTCATCATCGGGATATCGTAGAGTCCGAGATGCGTCACATCGTTGAGCGCATGAGCCGAAGCACCAAATACGAGGAATACGGCCGGGTTCTCATTGACGCAGACATCCTGTGCAAGCTGATCATACGTGCGCTGAAAGAAGGTCGCCAGCGTGCCGAACACCGGGCGCGCGCCGCCCTTTGCGAGGCCCGAAGCCATGGCTACCGCCTGCTCCTCGGCAATGCCGACGTCGACGAACTGCTTTCCGGCCGCCTCGCGGCGCTCTTTCGTGAAGCCCATGACAGACGGCACGCCAGCCGTGATGGCCACCAGTGCCGGATTCTCCTGCATCTCCTTCAAGAGATACGTCGCCGTCAGCTCGGCATACGGATTCACATAGGAGACCGTCTCCTTGCCCGTCGCAAGATCGAAGGGCATATGCCAGTGCCACGTCTCGCGGTCCTCTTCAGCCGGTCGATACCCCTTGCCCTTCTGCGTCACGATGTGCACGACCACTGGATGATCGATGTCGCGAACCTCTTCAAAGGCAGCGATCAGCGCTTCAACATCATTGCCGTCTTTGACAAAGCGGTAATCGAAGCCCATGACCTTGAAGAGATTGTTCGGCGACTGGCCCTCTGTCTCGCGCAGCTCGCGGAAGGAGCGGTACATGCCGCCGTGATTCTCGGCAATCGACATATTATTGTCGTTGAAGACCACGATGAAATTCGTGCCGAGCTCGCCGACCGCATCGAGGCCCTCCAGCGCCTCACCGCCGCTCATCGAGCCATCTCCGATGACCGCGATGATGTTCTCATGGCGACCGGCCAAGTCACGAGCCTTGGCCAGTCCCGATGCCAGCGAGATGGACGTCGACGTATGACCGACATTGAAGAAATCGTGTTCACTTTCCGCCGGGTTCGTGTAGCCGGACACATCATCGTAATGTGCCGGATCCGTGTACGCCTGCTGGCGTCCCGTCAGCATCTTGTGCGGATACGACTGATGCGAGACATCAAAGACAATCTTATCCCGCGGGGAGGTGAAGACTGTGTGCAGCGCTACAGCCGCCTCGACGAAGCCGAGATCCGGCCCGACATGACCGCCATGTACACTGGCCCGGAGGAGAAGCGCAGTGCGCATCTCCTCAATGAGCGTCTGGCGCTCCACTGCATCTAATTCCTTGACCGATTCCGGTCCTTTGATTTTTTCTAAAAACATAGACTCTCCTATCTTTTATTCCATGTGCCATGCGCAGTCATCCTCGCTCTCATCAGCTGATGTGCTGAGAATACAACTTCGCGTATACTTGAATTCAAGGGTCGACAGAACAATTTATCGAGCACTTGTCAATACGCTTATCTTACTCATTTCATGGCATAATGTGAAATTCTTATGTCTTAGCTTTCGCCATACATTTTTTCTATTGAATGTGCATCAAAAATCACCTGCTTCATATCCTCGCACTAGTCCGCCAACCGCTTCAATTTCCAACAATGGTCTTCCTTAAAGATTTGCGCCCATCTGCTCCGCCATGTCGCCGAACTTGGAGTGCTCGACGAGAGAGCGAGCGCCGCAGCCGATGCCGAGCACTTTGCCAACATCCTGCCATTCCATGTAACGGACCAGTGTGTCGTAGTGATCGACAAGTGCCGACATCGTCCAGTCGGCGCTGTTGTAAGCCGTCGCCATCAAAATGGACTTCTTGCCGTGGAGCCTGCCCGTGCGCGAGTAGAAGCGGTCGACGATGGTCTTGAGCTGTGCCGACATGCCGTAGTAGTAGAGCGGCGTTGTCAGCACGAGCAGGTCCGCCTCGAGCATCTTCGGCATCAAGGTGTTCTCGATGTCATCCTTCCATATGCACGGGCCGTCCATATGGCACTGGTCGCAGCCGCGGCACGGATGCGTATCACTGTTGGCCGCATCAAAGGTGAACACCTCATGGCCAGCCTGCTCCGCACCTTTTGTGAAACGGTCGGCCAGATAAATGGATGTCGACTCATCATGTGGATGAGGACTGCTCGTGATTACGACGATTTTCATGTTTTTCCCTCCCGAAACACTGCCTGCTGCCTGTGCAGCACCATCAGATGCTCCTGCTGAAGAGCCTTTGATTGCCGACAGACCACACCCACTCAGGAAGATGGTCATGGCACCCATGCTCGTCAGCTTCAAGAATTCCCTGCGATTCATATCTGCCACACTCCCTTCTCTTTTTGATACTCCTATCTTACCCGCTTCACGCCACAATGTGAAATACTTATATCTTAGCTTGCGTTATACAATTTTTTTATCAGACGCCTGCCAAAAAGCACCTGCCCCTAAAATAGAAGCAGATGCTTTCGAATCAAATGCTTATCGCAACAATTCTGCTATCCCAATGATATGTATCGCTGACGGTTCAGCAGGACAATGGTATTCACAGGAGCCACAACCAATGCAGGCCGCATCATCGACCACGGGATAACTGCGCCCGTCGCGGTCCTCGACCATCGTGATGGCCTGCGTCAGGCAATGGTGTGCACAATTGCCGCAGACAATGCCATCCCGCGTGATGAGGCATTGCTGCTTGTCATAGCGGGCCAGCCCGATCTTGGTCTGCTGCTTTTCCGCCAACGACAGCGGACGGATTGCACCGGTCGGGCAGGCCGCGGAACAGAGATTGCAGTTGTAGACACAGTACCCCTGAGAAAAGTCCATGTGTGGCTGCAAGAGGTGCAAGGCACCATTTTCTGGGCCAGAAGATAACAGGACGCCGCTTGGGCAGCGGCTGACACAGAGGTGGCAGGAGGTACAGTGCGTATAGAAAGAATCTGCAGACTGCGCACCCGGCGGCAGGATAGACGCTTCCCCCTCAAGACCCCAAGCACCGACAGCCGCCGACATGGCAGACCGACTGCGCACGAAGCCCGCCGCCACCGTGCCGATGGCAAGGGCCGTCGTGCCCAAAAGTTCGCGGCGCGTCATGACGGGGCCGGATGGCGGTGTATCCGCAGGTTCAGTCTCTGTCATTCTGACCTTTTGCTGCGCATGATGCGATCGAGAAAAATGCAGCGCATCTTTTGGGCAGATGGTCAGGCAGTCAAAGCAGTCGACACAGCGGCTGCTGTCTATGCCCCCAGTTTTTGCATCGATGCAGGCAGAAGGACAAGTTCTCTCACAGGCACCACAATGGATGCAGCGGTCCGCGTCAATGACAGGGCGGAACACGCTGAACCGGCTGACCGTCCCCAGCAGCGTCCCCACCGGACAGATGGTATGGCAGTAGGCGCGGCCATGACGCCATGATAAGGCAACTAGCACGATCAAGTAAATGCCCGCCAAGACTGCTGCCCATGCAGACGGCTGCTGTACCTCTGCCTTCATCAGCAGTGGCAGCCAGTCATATCGCTCGCTTAGGCCCACAATCGCGTTCCACCCATAGGATACCGGAAGCGCAAACAGATCGTTGAGGATGCGCCCAAAGATGCTGTACGGATCGACTAGTCCGAGAAAGAGCGGATAACCGAATAATATGGACAGCCCTGCCAAGAACAAAACCGCATAGCGCAGGCCGCGCCGTTCGCGGGCAAAAGCAAATGCACGGCGCTTTTTCCTGCGCCTTCCTGACAGCCAGATCACGAGGTCCTGACTGATGCCGAGCGGACAGAGCACACTGCAGTACACGCGGCCAAAGAGGAACGTCACCGCGAGAATCAGTGCCAAGGCGAGGAAATTCCCCGCCAGAAGTGCAGGCAGAAACTGCCAGTGCGGCAGCACTGGCACGAACAGGCCGCCGAGGGTCAGCACCATGACAAACAGCATCCCCAGAGATACGATAATCCGTCCCTTCCGAATCATTCAGAGCACCTCCTTCCCCGTTTCCCTGCTCAGGCGCTGGACCAGGTCATCGATGGCCCGTATTTCCTTCGGGATATCGATATGCTGCGGGCAGCGCGACAGGCATGTGCCGCAGGCCGTACAATGCGACGCCCTCTGCGAGCGTTCCAGATTGTTCTTGTAATGCGCGAGAAACGCTTCTTTTTGGCGAGCAGATGCCCGCTCGGGATACTCAAGGTCTAAGCCAGCTGCTTCGCCATAGCGCTTGTAGATCCGGAAGACCGAGGCGATATCGACGCCGTACGGGCAGGGATCGCAATAGCGGCAATACGTGCAGGGAAGCGCCCCGCTGTCGCTGGCCTTGCCGAGTGTCTGCTGGATGGCCCGCACTTCCGCCGTCGACAGTGGCTCAAAATCCATCATCGTCTGGACGTTGTCGAGGACCTGTTCCAAACTGCTCATGCCAGAATTGAGCGTGATGACACCATCGAGAGAGCCCCCCCAGCGTAGGGCCCACGAAGCCATGCTCGCATCTGGCCGCTGCGCTTTCAGGATGGATTCCGCCGACTCCGACAGGCTGGCCAGATTGCCGCCTTTGACCGGCTCCATGACAAAGATGGGCACATCCTTCTCCCGGCACTTGCGATAAAGGTCGCCGGCCTGCCGGCTTCCGGACGGCGCCTCGCCAGGCTCATTCCAGTCCGCGTAATTGAGCTGGATCATGCAGAAATCCCAGGGGTACTGATCCATGAGATGATAGAAGAACGGCACATCGCCGTGGAACGAGAAGCCCAGGCTGCGGATGCGGCCCTGCGCTTTCTCCTCGCGCAGGTAGTCGAGGATTCCCTGATCGATGTAGAGCCGGACAAACTCCTCCTGGCTGCTCAACGAGTGAAGCATGTAGGTATCGAAATACGCGACCTGACAGCGTTCAAGCTGCGTCTGGAAAATCTCTTTGGCCTGCGACAGGTCCGTGAGCATCGGTGTCGGCATCTTATCCGCCAAAAAGAAACTCTCGCGAGGATATTTCTTCAGCACCCCGCCCACAAAAGACTCCGACTTCCCATCGTGATAAAACCAGGCCGTATCGAAGTAATTGATGCCATGACGATAGGCAAAGTCGATCATCTTCTCGCTGAGCTCCGCATCGATCTCCCGTCCAGAAGTCGAGAACTTCGTAGGGAACCGCATGCAGCCAAAGCCGAGTATCGGCAGTTCTTGTCCAAGCGGCGCAAAATAGCGGCGCGTGACCTGCCCCATGATCTCACCTGCTTCTTCTGCCGCCTTGTCACGGTCGAGGAATGACAAGATCTCTTCGCGATTGAGGAACGCATCAGCGGCTGCCACGCCAGCCAAGCCACCAAGCGCCTTCAAGAAACTCCGCCGATTGATTCCATTTTGCATAAGAACATCTTCCTTTCATCCAGATGATAGGATGATCGTGCACCGTGAACAACGACAAAACAGCCCAGTGCATCTGCATGCATGGGACTGTCTCTCATCGATGCCTGGCGGCATTCACTTCACATTCATTTTCCATTCACGGATGCGACCCAGTCGGCCAAGCCTTTATCGGATAAGCCGTTCAGTACCCGACCGCTCAGAAAGCGGGCGGTGGGGCAGATGCGCTTGAGCTCCTCTATCGTCCGCCCCATGCTGCTGCCGCCGGAAGTGGCAAACGGCACGATTGTCTTTCCTGAGAAATCGCTGCTCTCCAAGAACGTCGCGATGATGCGCGGCGCAACATACCACCAGATTGGGAAACCGATATAGACAACATTATACGCAGACGCATCTGCCAGTTTCACGGCCAGAGCCGGTCGGATGGATTCATCCGACCGCTCTTTGCTCGTGCGGCTCGCCTTATTGGTCCAGTCCAAGTCAGCACTGCTGTACGGTACGGCCGGCTTGATCTCGAAAAGGTCAGCCTGCGCAGCGCGCGCCAGACGCTCTGCCACACGCCTAGTCGTTCCCGTCGCTGAAAAATAAGCAACCAATGTCTTACTCATCTTCTTTTTCTCCTTTCAATGGCAAGACGAATGACGAATATAGACCATTCAGTCCGTGCTCTTGCTTACTTAGCTGCCGGTTCCTGATAGACTTCCTTGGCATAGCGGAATGCCGCCCAGGCCTTCGGCCAGCCGCCGTAAAAGCCGACCTGCGTGATGATCTCTGCCATCTCCGCTTTCGTCACGCCGTTCTTCTTCGCCGACTCGATATGATATTTGAGCGAGCTGTCGGTGATGCCCTGTGCAATCAGTGCAGAGACCGTCACGATGCTGCGGTCATGCAGCGAGAGCACATCGTTCTTGCTCCAGACTTCACCGAACAGGATATCATCATTGTAGCGGGCGAAATCCGGCGCAAAATCACCGAGCTGCTGGCGTCCTGCTGTCTGTACAATCTTGACGGCCTTCTTGGCCGGTGCGGGCGTCGATGCTTGTATCGCTGCCGCATTTCCATTGTCCGGCTGAGCCGATGCTGCTTCACTTTGAACCATGCCTGTCCCCCAAAAAAGAATACTGAATAAGACAATCGCTGCGCTCCTTATCATCTTGAAAACTCCTTTCTCAAATTTCTCTCAGCTACTCTTATGCTATGCCATTCCCGTGCAGCCACGCCTTGACGCGCGGACGGTAACCGCGGCGGATTTCTTCCTGCGACTTGCGGACGACCGTGTCATAGTCTTCATGGTAGTCATCCGGCGCTGCGATCTTCAGGATATCCGCCTGCAGTGCCTGCTGCAGTACCTTTGCGATGCACTCCGTATTGCCATTCGTCCAAGTGAAATAGACGACAAGTGCTTTCATTTCTGGCGGGGATTCATGCGTGCACAGTCGCCGACTTTCTCACCTGTGACGAAGTACTCATAAGTTGGGAACTCGAACAGGACAGGCTTGAACTTGTGGTAGTCGATCTTGCCAGCATCATTGAGGATGGTTTCGTTTGCATAGGTCGCTTCAATACGGCAGATGAAGTTATCGAAGCCATCCAATTCGAGGATGTTGACCAAGGTGCATTCAATGGAAACCTTGGCCTCATCGATGAGCGGTGCACCGTTTTCACCGATGGTGTAAGCAAAAGCGGCGGACTTATCCACCTTGTTGCCGGAAATCACGCCCATGTAGTCAGCTTCCTTGAGCCAGCTCTCATCGACGACATTGATGGAAACCTTCTTCGTCTCCTTGATGCCCTTGTTCGTGTGATGGTTCTGCACCATCGACAGCATCAGATGACTGTGCGCTACCGTGCCGGCATGCGCGACAAGCGTCCAGTTCGGCTTGCCATCGACCATGCTGCCGACAACAATGAGAGGCGCGGGGTATAATGCCAAAGCTTTGCCAATATTCTTCTTCATGATTGTTCACCTTTCTGTTCTATGTGTTTTCTTCTGCCGCCCTATCATCTCTCCTGAATAGTATAGCCAGGCTTAGAAGAAATCGTCGTTCTCGTAGGTGCTCCATCTATATGATGATTGACCTTGAGCATAGTTTTCGCTTTGTTCGCAAATGCTTCATAAGCTTCCGATGAATAATACGCTTTTTCTGCAGATTTATTCCGGAATAAGAGGTAACTGTGAATACGGCCCGGATTCCCCAGTTCGTTATTGGCAACCATGACCAGTACTCCATCATCATAATTTACAGCACGGGTGTATTCTTCTTTCACCATTTGACGATAAGCATCCACTTGATCTTCTTCAGGTTCTACATAGGTCAGACGCACCGCCGTGCCAACAAGACCAGGATCTTTTGACATCATGACAATCGGCTCGGTATAAACAAAATGGAGATCTCGTAAGATAGGACGGCGCGCAGCTTCATACTGTGCAAATTCCTTGCTGCCCACATGAAGTTCATAATCGGCTTCACTGCGGTATACCTCCAACAGGATATTCACATCGGGATTATCTGTCGGGGTACAACCGTAAAGCATGTACGTTCCTTCTTCACGCATCGATTTAGGTCCAACCAGCTGCGCTGCATAGGCCCCCATTTTTTTCATTTGTCCTGGCGTCGAGGTCAGGACGGCCCAATGAACTACCATAGGGGAGTTATCTGGGTTCTTAATCTCATGTCCAACCGCAACGGGCGAAGCTCCAGCTACAGAGCCGGACATTACACCTGCCCCCATCGTCAACGCCGACAATCCTAATGCTATCAACAATCTAACCTTTCTAACCTTTTTGCATTTAAACATAGTATCTCCTCTTTTCTTCCATATGTAAGATTGCTAGATCGGAAAGTGAACGTACTCCTGCCTATATGAGCAGGAGTACGTTCACCGAAGGCATCCCCCAGCACATTCATACGGTGTTCTGATTTATTATGCATGGATGATATCTCCTAACATAAAATCATATATTTCAGCCTATAGACAGCATTGCAACATATGACGTCTATCTGATTTCCCCTGAATAGCATAGCTCGGTTTAAGCGAAATCGTTGTCCTAGCAGATGCTCTGTCTGAATGATTAACCTTATGATAGCAAAATAAGCATTTCATGTGAAATGCTTATCAAAAATCGTCTGTTATAGAACAAACGCATGACAGAGAGCGAAAACGATGCTTATTCCATCATAGTGCTATGGCGCATTTTACCGGTCTGTTCCGTCCGGCAGTAGCAGATGCTCATCACCGATACGCTCATCCGCCTGGCAGTGCACGAACTTTGTGAGCAGCAAGGCCGCTGTTGCCATCACCAGTCCGCCACAGACGACGAAGGGCAGGCCGAGGCTGCGGATGAAGAAGCCGCTGAGCATGGTTCCCGCCATGCAGCCGAGATTGGCTGCGGTCAGGAACAGGCCGTTGCTGAAATCCGGTGCATCTGATGCCACGCAGGCCAGCAGGTACTGATTGATGTTCGCATTGATGCCGCCGAGGATGCCCCAGGCCACGATCAGTGCCGCGAGAAGCAGCAGCAGTTGACCACCGCTCACAAAGAGCAGGCAGTAGAGCGCGATGGTGCACAGTGGAAAAAGGCGTACGGTCGCGCGAGGACGCTTGGCGAGGAGATTGCCGCCCAGATAGCTTCCGTAGATGTTCAAGAGACCGTAGACGAGAAGCAGAGCTGCGATGAACTGTCCCGGCAGCGCTGCAATCTGCTGCAGGTAGTCAGCGAGATAGTTGTAGACGCCGAAGATCGAGCCGTTGAGGCAGATGACCGCCACGATGGCCAGCCAGACCGGCGGGCGCTTCAGGACGGAAAGCTGCGCACCGTACTGCATCGGCTGCGCCACAGGCAAGTCCGGCACGAAGGCCATCGTCAAGAGGAACATGAGCCCCGTCACACCTGCAAAGAAGGCCATCGCCACCGAGAAGTCAAACGTCGCGGCCAAGACATTGCTGATGGGCACGCCGACAACCATGCCAGCGGCAACGCCCATGTTGATGCGCGCCACGGCCCGTGGCGCATCCTCTGGAGCCACCGAAGCCGCGGCCACGCTGAAGGCGAGCGCGCAGTAGACCGGATGGAAGAAAGCTGGCACGACGCGCAGCACCAGCAGGACCTCGAAGTCACTCGCAAAGACGGCCAGTGCATTGCAGAGCGTAAACACGCCCAGCACAAGCAGCATCACGCGCTTGCGGTTGAAGCGCGAGAACAAGAGCGGCATCGTCGGCCCCGCTATGGCCACACCGAGTGCAAACAGGCTGACGAGCAGCCCCGCCTGCACGATATCCACCTGGTACATCTCCGCAGCCATCGGCAGGATGCCAATGATGCCCATCTCCGTATTGAGGATGCTGAACACACCAAATGCCAGGAGCAAGAGCAGCAACTGCTGCTGTCGTTTCATCTCATCTCATCCTTTCTTCTTCCTGAGCGAGCTCTATCTCATGGATTCAAAATCAGGAATACATCACCCGCTCCTTAGGCGAACGTCCCCATCATCACGGCGGCCATCAGCCAAGCAGCTCTCTTCTTGTTCTTGAAATTCTTCATGGAAAAAACCCCTTCCTTATTGCATCTCATCATTGCCTATCCTGTTGTTTTGCTTGATGAGTTTATTATAAGGGAAGGGGTTTATGATTACAAATACCTTGTTTTAACTATTAATAATGCTTATTAGGCATGATTAGAAAAAACCTCGTCCAGAGCCGCCACAATGAGACGGCCGGCGCGAGAAAAAACTGGTCTCTTCGCTAGACCACATAAGTTCACACTGTTCCTGATTCTCCTTCTGACTATCCGCTATGCAAGTCTGCCCATATCTTCCGCCTGTCGCAAAGCAGCGTTGCCTTGGATATCACCTATGTTCGTTACACCACTGCAGAAGAGCGTCTTCGCCAGCCGTGCTCTCGAAAAACACGCCCCCCATCCTTCCAGACCTTTCAATGCGCCATCTACGGCGTGAGCATCCGCATCAGCTGCTGTCGCAAGGAGATAGATCTCTCGAAACGAGTAATCGGCAGGAAACAATGGATTGGCTCGATCCAGCATGGTTTTCATCTGGCCGCTCATCTCGTAGTAATAGATCGGTGTTGCAAAAACAATCACATCTGCTGTCAACATTTTCTTGGCAATCGCGTCTGCGTCATCGTGCATGACGCAGCGCATGGTCTTTTGGCAGGCAAGACAACCTTTACAGAAATGGATTTCCTTGTCAATGAAAGAAATCTTCTCCACTTCATGCCCAGCATTCCTTGCGCCCTTGGCAAAAGCCTCGGCAAGGCAATCCGAATTGCTATTCTTGCGTAAACTAGTGGATAAAATCAATATCTTCTTTTTCATATTTACAACCACCTTTTCGATACACAGCTATGCGTAACTGCTACTAAAAACATAAACAAAAATGTGCATGTCTTAGAAAAATTCCTTATTCATCGTGTATGCTTTTGCCCAGGCAAGCCTGAGACTACTCACAAGTTCTTGTACACTCCAAAGGCGTTGGCCGTGTTCCTTGCCTCGCAAGGCAACAGCCTGTTCCCGACTAGCCATCGGTACATTTATCGAGATGTGAAACGCGAATCAGGCGATGCGATACTTCTTCGTATCGCGCAGATTCAACGCTGCATTCAAATCGCGGTCCTCCGTGAAGCCGCATGCGGGGCAGACGTAGACGCGGTCTTTGAGTTTCAGGCCGCTATGCACATGCCCACAGGCGTGGCAGGGCTTGGAACTCGGGTAGAATCGGTCCGCGATGCGGAATTCAATCCCGATGATCTCTGCCTTGCGCCGCAGCTTCTCACGGAAGGAATAAAAGCGCTGCTGCGCTACTGCTTTCGAGAGATGGCGGTTCTTCACCATGCCGGTCACGTTGAGGTCTTCCACCGTGATGAAGCGTGGTTTTTGCTCCACCAGTGCGTGGATGACCTGATTCTCGTGATTGCGGCGGAGATTCGCCAGCCGCTGATGCAGTTTCTGTACCGATGATTTCTTTTTCTCTATGTTTGCAGAGGCAGTAGCAGTACTACCACCTTTCTTCTTTCGCATCTCGTACTTGCGGCTGAGACGCCTCTGCTCTCTTCTCAGCCGCTTCTCAAGCCGACTGGCTCGGGAAGACGTATTGATATTTTCAAAAATCCTGCCGTCGCTGACAATGGCCAGGGATTTGACACCAAAGTCCACACCAATGCCATCCGACTGCGGACGGTACGATGCTTCTAGGTCATTGTTGTAGCGGCTCATCTCATCAATCTCTGCTGTGACCGAGACGTAGTAGCGGCCCGCTTCATAGGAAACATGCCCATTCTTGATGGTCACGCCTTGCGGCAAGTAGCCAAACTCTTTCAGACGCACCTTGCCGATGGTCGGAATCTGGATCTTATGACGCCAGATGGTCCAGTCGCCCTTGTTGTTCTTCGGGAAGTAGAGCTTTACATTCTGCCGGTTCTTCCGCTTGAAACGTGGAAAGTGCGCTTGTCCCTTGAAGAAGCGCCTGAACGCCTGCTCTGCATTGACGAGGACCTTCTTGCGCGCCTTGGAACCGCACTGGTCAATCCAGGGAAATTTCTTCTTCAGCACATGGTTGACGTACTTGTCGAAGTCATTGGCGGTGACAAAACGGCGCTGTTTCTCATCGAGAACGCCGCGCTGATACAGGCGGTACAGCCAGATGTTGCGGGCGATGTACTGGTTCGCGAGAAAGCGGCAGATGCCGAGAGAACGGCGAACTTTATCCTTCTGCCGTTCGGTGAGACGGAGCTCTGTCTTGAATGATTTCAGCAAGTTCCTCATCTCCTTCAATCTGCTTCTTGTACTTACGTAACCCATAAAGCCGACAAGAAAATACATGAAGTATACTGACGATATCCTGTACCAGCTCTTCCTGCGGAGACAGCTTCTCGTTCTTCACGACCACGATCTCCACGTTGAACTTCTTGCAGAACCGCTCAAACCAATCGAACCCGAATCGTACAAAACGGTCGCGGTGTGACACGAGGATCATCCTGACCTGATTTTCCATGACAGCATCTAGGAGCTGATTCCATTTCTTACGGTTATAATTCAGACCACTGCCATAATCTCGGACGATGGTATCGACAATCCAGCCTTTAGCATTCGCGTATTGCTGGAGGAAATCCACCTGGTTCTCTAGATCATCTGCCTGCTTCCGGCTCGATACCCTGGCATATAGAACAATCTTACGCGAATCCGTATCTTTCTCGATGCCCTTGAATTGCAAGTACTGGTCGTAGGTATAATATCTTCGATTCGTGGGCGTCCTATTTGCAACCAATATCTTCTCACGATCCCAGCGTTGAAGCGTTTTGACCGTGACATTCAATAATGCGGCAAATTCTTTCGGTTTGTAATTCGTGATATTGGGTATGCGCATAGCCATATCCCTCCTCTGTTTATATAATATCATGAATGTACATATTTGTCTATATAATTAATAACCTAAGAAAACTCCTCTACGATGTCGGCGCGCGTCAGGACCTTTCCCATCTTCCCATAAGGAAAAAGCAGCCTCATCCAAGTAAGGCTGCTTTTTGTCATATCGGTGTTCGCCACTTTATCTGAGATTAGCCCGGAAAAATGCTTCAATCTTGTCAAATGGAATTATGTCCATCCTGTCGTAAAGGTCAGTATGCACGGCTCCCGGCACGATATACAGCTCCTTGTTGCTACCGGTGAGCCTTTTGAAAGCATCCTCGCTATAGTAGCGGGAATGCGCCTTTTCCCCATGAATCATCAAGACAGGTGTCTCGATCTCACTGCTGTAGGAAAGGAGCGGCATATTCATAAAGTCGAGCACAGAGCTCAGAGTTGCCCCCGTGGTTGAGCCGAAAGAACGGGGATGATAGCCACGCTTTGTCTGATAAAAGTCATGGTAGTCCTTGACGAACTGGGGCATATCCTCCGTCACCTCGGTGGGAACGCCTCCTGCCATTTGGTAGGTGCCGTTCTTGTAATCCTGGGTGCGCTGTGCGCTGATTTTCTTGCGGGATTCCAAACGGTTTGCCCTAAGTTCGGCGGCATCCTTTCCGTTGTCAAAATAGCCGTTGGCAATATTGCGGCTCATATCGTACATGGTGGAAGTCACCGTGGCCTTGATGCGCGGATCCATAGCCGCAGCATTCAGCGCAAATCCTCCCCACCCGCAGATGCCGAGGATTCCAATCTGCCCTTCGGTCACATTTTCATGGTTGGACAAGAAATCTACCGCTGCCGAAAAGTCCTCGGTGTTGATGTCCGGCGAGGTTGTGTTGCGGGGCTGCCCGGCACTCTCCCCCGTAAAGGAAGGGTCAAAGGCCAGCGTAAGGAATCCCCGCGCCGCCATTTCCTGCGCATAGCGGCCGGAAACCTGCTCCTTGACGGCTCCGTAGGGGCCTGCCATGGCTATAGCTGGAAGCTTGTCGTCTTGCTTCATGCTTTTTGGCATATAGAGGTCACCCACCAAGGTAAGTCCATAGCGATTGTGGAAGATCACCTTGTGGTGAGTCACCTGCCGGTTTTCCGGGAATATCTTATCCCATTTTTTCCGAAAGCTGGCTGGCCTTGATGGTTTCTGCCGGAGCCTTGGAGAGCGTGTTCTCTGCCGCCAAGGCAGGGGAATTGCCGCCTATCACCAAAAAGACACCACACGCCAAGGCTACCAGTATCGGCTTTGCTAAATGCTTCTCTCGCATCGTTTACCTCCTCGCACTGCTCATTTCAGTTTCGCATACTCTGCTTCGCTCACAGGCTCCAGCCACTCTGTTGATGCGCCTTCCTTCATAATGGAGAGGTGCTGGAACCAGCTCGTGTGCTGTGCCCCATGCCAATGTTTCACATTCTCCGGGATGGTGACGCTTTCGCCCGGCAACAGTTCCTTCGGCTCCTCGCCCCAAATCTGGTAGTAACCCTTGCCCGATACCCCGGCCAAGACTTGACAGCTTCCATGATGCTTATGCCAAAAATTGATGCACCCCGGCTCAAATGTCACATTGGCTACATTCACGCCCTTGCCCTGCATAGGGAACAGGAAACTCCTGCCCGTGAAATACTTGGCATATCCCGTGTTCGGCTGCCCAATGGGATAGACCGCACCGCCTTCCTGCATGAGTGCTTGCGTGATTTCCGTTTCCGTTTGAGCATTTTTCACATTAAGGTCAGCAGCAAGGCATGTCGGCACAGACAGCGCCGTACTCGCCAAAAGAGCGGAAGCTACCAGCCCTTTTGCCACTTTCGGAATCACATTGCGGATATTCATATAAAATCCCCCTCGTAATGATGATGGTAAGTACTATGTCATTGGAGTGAGTATAGTCCAAGAAAAATAGACGACGAGTGCTTTCTTCGCCAAAATACATCCTTCTTTCTCATTCATCTTCTTACTTGGCCGAAAATTCCCCGCCAGGCTGAGGGGAATTTCTTTTGTTGCTTTTTATGATCAGTCCTGCGGATATTCGCCATCCGTGACGGGCTCACACCATTCGTTGCTCGTCTCCGTGCCTGGGATCTCGAAGGCGAGATGGGAGAACCAGCTCGCTCTCTTGGCGCCGTGCCAGTGCTTGACGCCTGCCGGGATCTCGACGATGTCACCTGGGGTCAGGCTCTGCGGCGCTTTGCCCTCTTCCTGATACCAGCCCTCGCCGTCGACGCAAATGATGACCTGGCCGCCGCCCTGCTTGGCGTGGTGGATGTGCCAGAAATTGCGGCAGCCCGGCTCGAACGTGACGTTGCAGATGGTCAGCGGGTCGCCCTTCTTCGAGAGGACCTTGAGGTACGACTGGCCCGTGAAGTACTTGGCATAGGCATCGTTGGGCTCGCCGAGACCGAAGAAGCCGCCGCGTCCCTCCGCATCAGCGGCATCGGCATAGACTTCCTTGGCCACCGGGAAAGCGGCCCAGGCGTTCGGCCAGCCGGCGTAAAAGGCCAGATGCGTGAGCAGTGCGGCCATCTCCTCCTTCATGACGCCGTGCTGCCGCGCCGCCTGCAGATGGTAGCGCAGTGCATCGCCAGCGGTTCCCTTGCCGACGAGCGCCGAAACCGTCACGATGCTGCGGATTTTCGGCGAAAGCTCGGCTTCCTTTGCCCACACCTCACCGAAGAGCACATCGTCGTTGAGTGCCGCGAACTGCGGTGCAAAATCGCCCAATGCCTTGCGTCCTGCTGTCTGTTTTTCCATGATGATTCCTTCTTCCTCGTATATCCGTGCCGCCAGATGCGGCACACTTGATTTCCTTGTTTTCTCTATCGTAACAAAATAAGCATTTCATGTGAAATGCTTATCGAATATCATCTGCTATTCAAAAATTGTATGGTATGACATCAGGTATCCCACCACTCTGAGAAGGCGGCTGGCGACCACAGGGCGACCTTATCCCCAATCTCGGGTGTCAGGAGCTGCCACGAACTTCCTGTACTGGCGGCAGTCAGATCCTGCATCGGGGCCTGCCAGGTGTGCTTGGCCAGCGCAAACTTTGAATTGTGAGCGGGCATGACATAGCGCGCCCGCAGGTCCGTTGCCGCCTGCGCTGTCTCATCTGGCAGCATGTGGATGCGGTGCCATCGGCGATCGTACTGGCCATTTTCTATCAGGGCTAGGTCAAAGCCGCCGAACTGCTCGCCGATGGCGCGGAAGTGCGCGCCGTAGCCGCCATCGCCGCTGTAATAGACCTTGTGCTCCGGCGTCACGATGGCAAAGGAGGCCCACTGCGTCGCATTCTGCTCGAGCAGGCGGCCAGAAAAATGCTGGGATGGCAGCACATGGACGTGGAAGTCCGGGAAGACCTCGATGTCCGTATCCCAGTCCTCCTCATGGAGATGCGCGGGGTCAAAGCCCCAAGCCTCGAAGTACTCCCCGACGCCCAAGGGGCAGACAATTTCCCCGATCTTATCCTTGAGCGCCATGATGGTCGGATAGTCGAGATGGTCCCAGTGGTCGTGGCTCATGATCAGGAGGTCGACGGCAGGGATGTCCGCCGCCCTGTAGACGTTGCTGCCCGGAAAGGCGCGATTGAGGAAAAACACCGGCGAGGCATAGCTGCTGAAGACCGGATCGATGAGGATGCGCCGGCCGGCGAGCTGCAAGTAGAACGTCGAATGGCCCATCCAGACGACGAAGTCCTCACTCGCGTCCTGTGCCCAGAGGTCCGTCTTCGCACTGGGCAGCGGTGCATCCGGCACCGAGCCCGTTTTGTCTTCCGTCAAGTAGTTCAGCCAGCCCGTCACGAGATTCTGGTTCTCGTCCTCCAAGACGCGCACAGGTTCGAGGCATTCAAAGCGCCCATTGATGTAATGAGGCGATGCCTGCATGCGCGCCAAGCGCTCCGGCCGGAATGGCCGCCCGAAGCGCGCGGAGTGCAGATACCCCGCGCCTCCGACCGCAGCCGCGCCGAGCACACCCAATCCCCCCAGTATAAAAGTCCGTCGATTCATCTTTTTCTCCATTCCGTCTCTGTTTCCGTCATTTCATCCTCTCCATGATAGCAAAATAAGCATTTCCTGTGAAATGCTTATCGAAAATCATCTGCTATTTTTTTTACGCATAGCACAAGCAAGAAGCTTACATCAAAAAGCCGATATCAGATCAAGCTGCGCTCTTCTTCACTGACTTCATTGTGAAGCAGGTAGTCGAGGCTGTAGCGGCCAGGACCGGCGAAGATGACACCGAGGAAGAATGCGCCTTCCTCAAACGGACGCGAGGCCTGTAAGAGCGGTGCGCCGGAGGCGAGCTCGATGGAAGTCGCCATCATGAGATTGCCTACGAGGAAAAGGGCCATCGGGCGGTAGAACAGGCCGAGCAGGATGAAGAGTCCGCCGAATGTCTCTGCGATGCCGGAGAGCAGGCCGAAGAACGTCGGGAAGAGATGGATGCCGAGTGCGCCCATCATCGAGCCGAGCGCCGTCCACCCCTCAGGGCCGCTCAAGAGCTTCGGCACGCCGTGCCAGATGAAGGCAAGGCCGATCAAGATGCGGAAGACGAGAAGGCCGATGTCCTTCTTCGACGCGATGATGCTGTTGATGTACTGCAATGATTTCATGGGAATCGCTCCTTATTTCTATCACAATATTTAACGGATATTTATTATCTACTTATATGATATATGAAGTATGTGATAGACACAAGAGCGATTTTTTCATTGACTAGGTATCGAATGCTTGCGTATTGCTGTCGCACAAAGAAATTCATAGTAAAAGTCCCGCCTGTCCGCATCAGAGATGGGACAGGCGGGGCAAAGAAAGCAAGCGCAGCGCGGGGGAGCGATGCGCTCGCTGGGGGACTGGATTGGTACCTACGGCTTACTTCAGGTACTTCTGGAAGAACGCCGTGATCTTGTCGAACGGGATCTTCTCCATATTGTCGTAGAAGTCCGTGTGGTTGGCACCCGGGATGATCATGAGTTCTTTGTTCGCGCCCTTGAGCTTCTTGAAAGCACCCTCGCTGAAGTAGCGCGAATGGGCTTTCTCGCCGTGGATGACGAGCACCGGACTCTCGATCTCACCGGCGTAGGAGAGCAGCGGCATGTTCATGAATGAGAGCGCGCTCGTCGCGTTCCAACCCTCATTGGAGTTCACGGAACGCGGATGATAGCCGCGCTTCGTCTTGTAGTAGGCGTAGTAATCCTTGACGAACTGCGGAGCATCGGCCGGCAGCGGGTCGACGACGCCGCCCGCACGCTTATAGGTGCCCGTGCGATAGTCTTCCGTGCGCTGGGCGTTCAAGGCCTTGCGGTTTGCCATACGCTCTTCGGCGAGCGTCCCCGCATCTTTCTCATAGTCGAAGTAGCCGTTGGCAATCACGCGGCTCATGTCGTACATCGTCGAGGTGACCGTCGCCTTGATGCGCGTGTCGATGGCCGCTGCATTGAGCGCCATGCCGCCGAAGCCGCAGATGCCGAGGATACCGATGCGGTCCGGGTTGACGTCTGACTCCGTCGAAAGGAAGTCAACGGCTGCCGAGAAGTCCTCCGTGTTGATGTCCGGCGAAGCGACATTGCGCACGCCGTTCACACCGCCGCTCTCCCCCGTGAAGGACGGGTCGAATGCAATCGTCAGGAAGCCGCGCTTCGCGAGCTCCTGTGCGTAGAGACCCGAAGCCTGCTCCTTGACTGCACCGAACGGGCCGCTGACAGCGATGGCCGCAAGGCTGCCCTTCTTGGCGTTCTTCGGCTCATAGAGATCTGCCGCGAGCTCGATGCCGTAGCGGTTGTGGAAGGTGACCTTCCGATGATTGACTTCTTTGCTCTCGGGGAACGTCTTATCCCACTCGTTTGTCAGATGCAATTTCTCTGCCCCTTTCTGCTCCACAACAGTCTTCGTCTCGTTTGCCGCAGCTGCCGGATTCGCCGCTGCCTCTGCTGCCATGGCGTGACCGCCAAGGACAAAAGCAGTGCCAAGCACAGCCATCGCTGCCATCTTCTTCCAGAGTTTTTTCTTTGTCATAATAAAGCACCTCTTGCTTTCTGAAAACCATTTCAAACTCGTTCCTTGAACTGGTTTTATTATACGGCAAGAGGTGCTTCCATTACCAATACTTGGTTTTTATTCAATTTCATGCCTGTAAAGCATAAACCTCATCAGTCATGTGAGCCGAAGGCTTCTTCGATGCGGGCGCGCACGATGGCGGCGGCACGCGAGAAGACCTGCTCTTTCTTCCAGATCAGGTAGTTGTGGGAGGAAAACGCCGGTGAAAACGGCCGGAAGGTCAGGTCGGGATGCTCGGGCCCTTCGATGGGAACCAGTCCCTTGAAGGACAGCAGGAGCCCCAGGCGCTGCTCGGCGAGGAAGGCGGCGTTGTAGACGAGGTTGTAGGTCGCCCGGATGTCGAGTTCTTCGGGGTCCTTGCCGAGCCAGTGCGCAAAGACGTGGTCGCGCAGGAGCTGGCGCGAGAGGATGAGCTGCTCCTCGTAGAGTTCCTGCGGCGTAATGGCCTGCTTCTGCGCGAGCGGATGGTCCCTGCGCAGATAGAGCCCCCATTCGTCGTCGAACGGAACCTGACGGTAGACGAAGTCCGTCGGCGGCGTCTGCTGGCACAAGAGGCCGAAGTCCAGCACGCCCTTCTGCAGGGCGTCGAAGGTCTGCTCGTCATTGCCGCTGACGAAGTGGAAGTGGATCTGCGGGTAGGCGCGGCCCAGAGGCGTCAGGGCCTGCACGACGAGCCGCACAGCCTTTGTCTCGCCGCAGCCGAGATAGACGTCACCCGCGATGAAGTCCTCGAGATGAGCGAACTGGTCGAGCGTCTTTGTCTCGATGGCCGTCATCTCCTCGGCGCGCGCCTTGAGGAAGAGGCCGGCTTCCGTCAGCTCCATGCGGCGCTTCTCGCGCGTGAAGAGCGGCGTGCCAAGCTCCTCCTCGAGGTCCTGCAGCTGCCGCGAGAGCGTCGGCTGCGTCAAGTGAAGCTCCTCTGCCGCCCGCGTGATATTGCGATGGCGCGCGACGGCCAGAAAATACTTGAGGACGCGCAGTTCCATAATGATTCCTCCCCACTTAAGCAAATCAAATATCCAAGATCCCACCTCTGATTGGCTAATAGGATAGCATACTCTTTCTCAAGGAGCAACTCTGTTGCATCAAAAAAAGCCCGGTACGTTTTTCGTACCGGGTGTTCGGATTCAGTCTGTCCTTATGCCATCTCATCTGCCTGTTTCCTGCGCCGCAGATAGAGGAAGCCGCCCGCGAGCAGCAGAAGGAGCACGATACCGCCGACTGTCAGGGCGATGTGCGCCTGATTGTAGATGCGGTAGCTCGCCTGCATCTGGATATCCTTGCCTTCTGCAATCGTCGCCTTGAGGTCCCAGGTCAGGCTCTTGCCGTCGCTCGAGACATTGTCTGCGTTCTGTGTCTCCGGCTTGACGGGCAGGTTCAGCGTGAACCGGTACTGGATCTGGTCGAGCATGCTCTGCACCATCTTCTTGCTCTCGGGGTCCTGCGCGCCCGTATCCATTTCTTCACCCTTGACGAAGAGGTCAAAGGTATAGGTGTCGTAGAACCACGATTTCGCCACTACGGCGCCAGCATTGCGGCCTTCCACCGCCGTGAACATATCGCCGCCCTTGGCCGCGAGCGTCTCGATGTCCGGATAGGATACCGTGACCTCGTAGCCCGTCATGTCGCCGTCATTGACGTCTTTGACGACGGCATCGGGATTCTCTGCGACGAATTCATCCTTCGAGCCCTTCAGTGCCTCCGCGGCAAACATATTGCCGACCATGCGCGTCACCATCGTGCTGGAGCCATCCTCCTTGATGGTCACGCTCTCATCTGCCTTGATACAGCCTGCTGCTGCCACAGAGAACGCGACGAGCAGCAGGGCCAGGAACATCCGCTTCACATTGCTCATTTTCCTTTCTCCCCTTTCCTTCTAATCGCTTCTTATCGCTTCTTGATTCACTTCCAGTATACAATGCTGGGAATCCAGACCGTACTGTACAAAATGACAGGTCAGCAAAAAACATCGGGCTGACCTGTCATTTCATACAGGACGGCATGAGAGCCGCCTGTCATATACTATTGATGAGAAGATTTTATGTTGCGGAGGTGATGCTATGTTGAAGCGATGTTTGACGATACTGGTGCTCATCTGGGGATGCCTGCTGTATGCGCCGACAGCAAGGGCTTGTGAAGAAAGCCCGCTGCCTCATTGGGTGGATTATCAGGCGTTCCTGAGCGAGTACCGCGAAGCCATTGCCGAAGGCCGTGATACGATAGGCGACTGGCCATTGAGCGCTGCGGCCAAGGTGGCCGGCCCCGAGGGGACGGGGTACGCCTTCGTCTGGATGGACGAGGACAATGTGCCGGAGCTCCTGATTGGCGATCCGGAGGGCTGGCATGTCTGGCAGGCCTACACCTGGAAGGACGGCAAGATCTACAATCTCTATCCAGAGGGCGACCCAAGCGGCGAGATGTGGGTGACCGAGGACAGGCTGCTCTACCTCGATATCGCGACGATGACCTGGAGCTACCACGCCTGGTCCGGCAAGCGCGCGCACGCGACGGACCTGTGGTTCAAGGCTGCCTATACGCAGGACCTTGAGACGCACACGATCCGCTTCTACCGCGACGAGCGCGATGAAGACGGTGTTCCCATCTGGCACGAGGTCCGCACGAACGTCGAAAATGTCATCGCGATGATGCCGACGACGCGGATGCTCGAACTCGACTGGCAGCGGCTCTCAGACCTGTCTGTCCCGGCTGACCATGAACACGATTTTGAGACGGGGCCGACCCGCTTCTACCGCGGCGAAGACGATACGACCTGACAAGATTCTGCCACGCGAACTTCTGGCAGGTTCTTGTCGGACTTTCCTATCCTCACTTCGCCTCGACTGCATCACACAAAAAAGACACATGAAGCAATCGCAATTGCAGCATGTGTCTTTTCGTCTCGCTAAAAAAAGAGCTCCTTCAACAGGAGCTCTCTCCCCAGACGGGGTGGCGTGTGGGCCTCAGGCTCCGCACGCGGATGAGGCGCAAGGCCTCGTGCATGTCGACGTCTTCGCGCAGGCCCTCTGCTTCGTAGACGCAGAGGGGGTCTTTGACGCCGAGCTCGCTGCCCGGCATGTAGACGTATTCGTTATTCTCGGGGTCGCCGTAGATGACGCCGACCCGCAGTTTTGATTCTGCCAGTACCATCGGTTATCTCTCACCTCATGTCTCAGAACATATCGCGGTGCCAGAGCACATAGGCGCTGACGATGCTGATGCTGAAGGCGATGCACATGACGTAGAGGAAGCCATGTGCGTTGTCGGCGAACGGCACGGGCACGTTCATGCCGAAGAAGCTCGAGACGACCGTCGGGATGGCCAGGATGATCGTCATCGCGGCCAAGAATTTCATGACAAGGTTCTGGTTGTTCGAGATGATCGACGAGAACGTATCGGCGAGGCGCGCGAGGATCTTGCTGTACATCTCGACCATTTCCTTCGCCTGCTTGTTCTCGATGATGACGTCCTCCAGGATGTCCTCATCCTCTTCGTACGCCTTGAGGATGGGCGTCAGGCTCGTGTTGTTGCGCATGCGCAGCAGCTTGTCGAGCACAGCGCCGTTCGAGCGGATGGCCGCGTTGAAGTACGTCAGGCCCTTCTGCAGCTCGAGGAGGCGCAGGATCTCGCTGTTCTTCATGTCGTGGCGCAGCTGGTCCTCGATCTCCTCCGAGAGCTTCGAGATCTGGCGCAGGTAGCGCAGGAAGTACGTCGCCGACTTGTAGAGGATCTGGAACAAGAAGCGCGTCTTCTTGTAGGTGCGGAACAGGCGCGACGTGCGCTCGTTGAATTCCGTGATGACCGGCGTCTCTTCGAGGCAGACGGTGATGATGAACTCATCCGTCACGATGATGGCCAGCGGCAGAGCGTCGTAGCTGTCCTCGCCGCGGAAAACCGGCACATTCGTCAGGACCATGACCGAGTTCTCCTCGACGTCCGTATGCGAGCGCTCTTCATCATCGAGTGCGGAGCGCAGAAAGTCGGGATCAACCTCGGTGAGGTTGCTGACGACCTTGAGCTCGTACGGCGTCGGGTCGACGATGTTGATCCAGGCTCCTTTCTCGAGTGTCTTGAGCGTCAGCTCCTGGAGAGGGCCGCTCTCCAGGGATTTGTAGATCTGCAGCATGGATAGAATCTCCTTTCTCGGGGAGGCTCCTGCCTGCTGCTCTTACCGGCGGGCCATGGAGACCACTCCCCCACTCGTATACCTTCGTTTGGGATCTATCGCACTAGGGTGATCGTCCATGATCTCACCAGCCTTTCTTCTCTGTCACAATTCACAAGAAAAATGCAGCTGCCGTGCGTGCTGGCAGCTTTTCCGCATTTCATTATATTACCAACGCCACAATCTTGTCCAGCATCCGCGTGTAAAAAATGTGTTAAGTCACAGCGGCTGTCAACCCGCGCATCGCGCCCTATCTACGAGCAGGATTTCGCGCAGAAAGGGCGAATCCATCCAATAAAGGAGCTGATACTATGGAATACAAGAATATCGACAGCCAGCACATCCTCGTGCGTCTCGACCCGAACGATGAAATCGTCACCTCGCTGATGCAGGTCGCCAAGGAAGAGAACATCGGGCTCGCCATGGTCCAGGGACTCGGCGCGGTCAAGAAGGTCGTCATGGGCGTCTACAACGTGCCCGAGCAGCACTACAAGGCCAATACGCTCGAGGGCGCCTTCGAGATGCTCTCGCTGACGGGCACGATCGACACGATGGCGGGCAAGCCCTACAGCCACTTCCACATCGCCGTCGGCGACGAGCAGGGCGCGGCACACGGCGGCCACCTCAACGAGGCCATCATCAGCGCGACGGCTGAGATCGTCATCACGAAGCTCGCGGGCAGCGTCGACCGCCGCAAGAGCGAGGAGACAGGCCTGAACATCTGGAAGTTTTAAAACACCGCAACGAGCGACAAGAGCGACAAGAAAGGAATCCCCATGGACACCACCAATAAGAAGAATCTAAAATTTGCTATCTTTGGCGTCGGCGGCACGGGCGGCGTCATCGGCGGCTACCTCGCGAACGCCGGCAATGACGTGACCTTCCTCGCGCGCGGCGCACACCTCGCCGCCATGCAGGAAAAAGGGCTGACGATCCACACGAATCACCGCGGCGATATCTGCATCCCGAAGGTCAAGGCGCTCAATGCCGTCGACTACCACGAGACGCCTGATGTGCTCTTCGTCTGCGTCAAGTACTACAGCCTCGAGGCGGCCATCGCGCTCGCGCGCCGCGTCGCCGGTCCCGACACGCTCATCATCCCGATCCTCAACGTTTTCGGCACAGGCGCCGTCATGCAGGAGAAGCTCGCAGGCCTCACCGTGCTCGACGGCTGCATCTACGTCTTTGCCAAGCGCGGCGGCCCCGGCATCATCGAGCAACCGCAGGAGATCCTGCGCGTCTTCTACGGCTTCCGCCCCGGAGAGGACCGCCGCCTCGCCGCCAAGGCCGAGGCGCTCGAGAAGGTCATGCGCGCGGCCGACATCCACGCGCACTTCACCGACGACATCCAGCGCGACGCCCTGACGAAGTTCTCCTTCGTCTCGCCGATGGGCGCGGCAGGGCTCTACTTCGATGTCACGAGCGAGGCCTTCCAGGTGCCCGGCGAGGTCCGCGAGACCTTCATCGGACTCATCAAGGAAGTCGAAGCGCTTGGCCACGCGATGGGCATCACATTCGACCGCGACCTCGTCGCGACCGACCTGCGGCTCATGGACGCCTTCGCGCCGGGGCTCACGACCTCCATGCAGCGCGACGTCGCCAGCAGCGGTCCGTCCGAATTCGCGGGCCTCGTCTCCCGCATCGTCACGCTCGGCCAGAAGTACCACGTGCCCGTTCCGCTCTACACCAAGATCGATACATGGGGCAAGGCACACGGCCTCGCCTGAAACAAAAAGCCTGCATCGCACGATGCAGGCTTTTTATGCCCTCTGATATTCAGAGCAGGACCTTCCGCGCCATGATGTGGCGCCGGTAGAACAGGTAGATGAAGACGAGCAGTACGACCGTAGCAGCCCAGCTCAGCGGATAGGAGATCATGATGGTCGCGAACGTCGGCTCGGCCACGAAGGCCGTGTAGATCCAGGTGATGCGCACGCCGCAGACGGTCACGAGCATCAGGAGTGCCGGCGGCAGCGAATGGCCGTAGCCGCGCATCGCGCCCGAGAGGATCTCGATGAAGACGCAGAGGAAGTAGAAGCCGATGATATAGTAGATGCGGATGCGGCCGACGTCGATGACGGCCGGATTGTCGTTGAAGAGCGCGAGCAAGGGGTCTGCGAAGATGCAGGCCAGCGCAGAGAGCACGATGGTCACGACCATCGTCACGAGCAGACCGAGCTGCGTCACGCGGCGGCAGCGCGGCAGATTGCCCGCGCCGTAATTCTGGCTGACGAATGTCGTGACGGCCTGCCCGAAGGCGATGAGCAGGACGTAGATGTTGATCTCGACCGTGAACGCCGCCGTCGATGCGGCCATGACGACCGCCCCGAGGCTGTTGATGGCCGCCTGGATGACGAGGTTCGAGAGTGAAAAGACCATGCCCTGGATGCCGGCCGGCAGGCCGATGCGCAGGATTTCCTTAGCGTAGCTGCGCTCGAGCCGGATGGCGCCGGGCTCGAGTCGGATAATGCCGTGCTCGTGGCAGAGGCCGCGGTAGAGGATCCAGGCACTCAGGTAATTCGACAGCGCCGTGGTCGCCGCGACGCCGGCCACGCCCCAGTCAAAGACGAGCACGGCCAGGAGGTCCAGCACGACGTTGAGGCCGCTCGCCGCCGCCAGCGCCTGCAGTGGCATCCAGGTGTTGCCGCGGCTCCGGTAGATGGCGGATTCGAAGTTGTAGAGGCCGATGGCCGGCATGCCGAGGAAGTAGATGCGCAGGTACGTTTCCGCCAGCGGCATCACGGAGGTTGGGACCGATAGGGCCTCGAGCATCGGCCGGGCCATCAGCTCGCCGATGACGGCCACCAGCACGCCGAAAATCAGTGCCAGCAGGAAGGACGTGTGCACCGCCCGGATGGTCTCCTTGAGATCGTGCGCCCCGATGAAGCGCGCGATGACGACATTGGCGCCAAGCGAGACGCCCATGAACAGGTTGACGAGCAGGCCGATGATCGGCGAATTGTTGCCGACGGCCGCCAGCGCCTCCGTGCTGACAAACTGGCCGAGCACCAAGACATCGGCCGTGTTGAAGAGCTGCTGCAGGACGCCGGTCATGGCCAGTGGCAGCGCAAACAAGATCATCGGCCCGATGATTGGTCCGTGCAGCATGTCGATTTGCAGACGTTTCCCAAAATGCATTGCGTATCTCCTTTCTGCTTCTTTTTATAGTATACTAGAATAATCAACGGTCAAAGGAGGTCCTACATTGATTGCACGACCATCGCCCCAAAGAATCCTGTCCTTACTGTTCTTCATGCTCGTCTGCTTCTGTGCCCTGCCGCTGCTCGCCGCACCGGCAGCAGAAGCCTCCATCCCCGCGGAGTCTGCCTGGCGGCTCGATGGCGACCGCGCGGCCCCGCCCATCCACTTCCGCAGGGACGAGTCGCTGCGGATAGCGGGCGGCGGGCAGCCGTCAAAGACTACGCTGGCGCATCTCCATGAACAGCTCAGCCTGTCTATCGATACGCCCCTCTGGGTCATCGACCTGCGGCAGGAATCACACGGCTACCTCAATGAGGACGCCGTGAGCTGGCATGGGGTGGCCAATGCGGCCAATCGTGGAAAAGCAGCGGAATCCGTCGAACGGGATGAGCAACAGCGACTCGCAGAGGCCATCGGCACGAACGTGCGGGCCGTGCCGATGGGCCACTACGATGAAGCCCATATCCCCTACACATTTGCCGAGGCCGTCACGGGCTTTGCCACTGAGCGCCATGTCGCGCGCAAGAGCGGCCTCGGCTACGTGCGCATCGCCGCGACGGACATGCGCTGGCCCGAGCCGCAGACCATCGACGACTTCGTCAATTTCTACCGCAGCCTGCCAAAAGAGCACGGCTGGCTCTACTTCCACTGCCAGGCCGGTCAGGGCCGCACGACGACCTTTATGGTGCTCTACGAGATCTTGGAGCGCCCCGACTGCACGGCAGACGAAGCCATCGCGCACCAACGGGCCCTCGGCGGCGCGGACCTCAGCAGCGGTGAGCGCTACGAGGGCATCTGCCGCTTCGCCCAATACGTGCGCGAGAACCGCGCGACCGACTTCGCGCAGCGCTGGAGCAACTGGCTCAGCCATCTATCGTGATACCATCATACACAAAACATGCAAAAAAGAGCAGGACTCGCTGCTCTTTTTTGCATACAATCATTTCTTCCGTTCCTGGATGACTTGACGCATCTTTTCGATGTTATGATGATAGGTATCCGGCACTTTGGTCGCCACACCTGTATACAAGAGATCGATAATTGCCATATGCACGAAGCGCGATGCAGTGGCCTCCGAACGGTAGTGGACCTCCCGTCCCATGCCGACTAAGACAATATCGGCTATCCTGGCCAACGGTGACTGGGCGCGGCTTGTGATGGCAATGATTTTCGCTCCATTCTGCTTGGCAATTTGGACTGCATCCACGATATCGTGTGTCGCTCCAGAATGTGAGATAGCCACGACAACGTCCTGCTCGGTCAGGAGAGCTGCTGTCGTCAGCTGCATATGCACATCTGAAAACATATGAATCATCATGCCGAAACGAATGAACCGCGTCTCAAAGTCCTGGCAAAGTGTTGCGGAATTGCCCACACCGTAGACATAGATGATGCGTGCTCCCAACAAACAATCCACAGCCCTGCTGACTTCCTGGAAATCCAGCAGTTTCAAGGTATCCTGAAGCCCCTCTTCAATGTTCTGGAAGAGCTTGACGGCCATCTCCTGATAAGAATCCATCAGATGGATGTCTGTGTAGCGATCATTCTCATGATGCAGGGCTGGCTCTGCCGCCAGAGCCAGCTTCAGGCCCTGCAGTCCTGTGAACCCTAGCTTCTTGCAGAAACGCGATATCGTGATGTCCGAACTATCTGTATTCTTGGCCAATTCAGCAATCGTATAATTCGTGATATCTTCAACATGCGCCATGATGTAGTCTGCTATCTTTTTCTCCGACTTCGTCAGGTCAGGATAGGCACTGCGCAAGATCGGCAAGGACATATTTTTTCTTGGCATAGACGTTCTCTCCTAGAAAAATTATCGTTCACTACTATTATATACGATTTATCTCGTCCGTGCCATTCAGAGCTAAAATTTATTGAAGAATCACTTCACTGCACCGACCGCCATCGGCAGCGCCATCGTGATAGCTGGGATATACGTGACCAACATCAAGCCGACGAGAATAGCGGCATAGAACAGCAGCATGTACGGCATGACCTTTGCCAATGTCGTATGACCGACCTTGATGGCAACAAAAAGTGTATTCCCTACCGGCGGCGTGATGTTGCCAACGCAGAGATTATAGACCAGGATTAAGCCAAACTGCACGGGGGACATGCCGAATTCCTTTATAATCGGCAGGAACAGCGGCGTGAAAATCAGGATGGCCGGCGTGACGTCCATGAACGTGCCCGCAACCAGCAGGATGATATTCATGATCAGGAGAATCAGGATTGGATCGGTGGTCAAGCTCAGGAGTCCCGAAGAGATGGCCTGTGGAATCATATCAAAGGCCATGACCCACCCAAGGATGTTCGACACACCGATGAGGAAGATGATCATCGCACTTGTCTTCGCGCTGCGAATCGTCAGTGCCCAAAAGCTGGCAAACGTCACACTGCGGTAGCAGATACTCAGGAACAGCGCATAGACAACCGAAATAGCTGCACCTTCCGTGGCAGTGAATACGCCGCCGACAATACCACCGATGACCACGATGATCAAAGAAAGAGAAGGCAGTGCCTCGATTGTTGTCTTGAACAGCGTCATCCAGCTGAACTGACCGGCAATGCCAGCATACCCTTTTTTCTTGGCAATGAAGATAGCTACGACCATGCAGCAGATGGCCCAGATGATACCAGGAATGTAGCCAGCCATGAAGAGTGCCGCAACGGACGTGCCGCCTGATACCAGAGAGTAAGTGATCAAGGCATTCGATGGCGGTATCAGCAGGCCAGATGGTGCCGATGCACCATTTGTCGCCGCACTGATGGCCTTGTCATAATTCCGTTCCTTCTCCCCTTCCTTGAGCATACTGCCCACAGCCGCAGCAGCTGCGGAGGCCGAGCCTGAGATTGCTCCGAACAGGGCATTCGTGCCGACATTCGTGATCAGGAGCGACCCTGGGCACCTGCCAACAATCGCTAATACGAAATTGATCAGGCGCTTGGCAATACCGCCCTGGTTCATCAATTCACCAGCTAGGATGAAGAACGGGATTGCCGTCAAGCCGAAATTACTCATGCCCACAAACGTGCGCTGCGCAGCGGTCAATACCGAAATATCCACTGGGATAGTCTGCACGATGGCGATAAGCGAGGCAATGCCGATTGCATATGCGATAGGCACGCCCACCACCAGCAGTGCCCCCAATACCACCAGGATAATCAAGAGTGCTGTAATAGCCATGTTCAATCCTCCTCCTCATCTTCCTCGGTCGTGCATTGACCTGTCTGCAGGATATCGATAATATTGAGCACCGCATACATGGTATTGAGTACACCTGCAATCGGCAGGATAACATAGAAGACACCGACTGCGACACCCAAGGAAGAGGTCAGCTGGCCCATGGCCAGATTCGTGATCTGAATACCGCCAAACACCAGAATGACCAGGGAGAACAAAACGGCTACAACTTCCCCGAAGATATTCCAGAAGATGCGCATGCGTTTCGAGCAATAATGAAGCATAAAGGAAATCGCCATATGGTCGCGTTCTCCTGTCACCAGGCATGCCCCCAAGAGAGAGGCCCACGCGAACAGATAAGCGACAAGCTCTTCCGTCCAGGTCGCTGGCTGGTTGAAGATATAGCGCGTGCAGACCTGCCCCACCACGAGGACGACCATCGCCAAAAAACTGATACCAGTCAGAAAATTTATGATAGTATTCAAGATCCTTCTAACATTCGCCATCATCTTCACCTCATTCCTTTGCATGCGCCGCCAGATATTCCTGATTATACTCCTGGATTCTCTCGTAGAACGGCTTCAGTGCAGGATTTGCCTGCAGGACCTGCTGATGCAGCGGCATGCACGCCTGCATGAACGGCTGGACATCTGGATACAAGAACTTGACGCCCTGGTCGTTCTCGGCCTTCTCTTTCGCCTCTGCCACAGATTTACCCCAAGCCTCACGCTGTACCTGGTTCAGGAGACGGAACCCCTCCTCAAAGACAGGACGGTCTTCTGCGGATATCCCTTCTAAGAATTTATTGTTGGCAATGACGATGTCAGGAATCATCTGATGCATGTCGTACGAGTAATACTTGCAGATATCACCATGGCCATTGTCGGTCAAGGACATCTCATTGTTCTCTGCGCCATCAATGATACCCGACTGCAGTGCCGTAAAGACTTCGCCGAAGCCCATCGGCGTCGCTGCGCCGCCCATCAACTGCAGCATCTTGACATTGATTGGTCCCTGCTGGACACGGATCTTGAGACCTGCGAGATCCTCCGGCTTCATGATTGGTCTATTGATCGTGTAGAAGTTGCGCGTACCGGCATCGAGCCAAGTGACGGCGGTAAAACCAGCCTTGGCAGTAGACTGGAAGATCTTGCCTGAGATCTCCGGGTCATCCATGACCTCATGGTAGACTTCGGGGCTGGCAAACAGATAGGGCAGATTGAAGATATCGTAGTTCTTGCTGAAGGTACCAAGGATTGCATTGCTGGCCACACAGATATCAATGGCGCCCGTCTGTGTCAGCTGCACCATATTGTTCTGTGAACCGAGCAGCTCACTCGGATAAATCTCAACATGGTACTTATCGCCAAGATTCTCATTGATATACTTCTGAAAAGCCAGCAACCCCTTATGGGTCGGGTGATTGGTCGACTGGTTATGGCCAATGCGGATGACTTTTACCTGCTTGTCCGCATGCCCTGTGGATTGCGTATTGCCACAACCCCCTAGTACCGTCATCAAACCGATCAGCATGATTGCGACCAGTATCTTCAAATGCCTCATCACAAAGCCTCCTCGCTTATCCGTTTTATCCTCTACTCCATTTGAGACTTTATCTTATCATCCTGCCGGAAAGTTGAAGTAATCCTTAGAATTTTCATATGATATACAGCGCACCAATTGCATCAGATACGCCTCCTGCCATGGATATTCACCGTTCTCAACCCATGTACCGATCATATTGCACAAGATGCGGCGGAAGTATTCATGGCGCGAGAACGACAAGAAACTGCGTGAATCTGTCAACATGCCGACAAAAGTCGAGAGCAGACCGACATCTGCTAAGCACTTCATCTGGTATTCCATGCCGTGCTTGTGATCGCCAAACCACCAAGCGCTGCCAAGCTGCACTTTACCGCGTATGCCCTGCTCATTGCTCTGGAAATTTCCCGCCATAGCAGCCAGCATATTCGCATCCTTCGTATTCAGGTAATACAGGATGACCTTAGGGAGTTGCCCTTGCTGGTCAATCCCGTCTAGCAGTGCCGAAAGCTGTGCGGCAAAGGCAAAGTCATTGACACTGTCAAAGCCAGTATCCACACCGAGGCGCTGGTAGAAGCGCGTCGAATTATTGCGGATGGCACCGATGTGCATCTGCATGACGATGTCATGATCGGCATAGAGCTTGCCAAGCTGCTGATAGAGGTAGCCATGGTATTTCCCACATTCCTCTTCGGTCAGCATATGGCCGGACAGGCGTTTCTTCATCAGAGCATCGACTTCCTGTTCTGTCGCTGGGACAAAGAACGTATTTTCCAAGCTGTGATCGCTGACACGGCAGCCATGCTCGATAAAGAAGTCAAGGCGTGCTTTTAAGGCCAACAGCAAACTCTGTACTCCATCGATATGGATGTCCGTCAACTTGGACAGCTCCTCGATATAGGCGCCATAGCCTTCTTTCTCGATGCCGACCGCTTTTTCTGGGCGGAATGTCGGCAGTACGAGAATCTCAAAGCCCTCATCTCTCAGTTTCTCATGCCACTGCAGATCCGAGAGTGGGTCGTCTGTCGTGCAGAGCACCTCACACTTCATGCGGCGCAATAAGTTGCGCACCGAAAATGCTTCGGTCTGCAGTGCTGCATTGCATTTCTCCCAGATCTCCTTCGCGGTTGCCTTGCAGAGTGGCTTCTCAATGCCAAAGTACCGCTGCAGTTCCATATGGGTCCAATGATAGAGCGGGTTCCCGATGCAGTTCTCCACCGTATCCGCCCAGGCAACGAACTTCTCATAATCATCGCCATCGCCCGTGATGAGCGCCTCCGACACGCCATGTGCGCGCATGGCACGCCACTTATAGTGATCGCCTCCCAGCCAGGCCTCTGTGATATTGCGGTAATTCCCATCTTCATAAATGGCCTTCGGGTCGAGATGATTATGGAAATCGATGATAGGCAACCCTTCTGCCGATTCGTGGAACAATCTGCGAGCCGTCTCATTCTGTAAAAGAAAGTCCTGATCCATAAATGCTTTCACGATAGCATCCTCCCTCGGATTGGTATAACTCGTCATAACGGATTCACTGATGCAATGCAGCACGTACTGCGCCCTTGCCAAGGATCAGCTGAGCAAAGCATCGCTCGACCTTCTCTCCGATGCCAGCTTCATACAAGTCACAACCAAAAATCGATGCATCGGATAGGATGGGCATCAACACGGCATGAACATCAACAGACTTCCCCAGTTCCACCGTCTTGAACTGCTCTGTAAGCGAGGCCAGCAGCGGGTCAGGACTCAGCGCCATGGCCTCACCTTGATCATCCACTCCCATGAGATAGCGGCACCAACCGGCAATTGCCCAAGGAATATACGTCAATTCCAGTGCCTTACCAAGCTTTGCATACGCTTTGATCGTCTCGCCATAGCGTATGCCTACTTTCTGTGAAGTATCCGTCGCAATGCGCTGCGGTGTGTCGGGGATTGCGGCATTCGGGAAACGGCTCTCCAAGCATTCCCTCAGGAACACTTCCGGCTTCAGGACCACAGGGTCCTCGACGACTTTGATGCCTTCTGCACCCAAGCCTACTACAAGGTTCTTCAGGTCTGGATTGCTCATCTCATCGGAAATGCGATGATAGCCGAGCAGGCAGCCATAGACCGCCAGTGCCGTATGCAGCGGATTGAGGCAGGCACAGACCTTCATGCGTTCAACCTTCTCAACCGTTTCCCGGTCCGTGAAGATGACGCCGCCTGCTTCCAGAGCAGGGCGTCCATTCCGGAAATCATCCTCAATGACCAGATAACCGCATTCTTCGGCGTTGACGAAAGGTGCATAAAAACTGCCTCGCTTGCTCTGCACGAAACCCATATCCTCAAAGCCCATCGCCTTCAGTTCTTCTGCGATATCGTTAGATGGCCGCGGCGTGATCTTGTCAATCATCGTCCATGGATACGAGATGCGCTCTTGCAGGTAAGACAGGAAATCCTCGGGAACGCTGCCGTTTTCCTTCCATTCCTCAGCAACTTGAAGGATGCCCTCTTTGAGTACACTGCCATTGTGGGAGCAATTGTCCAAGCTCAGCAGCGTGACCGGCTGGCCGCCCGCACAGAAGCGCTTGTACAAGAGCGCCGCTACTTTGCCCATCGTATCTGCTGGGGCCGCAAGCGACTGTCCGGATGTTGCCTTATACCCCTTCTCCGTGATTGTGAAGCTGATGATCTCCAAAGACGGTGCCGCTGCAATCCGCTCCAATGCCTGCCAATCCAGCGAACCCGGATTGCTGTCCAGGCTCGCCACTACACTGCCGATGACTTCCAGCGACTTGGTCTCATCTGCCTTCATCGTTACCATCAAGCTCAGGTCGTCATGGGGATGGTATACTGCATCGATTGCTTCACGCGAATGCGGTGCTGCGGCAATGATGCCGGTCTCTGCTTTCCCTTCATTCAATACTCGCTGCTGCACGGCCGCAATAAAAGCGCGGAAGATATTGCCCGGCCCAAAGTGAAGCCATGAAGGGTTTCTCTTTGTGGTTTCACGGACAGCAGCACGGTCATAGTGCGGCAGGGCGATATGGTGTTCCTGCCACCAACCTCTCTCCTGTATGCTCTGCTCGTTGAGTTTCATATGCTCTACTTCCTTCTCTAGCTTTCTTTCTCTTTATCGCTCACTCTTCCGGCCAATCGTGATGGAACGTTCCCTCACGGTCGTTGCGCTGGTAGGTGTGAGCACCGAAGAAGTCTCTCTGTGCCTGGATGAGGTTAGCTCCGACCACACGGCTGCGCATGCCATCGAGATATTCCAGAGCATTGGCCATTGCGGGGACCGGGATGCCCTGCTTCATCGCAAACGCTACAATCTCACGCAGACTGCTGACATTCGCCTTGATCTTCGCGAGGAAGAAGTCATCCAGCATCAGGTTCTCAAGATCAGGATTCTTCTCATACGCCTCCGTGATCTTGTTGAGGAACACCGCCTGGATGATGCAGCCGCCCCGGAAGATGGCTGCAATCTTGCCGAAATCCAAGTCCCAACCGTATTCTTTCGCAGCAGAGCGATACAGCGAGAAGCCCTGCGTATAGGCAATGATCTTGGCCGTGTAGAGGCTCTGACGCACCTTCTCGACAAAATCATCTGGCACGTCTGACTTGTCGGGAGCCGTGATGAGCCCGGCAATCTCCTGGCGCTGTGCCAGTTGGTTCGACATGACGCGCGCATTGCAGGCCGCTGTGATCATCGACGTGTCGACTCCCTGCTTCAGCGCCTGGATGCTGGTCCAGCGTCCCGTTCCCTTCTGTCCAGCACTATCAAGGATCTTGTCTACTAACTGGCCTTTCCCGAGATCATCTTTTTCCTTCATGATCTTTGCCGTGATGCCAATCAAGTAGCTCTTGAGTTCTCCTTCATTCCATTCAGCAAAGATGTCTGCCATATGCTTGTTGCCAATGCCGCCGAGATTCTTGAGCATCAGATACGACTCCGCAATAAGCTGCATATCTGCGTATTCAATGCCGTTGTGCACCATTTTCACATAATGGCCAGCACCATCCGTTCCGATGTAGGTGCAGCACGGGCTGTCGCCGACATGTGCCGAGATGGCCTCAAGGATGGGACCGACTTCCTTATAACTATCCGCATCGCCGCCCGGCATAATTGCAGGGCCGCGGCGAGCGCCCTCTTCACCGCCAGAGACGCCGACACCGAAGTAGATGAGGCCTTTCCCTTCCACATAAGCATTGCGGCGGCGGGTGTCCTCAAAGAAGGAATTGCCAGCATCAATGATGATGTCACCCTTGTCCATGAGCGGGATGAGCTGGTCGATGACGACATCGACCGGCTTGCCTGCCTTGATCATCATCAGGACTTTCCGCGGCTTCGCCAGTGACTGGACAAATTCTTCTAAGCTGTAGAACGGCGTGATGTTCTCGTGCGGAGATTTCTCGACGAACTCTCTCGTGACTGCCTCTGTGCGGTTGTATACAGAAACCTTGAAGCCATGGTCCGCCATATTCAGTGCCAGATTGCTTCCCATGACCGCCATACCAATGACGCCAATATTATTTTTCATATCAATCACCTCATAAAATAAGAATAGGGATTTCAGCATTTCATCTTTTGGTCGTTTCCTATCGACAGCTATACTATATCACGCCGCAAGATATTTTGCAATAACTTTTTCATTTTATTTTTATATTTTGATATGTTAATTGCATCTATTATTATGATATCCATCAATAATCCTCATGTATAATGGTGATTTCGCCTTGTTTTTCTCTATTTTTATTTACTTTAAGGCTAAAACAGTGTATAATCACGTATAGAAAAGCAAAAGCAACCAAAGCCAACTAGATATTATCCTATCATAAAGGAGGTTAAACATGAAAGATATTTACCATATAAATAGTAGTAAAGGGCTGACCATCCAGGACGTCGAACGTGACCTTGGCAAGATGCTGGCTCAATGCTCCCATGTGAAAAAAGTCCTGATCATTCCCCCTGATTACACGCGCTGCTTCTCGAAGGCAGGCATCATCACCCAGCTCCTCTACCGCGCTCTTTGCAGGACAGCTGAGATTGATATCATGCCAGCTGTCGGCACGCATGTCATGATTTCCGATGAAGAACGTCAGAAGTTCTTCGGCAATATCCCGAAGTCCTGCTTCCTGCACCACAAGTGGCAGACCGACACGGTGAAGATTGGTGAGATACCGGCAGATGTTGTCACGAAAATCTCGGACGGGCTCTTCCAGGAAGCCATCGACGTGGAAGTGAACCGCAAGTTCTGGGAGGATGACTACGACCTCATCTTATCAGTCGGGCAGGTCGTTCCACATGAAGTCGTCGGCATGGCGAACTACAGCAAGAATATCTTCGTAGGCCTCGGCGGCCGTCAGATGATCAACAAGAGCCACATGGTCGGTGCACTTTGCGGGATTGAGCAGGCGCTCGGCAATGATCACGCTCCAGCCCGCCAGGTCTTTGACTACGCGCAGGAACATTATCTCCAGGGCAAGCCGTTGATCTACATCCTGACGGTCACAACGACCACTGAGACAGGTACAGCGCTCAACGGGCTCTTCATCGGCAAAGACCGCAAGGCCTATGAGAAGGCCGTAGCGCTTTCGCAGGAGCTCAACATCACCTACCTCGACCGACCGGCCAAAAAGATTGTCGCTTACCTGAATCCCGAGGAACTCAAGACAACTTGGGTCGGCAATAAGGGAATCTACCGCACCCGCATGGCCATCGCCGACGGAGGCGAACTCATCCTGCTCGCCCCCGGCATCCATGCTTTCGGCGAGAACGAAGAGGTCGATACAGCCATCCGGAAATTCGGCTACATCGGTCGTCAAAAAATCCTGGAGTACTATAACCAGGGCTGTTTCCCCGACCAGCTGATGGTGCCCGCCCATCTGATCCATGGTAGCTCGGATGGACGCTTCTCCATCACCTATGCAGTAGATCCGAGCAAGATGAGCCGAGAAGAGATCGATCAGGTTGGGTTCCGCTACGCAAATGTCTTCGAGATGATGGAACGCTACGATCCAGAGAAACTGCAGGAAGGCTGGCAGACCATGCCAGACGGCGAAGAGATCTACTTCATCCACAATCCCGCTACAGGACTATGGCGTTTGCGCGCATGACTGAGACGAGAAAGAAGGTCTTATGATGAATCACACTCCCTCTGTATGGATTGGCGTCGACCTCGGCACCACAGGCGTCCGCGCTGTCGCCTATGACCTCCAGGGACGCTCCTACGCAAATCAGCAGGCATTCTATCCCTTATTGACACCACGCGAAGGTTATGCAGAGGAAAATCCTCGGCAGATTCTCGATGCGACATGTTCCGTCATCAAGAAAGCCGTCGAGGAACTCCGCTACCAGGGCATCACGGTGGCCGGCCTCGCCTTGAGCACCGTGATGCACAGCTTCATCGCGCTCAATGCACAGCATGAACCGCTGACGAACCTCATCACCTGGGCCGACAGTCGCAGTGCCGGCATCGTCCACGAGATGAAAGACGATACGCCTGCCTGTCAGCAGATCTACCGCCGGACCGGATGCCCGCTGCACGCTTCCTACCCGCTCGCCAAGATCCTCTGGATGCGCCAGGAGCGCCCCCAGCTCTATCAGCAGATGCAATGCGTCGGCTCAATCAAGGATTACCTCTTCCTCCATCTCACAGGACAATGGCGCATCGACCATTCCACAGCCAGCACAAGCGGCTTCTACAATGAGTCTGAGATGCAATGGGACCAGGATATCCTGGCCATGCTCGGTCTGACAGCAGCGCAGCTTCCTGAGATCGTCTCGACCACTTACCGCACTTCGCTGAGCAGTGAGGCAGCGGCAAAGCTCGACTTGCCGCCCGGGACGCCTATCGTCATCGGCGCGACTGACGGCGTCCTCGTCAACATCGGCATCGGTGCCGTCAAACCAGGGCAACTCAGCGCGACCATCGGTACAAGCGGGGCTCTGCGCATGCTGACGAATGCACCTACGGTCGACGAGAAGATGCGCACCTGGTGCTACAATTTGACGGATAATCTCTGGGTAGCAGGCGGCGCCATTAACAACGGCGGCATGATCCTACGCTGGCTGCGTGACAAGGTCTGCCATTACACGAAAGCGCATCTCGAGAATCTCGACGTCGATGGCTATGACCTCATGACCATGAAAGCCTCCCACATCCCACCCGGTTCCAACGGGCTCTTAATGCTCCCCTTCTTCACTGGGGAACGAGCCCCTTACTGGAATTCGGATTTGCGCGGCATGTTATTCGGATTGAACCTCAATCACAGCCGTTCCCATATGATCCGCGCGACCATGGAGGGCATCTGCTTCAACCTCAGGACCGTCCTGCGCGTCCTGCAGAGCTTCCATGCCGTGCAGGATATCCGCATCAGCGGTAGCTTCACCAAGTCAGAGCTATGGATCCAGATTCTCAGCGATATTCTCGGCGAGAAACTGACCCTGCCCAACGTCAGCGAGGGCGCTGCCTTCGGCGCGGCCGTGCTCGGCTTCAAGGCCGATGGCCAGATTCAGGATATTGCAGATGTCGCATCGTGGATCCAGCCGCAGAAGACGTACACACCGATTGCAGAGCACCAAGCAATCTACGATGAGCTGTACGCCATCTATGAGAAGCTCTACTGGAACTGCCAGGAAACATTCGCTGATATCGTCGCCTTCCAGAACCGATACAACAAAAAATAAGCCATGCAAAAGGAGCTGCCGTGAAAGCAGCTCCTTTTGCATGGCCAGTCTGATGGGCGTTATTTTTTCTTTGCACGCTTCGCGCGGCGCTCCTTGAAGAAGCGCTTCATGATGCCGGCGCACTCCTCTTGCAGGACGCCGGCGGTCATCTCGGGGCGGTGGTTGAGCGCGGGGCAGCCCGGGATGTTGAAGACGGACTCGCAGGCGCCGGCCCTCGCGTCGGTGCTGCCGTAGACGACGCGGTCGACGCGGCTCATGACGATGGCACCGGCGCACATCGGGCACGGCTCGATCGTCACGTAGAGCGTGAGGCCCGAGAGGCGCCAGCGGCCCTCTTTCGCGCAGGCCTCGCGTATCGCGATCATCTCGGCATGCGCCGTCGCATCGTGCCAGACCTCGCGCATGTTGTGGCCGCGCGCGACGACCTCCCCCTCGCTGTCGACGAGCACCGCGCCGATCGGCACCTCCTCGAGGTCGTAGGCCTTCTGCGCCTCCTCGAGCGCAAGCCTCATGTAGTAGGCATCATCGTGCATGAAATCTCTCCTATCATTTTGCTGTTTTATCATTCGACACATACCCTTTCGATATCTACCATCATGATATCCCAGTCCCGCTGCCATCGTCAACCGGACAGAAAAAAGCTCCTGCCAAAGCAGGAGCTTTTCTTATGCGTTTGCGATTTGCAAGAGGCAATTATTTGAGGGCATCGCCGAGTTTTGCGTTCGTGTTGCGAGCAGCCTGGACGCTTTCCTCGAACTTTGCTTTCTCCTCGCCATCGAGCTTGATCTCGACGATCTTCTCGAGGCCGTTCTTGCCGAGGATGCACGGTACGCCGATGCAGAGGTCCTTCTCGCCATACTCGCCTTCGAGGTAGACGCAGCACGGGATGAGCTTCTTGGCATCGAGAGCGATGGCTTCAACCATGGCAGCAGCTGCAGCGCCCGGTGCAATCCAAGCGGACGTGCCGAGGAGCTTCGTCAGCGTAGCGCCGCCGACCTTCGTGTTGGCAACGACGTCGTCGAGAGCTTCCTTGCTCAGCAGCTGCGTTACAGGGATGCCGCGCAGCGTTGCATAGCTGACGAGCGGAACCATCGTCTTATCGCTGTGGCCGCCGATGACCATGCCATCAACGTCAGCCGGCGTAGCCGGATAGCCAGCCTTCGTCAGAGCCTGTGCGAGGAAATAACGGAAACGGCTGCTGTCGAGCATGCCGCCCTGGCCAAGGATGCGGTTGCGCGGGAGCTTCGTGTCTTTGAGCGTCAGGAACGTCATAGCGTCCATCGGGTTGGAGATGATGATGAAGTAAGCATTCGGGGAATACTTGAGGGCCTGGTCCACAACGCTCTTGACGATCTTTGCGTTGACGCCGATGAGGTCCTCGCGGCTCATGCCCGGTTTGCGCGGCATACCGGACGTGACAACGACAACATCAGAACCAGCCGTCGGAGCATAGCCTTCCGGATCGTTTGGCAGAGCCGTAACGCCCGTTACCGTCGTGTCGAAGTTCAGCATATGAGCCGTCTGCATGATATCCATGGCCTTGCCCTGCGGAACGCCTTCCTTGATATCGACGAGGACGACCTCGCTGCAGAACTTCTTCGTGGCAAGAACGTTTGCAACCGTTGCACCAACATTACCTGCACCAACAACTGTTACCTTCATAATAAATTGCCTCCTTATAGTTTGAAAGCGACATTCTGCGCAACTTGTCAGAATCCGCTTTCGGAATGCCAACAAAGTATGCATCAGACTTATGATTCATTACGTGTAAATTATAGCAAAGTAACCTCAAAAAATCAATGGATTCTGTGTACATTTTATTGCATCATTAGCATAATTTATTCATACCATGCAATTCCATCTGGAAATGGATGGCCCGATATCACGATGCCCAGCGCGATACGATGGCGCAGAATGCGGCAGGATGCATGAAAAAGAGGAACCTATTGGCTCCCCTTCCCTATTGCTATGCGCTTGTCAGGCTTGTTCCTCGAACATGTCCTTGCCTACGCCGCAGAGCGGGCAGACGAAATCATCCGGCAGGTCCGCGAACGGAACGCCCGGTGCGAGATCGTAATCGGGATCACCTTTTGCCTCATCATAGATCCAGCCACAGACCGTGCAAACCCAAACTTTCATCAGAAAAGCCTCCTTTGACTCTTGATATCCTAAAAAATATCTTACACTAAATACTTCTTCGGCTCTTTAATTCGCGGTCGCCCCTGCATTCTCCTGCTGCTCCTTGCAAAATTTTTTGCAGGTAAGAATAATTTTCGTATAGACCTCATATGGGATGGCCATGTTGCCTGCGATGCCGTGGCCCATCTCGATCTGCGGGCGGTTGCTGCCGTGGAAGTCCGTGCCGCCCGTCACGAGCAGGCCGTACTTCTCGATCATCTTCGCGGCAAAGGCGCTGTCTTCTGCCGTGTAGTTCGGATACCAGCGCTCCATGCCGTCGAGCCCCAATGCGTGCAGGCGCGCGATGGCCTCTTCCTGCTCGGCGCGCGAGAGCCCCTTGAGCCCGATGTTCTTGTGGAAGTGCGCGAGAGACGTCACGCCGCCCGCCGCGTGGATGGCGGGCAGGGCTTCTTCTGCGGGCATGTTCTGGTCGAGGCCGAGCTCGCGCACGGCCGGGTCAAGGTAGTTGTCCCAGAGCGGCTGCGCCCTGTCGTAGAGGTGCAGCGAGACGAGGTAGCGCATGATGGCGTAGCGGTCGAGCTTGCCGAACGCGAACGGCTGGACCTTCTCGAGCGAGATGTCGATGCCCTTCGCGCGCACGTAGTCGATGATCTCCGGGATTTTCCCTTCCTTGACGCTGCGGATCCTTTCGTAAAGCTTCTGGAAGGCGGGGTGCTCCGCATCGAAGCCGAGGCAGACGATGTGGAGCTTGCGGCCCATGAAGTCGGCCGTGAGCTCCATGCCATTGATGAAGTCGAGCCCCTGCTCCTTGGCCGCAGCAGCGGCCTCCTCGTTGCCCGCGATGTTGTCGTGGTCCGTCAGTGCGAAGGCCGAGAGGCCCACTTCCCTGGCGTGGCGCGCGAGGTCATGCGGTGTATAGCTGCCGTCCGAGACGAGCGAATGGACGTGCAGGTCAATGATGTTCATATATCGGTTTCCTTTCTAGTTCCTCTATCTTCTTCATCTGCGTGATAGCGCGTAAGGTCGCGCTGAGCCTCAAAGAAGTGGTAGACGGCTTCGGCGGCGGGCCGGTTCATGCCCGGTGCCTGCTGAAGCTCCTCGACGCTCGCCTCGCGGATGCGGGCGATCGTGCCGAAGTGGCTGCGCAGCGCCTGGCGCCGCTTCGGCCCGATGCCGACGATGTGGTCGAGAACGGAGACGAGGTTGCGCTTGCCGCGCAGCTTGCGGTGGTAGGTGATGGCGAAGCGGTGCGCCTCGTCGCGGATGCGCTCGATGAGGTAGAGCGCCTGGCTGTGGCGCGGCAGGACGACCGGCTCGCTCTCGCCCTCCTTGAAGACGAGCTCGAACTGCTTGGCGAGGCCGACGACGGGCACATCTTTGTGGCCGCCCGCCCCGCGGATGATCTCGAGCGCCGACGAGAGCTGCCCCTTGCCGCCGTCGATAACGATGAGGTCGGGCAGTTCTTCCTCGGGCAGTCCGACATAGCGGCGCGTTGTGACCTCGCGCATCGAGAGGAAGTCGTCGGGCTTGCCCTCCGTACTCTGGATCTTGAAGCGCCGGTAGTCCGACTTCTTGGGCAGGCCGCCCTCGAAGACGACCATCGAGGCGACCGTCTCCGAGCCCTGGATATGCGAGATATCAAAGCACTCCATGCGGTAGGGCATCTTCTTGAGGCCGAGGTAGTGGCCAAGCTCACGCACGGCGCCGAGCGTCTTCTCGTCGGCCTGCTTGATGCGCGCGGCCTCGTCGGCGAGGTATTTGGCCGCATTGCTCTCGGCCATCGCGACGATGTCGCGCTTCGTGCCGCGCTGCGGCACGAGGAGCTGCACCTTCATGCCATGCTTCTTCTCGGTCAGCCAGCTCTCAAGAAGCTGCTGCTCCTCCTCGGCAATGGCCATCGGCAGCAGGATCTCGCGCGGCACGAAGGCGGCGCGATGATAGTACTGCGAGAGGAAGGCGGCGAGGATGTCGGCGTCGCTCTCCTCCTCGCTCCCCTGCAAGAGGAAGTGCTCGCGACCGATCATCTTACCCGCGCGGATGAAGAAGACCTGCACGCAGACGCCAATCTCCGAGCGCGCGAGGCCGATGGCGTCCTGGTCGCCCGCGCCCGTGACGATGTTCTGCTTCTCCGCGATCTTCTGGACGGCGCGCAGCTGATCCCGGAGGCGCGCCGCCGTCTCGAAGTGGAAGGCTTCGGCCGCCTGCTCCATGCGGACTTTGAGCTCGCGCTCGACGTCCGCCGTGCGCCCCTCGAGGAAGAGCAGCACGGCGCGAATCATCGCCGCGTAGTCCTCCTCGGTGACCTTGCCGACACATGGCGCGAGGCAGCGCTTGATGTGATACTCGAGGCAAGGCCGGTCCTGCAGGTGGCGGCAGGTGCGCAGCGGGAAGAGCTTGCGCAGGAGCTTGAGGCTCTGGTGCACGGCCGTGACGTCCGTGTAGGGGCCGAAGTAGCGCGCGCCGTCCTTCGTCACGCGGTGCGTCAAGAAGACGCGCGGGTACGCCTCCTGCACCGTGACCTTGACGTAGGGATAGCTCTTGTCATCCTTGAGGCTGATGTTGTAATGCGGGCGGTGCTTCTTGATGAGGTTGCACTCGAGGATCAGCGCCTCGACCTCGGAGTGCGTCATGATGATCTCGAAGTCCGCGATATGTGAGACCATTGCCTTGACCTTCGGCGAGTGGTTCTTGTTGTGCTGGAAGTACTGCCGCACGCGGTTCTTGAGGACGACCGCCTTGCCGACGTAGATGATGCGCCCATTGGCATCCTTCATGATGTAGACGCCGGGGCTGTCCGGCAGCAGCTTGAGTTTCTCCGCGACGATGTCCGTCAATCGCTCACGACCTTTCTGTTGAATTTCATTCCATTATACCGCAAATCCTCATGCAAATCACTAAGGTTTACATTGGATTCCGCGAAGGGATGGCCAGAGGCATTGCATTTCCACGGGGCATGTGATAAAATCAAGGCAGATTTAGAATTAGCAGCTGGTTATAATATCTGCTATCGTAATACTGTAATACAGGAGGGATTCCCCTATGTTCAAACGCGTTCTGATCGCCAATCGCGGCGAGATTGCGGTGCGCATCATCCGCGCCTGCGAAGAGCTCGACATCGAGACCGTTGCCATCTTCTCGGAAGCAGACGAGAATGCACTTCACGTCCAGCTGGCCGACCACGCCGTCTGCGTCGGCAGCGCCGATGCCACGGACAGCTACCTGAATAAAGACTCGATCCTGCGCGCGGCGCTCGAGACGGGCGCCGATGCCATCCATCCGGGCTACGGCTTCCTCTCGGAGGATGCGGACTTCGCGGAGCAGGTCACCGCGCACGGCATCACCTGGATTGGACCGATGCCGGAGACGATTCGCCTCGTCGGCGACAAGGATGTCGCCCGCGCCTCGATGCAGCCGTCCGGCATCCCGATGGCCAAGGGCAGCGAGCCGCTCAAGAACAACAAAGAGGCCATCAAGATGGCCAAGGAAGTCGGCTACCCCGTCATCCTCAAGCCGGTCTCGGGCGGCGGCGGCAAGGGCATGTACGTAGCCCACAACGAGGATGACCTCAAGAACATCCTCGACGCACTCGTCGACCTCAAGAAGACGAACTACTACTTCGAGCACTACATCGAGCGTTCGCGCCACATCGAAGTCCAGATTGTCGCCGACAACTACGGCGAGGTCATCCACCTCGGCGAGCGCGAGTGCTCCATCCAGCGCCGCAACCAGAAGCTCCTCGAGGAGTCCCCGTCGATCGCGCTGACGCATGAGATGCGCAAGCAGGTCGGCACGCTGGCCGTCAAGGCCGCCAAGAGCGTCCACTACTCCAACGTCGGCACGGTCGAGTTCCTCTTGGACCTCAAGGACAACCAGTTCTACTTCATGGAGATCAACCCGCGCATCCAGGTCGAGCACGGCGTCACGGAAGAAGTCACGGGCATCGACATCGTGCGCACGCAGATCCGCATCGCTGCCGGCGAGCCGCTCGACATCACGCAGGCTGACGTCCACTTCCAGGGCCATGCCATCGAATGCCGCATCAACGCCGAGGACCCGGACAACAACTTCATGCCGTCGCCGGGCCAGATCACGTTCCTGCACGAACCGAGCGGCCCGCGCGTCCGCTTTGATTCGGGCGTGACGGCCGGTCTCTCGATCGAGCCGTACTACGATTCGATGATCGCGAAGCTCATCGTCCACGGCCGCACGCGCGGCGACGCCATCAAGATCATGCAGCGCGCCCTCAAGGAGTTCCGCATCGACGGCGTCAAGACGACGATCTCGCTGCACCAGAAGATCCTCAGCGACAGCTATTTCCGCACGGGCAATATCGACACGCAGTTCATCAAGAAGCGCATCGCCACGTACGAGGCGCAGAAGGAGAACGGCAAGAACTACTTTGCCTGATTCATATCCCATAAAAAAAGAGAGCCCCGAATGGGGCTCTTTTTTTATGGGGTCATGGCTCAAAGGACCGACATAAGCGCCTCTGCCTTGGCCTGCCAGTCTTCGGGGCAGGCGGCGCTGCCCTGGCACGACTCGGGGCGTCCGCCGCCGCGGCCGCCGAAGGCTTCGTTGACCGTGCGGATGACCTGCTGGCAACTGAGCTCTGCCCCGTCTGTTGCGAGGAACATGTAGTTGAGGCGCTCGCCGTTGCGGTAGAAGATGGCCGAGAACGACTCCGGGATCTCGCCGAGGCGCTTGGCAAGGGCCTTGGCCTCCTTCGGCATCATGTCTGGCTCGAGGAAGACGAATTTCTTGTGGCCCGCCTTTGTCGCGGCCGGATGTGCCTGCATCTCCGCGATGCGGTACTCCATGAGCTTGCCCGTGCACTCCGTCAGGCGCTCGGAGAGCTCCTTCTTCTCCTGCTGCAGGCGCGCGACGCCATCCGGCAGCTCCGTCTCCTTGATGGACAGGAGGTTCGAGGCATCGAGGGCCGCGAGCATGTACTGCTCGACGCGCTCGAGCGCCTCGCGTCCACAGAGGAAGCTGACGCGCGAGCCCTCCTTGTGCTTCTCGACCTTGAAAATCTTGACGAGCCCGACCATGCCGCTCGAGGTCGGATGCGTGCCGCAGCAGGTGCAGGAGTCGCTGCCCTCTACCGAGACGATGCGCAGGATGCCCGTGAGCTTGTCATTGAACTTGCGCAGGTTCATCTTGGCCGCCTCTTCAGCCGGTACGAGCTTCGTCGTGATAGGGCGGTCCTCCTGGATCTCGCGGTTCGTGAAGCGCTCGGCCTGCAGGGCCTGCTGCCAGTCGACCTCCTTGTCGAGGTCGATGCCGACCATGTCCGCGCTCATGTGGAAGCCCACATTGTGCGCGCCGAAGAGCTTGTAGAAGGCATATGAGAGCATGTGCTCGCCGCAGTGCTGCTGCATGTGGTCGAAGCGGACCTGCCAGTCAAGCTTTGCCTGCACCTTCGTGCCAGGCTCCAAGGGCTCCTTCGTCTCGTGGAAGATCTCGCCCGCCTTCTCGTGGACATGCGTGACGGCGAGCACCTTGCCCGCCGCCGTCAGCGTGCCCGTATCGCTGAGCTGGCCGCCGCCTTCTGGGAAGAACACCGTCTGGTCGAGCACGACGGCGAAGCCCCCGTGATACGGTTCCGTGCGCACGACCTCTGCCTCACATTCCTTCTGCATGACATCTTCGTCGAATAAACGCTTTGTCTCCACTTTGCCTCTTCCTTTCTATTCTTCAATGCGATACAAGCCTGCATCAGATGTGCATCAGCTTATTCATGGACTCCTGCGCGCCGAGCAGCAGGATGGAATCGTCCGCCTGCAGGACGGTCTTCGGCGTGATCTCCACGTCGAGGCTGCCCTCGTGCCGGACGCCGAGGACGTTGACGTGGTAGACGCGGCGGATGGCGAGCTCGCCGACCGTGTGGCCTGCCCACGCCTCTGGCATGGCGATTTCATAGATGGCGTAGTTCTTGCTGAGCTCGAAGTAGTCGAGCAGATGGTCCGAGCCACAGCGGGTGGCCGTCCAGAGGGCCAGCTGCTTCTCGGGGTAGACGACCTCGTCGGCGCCGTTGCGCAAGAGGAACTTCTCGTGGATGCTGCTCGAGGCGCGCGCGACGATGTACTTCGCGCCGAGCTCGCGCAGGCGCAGCGTCGTCTCGAGCGAGCTCTGGAAGTCGTCGCCGATCGCGACGATGCAGGCATCGAAGTTGCGCACGCCGAGTGACTCGAGGAAGTGCCCGTCCGTGCTGTCCGCGATCAGGGCGCTGTTCGTGTAGGGCAGCACCTCGTTGACGAGTTCCTCATTCTTGTCCACCGCCATGATCTCGTGGTGCATCGCGTGGAGCTTGCGCGCGACATGGCGGCCATAGCGTCCGAGGCCAATCAATAATATGGATTTCATCTTTGTTACCTCATTGTATCAGTAAAGGGATTATCCTGCCATCAGCCGACGGTCAGCTTGCCCTCCGGCAGGCGGCACGGCACGGCCTTCTGGCGCTTGTGCAGCGCGTAGATCATCGTCAGCGCGCCGACGCGGCCGAAGTACATCAGGAGCATCAGCATCACCTGCGAGACGGGCGACAGCTTCTCCGTCAGGCCGATTGACAGTCCGACTGTGCCGAGCGCCGACGAGACCTCGACCATCGCGTCGATCATCTCCGCGTGGTCGACAAAACCTATCGCGATGCTCACGCCGAAGAACAGGAGCGCGTACATCACGAAGATGGCTAGCGCCTGGCGCACTGTCTCCAGCGGGATGCGGCGCGACTGGCACTCGACATCGCCGCGCATGCGCAGGACGGAGACCATCGCCATGAGCAGCGCAAAGGCCGTCGTCGTCTTGATGCCGCCGGCCGTCGAGCCCGGCGCGCCGCCCGTCATCATCAAGAGGACCATGATGCAGCGGCTCCCCTCGCTCAAAGTTTCGATATCCATCGTATTGAATCCTGCCGTTCGCGTCGTGACCGACTGGAAGAGCGCCTGCCAGCCGCTGATTGGCTCCTGCGTGAAGAAGACGAGTGCTGGCACGGCGACGAGGACGACCGTCATCATGAGGATGATGCGCGTCTGGAACGTCAGCCGGCGCCAGTGCAGCCGATTGACCGAGAGGTCCGCCCAGGTCAAGAAGCCAAGGCCGCCGGCCATGATGAGCCCCATGATCGTCAGGTTGACGAGCGGGTCGCCGGCATAGGCCATCAGCGAACCGCCGCCGCGCGGCCCCATGAGGTCAAAGCCGGCATTGCAGAAGGCCGAGATGGAGTGAAAGACGGCCATCCAGCCGCCCTGCAGCCAGCCGTAGTCGCGCGCGAAGACGGGCAGCAGCAGGCAGGCGCCCAAGAGCTCTGTGCCAGCCGTGAACTTCAGGACGAAGCGCAGCATGCGCACGATGCCGCCGATCTGCTGGGCTGAGATGGCGTCCTGCATCGTGCTGCGCTGCATGAGGCCAACGTGCTGGCCCATGCCGACTGTGATGGCGACAGCCATCGTCACGACGCCGAGGCCGCCGACCTGGATGAGCATGAGAATGACGAACTGCCCGAAGTGCGACCAGTACGAAGCCGTGTCGACGACGGTCAGCCCCGTCACGCACGAAGCCGAGACGGCCGTGAAGCAGGCGGGCAGCAGTGCGGCCCCCTGCCCGTCCTGCGTCGCCCATGGCGTCATCAGCAGAAGCGTGCCGGAGCCGATGAGCAGGGCAAAGCTCAGCACGATGATCTGGAACGACGAGAGCCGCCGCAGCAGGGAAAAGATATTCATGAAAACCTCCGCAAATAAAAACAGGCAACATCAAAGATGCTGCCTGTCGTCTTTGGCTGGTGCGGATGAAGGGGCTCGAACCCATACGCCTTGCGGCACTGGATCCTAAATCCAGCGCGTCTGCCAGTTCCGCCACATCCGCTCAAATCAACGCAGATAATTATACCATATCCTTAAATTCGCTGTCAATTTCTAAGGATTGGAATTGCTCAGAACCAGGAAAGCGGACCCTCGAAGAGTCCGACGAGCCAGGAGCCGATGCTGAAGCCCTCGGGCACAGCCTCGGCCACCATGTCGACGCGGCCAATCTCCTCGCCGTCGTAGGTGAGGATGGCCGAGCCGACAGTCTGGCCGGATGTGACAGGCGCGCTGATGACCTTGGGCACCTCATAGGTGACCTTGACATGGCTCGCCTCCTCGCCTGGCAGCAGCGGGTACTCGATGTCGGTCGCCGGGCGCACGACGGTGCGCGCCTGTGTGCCGCCCTTGACCCAGACGTGGCGCGAGGCCTCTTTTGCCGTCGGCCCCTTGGCGAGCGTCACATTCGCGAAGCCGTAGTCGAGGATCGCGCGCATCTCGGGAAAGCGCGCGTCTTCGCTCGGTGCTTTCATGAGCACGGCGATGAGGTGCACGCCCTGGCGCTCGGCCGAGGCCGCGAGGCAGCCGCCCGCCGCGCTCGTCCAGCCCGTCTTGATGCCCGTAATGCCCTCGTAGTGGCCGAGCAGCTCATTCGTGTTCTCCGCTAAGAGCGTCTTGCCCGCCGGCGCAATCCACGTGACGCGGCGCTCCTTCTGGCGCACGAAGTCTCGGAAGACGGGATTCTTCATCGCGTACTGCGCGAGCCGCGCCATGTCGTGCGGCGTCGAGTAGTGGTTGGGGTCCGTCAGGCCGTTCGGATTGGCGAAGTGCGTGTTCACCATGCCGAGTTCCTGTGCCTTCTCGTTCATGCGCTCCGCGAAGACGGCCGCGCTGCCGTCGATGTGCTCCGCTATGGCGACGGCAGCGCCGTTGTCGGAGACCATCATCATGCCGCGCATGAGCTCCTCTGACGTCAGGACGTCGCCGCGCGCGATGTGCAGCGGCAGGTCCTCCGTGCTGGCCGCTGCCTGCGAGATCGTGATCTTCGCGTCAGGCGGCAGGAGCTGGATGCCCAAGAGGCACGTCATCATCTTCGTCATGCTGGCCGGATAGTGGCGCTCCTCGCCGTTCTTCGACCAGAGCACGCGCCCCGTGTCGGCGTCGATGAGGATGGCCGCCTCTGCCTGGATGTCAGGCTCTGCTGTTGCAGCTCGCACCGACGTCATCGACGACAGCGACAGGCAGACGGCCAGCAGCATGGTGCCGACTCCCATCCGGCCCAGTTTACGGATATACCGCAGGATTCCCAAAGAATCACCCTTTCCTTCCATGATTACCCATAATTACTCATTACCGATTGCTTTGATGATTACGGTCTCATTATAGCACGGATAACGGACAGATGGAACGGACAGCAGTCATCTGCCTCACGACTCGCGCGGCATGGCGAGGCGCAGTGCGTCGCCGATGGTCTCGGCGCCGTAGAGCGTGATGCCCTCGACGCTGCCCTTGAGCTGGCGGTAGTTCTTCATCGGCAGCACGACGTGACGGAAGCCGAGGCGCTTCGCCTCGTGGATGCGCAGGTCGGCCTGGCTCACGGCGCGCACTTCGCCCGACAGTCCGACCTCGCCAAAGACGATGGTCTTGGGTCGCAGCAGACGATTCGCAAAGCTCGAGGCCATCGCGACGCAGATGCCGAGGTCCGCCGCCGGCTCGTCGATGCGGATGCCGCCCGCCACCTTGACGTAGACGTCGCAGGCGCCGACCGACAGGTGGACGCGCTTCTCGAGCACGGCCAAGAGCAGCTGGATGCGCTTGATGTCGACGGAATCGGCCGTGCGGCGCGGCGGCACGTAGGGCGTCGGCGCGACAAGCGCCTGCAGCTCGACGAGCAGCGGCCGCGTGCCCTCGACTGTCGGGATGATGACGGTGCCCGTGTCCTGCTCGCGATCCGACAGGAAGAGCTTCGAGGCATCGGGCACGTCGACGAGGCCAACGTCGCGCATCTCGAAGAGGCCGAGCTCATTCGTGCTGCCAAAGCGGTTCTTGACGGCGCGCAAGACGCGGTACTCGGCGTTGCGCTCGCCCTCGAAGTAGAGCACGGTGTCGACGATATGTTCGAGGACGCGCGGGCCGGCCAGCGTGCCGTCCTTTGTCACATGGCCGATGACGAAAGCGGCGATGCCGTTCGTCTTGGCGATGCGCAAGAGGTCGACGGCGCACTCGCGCACCTGCGAGACGCTGCCCGGCGCGCTCTGCACGTCTGGCTTGAAGATGGTCTGGATGGAGTCGATGACGAGAAGTTCCGGCTTGACGTTCTCCACATGCGTCTCGATCGTTTCAAGGTTCGTCTCGCTGACGACGAGCAGGTCGTCGGCAAGCGCCTGCAGGCGGTCGGCGCGCATGCGGACCTGCCGCGTGCTCTCCTCGCCCGTCACATAGAGGACCTTCTTGCCCTGCCGCGCGACGTCGGCGCAGACGCGCAGCGTCAGGCTCGACTTGCCGACGCCCGGGTCGCCGACAATCAGGACCATCGAGCCGGGAATGATGCCGCCGCCCAAGACGCGGTCGAGCTCGCCAGAGCCCGTCAGGAAGCGCGGCATGTCCTCGAGCTTGACCTCAGCAATCGGCTGCGGCTTCTGGGCATCGGAGAGCCCGAGGCGCAGGCCGCCTCCTCTCGTCGTCGGCTCCGGCGCGACGGTCTCCTCGACGAGCGTGTTCCAAGCGCCGCAGCCCGGGCAGCGCCCCATCCACTTCGGGGTGTCGTAGCCGCATTCCTGGCAGACGTAGACGGTTTTCTTTTTCTTTGGCACGATACATCCTCCAATCTTCTCGTGTACCTCACAAAGTTCAGCGCTGCAGCAGGCGCCTGAGCAGACGTATGGTCCACCGCCCGAGCCAGGCGATGGACCATACGGCGTTCAGGATGAAGTTCTGCAGCCTCGCCCAGAGGCCTTCCGGGCGCAGTGTGTTCTTTCGCCCCATCATGCCTCCACTGGCTTCTCGGCCTTATCCTGTACGTTCTTCTCTTTACTGTCTTTGCGATCTTTCTCCGTCTCCTTGCGCACGAAGTCGAGCTTCGCGCCGTTCTTGCGCACCTGGATCGTGTCGCCGCGCTTGAAATCGCGCGCGAGCAGGTGCTCGGCGATCTCGTCCTCGATGAGCTTCTGGATGGCGCGCTTCAGCGGGCGCGCGCCGTACTTGAAGTCCGTGCCCTTCTCGACGAGCACGTTCTTGGCCGCGGGGCTGACCTCGAGGCGGATCTCCTTCTCCGCGAGGCGCGTGCGGACGTCGCGCAAGAGGATGTCGATGATCTTCGAGAGCTCTTCGCGGCCGAGCGGATGGAAGACGATGAGCTCGTCGATGCGGTTGAGGAATTCCGGCTTGAAGATGTGGCGCACTTCGCCGAGCACGCGCTTCTTGGCCGCATCCTCCGCCTCCTGCTTCTCGTCGCCGGAGCCGACGGCAAAGCCGAGAGCCGGCGCGCTCTTCTTCAGGAGGGTTGCACCGGCGTTGCTCGTCATGATGATGACGGTGTTGCGGAAGTCGACGGTGCGACCTTTGCCGTCCGTCAGGCGGCCGTCGTCGAGCACCTGCAGCAGCACGTTGAAGACGTCAGGATGCGCCTTCTCGATCTCGTCGAGCAGGATGATGGAGTACGGCTTGCGGCGCACGGCGTCCGTGAGCTGGCCGCCCTCCTCGTAGCCGACGTAGCCCGGGGGCGCGCCGACCATGCGCGAGACGGCGTACTTCTCCATGTACTCCGACATGTCGAAGCGGATGATGGCGTCCTCCGTGCCGAAAAGCGCCTCCGAGAGTGCCTTCGCAAGCTCCGTCTTGCCGACGCCCGTCGGACCGAGGAACAGGAAGGAGCCAATTGGGCGCTTCGGATCCTTGAGGCCGGCGCGCGCACGGCGGATGGCCTTGCTGACGGCCTCGACGGCCTCCTGCTGGCCGACGACGCGGCGCGTGAGGATTTTCTCCATGTGCAGCAGGCGGTCGGACTCCTTCGCCGCGATCTGGCGCACGGGCACGCCCGTCCACTGCGCGACCACGTCGGCGATGTCGTCGGCCGTGACCGTGATGCGGCTCTTGCCGCGCTTCTCGAAGCGGCGCTTGGCCTCCTCGAGCTCGTCCTTGACCTTCTGCTCATCATCGCGGATGTGCGCGGCGCGTTCGTAGTCCTGCGCGGAGATCGCTGCTTCTTTCTCCACGCCGAGCTTCTCGAGGCGCGCGCGGATCTCCTGCAGCTTCTCCGGCTGGGCGACCTGCTTCATGCGGACCTTCGAGGCCGCTTCATCCATGAGGTCGATGGCCTTGTCTGGCAGGAAGCGGTCGGTGATGTAGCGGTGCGAGAGGCGCACGGCCGCCTCGATGGCCGCATCCTCGATATGGGCGCAGTGGAAGGCCTCGTACTTGCCGCGCAGCCCCATGAGGATCTTCTTGGCGTCCTCGATGCTCGGCTCCTCGACGAGGATGGTCTGGAAGCGGCGCGAGAGCGCGGCATCCTTCTCGAGGTGCTTCTTGTATTCGTCGAGCGTCGTCGCGCCGATGATCTGGATCTCGCCGCGCGACAGGGCGGGCTTCAAGATATTGGCCGCATCGAGTGCGCCCTCCGCCGCGCCCGCGCCGACGAGCGTGTGCATCTCGTCGATGAACAGGATGATCGTGCCGTCCTGGCGCACCTCGTCGATGAGTCCCTTGAGGCGCTCCTCGAACTCGCCGCGGTACTTCGCGCCGGCGACGAGCGAGGCGAGCGACAGCGAGACGACCTTCTTGTCCTGCAGCATGTACGGCACCGAACCCTCGACGATGCGCTGTGCGAGTCCCTCGGCGATGGCCGTCTTGCCGACACCCGGCTCGCCTAAGAGGATCGGGTTGTTCTTCGTGCGGCGCGCGAGAATCTGGATGACGCGCTGGATCTCTTTATCGCGCCCGATGACGGGGTCCATGCGGTCTTCCTTGGCCATGTCGTTGAGGTTGCGGCCGTACTTCTTGATGAGCTGCGGTGCCTGGCGCCCCTTCGCCTTCTCCGTGCGGCTCGGCTCGCCGTCGCCCTCTGGATGCGGATGGTCGATGCGGTCGAGCACCTCGCCCTGCAGGGCATCGATGTCGACGCCCATGCCGATGAGCAGCTCCGCCGCCGCGCCCTCCGTCTCCTCGAGCAGGGAGAGCAGGATGTGCTCCGTCCCGATGTAGTTGTGGCCGAGCGTCTGTGCCTCCTCGACCGCCCCCTCCATGACGCGCTTGGCGCGCGGCGTGTAATAGGGATTGTCGGACGGGTACTCCGCGTCGCCCGCGACCATGGCCTCGACGCGCTGCATGACCGCGTCGAAGCTCAGTCCGGCGGCCTGCAGCGCCGCGAAGGCGACACTGCCCTCTTCGTGCAGCAGGCCGAGCAGGATGTGCTCCGTCCCGATATAATCTTGTTCGAGCTCGCGCGCGGCGTATTGAGCGAACTCAATCGCCTTGATGGCGCGGCTCGTGAAGTGATTGCGATAGTTCATTTCTGGTTCTCCTGACCGCGGGCGTAGGAGAGCAAGGCCTTGCGCACATGCTCCGCCCGCAGCCTGTCTATTTCGTTCTTCGATAAGTTCTCGTTCTCCGCGAGGTTCTGCAAGTAGCTCGTGCGGCTGCTGATGAGGATCTCCGAGAAGCAGCCGGCCTCTACCTCGTTGATGAGCTTGAGGTCGATGCCGAGGCGCACCTTCGACAGCAGCTCGAGCACTTCCTTCTCCGACAGCAGTCGCGCGTAGCGCAGCGTGCCGTAGGCGCGCCAGACCTCGTCCTCGAGGCGCTCCTTCATATAGAGGGCCAGCGCCTTGCGCGCCTGGCGCTCGTGCGAGACGATCTCCATGACGGCCGTCTTGAGGTTCTCGATGATCTCCGCCTCCGAGAAGCCGAGCGTCAGCTGGTTCGAGATCTGGAACAGGTTGCCGACGCTCTCCGTCTCGTCACCGTAGACACTGCGGATGGCGAGGCCGAGCTGCGGCGAGATATTCATGATACTCTGGATATTGCGCGTGAAGACGAGGCCCGGCAAATGCAGCAGCACCGAGGCGCGCAGGCCCGTGCCGAGGTTCGTCGGGCACGAGGTCAGGTAGCCCATCTTCTCGTCAAAGGCGATGTCGACCTGCGACTCGACCATGTCGTCGATATGCGAAGCGTGCGCAAACGGCGTGTCGAGGTCGAGCCCCGGCGCCATGCACTGGATGCGCAGGTGGTCCTCCTCGTTGACCATGATGCTCGTCGCGCGGTCCGCGGTGATGAAGACGATGCGGTGCTGCGGATTCTGGATGAAGTTGCGGCTGATGAGCTGCTTCTCGATGAGGACATCGCGCTGCAAAGGCGTGATGCGCTCGAGGTCGAGAAGGTCAAAGTCCTGCCCGAGGTCGGCCGCGATGCCCGGCAGGAGCTTCTCGGCCTCGAGGCGCACCTCGGCGAGCTGGTTGAAGTCCGCGCGGTTCGGGAACGGGATCTCACGGAAATTGCGCGCGAGGCGGATGCGGCTCGAGAGCACGACATCGCTCTCCTTGCCTGAAGCGGCGAGCCATGAGAGACGGCTGCTGCGCAGGAGTTCATTGACCGACATGGCTCTCGCCTCCTTCCGCATTCTCTTTTTCTGCCAGCTCATGCTCGAGCAGGCGGATCTTGTCGCGGAGTTCCGCGGCCTTCTCGTACTCTTCCTGCGCGACGCACTCCTTGAGCGACTTGCGCAGGCTCTCGATCGTGTGCTTCATCTCGAGCGTGCCGCCCGTGCGGTGCGGGATCTTGCCGCTATGGGTGCTCGACCCGTGGATGCGGCGCAAGAGCGGCTCGAGCTGGCGGCGGAACGTCGCGTAGCAGACACTGCAGCCAATCTTGCCCGTCTGCTGGAAGTCGCGGTAGCTCATGCCGCAATTCGGGCAGACGAGCTCCGTCGCCGCCCCGCCCTGCGGCTTTGTCTCCTTCGTCGGCGCGCTGAAGACGCCCTTGAGGAAGTCATTCATCGATACATTCCGCTGTCTCTGGTTCTCCATGAGGAATTCGCCGTACTTCGCCGCGCACTTCTCACAGAGGTTCTTCTCGATCTTGCCGTCCGGCCCGATCTGCGTAATATGGACGACCGCGCGGTTGCGGCCGCAATCCTCACATAACATGATACTCCTCCTTCTGACCTATTCTCCGATTCCCTGATGACGATTCTCTGCGTTTCCCGTCAACCGGCCGCATGGCAGCCGGCGGTCCTACGAGAAATTCTCCACCGTCAGCAGCATGGACTTCAAGAGGTGGACGCGTTCCTTTGGTGACATACCCTCCGACTGGTAGACCGAGGAGACGACCTGCATCATCAGTGCGGCCTCGCGGTTCGTGATCATCGCATGCTGCAAGAGGTAGTGCACCATCGACTGGACGGTCGCGTAATCCGTCTCCTCCGTGATCTTGTCCATCATATCCTGATAGACGAGATTCCTGAGCGGCACCTGCACGATGCGGATGTAGCCGCCGAGGCCGCGGCGCGACTCGACGACAAAGCCCTTGGCCGGCGTGAAGCGCGTCGACAGCACGTAGCTGATCTGCGATGGTGCACACGAGATCTCATCGGCGATATCCGTTCGGCGCAGTTCCACTTTGCCATCCTGCTTCGCTGCGAGCTGGCGCAGGATGTAGGCCTCGATCAGATCTGCAATATTACTCAAGATAATCACCTTCATTTTTTATTGACTATTTGACTATTATCATCTTTATTATATTTGTTTTTTTGACTTATTGCAAGAAAAAAGTCACCGCAGAGCGAAAAACATCGCTGCGGTGACCCTGGTTGATTCAGTCGGACCGTAGGCCGAAACAGTTGGGAGCAGTCGGACTGTCAATCGTCCGATACGCCGATGGCCTTGTCGACATCCTTGTAGAAGCGCTTGAAGATCTCGCGCAGGGCATTGGCGTAGCGGTCGGGGTCCTCTGCCTCGAGATAGCGCGAGAGCACGACATCGCCCGTGCGCGCGTCGACGAGCGAGAGATTTGCCGCCGCACGGTACCAGAAGCGGTAATAGCCGTACGAGTCCGAGATCTCCGTCTTGTAGTAGACCCGGCGCCCCTTGTGCTCCGTGCCCTTGTCGTCATACCACTTGAATTCCTCTTCGCGGTCCTTCACCGCACTCGTCGAGGCTGACGGCGGGCACCAGGTCTCACCGCGCGCGTAGTCCGTGATGGCGCCCGTCACGTAGTAGCGGCCGCCGTTTGGCGCATAGTCGACCTTAACGCGCCGGAGGTCGTCGCCCGCCTCGTCCTTGTAGGCGTAGTAGATGGTCTTGATGGCGAACTCGTCCTGCGAAGCATTCCACGGCAGCTCGAGGTTGCGGAAGCCCAGCGTCGGCGCGCCCGCGGGTACCTTGCGGTCGCCGTCCTTCTTGAGTCGGTTCCAGTCGCCCGTGAAGTTCTTGGCAATCTGGTCAAACGCATGCCACTGGTCGACGCCATAGTTGCGGTAGTAGTCGATGAGCGTCATGGCCTCTTTGCCCGTCGCCGCATCGTAGAGGCGGAAGTCCATGTCGAGCATCTGCAGCGTCGAGTCGTGCGCGGGGATCAGGTGGTCGGCGTACCAGCTCTGGTAGTTGCACTTCGACTTGTCGCCCTGCGGGCCGTTCTCGATGTCGTAGTACCGCTCCATCTTGACCCGCGTCCAGGTCGCCGGCGAGTGGTCGACGCGCTCCTGCTCATAGCGGATGTGCGGCAAGAGGTACCCTTCCGCGCCCGTCGTGTCGTAGACGGCCTTCGCGCGCTCTGCTTCGCTTCCGAAGTGGCGCAAGAGCTCGTGATAGGCCGGATTGTCGCGCAGAATCTCGCGCTTCTCGCGCTTCTTGTCGGCCGCCTTCGTGTCGCTGGGGTCCTCGAAGTTCATGAAGTTCGTGCGCTTGATGCGCTTCTGGATACGCTTCGCGAGGGCAGCATTGTAGCCCTGGAACTGGTCGACGCGGCCGTCCGGCGCATCGAGGTAGCGAATCGGGAACAGGACGACCTTTTTGAAGGACTTCGCCTGTACCTCCGCATTCTCATCCATCCAGATATTGCCCGCTGCCTCAGATGCTGCAGGCTGCACGAGCGGCAGTGCGGCCGCCAGCAGGCAGCCTAGCGCCAGACCGCGCCATATTCCTCTCTTACCAATCCTACCGATCATGCCTTATCCTCCAATCCACTCACATGGCCTGCTTGAACTGCGCCGCGAGGTTGATGGCGGCGTCCTCGAGGGCTGCGCGTATCGCATCTTCCTCGCCGCTGTCGTGGCGCTGCCAGATGGCGTTGTACGAGAGCTCCGCCTTGCGGCGCGAGTCGGCCTTCGTCACGAAGACGATGGCCCCCGTATGCGCGTCCATGACGCGTAGGGAGAGCTCCGCGTAGACCGTCCTGTCCCTGCCCGAGAGGCCGAGCGCACCGCTCTGCGCCTTGACCTTGCCGAGCGTCGTCAAGTAGCCGAAGACGTAGTAGTCGGCCTTGCCCCGAAGCTCCGGCACGATCTCGCCCGCACCGAGCGCATCGACGAAGGCGGCCTCATCGCATCGCGCCTTTGTTGTCTGCTCGCCGAAGTCGTAGAGCGCAAATTTCTGCTCGCCCGCAAGCTCTGCTGTCAGCTGGTCGCGTGCCACGCTCAGCAGCTCGGGCAGCGGCTCCTTGAGGTCCGTCAGCGTGAGGTCCGTCTTGTGGACGCGGCTCGTGAAGCCGACGATGGCGACGCGCGGCTGGGCCGCCTCCGCCGTGATGCTGCTGAACAGGACGATCATCAGGGCGGCCAGCAGTAAGGCGGTCAGGCACTTCCATGAAAGATTACTGCTGCGCCGTACCATTGCTCTTCACCTCATCCAAGCCGTGCTTCTCGACATCCACAGCGATGTCCTTCGCCGAAGTCTCCATGACCTCGCCCAAGAGGGTATCGACGTCCATGCCCTTGCCCGTCTTGCCGAGGCCGAAGTTGATCATCTGCGCCGTCTTCTTGTTCTCGATGTGCTTCTCGTAGACGCGGCCGCTCTGCGCGTTGACGAGGTAGTAGTCGAGTGAAGCGCTGAGCTTCTTGCCCTTCGTCTCGCGCTCCGTATGCGTCGCGAAGATGCTGTGCTTGAGGCGCACGTCGAAATCCTTGAGGTTGACGAAGAGCAGATACTTCGCGCCGTACTTCCCGGCGATGGCCGCCGCCGTGCGCTGCTTTTCAGGCGAGAGGCGATACGTCTGCGTGCTCTTCTTCCAGGCGGCCAGGCGTTCCTCCTGATGGAAGTAGGCGCGGCCCATCGTCAGGTCCGCGTAGTGCGCAAGTTTGGCCGCCGTGTAGCCGCGGTCAAACTGATGGCCGTGGACGATGGCGTCCATGTGAATCTCCGAGAGCTTCGCCGCCTCATCGCCGCTGCCAATCGCATCGTGGCGTCCCTCTTCATTCGTGAGGTCTGCGCGGCCGCTGACCGCTATCCCCTGCTGGCGCAAGGCATCAGCGAGCTTGTCGACGAACGTCGCGCAGGCGTCCGCCTTGAGCTCGTAGTCGCCGTAGCTCTGCACCTCGCCGACAAAGACAGCGCTGCCCGATGGACCGCCGAAGAGCCCGGCAGCCTGAGCAGGCGTGCTCGTCAGAGCAAGAGACAGCAGCAGGGCCATCAGCAGGAATAGTCGCTTGAGTGAAATCTGCATCGCTTGTCCTCCATCGATAAACACAGTTTATAAACACAGCACGCAGCCATCAGCGCTTCGACTTTGCCTTGCCGTCCATGCGCGCGAGCAGGCCGCGCGGGCCGTCGACGGCATCGTGGATGGCATCTTCGAGCGCTTCATTGACCTGCTCCTTGTCGACCTGCTCCGTGCCGATGCGGATGAGGCCCAAAGGTGCCTTGACAAGCGTGTTGTTCTTGCGCGAGCGGCCCGTCGCCGCCAGCACGACCTCACCTGTCTCCGTATCGACGAGGCGCAGGCTGACCGTCGCCGTGACCTGCGCGCGCTTCGTGCCTGCGCCGACGACCGTCGTCTCCGAGCGCCGCGTCGTCACGCCGATGATGCTGCCCATGAGCAGGTACTGTGCGCCGTACTGATTGCCGATGACAGGCGCCGTATCCTCGTCGACGAGCCCGGACATGTCGTGCGCGTACTCATCGACCAGCGCACGCTGGCGCGTCCTGTCGAGCAGCTTGAATCGTCCGGAATCTTGAAGGTCTGTATAGACGTACTCAACGGCCGCCCCCATCTCCTCGCGGTCCCAGCCCTCTGAGACGAGGCCCCGGTTCTCAAGCGGCAGGATGCCGACCGTCGGATGGCTCTTGAGGCTCGCCGCCATGCACGTGCCCGCCATGAAGGCAAGGCACATGCAGAGCACGGCAATCATGCGGCCAAGCCGCCCGCTTACGTTCTCTATCATAAGGATTCTCCTCTCCTGCAAGATATCACTCACCATTCGTGGCCGCCCGCCTCAGAGCCGAGGTGGCGGAACTTCTCCTCGAGGCGCTCGGCCGCCTTAGAAGACGCCTTCTCGACAGCCTTGGCCTGCGCCATTGCCTCGCTCGTGCCGACGCCCTTCGCCGAGGTCGTGAAGGTCCCGACGACCTCGCCCGTCGCCGTGCGGATGACATCGACGGTCAGGCGTGCATGGCCCGACTTGAGCTGTGTCTTGCGGTAGCTGCCGCCCTCACCGTCGGGCAGCGAGATGTCCACGGCCTGCGACTGCACGCGGCCGAGCACGAGGTAGTCGGCGCCGAGCGACTGTCCGGCCGCTGTGCGCGAAGCAGCTGAGCCGAGACCGCTGAGGTCAATCCCCGCCGTGCGCTCGCTGGCGACGACATGTGAGAAGCCGAGGTCGAGCAGCTTGTCGTCGAGCGCCGACTCTGCCGCGCGGTCGTGGCCGCCGCCCGCCTCGCGCACGACGACAGCGATGCGCGGGTCATTGAGCATCATGATCATGCTGAGGTTGTTCATGAGCTGCGCGTCAGGGTCCGTGTCGACATCGATGCGGGCCCGCAGGTGGACGAGGCCGCCCTGCTGCTCCTTCGCGAGGATCTCCGTCCCCGTGACGAAGCCCTGCGCCTTCGTGTAGATCTGGTCGAGCTTCACGGCCGCATTCTCGACGAGCGTGCGCGAGTCGATGAACGTGCCCGCAACCTGCTCGACAGCCGCGCGCGAAGCATCGATGAGTGCCGCGCGCTCGTCCGCGCCGACACCGTCGACGACGACCGACTGCGCCGCCGCCGGGGCACTGAGCAGGCAGAGCGCCGACAAGGTCAGCAGACTGCGCTTTGTCCCCTGTACCAAGAATTGCCTGAATGACTCCATATGGTCCTCCATTCTCTGGTTCTCTCTTAATCTTCAATAAGATTTATTATATCCTCATCAGCTGTATTTCGCAAACAAAGAAAGCCTCCCACACCATCGTGCAGGAGGCTCCTCGCATCAGCTCAATCAAGCGCAGTCGTGCAATCACTGCAGCGCTTCCTTGAGCACTTCCATATTCTTCTTCATCGCCGTGATGTAGGCGTCCATTGCCTCTTCGTTGGCCTCGCCCGTGACGACCGGGTCGAGCTCGTACATCTTGGCGCCCGTCTCACTCGCGATCGTCTGCGCGGCGACCGGCGAGTACTGCGGCTCGGTGAAGAGCACCTTGACCGGCAGCGCGTTGACCTTGGCGACCGTCTCCTCGAGCTCGTGCGGCGTCGGCTCCGTGCCCGGCTCGCGCTCGATGACGCTGATGATGTTGAGCTTGAACTCCTTGGCAAGGTACGGGAAGGCCTCGTGGAACGTCACGATGTCCTTGTGCGGCAGGTCGTCAAGCTCCTTGTGCATCTCCTCGCGCAGGGCCGTGAGCTTCGTGACATAGTCGAGCGCGTTCTTGCGGTAGGCGTCAGCGTGCTCCGGGTCGGCCTCGCAGAGCTGCGAGGTGATGGCCTCGACCTGCGCGATGCTGTAGGTCACGCTGAGCCAGACGTGCGGGTTGATCTCATCGCCGTCCTTGAGGAAGTTGATCTCATCCGACTTCGAGGCATCGATGACCTTGAGGTTCTTCTGCTGCTTGATGACCTTGTCGAGGAAGCTCTCCATGCCCGCGCCGTTGACGATGAAGGCGTCGGCCTTCTCGAGCGTCTTCATGTCCTCCGTCGTCAGCTGGTAGTCGTGCAGGCAGCCCGTCTGCGGCTTCGTCATGTTGATGACCTCGACGCCGTCGACACCCTTCGTGATGTTGATGGCATCGATGTACATCGGGTAGAACGAAGTGACGATGCGGAACTTCTTGTCGTGGCCGCCCTGCTGCTGCGTACCGCAGCCAGCCGCTGTGACCGCCAGCAGCACGAGCAGCATAGCCATAAGGATTTTTTTCAAAAGGATTCTCCCTTCTCTTCAGCAAAATTTATTGAAATATCCTCTCAATTATAAGAGAGAAAATGCAGTGCTGTCAAGAAAAAGAGGCCGCCCCAGAGGCAGCCCCTTCTCCTATCACGCTATTGCCGTTTCTCAGTCCATCCGCATCAGCCGAGGATCACAAGCGATTCCTTGACCTTGACGTTCTGGCCCGCCTCGACGTTGACGGCCTTGACCGTGCCGTCGGCATCAGCCGTGATCTCGTTCTGCATCTTCATGGCCTCGAGGACGAGCAGCACATCACCGGCCTTGATGCTCTGGCCTTCTTCGACGAGGACCTTGACAATCTTGCCCGGCATCGGCGCATCGATGGAGTGCTCGCCAGCGCCTGCAGCGACGGCCTCTTTCGCCGGGGCCTTCGGTGCCTCGACCTTCGGGGCAGCGACTTTCGGAGCAGCAACTTTTGGAGTCACCTTGGTGACCTGCGGTGCGGCAGCCTGCGGAGCGCCTTCCTTGACTTCCTCGATCTCGACTTCATACGAGATGCCGTTGACCTTGATGTTGAACTTTTTCATGAAACGTTTCCTCCAACCTGTATATCTGTCGATTCCCTGAATCTACTCGTTTACGCTTTGCCTTATCGCTTAGCCGCGTCTGCCGCCGCGCGCGGAGAGCGACCACTCGTCGCTGCGGCGGATGCGCAGCGCAACGACCTTGTGCTCTGGCCGTGTCATCATCTGGATGGCTGCCGCAATCGCCGCGACGACCTCCGGCTTGACACCTCTTACATCAAATCTCATCGTATATCCTCCGAATCCAAATCAAAGCGGGATATTGCCGTGCTTCTTCGCTGGGCCGACCTCGCGCTTGCTCGCCAGGGCGCTGAAGGCCGTGATGAGCAGCGGGCGCGTCTCCTTCGGCTCGACGACCATGTCGACGTAGCCGCGCTCAGCTGCGACGTACGGGTTCGAGAAGTCATCGATGTACTGCTGCGTCTTGGCTTCCTTGTCCGGGTCGCGGCGGAAGATGATGTTGGCCGCGCCCGACGGCCCCATGACGGCAATCTCAGCCGACGGCCAGGCCATGACCTGATCCGAACCGAGCTCGTGGCAGCACATGGCGATGTAGGCACCACCGTACGCCTTGCGCGTGATGACCGTGACCTTCGGCACCGTCGCCTCGCTGTAGGCGTAGAGCATCTTCGCGCCGTGGCGGATGATGCCCGTGTGCTCCTGGTTGACGCCCGGCAGGAAGCCCGGGACGTCGACGAGCGTCAAGAGCGGGATGTTGAAGGCATCACAGAAGCGGACGAAGCGCGCTGCCTTGTCCGAGGCGTCGACGTCGAGGCAGCCCGCCATGACCTTCGGCTGGTTCGCGACGATGCCGACGACCTTGCCGTCGAGGCGCGCGTAGCCGATGATGATGTTCGTCGCGAAGAGCTTCTGGATCTCGAAGAACTCCCCGTTGTCGACGAGCGAGCGGATGACCTCCTTCATGTCGTACGGCATGTTCGGATTGTCCGGCACGATGGAGTTGAGGCTCTCATCCTGGCGGTTCGGGTCATCCGTCGGCTCAACAGCCGGCGCATCCTCGAGGTTATTGCTCGGCAGGTACGAGAGCAGCTCGCGGATCTTCGCGATGCAGTCGTCCTCATCCTCGCAGGCGAAGTGCGCGACGCCCGAGCGCGTGCTGTGTGTCAGCGCGCCGCCGAGCTGTTCCGGCGTGACTTCCTCAGCCGTAACCGACTTGATGACGGCCGGGCCCGTGATGAACATCTGGCTCGTGTTCTTGACCATGAAGATGAAATCCGTGATGGCTGGGCTGTAGACGGCGCCGCCCGCACACGGTCCCATGATGACCGAGATCTGCGGGATGACGCCCGAGGCGGCCGTATTGCGGAAGAAGATGCCGCCAAAGCCCGAGAGCGCATCGACGCCCTCCTGGATGCGGGCACCACCCGAATCGTTGATGCCGATGCACGGCGCACCCATCTTGAGCGCGAGGTCCTGCACCTTCCAGATCTTGTGGGCGTGCTTCTCGCCGAGGCTGCCGCCCGAGACCGTGAAGTCCTGCGCATAGGCGTAAATCAGACGGCCGTCGACCGTGCCGTAGCCCGTGACGATGCCGTCGCCCGGCATGTCCTTCTTGTCCATGCCGAAATTCGTGCAGCGGTGTTTGACGAACATATCGAGCTCGACGAAAGAATTCTCGTCAAAGAGCTTCTCGAGGCGCTCGCGCGCCGTATATTTTCCCTGAGCATGCTGTTTCTCAACGCGAGCGGCGCCACCACCCTGACGGATGTGCTCCTTCATCGCGTTCATCTGAGCGATTTTTTCCTGGACGCTTGCCAATTAGAACCCTCCTATATGAGTCATGAGCATAGTTCTGCTCTCTTATTGTGCACTATTTCGCCAGAAATTGCAAGCTGATACTAAATTCTGGTCACACGTCACATTTTCATGCTGCCCGTCTCCAGATAGCGCTGGTGGAACGAGAACGCCTCATCGAGGAGATGCGGCGTGTGCGCGTGGTTCGTCTTCGCGTCGGCGCGCTCGAAGTAGTCGCGCAAGAGAGGTCGGTAGTCGGGATGCGCGCAGTTCTCGATGATCTCCTTGGCGCGCTGGCGCGGGGACTTGCCACGCAGATCGGCCACGCCCTGCTCCGTGATGATGACGTCGACATCGTGCTCCGGCTGGTCGACATGCGAGCAGAACGGCACAACAGCCGAGATGGCGCCGCCCTTGGCGACCGACGGCGTGTAGAAGATGGTCAGGTAGGCGTTGCGCGCGAAGTCGCCGCTGCCGCCGATGCCGTTCATCATCTGCGTGCCCGCGATGTGCGTCGAGTTGACGTTGCCGTAGATGTCGACCTCGATGGCCGTGTTCATCGCGATGACGCCGAGGCGGCGGATGACCTCCGCGCTGTTCGAGATCTCCTGCGGGCGCAGGATCATGTACTTCTTGTACTTATCGATGTCCTTGAAGAAGCGCGCCATGCCCTCAGGCGACGGCGAAAAGGCCGTGCCCGACGCGAAGCTGAGCTTGCCCGCATCGATGAGGTCGAGCATGCCGTCCTGGATGACCTCCGTATAGACCGTGAGGTCGCGGAAGTCGGAGTGGACGAAGCCCGCCGTGACGGCGTTAGCGACATTGCCGACGCCCGACTGGATCGGCAGCAGGTTCTTCGGCATGCGGCCCGCCTCGATCTCGCGCTTGAGGAACTCGATGGTCAGGTCAGCCATCTTCTGCGACGTCGCATCGAGCGGCGCGAGCGAGCGCGTGTGGTCCGCGATGTCGCACGGCACGATGCAGCGGATCTTGTCGGGCGTGCACGGGATGTACGGCGTGCCGATGCGGTCGTCGACATGGATGATCGGGATGGGCAGGCGGTTCGGCGGGTCGAGCGGCAAATAGACGTCGTGCATGCCCTCGAACTCCAGTGGCTGCGCGTTGTTGACTTCGACTATGACGATGTCCGCCGACTGGATGAACGAAGCCGAATTGCCGACGGCCGTCGTCGGGATGATGTTGCCCTCCTCCGTGATGGCGCAGGCCTCGATGACCGCAACGTCGATATGACCGAGGTAGCCGCAGCGCGAGAGCTGTGCGACCTCCGACAGATGGATGTCGATGTAGTCGACCGTGCCGTCATTGATCTGGCTGCGCAGCGTCCGGTCTGTCTGGAACGGCAGGCGCTTCTTGATGCCGTGGACCGAGGCGAGCGCTTCGTCGAACTCCGGTCCCGTCGAGGCACCCGTCATGATGTTGACCGTGAACGGGTCCTTCTTCATGCGTTCCGCGAGCGCGAGCGGCACCGCCTTCGGGTAAGCCGAGGACGTGAAGCCGCTCGTCGCGATCGTCATGCCCGGCTTGATGAGTTCCACTGCCTCCTCCGGCGTCACGATCTTGGACTGCAGCGCCTTGTTGCGCACACGATCGAGGATATCAACCATAGAAAGACCTGCTACTAAAAACATAGACAAAAATGTACATGTCTTAGAAAATTTCCTTATTCATCGTGTATGCTTTTGTCCAGGCAAGCCTGAGACTACTCACAAGTTCTTGTACACTCCAAAGGCGTTGGCCGTGTTCCTTGCCTCGCAAGGCAACAGCCTGTTCCCGACTAGCCATCGGTACATTTATCGAGATGTGAAACGCGAATCAGGCGATGCGATACTTCTTCGTATCGCGCAGATTCAACGCTGCATTCAAATCGCGGTCCTCCGTGAAGCCGCATGCGGGGCAGACGTAGACGCGGTCTTTGAGTTTCAGGCCGCTATGCACATGCCCACAGGCGTGGCAGGGCTTGGAACTCGGGTAGAATCGGTCCGCGATGCGGAATTCAATCCCGATGATCTCTGCCTTGCGCCGCAGCTTCTCACGGAAGGAATAAAAGCGCTGCTGCGCTACTGCTTTCGAGAGATGGCGGTTCTTCACCATGCCGGTCACGTTGAGGTCTTCCACCGTGATGAAGCGTGGTTTTTGCTCCACCAGTGCGTGGATGACCTGATTCTCGTGATTGCGGCGGAGATTCGCCAGCCGCTGATGCAGTTTCTGTACCGATGATTTCTTTTTCTCTATGTTTGCAGAGGCAGTAGCAGTACTACCACCTTTCTTCTTTCGCATCTCGTACTTGCGGCTGAGACGCCTCTGCTCTCTTCTCAGCCGCTTCTCAAGCCGACTGGCTCGGGAAGACGTATTGATATTTTCAAAAATCCTGCCGTCGCTGACAATGGCCAGGGATTTGACACCAAAGTCCACACCAATGCCATCCGACTGCGGACGGTACGATGCTTCTAGGTCATTGTTGTAGCGGCTCATCTCATCAATCTCTGCTGTGACCGAGACGTAGTAGCGGCCCGCTTCATAGGAAACATGCCCATTCTTGATGGTCACGCCTTGCGGCAAGTAGCCAAACTCTTTCAGACGCACCTTGCCGATGGTCGGAATCTGGATCTTATGACGCCAGATGGTCCAGTCGCCCTTGTTGTTCTTCGGGAAGTAGAGCTTTACATTCTGCCGGTTCTTCCGCTTGAAACGTGGAAAGTGCGCTTGTCCCTTGAAGAAGCGCCTGAACGCCTGCTCTGCATTGACGAGGACCTTCTTGCGCGCCTTGGAACCGCACTGGTCAATCCAGGGAAATTTCTTCTTCAGCACATGGTTGACGTACTTGTCGAAGTCATTGGCGGTGACAAAACGGCGCTGTTTCTCATCGAGAACGCCGCGCTGATACAGGCGGTACAGCCAGATGTTGCGGGCGATGTACTGGTTCGCGAGAAAGCGGCAGATGCCGAGAGAACGGCGAACTTTATCCTTCTGCCGTTCGGTGAGACGGAGCTCTGTCTTGAATGATTTCAGCAAGTTCCTCATCTCCTTCAATCTGCTTCTTGTACTTACGTAACCCATAAAGCCGACAAGAAAATACATGAAGTATACTGACGATATCCTGTACCAGCTCTTCCTGCGGAGACAGCTTCTCGTTCTTCACGACCACGATCTCCACGTTGAACTTCTTGCAGAACCGCTCAAACCAGTCGAATCCGAACCGGACAAAACGGTCTTGATGCGACACGAGGATAAGCTTGACCTGATTTTCCATGACATCATCCAGGAGCTGATTCCATTTTTTACGATTATAGTTCAGGCCGCTACCATAATCTCGGATGATCGTATCAACAATCAAGCCTTTGGCATTTGCGTATTGCTGGAGGAAATCCACCTGATTCTCTAGATCATCTGCCTGCTTCCGGCTCAACACCCTGGCATATAGAACAACCTTACGCAAATCCGTTTCTTTCTCAATACCCTTGAACTGCAAGTACTGGTCGTAGGTATAATACCTTCGATTAGTGGGCGTCCTGTTTGCAACCAATATCTTCTCACGATCCCAGCATTGAAGCGTTTTGACCGTAACATTCAATAATGCAGCGTATCCTGCTTCTTATTATTCTCGCTTTTCTTCTGAGTTCCTGCCTGACAGCAAAAAAGCACGCCCTAAGAGCGTGCTTCTTGTCTGCGGTATCACATGCGCGTGATGTGATACGAGAGCGTGCTGAGGCCGATTGAGAGGTCTTCGTTGACGATGTGCATCGTCTCGGGGACCTTCATCTTGATTGGCGCAAAGTTCCAGATGCCCTTGACGCCGGCATCGACGAGCAGGTCGGCCACGCCCTGCGCAAAGGCAGCCGGCACCGCGATGATGCCGATCTGGATGTTGCGCTCCTTGACGATGGCCTTGAGGCGGCGGACATCCTCCACCTTGACGTGGTTGACCGTGCGGCCGATGACGTTCGGGTCCTGGTCGAAGAGCGCGACGAGGTTAAAGCCGAGCGTCACGAAGTTCTGGTAGTTCGCGAGCGCGACGCCGAGATGGCCGATGCCGACAATCGCGATATTCCAGTGGTTGTCGAGGCCGAGGATGCCGCCGATGTTGCGCTTGAGCTCATTGACGTAGTAGCCGACGCCCTTCTTGCCGAACTGGCCGAAGGACGCGAGATCCTTGCGAATCTGCTCCGGCGTGATGCCGAGGCGGCGGCCGAGCTCATCCGATGAGATGATGTCGCGGCCCTCGTCCTGCAACAGGCGCAGCGTGCGGAAGTAGAGCGGCAGACGGTCAATCGTCGCCTTTGATATCGCGTTTGGTTTCTTCATGGCTGCCTGCCTCCTTCTCTACTTTCTTCTCTGCATTTTTTTCTTCTGCGGCTTCTTTTACTTCGTCTGTGTCTTTTGCAGCAGAAGGGTCTGCCTCCTGCGGCTCAGCCGGCTTTGCGGACTGCTCTGCCGGTTCCTGCTTCTGAGGCTTGTCATCCGGCGCGGCTTCAGTAGCTTCAACCGGTTCAGCAGTCTCAGCTGCTTGTTCTGCCGGCTTTGCGGCTTTCTCTGCAGCCTTGGCCGCGGCTTCTTCTTCCTGTTTGCGCTGCAAGAGGGCCTTGCGGACCTCTTCGGCCAGCTCGTCCATCGGGTCGCACGGCGTCACCGGCTGTTCTGCTGCCGGTGCCTTATCGCCTGAAGGCGCTTCTTTGCCCGGAGCTGGCTTGGCCGTAGATGCCTCCGCTTTATCCTTATCGGATGCATCGGCGTCGGCCGGCAGCTCGCGATAGAGCATGCCGTGGACCTTGTCCTGGACTCTGTCCTGCACCTTATCCTTCGCATCCATTGCGGCTTCCTTTGCGTCCTTGGCGCCTTTGCGGACCGTCACTTGGAATTTCTTCAGGAAGTCGTTGCCGCTGGTTTCGTTTTCCGCTGTGTCCACTTTCTCGGGGCACATGCAGGAGAGCGCGCCGGCAAGCGCCGCGAGCATCCAGAGCAGCATCGACGACGGGATGTTGAAGAGCAGGTCGTCCGTCAGGCCGTTGAGCGCAACGGACAGCACGGCGAGACCGATGCCGAGGCTAAGGCCGGCGAGGATATCGTGTTCCTTCCAGTCATGCCAGAGCCTGTTCCAGCGGAACGGCATCTGGTACTTGCCAAACGGCGTCTGCTCTGCAGCGTCTCCAGTATCCGCAGGGAAGTGCGTGCGCAGGGCCATGATCATCGTGCCGAAGAAGAACCAGAAGAACGCGACAGCACCGGGGATGCCGATCTCTGCCATGTAGTTGAGGTAGATGTTGTGGGCATGGACGATCAGGACGTTGGCGCCCTGCAGGTAGAAGTCGTACTCGGGATAGACCATCCAGTACGCGCCCCAGCCAATGCCGAGGAACGGATGGTCCTGGATCATCGCGACCGTGCTCTCCCAGAAGGCCAGGCGCATCTCCGTCGAGGTGTCGACCTTCGTGAAGACCGAGGTGATGCGCTCGTAGAGCATCGGGTCGAGGACGAAGAGGATGGCGACGACGAGGATGCAGGCAACGAGCACGCGGCGGTCGCGGAGCACGCCGTAGCCCGCGAGGATGACGGCGATGACGAGGCAGGCCCCGCGCGCGTACGTCATCGCGAGGCACGCCGCCGCCGCGATCATGAAGGCACCCAGGAGGATGCGGCGCTCGCGGTCACGGCACTTCATAAAGAGGCCGAAGGCCAGGCAGATGATGATGTCGAGGTAGCCTGCGAGGATGTTCGGGTTTTCCCAGGTCGAGAAGACGCGCTTGCGCAGCTCCGGGAAGGCATCGCCGTCGACCCACTTCATCGAGCTGATGTCGATGCCGAACAGGAACTGGTAGTAGCCGTAGAGCAGGACGATGACCGCCGCCGCGCAGGCCATGCGCAGGATGGACTTCATCTGCCCGGGCTCCCGGACGTTCTGCCCGATCAGGAGATACGTCAGCACGTAGACGCCGACGAGGTTGTAATAGTTGTAGAAGCTGAACCCGCGGTCCGGCGAGGACAGCACCGACAGTCCGCTGACGGCCACGAAGAGCACCGCCGGCACGTCGAAGCGCAGGTGGCGGAAGTGGAATTCCTTGTCCACGTAGAACCGCAAGGCCGTCCCCGCGATGCCGACGAGCAGCGCGACCGTCGCCACACTCGGCGAGAGCGGCAGGAAGAATACCTCAGCCAAGAGGCCGTACCAGGCAATCGCGCTCGCGCGCCGCTTCCAGCGGTCATGCGCGAGGGCACGCCGCTTCTCGCGGATGTGCGCGCCCGTCTCGCTTGTCTTATTTCGCTTCATGAATTCACCCCTCCTGCTTCAGCAGCATCTGGCGCACGCCGCCGACGAGGTATAAAGAGCCCGCGATGACGAGCAGCTTCTCACCGTTGGCGAGCTCCAGGGCGCGATTGAGCGCCTCTCTGTTGTTCTCGAAGGCCTCGACGTGCTGCACGGCCGGCGCAACGCGGCGCGAGAGATCCGCGGCCGAGTCGGCGCGCTCCGACTGCGGCACCGTCACGACGACGGTGTCATTCGGGCGCAAGAGGATATCGAGCATCGTGTCGATGTCCTTGTCCTTGAGGATGCCGAGGAGCAGCACGCGCTCCTCGGCCGGGAAAATCTCGTCGAGACTCTCGCGCAGGGCCTTCATGCCGGCGGGGTTGTGCGCGCCGTCGACGACGATGGCCTGCTGCCCGAGTTCGAGCCGCTCGAAGCGGGCAGGCCAGCTCACGAGCCGCAGGGCCTCCGTGACCGTCTTCATCGTGATGCGGTCATCGATGTTGTGGAGCAGGCGTATCGTCATCAGCGCGACGGCGCTGTTCTCCACCTGATGGACGCCGAGCAGGTGCAGCTCGTACGGCTCATGGTCGATGCCTAAAAGCTCCGAGGTGAACTCGAGCTTCTGCGTCCGTCCATCACACGAGAGGAACTGCGAGCAGAAATCCTCGCCGGCCACGAAGATGTCGGCGTTCTTCGCCTCAGCCACCGCGCGGATGACCTCAAGCGGCTCTCCCTTAGCGGCCGTCACGACGGGCACGCCCTCCTTGATGATGCCGGCCTTGTTCTCCGCGATGCTATGGAGCGTGCCGCCGAGCTTGTCGGCGTGCTCCATCGTGACATTCGTGATGACCGAGACCTCCGGCGTGATGACATTCGTCGAGTCGAGCGTGCCGCCGAGGCCGACCTCGATGACAGCGTACTCGACCTGACATTTCGCGAAGTAGTAGAAGCCCAGTGCCGTGAGCACCTCGAACTGCGTCGGGCACTCCGCCCCCTCCGCGAGCATCATATCGATTTTCGCGCGGATGACGGTCATGCCCTCGGCGAAGTCCTGCTCGCTGATGTTCTGCCCGTCGACGCGGATGCGCTCGGTGTACGAGACGAGATGCGGCGAACTGTAGAAGCCCGTATGGATGCCGCTGCGGCGCAGGACGCCCTCGACCATCGCCGAGACCGAGCCCTTGCCGTTCGTGCCCGTCACGTGGATCGTGCGGTAGCGGTCCTGCGGCATATCCAAAAGCTCCAAGAGCCGCTCGATGCGCGTGAGGCCCAGGCGGATGCCAAAGATCTTGAGCCCTTCCAGATAGGAAATGGCTTCCTGATAATTCATAGCGCGTCGCTCCATTCTCAAAGCTTGGCGAGGTCCTGGATACGGCCCTCGACCGCCTGCTTTTTCTCCTCATAGCCAGCGAGCTTCTCGCGCTCCTTGGCGACGACAGCCTCCGGCGCTTTCTTGAGGAAGCCCTCGTTGCTGAGCTTGCCCGTGAGGCGCTTAATCTCCTTCTCGAGCTTGTCGAGCTCTTTCTGCAGGCGGGCCGTCTCCTTCTCCACGTCGATGAGGCCCTTGAGCGGCAGGTAGATCTCGACGCCGCCGACGACGCCAGCCATGGCGTTCTCCGGCTTCTCGGCATCGTCTGCGAGCAGCGTGACCGGCTCAGCTGCGGCGAGTGCCTTGAGGTAGCCCTCGTTCTCCGCGAAGACCGGGCGCAGGCTGCTCTCCGTGAAGTGCAGCATGACCTCGCTCTTGTGGCCCGGAGCCGCACCGACCTCGGCGCGCAGGTTGCGGACCGTCTTGATCGTCTCCATGATGGCCGTCATCTGCGCCTCGGCAGCGTCGTCGCGCAGTGCCTCGTCGGCCGTCGGCCAGTCGGCGATCATGATGCTCTTCCACTGTGCGTCATGCGGCACCTTCTGCCAGATTTCCTCCGTGAGGAACGGCATGAACGGATGCAGCAGGCGCAGCGTGTGCTCGAGGACGTACGAGAGGACGTAGAGCGCCGTGTTCTTCGCGCGCTCGTTCTCCTTGTCGTAGAGGCGCGCCTTCGTGAGCTCGATGTACCAGTCGCAGAACTCGTTCCAGATGAACTCGTAGATCATGCGGCCAGCCTCGCCGAGCTCGAAGTTGTCGAGGCTCTTCGTCACGCCCTCCGCCGTCTTGGCGTAGCGCGAGAGGATCCACTTGTCGGCAAGCGTGAAGTCCGCTGCCTCCGGCTTGAAGCTCTTGTCGAAGCCCTCGAAGTTCATGAGCATGTAGCGCGAAGCATTCCAGATCTTGTTGGCGAAGTTGCGCGCACTCTCGACGCGCTCCCAGTAGAAGCGCATGTCATTGCCCGGCGTGTTGCCGGTAATCAGCATGAAGCGCAGCGTGTCGGCACCGTACTTCTCGATGACCTCGACCGGGTCGATGCCATTGCCGAGCGACTTGCTCATCTTGCGGCCCTGGCTGTCGCGCACGAGGCCGTGGATGAAGACGTGGTGGAACGGGATGTCCTTGCCGAACTCGAGGCCCATCATGACCATGCGCGCGACCCAGAAGAAGATGATGTCGTAACCCGTGACGAGTGTCGCCGTCGGGTAGAACTGCTCGAGCTCCGGCGTCTTGTCCGGCCAGCCGAACGTCTCGAACGGCCAGAGGCCCGAGCTGAACCACGTGTCGAGCACGTCCTCATCCTGATGGATGTGGTGGCTTCCGCAGTGCGAGCACTCCGTGAGGTCCGTGCGCGAGACGCTCGTCGCGCCGCAGTCGTCGCAGTACCAGGCCGGGATGCGGTGGCCCCACCAGAGCTGGCGCGAGATGCACCAGTCGCGGATGTTCTCGAGCCAGTTGATGTAGGTCTTCGTGAAGCGCTCCGGCACGAACTGGATGCGCCCGTCCTTGACGGCCTCGATGGCCGGCTTTGCGAGGCCCTCCATCTTGACGAACCACTGCTTCGAGACGAGCGGCTCGATCGTCGAATGGCAGCGCGAGCAGTGGCCGACGGAGTGCTCATGCTCCTCGACCGAGACGAGCACGCCCGTCTCCTCGAGCTCCTTGACGAGTGCCTTGCGGCACTCATAACGGTCCATGCCCGCGTACTTGCCGGCACCCTCGAGCATCTTGCCCGTGTTGCCGATGACCTTGATCTCCTCGAGGTGATGGCGCTGGCCCATCTCAAAGTCGTTCGGGTCGTGGGCCGGCGTGACCTTGACGGCGCCCGTGCCGAAGTTCTTGTCGACGTACTCGTCGGCGAACAGCGGGATGCGGCGGCCGACGATCGGCAGGATCAGCGTCTTGCCGACGAGGTCCTTGTAGCGCTCGTCATCCGGATGGACGGCGACACCCGTATCGCCGAACATCGTCTCCGGGCGCGTCGTCGCGATCTCGACGTACTTGCCCGGCTCGCCCTCGACTTCATAGCGCAGATGCCAGAGATGGCCCTGCTCCGTCTCGTGCTCGACCTCGATGTCCGAGATGGCCGTGTTGCACGACGGGCACCAGTTCGTGATGCGCGTGCCCTGATAGATGAGCCCCTTCTCGTAGAGGCTCACAAAGACTTCGCGGACGGCGCGGCTGCAGCCCTCGTCCATCGTGAAGCGCTCGCGGTCCCAGTCGAGCGAGGAGCCAAGCGAACGCAGCTGGAACATGATGCGGCTGCCGAACTTCTCCTTCCAATCCCAGACGCGCTCGAGGAACTTCTCGCGGCCGAGCTCATAGCGGTTCGTGCCCTCTTTGCGCAGTGCACCCTCGACCTTCGCCTGCGTCGCGATGCCGGCGTGGTCGCAGCCCGGGATCCAGACCGTGTTGTAGCCCTGCATGCGGTGGTAGCGGATCAGGATGTCCTGCAGCGTGTTGTCGAGCGCGTGGCCCATGTGCAGCTGGCCCGTGACGTTCGGCGGCGGGATGACCATGCTGTACGGCTTCTTGCTCTTGTCGACCTCCGCGTGGAAGAACTTGTTCTTCTCCCAGAACTCATACCACTTCTTCTCAAACGACTGCGGGTCATAAACCTTCGGGATGTTGTTCCCGAGCTCTTCTTTCTCTGGCATTGTAATCCTCCTCAAAAAAATAAAGCGCTTCCGTCCAAAAGGACGAAAGCGCCTGCCTTCGTGGTACCACCAATCTTCTCATGCAGCACTGCCGCATGACTCTCGCGTTAACGCCGCCCACGTCCCCGCCTAAGCAGAAGCCTCAGCGGAGCGACTACGAAGCGACCTTCCGCATCTCCCTGCCAGGACTCACACCAGCCGTCCCGTCTCTTTGCCAGGGAAGATCCCTACTCCTCTTCGTCATCGTCTTTGCCTTATACGGAACCATCTTATCACAACGCGCGCCAAAATGCAATGCAAAGCCGCGCAGGAGTCCGACTGTGCCGCGTCAGTCCGCGAGAGGAAGGATTGTGTCAAGGATGCGGCGGCAGCTGCGGATGTCGTGGCGGTTCTCGTACTGCTTGCCGCGCCGGTTGTAGTACTCGACTTTGTCGCTGTACATGCGCTGGTCAGTGCGGCAGATGGCTTCGTTCAGCTGCGCGGTGTCTGCCACCCAGTCACTGCCGAGGGCGATGGACAGGTCCTGCTCGCGGCCGACCAGCTCGCGCAGGCGGCGGAAGCTCGCCTTGAAGTCGAGCTCTTTGACGAGCGGCATCAGCACGAGGAACTCGTCACCGCCCATGCGGTAGGCATTCTCACTGCCGTAGCACTTCGCGAGTAAGTGGGCCGCCCGCTGCAGCGCTTCATCGCCCGCCTGATGGCCGCGCGTGTCATTGATCTCCTTGAGGCCATTGACGTCCGCGTAGACGATGCCCACGCAGCTCGGATGCTGCATCAAGAAGTCAATCTTCTCCATGCAGGCATTGCGGTTGTGGAGGCCCGTCAGCGCGTCGTAGCAGCTCGCATACTCGAGCTCCTCCATGAGGCGGTGGTTCGTGATCTTCGAGGCGATGAAGTACGACACCGTCTCGAGCACCGTGACCGTATTGACCAGTTCACTCTTCTCGTAGTTGTCGACGCCGAGGTAGCCGATGAGCTTGCCGTCGTGATAGAACGGCGCATCGATGATGCGCTCGATGCCCTGGCGCTTGAGGTTCCAGTAGTCGACGGGATCATCGTCCTTCAGGACCTCGATGTCCTCGATGACGACGCTCGTCGAATGCTCGAGGAACTTCTCCCAGCCGCCGATGTACTGCGCGTAGTCGAGATTCTGCAGCGTGTCGATCTCCGGCGTGACGCCCGGCGCGCACCACTCGAACGTATTTGAGACCGTCTTGCCATCCGTCTCGAGGATGTAGAGCCGGTCCGGATGCAGCACGCGGCTGAGCTCCCGCAGCGCATGGTTCATCGCCGTCTCATAGTCAACCTCGCTGTTGAGAATCTTCGAGATGCGCAGGATGATGTCGTTCGTCGTGTACGCGCGCTTCATCTGCAGCTGCCGCGCGCGGTCGAGGTCGACATTCATGAACGTGTAGGCGACATAGCCCGGCTGCTCGAGCGGCATGATTGTGAAGTCCAGCCAGTGGTCGATCTCTGGCGCATAGATGCAGTCGCGGATGGCCCTACCCGCCTGATAAGCCTTCGTGCAGTACGTCATCCAGACGGGGTCTGCATTCTCATAAGATTCCAAGAAGCGCTTCCCCAGAAGTTCTTCCTTCGCCATTCCCGCCATCTCGCAGTAGATCTTGTTGACAAAGACGTACTGCGCATCCCGGACGGTCTTGCCATCCTCGGCGAAAATCAGTCGGTAAACGACATACGCCACCGGGACGTCGTGATAGATGTCCGGCATCCAAAGATTCTCCATCGTGATCACCTTGCCTAAAATCACGTCATGCTCTGCAATCCGAACAAAACAATCCGCTTTTATTTTCTTATTCTATCTTAACATCATTCACCTTATCTTGTAAACTTTTTTTCACCGTCAGATAGAATTCATGGCGCGGCAGCTCTTTCTTGCCGACCTGCTCGTAGTGCGCGACCTTGTCGCGGTACATGCGGCGGTCCGTCTTGGAGATGGCCTCGTCGAGCTCGGCCGCGTCGGCGAGCCAGTCGCCCCCGATGGCCAGCGAGACGTCGTCCGCAACACGCGCGCGCAGTTGCGTGAAGCGCGCCTCGAACTCATGCCTCGCGACCTGCGGCATCAGGACGAGGAACTCATCGCCACCGACGCGGTAGGCATGCTCGTGGCCGCAGCAGTCCGCGAGCAGGTCGGCCGTGCGCTTCAGGGCCTCATCGCCAGCCCGATGGCCGTACTTGTCATTGATCTCCTTGAGGCCGTTGACATCGGCGTAGACGACACCCACAGTGCCGCGCCGCTGCATCAGCGTGTCGACCGCCAGGTTGAACGCATTGCGGTTCCGCAGGCCCGTCAGCGTATCGTAGCGGCTCAGATGGTCGAGCTCTTCCAAGAGGCGGTGGTTCGCGAGCTTGGCCGCGATGAAGTACGACACCGTCTCAAAGACAGCGACCGTGTTGACGCGGCTGTCCCACTCGTAGTTGTCGGCACAGAGATAGCCGATGAGCCTGCCACCGTGGTAGATGGGCGTCGCGATGAGGCGCTCGATGCCCTGCCGCCTGAGGTTTTCGTAGTCGACGGGGTCGTCATCCTTGAGGACCTCGATGTCATCGATGACGACACTCGACGCCGTCTCGAGGAATCTCTCCCAGCCGCCGATGTACTTCGCATAGTCGAGCTGCTGCAGCGTCGCCAGCTCCGACTTGACGCCGGCCGCGCACCACTCAAAGGTGTTCGAGACCGTCTTGCGGTCCGTCTCGAGGATGTAGAGCCGGTCGGGACGCAGCACGCGGCTGAGCTCCCGCAGTGCGTGGTTCATCGCCGTCTCATAGTCGTCCTCGCCGTTGAGGATCTTCGAGATGCGCAGGATCACATCATTCGTCGTGTACTCGCGCTTCATCTTGAGCTGCTGCGCGCGGTCGAGGTCGACATTCGTGAACGTATAGGCGACATAGCCCGGGATCTTGAGCGGCATGATCGTGAAGTCGAGCCAGTGCCCGATCTCCGGCGCATAGATGCAGTCATGAAAGGCCTTCCCCTCCTGGTAGGCCTTTGTGCAGTACGTCATCCATATCGGATCTCCATTTGCATAGACAGAGAAGAAAGACTTCCCCAAAAGCTCTTCCTTCTTTATCCCCGCCATCTCGCAGTAGATCTCGTTGACAAAGACATACTCCGTGTCCCGTACCGTCCTGCCGTCCTTCGCAAAGAGCAGCTTATAGACGGCATACGCCACCGGGACATCGCCGTAGATATCCGGTGTCCAATTCTTATCCATACCACTCCCCCCATCCTGGTCCTATCACGTATTGTATCATGTAGCACGAGCCCCCGCTGTGAGAGACAGCAGGGGCATTTGAACTCTTTCGTATTTTTTATTCCACAGACAAAAGAAAAATCCTGCCTATTATATGCAGGCAGGACAAATTGATATAAAGCTATACTTTTTTACACTCAGTCAAGATCCTTCTGACCATGCAGTGTCCGAAATCTCGACATGTCACTATCATAAGCAGGGCTTGTCAAATCGTTCTGTTTCTCATACTCCTGCGGAATGACGATTCCCATGACGGCCAGCATCTCATTGAAGAGCAAATCATTGGTCACGCGGTCGCCCGCATGCTCTTTCAACTCTCGCACGGTATCAATGTTCTCACGGATATATGCATCAGAAAACATCATATAGAACGGTATCTTTGTCATATCCTGCGTGAAATGGCTGGCATCATGGCCAAGATTACGATCCACATCGTCGGCATGATCTGCACAATAGACGATTCCTTGGAAATTGGGCATCGCTTTAGCCGTTTCATATATATTATGCATGACGTAGTCGTTATACCGTATGCTGTTGTCATACTGATCCACAGGCGAATCTCCTTCAAAGACAGTCGCGTCTTTGGGATAGCGGTCACGATAACTACCGTGATTCCCCATCAGATGAATGACGATCAACATCTTGCCCTCCGGCTTGATATTCGCCAGACAATCCACAAGAGCACCATCATACGTCGTTGTCTCAGTTGTCTCACCAACATGTGTATTCAGCCATTCCTGCTCGTCTGCTTCGCTTGCAATGGCAGAGGTCGGCGTGTCCCATGCACCATAGCGTACCTGATTGCTGAGCCAGATGGTTTTATATCCAGCGGCCTTTGCAACTTCTATCAGAGTCACTGCCTTGGTAAGTTCCCGACTGTCATACTGGTTCTTTGCCGTCAGCGCATAAGAAAGCACCGGTACCGTATGCGTATGACAAGAACGCGCGTCCTTGAAGAATACCGTATGCTCATCATCCTTCATCGAATCAAGCCATGGCGTCGTCTCACGACCGTAACCATATGCTGACATATGCATCTTGTTCTGCGATTCGCCAATGACCAAGACGTACACACCAGGCCGTGTACTTGTCACACCATCGAGTTCTTGCGTCAAATCGGCAGCCCTATCTTCCCGATAAAGCGAGAAATCAGTGTATGCCTTCAAGCCCTGCCGCGTTTCCCAAGCCAATTGCTTATAGAAACCACCACGCGTGCGGTAGAGCGAGAAAACAGCCAACAAGATGCAGCACAGCAAGAATACTTTGCCAGTCCTATGATGTATCAGTCCGTTAATCCCTGCAACGGACATTTTCCACTTATTCAAAGAAATCGTATAGGCCAGCAAAAGAATCAACACAGCCATCCATGCCTGCCAAGGTACGAAATCAGCCAGATAGCTCTTCGCCTCTGCAGGATTCGTCTGGAAAACTGCCATCACAGCACTCGCATTGAGCAAGCTCCCTGACGAAGCATAGTATCCCCAGATGACAGTTGCCACAAGAAAGGTCGCGCCATAGAAGAGAAATGAACATAGCTTTCTCACATTCCGATACGGCAAAAAATCACGGACAACAATAAAAATGCTTGATAAAGCGAAGGCAAACGCAATAGTGCGATACTGTGCAGCCATCGGTAATGGTTGATGTGCTGCCACGCCAACAAAGACCGGCGACATCCAGATCATTGAAAAAACAACGACCTGCACCAAGAATTTACGGACATCTTCCATCAGCAGGCAGCAGACGGACACGGTCAGCATCGCCAGTCCTAACTCTCCCGACTTCCATTTCCAGAACGGCAATGTGCCATAAATCACAGCCTGAAGTAGAACATATCCCCCCAATGCCCATATCATACACGCCAGTATGTGCTTTACCCCATCATATTTCATCTTCTGACAGCCCCCATCTTCTTATCAACTGCTTCATGCTTAATTAGTCACACCTTAAAGATTATACATTTTGTACAAATATTTTTCAAGGATTTCCAATTTGGACAATATCAGGAGATACTTCTTTCTCTTATAGTATAATCGAACGACAAGGAGGGATCTGTGTGAAGTTTGGCGACCGCATCCGCTATGCTCGAGAGTGTTTGGACATTTCGCGCAATGAATTGGCAAAAAAATTACAGATGAGCTACTTTACACTCTCTAAATACGAGACAAGCGAACGCGAGCCAGATTACCAGACATTGATTCGCATTGCACAGGCACTCCATGTCACGACAGATTTTCTGCTCGGCAACGACAAGCCCCAGACTACTGCCATACTATCCGAAGCCGAACATTCTTTCTTATTGCAGTACCGGAATCTATCGCAAAAAGCAAAAGCGCGCATACGGAATCAATTGAATTTCGAATTCATACAACAGCAACAAAAATAAGAGCCTTAGACAGACGTTCACATCTGTCTAAGGCTCTTATTTTGATTCCCATAAAGATACAATCAGTCCGCGATGGACAGGTCGTCTTCGGCAAAAAGAGAAGGAGGGCATTTGCCCTCCTCAGTAAAGTAAAATTTAGAGATTAGAATCTGTAATTGTGCTTATTTCACTTCAGCAGCGCCGAGCGGGCAGCCCTCGTTGAAATTGCGGGCGTTCTCCATCGTCACCGTTGCGATGGCCTGCAGGGCCTCGCGCGTGAAGAATGCCTGATGGCTCGTGAGGATGACCTGCGGGAACATGAGCAGGCGGCCCGTGATGTCTTCCGTCGGAACGTCGGAGCTGTGATCCGTGTAGACATTGGCGTCCTCGCCCTCGTAGACATCGAGCGCGACCGCATGGAACTTGCCCTTCTTGAGAGCAGCGATGAGCGCTTCCGTATCGATGAGGCCGCCGCGTGCAGCGTTCGTGAGCATGACATCGTCCTTCATGAGGGAGATGGCCTTCTCATCGATGAGATGATACGTGCCGCCTTCGCCCATGATGAGCGGTGCGTGGATGGAGATGAGGTCGGAGCGGCTCAGGACTTCCTCCTTCGAGGCATAGGTGAGCAGGCCCTCCTCTTCGAGCTTCTTGTTCGGGAACGCATCCCAGCCGATGACCGTCATGCCGTAGCCCTTGCAGATGCGCGCCATGCACTGGCCGATGCGGCCCGTGCCGAGAATGCCGGCGACCTTGTTGTGGAGGTCGACGCCGAGCAGACCCGTGAGGTCGAAGTTGTTGTCGCGCACCTTGTTGTATGCCTTGTGCAGGCGGCGGTTCGCGGCCTGCAGCGTCGCCATCGCATGCTCTGCCACCGCGTACGGGGAGTAAGCCGGTACGCGCAGGACCGTGATGCCGTACTCGGCAGCGGCCTTCTTGTCGACATTGTTGAAGCCGGCGCAGCGCAGGAGAATCAGGCGGACGCCGCCATCGTGCAGCTGCTCGATGACAGAGCGCGGTGCCTCGTCGTTGACGAAGATGCAGACGGCGTCATAGCCGTTGGCGAGATGTGCCGTCTCATCCGTCAGGCGGCTCGCGAAATATTTGAGCTCAACGTTGTACGTACCCTCGCCACGATCCTTCGCGAGCTCGCTGAAATAGAGGCGGTCATAGTCTTTCGTGCCGAAGAAGGCAACCTTGAGTACAGGGATCTTCTTATCCTTCGGACCCATCGCCTCAAAGACTGCCTGGATCTGCTTTGCAGCCTCTTCCTCGTCGGGGCCGTCCACCGTAACATTGACCGTTGCGCCCTTCGCGACATGGAGATTCAGGATCTCCAGCACGTTGTTGCCCTGGGCAGTCTCATTGTCGGCCTCGAGCGTTACCGCTGCCCGCAGGTTGCTGCATGCCTGCGCGATCTGCGCTGCGGGACGCGCATGGATACCGAGTGAGCACTTCACGACGACTTGGAATTTTTTCATTGATAAGATCCTCCCAATTAAAAACCATAAAAATGTGGTTCGTGTATATCACCAATAAGATTATACGACGCCGAGCGTGTGAAATCAATAACATATTTGCAGTCTCACTGCACTTTTTCGAAAGGCTGTTACCCGAAGAACAGCGAGATGGCGAATGCCCGCGTGAACTTCTCCCCTGTGTCGAGAGCGCATCTCAGCGATGGCGCAGCCAGCACGGGACGAGACAGAGGGCGCTGATGGCGAGGCCGAAGAACAGCGGGTTGCCGGCGGCGCCGAGGAAGACGGCAAGGAGGGCCGCGGCGGTCGAGAGCACCATCGAGAGCGTGGCGCTCAGATTGGTGATGGTGCCCGGCGCGAAGATGGCGAAGCTCAGCGGCAGGAAGATGCCGCCGCTTCGAAGGGCCATGGACAGGTAGTTCCAGAACAGGACCTGGCTGCCCTCGTTGACCATCGCGATAAAGGCGGCGAGCGCGATCGTCAGCAGGACAATCAGGCGCGTGACGGAGAGCTCAGAGAGATGGTACGGATGGTTGACCGTCGGAATCTCCGTGATGTCGATCTCCTGGCTCTCGGGGTCTTCGGCGATCTTGTGGATCTTGCGGGCGCGCAGCGTCACGCGCGCGCGATGAAAGATGTCGCGCGAGAGCATCGTGCCGATGCCGAGCGAGAGGCCGGCAATCGAGCCAATGAGTGAGAGCATGATGCCGCCCATCGCGATGCCGCCGAGCAGGGAAGGCTGCTCCGTCAAAAGGTAGGTCGGCAGCGAAAGGATCGGCGTGACCTCTGGATGGGCCGCGCCCATGTAGATGCCGACCATCGCGCAAGGAAGGCCGACCGGCAGGCTGATCAGCGCCGCCGTAAAGGCCGCGACGGACGCCGTGCGCGGGTTCGACGCGGAGAAGATGGCCTGGATGTACGACTGCGTGCAGAGCATGCCGATGACGACGGACGAGAAGTTCGCGAGGATATGGCTCATGTCGCCGTGCAGCAGGTTGAAGGCGCCAGCTGGCAGAGCCGCGGAGATGGCGGGGTCTGCAAACAGCGAATGCGCCGCCATGGTGCCGGCGATGGCCATCGTGATCCAGATGACGATCATCTTGAGGATGCCGCCGACGCCGGCGCTCTTCATGCCGCCGAAGAAGGCGTAGGCCGCGACGGCCAGCACGAGCAGGATCGTCGCGGGCAGGAAGGAGATGCCGAAGATCGCGGCGATGATGTAGATGGCCGGCAGACAGCTCGCCACGGCGCTGAACAGGATGCCGATGGACGAGACGATGCTCGAGAAGACGCCGCAGGTCAGGCCGAAGTTCTGCGCGAGGAACTGCGGGATCGTCTCAAGGGCCGTGCGGCGCAGCGGCTTGGCGTAGAAAAGGCCCATGATGATGAGGCCGACGCCCGAGCCGATGGTGAACCACCAGGCCGAGAGGCCGGCCGTCGCCGCAAGCTGTGCCGTACCGACGGTCGCGCCGCCGCCGACACACGTGCCCGCGATGCCGCCCGCGACGAGCGGCACGCCGGCCGAGCGCCCGCCGACGCTGAAGCCCTTCGTCGAGTGGACCGAGCGCGCGGCCCGGATGCCGAAGCCCAGGACGACCGCAATCGTCGCGCAGATGATGACGAGCTGAAACAAAGAAATATCCATTGAAAAAACACACTCCAAAAAAGAAAAAACCCCCGCTCCTATGAGCCGGGGCATTTATAGGGTCACCCAAACCAGATCCAGAGCACACCGGCGACGGCGATGACGACGGCCGCTGTGTTGCGGTGGTAGTAATCGGCAAGCCAGCCGATGTGCGTCACATCGTAGAGCCAGCCGAGCACGCGCAGGGCGATGTAATGGATGATGCAACCGACGATGTACGCGAGGCCGACTTCGATGGCGATGGCCAGCATCGTGATGGACAGGCCGATCATCGCGAAGATGCCCGTGAAGAACAGGCCGATGATGACGAGCGCTGCCACGATGACAAAGAGCGTGCCGCCGAGCGCGACGCCGATGCCCGCGAGAGCCGCCAGGAATCCCTTCAAGCTATCCATGAAAATTCCCCCTTCCTGAGAATCCCTTCATAGTCCCTTCATTCACCTTCATTATAGGAAGAAGTTTCTTCGTTCGCAAGGTGCAATTTCGTTCAAATGTTCTTTTCTTCAAGCAGCGGCTTGAGGAACTTGCCCGTGTACGACGCAGGCACCTTGACGATGTCCTCGGGACGGCCTGTCGCGACGACGGTGCCGCCCTTGTCGCCGCCCTCGGGGCCGAGGTCGATGATGTAGTCGGCCGTCTTGATGACGTCGAGGTTGTGCTCGATGACGACGACGGTATCGCCACCCGCGACGAGGCGCTGCAGGATATCGAGGAGCTTGTGGATGTCGGCCGTGTGCAGGCCCGTCGTCGGCTCGTCGAGGATGTAGAGCGTCTTGCCCGTCGAGCGCCGCGAGAGCTCCGTCGCGAGCTTGACGCGCTGCGCCTCGCCGCCCGAGAGCGTCGTCGCCGGCTGACCGAGCTTGATGTAGCCGAGGCCGACGTCCTGAATGATCTGGAGCTTGCGCGCGATGCGCGGCACGTTGGCGAAGAACTCCACGGCCTCGTCGATCGTCATGTCGAGCACCTCGGAGATGTTCTTGCCCTTGTAGCGGACCTCGAGCGTCTCGCGGTTGTAGCGCGCGCCCTTGCAGACCTCGCAGGGCACGTAGACGTCGGGCAGGAAGTGCATCTCAATCTTGAGGATACCGTCGCCCTTGCAGGCCTCGCAGCGGCCGCCCTTGACGTTGAAGCTGAAGCGGCCGGCCTTGTAGCCGCGCATGCGCGCCTCGCTCGTCTGGCTGAAGAGCTCGCGGATCGCGTCGAAGACGCCCGTGTACGTCGCCGGATTCGAGCGCGGCGTGCGGCCGATCGGCTGCTGGTCGATGTCGATGATCTTGTCGATGTTCTCGAGTCCCTTGATCTTCTTGTGCTTGCCCGGCTTGCCCTTCGCGTGGTAGAGGCGCGAGGCGATGCCCTTGTAGAGGATCTCGTTGACGAGCGTCGACTTGCCCGAGCCCGAGACGCCTGTGACGAGCGTCAGGGTGCCGAGCGGGAACTTGACCGTCAGGTCCTTGAGATTGTTCTCAGCTGCGCCGACGACCTCGATGAACTTGCCGTTCCCTGGGCGGTGCTTCGCGGGAACGGGGATGAACTTGCGGCGCGAGAGGTAGGCGCCCGTGATGGAGTCGGGGTTCTTCTTGATCTCCTCCGCCGTGCCCTCGGCGACGATGCGGCCGCCGTTGGCGCCGGCGCCCGGGCCGATGTCGATGATGTGGTCAGCCGCGTACATCGTGTCCTCATCGTGCTCGACGACAATCAAGGTGTTGCCGAGGTCGCGCAGATGCTTGAGCGTCGCGAGCAGGCGGTTGTTGTCGCGCTGGTGCAGGCCGATGCTCGGCTCGTCGAGCACGTAGAGCACGCCCTGCAGGCCCGAGCCGATCTGCGTCGCAAGGCGGATGCGCTGCGCCTCGCCGCCCGACAAGGTGCCCGCCGAGCGCGAGAGCGTCAGATAGTCAAGTCCGACATCGAGCAGGAAGTGCAGGCGCGCGTGAATCTCCTTGAGAATCTGCGCCGCGATCTTCATCTCGCGCAGCGTCAGCGTGAGCTGCGTGAAGAAAGCGTCGGCCTCGCGGATCGTCATGCGCGTGACTTCGTCGATGTTCCTGCCGCCGACCGTGACGGCGAGCGTCTCAGGCTTGAGGCGCGCGCCGTGACACGCCTTGCAGGGAATCTCGGTCATGTAGTTCTCGTACGACTCGCGCATCTCGTCGCTGTCCGTCTCGTGGTAGCGGCGTGCGAGCAGCGGCATGACGCCCTCAAATGGCACGAAGTACTCCTTGTCCTCACCGAACATGTTCGTGTAGCGGAAGGTGAAACGCTCCTCGCCCGAGCCGTAGAGCAGGACCTGCTGCGTCTTCTTGTCGATTTCCTGCCACGGCGTCTCGATGCTGTAGCCGCGCTTCTCGAGGATGGCCTTCATCACGCACATCGCGTACGAGTGCAGATTCTTCGAGAGCGGTGCAAAGACGCCGCCGCCCACACTCAGGGTCGGGTCAGGCAGGACGAGCTCCTCGTCGAACTCCATATGGCTGCCGAGGCCCATGCAGACGGGGCAGGCGCCGTAGGGATTGTTGAACGAGAACATGCGCGGCGTGATCTCTGGCAAGCTGATGCCGCAGTCGACGCAGGCGAAATTCTCGCTGAACATCAAGAGCTCGCCGTCGACGATCTGCACGTAGGCGACGCCCTCGCCGAGTTTCAGCGCCGTCTCCAGGGAGTCGGCCAGGCGCGATTCCATTCCCTCGCGCACGACGAGGCGGTCGATGACGACCTCGATCGTATGCTTCTTGTTCTTCTCGAGCTGGATGTCCTCGCCGATGTCCATGACCTCGCCGTCGATGCGCACGCGCACATAACCTTCGTGACGGATGTGTGCGAGGACCTTCTTGTGTTCGCCCTTCTTGCCGCGCACGACCTGTGCCATGACGAGCAGCTTCGTGCGCTCCGGCAGCTCGCGGATCTGGTCGATCATCTGGTCGACCGACTGCTGCGTGATGGGCTTGCCGCACTTCGGGCAGTGCGGGTGGCCGGCGCGCGCAAACAGCAGGCGCAGGTAGTCGTAGATCTCCGTGACCGTGCCGACCGTCGAGCGCGGGTTGTGGCTCGTCGTCTTCTGGTCAATCGAGATGGCCGGCGAGAGGCCGTCGATCTGGTCGACGTCCGGCTTGTCCATCTGGCCGAGGAACTGGCGCGCGTACGACGAGAGCGACTCGACGTAGCGGCGCTGGCCTTCTGCGTAGATCGTATCGAAGGCCAGCGACGACTTGCCCGAGCCCGAGAGGCCCGTGATGACGACGAGCTTGTCGCGCGGGATGTTGACATCGATGTTCTTGAGGTTGTGCGCACGCGCACCCTTGATGCGGATGTATTTTTCCATGATTGTTTTCCTTTTTTATTGAATATGCTCAGACCCTGCTGCGGATCATCGCGCGGTAGACGATCTCACTGAGGACATAGCCCGCGAGCATCAGGATGGCCATCGGCAGCGGGTTGCTGTCGCCGGCGATGCCCGTCAGCGGCATCATGACGCCGCCGAGGATCATCTGGCTGAAGCCCAGGAGCGCGCTGGCCGAGCCGGCACTCTTGCCCTGGCGCGAGAGCGCGAGCGAGAAGCTCGCCGTGCCCATGACGGAGAGCGGCACGATGGTCACGAAGAGGACGAGCAGCGTGTAGAGAAGCGGCGCGTGCAGCAGGAAGCCCGCGAGCAGCAGCACAGCGCCGACGAGCGGGATGCGAAGCGATACAGAGAGCAGCTTCTCGTCCGGCACGCGGCCGGCAAAGCGCGCGGGCACGGTGCCGGCGACGAGCAGGCCAATGCCGATGCCGCCGAAGATCAGGCTGTACGTCTGCGCCGAGACGTGGTAGACGTTCTGGAAGACGAAGGAGCTGCCGCCGATGTACGAGAAGAACGAGCCGAAGAAGAAAAGCTGCAGCAGGCAGTGGCCGAGGAAGTAGTGGTCGCGCAGGAGCTGCGGGAACTTCGCGAAGGACTTGGCGATGCTCTGCTGGCGCTCCTCTTTCTTGAGCGTCTCGCGGTAGATCACCGTTGAGACGAACTGCGCAATGCCGACGATCACCAAGAGGGCAAAGATGCCGCGCCAGCTCGTGAAGCGCAGGATCTGGCCGCCGATGACCGGCGCGGCAATCGGCGCGAGGCCGTTGACGAGCATCAGGACGGCGAAGAAGCGCGTGAGCTCCGGCCCCTCGGCCACATCGCGCGCGATGGCGCGGGCAATGACGATGCCGCTCGCGCCGCTGAAGCCCTGCAGGAAGCGAAAGACGAGAAAGGACGTGATGTTCTCCGACAGGCAGGCGCCAGCACTCGCAGCCGTGAAGACAATCATGCCGACGAGCAGTGGCAGCTTGCGGCCAAAGCGGTCCGACAGCGGGCCCATGAAGATCTGGCCGAAGGCCATGCCGAGCATCGTCATGGTCAGGGTCAGCTGCGTCAGCGACGCCGAGATGCCGAAGTCCCCGCCGAGCTCCGGCAGGGCCGGCAGATACATGTCAGTGGACAGCGGAGCCATCGCGGTCATGATGCCGAGAAACACCGTCAAGAATAGTTTCTGCTTTGGACTCAATCTCAAAAAAATCTTCCTTCCTCAAATTGCCTGGACTTACTTTTTTATCTCGATTTACCTATCATTTCTTTTTGGCTCGTTTCGCCTTGGGCGATGCGGAGGCTTTGGCCCCCGGCAGGCTGCCATCGAGCTCGAGGATCATGTCGCGAAGCTCTGCCGCGCGCTCGAACTCGAGCGCACGCGAGGCCTGCTGCATCTCGCGCGTCAACGTCTTGATGAGGTTCTCCCTATCCTTCTTGGTCAGCTTCTTCTTGCTGCCCTTCTTGACCTCGTACTTGCCACCCGACTCGGCGACGAGCGTCGTCTCGATCAGCGGCTTGATGGGCTTGACAATCGTCTTCGGCGTGATGCCATGCGCCTTGTTGTAGCCATCCTGTATCTCGCGGCGGCGCGCCGTCTCGTCGATGGCGCGCTTCATCGAGTCAGTGATGCGGTCGGCGTACATGATGACATGGCCGCGCGCATTGCGCGCCGCACGGCCGATGATCTGTATGAGTGATGTGTCGGAGCGCAGGAAGCCCTCCTTGTCGGCATCGAGGATGGCGATCAACGAGACTTCCGGCATGTCGAGGCCCTCGCGCAAGAGGTTGATGCCGACGAGCACGTCGAACTCGCCAGCGCGCAGGTCGTGGATGATCTCGGCGCGCTCGATTGTCGCGATGTCGGAGTGCAGGTAGCGGACCTTGACGCCGACCTCCGTGAAGTAGTCGGTCAGGTTCTCCGCCATCTTCTTCGTCAGCGTCGTGACGAGCACGCGCTCGTTGCGCTCGATGCGGACCTTGATCTCGGCGAGCAGGTCGTCGATCTGGCCCTCGAGCGGCCGGACCTCGATCTCAGGGTCGAGGAGGCCCGTCGGGCGGATGATCTGCTGCGCGACCTGCTGGGCCTGCTCGAGCTCGTACTTGCCCGGCGTCGCCGAGACGTAGATGATCTGGTTGATGCGCGCGGCGAACTCCTCGAAGGTCAGCGGGCGGTTGTCGAAGGCCGACGGCAGCCGGAAGCCGTTCTCGACGAGCGAGACCTTGCGGCTGCGATCGCCGGCGTACATCGCGTGGAGCTGCGGCAGCGTCACATGCGACTCATCCATGACGATGAGGAAGTCCTCGGGGAAGTAGTCGAGTAGCGTGTAGGGCGCCTCGCCGGCCTTGCGGTGCGTCAGATGGCGCGAGTAGTTCTCGATGCCCGAGCAGTAGCCCATCTCCTGCATCATCTCGAGGTCGTAGTGCGTGCGCTGCTCGATGCGCTGCGCCTCGATGAGCTTGCCCTCCGCCTTGAACTTCTTGACCTGCGCCTCCATCTCCGCCTCGATGTCCTTCATCGCGATCTTGAGGTCTTCGTCCTCCGTGACGTAATGCGAGGCCGGGAAGATCATCGAGTGCGTGCGCTCGCCGTAGACCTCCCCCGTCACGACGTCGAACTCCACGAGCCGGTCGACCTCGTCGCCGAAGAGCTCGATGCGCACGGCGCGGTTGTTGTAGCCGGCCGGGAAGACCTCGATGACATCGCCGCGCACACGGAACTGACCGCGCTCGAACGCGACATCGTTGCGCTCGTAGCGGATGGAGACGAGCTTCTTGAGGATTGCGTCTCTATCGACGATCTGCCCCTTGTGCAAAGAGAGCACCATCTCGTGGTAGCTCTCCGGAGAACCCAAGCCGTAGATGCAGGAGACGGACGCGACGATGATGACGTCGCGCCGCTCGAAAAGCGAGCACGTCGCGCTGTGGCGCAGCTCATCGATCTCGTCGTTGATAGAAGCATCCTTCTCGATGTAGGTGTCCGTCGAGGCGATGTAGGCCTCCGGCTGGTAGAAGTCGTAGTAACTGACGAAGTAGCCGACGTAGTTGTTCGGGAAGAACGCCTTGAACTCGCTCGCGAGCTGCGCGGCCAGTGTCTTGTTGTGGGCGATGACGAGCGTCGGCTTTTGCACCTTCTCGATGACCTTGGCGATCGTGTACGTCTTGCCCGTGCCCGTCGCGCCCAAGAGGACCTGCGCCTGCTGGCCGTTCTCGACACCGGCCGCGAGCTCCGCGATGGCCTGCGGCTGATCGCCCATCGGCTCAAATGGCGCCACGACCTCAAAAGGCCTCTCCTCGTCAAAATGCATCGTATTGAGTTTCGGCACCATGGCCATGCGATTCCCCTCCCATATCCTTACCATTAATCATAATCTAATCAAAAAACATTATCCATTAGCGACATGTACCTCTATTATATACGTCCATTTCGAAAAAATCCACCGCCCATGATGATCATGGCGGTGGATTTTTCTCGTGCAACTATATGCGATTCTATCAGCCCTTGACGACGATGTTGACGAGCTTCTTCGGCACGCAGATGACCTTGACGATCGTCTTGCCGGCCGTGAGTTCCTGCGTGCGCGGCAGGCCCATGGCGATCTCCTGCATGCCCGCGCGGTCAGTGTCTGCGGGGATCGTGATCTTGTCGCGGACCTTGCCGTTGATCTGCAGGACGATCTCGATCTCCGCGAGCTTTGTGGCGGCCTCGTCGTAGGTCGGCCATTTCTGCTGGTGGACGCTGCCCTGGCCAGCAAACAGGCGGCTCCAGAGCTCTTCCGTGATGTGCGGCGCAAACGGTGCGAGGAGCTTGATGAGGTTCTCGGCGACCTCGCGCGCGAGGCCGGCGTTGAGATTCTTGTCCTGGAAGGCGTAGAACGCGTTGACGAGCTCCATGATGGACGAGACGGCCGTGTTGAACATGAAGCGGTCGCGGACGTCTTCCGTAACCTTGCGGATTGTCACGTGCAGGATGCGGCGCAGGTCCTTCTCTTCCTTCGTGAGCGCTGCGGTGTCGTAGTCCGCCTTGCCCGACTTGATGGCCTCCTCGAAGTGGCCGAGGATGCGCCAGACGCGGTTGAGGAAGCGGTAGGAGCCCTCGACGCCCTGGTCGCTCCACTCAAGGTCGCGGTCGACCGGTGCGGCGAACAGGATGAAGAGGCGGGCCGTGTCGGCACCGTACTTCGCGATGATCTCCTCCGGCGAGACGACGTTGCCCTTCGACTTCGACATCTTCGAGCCGTCCTTGAGGACCATGCCCTGCGTCAGGAGGTTCGTGAACGGCTCATCGAAGTCGACGAGGCCGGCGTCGTGCAGGACCTTCGTGAAGAAGCGCGAGTACAAGAGGTGCAGGATGGCATGCTCGATGCCGCCGATGTACTGGTCGACAGGTGCCCAGTAGTTGACCTTGTCCTTGGCGAACGGCTCCTTGTCGTTGTGCGGATCCGTATAGCGCAGGTAGTACCACGAGGAGCAGATGAAGGTGTCCATCGTGTCCGTCTCGCGCGTCGCATCGGCGCCGCACTTCGGGCACTTGCAGTGGACGAAGCTCTCGCTCGATGCGAGCGGCGAGAGCGAGCCCTGGTCAAACGAGACGTCCTCCGGCAGCATGACCGGCAGGTCTTTCTCCGGCACGAGGACTTCGCCGCAGTGCGGGCAGTTGATGACCGGGATCGGCGCGCCCCAGTAGCGCTGGCGCGAGATCAGCCAGTCGCGCAGGCGGAAGTTGACGCGGCGCTTGCCGAAGCCTTCCTTCTCGGCCTTGTCCATGATGCCCTTCATCGCGGCCTTGATGTCGAGCCCTGTGAACTCAGCGGAATTGACGAGCACGCCGTCCTTATCCGTGTAGGCCTCCGTCATCTCCTCGAGCTTGAGCTCATGGTCGCGCGGCTGCAGCGTGATGATCTTCGGGATGTCGTACTTCGTCGCGAACATCCAGTCACGCGAATCCTCGGACGGCACGCCGATGACGGCGCCCGTGCCGTAGTCGGCGAGGACGTAGTTCGTGACCCAGATCTGCACCTTCTTGCCGTTGAACGGGTTGATGCAGTAAGCACCCGTGAAGATGCCTTCCTTCTCGGACTCGCTCGACGTGCGCTCAATCTCGCTCTGGTTGCGCGTGCGCTTGACGAATGCCTGGATTTCCTCGGCCTTCGGGTTGTTCTCGCAGATCTTGTCGACGAGCGGATGCTCAGCGGCGAGCGCGAGGAACGTGATGCCGTAGACCGTATCGGGGCGCGTCGTGTAAGCGGCAATCGTTGTGCCGAGCTCCGGCGCCTCGAGGTTGAACTCGAGGCCTTCGCTGCGGCCGATCCAGTTGTCCTGCATCGTCTTGACGCGCTCCGGCCAGCCCTTGAGCTTGTCGAGGTCCTTCAGCAGCACATCGGCGTAGTCCGTGATCTTGAGGAACCACTGCGACAGGTCTTTCTTGTGGACCTCGTGGTCGCAGCGCCAGCACTTGCCGTCGATGACCTGCTCATTCGCGAGCACCGTGCCGCAGGTGTCGCACCAGTTGACCGACGCCTTCTTCTTGTAGGCGAGGCCGCGCTTGTAGAAGAGCTCGAAGAGCCACTGCGTCCACTTGTAGTACGAGGGGTCGCACGTCTTGACCTCGCGGTCCCAATCGTAGGAGAGGCCTAGCTTCTTCTGCTGCTTCTCCATGTTCTCGATGTTGCTGTACGTCCAGTCGGCCGGCTTGACACCGTGCTTGATGGCGGCGTTCTCAGCCGGCATGCCGAAGGAGTCGAAGCCCATCGGATGCAGGACGTTGAAGCCCTCCATCGTCTTGTAGCGCGCCATGACGTCGCCGATGGCGTAGTTGCGCACATGGCCCATGTGCAGGTTGCCCGACGGATACGGGAACATCTCGAGCGCGTAGTACTTCGGGCGGTCCGGGTCGGCCTCTGTCTTGTAGACCTTGCCCTCTTCCCACTTCTTCTGCCATTTTGCCTCAATGTCCTGCGGCGAATATCTTTCCATGCTGACTGCCTCCTAAAATAAAAAGTCCCCGACCGTCATTGCTGACGATCAGGGACGATGATTCGCGGTACCACCCTGCTTGATGCATGCGCATCCTCTCGGTGCCGTAACGTGGCAGGCGTCGACCATTTTGCCCGAAGGCGCCCCGGCCGCTCCTCCGCAGTGAGTTCAGTGCTTCTCGTCACCGGCTCTCAGCTGCCGCCGGCTCTCTTGAGACGTTCCACACCTAATGCTCTGCATCCTCGGATTTACGTGTTTACATATGGTCTTATTATAGCGGGGATTTCGCGCATCGTCAACTACTTCTCGCGCTTCCCGTGCAGCTGCTCGAACTCGAGCTGCTTCTCGTGCGTCTGCTGCCACTTGCGGCGCGCATCCTCGTAGCTCTCACAGGCGAGCGTGAAGCCCTTGCCCGACACCTCCGACGTGTCGGAGACGATCATGAAAGCCTGTGGGTCGTGATGGGCGACGATGGTCTTGACGCGGCTGACCTGCGTGAGGCTCACGACGACGAACAGAATGTTCTTCGGCTCCTCGGCGAAACCGCCGCGGCCGTCGATGAACGTCGCACCGCGGTGCACGTTCTCCATGATGTCGCTGCAGATGGCCTTGGCCTGCGGCGAGACGATGAAGATGGACTTCTCGCGGTTGAGGCCGGCGGCCACGCGGTTCGTCAGCTCCGCCGTCACGTAGATGGAGACGATGCTGAAGAGCGCGACCTCCATGCCAAACAGGGCGACCGAGCCCATGATGATCAGGAAGTTCAGGATGAAGACGACTGTGCCGACGTCGAGGGAGTAGTACTTCTTGGTGACGGCCGCGATGACGTCGAGGCCGCCCGTATTGGCATTGGCGCGGAAGACCATGCCGAAGCCGACACCGGCGAGCACACCGCCGAAGATGGAGTTGAGCATCGGGTCGGCGCAGATGGACCAGTCGACGAGGAAGTGCGTCGCATCGAGGATGACCGACAGGGCGACCGTGCCGAAGATGGTGTCGACGGCGTAGAGCCGGCCGAAGACGCGGTAAGCGAGGTAGAGGATCGGCAGGTTGTAGACGAGGTTCTGCATGCCGACGGGCAGGTCGGTCAGGTAGTAGATGATCAGGGCCACGCCGCTGATGCCGCCCGTCAGGAGGTGTGCCGGTATCAGGAACAGGTTGAAGCCAAGGCAGACGAGCAGGCAGCCGATTGTGATCTGGAGGTAGCGCATGGCATGCTTGCGCCAGAGATTCTGATTCATAGGGTATCCTTTCGCGCTTGAGCGCAGAGATGCGGGGCTACGGTCAAAGGGTCAGGCCAGCGAGAAGAAGTCCTTCGACTCGCGGTCGGCGATGACCTCGACGTGTCCCTCGCCGCGCAGCTCCTCGCGCAGGCGCTCCGCAAGCGAAGCGACGACGGGGAACTCCGTGCCGAAGTGGCCGGCGTCGATGACGTGCATGCCGAGCTCCGCCGCGTGCTGCGCATCGTGGTAGCGCACATCGCCCGTAACGTAGGCATCGGCCCCCATCGCGGCGGCCTTGGCGATGAACTCCGCACCGGCGCCGCTGCAGAGCGCGACCTTGCGCACGGGGCGGCTGCCGGCATCGACGAAGCGTACGTGCTCCGTCGGCAGGGCCTTGCGGACCTGCTCGGCAAAGTCGCGGATTGCCATCGGCTGCGGCAGCGTGCCGATGCGGCCGAGGCTCTCGGTCTGGCCGCTTTCCGCCTGCTGCGTGATGACGAAGCTCGAGAGCTTCGAGAGGCCGATGGCCTCGGCGAGCACATCGTTGACGCCGCCGCGGGCGATGTCGAGATTCGTGTGGGCTGCGGCCACGGCGATGTCGTGCTGCAAGAGAACCTGCAGGCGGTGGCCGAGCGGCTCATCCGTGCGGATCTTCTTGATGGGCTTGAAGAGCAGCGGGTGGTGCGCGACGATCATCTCCGCTCCCTCGTGCACCGCCTGGCGCACGACCGTGTCGCTGACGTCGAGCGCGACGAGGATGCGGCTGACCTGCCTATCCGGGCTGCCGACGAGCAGGCCCGGGTTATCCCAATCCTCTGCGAGATGATGTGGCGCGATGCACTCCAGCGCATCCATGACAACTTGACATTTCACCATGACAGATGCTCCCCCAATTCCTTGATATGGCGGATGACCGCCTGATACTTCTTCGACTTCTTCGCGGCCTCGCTCTTCTCCATGCCCGCCGCGACGCGGCGCTCCTGGAAGAGCAGGGCCTCGATGTGATGGCGCAGGAGAGGCGGCTTCTTCTGCCAGAGGACGGGGCCAATCTCGAGGAGCAGCGGCTCCGGCATCTTGCGCCGGCCGCGCTTGGCCTTGATGATCTCGTAGATGCGGCCGTCGTCGAGCGCGAGCGACTCATCTTCGATGTACCAGCGCTTGCGGTAGAGCCAGCGGCGCAGGTCTGCAGCCGCGCTCTGCGGCTGCAGGACAAGCGTCTCGAGCTTCTCGACGACTTCAGGCGAGCCCTCGAGGATCTCGACCATCAGCGTGCCGCCCATGCCGGCAATGCAGACCGTGTCGACTTCCCCGGGCTTCAGGCTCTTCAGGCCGTCGCCGAGGCGCACGGAGATGCGCTCGTCTGTCAGGCCATTCTCGCGGACGGTGCGCACGGCCGCCTCATAAGGGCCCGCGTTCTTGTCGCTCGCCACGACGAACTTCGCCTTGCCCGACTTCACGAGTTCCACCGCGAGGTAGCCGTGGTCCGTGCCGATATCCGCCACGCGGCTGCCCTGCGGTACGAAGTCAGCCAGTGCCTGCAAGCGGTCTCCCAGCTTCATGAAAATCCCTCCCCAGTCATTCCATCCATCTTTCTACATTCTATCTCATTTTGATTACAATACAAGAAAAAGGGTGTAACAAGCGTTACACCCTGGATGTCCAATTGGCTCCTCGAGCAGGATTCGAACCTGCGACAGCCTGATTAACAGTCAGGTGCTCTACCGGCTGAGCTATCGAGGAATATCAACAACATGTATTATTATAGAGAGTGCTGCTCCATTTGTCAACACCTTTTTTTCATCCGGATGCAATTTTTTTGCGGACTGACAAAAAGAAAGCCAGAGTGGCTGGCACTCTGGTCTTCAGCAATCAGTCTAAGAAATCCTTGAGCTTGCGGCTGCGGCTCGGATGGCGCAGCTTGCGCAGGGCCTTGGCTTCGATCTGGCGGATGCGCTCGCGCGTGACGCCGAAGTTCTGGCCGACTTCCTCAAGTGTGCGCGCGCGGCCATCGTCGAGGCCGAAGCGCAGGCGCAGGACTTTCTCCTCGCGCGGCGTCAGGGTGTCGAGGACATCCTCGAGCTGTTCCTTGAGCAGCATGAAGGACGCGGCATCGGCCGGGGCCGGTGCATCCTGGTCCTCGATGAAGTCGCCGAGATGCGAATCCTCCTCTTCGCCAATCGGCGTCTCGAGGGAGACTGGCTCCTGCGCGATCTTCATGATCTCGCGCACGCGGTCGACGCCGATCTCCATCTCCTTCGCGATCTCCTCCGGGGTCGGTTCGCGGCCGAGCTGCTGCAGCAGCTGACGCGAGACGCGGATGAGCTTGTTGATGGTCTCCACCATGTGCACCGGGATGCGGATGGTGCGGGCCTGGTCTGCGATCGCGCGCGTGATGGCCTGACGAATCCACCAGGTCGCATACGTACTGAACTTGTAGCCCTTGTTGTAGTCGAACTTCTCGACCGCCTTGATGAGGCCGAGATTGCCCTCCTGGATGAGGTCGAGGAAGAGCATGCCGCGGCCGACATAGCGCTTCGCGATGCTGACGACGAGGCGCAGGTTGGCCTCAGCCAGGCGTTTCTGCGCCTCTTCATCGCCGGCTTCCATGCGCTTAGCGAGGGCGACTTCTTCCTCTGCTGTCAACAGAGGCACGCGGCCGATTTCCTTGAGGTACATGCGCACCGGGTCGTCGATGCTGACGCCCTCCGGCACGGAGAGGTCAATCTCGACGTCCTCGTCGGATTTATCGATATCCACATCGTCATCGCTGGAATTGTCCTGCGAATCGTCGACGATCTCGATACCACGCTTGCTGAAGGTATCATACATGGTGTCGATTTCATCTGGAGAGAGATCCTGCTTCTGCAGCGCATCGATGAGTTCCCCATACGTCAGGGTACCCCCATTCTTCTTTCCCTTGGCGAGAAGACCCTCCACTATCTCAGAACTGCGGCCCTTGCCGGCAGCTTTTGCTGTCTTTGTTTCAGCCATTCGACTGCCTCCTTTCCACACGTTCCATCCATCTTTTACCAAGTGAGTTACCATTCATCCATTTCATGTTTGATCTTATTTACCTCATTCAATTCTTGCAGGCAGGCCTCATGCTGGCCGTTCTGCGCATATTCATTCGCCTTGCGGCTGTGCTCCGTGTAGAGGGCATTGAGATATGCCTTGCGGAGCACCCGTAGAGAATCATCGTAAGCTTCGGTCTCATCGCGCCCGCCGAGGTCTTCGACGAGCGACCGGGAGAGCTCGGCGGCTGCCTCATCGCTGAGCGTTGCGGCGCTCATATCATCCACGGGGCGCCCTTCCTCTGCGGCTGCCTTGAGGAAGGTCAGGATCTCGCGCTGTGCGGGATCGCGTATGCCCTCGAGTGGCACGATGGTCTCAAGATGCGCGATCACCGCGGCATCCTGCCAGGCCATGCGGATGACGAGCCGGCCGGCCTTCCTAAGGGCCGTATCCGCTTTCGCGACGGCCTTGCGGATGGGCTGGCGCACCGCTTCCTCCGCTTCGGGACGGTAGTGGCGGAGCTCCGAACGCACGATGCCCTCGTCGAGCATCAGCGTCTGAGCGAGCCGCCGCTCGTACTCGCTGCGCACGGCCGCCTCGCGGATGCCCGCGAGCACCGGCATCATCTCATGGAGTGCCTTGACCTTGCCGTCGAGCGTATCGTAATTCGTATGCGAGAGGACGTAGCGCAGGCGGTACTCGACGAGCGGCAGTGCCTTTTCGACGAGCGCCCGGAAGGCGTCGGCCCCGTGCTTGCGGATGAACTCATCGGGGTCCTTGCCGTCTGGCACGACAATGACGCGGACGCGGGCCCCCGTATCGCGCACAATGGACAGTGCGCGTATCGTTGCCTTTTGCCCCGCCTCGTCGCTGTCGTAGCAGAAGCAGATCTCCGGTGCGTAGTGCAAGAGCTTCTTCGCATGCTCCGGCGTGAACGATGTGCCGAGCGATGCGACCACATTGTGCACACCGGCATCGAACACCGATATCGCATCCATGTAACCCTCGACGACGATGGCCCGGCCCTCCTGCTGGATGGCGCGGTGCGAGCGGTCGAGGCCGAAGAGCAGCTTCCTCTTGTTGAAGAGGACGGTCTCCGGTGTATTGAGATACTTCGGTGTCGAATCATCGAGGACGCGGCCGCCGAAGCCGACGACGCGCCCGCGCTCATCCGCAATCGGGATGATCACGCGCCCGCGGAAGCGGTCGTAGAGGCCGCCTCCCTGCTTGCGCTCGGCACAAAGACCGCTTGCCAGCAAAAACTCCTGCTTGATTCCACGCTTGAGGAAAGCCGTGGACAACTTATCCCAGGCAGGCGGTGCGTAGCCGAGCTGAAATTCCTCGATGGTCTCCTGGCGGATGCCGCGCGCGGCGAAGTAGGCCTTGCCCCGCTCGCCCATGCGCGTCATCGTCAGGCAGTTGTGGAAGAAGTCGCGCGCGAGCTCATTGACCTTGCGCAGGTCCTGTATCTCGCGGTCCCGCGCGACTTCCTGCGGGCTTCTCTTGCGCTCGGGCAGCGGGATGCCCAGCTTCTCTGCCTGCAGCTTGATTGCGTCAAAATACGAGATGTTTTCGATAAGCGAAATAAACTTGAACGCGTTGCCGCCGGCATGACAGCCGAAGCAGTAGAAGAAGCCCTTGTCGGGTAGGACAGAAAAGGATGCGGTCTTCTCCTGATGGAACGGGCAGCATCCCCAGTAGCGATTGCCCCGGCGCTTGAGCGGCACGTAGCCCTGCACGATGCGCAGGATATCCGTCTGCTCGCTCACGCGCTCGACGAAGGCCTCCATCGCCTCATTCCGCATTCGTTCCAATTGAATTCCATCCTTCCATCTCTCTGGCCCCCGATGCCGCCTCCAAGCGCGCATCAAAGGGGTACTTTAGTATATTCGCTGCCATCTGCGAAAAACCTTCCTGCGCACTCAAAAAAACGTCTCGAGACACTTGACAAAGCGCTTTGATCGTCTTCTGCGCAGGTTTTTCAGATATATATTCCGCAAAAACTCCCGATTTCCTTTTTCATCCCGAAAATTTTCTCGCACATCGCACACACGGCGGGCACAGGGCAGCACAGCAGCCGCTTAGCGGCTGTAGCGGATGACGCGCCCGACGGGCGGGATGAAGATTTCGGAGAAGAGCTGGACGGCATAGCTGTCCGTAAGCCCCGCGACGTAGTCCGTCACGATCTGCTCGCGTCCCCAGCGCTCCTCGCGCTGGCAGAACTCCTGCGGCAGCTCCTCAGGATGCTCGAGTAAGTGGGCGTAGAGCTGGCGCAGCATGAAACCGGCCTGACGGCGCTCGTGCGCGAGCGCATCTGACAGGTAGATGTGCTCGAACATGAAGCTGCGGAAGAGGTCCATGGTCTCACGCACCTCGTCCGACTGGCGGATGTCCGCAAGGTCCGCCGAGCTCTCAATCATGTCGGACACCATACTCGTGATCATCGAGGAGGTGTCCCGACCGAAGCGCTCGTAGACCGCAGCGGGCAGGTCGCCATCCTTCAGCAGGCCCGCGCGCAGGCTGTCGTCATAGTCGTGCGTGAGGTAGGCGATGCGGTCCGCCGTGCGCACGATGCGCCCTTCGAGCGTCTTCGGCAGGTGCGGGCCCGTGTGGTTGACGATACCGTCCTTGACCTCATACGTGAGATTGAGGCCCCTGCCGCCCTTCTCAAGGAATTCCACGACGCGCAGGCTCTGCTCATTGTGGGCGAAATGGCCCGTGAGCTCATCCATGACGGACTCGCCCGCATGCCCGAACGGCGTGTGGCCGACATCGTGGCCGAGCGCGATCGCCTCGACGAGGTCCTCGTTGAGGCGCAAGCCGCGCGCAATCGTCCTCGAAATCTGCGCGACCTCGAGGCTGTGTGTCATGCGCGTGCGGTAGTGGTCGCCCGCCATGATGTAGACCTGCGTCTTGTGCTTGAGCCGCCGAAAGGATTTGGAGTGCAGGATACGGTCCCGGTCGCGCTGGAACTTCGTGCGCAGCGCGCACTCCGCATCCTTCCGCTTGCGCCTGGCCTCGCGGCTCTTGGCTGCCTCCGGCGCCAGATACTCATACTCAAGCGCCTCGGTCCGTTCCCGGATATTCAAAGCCATTCCCCCTCTCCTTTCTCAAGAAATCACATGCATCGCGTGCGGATTGACTGACAAGAGATGACAAAAACTCTCGTTTATCATATAATTATATATTACGCGCACAATGCGGAATTTCCTGCCGCCTGCCGCTCTTTTCTTGTGATTTTGCAAAATAGGCATGACAGGAGTAAAATAGAATCAGCGAATCTTAATGAGGTGATCCTGTTGCTTATATTTCGACAACTAGCAAACATCACGCAAGACCTGCCCCGGGCAGTACTGCCGCTCCTGCTGATTTTCTTGATGAGCACGGCAGCCCCCGCCGCGGCAAAGGCCGTGACAGAGCCCGTCACGACATCTGCTACTTCCGTAACGGATGTCACGGAGGTGCATCCCGTCAGCTCGTTCCTGGAGGACGAGCGCCCCGCCATATCGGCGCGCTCCGTGCAGTACGACGAGAAATCTGGCCGCTACATCTGCCACGGCACGGTGAAGATCACCCTCGGCAACCGCCTGATCACGGCCGACGAAGCGCAGATCACGAGCGACCTCAGCACCATCTGGACGCAGGGCTCGGCCCGCCTCATCGACGGCGAGAACATCTTCTGCAGCGAGGCCATCTACGCGCGGCCCCTGGAGGGACAGGCGTTCTTCTTCGGCACGCGCTGCAAGCTCAAGCGCCCCGGTCTCGCCATCGACAGCGACTCCATCGAGTACCGCTGGCAGGATAAGATCGGCGTCTTCGACGGACACGTACTCTACATCGACAGCGACGGCGAGAAAGCCTTCGTCCATGTCGAGTACGACTTCAACAAGAACAAGATTGCCTGACCGGCATTGCATCCCATCCTGTCAAGAGAACAAAAAGAAGGGCCTGACAGCCAGCACCGACTGGCTGTCAGGTCCTTCTTTATTTGTTGCCATGCACTCGCGCGGCCGCTTGCAGCTTATGCGAGGACAATCTTCGTGAAGTCAGCGATGCGGCTGACGAGCTCATCGATGCTCTTGAGCAGACCAAGGCGGTTGTTCTTGATCTTCTCATCCTTGTCCATGACCATGACATCGTCGAAGAACGTGTCGATTGGAGCAGCGAGTGCCGCGAGTGCCGTGATGGCCTCTGCATACGACTCCGAAGCGATGTCCGAAGCGACGGCAGCGGCGGCCTTCTCGTAAGCGGCGAAGAGATTGCGCTCGGCATCTGTCTGGAAGAGGTCCGCCGAGACTTCAGCAGACGCTGCCTTCTTGGCGAGGTTGGCCACGCGCACGAACGCCTGGACACCAGCGGCTGCATCCACATTCGTCACATAGTCTGCGACGGCCTTGGCGCGCAGGGCGACGGCGTAGATGTCATCGACATCAGCAAGGACGGCATCGACGACGTCGTAGCGGATGGACTCGAGAACGTTCTTGAGGCGCAGGCGGATGAAGTCTGCCACATCCTGCTGCATCTTCGCGCGGGCCTTCTCATCCTCGATGCCATAGAGGTCCATGGCCTTGGCGACGATGGCGGAAAGGCTCAGGTGGTACTTGGCCTCGATGATCATGTTGACGAGGCCGAGTGCCTGGCGGCGCAGCGCAAACGGGTCCTGGGAGCCCGTCGGGATCTTGCCGAGGCTGAAGGTGCCGACGATCGTGTCGATCTTGTCGGCCAGGCTCACGATGCGGCCTGCCGTCGTCTGCGGCTGGCTGTCACCGGCAAAGCGCGGCTTGTAGTGCTCGTCGATGGCGATGGCGACTTTCTCGCACTCGCCGTCGAGCTTCGCGTACTCGCGGCCCATGATGCCCTGCAGTTCCGTGAACTCCGTGACCATGCCCGTGACGAGGTCAGCCTTCGAGAGGATGGCTGCGCGGCGCGCGTGCTTGTGAGCCTTCTCGTCGGCGCCGATGGCATCGGCGATGAAATCGGCAAGCTTCTCAAGGCGCTCCGTCTTCTCGTACATCGTGCCGAGGCCCTGCTGGAAGACGACCGTCTTGAGCTTCTCGCGGTGCTCCTCGAGGCTCTTCTTGCGGTCTTCGTCGAAGAAGAACTGCGCATCGGCGAGGCGGGCGCGCAGGACGCGCTCATTGCCGTGCTGGACCGTCTCGAGGTATTCCTTGCCGCCGTTGCGGACCGTGATGAAGAGCGGCAGCAGCTTGCCCTCGGCCGTCTTGACCGGGAAGTAGCGCTGGTGGTCGCGCATCGGCGTGATGACGGCCTCTGGCGGCAGCTGCAGGTACTTCTCCTCGAACTTGCCGCAGAGCGCCGTCGGGTACTCGACGAGGTAGAGGACCTCTTCTAAGAGGTCTTCCGTGATCTCAGCCTGGCCGCCGTTCGCCTTGGCGACTGCCTCGATCTGCTCGCGGATCATCTGCTTACGCTTATCCTGGTCGACGATGATGAAGTTCGCCTCGCAGGCCTTCTCGTAGCTCTTCGCATCGGCGATCTCAAAGTCGCCCTGCGAGAGGAAGCGGTGGCCGCGCGACGTGCGGCCCGACTTGACGTTCGCGAGCTCGAACGGGATGACATCGGCTCCGTAGAGCGCGACGAACCAGCGGATCGGGCGGATGAACTTGAAGTCGAGGTCGCCCCAGCGCATGTTGTTCGGGAATGAGAGGCCGCAGACGAGCTCCGGCAGCAGCGTCTCGAGGATTTTGGTCGTCGGCTGGCCTTCCTCGTGGACTTCAGCGTAGACGTAGCCGTCCTTGACGACGAGGTCTTTCGGGTCGACGTGCTGGCCGCGCGCAAAGCCCTGCGCCGCCTTCGTCGGGTTGCCCTCAGCGTCGAAAGCAATCTTGACGGACGGGCCGCGGTTCTCGCTCGCGACATCTTCCTGCTTCTCCGCAAGGCCCTCGACGAGAAGCGCCGTGCGGCGCGGCGTGCCGAGCGTGCGGACTGCCTTGAAGGCGATGCGGTTCTCCTTGAATGCCTTCTCGGCATTCTCCTTGAGCTGGGCGAGTGTGCCCGGCATTACGTGGGCCGGAACTTCTTCCGTGCCGATTTCAAATAACAGATCCTTAGCCATGCTCACTTCTCCCCTCTGTGGAGCATCGGATAACCGAGCTCCTCACGCTGTTTCAGATAACACTCGGCGCAGAGACGCGCGAGCTTTCTTACGCGGCCGATGAAGGCAGCGCGCTGCGAGACCGAGATGGCGCCGCGTGCATCGAGCAGGTTGAACGTATGCGAGCACTTGAGCACGTAGTCGTAGGCCGGATGGACGTAGCCCTTGTCGATGACGCGCACGGCCTCTTTCTCGTACTTGTCGAACAGGTCGAAGAGCAGCGCCTCATCCGAGAGGTCGAAGGCGTAGACCGACTGCTCGTACTCATTCTGGTGGAAGACATCGCCGTACGTGTAATCGTCCGTCCACTGGATGTCGTAGACGTTCTCGACGCCCTGGATGTACATCGCGAGGCGCTCGAGGCCATACGTGATCTCCGAGGCGACCGGCTTGATGTCCTGACTGCCGACCTGCTGGAAATACGTGAACTGCGTGATCTCCATGCCGTCGAGCCAGACTTCCCAGCCGAGGCCCCAGGCGCCGAGCGTCGGCGACTCCCAGTTGTCCTCGACAAAGCGGATGTCGTGCTGCTTCGGGTCGATGCCGAGGCGCTCGAGGCTCTCTAAGTAGAGCTCCTGGATGTTGTCCGGCGACGGCTTCATGATGACCTGGAACTGGTGGTGCTGGTAGAGGCGGTTCGGGTTATCGCCGTAGCGGCCATCGGCCGGGCGGCGCGACGGCTCGACATAGGCGACGTGCCAAGGCTCCGGGCCAAGCACGCGCAGGAAGGTCGACGGATTCATCGTGCCCGCGCCCTTCTCGACATCATACGGTTCTGCCAGGATGCAGCCCTGTTCCGACCAGAATTTCTGCAGGGCCAGGATGATTTCCTGAAATTTCATGGGAACAACTCCTTTTCACCATTGTCTATTGCCACAGGAACAAATAAAAATCTCGTTCCTGCAACGTAACGTTACAGGGACGAGACTTGTCTTCAAGTACCGCGGTTCCACCCTGATTGACTTCCGAAAGGAAAGCCCGCTCAAATTATGGGATTATGCTCCGAAGCGCCTTTCATCTCATTTCATGTTCACATTCATGATCATGGGCGGCCTCGCACCATCGCCGCCTCGCTGCAGGATGAGATTACTCTTCTTCCTCATTGCTACCTACGAGTCTAGCAAAAGTCACGTGACTTGTCAACCAGGTCCGCACCTCAGTTCTTCTGCCACATGATGATCAGCGGCTTGCCGTACTCCTTCTTGAACTGCTTGCAGTACGACTTCATCTCGAACTCAGCTGCGCTGTGGTCCTCGCCCTTCTTGCCGCGCAGCGAGAGCACGACGGCCTCCTCGTCGTCGGCGACGTCGATCTTGTGCACGACGCCCTCGTACGTCACATCGGCCGCCTCAGCGAGGGCCAGGAGCAGCGCGAGCTGGCGGACCTTCTTCCAGTCGGCCTGCGTCAGCATCATCGCATAGCGGTAGGCGCGCATGATCTTGTTGCTGATGCCGTGGTGGAAGCCCGCGATGAACGCAGCCTTGAGCTGCTCGAGCTGGCGCATGCCGTAGAGCGGCGCATGCGCGATGATGAAGGCCGAATGGCGCGCATGATCGTAGTAGTTGACGACCTTGCCCGAGTCGTGCAGCCAGGCCGCGACCTCCAGGAGGCTGCGGTCGCGCCGCGTCGCGCCATGTGAGCGCTTGAGCTGGTCAAAGAGGCTCAGCGCGAGGTTGCGCACGCGCTCGAGGTGCTCCATGCGGTGGTCGGCGCTCAAGAGATAGTTGTGCACGCTCTCCCGCAGCACGTTCGGCACGATGGGTCCCTTCTCGGCCTTCTCGCCGTAGCCGTACTGTTCGCCGTAGTACTCGAAGAAGACGCCGTCGCGCAGGCCGCAGCCCGAGACGATGATGTTCTGGCCGCCCGTGAACTGCATGAGTGTGTTGATGATGATGCCGCCCGCCACGATGAGGTCGGCGCGCTCCGACGAGAGCCCCTTCATGCGCTTGCGGCTCGAGAGGTTCGACTTGACGATGCTCGTGTACATCTCCTCGAAGCGGCGGCGCGGGATGATGTAGTTGTGGATGCGTGAAAGCTGGTAGTTCGTCTGGGCCTGGTCCATCTTGGCGAGGTTTCGGACCGTGCCGCCGACGCCGATGACGGGCAGATTGAGCCCCTCGGCCCACGGGATCATCTCCTCGTACTTCTTGCGCACGAAGTCACAGCAGCGCTCGACGGCCGCGCCCGTCACCTTGTCGGCAAGGTTGAAGGCATCCGTCACCGTCACGGCGCCGATCGGCACGGAGACCGACTCGACAATCTTGCGGTCGCGCACGAGCGAGACCTCGATGGAGGCACCGCCGAGGTCGAACTGCAGGTAATTGCGCTCGTCGATGGTGTTGACGACACCGAGGTAGCCGAGGTACGCCTCGCGCTCACCCGAGATGACCTCGATGTCAATGCCCGTCTCCTGCTTGATGCGCGCGATGAATGCCTCGCCATCCGCAGCATTGCGCGCCGCCGCCGTCGCGACCGCGATGCACTTCGTGACCTGCAGGACCTCCATCATGTGCTTGTAGACATGGAGGCAGGCCATGGCGCGCTCCACACCCTCCGGATTGAGCCTGCCCGTCTCCGACATGCCGCGGCCGAGACGGATGGCCTCCTTCTGCTGGTACTCGAGACGGTAGGACTTGTTGTCGGCCACCTGTATGACGATGAAGCGGATCGAATTCGACCCCATATCAATGATTGCCACTCTCTCCATAAACGAACGCTCCCTTACTCTGTATTGCAGTCTATCATTCTTTCGCGATCCCTGCACTTTCTTCCAGTATATCAATTCAGGCGCGATGCTTCAAGACAATTCAAAATTTCCGTTAGATGCTGTATAATATAGGGTATTAACAAAAAATTTACGAAATAGCAACGCAGTCCTGCTGCTTGCTCCCTATAATAAGAAACAGGCTCATCTGCCCAGAGCCTCTCCCATTCCAGAAAGGATGTTATGGCATGAAGAAAACATCGACATTCGGCATCATCCACATTGGCTCCATCCACACGAGCATGGCCATTGTGAAATACCATTCTCCGACACAGATTGAGGTCATCGATTCCGCCAATAAAGAGCTGCCGCTCGGCGAGGAGGTCTTCCGCACGCACCGCCTCTCCTTCGCGTCCATCCATGCGCTCAGCACCATCCTGCAGGGCTTCCGGCAGCTCCTCTTAGACTACCGCGTCTCCGAGGTCTACCCGATTGCCACGACCGTCGTGCGCGAGGCGGAGAACCGCCTCGGCATCCTCGACCTCCTCTACATGCGCACGGGCTTCCGCTTCCACGTCGCCGACATGACGGAGGAAGTCTACTACAAGTTCTTCGCGCTGCACCACTTCCTCAAAAAGAATGAGCAAGTCGGCACGAAGCCGACGCTGCTGCTCGACGTCACATCGGGCGGCCTCGGCTTCACGGGCTGGCAGGACAGCACGCTGCTCTTCCAGACGAACGTCACTGGGGGGCGCCTCAGCGTCCTCGAGCACTTCACCGAGGAAGAGCGCGTCAGTGTCATGTTCCCGTCGGCCGTGCGCGATTACCTGCACGCCTCGCTCTCCTCGCTCTGGCCCCGCATCGAGCATGCGGACATCCACACACTCGTGCTCACGGGCTTCGAGGCGCGCATCCTCGTCTCGCACCTGCTGGGCAGCGCGGCAGAGTACCCCGCTGTCATCGCACCGGAGGAATTCCTGCAGATCATGGAATCGCTGATGCCGCTGACGGCGCACAAGCTCATGCAGGTCTTCGACATCAGCGAGCGCCGGGCTCAGCTCTTGCTGCCGACGCTGCTGCTCTACGAGGAAGTCGTGCGCACACTCAACATCGACACGATCCTCGTCATGAACACGACCTTCCTCTACGGCTACGCTGCCTGGTGTGGCGCACAGCGCGTCAGCCCGAGCGCCATCTCCGAGCAGGCCGACCTGCTGCTCGACCTCGCGCGCAGCACGGCCATGCGCTACAACTGCAACCTGCCGCACATCAGCCGCATCGACGAGTACGCGACGAAGCTCTTCGACGGGCTGCGCCGCATACACGGACTCTCGACGCGCCACCGCCTGCTGCTGCGCATGAGCGCACTGCTGCATGAGACGGGCAAGTTCGTCAACCTGCGCAACTACCCGCTGCACTCCTGGCAGATCATCATGGGCACGGACATCTTCGGCATCACGGACGCCGAGAAGGAAGTCATCGCCTGCATCAGCTACTACTACCACCGCGACAACCCCGGCAAGAAGGACGTGCATTACCAGCGCCTGACGCAGGAACAGAAGATCATCGCCGACAAGTGCTGCGCGATCCTGCGCCTTGCCGACGCCCTTGACCAGGGCCACAGCGGCCGCATCCAGGACCTTTCCGTGCGCCTCGTCAAGGAAAAACTCTACGTCAATTACACGTCAGAATACGATATCTCGCTGATCCGCTGGAGTTTCGCACAAGCCTCAGTGCTGTTCCGCGAGATCTTCGGCATCGAGCCCGTCTTAAGGAGGAAATGAACATGGACTTCAATGACCGTCAATACTACCTGAATCGCGAGTGCACCTGGCTGAGCTTCAACCAGCGCGTGTTGCGCGAATCCACCTGCGAGGACAATCCCCTGCTCGAGCGCCTGCGCTTCATCGCCATCAGCTGCTCCAACCTCGACGAGTTCTTCATGATCCGCGTCGCCGGCCTCAAGCACCTCATCGAGAGCGGCGTCAAGCACCACGACATCAGCGGCCTGACGCCGCAGGGACAGATGGACGCCGTCAGCCGCATCGCGCACGACCAGATGCGCGACATCGACCGCTGCCTCAAGGCGACGCTTAAAGAGCTCACGGCACACGGCATCCGCTTCGTCCAGCCGACGGACCTCGACGCCAAGCAGGAGCTTTGGCTGACCGAGTTCTTCGAGCGCGAGATCTTCCCGGTCGTCACGCCGATGGGCATCGATCCCTCGCACCCCTTCCCCTTCCTGACGAGCAAGAGCCTCAACCTCGCCGTCCACCTCAAGCGCCCTGAGGACAAGGAAGTCCGCCTCGCCATCCTACCGGTGCCGGTCTCCGTTCTCGGCCGCCTCATCAAGGTGCCAGAGCTCCAGCACTACCTCTACCTCGAAGACATCCTGAGCTACTTCGCCGAGCGCTTCTTCACGGGCTACGAGATCCTCGAGACGACGCCGTTCCGCGTCACGCGCGATGCCGACCTCGACATCCGCGAGGACGTCGACGACCTGCTCCTCGAGGTCGAGAAATCCCTCGAGAAGCGCCGCAAAGGCGCTGCCGTCCGCCTCGAGATCGCCAAAGCGGCCTCCAAGGAGACGCGCAAGACGCTCCAGAAGGAGCTCGAGCTCGACGACCTCGACGTCTACACGATCGACGGTCCGCTCGGCGCCGCCTTCTTCTCCTCCTTCGCCAACATCAAGGGCTACGATGAGCTGCGCTACGAGCCCTTCGTACCGCAGCCGTCGATCGAGCTCGCCGCGCGCAAGACGAAGGACATCTGGAAGGCCATCCGCGAGAAGGACATCCTCGTCCACCATCCGTATGAGACGTTCGCGACGGTCGAGAACTTCATCCGCACGGCAGCCGACGACGAGGCCGTGCTGGCCATCAAGCAGACGCTCTACCGCGTCTCGAGCAAGTCGCCGATCATCTCCGCCCTCGCCGACGCCGCGCGCAACGGCAAGCAGGTCACGGTGCTCATGGAGGTCAAGGCGCGCTTCGATGAGGAGAACAACATCATCATGGCCCGCCGCCTCGAGGAAGCCGGCTGCCACGTCATCTACGGCATCCTCGGCCTCAAGACCCACTCCAAGATCACGATGGTCGTGCGCCGCGAGGAAGACGGCATCCGCCGCTACTGCCATCTCGCCACGGGCAACTACAATGGCTCGACGGCCAAGATCTACACCGATATCGGCCTGATGACCGCCGACAACGAGATTGGCGTCGACGGCTCCCGCTTCTTCAACTTCCTCTCCGGCTTCTCCGATCCGCCGGCTTGGAACAAGCTCATCGTCGCACCGCTCAACCTGCGCGAGACGATCATGGCCGAGATCGATCAGGAAATCGAGCACGCAAAGCGCGGCGAGCGCGCCTACATCGCCGCCAAGATGAACTCCCTGCTCGACCGCCTGATCATCGCCAAGCTCTACGAGGCATCGGCAGCCGGCGTTAAGATTGACCTGATTGTCCGCGGCATCTGCGTCCTGCGCCCGGGCCTGCCGGATATCAGCGAGAACATCCACGTCCGCAGCATCGTCGGCCGCTTCCTCGAGCACAGCCGCATCCTCTACTGCTACAACGGCGGCCGCGAAGACGTCTTCATTTCGTCGGCCGACTGGATGCCGCGCAACCTCAACAACCGCGTCGAGCTCATGATCCCGATCCGAGAGCAGGACCACAAGGACCGCCTGCACGCCATCCTGCAGACGTACCTCAAAGACAACACGAAGGCATACCTCATGCGCTCCGACGGCTCGTACGTCCGCGCCTCGTGCCGCAAGGGCATGACGCCGATTGGCGCCCAGAAGACCTTCATGGAGACGGCGCTCTCAGGCAAGACGCTCGGCTGAGCTGCCACGACTCCACCAAAAAACGCTCACATCCCAAAAGATGTGAGCGTTTTTTCTGTATACAAGTGATTCATGAGCCCGTCATGCTGAGCTGCTGGATGAAGGCCAACGATTTGAGCGGCCGGCCTAAGAGGTCCTGCAGGTAGGCGAGCAACAACTGCTCCGCCGCGATAAGCTGAGCTGAGGAGAGGCGCAGCTCCCCGCGCTGCCAGTCGAAGTCGCGCAGGCCGACGATGAAGCGGCGCAGTTCCTCAGGGAAGGCCTTGGCGTCTGGCGTCGTACAGTCCTTGCAGAGCACGCCGCCCTCATGCATGGAGAACGCGGCGTCTCCCTCAATCTTCTTGCCGCAGTGGACGCAGTTCTCATAGCGAAGCTGCAGGCCTGTGAACTCCATGAGCTGGTAGACGGCCGCCACGGCTGTGACACGCGGATTGCGGCGCTCGAATGCATCGAGGATGTCTAAGAGCGCGGCAAACATCCGCGGCTCCGGCTGGCCCTCTGGCAGGAACTCGCGCAGGAACTCGGCGACGAAACTACCGTAGGCCATCGCCGTGAGGTCTTCGCTGAGCTTCCTGTAGTGGCGGCGCAGCAGGCACTGGCGCACGGTGTCGACACGCCTGCCCTCCGAGAGCTGCAGGTCGAGGTACGAGAACATCTGCATGCCGCCGGCCAGCGGGCTCCTCGGCCTGCGGCAGCCGAAAGCAGCCGCCCGCACGAGGCCGCGCTCCTTCGTGAAGAAGGTCATCATCTTATCAGCATCGCCCCAGTTCTTCGAACCGAGCACGACGGCTTCCGTCTGATAGAGTGCCATCGGTCAGCCCTTCTTCTGTTTGGCGAGCTCGGCCGCTGCCTCCGCCGAGAGATTCGACTGCGGCTCTGCCTCGTTTGCCAGCCGTCTCGGCATGACGGCGCCTGCCGTCAGCATGTACTGCAGGGCCGACTCGCTGCTGATGTCGAGATAGATGACATCCTGCTTGCGCACGAAGAGATTCGTGCCCGAGGTCATGTTGAGGCTCCAGGGCACGAAGACGCAGACGTAGTCGTCGCCAAGCTTCTCCTTGAGCACCGGCGGCACGTCGGCCATGATGAAGCCCAGCGCTTTCGACTGGTGGAACGGCACGAGCACGACGTGGTCGAACATGTTGTTCGACTCGAAGACAGCCGTCGAGAGGTGCTTGATGCTGTTGTAGATGAACTTGACGACGGGAATCTTGCCGAGCAGGACCTCGCCATAATGGATCATCCGCCGCATGATCCAATACGACGAGATCCAGCCGACGAAGTAGATGCCGAGCACCACCGTGATGATGCCGAGCCCCGGGAAGTAGAACGGCAGATGCTTGCCGAGCACGCCCTCCGTGAAGTGCAGCACCTCGCTGACGACGAGCAGCGTGATGACGATGGGCACGAGCAGGATCAGGCCGTTGACAAAGCGGCGTGAGATGCGCTTGGAGAGGCGGCTCTTATGCTCCTCTGACATTACGATTCCACCCCGAAGCCGAAATTGTGGAGCACGCCTTCACGGTTGCGCCAATCCTTCTTGACCTTGACCCAGAGGTCGAGGAAGACGCGCGAGCCGAGCAGGGCTTCGATATCCTTGCGCGCGAGGGCGCCGATTTCCTTGAGCATCGCGCCCTTGGCACCGATGATGATGCCCTTCTGCGAGTCGCGCTCGACGTAGATGGTCGCGCGGATGTAGACATCGCCGTTCGGGCGCGTCGTCATCTCATCCGTCTCGACGGCCACCGCATGCGGCACCTCGTCGCGCGTGAGCTGTAGGACCTTCTCGCGGATGAGTTCCGCGACGATCAGGCGCTCCGGCTGGTCCGTGACCATGTCTTCCGGATAGTACTGCGGTCCCTCCGGCAGATACTTCTTGACTTCCGTCAGCAGGGAGTCGAGATTCGTCTCTGCCTTGGCCGAGATCGGCACGACGCCGACGAACGGGTACTTGTCCGCATAGCGCGAAATGATTGGCAGCACCTGCTCCTTCTCGATGAGGTCGAGCTTGTTGACGACGAGAATGACCGGCTTGCTCGTCGCCTGCAGGCGCTCGAGGATGTAGTACTCGCCCGGGCCCATCTTCTCGGTCGCATCGACGACGAAGAGGATGGCGTCGACTTCCTTCAAGGTGCCCTCTGCCGCCTTGACCATGTACTCGCCGAGCTTGTGCTTCGGCTTGTGGATGCCCGGCGTGTCGAGGAAGACGATCTGGGCATCCGGCTCCGTCAGGATGCAGAGGATGCGGTTCTGCGTGGTCTGCGGCTTGTCGCTCATGATGGCGATCTTCTGGCCGATCAGCGTGTTGATGAGCGTCGACTTGCCGACGTTCGGGCGGCCGATGACGGCGATGAAGCCCGATTTATGTTTTGGCTGCTTTGCGTTCTGTTCCATATCTTCACTTCTCTTTCTGTCTTGCTTTTCTCATATGCTGTGTTATGCTGTGTCAATCTTGCGTCATTCGCGCGGGATGCCGAGCTTCTCCATGACGAAGCGCTGCTCCTGCTCCATCTCGAGGCGCTCCTCTTCCTCCATGTGATCGTAGCCCAGGAGATGCAGCATGCCGTGCACCGTCAGGAAGGCCATCTCGCGCTTGACGCTGTGGCCGAAGTCCTTGGCCTGCTCCTCCGCGCGCTCCACCGAGATGACGAGATCGCCTAGCACATTGATGTCGGCACCGCCCGTGACCTCCGGTTCCTCGCTCTCATTGAGCGCGAAGGAGAGCACGTCCGTCGGACGGTCGATGCCGCGGTACTGGCGGTTGAGCTCATGGATGTAGTCGTTGTTGGTCAGCGTGATGCTGACCTCGCCGTTCTCGACGCCGTAGAGCTCGCCGACCTTCTGGGCCGCAGCCGTCACATTCGCGACGTACTCCTGCGGCACCTCGAGGTCTTCCGGATAATTGCTGATGATGACATTCACTTGGCACGCACCTCCCGTTCCTTGTCTCGCTGCTCCTTCTCTTTCTTCTTTTTCTCTTCCCAGGCTCCGTACGCCTCGACGATGCGCGTGACGACATCGTGGCGGATGACGTCGACCGGCGCCATGCGCACGATGCCGATGCCCTTGACATCCTTGAGGACCTGGCTGGCCTCGCGCAGGCCCGAAGCGACGCCGCGCGGCAGGTCGACCTGCCCGAGGTCGCCCGTGACGACCATGCGCGAGCCGAAGCCCAAGCGCGTCAGGAACATCTTCATCTGCTTGTCCGTCGTGTTCTGCGCCTCATCGAGGATGACGAAGGCGTCCTCGAGCGTACGGCCGCGCATGTAGGCGAGCGGCGCGATCTCGATGATGCCCTTGGCCATGAGCTTCTGGTAGCTGTCCTGGCCGAGGATGTCCTGCAAGGCATCGTAGAGCGGGCGCAGATAGGGGTCGACCTTGTCCTGCAGGTCGCCCGGCAGGAAGCCGAGGCGCTCGCCCGCCTCGACGGCAGGGCGCGTCAGAATGATGCGGCGCACTTCTTTGTTGCGCAGGGCGGCGACGGCCATGACGACGGCCAGGTACGTCTTGCCCGTGCCCGCCGGGCCGATGCCGAACGTGATGGAATTATGGCGGATCGTGTCGAGGTAGCGGCGCTGTCCGAGCGTCTTCGGGCGTACGTGGCGGCCCCTAGAGGTCACGAGGATGGTGTCGCCGAACAGCGTGTGCAACGCCTCGCCCTTGCCGCCGCGCACGAGCCCGATGCCGTAGCGGACCTCGTGCATCGTGATCGTCGTGCCCTGGCGGTAGAGATACTGGAGCTCCTCGACGAGCGTTGCCGCCATCTTGACCTCAGCGGCCTCGCCGAGGATCTCGAGCTGCTCGCCGCGGCTGATGAACTGGCAGTCAAAATTCTCGCGCAGCACCTGCAGGAACTCGTCCCGGTCCCCGAGCAGCGCGTACGCTTCTTTATGGTCTTCAAAGACAATCTGTCTTTCCAATGCCTGCTGCAAAGAAATACTTCACCTGCTTCTTTCTACTATATAGAGCTAGAATTTCCGATATAGCTTCATTGTACAACACCCAGATGATTTGTCAATGCGTCCATCACTCTGTAAATCCATAAAGCGTCACAGGTTGACGGTAAACCGGTAAAGACGTATAATGTTGACCATAATCATCCAATATATCCTGACACATCGCACGAATCGAGGTCTTATCATGTCGGAAGCAAACTGCCTGTCACTGGCCAAGAAAATCATCGCGGGTTACCGCATCAAGCGCGGAGACGACCTCTCGCTGTTCCTCAAGGCGCCGCTCGCTGAGCTGCAAGAGGGTGCCCGCCTGCTGCAGGACCACTTCTGCGGCAAGCACGTCGACTTCTGCACGATCATCAACGGCCGCAGCGGCCGCTGCGGCGAGAACTGCAAGTACTGCGCACAGGCGGCCTGCCACCACACGGGCATCGAGGAATACGGCTTCCTGCCCAAAGAGACGATTCTCGCGCATGCGCGCGCCAACGAGGCGGCCGGTGCCAACCGCTTCGCCATCGTGACCTCGGGACGCGCGCTTGCGGGCCGCGACTTCGACCGGGCCATCGAGGCCTACGAGGCCATGCGCAATACCTGCCACATCGACCTCTGCGCCTCGCACGGCCTGCTGACGCGCGCACAGCTGCGCCGCCTGCGCGCAGCCGGCGTCACGAGCTACCACCACAACATCGAGACGAGCCGCCACTTCTTCCCGCAGATCTGCACGTCGCACACCTACGACGACCGCATCCGGACCATCAAGATGGCGCAGGAAGAGGGCTTCTGCGTCTGCTCGGGCGGCATCATCGGCATGGGCGAGACCTGGGAGGACCGCCTCGACATGGCCATCTCTCTCGCGGAGCTCGGCATCGAGTCCATCCCCATCAACGCGCTCATGCCGATTCCCGGCACGGGCATGGAAGGGCGCGCGCAGCTGCCAGCCGCTGACATCCTGCGCACGATTGCTTTCTTCCGCTACATCAATCCGACGGCCAACATCCGCCTGGCCGCGGGCCGCAAACTGCTGCCTGAGAACGGCGCCACAGCGCTTCGGGCCGGTGCCTCCGCCTCGATCACGGGCAACATGCTCACGACATCCGGCACGACCATCAAAGAGGACATGGCGATGATCGCAGCGCTCGGCCTGACGAACCGCGAGGAAGACTGCCAGGCCGTCACGGGGACCTGTGGCGCGCGCTGATACAATTGCATAAAAGCAGCATAAAGAAAGAGGAAGGATCCGCTCGGGAATCCTTCCTCTTTCTTTATGCTCCGATGCACACAGCCTCAAACTTCAGGCTTCACTTCAGCCCTCAGTTCTCAGTCTTCATGGAATTCCGCTTTCCAGAGGCCGTGGAGGTTGCAGTAAGCGAACGCAGCGACGGGTTTATCGCTGCCCGCCAGCATGAAGACGGCCTCCGGCGCATCGCCCGGTTTGAGGTGCTTGATCTGCGCGCCGTTCTCTGTCTCGAGATGGATCCACTCGATGAAGTGCTCCGGCAGCATCGGATGCGCGACCGTGCCGACCTGGACCGTCACTTCGCCGCCCTCGCGGTCCAGCGTGATGACCGGCACATGCTTCTCAGCAGCCGCATCGACCGTATTGGGGATGAGCTCCGTCATCGGCTGGCCGCAGCAGCTCAGCGGGCCGCCAGCGTCCTTGATGAGCCCGACGATGTTCCCACATTTCTCACATCTGAAAAAACGCTTTGCCATAAAAATACCTCCCCTAATGATTCGATCTTACACAGATTCAACTCATGTCTTGCATCTTCATTGTAGCGAATCCAAACGCATGTTGCAAGGTCAATCACTTGCGGCGCGCATTGAATTTCTCGATCATCTTGAACGGCTTGTACGATTCCTTGGCCTTGCGCAGTCCCTCATGGCCCATGTCCTCTTCGCGGTTGATATAGGTCATTGCACTCCAGGCGTGCTCGACGAAGCCCTGGTTGATGGCAGGGTAAGCGCCGCGGATGTTCGGGTCAGCCTTCTCGACGTGGATGACGGCCGTGTCGGCATTGAGCGCCTCGCCGAACGTGAAGGCTATGATGCGGTCATCGAGGCGGATGGCGCCACCCTTGAGCTTGAAATAGTCAAAGTCGTTGAAGATCTCCATGATGGCCTTGCGCTCCCAGCCGATGAAGGGGTCGTCCGGCTCATCCTGGATACGCAGCTTGTACCAGTTGTTGAGCTCGATCTTGCAAGCCGTGATGATGTCCTCGGTGATGGGCAGGTACTCCGCCTGCGGGTACATCTTGCGGAAGGCATTGAGATGGTTCTTCTTGGAGTGGAGCTTGCGGCCCGAAAGGCTGATGAGCTTCTCCGCCTCGTAGACGTAGTCCCAGTTATCGCGATCGTCTTCGATCTCGAAATCCGCACCGTCGTACTGCCCGAGGAACTCCGCATAGGCCTTCTCGATGCCCGTGAAGACGAGCGGACGGCCCTGCTGCTCGAAGTAAGCGATGATGGCCGCCGTTGCCTCCGGCCACTTCTCTTCTTCACAGAATGGCTGGATGGCCATGAGCTCCCCTTCCCACTCGCACGTCATGTAGAGCACACCGTCATCTTCTGCCCACTTTACATGGTACGGTTCGCGCCACATGAAGAAGTTCGTGAAGTTGAAATGGGAATTCTCGTAGTAGCCGCTGGAAAAATGACGGTCCAGCACCGGCTTGTCTTCTTTCTTTAAATCCTGGAAATTGATGGTTCTCATCCTCCCGATACGCGCCTTACAGGGACCCACGCGAGACAGACGCCAGACGCGTCAAGTGTCTGTCACGTATACTCTTACAGCTATACATTATAGCAACCTTGTCAATGGAAGTTTGTGACTGGCTCACGCCTCCCCACTTTTTTCCAACTTTTCCATGTCGCGCGCGGACTCTGCCCTGCGCGCGACTTCGTCAAGGCCTGCCCCACTCGCCGCGGCGAGCGCCGCGAGCACGGCGCCCTCGGCAATCGGGCAGTCCACGAGGCGCACAGCCTCGTCGCGGCACTCCTCGACGGCGAGTTCGGCCGTCATGACGGCCGAGCCCATGTCCATGAGCACGACGGCACCGTCTGTGCCGCAGACATCCTCGATCGCGACCTTGACGCGCTCGAAGCTCGTGCCGAGCAGCCCCTCATCGAGGCCGCCTGCCGCTTCGATGTGCACGTCGTTCGCCATCATCTCCGCCAGTTCCTTGACGCCCTCGGCCAGCTTCTGGCTGTGTGAAACGATTACGATACCAACCAAAGTGATACCCCCCTGATATAAGAATGCGGCCAGTAGCCACTGACCGCATTCGTCAACTATTCTTTTATTTTATCACGCCAGCGGTGCATCGTCTACTTATTTGTAGTAGCGGACACCGGCCTCGAAGAGCTGCTGGTCCTTGTTGCCCGGGACGTTCTTCGCGACCGAAGCGCCGATGCGCTCGGAGTGGCCCATCTTGCCGAGGACGCGGCCATCCGGGCTCGTGATGCCCTCGATGGCGTCGACCGAGCCGTTCGGGTTGAAGGCGATGTCGAGCGACGGGTTGCCGGCTGCATCGACATACTGCGTCGCGATCTGGCCGTTCTGCTGGAGCTTCTTGACCGTCTCGGCATCCGCCACGAAGCGGCCCTCGCCGTGCGAGATGGCGATCGTGTGGACGTCGCCGACCTTGACGTTGTTGAACCACGGCGAGAGGTTCGAGATGACGCGCGTCTCGACCATGCACGAGGCATGGCGGCCGATTGTGTTGTGCGTCAGCGTCGGCGAGTTCTCCGAGAGGTCGCGGATCTCACCGTACGGCACGAGTCCGAGCTTAATGAGCGCCTGGAAGCCGTTGCAGATGCCGATCATCAGGCCGTCGCGCTTCTGCAGGAGCTCCATGACCTCCTCCTTGATGCGCGGGTTGCGGAACATCGCCGCGATGAACTTGCCGGAGCCGTCCGGCTCATCGCCGCCGGAGAAGCCGCCCGGCAGCATGATGATCTGCGAACGTTTGATGCCAGCAACGAGCGCGTCTACCGTCTCCTCGACAGCCGTCGGCGTCAGGTTGCGCACGACGATCGTCTCTGCCGTCGCACCGGCGCGCTCCCAAGCGCGCGCCGAATCGTACTCGCAGTTCGTGCCTGGGAAGACCGGGATGATGACATGCGGGCGCGCAATGTGTACCGTCGGCTGGATACCGTTGCCCTTCGTGTACGGCACGTACGTCGCCGTGCCGCTGACCTTCTTCGTCTTCGTCGGGAAGATCTTCTCGAGCGGCGTCGTGTAGGCCTGCTCCGCCTCAGCAATGCGGATGACAGCGCCGTTCACGCGGATCTCCTGCTCAGCCGTCGTCTGACCGAGCTCATAGACGCCCGTGTCCGCAAGCGCTGCTGCGACATCGACATCGTCCGCGAGCTCGAGCAGGATCGTGCCGTAGTCGGCGCAGAAGAGCTCCTCTGCCGTCATGTCCTTCGCAAAGGCGAAGCCGATGCCATTGCCCAGCGTCATCTTCGTGACGGCAGCTGCGATGCCGCCGACGCCGATGCTCTGCGCCGCGCGGACCTTGCCCGCCGCCGTGAGCTGGCGGATCTTCTCGAAGTTTGCGCGCAGTTTCGGGAAGACCGGCAGGTCCTGCGCGTCCTTCTCGGCCGGCACGATGTAGACGCGGCTGCCCGCCTGCTTGAACTCCGGCGAGACGGCTGCATCAGCCTTCATGACGTCGACCGCGAATGCTGCGAGCGTCGGCGGTACGTGGATGTGCTCGAACGTGCCGGACATCGAGTCCTTGCCGCCGATGGCCGGGATGCCGAGCTCATGCTGTGCCCAGAGCGCACCAATGAGGGCGGCGAACGGGTTGCCCCACTTCTCCGGGTCCTTGCCGAGGCTCTCGAAGTACTCCTGGAACGTCAGGCGGATCTTCGCGGCATCGCCACCGAGTGCGACCATCTTGGCCGCCGCCTCTACGACCGAGTAGAGGGCGCCGTGGAACGGGCTCCACTCCGTGAAGGCCGGGTTGAGGCCGAACGTCATGGCCGTGGCTGTCGTCGTCTCTGCGCCGAGTACCGGCAGCTTGGCGACCATGCCCTCAGCCGGCGTCAGCTGCGTCTTGCCACCGAACGGCATGAGCACCGTGTTGCCGCCAATCGTCGAGTCGAAGCGCTCGGCAAGACCTTTCTGGCTGCAGACATTGAGGTCCTGGAGATTCGTGAGCCATGCCTTCTGGAGGTCCTCACCGCAGGCCTTGACGGCTGCCGGAATTTCTGCAAGGTAGCGTTTCGCCGTATCCGGCTGGGCGATGACGGCCGTGACATGCTGGCGCACGCCGTTCGTGTCGAGGAACGCGCGGTTCATCTGGACGATCTCGTTGCCGCGCCACTTCATGATCAGGCGCGGCTGCTCCGTGACGACGGCTACCGGCGTCGCCTCGAGATTCTCATCATCCGAGAACTTCTGGAAGGTCTCGACATCCTTCGGGTCGAGCACGACAGCCATGCGCTCCTGCGATTCGGAGATGGCAAGTTCCGTGCCATCGAGGCCCTTGTACTTCTTCTTGACTGCATCGAGGTCGATGACGAGGCCGTCGGCGAGCTCACCGATGGCGACGGCGACACCGCCGGCACCGAAGTCGTTGCAGCGCTTGATCATGCGGGAGACCTTCGGGTTGCGGAACAGGCGCTGGATCTTGCGCTCCGTCGGCGGGTTGCCCTTCTGGACCTCTGCGCCGCAGGTCGTCAGCGACTCTTCCGTGTGCTCCTTCGACGAGCCCGTCGCACCGCCGCAGCCGTCGCGGCCCGTGCGGCCGCCGACGAGCACGATGATGTCACCGGCTGCCGGGCGCTCGCGCACGACGTTCTCCTTCGGTGCAGCCGCGATGACGGCACCGATCTCCATGCGCTTCGCCATGTAGCCCTCATGATAGACCTCGCGGACCTGTCCCGTCGCGAGGCCGATCTGGTTGCCGTACGAGCTGTAGCCAGCGGCAGCGCCGAGCGTGATCTTCTTCTGCGGCAGCTTGCCCGGCAGCGTCTCGCTGAACGGACGGCGCGGGTCAGCGGCGCCCGTCACGCGCATGGCCTGGTAGACATACGAGCGACCCGAGAGCGGATCGCGGATGGCACCGCCGAGGCAGGTGGCCGCGCCGCCGAACGGCTCGATCTCCGTCGGATGGTTGTGCGTCTCGTTCTTGAACATGACGAGCCAATCTTCCTGCTTGCCGCCGATATCCGCCTTGACGACGATGCTGCAGGCGTTGATCTCCTCGGACTTGTCGAGGTCATCGAGCAGGCCCTCCTTGCGCAGTGCCTTGGCGCCGATGACGGCGATGTCCATCAGCGTGACCGCGCGGTCCGTCGCCTCGCCGTAGAGCGTATCGCGGTCTTCCTTGTACTTGCGGTAGGCAGCCGTCAGCGCTGGGGAGAAGTAGCCGTCCTCAATCGTGACATCGTCGATGGCCGTCGTGAACGTCGTGTGGCGGCAGTGGTCCGACCAGTACGTGTCGATGACGCGCAGCTCCGTGATAGTCGGCGCGCGGTGTTCCGTATCGCGGAAGTATTCCTGGCAGAACTTGAGATCCTCGAAGCTCATCGCAAAGCCGCGCGCATCCATGAATGCATGCAGCTCCTCTTCGCTCATCGCATTGAACGAATCCAGCACCTCGACGTCAGCCGGCTCCTCCGTGACCATGTCGAGCGACTCCGGTTTCGCGAGCGAAGCCTCGCGGCTCTCGACCGCATTGATGCAGTAGTCCTTGATTTTCTGCAGCGTCTCATCGTCGACTTCTCCCGTCAGGACGATGACGCGTGCCGTCGCGATCTGCGGGCGCTCCTTCTGCGTGACGAGCTGGACGCACTGCGCTGCAGAATCTGCCGTCTGGTCGTACTGGCCCGGCAGGTACTCGACAGCAAACATGCGGGAATCCTTAAATGCTGGCAGCGTCTCTTCATAGACTTTGTCAACAGGCGCCTCCGCAAAGACGACGAACTTGACCTTCTCGTACTCCTCATCGCTGAGGCCCTCGATGTCGTAGCGGTTGATGATGCGGACCGCCTCAAGGCCATCGAGATGGAACGTCTCCTTCAGATCGTCGCAGAGCTGCTGAGCCGGGATGTCGAATCCCTGTCTTTTTTCTACGAAAATTCTTCTTACCGTCATGAGTGCTTTTTCCTCCAAACGCAAAACAGATCGGGAACACTTCGTCCGAGGATCGCCACCTCGCAGATGGGACCCCTTCTACGGTTTATTGTACCGAAAGTGAACGGCCATTGCAAGAAGGCTTCCTAATCTTTTCGCAAAGAGACGCTTGACCACTCGCCATTCTCCATTTGTCTCTATCGAGTGGAAGGAATTGTCTCATGATTCATTCTTGCTTTCCCTCATGATACAGATATGATATAATTATTCTGATTTCTACGAATTGATTTCACACGATGTTTCACTCAGGTTCCAATAGCAAGGGGGATTTTACATGAAAGAATTGCTGGAGCTCCTCGAGCACGACGCACGCCGTCCCGTCAATGAGCTGGCCTCAATGCTGCACCGCAGCGAGTACGAGGTCGAGCAGGATATCAAGAAACTCGAGAAGGACAAGATCATCCTGTCGTACAACACGCTGATCAACTGGGAGAAGTTCGGCACGGACACCGTGACGGCCGTCATCGAGATCAACCTGACGCCACAGCGCGAGGTTGGCTTCGACGCCATCGCGGAGCGCATCTACCGCTTCGATGAGGTCCGCACGGTCTACCTCATGAGTGGCAGCTTCGACCTGCTCGTCATCATCGAGGGCAAATCCCTCAAGGATGTCGCGAATTTCGTCGCGACGCGCCTCGCCACGATTGAGGGCGTCACGCAGACGCGCAGCCACTTCATGCTCAAGCCCTACAAGAAGGACGGCGTCATCATCAACGACGAAGAGCGCGACCGCAGACTGGTGGTGACACCATGATCGAGAAGAGAACTGACTGGCAGGAGCGCCTCTCGCCGCGCGTCAACGCCATCGCCCCGTCCGGCATCCGCAAGTTCTTCGACATCGCCGCCAAGATGGAAGACGTCATCTCGTTAGGCGTCGGCGAGCCGGACTTCGTCACGCCGTGGTCCATCCGCGAGAGCTGCGTCTACGGCCTCGAGCAGGGCTACACCTCGTACACGGCTAACCGCGGCCTGCCCGAACTGCGCGAGGAGATTGCCAAGCACTACCAGCAGGAGTACGACTGCTCCTACGATGCTGACACGGACATCCTCGTGACGGTCGGCGTCAGCGAGGCGCTCGACCTCGTCATGCGCGCCATCCTCGCGCCGGGCGACGAAGTCCTCATCCCGGAGCCGTGCTACGTCTCCTATCAGGCCTGCACGATCCTCGCGGGCGGCAAGCCCGTCGCCGTGCCGGCCAAGATTGAGAACGAGTTCCGCATCACGCCAGACGAGCTCGAGGAGCACGTGACGCCTAAGACGAAGGTGCTGCTCATCGGCTACCCGAACAACCCGACGGGCGCCATCATGACGCGCAAGGACCTCCTCGCTATCGCCGCCTTCGCCGAGAAGCACGACCTCATCGTCATCTCCGACGAGATCTACGGCGACCTGACGTACGGCGGCGAGAAGCACGTCTGCTTCTCCTCGCTGCCCGGCATGCAGGAGCGCACGATCCTCCTCAACGGCTTCTCGAAGGCCTACGCGATGACGGGCTGGCGCATCGGCTATGCGCTCGGCAACAAGGCGTTCATCAGCGCTATGACGAAGATTCACCAGTACACGATGCTCTGCGCGCCGATCACGGCCCAGATTGCCGCCATCGAGGCGCTGCGTCACGGCGAGAAGTACATGAAAAAGATGGTCGCCGAGTACGACCGCCGCCGCCACCTGATCTACGACGGCTTCACGAAGATGGGCCTGCCGTGCTTCGAGCCGAAGGGCGCGTTCTACATCTTCCCGGACATCACGAGCACGGGCTACACCTCCGACGAGTTCGCCGAAGAGCTCCTCAAAACCGAGCACGTCGCCCTGATCCCGGGCTCCGCCTTCGGCGCCTGCGGCGAAGGCCACGTGCGCTGCTCGTACGCAACGTCCATCGATAAGATCTCCGAAGCGCTCGCACGCATCGAGAACTTCCTCAAGAACCACAAGCGGTGATAATGCCACAAGACCGCCCGTCCGTATCGCGCGTACTGACCGGGCGGTTTTTTCTTACTTGCTTTTTCTTCATCGCACTGCTCAAAATCGCCATTTTGTCCTTGCCATCGAGGGACTCCGTGCTATAATGAAAACGTTTTCAAAAGACAGATTCGACGTTTCATGCAAGTAGCCGGCCGACGGACCGGCATACCAACAGAAAGGAGAACTAGAATGGACTGGGCAAAAGGCTACCTGCTCATCACACTCGCCGCATTCCTCTGCGAGTACATCCGCCTGCGCGTGGATTACCACATCCTCGAGATCGCTATCATGGTCGCAGCCGCACCGCTCGCAATCTTCGCCATCTGCGTGCTCTTCTACTTCGCGCTCGCCGCGCTGACGGATCACGTCTGCGACTTCATCGAGAACGGCCGCAGCAGAGGCCGCGGCATGCGCACGGACCCCTGACGCCGCGCATCTCAAATTGACAAGCGAGTGCGTTTCATGATATACTATTTTTTGTTCCCAGTGAACGAATCGCGCTCGTAGTCCAGTGGATAGGACGTTGGCCTCCGGAGCCGAAAGCGGCAGTTCGACTCTGCCCGAGCGCACCATCTGAAAGATTGACCGCTGCTCTTGCAGCGGTTTTTTGTTGGCAAGATTCGATTTGCCCATGATGCAGAAAAGCAGCCTTCCCTTTCGGGCAGGCTGCTTTTCTCATATCCAGATGTCAGGACTCTGCGTTTGCGAGGATGTCCTGTATCTTCGTCTTCATGATGTCGAAGGCCACGTCGTTGAGGCCGCTGTTGATGACGATGTCGGCGAGGTTCTTCGTCGGCTCGACGTAGAGGTAATGCATCGGCTTGACCGTCGTCAGGTACTGGCTGATGATGTTCTCGAGGTCGCGGCCGCGCTCGTTCATGTCGCGCAGCACGCGGCGCAGGATGCGCTCATCGGCGTCGGCCTCGACAAAGATCTTGATGTCGAAGAGGTCGCGCAGGCGCTCGTCCTGGAAGATCAGGATGCCCTCGACGATGATGACATGGCTCGGCTCGATGACCTTCGTCCGGTGGGAGCGCGTATGGCGCGTGAAATCGTAGACAGGGCACTCGATGCTCTTGCCCGCGCGCAGTGCCTTGAGGTGCTCGACGAGCAGGTCCGTCTCGAGCGAGTCCGGATGGTCGTAGTTGATGTACTGGCGCTTCTCAAACGGGATGTCGTCGTGTGCCTTGTAGTAGTCATCGTGGTAGATGACCGTGACGCTGTCCCCGAAATGCGCCTTGAGCCGGTTCGTGAATGTGGACTTGCCCGAGCCCGTGCCGCCCGCAATGCCGATAATCGTCGTCTTCAATTCTGGAATCCCCTTCCTGTGTCATATGAACATTACCTATTATCCTACCACATATCCCGCGTCCTGTCTGCCCCCAGTGAACGGATAATATCCAGCTTCAGCGGCTGAAGTACGGCTTCAGCAGAAGCGTCAGGAAGAACAGCACCGAAGAGATCACGACGATCGTCGCGCCGGCTGCCATGTCGAAGTAGTAGGCGAGCATCAGGCCGAAGAAGCCCGAGAACATCGCGATGAGTACGGAGAAGAGATGATACTGCTTGACGTTATTGGCGATGTTGCGCGCGCCGGCCGCCGGCAGCACGAGCATCGCGTTGATGATTAGGATGCCGACCCACTGGATGCTGATGGAGACGACGACGGCGAGCAGCGAGGCAAAGGCGCTCTCGATCCAGAATGCGGGGATGCCGCGGCTGCGCGCGAACGACGGGTTGATGGAGAGCACGAGTAGCTGGTTGAAGAGCAGGCCCCAAGCGATGAGGCCGAGCACGAAGACGACGGCCAATGCCGAGAGGTCTTCCGGCGTGATCGACAGGATGTCGCCGATCATGAAGGAAGAGAACTTGTTGAAGCCGCCGCCATGGCTCATGATCATGAGGCCGAGCGCGATGGCCGTCGCCGAGAAGACGCCGATGATCGTGTCGGTCGAGGCCGTGCTCTTGTTCTTGATGTAGGTGATGAAGAGCGCGAAGGCCACCGAGAAGACGACGAGCGACAGCAGCGGCGAGACGGAGCCCAGGAGCACACCGATGGCGATACCGGTGAAGGCGCCGTGGCCGAGCGAATCCGAGAAGAAGGCCATGCGATTCGAGACGACCATCGTGCTGATGAGGCCGAAGAGCGGCGTGACGAGGAGCACCGCGAGGAAGGCGTTCTTCATGAAGTTGCTGCTGAGCCAGTCAAACGGCAGGAGTGTCGTCATCAAGCTGTAGATCATATCCATCACGCATGCGCCCCCTTCTCTTCATCATCTGCACGTTCTGCCCCATCCGAGGCACCCGCTGGTATATCGGCCGCCGCTTCCTGCGCCGACTTGCCTGCCAGCATGCCGAAGATCTTCTTCGTGCGCCGGTCGGCGAATACCTCTTCCGGCGTGCCGCTCATGACGACGCCCTTGTTCATCAGGACGACCTGGTCGGCATGCTTCGCAACCATGTTAAGGTCATGCGAGATCAGGATGATGGCCATGTCCTCCTTCTCGCGCAGGTCCGCGACGATCTCGTAGAAGAGCTCGAGGCCATTCTGGTCGACGCCAGAGACAGGCTCGTCGAGCAGCAGGAGGTCCGGCATCGGGTCGAGCGCGAGCGCCAGGAGCACGCGCTGCAGCTCGCCGCCCGACAGCGCGCCGAGGCGGCGGTCGATGAGGTGAGCGGCGCGCACGCGCTCGAGGCTCTTCAGGACGCGCGGGCGCAGGGACTTTGCCGAGCAGAGCCAGACGGGGCGCCGCGTCAGGCAGGCCATGAAGATGTCCATGACGCTCGTCGGCGAGCTCACGTCGAAGCGCAAGTACTGCGGCACGTAGCCGATGACGGGATGACCCGTGTGCTTGCCCTTCGCGTCGACGTAGTGGAGCTTGCCCGCATGCGGCACCTCGCCGAGGATGGCCTTTAAAAGCGTGCTCTTGCCCGCGCCATTCGGCCCGATGAGCGCCGTGAGCTGGCCGCAGTGGATGTGGATGTTGACATGGTCGAAGATGGTCAGTCGACCGATCTTGACCGAGAAGTCCTCGATCTTCGTGCAGCAGAGCTTTTGGCAGTCGGAGCACGAGGAGGCATGATGATGAAGTATGGTCTTGAACAAGATACTGTTCCTTTCTATTGTTATTGGTATTTTATTCCGTCAGCCTGCGGAAGGCACGGCTCCCCCAGAGCCACCCCGCCACGGCGTAGAGAATGAGCACGAGCAGCGAGAGATACGAGACGTCCGCGCCGCTGCCGATGCCGCGCAAGAGATAGCTCGTGTGCGTGAGCGGCAGCAGCTCAATGAAATAACGCACGGCCGCCGGCAGCGCCTGCGTCGAGAAGAAGGTGCCGCAGAGGAAGGACATCGGCAGGAGGATGTAGGTATTGACCTGCGCCATCTCCTCGTAGGTGCGGATCTTCATCGCCGCGAGGAAGCCGATCTCGGCAAATACGACGCAGTTGAGCACGAGCACGAGCAGGAAGAGCGGCGTCATCTGGAAGTGCGCGCCGAAGAGCACGGCCAGCACGACGATGATGGCCGACGAAATCAGCGCGCGCACGACGGCGGCCGCCACCTTGCCGATCAGGAAGGCGTCGGGCCAGATCGGCGCGATCGTGTACTCCTCGAGGCTCTTGTGGTAGATGCGCTCCGCATGCACCGGCGTGATGCTGTTGAAGCTGATGTTCATGGAGTTGAGCGCGAGGATGCCCGGCACGAGGAAGTCGAGATACGTGCCGGAGCTGACCTCGATGCTGCGCCCGAGCCCCCAGCCAAACGCGACGAGGTAGAGCATCGGCGCGACCATGCGCGAGAGGATGAACTTCGTGAGGCGGCGCTTGAGCACGACCCAGTCGCGCCAGAACACCGTCGCGACATCCATGAGATTTTCCCTGATGTTCATCTTCTACCGTCCCTCCTTTGACTTTGTCTCCGCCGTCAGCGCGAGGAAGACCTCCTCGAGATTCGGCAGGTCCGTCTTCTGGCGCAGGCGCTGTGGCGTGTCGAGGTCCACGAGGTGCCCCTTCGCGAGGATGGCGACACGGTCGCAGAGCGCCTCGGCCTCCTCGATGTAGTGCGTCGTCAAGAAGACCGTCACGCCGCTCTTCGCCATATCCTGCACGAGCGACCAGATGCGGCGGCGCACCTGTGGGTCGAGCGCGACCGTCGGCTCATCGAGGAACAGGATGCGAGGCCGGTGCAGCAGGGCGCGCACGATGAGCAAGCGCCGCTTCATGCCGCCCGAGAGTCGCCGAACGCCATCGTTGACGACATCCGTGAGCTCGACGTAGCGCAAGAGCTCCTCGATGCGCGCGCGCCGCTCTGCCCTCGTCATGTGATGCAGGCGCGCATGAAGCTCTAGGTTCTCCCCGACCGTGAGGTCCTGGTCGAAATTGATATGCTGCGGCACGACGCCGATCAGGGACTTGATGCGCCGTGCATCATGGCGCGTGTCGAGGCCATCGTAGCGGATGGTCCCCGCTGTCGGCTTCGTCTGCATCGTCATCATGCGGATGGTCGTCGTCTTGCCCGCGCCATTGGGGCCGAGTAGCCCGAAGATCTCGCCGCGCCCGACGCTCAGCGTCAGATCATCGACGGCCGTCTTGAAGATTGACCGCCCGTCTTTCGTCCGATGCGGGAACTGCTTGCAGAGATGCTGCACTTCTATCATATCGCTAAAAATCCTTCCTATCATTAATCGACATATTAATCGACTGCATGCTTCCTTATTCTCTCATAAAATTTCGCAGATGGAAAGTATTTCTGAGAGGATTTCTCTATTTGGCGGCGAATCATTCTCATATGTTGGAACACATGACCTAAGGAGGTATCTTCATGAAGCAATCATTCAAGCAATCCTTTCAGAAACTGCCGCTCGGCCTGCCCCTGACGGCCAGCGGCATCGCGACCATCGCCACGATTTTCGCCGGCAAGAAAGTCCACATCGCCTGTGGCGCCGTCTGGGGCGTGCTCTCCATCCTGCACGGCCTGCAGCATGCAGGGAAACTCAAGCGCGATGCCGAAGCCGCCATCGGCCGCACGGCGCGCAAGGCAGTAGGCACTGCAGAGTCCATCTCGCTGCACGCCTTCCTCGCCGGCACGGATATTGCCAGCTACCTGCCAGGCCGCGTGCGCGTCTACAACCTCGCCCTCGCCGGCAACGAAAAGCTCGCCGAACAGGTGACCTCGTTCATCCGCTCGTTCGACGGCGTCGAGGATGCCGTGGTATCCCTGCCCACGGGCAGCCTGCTCATCACCTACGAGCCGGAAGAGCTGCGCAAGAACCCGCACCTCGCCAATGTCGAAGCGTTCATCCGCGAGCACGCCAAGATACACTGAGCATCCGTGCAAATGAGTATCAGCACAAACTAACATGAATGAATTATTATCTTCAAGATGCACCCGATTCACGGATTCTCAGCGGACCTCAACTCTTCGCTGGTCATCTTCTCCGCCACATTTCCCATTCTTTATATCTCTCAAGAAAAAGAGCTGCCCAAGCATTGGACAGCTCTTTTTCGCATCTTCTGATTCAAGTCGTCTTATGGCGGAAGAGCCAGCCGGCAAGCGGCATCGTCACGGCCGCCACGGCGAGCATCGGCACGAAATCCCAGGCGATCTCTCCGAGAGAAGCGCCCTCGAGGTAGATGCGGCGCACGGCATCGATGACGAAACGCATCGGGTCAGCATACGTCACGGCCTGCAGGAAGGCCGGCATGTTGTCCACCGGCGTCACAAGGCCCGACAGCAGGACCATCGGGACCATGAGCACGAGCAGGTAGACGAGCACCTGCTGCATATTGCGGGCGACCGACGAGATGGAGAGACCGAGCCCCGTCGTGCTGACCATGAAGATCAGGAGCGTCAGGAACAGCGTGAAGAGATTGCCTGCAAATGGGACCTCGAACCAGTAGCGCGCGATCAGGAAGACCATCGCCGCCTGAAAGAGGCCGACGAGCACGGGCGGCGTCGCCTTGCCGATGAGGATCTCCGTTGGTGAGAACGGCGTGACGAGCAGCTGGTCAAACGTCCCCTGCTCACGTTCCTTGGCAATCGAGAGCCCCGCGAGGAACATGACCTGCACGAAGGCGATCATCGCGAGAAATGATGGCAGGAAAGTCCAGCGCGATAGCTGATTCGGGTTGAACCAGGTGCGCGTCTCGATCGTCACGGGCGGCTGCGCGAAGCCCTCTTTCGCACTCCAGTCGGCCGCGATGTGCGTGATGTAGCTCGTGGCCATGGAGGCAATCATCGGATTGCGCCCATCGGTGATGACCTGGACGGGTGCCTGACTGCCGTGCAGCAGCTGCTTCTCGAAGTCCTGCGGGATGACGACGGCTGCGAGGATGTCCCCCGCATCGATCAGCGGGCCGATCTCTGTGGCATTGCCGCAGATGGCGACACACGAGAACGTCGGCGATTGCGCGATGTGCGCGAGGAAGTCGCGCGAGGAAGCTGTGCCCGACGTGTCGACGACGGCATAAGGGACTTCCTCGATGTTGTAGTTGGCCGCATAGCCGAACAGGAAGCCCTCGATGATGACCGGCATGATGAGCTGTATGCGCATGCGCGGGTCTTTGAACAGGGTCAGGAGTTCCTTCTGGCAGAGGAAGTAGAGATGGTGGAAGAAGCGGCTGAGCGTCGTCATGATTCCACCTTCTTTCGCGTCATGTGGAAGGCCCAGCCGAGGAAGAACAGGGCGAAGGCGATGAGCACGGCCGTGTCGCGCACGATGAGCGGCCAGTAGTTGCCCGACAAGAACAGCGACTTCATGAGCTCGAGGTAGTACGTCGTCGGGATCAGGCTGCTGACGACGCGGATGGCCATGGGCTCGGCGTGCAGATCGAACAGGAAGCCCGTGAGGACGACAGACGGCAAGAAGCTGATCATCAGCGACACGTGGCAGGCGAGGAACTGGTTCTTCGTCAGCCCCGAGATGACGAGGCCGATGCCGAGCGCCACGACGAGGTAGAGCATCGACTCGCCGAGAATCAGCACGAGCGAGCCGCGCATCGGCAGGTCGTAGAGCACCCGGCCGACGACGAGACAGAGGACCATGCCGAGCATCGCGATGACGAAGTACGGGATCGTCTTAGAGAGGATGAGCTCGAGAATCTTCATCGGCGTGACGAACAGCGACTCAAAGGTGCCGCGCTCCCATTCGCGCGCCATGACGACCGACGTCAGGAAGACGCCGCTGATCGTCAGCACGAGCATGAGAATGCCCGGCACATAGAACCACGTGCTCGTATTCGCATCGTTGAACCAGATGCGCGACTCGATGGCGATGCCGCCCGGGGACAGGCCTCGCTTTGCCCCTTCTCCTGCGGCCCAGGTCAGGACGCCGGCCTCGAAATAGCCCTGCGCGCTCATGGCCGTCGTGGCCTCGGTGCCGTTGAGGATGACCTGCATTTTGGCCCGCCCTTCCGCGAAGCGCGCCGAGAAGTCCGGCGGCACGACGAGCATCGCGTCGACCTCATGGCGGCGCAGCATCGCCTCGCCCTCTGAAAGCGATGTGACGTAGACCGGCGCGAAGTACTCCGAGCCCTGCGTGAAGCGCACGGCCTCGCGCGCAAAAGGCGAGCTATCCTCGAGGACGACGGCCGTCGGCACTTCCTTGACATCGAGGCTCATGCCGTAGCCGATGATCAGGATGAGCACGAGCGGCAGCACGACGCCGAGCGCCAGGCTGCTGTTGTCGCGCAGGAGCTCGCGCGTCTCCTTGCGCGTCAGGGCGATGAGCCTACGCCAGAATCCCTTTGTCATACTGCCGCCCCCTTTTTCTCGTTCGCTTCTTCTTCGCGCCGCGACTGTTCGACGATCGCGACAAAGATGTCGTCCATGGTCGCATCCTGCAAGCCCATGCGCCGGCGGATCTCCTCTGGACTGCCGAGCACGAGCATCCGGCCGTGGTCCTGGATCATGAAGCGGTCGCAGTACTCTGCCTCCTCCATGAAGTGCGTCGTGATGATGATGGTCGTGCCACGCTCCGAGAGCGCCGTGATCTCGCGCCAAAACGTCCGGCGCGCTAGCGGGTCGATGCCGCTCGTCGGCTCGTCGAGGAACAGAATCTTCGGCTCGTGAATGAGCGCCGCAGCCATGGAGAGGCGCTGCTTGTAGCCGCCCGGCAGGCTGCCCGCCGCATGGTCAGCCACCTCGCGCAGATGGAATTCCGCCATGACCGCCTCGATGCGCTGGAAGAGATGCGCGCCCGTAAGGCCATAGGCCCCGCCAAAGAAGCGCAGGTTCTCGTAGACCGACAGGCTGCTGTAAAGCGAGAACTTCTGCGCGACGTAGCCGACATTGGCCCGCGCCTCGATGCGCGCCGTGCGCAGGTTGACGCCGGCCACCGAGAGCCTGCCGCTCGTCGCGGGCAGCAGGCCGCAGAGCATGCGGAACGTCGTCGTCTTGCCCGCGCCGTTCGGGCCGAGCAACCCGAAGACCTCGCCGCGATGCACGGCAAATGACGTGTGCGAGACGGCTGTGAAGTCGCCGAACTTCCGCACGAGGTCCTGCACCTCAATCTCCACGGGCGCCTCCTCAGGCGAAGCGGCCGCAAATGCGCCGAATTTCGCCGGTTCCGGGAGGGTGCTTCCCTTCGCGGCATCCTCTTTGAGCAACGTCATGAAGCCGTCCTCGAGCCGCGGCGCAATCGGTTTTGCCAGAAGATTCAGCGTTGCGAGCGTCGAAAGCTCCTGCGGATTGCCGCGCAGGATGAAGCGCACGACACCGCCAGACGGCACGGCATCGAGGATGCCAGGCTCTGCGAGCAGACGGCTCTGCAAGGAGCGCAGTGGCATGCCCCCTGGCGGGCGGACCGCATAGCATGTCCCCTTCGCGACACTTCGGAGCTCTTCCGGTGTACCGGCCTTTAGGAAACGACCGCGGTTGAGCACGTAGACCGTCTCGCAGAGCGCCGCTTCCTCCATGTAGGCCGTGCTGACGAACACCGAGAGGTGCTCCTCGCGCACGAGCTGCTGCAGGATCTGCCAGAGCTCGCGTCGCGACAGCGGGTCGACTCCGACGGTCGGCTCGTCGAGCAGCAGCAGCTTCGGCGAACGCACGAGCGTGCAGGCGAGGCCGAGCTTCTGCTTCATGCCGCCGGAGAGCTTGCCCGCAAGACGCCGCGTGAAGGGCGCGAGCTCCGTCATCGCTAAGAGATGCGCGAAGCGCTTCGCGCGCAATTCCTGCGGCACGCCGTGCAGGTCGGCATAGAGGTCCAGGTTCTCCTGCACCGTCAGGTCCTCGTAAAGCCCAAATTTCTGCGGCATGTAGCTCAAGAGGTCCTGCACCGCCTGCGGATGCTCTGTCACATCCAGCCCGACGACTTTGAGCTCTCCTGCGGTCTTCGTCATCAGGCCGCAGATGAGCCGCATCAATGTCGTCTTGCCGGCGCCATCCGGCCCGACGAGCGCCGTGAGCCTGCCTTCTGGCACCGTGAGGTCGACACCACGCAGGGCCTCGACCGTCTCGCCATCCTTTTGCAGGAAGTGCTTCATCAGTCCCTTTGCCTCGATGACCATCATACGACTACCCCCTCGCGTCAGAGATCGATCTTGACCGTGGCCGGCATGCCGAGGCGCAGGACATTCGCATCATCATCGACATAGACGCGCACCTCATAGACGAGCGCCGTGCGCAGCTCATCCGTCTGCACCGTCTTTGGCGTGAATTCTGCCGTGTCAGAGATGTAGCCGACCTGGCCCGCAATGGGCTTGTCCTTCTGGCTGTCGATGTATACGCTAGCACTCTGCCCCTCGTAGATACGACCGAGGTCGCTCTCCTTGACATAGGCGCGCACCCACTTCTTGTCGAGCAGCGAGAGCTTGAAGACAGGCGTCGAGGGCGAGGCCATGTCGCCCACTTCGAGCAGGCGGGAGCGGATGACACCGTTCGTCGGCGCGCGCAATTCGTACTGCGAGAGCAGGTACTCCTCGCGCGACTGCTCCTCCTCAAGTGCCTGCAGGTTGGCCTCCGCCGCCGCGATATCCTCCTGACGCGGGCCGTTCTGCGCTTCGCGAAGCGCCTCGCGCGCCTCCTCTACCGCAGCCTGCTTCGCTTCAGCATCTGAGCGGGCATTGTCGAGTTCCTGCGCGCTGATGCCCTCCACGCTGTCGTAGACCGCCTGACGGCGCTCATAGACGCCCTGCGCATTGGAGGCCGCTGCCTCCGCCGCCCTGAGCTTCTGCTCAGCCTGGCGGATCTCTTCTGTACGCGTGCCGTTGTGGAGCTTCTCGACCGTACTCTGCTGCGCCGCGATCTGTGCCTTCGTCTTGCGCAGGTTGATCGCGAGCTCATCCGTGTCGAGGCGCGCGAGCACCTGACCCTCTTCGACCGTGTCTCCTTCCTCCACCAGCATCTCCTTGATGCGGTCGCTCTCGCGGAACGAGAGCGTCACCTCGCGCAGATCGACATTGCCGGAGAGCGTGAGCTCCTGGGCCACGGCTCTCTTTACCGCCGCCTCGTGCTGCTGATAAGCAAAGAGCCCCAGACCGGCCAGCAACACGAAAACGACTGCCAAGATTCCTTTCTGTCTCCTTTTCATGATGATCCCTCCTATCCTTGCCTCTTTGCCGAACACGCTGCGCGCAGACTTTCTCCCAGCCATGCTGGGGCATGGTTCAGGACTCCATCAGCATGATCTTCTCCGGTGGGAAGTAGACCGAGAGGCGAGGCGCCTCGATGGCACGCCATTCTTCCTTCGGCAGTTCCCAGCGGATACTGGCGGCTTCATGCCCCGCGCGGCGTATCATGACGAGGTACGAGAACGTGTCCTCGATGACATCCGTGACTTCCATTGAGAAGATGTTTTTTTCGGGATTCTCTGTCCCCTCGCGGTACTCGAGGAAGTGCGCGCGCAGGCCCGCATAGGCGACCTGCTGCGGCTCGCCGTCCGTGACGGTCAGGGTGAGCTGCCAGTCCTCGGCGCGGATGTGGTGCGCGTCGAGGCGCTCCGCCTTCGAGACATTCTTGCAGCCCGTCAGCAGCGTCGCCGCGAGCGTGCGCGGGTTCTCGAAGAGCTCATCGCGCGTGTGCACCGCCTGCATCTGGCCGCGGTCGATGACGGCCGCGCGGCTGGCCATGCGGTAGACCTCGCCGCGGTCGTGCGAGACGAGCAGCGCCGCGCCGTCGTAGGCGCGCAGGACTTCGCGGAGCTCGAGCTCCAGTTTCCACTTGAGGTAGTGGTCGAGCGCCGAGAACGGCTCGTCGAGCAGCAGGATCTTCGCGTCCGACGCGAGGATGCGCGCGAGCGCAGCGCGCTGCTGCTGGCCGCCCGAGAGCTCCATCGGGTACGCATTCCCGAGCTCTGAGAGCGCAAAGCGCGCGAGGTTCTCGCGCACGCGCTCCTCGCGCTGCTGCCGCGTGCCGCGCGCGACAAAGCGGATGTTGTCGGCGATCGTCATGTTCGGGAACAGGGCAAAGTTCTGGAACAGGTAGCCGACGCGGCGCTTCTGCGGAGGCAGGTCGATGCCCTGCTCACTGTCAAAGAGGACTTCGCCGTCGAGCACGATGCGCCCGCGGTCCGGCCGCTCGAGGCCCGCGATGCACTTGAGTGTCATGCTCTTGCCACAGCCGGAAGCGCCGAGCAGAGCAAAGACCTCATCGCACAGCGAGAAATCCGCCCGCAAGGTGAAATTACGCAGCTCTTTCTCAATCTTGACCTCTAATTCCATCTCAAACCTCCCGGCGCTGCGGCGCCCCCGTCCGTGCAATCAAGGCATTCATCAAGGTGACGAAGACGAGCGAGAAGACGATGATGACGATGGCCCAGTTGAAGGCCAGGTCGTAGTCATTCGCCTGTACGGCCGCGTAGACGGCCGTGCTCATCGTCTGCGTGACGCCGGGGATGTTGCCGGCGAACATGATGGTCGCGCCGAACTCGCCGAGTGCACGCGTGAACGAGAGCACAAGGCCCGCGAGGATGCCAGAGCGCGCATTCGGCACGAGGATGTGCCAGAAGATGCGCCATTCCGAGACGCCGAGCGTGCGCGCCGCCCCGAGGATGTTCGGGTCGATCTGCTCGAACGCACCGCGCGCCGTGCGGTACATCAGCGGCAGGGAAACGACGATGGCCGCCATGACGGCAGCCTTCCAAGTGAAGACGATGGTCACATCGAACTGCAAGAGGAACTTGCCGATGAGACTGCGGCGGCCGAAGGCCAGCAGCAGGAAAAAGCCGATGACGGTCGGCGGCAGGACGAGCGGTAACGTAATAACGGCATCGGCCAAGCCCTGGAAACGCCGCATGCGCACGACGACCAGAGCAAGGCCGATGCCGAGAAAGAACGTGACCACCGTTGCCACCACAGCCGTCTTGAGCGTGATGATAAGCGGTGCATATTCCATTATTTTACCTCAAAGCCATACTTCGCAAAGCGTTCCTTATTCTTATCATTCGAGACGAAGGCAAGGAAATCCTTTGCCGTGTCGAGATGTTTCGAATCTTTCAGGATGGCAGCCGGATAGATGATATCCTTGTGCGTGCCAGCCGGTGCTTTCGCGACGACGCGGACGTCCGACGAGATGGCAGCATCCGTCGCATAGACGAGACCAGCATCGGCTTCACCCGATGCGACCCAGGCGAGGACCTGGCGCACATCCGAGCCATAGACAGCCTTTGCCTTGACGGCGTCGAGGATGCCGAGCTTCGTCAGGATATCCTCCGAGTACTGGCCGACCGGCACGCCCTTCGGCTCACCGAGTGCGACGTGCGTGATGGTGTCGCTCGTCAGCTGGTCAAAGGAAGTGATGTCCTTGCCGCCCTCTTTCGGGACGATCAGCACGACCTCATTCTGCAGCAGGTCCTTGCGCGTGCCATCGGCGAGCAGGCCCGCCTTCTCGAGGGCATTCATCTGCTTCTGGGCAGCGGAGAAGAACAGGTCCGCATCGCCGCCATTCTCGATGGCCTGCTGCAGAGCGCCCGAGCTGCCGTAGTTGAACACGACCTTGACGTTCGGGTGCTCGGCCTCGTAGTCCTTGCCGATCTCATTCATGACATCGGTCAGGCTCGCCGCTGCCGAGACGTGGAGTTCCACGGGCTCCTGCGCAGAGGACTTCGATTCGTTGCTGGCCGTCTGGCCGCCGCAGCCGCTCATGACTGCGAGCAGGCCGGCTGCCAGCAGGGCAAATAATTTCTTCATGGTATACGCTCCTTTTCAAAAACGGAAGGCAGTGCCATTTCCAGCACTTCCCTGTGGGTTTTACCCAGGCTCAGCCTCATAGATGTGAAGAAGAACATCCTTAGAGTGCTTTCGCTCGGAGTATCGATTTTCTCATTATAGTGGAAAATAAGCCCGTATGCCATGAGAAAAGTCACGCATTGCGATAGATTTCCGTCGAATCACGCCAAAACAACGGGAAATATCCGTCCAGATTGCATCACTTCGACTCGAGTGCATTCCACGCGTCGTTGGCGCGCTCGAGGTAGACGGCCTGGATGGCCGGATTCTCGCCGATGCCGTGGATGTAGGCGTCGACCTTGTAGCCGGCAGCCTCGAGGATGGACTTGTGTGAATCCGGCTCAGCACCCGCCATGTCGTTGTTGGCGTGATCGCCCGCCACCATCATCATCGGCATCAGCGTGACATGGCGGATGCCGTTTGCCTTGAGCTTCGGCAGGACCGTCTCGAGAGATGGCCAGCCCTCGACTGTGTAGACGAAGACATTCTTGTAGCCGAGCTCATCGATCTTGGCCTGGATGACGGAGTAATAGGCATTCGAGACCTGCGGCGTGCCGTGCGCCATGATGAGGATGGCGTCGTGCTTGCCCTGCTTCGGGAACTGCGTCGCGAGCGCCTTGATGGTCTGCGTCACATCGTCGGGCTGGTTCTCCTGGCCCTGCCAGTACATCAGCGAGGTGCCGAGCGTCATCTTCTTGAACTTGTTCTTGTAGTTGTGGTAGACGCCGAGGTCGTAGTTGTACTCCATGCCAGGAATGACGTCGAGCGAGACGAGCGCCACGCGGCTGTAGCCCTCGGCCTTGAGCGAATCAAGCGCCTCCTCAGGCGTCGGGAACTTGATGCCCTCGTTCTTCGCCACGCGGTCAATGATGATATGCGACGTGTAGGCCGTCACGACCTTGACACCCGGGTGCGCTGCCTCTATGGCCTTGACCGTCGCATCGATTGTCTTGGCGCGCGTATCCTTGTAGGTCGTGCCGAACGTCATGACGACGATTGCATCCTTGTCGGCAAGGTTTGCGAGGTCCTTGTTCTCGTTCTTCAGCACGCCGATCTCCGAGGCTGCCTTCAAAGCCATCGTCGCGTTCTTCACTTCCGGGTTGAGCTGATATGCCGCCTCTGCCGGCTGGCAGAAGGCCGCCGCCGTCGCGCAGACGAGTCCTGCCGCCAGCATCTTTTTCCAATTCTTCATGATATTTCCTCCCTTGACAAAACAAATAAAAAAGCCCTTCCGCTTCCGCGGAAGAGCTTTGCTGCCATGATGGACTGCACCTCTACACAGGGCACAGGTACAGCATACATCAATCGCCTTCCCATCTCTCGCAGGTCATAACGGTGATTTTCGGACAGGCAGTTCTTCTGGCTCGGTTCATCGCTCCTCTGCGCCTTCCCAGATGTTCATCCAGTGACATATCTATGCAGATTCGCTCCCCTTACAGCGGCGGGACCGCGCCGGCTTTAACCGGCTTCTCTTTTCAGCGCCTTGCGGCGTCACCTGTTCCCTCTTTATGGAATTGTCATGATGCGGGTCAGGGCGCGACGTCCTTGCCGCCGTCAGCGGAACGCAGGCGGCGGTTGATGGACGAGAGTCCCTTGTAGATCGTGTTGATGTCGATGTCGTCGCTGCGCGTCTCCATATACTTCTCAAGCTTGCGCTTGACGCGCTGCAGCGCGTTGTCGATTGACTTGACGTGGCGGCCGAGGTCTTCAGCGATTTCCTGATACGACTTGCCGTCGAGATAGCTCATGAGCACCTTCCACTCCAGGTCCGAGAGGATCTCCTCCATCTTCTTCTCGATGTCGACGAATTCCTCCTGGCTGATGACGAGCTCTTCCGGGTCGGACACCTTGGCACCTGAGATGATGTCGAGGAGCGTCCTGTCGGAATCCTCATCGTAGATCGGCTTGTTGAGCGAGACATACGAATTGAGCGGGATGTGTTTCTGGCGGGTCGCCGTCTTGATTGCTGTGATGATCTGACGCGTCACGCAGAGCTCCGCAAAAGCGCGGAACGACGAGAGCTTGTCGTCGCGGAAGTCGCGGATGGCCTTGTAAAAGCCGATCATGCCTTCCTGGACGATGTCCTCGCGATCTGCACCGATGAGGAAATACGAACGCGCCTTGGCACGGACGAAGTTCCGGTACTTGTTGATCAGATAATCCAGTGCGACCTTATTGTTGTGTTCCTTGATATCCAGGAGGATCTCTTCGTCCGTCAGATTCTCGTATCCGCGGTACATGTCCTCCATGATATCCGTGTCTGCTGCTTCTTCCATCGCACTTTTCTCCTTTTACTGTGACAAACACGTGGCCCTTATAGTGAGATTATACGCTCTTTCGCCAAAAAGCTCAAGGCATCAGCCCTTCTTCTGGAGGCGCTGGCGCATGGACTCATACATGAGGATGGAGCCGGCCACGGAGGCGTTGAGCGAATTGATGCGGCCGACCATCGGCATGCGGACGATGAAGTCGCATGCCTCCTTCGTCAGGCGGCTCATGCCCTTGCCCTCGCTGCCGACGACGAGCACGAGCGGCCCCGTGAGGTCGGCCTCGTAGTAGGCCTTCTCACCGTCCATGTCGGCACCGGCGACCCAGAACCCCTTCTCCTTGAGCTTCTTGAGCGTCTGCGCGATGTTGCCGATGCGGGCGACGGGCACGTACTCGACGGCACCCGCCGACGTCTTGGCGACGGTCGCATTGAGCGAGACGCTGCGGCGCTTCGGGATCAGGATGCCGTGCACGCCGGTCGCATCGGCCGTGCGCAAGAGTGCGCCGAGGTTGTGCGGGTCCTCGAGCTCGTCGAGCAGGACGAGGAACGGCGCCTCTCCCTTCGCCTCCGCCGCCTTGAGGATGTCCTCGAGCTCGGCATAGGGGACGGGCGCGACGTAGGCGAGCACGCCCTGATGGCGATGGCCGCCGGCGAGTGCCTCGATCTTCGCGCGCTCCACGTACTGCACGACGATGCCGCGCTCTTTGGCGAGCGCCGCGATCTCTGCCACGGAGCCCTCGCGGTCGCCGCTCGCGATCCAGAGCTTGTTGATGCCGCGGCCCGACTTTAGCGCCTCTGTCACGGCATTGCGCCCGACGAGCACGTCATCGGGCAGTTCGCGCGGCTCCTCGCGGCGCTTCGGTTCTGTCTCTGCCTGAGGCCTCTTATGACGCGGAGCTTCCTTCTCGAATTTCCTGCCGCGCCGCTCCTGCGGGCGCGTCTTTCTCTTCTGTTCCATCTCAATCCTTTTCTCTGAGTTTGATCATCTCAGCAAACTTGCCGCAGGTCATCTCTCCCTCGGGGCAATGGCCCGTGTTGACGCAGCTCGCGCCAGCGTTGAAGAAGAGCGTCGGCGCAACCTTCTTGACCTCGGCGAGCATCTTGTAGGCCATCTCGCGGATCTCCCACTGCGCGCGGTTGCAGCAGCGAAGGTTGAAGAAGTGCATCAGGGAGCGCGCGTTCATCGTCACGAGGATCTTCGTCTCCGTCGCATTGGCGAGGACGTAGCGCGCATCTTCCTTCGGCACGCCCATCTCCGTGAGCTCGCCGTAGACGCTGCGGATGGTCTCCATCAGCGCCTCGTACTTCGCCTTGGCCTCCGGCCGCTCGGCAATCGTCGGCGGCGTGATGTACTGGAAGCCGTGCGCCGCGACGTAGCGCTGCGACTGCTGGTCGTACGAGGCAATGCGATGGCGCACGAGCTGATGCGTCAGCACGCGCGACACACCCTCGATGCCGAAGGTGAAGGAGGCGTGCTCAAGCGTGGAGCCATGGCCAATCTTGACCATCTTGCGGACCATCTCACGGACCTTCTCCTCGCTGAGGCGCTCCGCGAGCTCTTCAGCGCCAGCGGCAGAGTAGCAGAGGCGCGCGGCCATGGCCACGACGCGCTCCGGCTCCGGCGTGTAGTCGAGTAATTTGACTTTAATCATTTTTCTTCTGTTCCCTCCGTCGTGTTCCCGTGGATCTCTGCCATCATGGCCCTGCTGATGACATCGAAGGACGCCTCGGATATCTCCTGCAGGCGTTCGAATTTCTCAGACAGGTAGAGTGCACCTAAGAGCGCCTCAAAGCCGGTGCTCGAGTGGTACTCGGCCACGCTCGAACTGCGCGGCGCATGGCTCTTGGCATTGCGTCCACGGCGGTAGATGGCCTTCTCCTCATCGGTCAGCATGGGTTCGATGCCGAGGTACGCCTTGTGCTGCCAGACTGCCGAGACAATCTGGGCGCTGAAGGCGTGCAGCGCATGGACCTTGGCCTGCTCATACGAGAGCAGACGCGTGCGCACGAAGAGGTGGAAGAAGGCATCGCCGATGTAAGCGAGCACGAGCGGATGCATCTGGCGGACGTCGACGCCGTCATAGCGCTTCTTGATGCCGCCCTGCTCATCCGGCGTGAACATCATGTCGACGAGCAGCTTGAACTGTGAGAACTTCATGCTTTCTTCCACCGCACGCCGCTCGGCGTATCCTCGAGCACGACGCCGGCATCCTTGAGCGCATCGCGGATCTTGTCGGCGACAGCCCAGTTCTTCTCTTTGCGAGCATCCTGGCGCAGCGTGATGATGATCTCCATGAGCTTGTCCGTCAGGCCGTCATCCTCTGCTGCCTTTTCCTGCTGCTCGAAGATGCCGATGATCTCGGCCATCTCTTTGTAGACTGCGGCGACCTTCTTGAAATCTGCCGCATCGAACGCCTTCGTGCCGTTCGCGACTTCCTGGTAGTAGATGTTGATGTCCTTCGAGAGTGCGAACATCTGGCTGATGGCCAGAGCCGTGTTGAAGTCGTCGTCCATCGCCTCGTAGAACGCCTTGCGGAGCTCCTCTGCCTTGGCGGCGAGCTCGGCTGCCGTGTCGGATTCGCCCTGCTTCGCGCTGAGCTCGTCGACGTATGCCTTCGTGTTCTGCAGGCGTCCGAGGCTCGTCTGCGCTTCCTTGAGGCGCTCGTCCGAGAAGTCGAGCGGGCTGCGGTAATGCGTCTGCAGGATGAAGAAGCGGATGACCTCACCCGGATACTCCTTGAGGATGTCCTTGACCGTGAAGAAGTTGTTCTTCGACTTCGACATCTTCTCGTTGTGGATCGTGATGAAGCCGTTGTGCAGCCAGTACTGCGCAAAGCTGTGGTCGTCGCCGATGCAGGCCTGCGACTGCGCGATCTCGTTCTCGTGGTGCGGGAAGATGAGGTCGCTGCCGCCGCCGTGGAAGTCGAACTTCTTGCCGAGGTACTTGAGTGACATCGTCGAGCACTCGATGTGCCAGCCCGGACGTCCCTTGCCCCACGGGCTGTCCCAGGACGGCTCGCCCGGCTTGGCGGCCTTCCAGAGCGCGAAGTCCATCGGATGGTGCTTGGCCGTGTTGACCTCGATGCGCGCACCGGCCTGCATGTCGTCGAGGCTGCGGCCGCTGAGCTTGCCGTAATGCGAGAATTTCTCGACGCTGTAGTAGACGTCGCCGTTGTCGATGACGTAGGCATAGCCCTTATCGATGAGCTTCTGGACCATTGCGATGATCTCCGGCATCGTCTCGCTGACGCGCGGGTAGACGTCAGCATGGCGGACGTTCAATGCATCCATCGCCTCGAAGTACGCCTTGATGTAGCGGTCCGAGATGTCCTTCCAGGTCACGCCCTCTTTGTTGGCCGCATTGATGATCTTGTCGTCGACATCCGTGAAGTTCTGGATGTAGTGGACCTTGTAGCCCTTCTTGGCAAAGTAGCGGCGGATGACGTCCCAGGTCACGAAGGGGCGCGCATTGCCGATGTGCGGGTGGTTGTACGGCGTGACGCCGCAGCAGTAGATGCTGACCTCGCCCGGCTTGAGCGGCTTGAACTCCTCCTTGCGGCGAGTCATCGTGTTGTAGACTTTAAGCATGTTCTTTATCCTCCAATCTCTTCTCGAGCTCATCGACTTTCTTCTCCAGTGCCTGGATCTGGCGCATCATGCACTCGCGCATCTCCTCGTCCGGATCCGGCAGCATGTCGTGATCGAGATCGACGTCGAGCTCTTCCTCGATATCTGTGATGTTGTCATCTGACTCGACGAGGCGCGTCGCGCGCAGGGCTTGGCGGAGCTCCTGCGCCGTGTGGACACGCTTGCCGCGCATGACGACGATGCGCCCTGGGATGCCGACGACCGTCGCATAGGGCGGCACTGGCTTCAGGACGACGGAGCCCGCGCCGATCTTGGCATGGTCGCCGACCGTGAAGGAGCCGAGCACCTTGGCGCCCGACGCCACGACGACGTTGTTGCCGATGGTTGGATGGCGCTTCCCCTTCTCCTTGCCCGTGCCGCCGAGCGTTACGCCCTGATAGAGCGTGACGTTGTTGCCGATCTCGGCCGTCTCACCGATGACGATGCCCGTGCCATGGTCGATGAACAGGCCCTCGCCGATCGTCGCACCAGGATGGATCTCAATGCCCGTCAGGAAACGGGCCAGGTTCGAGATCATGCGCGGGATGAGCACCCAGCCGCGCTTGTAGAGCGCATGCGAGATGCGGTGGAACCAGATTGCATGGAGGCCGGAATAACAGAAGAGGACCTCGATCACACTGCGCGCAGCGGGGTCTCGCTCAAAGACGACGCGGATATCCTTGCGAAGCCGCGAAAAAAAACTCATAGACCTTCCTCCTAGTCAATACACATCCTATATCAAAGGCCCCGCATCTCCTCAGAGACGCGGGGCCGTGGTTCCACTCTGGTTAAGGGCTCCTGCCCTTCACTCATGAAGATAACGCCTTCCTGCGTCAGGGCCTACTGTCTTCTGCCCTGCAGCTCCCGGGTGCATTTCAGTCGGGTCTCCATAGCCCCCTCACAGCATCTGGGGGCCTCTCTGCATGAAGCGCGCCGCCTTACTTCTCCCGCTCTACGCCTTTTCGTATACGGGATTCATTCTATCACAGCTTCTCGATTCCTGCAACCGCATAAGCCGAGATTCCCTGCTCTGCGCCCGTGAAGCCGAGCTTCTCCTCCGTCGTCGCCTTGACGTTGACGTCATCGAGCGAGACGCCCAAGACAGTCGCGATGTTCTCGTTCATCTTCGGGATGAAGTCCTTCATCTTAGGCTTCTGGGCTACAATCGTCGCATCGACATTGCCGATGCGGTAGCCCTTCTCCGCAAGCAGGCGGCGCACCTCTGCGAGCAGCTTCATGCTGTCTGCCCCTTCATAGCGCGGGTCGGTATCGGGGAAATGGCGGCCGATGTCGCCGAGCGCCGCTGCACCGAGCAGCGCATCGGAAATGGCATGCAGCAGCACATCCGCATCCGAATGGCCGAGCAGTCCGAGCGCATGTGGTATCTCGACACCGCCGATGATGAGCTTGCGCCCCTCGACCAGCCGGTGCACATCGTAACCCATGCCAAAACGCGTCATATCAGTCCATCCTCTCTTGAACGCTTCAATCCTTGCACTTCTGGCGCTTCTGGAGCAGCGCCTCGGCCACGACGAGGTCTTCCGGCGTCGTGACCTTGATGTTCTCATACGAGTCCATGACGACATGGACCTTCGCGCCATAGCGCTCCACGAGGCTCGCATCATCCGTGCCGAGGAAGCCGTCCGCCTCCGCCTTCTCATTGGCGGCCACGAGCAGGCTCCTCGAGAAGCCCTGCGGCGTCTGCACGGCCCAGAGTTTCGCGCGGTCCGGCGTCGCCGTGACGATGCCGTCCTCGACCACCTTGACCGTGTTCTTCTCCGGCACGGCGGCAATCGCCGCACCGTACTGCCGGGCCGCCGCGATGACGGCCTCGATCGTCGTGCGCGAGACGAGCGGCCGCGCCGCATCGTGGACGAGCACGACATCGCTCTCTGCTGAGGACGCCTTGAGACCGTTCCAGACGGAATACTGGCGCTCGCTGCCGCCCTCGACGACTTTGATGGCCTCGACCGGGCCGATGCCGGTTGTATCGGCCAAGAGACGGCGAAGCGGCCCGACCTCTTCCCTGCCCGTCACGACAATGAGCTCCTGCACCTCCGGCAGCGCGGCAAACGCCCGCAGCGTATGGCACAGGATAGGCTCGCCCAGGAGCTCCAGGAATACCTTGTTGATGCCCGCCTTCATGCGCTTGCCGCGCCCTGCTGCGGGCAGGATGACACTGACCAAGTTAGCCTCTCTTTCTCTTCTCGCGCGACGACGCTTCAGCGCGCCGGCTTCGCGAAGATCATGCGGCCGGCCGCCGTCTGCAGCGCAGACGTGACCTCGACGGTGATGGATTCATTCATGTGATGGTAGCCGTTCTCGACGACGATCATCGTGCCGTCATCGAGGTAGGCGACGCCCTGTCCGGGCTCCTTGCCCGCCTTGACGATTGTCACGTGCATTGTCTCCCCGGGGATGACGACAGGCTTGACGGCGTTCGAGAGCTCGTTGATGTTGAGCACCTCCACGCCGCGCAGCTGTGCCACCTTGTTGAGGTTGTAGTCATTCGTGATGATCTTGCCGCCGACCTGCTGGCCGAGGCGCACGAGCTTCGAGTCGACCTCTGCGATGTCGTCGAAGTCGACATTCGTGATCTCGACCTTGACCTTCGTGCTCTGGCGGATGCGCTGCAGGATATCGAGCCCGCGGCGGCCGCGCGTGCGCTTGAGCACATCAGAAGAATCCGCGATGTGCTGGAGTTCCTCGAGCACGAAGACCGGTATGAGCAGCGTCCCCTCGATAAAGCCCGTATCGCAGATATCGGCGATGCGGCCATCGATGATGACGCTCGTGTCGAGCAGCTTGTAGGCCTTATCCTCCTTCGGTGCCACTGCCGCAGCGCCTGCAGGCGCCTGCGAGGCACCCGCGCGCATCTCCTTCATCTTTGCGAATTCCTTCATGAAGCGCGGCACGAAGTCAAAGAGCCCCGTGAGCTCCTGGCGCTTCTTGATCGTGATGGTGATGCCGAGATAACCGAAGACGATGCTGAAGATGACGGGGATGTAATCTCCGACGATAGGGATCTTCGCAAATGAATAGCCGAGAAGATTGGCGATTATGAGTCCGATGGCAAGACCGATGGCACCAGCGATGACGTCGTGGATTGGCATCTTGCCGAGCTGCTGCTCCACCCATGCGGAGAACCGCTTGAGGCAGCGAATGAAGTACGGGGAAGCCAGAAAGCCGATGAGGCCGCCGAGGACTGCACCCAAGAGGATACAGATCAGGCTGCCCATGGTGATGCGGACGATGCCCATCTCCATCTTGAGGATTTCCGTGCCGACATACATCGTCAGCACCGGGCTCGCAAGATCCAGCAATGCACCACCGGCAATCGCTAGGAATAATGTGATAAAGAAACGCAAGACACGATCAAGCATACGTTCACCTCCTTAAATAGATAAAAACAAAAAGAAAAGTCCGAACAGAATCAGTATACTCTACTCTGCTTGGACTTGTCAAAATCCGGGTTCTTATTCTCAATGCGCAAACGCATTCGCCGAGAGGACTGACGTCAGCCAATTCTCGACCTCCTTCGGTGTCTTATCGCAGGCGTAGACGAGCTCGCTCACGAGGATCTGCTTCGCGAGATCGAGCAGGCGACGTTCGCCCGACGAGATATGACGGCGGCGGTCCTGCAGGATCAGGTTGCGCGCTACGGCGGCCACATCGCAGATGTCACCGCTCTTCATGCGGTCGAGGTTGGCATGGAAGCGCTTATTCCAGCTTCCCTTCGGCTTCTCTGGCTCCTCCTCGAGCACCTCGCGCACCTCATCGACCTTCTGCTGCGGGATGACATCACGCAGGCCGACATTGTCGGCGTTGTCCGTCGGGATCATGACCTTCATATTACCCAGCGGCATCTCGAGGACATAGTAGGACTTGCCCTCCCCGAGGACCTCACAATTCTCGATGCCAGAGATCACACCGGCACCATGCATCGGATAGACGACCTTATCTCCTATCTGTAACAAGAGCATCCCTCCTCTACACACGAGCCAACCACCATCATCAACGCATTTACAAGAATATTGTACCATAAACGTTCAAAAAAGTAAAATATTTTATTTTATCACAATGACCATATATCGTCAACAGCAAGAGATAAAAAAATCAGGTCTCATTATGAGACCTGATGGAATCGCACTGCTCAGCGGACAAAGACGACATTCGTGCGGTCGAGGAAGCCCGTGGCACCATTTTCGATAAGCACGCGGTTGGCGTCAGCGACCGAGAGGATCGGGTTGCCGTTGTGGTTGTCGAGACCGATAGCCTTGACGACAAGCGGATTCGAACCTGCGCGGGTTGCCTTCGAGAGATCTGTCGTGTAGCTGGCCATGCCGTTCGCGATGACCGTGGCGGAGTCGAGGTTCTTGTAGCCGTAGATTGGTTCGCCATTGGCGTTCTTGATGACCGGGGACATGACCGGCTTGAGGCCAAGGCCGCGGCAGTCCACGATCAGGCCCGTATAGCCGCCGATGGCCTGGCCTGCAGGGGCAGCAGCTGCCGAAGAGCCCTGATGCGACGGAACCATGACAGACGGCAGCGTCGTTGCAGGCGTCTGCTGCGTCGTCGTGCCCGGCGTCACCTGCACGTTGACCTGTACGGAAGACGGCGTGCTGGCCGGGACAGATGCATCCGGAGCCGGGAAGCTCGTCGGCACCGTGTTCGTCGGCAGGACAGCCGTTGCGAGAGAATTCGAAGCGCCGAAGACAGACATCTCCATCGTGACCGCATAGCCGCCGCCATCGATTGCCTGCTCCGAGACGACGCGCGCACCCTGAATGAGGACCGTGACCTTCGTCTTCGTGACATCACTCGTCACCATCATGTTCTCGACCGTCGTCTCCGAGTCGACGTTGACGCCCTTGACCATCTCAGCGAGCTGACGGTAAGCGTCCACGACGGCAGCGCGGCGGGCGAGCATGCGCGCCTGAACGGCATTGACGGCGTACGTCGGGGCCACGCCCGTACCCTGTACCGTAATCTTGCTGTCACCGCTCCAGTCCATCCCCGTGCCCGCCGCAAAGGCGCTGGCTGCTGAGACGACCATGAGCGTCATGGCCATCAGGCAGGCCATGAACAACTTGGAAATATGTCTTCTCATCTTACTTCCTCCTCTGTTCCTCTCGGAACGCTCTTTTATCTCATACCGCGAGCATACACCCGCAAGCTTAAGATTTCCCCAAAGAAAATAAAAATATTATGCTACGTCAACTATTTTTATTTCTCCTGCAATCATTCTGACTTCGTTGCGCGCAGGAAAAGCTGGGTGAGCTGCTCCTTCGGATCCTTATGGTCGTGGATGATGGCGTAGACCGTCGCGCAGATCGGCAATTCGACGTGGAACTCGCGCGAGAGGTCCATCAGGGCCTCCACCGTGTAGACGCCCTCGGCAAGCTTTGCAAATGGCTTGCCCGTGATGAGGTCTTCGCCAAAGCGGCGATTGTTGCTATGCGGCGAGAAGAGCGTCGCCTCATAGTCACCGAGATGCGAGAGGCCGTAGACCGTCATGCGGTCGCCGCCCATCGCCTCGATGAGGCGCGAGAGCTCGTGCGTGCCGCGGGCCATCAGCGCACCCTTGAGGCTGCTGTAGCCGAAGCCGTCGAGCATGCCCGCGGCCAGGCCGATGACGTTCTTCGAGGCCGCGCCGATCTCCGTGCCCAGCAGGTCCTCTCCGTAGTAGAAGCGGATCAGGGGGCTCGAGAATGTGTCGACGAGCTCGCGCGTGAGCTTCATCTCGCGCGCCGCGATGACCATGCAGTTCGGGATGCCGCGCACGAAGTCCTGCACGTGCCCCGGGCCGACCCAGACCGCCACGCGCATAGCCGAGCCGAGTTCCTCATAGAAGACTGTCGTCAGGCGCTTGCCCGTGCCAATCTCGAGCCCCTTCATGCAGAGCACAAAGCGCTTGCCCGAAAGTTCGAGCCCAAGTGCAGCGAGGTCCCTACAGAAGGCGCGCAGCTGCTGTGAGCTGATCGAGATGACAACGATGTCCGCCGCCGAGACGGCTTCCCTGAGGTCATCCGTCAGCTTCACGGACTCCGGCAGGGTCAGGTATTCATTCTTGCGCTGCTCCATCAGAGCAGCGAGGTGCCCGGAGCCCTTGCGGCCCCAGAGCGTCACCGTGTGGCCGATATGGTCAGCATACCAGGCATGGAAGGAGCCCCAGCGGCCACAGCCAAGTACGGAAATGTTCATGCCGAAACCTCCACTTTCGCCCCTGTGAGGTCGCGCACGACTTCACCCGCGATGATGAGCCCAACGACCGACGGCACGAAAGAGATGCTGCCTGGCACGGCGCGACGCATATCGCAGTTGCGCGCGCTGCCCGGCGGGCAGATGCAGTTCTTGCCGCAGCCGCTCTGGCGGACGCGCAGGGGCTTTTCCTTGGAATAGACGACCTTGAGCTTCTTGACGCGGTTCTCCTTGAGCTTCTTGCGCATGACGCGGGCCAAGGGGTCCACGCTCGTCTTGTAGATGTCCGTGACCTCGAACTTCGTCGGGTCCAGCTTGTTACCGGCGCCCATGCTACAGATGATTGGGATATGGCGGTCGCGGCACTGCAGGACGAGGTCAATCTTGCCCGTCACCGTGTCGATGGCGTCTACGACATAATCGTAGTGTATCGCGAAGAAGCGGTCCGCCTGGTCGGGCAGGTAGAAGTCATCGATCATGTCGACGACTGCCTTCGGATTGATGTCGAGAATGCGCTCTTTCATCGTCTCCGTCTTCTTCTTGCCGACGGTCTTCGAGGTCGCATGAATCTGGCGGTTGATGTTCGTCAGGCAGATGAGGTCATTGTCGATGAGGACGAGATGGCCGACACCAGCGCGCGCAAGCCCTTCGGCTACGAAGGAGCCGACCCCGCCGACGCCAAAGATGGCCACCGTGCTCTTTGCCAGCTTCTCCATACCCGCCTCGCCGAGCAGCAGCTCTGTGCGGGAAAAACGACCTAATTTACTCAAGATATCTGTTCCTTTCTATTTCTCGATTCCTTCTGTTTTCTCTATTACTTCTGGTCCTTGTCATCAGGCGTCAGGCGGAAGGCCGGGAAGGCGAAGGCGCCTTCGGTCTTCGGCTTTGCCTGGCTCGGACGCGTGGGCTGCTGCATAAAGCGCGGCGGCTCAAGCGTGAACGCATCGCGCTTCGGCGCAGCTGCAGCCGGCTTCGCTGACGGCTGGCTCGCCTGAGGAGCCTGCTCGCCCCTTGCCGGCGCTGGCGAATCCTTGACCATGACGCCGTCCGTGAAGTCGGTCGCGATGATCGTCGCGCGCACATCGCCGCCGAGCGAATTGTCGATGACCGTGCCAAGGATGATGTTGACCTCGGGGTCCGTGTGTTCATAGATGTAGCGCGTCGCCTCATCGACATCGTAGAGGCTCAGCGTCTTGTCGCCCGTCAGGTTCAGGATGATGCCACGCGCCCCCTCGAGGCTCTTGCTGATCAGCGGGCTGTCGACCGCCTGCTTGACGGCCTCCACCGCGCTGCGCGAGCTGCGACCGATGCCAAGCAGCGCATCGCTTGAAGCGCTCTGGCGGAAAATCGTCGTGACATCCGCGAAGTCAACATTGATGACGCCCGTCGTGAGGATGAGCTCTGCCACGCAGTTGATGGCCTGCTGCAGGATGCCGTCGGCACACGAGAAGGCCTTGACGAGCGTCATATGGCGGTTCTCCGGCAGCTTCATGAGGTTGTCGTTGGCCACGAGGATCAGCGCATCCATCTGCGCCTGCATCTTGGCGAGGCCTTCATTGGCCAGACGCTTCTTGCGGCTGCCCTCGAAGCTGAACGGCAGCGTGACGACGCCGACCGAGAGCGTCCCGAGGTCGCGCGCGATCTTGGCGACGACAGGCGCCGCGCCCGTGCCTGTGCCACCGCCAAGGCCGGCCGTGACAAAGACGAGGTCGGCACCGGACATCGACTCGCGGATCTTGTCCGCCGCATCGAGGGCCGCCTTCTCGCCGAGCGCGATGTTGCCGCCCGTGCCGCGGCCCTTAGTCAGGTCCTCGCCGATCTGCAGCGTCTCAACGCCCTCTTCCGCCACGCGCGAGAGCTGCTTGGCATCGGTGTTGATGGCAATCAGATCGATGTCGAGGTCTTTATGACGGCCCATGCGCATCAGGACGCTGTTGCCACCGCCGCCCACACCGAATACTTTGATCTTCACTTTTGGCTTTATGATTAACGTTTCTTCTGCTGCCATGCGCTCTTACCCCTCTCGAATCAGAATCTCTGGGAATTATTTCGCCATATCAAAAACGATTTCCTGCCCCAGCGCGAAAATATAGGGCGTTCTCATCGAAAAGAGCAGGGCCACACGTGCGGCTCTGCTCCCTGCTGTTCTCTATAGCGGATCAATGGAAGAGAAGTACGGCCAGGCAGGCCAGGACAATCTTCAGGCTATCGAGTTTCAAATAAAACACTTCCTTATCATCGTCATCGTCAATTCTCATCATACTTCAATTGCAACATAATGATTCCAAGCAGGCATATCTGCTAATGTATACGATTATACAATGAAGCATCCTGTTTTTCAAGATGCATGCCGGCTATCTTCTAAGAGCGGTCGTACCTGCGTCACGATCATGCCCGAGAGCATCAGAGCACAGCCGAGGACCTGGACGGCAGACATGTGCTCACCGAGCAGCAGCCAGCTCGAGAGCGCGCCGAAGACGGCCTCGAAGCTCATGATGATAGCTGCCTGCCCCGGCTCCGCGTACTTCTGCCCCAAGATCTGCAGCGTGAAGGCCACACCGGCCGACATGACGCCGCCGTAGAAAATAGCAAACCAAGCATCGAGTATCGGCTGCACGGCGACCGTCTCGAAGCCGAGCGCCGCGATGAGGCTGCCTGCCGCACAGACGCCGATCTGCGTGACCGAGAGCTCAATCGGGTCGACAAGGCTCGCGAAGCGGTCGATGAAGAGGATATGGCCAGTCCAGAACAGAGCACTGATGAAGACAAGCCCATCGCCAAAGCTAAGAGAGACCGCGCCGCGGATGGACAGGAAGTAGAGACCCACAAGCGCCAGCAATGCACCAATCCAGTTCTCGATGTGGATGCGCTTGCCGAGCAGCACGGCGCCGAGCGGCACAAAGATGATGTAGAGCGCCGTGATGAAGGCCGTCTTGCCGGCCGTCGTGTAGAGCATGGCCACCTGCTGCAGTGACGTCGCCACTAGCATGATGCAGCCCGCACCGAGTCCGGCCTTCCAGCCCGCGCGATAAGTGCCCGCACGCTTCGCCCCCTCGCGCTGCCCGCGCCAAGCGTACCAGAGCCCCACGAGGAACAGGAAGCCTAAGAGATAGCGCGCCGCGGCATAGGTGAACGGGCCAAGGCCGTCCATGCCGACCATCTGCGCCACGAACGTCGTGCCCCAGATGAACGCGGCCAGCAGGAGCATGAGATTCCCGCGTAAATGCATGAATAGAGTCCTCCAATCCGTCATTTGTTGTCATGTTACCGCCAAAAAAGGCGAGAAAAAACAGGCACGCATGCGCATGCCTGTCTTTATTGTATGCTGTTTCCCCGCCTCAGGCAAGCCCTGTGACCATATAGAACAGGATGCAGAGGAACGGGACGAAGAACTTGAGGCCCATGATGACTGCGATATCGAAGTACGAATCGTGATGCGTGAGGCCGCAGATGGCGAGCAGCGTGACGAGCGCGCCGCAGTGCGGGACCGGGTCGATGCCGACCGAAGCGATGGCGACGATGCGGTGCAGGACCTCGAGCGGGATGCCTGCAGCCTGTGCCATGGCGCCCCACTGATCGCCGAGCATCGAGAGAGCGATGGTCAAACCGCCCGAAGCCGAACCCGTGATGCCGGCCATGATGTTCGTCGTGATGACGGCCGAGAGCAGAGGGCCGAACGAATCCGCAATACCAATGAGTGCCTGCGTGACCGGCACAAAGCCCGGCAGGCTCGTAATAACGCAGCCGAAAGCATAGCCCGAAGCGACATTCAGGACGGCCGTCGCCGAGGAAATGGCTGCGTAGTTGATCGGTGCTAGGAAGCCATCCATGACGATGAAGCGCTTGCGGCCGATGAACGCGGCTGCGAAGCTGCTGAGGATAAGAGCGACCGTGATGGACCAGATGGCCGATACCTTGCCGACATTCGCCGCCAGCAGGCTGAGCTTGAGCGGCAGGAACGCCGAAAGTGCTTCAGGATCCCAATGGAAGCCCCATTCCCACTTGAACGGGTTCGAGAGGATGATGTTGATTACGATGACCATGACGAGCGGCAGCAAGGCCCAGTACCACGGGATGTGGATTTTCGGGCTCGGCTTGTGGTGCGGGCCGCCCTCGAAGTGACGGCCATAGCCCTCGCCGCGTGCCTTGAGGATCTTCGCACGGCGCGTCACCCAGCCCCAGCCGATCAGCAGGAACAGGAAGGAGGCGAAGAGACCGATGATAGGAGCCGACCACGTGCTCGTCGAGAAGTACGAGGACGGGATGATGTTCTGGATCTGCGGCGTGCCAGGCAGAGCGACCATCGCGAAGGAGAAGATACCGACCCAGAGCGTCGCCGGCAGCAGGCGCTTCGGGATGTCTGCCTTGCGGAAGACGACTGCGCCGAACGGATACATGACAAAGGCGACGACGAAGACGGAAAGACCGCCATACGTCAGAGCGCCGCAGCCCAGCAGGACCGCCAGCACAGCGCGTTTCTCGCCGAGCACCTCGACGATCTTCGCTGCGACCGAAGACGCAAGCCCGCCCTTCTCCATCAAGCGCGCAAAGACGGCGCCGAACAAGAAAATCGGATAATACGACTTCGTATATTCAGCCATGCGTGTCATATAGAGCTCACTGTACGTCGGCAGGACACCGAAGATACTCGCAAGCGCTGCGACACCTGCAAAAATTGGTGCGATCAGGATGATCGACCAGCCGCGGTAAGCAAAATACATGAGACCGACAAGGGCCACCGCAATACAGATTCCTTCTAACACAGATGGATCGTCCCCTTTCTTTCATGCTCCACAACCCCCCTGGTGCGGAACATGGAAGAAGGGCGGCCGGTTGGCTGACCCGGCTGCCCTTCCGTTGTCTTGCCATGCGTCATACACGATAGGAACAGATATCTTGCATGATGCGCATTACCTTGTCTATCATAGCATTACCCTCATTTATTGTCAATGCATCTCCATTTAATATTTTGTAATGATGCAATCTTATGAATTTAGCTAAAACTTGTCTGTCCAAAGACTTTCGGTTACAATAAAAGAAGTACATATTTTCTCCCACGATTTATCGGGGAACAAAGGGAAGGAACAGGTGATCGTACATGGCCATCCATGTCATCAATGAGGCACGCCGTTGCCTCCAGTGCAAGAAGCCGCTGTGCCGTCTCAAAGGCTGCCCGGCTCAGACGAACATTCCCGAGATGATTCGCCTCTTTCTCGACGGCAAGATCAACGAAGCGGGCGAGATGCTCTTCATCAATAACCCGATGAGCATCGTCTGCTCGCTCGTCTGCGACCACGAAAAGCAATGCGAGGGCAACTGCATCCAGGGCCGCAAGGGTGCTCCCGTCCAGATCTCGAGCATCGAGCACTATATCTCCGACATCTACCTCGACAAGGTCATCATGGAGCATGAACCGCCCAAGGGACAGAACGTTGCCGTCATCGGTTCGGGGCCGGCCGGCATCACGGTCAGTGTCAAGCTCGCCCAACTCGGCTACGACGTGACCATCTTCGAGCGCAAGGGCAAGCTTGGCGGCATGATGCGCTATGGCATCCCGTCCTTCCGCCTGCCGCTCGAGATCCTCGACCGCTACCAGGAGAAGCTCGTCGAGCTCGGCATCCATATCCGCCCGAACACGACCATCGGCAGCATCCTGACGCTCGACACCCTGTTTCAAGACGGCTATGACGCCGTCTTCATCGGCTCCGGCGTCTGGCGTCCGCGCGGCCTCGGCGTGCGTGGCGAGAGCCTCGGCAACTGCCATTACGCCGTCGACTACCTGCAAAATCCGGACGTCTATCACCTCGGCGACCGCGTCGCGGTCATCGGCTCGGGCAATTCGGCAATGGACGCCGCCCGCACGGCCATCCGCAAGGGCAGCCGCTTCGTCACCGTCTACGCGCGCCGCAACGAAGTCCGCGCGAGCATCCGCGAGTACGAATACGCACAGGCCGACGGCGTCGAATTCGATCTCTGCAAGGGCGTTGCCGCTATCACGAAGGACGGCCCGATGCTCTACGAGCGCCACTTCGACAAGGAAGGCAATCTGCTCAGTGAAGACGAGCCACAGCTCTACCCGGCCGACAGCACAATCATCGCCGTCAGCCAGGCCCCGAAAGACAAGATTGTCCGCACGACGACGGGCCTCGAGGTCGACAATCGCGGCCTCGTCGAGGTCGACGAGAACGGCGCCACGACGCGCGAAGGCGTCTTCTCCGGTGGCGACGTCGTCCTCGGCCCGGCCAACGTCGTCGAAGTTGTCAAAGACGCCAAGCACGTCGCCAAGGCCATGGACGCCTACCTCACGCGCAAGCGCGAGAATGGCGAAAAGAATGCCTACCCAAGAGAGACAGCTGAATGAGGCACAAAAAAACTTCCCGGAAGGGGAAGTTTTTTTGTGCCTCTCTTGTCCTTCAAATAGAATCTGCATCGCGTGTGAGATCTACAATCTCTGCCATGTGGATGTGGAACCCCGGCAGGCCGGCCAGCGTCTTGGCGCGGACGCGCAGGCGCCTGCCATCCAGCAAGAACGTCTCCGATACCTTGCAGGGGCGGTTACGTGTCACGCGGTCAGCATAGGCACGCATCTTATGCCGCCGCACATCATCCAGCGAACAGATGACTTGATTGACCGCGCGACGACTCGAGATGCCCACGGCCATCATGACTTTCTGATACGCATCATTCTCATAAGCCATGTATAACTCCTTGCCATCATCTAGGAAGAGCGCCACCGGTGAGACCCGGATGACATTGAAGAGCCCTGCTTCTCCATAGATGCGCTCTTCCTGGCGCGTCTCGGCACACAGATGCCGCTCCCGGCAATGTGCCACCAATTCGTCATACGGCATAGGTCGTCCATAATAATAGCCCTGCAATTTCTCACAGCCGATGCTGCGAAGGAATTCCACCTGTTCGCGTGTCTCGACCCCTTCTGCCAGCGTGTGGATGCCGATGGCCTTAGCCATCATGACGACAGATGTGATGATCTTGCGGCTCGTGTCATTGAATACACGCAGGAACTCCATGTCAATCTTGAGCTCATCGAAATGATAATCCTTGAGCACATTCAGCGAAGAGTAGCCACTGCCAAAATCATCGAGCCAGACCGGATAGCCATTGCCGCGGAAGCGATCAATCATCTCCAAGATTCTATTGCGATCCTGCACCATGGCCGTCTCCGTGATCTCGATGCGCAGGCAATCACGCGGCAGACCATTCTCGCGGACGACGGACTCGATCTCAGAAAGGACATCCATGAGTTGGAAGTCCATGCGCGATACATTGAATGAAATCGGCACGATGGGCTGATGCGCATCCATCTGCCTGCGGAGCTGTCGCCCGCATTCCCGTATGACATAGCGGTCAAGCTTGTCAATCAGGCGCTCCTCCTCGAGCACCGGGATGAATTGGTTGGGGCGAAGGAATCCGTAGACCGGATCATGCCAGCGCGCCAATGCCTCCATGCCTGCGAGATTCCCCGTCAATGTGCGCACGACTGGCTGATAGTATATCTCGATATAACCGTTCTCGACGGCTTCATCAATATGAGCGATGACATACGAGCGGACCGCCAATTCCTGTCGGAGGTGCTCAGAGAATACGCAATACGCACGGCCTCGCTCTCTCTTGATGGAATCACAGGCCGCCTTTGCCTGGTCACAAGCCATACTGATTGATACATTTTCCTGCGCAGAGAAGTAGCGGATACCCGCATGCAGATAGGTATGTTCTCCTTTGAGAAGACCGTTGACTTTCTGCACAACCTTCTCGATGCGGCTCTGCGCATCGTCTGCCGGTATCAAGGCCAAGAAAATATCGGCCGACATGCGGGCCAAGAGCGAATCAGGGAAGCCTTCTCGCAGGACAGCCGCAATCCTTCGCAGGCAATCATCGCCCCGCTCTGCGCCGTACATCGCGTTATAATGCTTGAAGTTCGTCAGATTGAAGTACGCCAGCGCATCTCTGCCAAAAATTCCTTCGGCGCGATTAGCCGCCTCACGCTCAGACGCCCTGGAAAAGAAGAGATGCCTGCCCATGAGAGTTGTCAACGCATCATGCTCCACTGCACGGAACCGCACATGAGCATCGACGAGCAGCAGTGACCATAGCCACTTGCCGTGGAAGCAGACACGGCGTATCGATCCCTCGACATGGCAAATCCGTCCTATCTTCGTGCGGATGCAGAAGAAAAGGTAGGAATAGTTGGCCAACCGCTCCTCTGTCACCGAACCACTCTGATGTACGGATTTCTCCACCATCATGCCGATGGATTGGCAATCCTCTGGCATGACCATGCCACGAAACGATGATCCTGTCAGATTGAGGAACTCCTGTTTCGACTGACAATCGTACAGCTTCCACATCGCTTCATTGACACAACAAATGCTTTCATCTGCGTGAAGCAAGACAACAGCCCCCGGCATGAGATTGAGCACATCCTCCGATACATTCGTGAAATCCATGCTCGATCAAGCACCTCTTTTCCATCAGAATATGCAGACAAACCAATATGTTTTAATTAATAGAATTTGCGTTCTATTTTATCACATCACCACCAAGGATGCAACAACAGCACAAAAATGATTGTCTTCTGTTACAATCTACAGCAAAAACGCCCTTCATTGTTGAAAGGCGTTTTTGCTTATCGTGTACCACTCAATAGTCAATCTGCTTCTCGCGCATGTCCTTTGGCGTCGTCATGCGCTGGTCATAGCCATCTCTGAGGTAATCCCCGAGCAGTCCGACCTTGAACTTCTTCGGATCTCCTTCCGGCCGCTGGTCGTTTTTCGTCAGCAACATGTCAAGCGCGTACGGAGTCCGAGTTCCTGAGCCGCTCATATGCATGATCATGATAGCACCGCGGCGCACATCGCCGTTGCGCTTGTGGACAATGTGGTCCATGATGCCCTCCAGCGATTCCATTGAGACAGCGCCGTAATCCTCCGCACTACCTGAGCCGCTGACGAGATACGTAAACCCTTCATCTAAGGCAACGGCACAGCCATCGCGACTGACGGCTAACTGTGGCGGACGCAAGAGCCGCGTGAGACCGTAACGGCTGCCATTTTCAATCTTCATATCGCCAATTGCACTGAGAAGTTTCTCATACGAGGAACGGACATTCTGACGATATGTCGCATTGTCTTCCACAATATAGCTTCTCCCCTTCTCATCGACGCGCAGCATCGGCACATGATGATCGGTATGGCTACCCACCTCATTGCCCTCAGCCACGATGGCGCGCAGCAGATTGGGATTATTTATCATATTTTTAGTGATGACAAAAAACGTCGCATGTACACGATGCTTGCGCAGGACGTAGAGCAGCTTGTTGATGGAATCGTCACTTCCCCAGTCGTCAAAGGTCAGGAAGACGGTTTGTGGAGCAGCCGTCTTAACAAGGCCCGTCTTATCCGCCAAAGCCAATTCTTTCTGTGTGAAGCCATACATGCGATCGGATGAACTGACTTCCGGCGCTCCGATATAACGCTTGAAGAATTCCCGCTGGAAATTCTTCTTCGTGATTCCTCCCGCGCCATATCCCAGTTGTATCTCGACGGGAAGATCCATGGTCTCCACCGGATACTGGTAGAGCTTTGCCGGCTCATCGAGAACATCCTGCACCGAGACAATGCGATAGACCGAATCATTCTGGCGATTATCAGTCGGATTATCACCGTATGCATCGTAAGCGATGTTGTCGACCTTCTGCTGCTTGATTGCCATCATGACCTCAGACGCAAGCGTCGGCTTTGTGTAATAATCCGTGCGGATATAGAGGATCTCATTGCGTCCCAGAGAAGTCGTCCACTTGCCGAAGATATGCGGCATGACTTCATCGGCCGACTGCGCCTGCTTGTCCTTGGACTGAACGGCATTGAGTCCCTGTCCGACAAACCAGCACTTCATAGCAGCGGCAGCCTCTTTCATGCCAGCTTCATTGTCAGAGGACGCCATCTGGCGCACGACATCCGTCGTCACGCCGTACTGCTGCAGGCCATCCCGGACGCGCTGGATCTGCATAGCGTATTCGGCCGCCGTGCCACCGCCCTTGATGGACGTCAGCCCGATGCCGAGGTCTTGCCCATACGAGCGGATCAGGCGGATGTTCTCCGCATTCCGTTTCAGTTCGCGCTCCGTCACGAAGAACGTGCCGCGCATCTCATTCGCCTTCATCGCATCGAGCACGTGTACGAGCGGCTCTTTTTTCGAGAGGCCGCCGAACGTGAAGATCACTGACTGGCTGGTCGACGGGATGAATCGCCATTTCTCCGCCTGATGCCCCTGATTGCGGGCAAGCGCCTCATGGATTTCCTGCGGCACACTTACAGTAGGCACTGCAGCTGCCCTTGTCTTTGCCGTTGACTGCCCTGATGATGCAGACTGTGCCGTCTGCGCCTCCGCAGCGCTAGCAGATGCGACTGGCGTCACGGAAAGCGACCACGAAGCCGCCATCATCATGACGAGCACGGCACTCATAACGGTCCGATTCTTGCGCACGAAAAACACTCCCCATTCTACTGCTGATGCTGTATCCTAAAAATCTCAAGGATGGATGTCCCGGATCATCTCATCGCCATTGCTGCCAAGACGCCAGATGCTCACGTCGCTGATGCCCAGCCCCGCAACCTCCGTGATCCAGGCATTGACGGTCTCCGCGTCGGCATACCAGACCTCATAGTGATGTTTGTCTTCCTCATAAGAAAACTGCAGGACACCGCTCGCCTCATCCCGCGTAACAGGAACTGCCTTTTCCTTGGCCAGGGCAGCAGCTTCCTGGCTCGACAGGAAGCGCGTCGCGCCACGGCTCAGCCCCAGCAGTCTGTAATCCTGCCAGATGCAGCCGCCCGTGGCGATTGCCACCGACTTCTTGCCCGGCAAATCTGCCATCCTGCTGACGGTCTTGCGGATGAAGGCGCCATCTGCCTTGGGGCCAGGCCCATTGTGCAGGCCATGCAGGTTGTAGAGCATGACGACGTATTCCGGTCCCTTGGCGAACGGCGCATCAAATGGGGCCGACGGTTCCAGGACAATGCGGAGCTTCAAGCCCGCACGCGTGCAGGCAAGGCTCAGCTGGTAGGTGAAGTGCAGATAGTCCTCCTGCAGCTTCGCATCCTTGAATACTCGTTCAAAGTCCAGCTCCACCCCCGCGGCGCCGAGCTTCTTGGCGGCATCCACTATCGCTTCAGCCTGTTTGATGCGTGACGCGTCATCACGAAGGATGCGACTCGTCATCACGGCGTCCTTTTCCACGCTTCTGCCCAAATCATCCCGGCTGTCGTTGACAACAGTCAAGTATGTCTCCTTGCCGTCTTTCTGGGCCTGTTTCAGCGCGCGCTGCGTCTCCTCTGGCACGGTGAGCACATCATCGGGCCCATACGAGGCGGCAAAAGCGGAAAGACTGCTCAGATGACGCCGGATTCCTCGATATTCTGCCGCGCTGCTCGCATCATCCCAGTATGCCGACCACGCTGAGAGGCGTACCTCCGGATGCGGTCCAGACTTCACGGGCTCTGCTCCTGCACAGCTCAGGCCGGCTGCCGCAGCAGCGAGCAGCAGTGCGGACAGCACTGCCGCATACTTCACCTTTTTCCTCATCACTGCAATCGTCCTTTCTAAGCAAATAAGCAGCCAGCCTCATTTTACGATTTGACAGACTTACAGATACGTCAGGAACCATTTCAAGATAGCTTCCCAGGCATCCTTTGCGCGCTGCTCATAGTATTCCAGTCCTGTATACTGCATGGTGAATAAGACTCTCTCATCCTTGGCATCCTTACCAGTATTGGCAGAGATCGTAAAGCGGTCAAAAACTGCATCGTAGACATCATCGGCCAGGTTGCGCTGACTCCAGGCATCCGGTTTCCAACCAGCTCCGAGGAAAATCCCGCCTTTCTGCGTATTCGCCAGGGGAATATCCTCAGCAGCTTTCTTTTCATCCACCATAACCGTCAAATGATCATCTTTGAAAGCAATTTCAATGTCATGGAAGCTCCGTGCGTGGAAACTCGTCACGACTTCATCCGGCTCTGCCCCATCTTCCACGGAAGCTGCTGGTTGATCTTTCCGTGCCTGTGCACGTAACAGATACTCTTTTGCCTCATCCGGTGAATCTGCATAGCGTGCAAATGCCTCGTTTTCCCGGACTTCTGCCTCTCGTTTTGCTTCTTCCTTTGACGGGATTGGCTCTCCCAGGATGACAGCCAGTTTCTCACGATAGAGTTCCTTTTCCACACCACCGATTTTCTCAGTCACGACGACTTCGCCATTGCGCAGGCTGACTTCATCATAGCGGCTCAAATCATCGGATGCACGGAAATAGATTTTCTGTGCGCCGAAGGCATTGCCCTCCAACCGCGTGCGGATGCGCACATCACGGAAACCGTCGCTGTCCTGCAAACGTGAAAGTGCCTCGCCTTCCGGCAGCGTCGTCAAGATGTATTTCTCTGCCTTGATCTGTGCTGCGCCCTTCAGATTGACCCAATCCTGCTGATGGCGGCTGTCTCCCTGCTTAAAGGTGATTGGCTGATTGATATCGTACTTGATGCGCATGAGCAGATGGTTGACTGGCCAGTACGGCTGTGGCTGCATGCGCGTGAGATCGTAGATACTGCTGTTGCGCTGATTGAAGCAATACCCCTCTCGATTGAAATTCATCGTGAAAAGATTACGCATCCACTGTTCATTGACGGGGCTGATGTCGCGGTTATTGCCGAAGCGCCCCGTATTGGAATGCATGAGCACATACGTATGCGGTACATAGCCCAGCTTGTCTTCGTAGACATCACGAAGGTGTTCATAATCGTAAGTGACTCGCCGCTTCATGTGGTTGTAGCTTTCCTTCGGAACGCCATCCTTATCTCGGATGTAATCCATCAGATAGTGATTGTAATGACGCCCGAGATATGGATGAATCATCGCATAGCGAAGCGGGTTGATCTCACCGATGTAATTGCCATAACGGTCCATGACATTGATATACTCAAGCCGATAGCCATTTGTACCCATTTCCCAGAAGGATGATTCCTCCATATCGCGGAGTTCTTTTGGCTTGAGGAATTTCGGGTCTTCATAGTCCAAGACACCGGCATACGTCATCATAGTCGCCTTGTAGTTGAAGCGCTCCATGAGATTATCGGCAAAGATTGCTGTATCGCGCCGCCCGTCTTCGAACATCAGATAGAGCGCCCGCTTTGGCAGTGGCTTGCCATTCTGGTAATAGTCCTCAATATCTTTCTGAGTGATTGTCACATATCCCTGATCCTTCAATGCTGCTAGATGCTCTTCTAGCAGGTCCTTGCCAATCAGAGTCGATGAATCGCCGATGCGGTCGACACCAAAGTACGAGATAGCAATGAAGCCCGTATCCTCTCCACTGTCCGCTATAGCCGAATCATCATATGGATGATACGTCTTGAGATGAAAGAATAAGTTAATCAGTACAGCTACGCTTAGTGCCAGAATCAAAAACTGAATCACGGTGCGGACACACTTGAATCGATCCTTACGCCGCGTGAAAGCTTCGTCACCGAGTGCCTGGATCTCAGCTTGCAGATTCTCATGCTGCTGAACATCTCCTGCATCCGATGCAGCAGGCACACTATCGTGTTTCGTCGAGTCGTTCGAATCCTTCAATGATCATCCACCTTCTTTCCCTTTTGCGCCTCTTTTTCCTGCTGCTTTCTCTTCTTCTTCTCCAATTCAGCAAGATCGGCCGGCGTCAAGCGCGTTCCCCAAGTCGACTTCCAGAAGGTGAACCAGGCCACTGGCATCTGCCAGAGCAGGACGGCCTCGTAATAGAGGCAGAACCACACGCCGAAAATCCAAGTCGTGCTACGCCGCAGGAAAAGTTGTGCCATGCTCATGAGCAGGGCCATCATCAGCATGCCGACAAGGAACGTAAACGGAAAGACGCGATGCATGATGGGAATGTAGATGAGATTGTAAAGCACGATGATTGGCGCAGCAATTGGCACAAGCAAGCCCATGTAGAAGCTCAGCGACATGAAGGGCTCCTTCTTCCACATGTAGCGCGCCGCGATGATAGATTCCCGAAGCCACGAACGCTTCCAGCGCATCTGCTGGCGAAGGAACATCTTATGTGAATTCGGCACGATTGTCATGCAGACCGCCGTATCCTGATATGTCGTACGATGATGGCGCAGGATGAAATTCGTCATGCTGCGGTCATCGCCGAACGTCGCCCGCTGACCAAGGAACTTCTGGTTGAGCCAGTCATCGCAGTATTTGAGTACGAGGTCCTTGCGATAGCACGAGAGCGGCCCCGAAAGGCAGGTGACCGCATCGAAGTAGCCTTCGGCCGCCTTCATGATGCGGAAGGCGATGTAATAGCGGACAGCCTGCATCTTCGTCAAGGAATTCGTATACGTATTCGCGACATCCGTGCGGCCTGAGACGCCTCCCATCTTCTTGTCCTTGAATGGCTGCACGATGTTGCGTACGGCGTAAGGATCGAGGAAACTGTCGGAATCGACAAAGACGAGCAGTTCATGCTTCGCCATATGCGCGCCAACAGCCATGGCCTCACGCTTGCCCTTATTGACCGGCTGGACATAGTAATGCAGGCGGTCTTCAACACGGTACATCTTCTGGTCCCCGTCAGACTGTTTGAGTCGCTCGATAATTTCCTTGATCTTATCGACTGAATGATCATTCGAGCAGTCATCCACTACGATCACTTCGAGCTTGTCGATGGGATAATCCTGATTGATGCAGCCGAGTATCGTGTGCTGAATCCATTTCTCCTCGTTGAAGCATGGGACAATGATCGTGACCCCCGGTGTATAATCCGGATCAATCTTTGTCGGACGGTAGAAGGAACCAAATAGATAGCGCGTCAGCAGGAAGGTCGCCGCGATGATGCTGTAGAGGTAGAGCCAGCGATTGAACTGGAAATAAATGACCGATTCTGCACGCATGAGCACGATGACAAAGACGATGACGGCCAAGAAAAAGGACGCTACCGCGAGCATGTAGTTCTTGCGATGCGTATTCGAGAATTCTGCCAGCGTCGACTTGAACTGCATGCCATAGATATGCGTGCCATCCGGGCGCGATGCTTCACGGACACACGTTGCCGGGATTTTGCGGACCATCATCTCATAGCCCTCTGGCATCGAGCCCGGCGTAATCTCAAAGGTCAGACGGATATCTGTTGCATCCGTCAATGAAACAGCCTCCTCTGCAGCGGGCATTGTCAGCAAAATCCCCGTTGTCGAGATATCCTCGCCCTTCATCTTGATGGACTGTTTTTTGCCATCCAGCACGAAGCGGACCGTCACCTCGTAGTCGACAAGGTAGCGCTGTCCATTCTTGTCATCTTGCTGAAGCTTGATGTACCCATCACCTGTATCAGGATTGGCAGAATCCCGCCCGCGGCGATCCCGATTCGTGCGATGTCCTGTCACATCAGGAGCATAGGAGAGCAGACGGCGGTCCGGTTTTTGGTGAAAAAGCACGTCATCCATAGCAGGCGTTTTCTTTTTGTTGTCATTGGCCATCTGCTTCCCCCCCCTGCGTCTTTTCTGCTGCATCCTTGCTCACAGCACTGGCAGTCTGTTCAGCAGCCACAGCAGCATTTGCTGGAATATAGCGTATCTTGCGGAAGCCATTGACATTCATGACCTTGAAGCCCCGCTTCTCCAGCGCTGTAAGCAGGCGGTCCAATTCGCTCGCCAGGTCTTCTGTCTCCATAGGTGCCTGCTCTCCTGAATCCTGGATAGTCGGTTTCATATCTATGGCAGGACGCTCATCGATTTTTCCTTCCGTATCAGCCTTGCGCTCTACGGGACGATTTGCAGGGATGGCAATGATACTCCCATCGGGAATCCCCGCGACGTACGCATCCGCTGCTGCATCATCGATAAGCAGATGACAAGAGACACGCACATTTTCCTTGACAGCATATGGCAGCCCCGACGCATGTACCGTCTGCAACAAGGCATCCGTAAACACCGTCCGTGGTGCTCGGAAAAGCGTGGGGATAAAGGCCGAACGGACTGAGATGATTTTCTGCGTGCGACAGAGCTCTTGGAGCTGTTCATCCTGTGATACCTTATCAAAACCAGCCAATCCTACAAAAGTGTAATTGCCAAGCTCAAAGCCAGCATCACGTAACAGGCGGATGGTCTCTACATCATCAGCCGCATTCTGCCCCTCTACAAAAAAAGTCGCTTCAGCATGGTGCTTCTGCAATACATCCACCATCCGAGCAGCTAAAGGACGATCCGGCAAGCCATCGATGACAATCGCCACGCAATTGCCTCCGGCTGGCAAAGTCGTGATGACTTCTGCTGGTGCAATGCCTTCTTCCAGCTTACTCTTTGCTGTTGCAATCTCTTCCTTAGCCTGATACGCTGCGCTGATATCGGTGAGTTCCGGGATGTCCCGGTTTTCGACCAAGACATGATCGCGCAAGTAGACCAGGCAACCGCAGACAACCAGAATGACCAGACCAGCAATTACTGCGATCTTCTTATAACTCAATCCATCCACTTCCTTTTCGCAAGTCCGAAAAATCCATTCACGGAACAAGTTCCTCGATCAGAGTCCCCAGTAAGAGAATCCTGCTGCCTCAACATCCGCGCGATTGAACATGCGCTTGACATCGACGAGCACAGGTCTTCCCTCTGTTCTTGGGCGGACCATTGCGCGAAGATCCTCCATATCCCAAGCGACGTACTCCCGATGTGCCACGAGAAAGACAAGTGCATCGGCATCATGGATGGAATCAAAAGGTTGCAAGGATATGCCAAACTCACGCTGGAACGCTATCGCATCCACATGTGGATCGACAGCCAAAGGCTCAATCCCGTATGACTGGAGCTGACGATAGATGTCAACAGCACGGGAGTTACGCGTATCCGGGCAATTTCCCTTGAAGGTCATGCCGAACAAGACAATGCGCGCCTTCGCCACATCGATTTTCTGGCGGATGAGCTCCCGCACGATATTACCCGTCACAAAGGCGCTCATACCCTCATTCGTCTGGCGCGCTGCCGTGACGAGGGGCGCATGGCCGCCGTATTTCTCCGCTTGGTAGATGAAATAATACGGATCGACTCCAATGCAATGACCGCCGACGAGTCCCGGCCGGAAGTGAAGTGCATTCCACTTCGTATCCATGGCATCCACCACTTCTTTCGTGTCAATGCCCATGCGATGGAAAGCACGCGAAAGTTCATTCATGAAGGCGATGTTGACATCGCGCTGCGCATTCTCGACGAGTTTCGCCGCTTCGGCCACCTTGATGCTGGCGGCGCAGTAAATGGACGGGATGGCCGTCCCATAGACTTGCGCGATGGTGTCTAAGGCCTCATCGTCACAGCCGGAGACAATCTTCGTCACCTGCTCGAGACCATGCTTGCAGTCACCCGGATTGATGCGCTCCGGCGAGTAGCCAATCTTGAAGTCGCGCCCACAGACGAGCCCGGACTCCTGTTCAAGGATAGGACGGCAGAGCTCTTCCGTCACCCCCGGATAGACCGTCGACTCATAGACGACGACACTGCCTCTCTGCAGATAGCGGCCGACACTGTGGCTGGCCGAGACCACCGGCCCGAGGTCCGGTGTCTTGTCCGCATGTACGGGTGTCGGTACCGCTACGATGATGAAAGAGGCCTGTACCAGTTGCGACATATCAGACGTATAGCGGATGGACGCCCGCCCCAGCGCCTCATCACCAACTTCTTCCGTCACATCGTGACCAGCCCGGTAAGATGCGATCTTCTCTTCATTCTGATCCAGACCGAGAACCGAAAAATATTCAGAAAAGCGCACCGCCAAGGGCAGTCCAACATAGCCGAGTCCTACTACCGCAAGGCGCACGTCCTTTTTTTGAAGTCGTTTCACGAAATCCATTTCCCCTCATCTTCTCTCTTCTATAATGTTATATTTTTCTCTCCTGAAAAATTTATAGATTTCAGTTCTCATAGTTCTTGAAATAATGCGTCAGAGCGCCCCAAATTGTATTGCTCTGCTTGTTGGTGTCGATATCCCAGAGATGGTAGTACTCCAGATTGAAGAGCCAATCTTTACTCAATGTGTAGGAGTATCCAGCACCGATTCCCTTGAAACCGCCGTAGCGGCGCATGACATCTGCCGTGCCGTTCATCGTATGGGAATAATACGTCTCATACGGCTGATAGTAGTACTTGAGCCACCAACTGCGGTTGCGCGGCTCCCAGCTCTTCTCCTCGCCGTTCGAGACTGAGACGACGTAGCCGGTGCCCTGCTTGCCGCGGTCCTTGCCGTAGAGGATCATCGCACCGACATCGACATTTCCCATCTTCTGATGTGCCCGGGCCATCGCGATGCTCTGCTTGCCATCTGTTATCGCATCATTCCGGTCATAGCCGCCCTCGAAGCGGTAGACACCGGCACCGAGACCGTACGTCGGCTGCTCGTAGTCAGCCGTCAGGTTCCACGCCTTATCTGTATCATTCGCCTCGCCGTACTCCATCGTGTAGACCACGGGATTGCCTGCCGAGATGCGTATGCCTTTGAACTTGCTGTCGTAGACATTGCCCTCCGCCATCAGCGAACTGAATGAACCAACGTCGACTTTAGCGAGACCGATATTCCCTTCGAGGTAATAGCGGTCCAGGCGAATTTTTTCGTCATCCTTATCATGCTTGTCGCCAAACTGCTTCTTGGCCTCGACCATGCCGATAGCATGCCAGTTGCCGTCGATGTCGTAATCCGGATAGACGCGCAAGCGGAGCTCCGTGTCGTTCCGATGGTATTCCGGCCGGTCGCCGCTCGAATGACCATCGGCTAGGCGAACCTCGCCATCGATGTGCAGTCTCGGCCGCTGGATGTTCTTGACAGGCAAATCATCGGCCAGATGCGCATTTTGGTCATCGATGTAGCCAGCATCATCGAGCTCTGACATGAACTCCGTCCGCAGGGCCGAAGCCCGTGCGATGGCATCGGCATCGCGCGCCGGGCTGTCGCGCAAGAGCCGCGAACCGCTCGGATAGCCGCCATCAGGTGTCGCAGATGCCGCATCCATCGCCGCCGTATACGGTACGCCACTGCCGATTCCCGCATCAGTCCCTCCTGTACCCGAGAGACCCGTTCCATACCCGTTCCCGCCGGACGCCATCATGGTCATCGCATCGGAACCGACGCCTGTCGCAGCAGCGGTCATGGCATTCAGGAGGTCGCTCTGCCGTTGGGCCAGCTCATCATTCATGCGCTGGCGGCGCAGCGTGCGCTGACGGGCCACGGCAAAATCACGTGCTGCGGCCTGCAACCGAATCTGGCTGGCCTTGGCTTTTTTCTGCAACGGTCCCATGATCTCCAAGCGGTTGACGCCCCGCAGCGATTGGCGTGCCAAGTCATCTGACGCACGCTTTGCCTCGCGCTCCCGCTGCCGGAAAATCTTGCCGGCAGCTTCCAGTTGCTCCTTCGAGAGTTCCAGCTGTACCTTGTCTTCGACAAGTAGCCGCGTCACACGTCCGTATTCATCGGCCAGCGTCATCCCCTGGCTATCCTCGATGCGCGCCAAGGCCTTTGCCACAAGGGCAGAGAGCTCCGCACGGCTCATGCTGTGCAAGTCCTTGTCTGGCAGTTCCAGATAGCCCTGCGCTGCCAGTTCCTCGATATCCTCATACACCCACGGCTCAGCAGCATTTTCCGCTGCCATCACACTCTGCGGAATCAGGCATATTGTCGTCAAGATTGGCAAGCATAACGTCATCTTGTTCAAGGTCTGTCCATCCCTTTCCCCTTTTGTCTAAAAATCCCTGTTCCACAACGTCATTAAAGATCACGTTGTATCATGAAGCTCGTCTGCCAGCCACTAACACGGCCATTGTCATCGTCTTCTTGTCGGTAATAGGTCAGCGAGCTCTCGAATTCGATATCCTCTGTCAGATGCTGCCGCCATCCCAAGCTGCCCGCACAGCGGCGCACATTGCTCTGGAGTTCATTCCGGACAGGGTCAATATAAGTACCGCCCATCTTCAGATACTCCAATCGCAAGAATACTTCCCTATCATGCTCCATCTCATGACGCCAGCCAATCCCGTAGAGATTGCCGCTAAAGCGCCCGTCCATCTGCGTGAACCTTGCCATCCCATAGTGGCCGGCGAACTGCCGGAATGACGTCGCAAAGGCTTGCCATGCATCATGCTCCGAGAAATAGCGGTCAGCATAGAACCCCAACAAGCTCATCTCCCCGGGGCGGTATGCGTATGGCCCGATGCGCGAGGTCTCCTCCGCTCCGCGAAAACATTGCAGCATGTAATTCGTTCCCAGGCCGCGATGGAGATAGCGGATTTCCTGCTGATAGGAGCGCCCCGGCCGGATCTGGTCGGCACCCTCAAGACGGTACGGCGCAGTATATGAACCATTCCAAGAAACACTCCCCTTCACGGTCAGCACATCATCCGGCGTATAGTGATACGAGAAGGCCACGCCGGGCGAAACATCCCAGCCCGTATGGAGCGGCAGTTCCGCGCCCCAGCCTTTCGGGGGCAGTTCATTCCATAGCACCTGCTTCCCCGTCGGCAGATGCAGGCCGAGTAGATACTGGATGCCGCGACGCTCATGCTCTTCCCGCCACGAAGCCTTCAGGTTTGTATCCATCATTCCTATAAAATTATGAAAATTCATCCACTCGTCCTGTGCCTGTGCAAAAAGCCCGCTCTCCACCCGTACCGCGAATGAGTCCTTCTGATAAGAAGCCTGCACCGGCATGATGACCTGATGGCCCTTACGCGCATCAGGCGAACCAGACCAAGAGGCATAGGTGAGTCCTGTACGGACAGAAGCGGATGGAGTGCGGGAAAATTTCGCCAGACTGCGTTCGATTTCCAGTGCCTCCACCTGGCAGTCGGTCCAAACGAGTTCCGCCTGATCCCGCTCCAACTGAGCACGCTCACACTCTGCCTGCCAGCGCGCGCGGTGTTCCTCCACGATACGGCTCTTCAGGGATGTCTTCGCATAGATGCGAAGCTCAGCCTGGCAGTTTGCCAGATGCTGCTCTGCCTGCTGCAGGCGCGCATCCGCCTCTTGGCAGGCGCGCAGGTTGACGGCTTTCTTCTTTTCCAGCAGATGTTTCGCATGTGCCGTGCGACTCTCAGACTCGACCTCTCGAAGGCCATCATATGCCTGTGCGACAGGATGCAATGCATCGGCAGCCACGCGCTCTACGGGCAGCTGCATCAGGCAAAACGTTCCCATCGACAGGATAGCTGAAACTTGGCGCAGGTGCTCATCGCGATATCGCTTCCAGCAAAGGTGCCGCCTGCGGGCGCGGGTCATGCGATGCGGTGCATCTGTATGGCCTGCACTGCTGAGCCCCGACCGCTTGCGTCGGTGCCGCGTCATACGCATCACATCACACTCCCCTTACTCTATCCACATGCCACATGAGCTATATCTCATTCCCATCGATACGGCAGATCAACGGATGAGAAAATATCTCATCTTATAACATTTTGTTATGCATACTAATATTACATTAGATTATAGCACGTTCATCCCTTACCGACAAGACAGATGGCAACAGAAGCTAAGACCAATAAGTTGACACCTAAAAAGCCTGCTGCAGGATGATGTGCTTATCCTGCAGCAGGCTTCTCTTATTTCTCATATTCTATGCCACGCTTATGCTTTTTTCTTGGCCAGTTCCGCCATCTTGGCGGCCTTCTTGGCCAGGAAGCGGTCGCGCATGACCATCTTGTGCTTCATGCGGTCGACGAGGTCCTTGGCATCGGCGATGTCCTGCGCGTCGGGGTGCGTGGAAGCGAGCTTCCAGCGCTCCATGCTCTTGGGGCCGCCGTGCGGGTCATCAGGGCCTGCATTCTTGCGCTTGGCGAGCATCGCGGGGTTGATCTTGCCGCGGCAGCCGAAGGTGCCGAGAATCGTGCAGCCCGGTCCGAGGTTGTAGCCAGCACGCGCGAAGCTCGTGATGGCATGCTCGCTCGTCGGCGCCGTGCCGTGCGTCTGGAAGAAGACGACCTGCGCATCGTGGACCTTCGGCAGGTACTTGAGCATCAGGGGGTCCGGCTGTCCGAGGCGGAGCCAGTAGCCCAGCGCCACCACTTCATAGCCCGAGAGGTCCTCCGGCGCTTCCTGTACGCGGAAGACATCGGCGTCTCCCGCCTGCTCTGCGATTGCCTCGGCAATCGTTCTCGTATTGCCCGTAACCGATGAATAGATAACAGCCCATTTGCCCATTTTACATCCTCCTCTTTCACTCTCTGTATCGTAGCACAACGCCTTGTAATTCACAGTAACCTTTGTTACAATGAGAGTCGTTGTAAACAATCTTATAATATTATAGATAGAAAGAAGTGTTACCATGTCTGAACTCCTCGCCTCGCCGACAGCGGGCTTTGCCATGTTCGGCACGCTCGCCGTGATTCTCGGCGGACTCTACACGCGTCACATCAAGCTGACGACGCGCACGCTCATCGACATCGCCCTGATGCTCGCGCTGACCATCGTGCTCCATCAGATCCGCATCTTCCACATGCCGCAGGGCGGCAGCGTCACGCTCGGTGCCATGGTCCCGCTGCTCCTGCTCTCGTATCGCTACGGGCCGGGCATCGGCGCGCTCGCGGGTTTCCTCTACGGGCTCATCAACATCATCCAGGACCCGTTCATCGTGCATCCCGTGCAGGTCCTCTTCGACTACCCGCTTCCGTACATGGCCATGGGCCTCGCGGGCCTCTGGCGCGGCCATCTCTACCGCGGCACAGCGCTCGCGTTCCTCGCGCGCTTCCTCTGCCACGTCATCTCCGGCGTCGTCTTCTTCGCCTCGTACGCACCGGAAGGCATGAATCCGCTCGCTTACTCGCTCGCCTTCAATGCGACGTATCTCATCCCAGAATTCCTGATCTGCTGCCTCATCCTGCGCCTGCTGCCCGTCAAGCGCCTGCTGGCAGCGATGGGCCAATCCCGCTAAGGAGGGATCCTTCATGAAAAAAGACGGCACCTGGCTCTTGAGCACAGGCCACTTCCTCAACGATTTCTACTGTAATTTCCTGCCGATCCTGCTGCCGATCATCATGCCGAAGCTCGGCATCTCCCTGACGGTCAGCGGCCTGCTCGTCATGGTCCTGTCCATCACGAGCAACATGATGCAGCCCGTCTTCGGCTACGTCATGGACCGCCGCAACCTCAGCCGCATCCTGATACCGGTCATCCCGTTCGGCGCCATCTGCATCTGCTCGATTGGCCTGATCTCGACGAAGTTCATGCTCTTCGTCATCATCGCCTTCACGGGGCTCTCGGTCTCGGCCTTCCACCCGCTCGGCTCGACGCTCGTCGCCAAGACGGCGCCGTCGGAGCGCCAGGGCCGCTCGATGTCCTACTACATCGCCGGCGGCAATCTCGGCTATGCGCTCGCGCCGATCATCGTCATCGCCTTCCTCGACCGCTTCTCCATGACGGAACTGCCATGGCTCATGGTCCCCGGCTTCCTCTTCGCCTTTATCTGCCTCAGGAGCGGCCTGACGGACTTCTCGACAGTTGCAGAGCAGGCCAAGGGCAAGGTTTTCCACCTGCGCGAGGTATTCCACAACGCCGCCATCCTGCGCCTCAACATCGCGATGGGCCTGCGCTGCTGCACGCACGTCTCGATGTCGACGCTGCTGCCGCTGCTGCTCGTCAGCCACGGCTATTCGGGCATCCTGTCGGGCACGCTCTTGACGCTCTTCCTCGTCGGCTGCACGGTCGGCGGCCTGATTGGCGGCTATCTCGGCGACCGCATCGCTCACAAGCGCATCATCATCGTCTCGCTGGCCCTCGCGATCTTCCCGACGGTCTACTTCTACCTGCACCCGGGCACGGAGCCGCTGTCGCTCGTCGCGCTCTTCCTCACAGGAGCCCTGCTGCTCGCTCCCCAGCCGAGTTCCCTCGTCTGGGCCCAGCGCGCGATGCCGGGCAGCGAGGGCATGGCCTCCGGCATGATGCTCGGCTTCTCCTTCGGCCTTGGCAGCCTCGGCACGGCCATCACCGCCGCGCTCGGCGACCAGATTGGCCTGACGCCGGCCCTGCTAATCTCCTCACTGACGCTGCCGCTCGCCGCCATCTGCACCATCTTCGCGCCGTTCCCGCAGAAAAAAGAATAATCGTGCACAATAAAACGCCATGACTGACCACAGCAGTTCATGGCGTTTTTTCAGTTCTTGCAGAGCGTTATGACAGCTTCTTCCAAGAGTTCATTGCCCGCCTGCCCCGTCTTCAAGAGGTAGTCGGCATCGATGAGCAGCAGCATCGCACGCTTCAGTACGGGCTCCTTGAAGGAGGCGGCCGCCCGTCCGAGCTTCTCGGCGATGAAGGGGTTGAGCTCCAGCGGCTTGGCAAGCGCCCGGCCGCGCACGCCCTTCGCCATGAGCACCTTGGCCTGCCAGAGCTGGCGCACATGGCGCGTCAGGAGTGCCAGCAGCACGGTGAAGTACGTGCCATCCGCCAGCTGGCGGCGCAGCAGCATCAGTGCCTTCTTGCTGTCGCGCGCGCTGATGGCGTCGAGCAGGGCAAAGACCGAAACCTCGGGCAGGCCCGAGAAGACCGCGATGAGCTCTGCCTTCGTGATGCGCGGTGCCTTGCTGAACAGCGCGAGCTTATCGAACTCCTTGTCGAGGTAGGAGAGCGAGATCTGCTGCATCATGCTGACCGCCCCTGCAAAGTAGGCGTAGGCATCGCGGTCCATCTGCTTGTGGATGGACTGCAGCTTGCCCTGCAGCCAGTCCTGGATGTTCCAGGCGCGCAGCGGCTCGGATTCGAGCACGAGTCCCTCTTTTGCCAGTGCCTTGTAGAGCTTGCGCCGCTTGTCCGCCTTGTAGGGCGCGACGAAAATCAGGTAGCTGTACGGCGGCATGTCGCCGAACTGGCGCACGAGCGCCTCGACTTCTTTCGTATCAGCGGGTGACTTGCTCTCGCGGAAGAGATTCGTGCCCGCGATCAGGATGACATTCTTGTCGGCAAAGAACGGCGCCGCTTCGATGCTCGCGAGCAGGTCCTCGATGGCCATATCGCCGCTGACCTTCTGCAGAGCATCGGCCATGCCGGCGCCACCTGGGAACAGCTTCCCGAGCAGCGCCTCCTTCGCCTTATCGATATAGTACGGCTCTTCTCCGCTCAGCAGGAATACATGCGGCAATTCCCCCTTGCGGATGGCCGCCATGAACTCACTGAATTTCACCAGCACCGCCCCTTTCCAGATCTTATCTTTTCATTATAGCATAAAAGAACGCCGCTCCACCAAAAGAAGGAACGGCGTTCTCGTCTATCTGTCATATATTGGTCATTGCCGGGCAGGAACGTCGATTAAACGAGTCCCTGGGCCAGCATGACATCGGCGACGCGCACGAAGGCCGTGATGTTCGCACCGGCGACGAGGTCGTCTGGAGTTGCATACTTCTCGGCGTTCTTGCGAGCACCTTCGTAGATGTTCTTCATGATGTCCTTGAGGCGGCCATCGACTTCCTCGAACGTCCACTGCAGGCGCTCCGAGTTCTGCGACATCTCAAGAGCCGAGACGGCGACGCCGCCGGCATTCGCAGCCTTGGCCGGCGCAAAGAGGACCTTGTTCTGCTGGAAATACGCGATGGCATCGAGAGACGACGGCATGTTCGCGCCCTCGCCGACTGCCATGACGCCATTGGCGACGAGCTCTTTGGCGCTCTCGAGGTCGATCTCGCCCTGCGTCGCGCACGGCAGCGCGATGTCGCACTTGACCGTCCAGACGCCGCGGCAGCCCTCATGGTACTCGGCCTGCGGATGTCGCTCGACGTACTCCTTGATGCGGCCGCGGCGCACCTGCTTGATCTCCTTGACGGCTGCGAGGTCGATGCCCGCCGGATCGTAGACATAACCGTTCGAATCGGAGCACGTGACGACCTTTGCGCCGAACTCCTGCGCCTTCTCGATTGCATATGTCGCGACATTGCCCGAGCCCGAGACAACGACGACTTTGTCCTTGAGGTCGATGCCCTTGGTATCGAGCATGTTCTTGACGAAGTACAGGAGGCCGTAGCCCGTCGCTTCCGTGCGCGCCAGCGAGCCCCAGTAATCGACGCGCTTGCCCGTCAGCACACCGGCATCGTAGCGGTCACGGATGCGCTTGTACTGACCGAAGAGATAGCCAATCTCGCGGCCGCCGACGCCGATATCGCCGGCCGGAGCGTCGACATTCGGACCGATATGACGATAGAGTTCCGTCATGAAGCTCTGGCAGAAGTGCATGATCTCATTGTCGCTGCGGCCGTGCGGGTCGAAATCCGAGCCGCCCTTGGCGCCGCCAATCGGCAGTCCCGTCAAGGCGTTCTTGTAGACCTGTTCAAAGGCCAGGAACTTCAGGACGTCGAGCGTGACGCTCGGATGGAAGCGCAGGCCGCCCTTGTAAGGGCCCATCGCGCTCGACATCTGGACACGGTAGCCGCGGTTGATCTGGATCTCGCCCTTGTCATCCTGCCAGACGACACGGAATGAGACCGTCCGTTCCGGCTCAATCATGCGCTCCAAGATCTTCGCTGCCTTGTACTCCGGATGCACCTCAAGGACCGGGACGATGCTCGAGAACACCTCCGATACCGTATCGTGGAACATCTTCTGCTCTGGATCCTTCTGCTCGATGCTCGCGAGCACATCTGCGACATACTGTTTCATATCAGCCAAAACAAACCCTTCCTTTCCATTTGAGAATCCCCATATAGGCTTACAATGTTACATATAAAGCCCTCTGAAAAAATTATACTATAAGCACACTGTAATGTACATAGTAGTTAAAAAAGAAGTATAATTCCAGCAAATCACTCATTCTGCACGTACTCGCGCGGCAGGTCGCGCAGGAAACGGCTCATGTGCGTGTAATGGCCGTGCTGCGTCTGGCACCAGGAGAGGAAGAGCTGCACCTTGGGGCGCGTGATGGCCACATAGAAGAGGCGCGCTTCTTCTGCCATGCTCTCGTTCTTCTCCGCCTGCGGCCCTGGGAACGTCCCCTCCTGCAGGCCTGCGACGAAGACGTAGTCGAACTCCGCGCCCTTGGCCTGGTGGATCGTGACGATGGGGATCTGCTGTTTCTTCGTCACAGCATCGAGATTCGTGTTGGAGAGCGTCACGTAATTGAGGAAGCGCGTCAGGGCATCGAGTGGGCGCACCTCCTTCTCGTCCATTGCGCGCGCCTGGCGGAAGAGGTCGCGCAGGTTCTCGATGCGCTGTTCTTCGCCGCGCCTGCGGTAATACGCGTCGATGCCGATGTCCACGACGATCTTGGCGAGCAGTTGCCACGGGCGCATCCTCTCCGCCTCGCGCCGGAAGCCGCTGACGCAGCCCGCGAGCCCCTCGAAGACATCCTGCCACTTCGCCATGAATTCCCGCCGCTCGCCTGCATGCGGACGGATGTTCTTCTCGATGGCATACGTGAGAATCTCCGCCGTCGCACAGACATCATCCATGGCATCGTGCGTGGAGCGATGCGAGACCTTGCAGAACTCTCCGAGGTATTCGAGCTTGTGGTTGGGAAGGTTCGGATAGAAGCGGCGGAAGATGTCGAGCGTGTCGTAATAGCGCCGGTACGAGAGCGGCGGCAGGCCGAGGCGCGCGAGCTCGCTGCCGAGGATGCTGAGGTCGTACGTAACATTGTGGCCGAAGATGACGGCCCCCTCGGCAAAGGCGCAGAATTCGCGCAGGACAGCCTCCGGCTCCTCGCCCTCTTGCTGCAGGATCGCGTCGCTGATCTTGTGGACCCGATAGCTGTCCCCGACCGAGCGACGGGCCCGCAAGAGGCGCTTGAACTCCGCCTTGGCCTTCCCGTCCCTGCCGAGCCTAAGGCCTGCAATCTGGATGATCTCGTCGCGCGTCGGGTCGACGCCCGTCGCCTCGACATCGAAGACGACGATGTTTTCTGCCTCGAATGCCTCTAAGAGCATGGCAAACGGGTCGCCCGTGCGCCGCGCATCCTCGTCGAGGTAATCCGTGATGCGGATGCCCGCCCGACGGTAGGCTTCCTGCGAGATCTTGCGTATCGTGCCAGGCCCGATGCCCTTGCCGAAGCGGTTGAGCACGCGCACGAAGCTCGCTGCATCGTGCGGATTGACGACAAGGCGGAGGAAGGCCAGCACATCCTTGACCTCCTGCCGCCGGAAGAACTTGATCTCATCGATCAGCATGAAAGGCAGCCTTTCCTTCTCCGGCAGATGGCAGCCGAGGTTGCGGAAGTACAGAGAGAGGTCTTTGTTGTAGCGGTTGCTGCGCGTCAGGATGCAGACGCGACCGTAGTCCGTGACGGGCAGCTGCTGGATCTTGTAGTAGATCCACTGCGCTTCTTCGGGAAAGCTCACGGCGCCCTTGAGGATGATGGGCAGACCGTGCTCGGCGCTGACCGCGTGGATGCCGTCCGGGTAGAGCGCCGAGACGCGCTCCGGGAAATTGCGGCGCAGCCACCGGTACGAGGCGCTCAAGAGGACCTGCGTCGAGCGATAATTCTCCGTCAGCACGATGCGCCGCGGCTGCCAGTCCCGCTGATAGGCGCGCAGCACGACCTCTGGATGCGAGCCGCGCCACTCGTAGATGGTCTGAAAATAATCGCCGCAGAGCAATAGGCGGCTGCTGCCGAAGATGCGCGAGAGGATGCGGTATTCGAGCTCGCTCGTGTCCTGCACCTCATCGATGTTGATGTAGAGGAAGCGGCGCGCCCACTTGACCGCAATGTCCTCCTGCGCAAAGAGCGCCTCCGCCTGCACGATGAGGTCCGTGAAGTCGAGGCCGTGCACGTCGTGCAGGCGCGCGTCGTAGCGCGCGGCAATCGTCGGACCCCAGACCTGCCAGGACTCAAAGAGCTGGCGGTAGAACTGGTAGTGCTCCGTGACGGCGAGTTTCCGGACCGCAGCAGGGTCTTCGTCCATGAGCTTCTGCAGGGCCGCCTTGTAGTCGGCCTCTGCGTCATCCGTCTGGAAGCCGTAGGCCGTCCGTACCTCCTTCAAGAGCGCGATCAGCGACTGGACCGAGCGGACGGGCCAGTCCTCCGACAGAAGGTCCCGGATGATGGCAAGGCAGTCCGCCTCGTCGAAGATCGTGAAGTCCGCAAAGAGGTCGGAGTGGCGCTTGGCCTCCGTCTTGATGACATCGTAGCAGAAGCCGTGGAACGTCCGGACAAGCACGCGCCGCCCGCCCTCGCCCGCGCGCAGGACGATGCGCTCCTTCATCTCTCGGCAGGCCTTGTTGGTGAAGGTCAGGCAGAGGATCTCCTCCGGCTCGGCCCTGCCCTCCGTCAATATATTGGCAATGCGGCAGGCCAGCGTATTCGTCTTGCCCGTGCCGGCCGGCGCGAGCAGCAGGATGTTGTCCGTCAAATCCTCCACCGCCTCGCGCTGGGCCGGATTCAGTTCTGCAAATTCCATTCCCTTCACCTCGTATCTCTTGTCATGATCCTGCATACGTGTGCAGCCACAGTTTCTCGCCATCCGTCTCGAAGACGATGGCGCCATCGCGGTCCGTGCGCAGGATGCCGATGCCCTGCTCCTCATAGCGGCGCAGGACCTCCGGCTTCGGATGACCGAACGCATTCCCGAAGCCGACGCAGAAGACGCCGTAGCGCGGTCCGACCGCCTCGAGGAAGGCCAGCGAGCTCGACGTCGCCGAGCCGTGATGGCCGGCCTTGAGGACGCTCGCGCGGATGTCGCGGCCAGACGCGACGAGCTTCGCTTCCTGCTCTTTGACGAGATCGCCCGTGAAGAGGAACTGCGCCCTGCCGTACGAGACGCGATAGACGTTCGACACCTCGTTGCCCGTGCCGCCGTCTTCCGGCGCGGGCGGGGCGAACAGCACCTCCACCTTGACGCCGTCGACCGTCATGGTCTCCCCCTCTCTCGCCGCATGGAATTTCTGCAAGAGCGGGCTGGCATCGCTGAGGCCCATGCTGCGCGCATAGGCAGCCGTGCCCTCGCCCGCCGTGTAGACCGCGCCGACGGGCAGCTTCTGCAGGATGCTGCCGCAGCCCTGCGCGTGGTCCTCATGCGCATGCGTCAGAAAGACGGCCGCGACCTCGCGGATCCCATGATGCAGCAGATATGGCACGGCAACCCTCGCGCCGACATCGAAACCGCCCTCGCGCGTGCCACCCGTGTCAAAGAGCAGCGCCCTGCCCGCTGGCGTCACGACGAGCGCGGCATCGCCCTGCCCCACATCGATGAAGTGGACGGCGAGACGGTCCGGCGTGACTGCACGGTAAAGCGGGATGGAAGCCGCCAACACGAGGAACAATGCGAACGCCGGCCGACGCCAGGGCGTGAGGCGGGTCCGCAGCCATTCGCGCTGCTCTTCTCCGAGCAGCAGCGTGCCCAATGCGAGGTAGTAGAGTGCGGCCGTCGGCCATGCCATCGCTGCGATATAGACGATGCCGCCCGGCAGCCTTGCGAGCATGTGCACGAGCTCCGCTGCGAGTCCTAGCATCAGGCTCGTCATGGCGAAGATGATGTGGCCGAAAAATGGCAGCAGGAAAGCCAGAAGCCCCGCGAAGAGCCCAAAGATGATGATGAGCTCGAGGATGGGCACGACGAGCAGGTTCGCGAGCAGGGACGAGAGCGACACCTGCCCGAAGTACCAGGCGAGCACGGGAAGCGTCGCGAGCTGTGCCGAAAGCGTGATGGCCAGATTCATCGCGATGGTATCCGGCAGACTGCGGGCGCGCAGCCAGGCGCGGAAGACGGGTGCTAAGAAGATGAGGCCCGCCGTCGCCAGATACGAGAGCTCAAAGCTGATGTGGAAGAGCAGCAGCGGATTCCAGAGCAGCATCAAGAGGCCCGTCAAGAGCAGGATGTAGCGCGACTCGCGCTCGCGGCCAAGCGCCAGCGCGAGAAAAGTAAGTCCGCCCATGATGGCCGAGCGGATGACCGGCGGCACGCAGCCCGCGAGAATGCTGTAGAACGCGATGCAGCTGAGCACGAGTGCAGCCGAGATGGCGCGCGGCAAGCGCAGGAGCGCGGCAAGCCAGGCCATGACGGCCGCGATCAGGCTGATGTGCGAGCCCGAGACGGACAGGATGTGCACGATGCCCGTCGCCTGGAAGTCCGCGACGAGTTCCTCCTCCAAGCCCTCATAGCCGCCAAACAGCATGGCAAAGACTGCCGCAGCGTCTTCTTTTGGCATGGCGTGCTCCATGCCCTCGCGGTAGTGCGCGCGCACCGCAGCGATGAAGCGCCGGAATTCATGGCCGTCCCTCGGCTCGATTTTGACGCCGCTCTTGCCCGCTACGATACCTGCTGTGATGCCATCGGCGCGCAGCAGGAGATTCGTGTCGAGCTGACCGGGATTCTGATAGCCGCGCGGCAGGCGGACCTTGCCCGAAGCCTGCACGGCATCGCCGATGCGCGCGGGTTGCTCTGGCAAAGCCTTCGCTCTCGCATAGAGATAGCACTTCCCCGAGGCCTTCTGCCAATCCGCACGAGGCTCTTTCACCTGCTCCACCGCCACGAGATAGCGCACCTTGTAGATGCGGCTGCCATCTGGCAGGACGGATGGCGTCCAGCGCGGCTCATCCACTATCGTGCCGCTGACCTTGATCTCCGCGCCTGCAAAGGCAGCGATGTCCGTTGGCGGCAATGCGAGCATGGCCTGCAGGCGAACGATGCCGAGCATGAGGAAGAGCAGCAGGATGGGCAGAGCACAGAGCGGGCTCTTGCGCCAGAGCAGCACGAGCGCTAAGACGAGCAGGATGGCCAGCCCGCCCCAGGCAAGGGAAATCGTCTCGCCCCACAGCATGGCAAGACAGATGCCCGCAGCCAGCATCAGCAGCGCGGCAAAGAGGAAGAGCACGGGATGTTGTCCTGTCTTCATAGCAGTTCCCTCTCACGATTCCACTGTCGGACGGCTCAGATGCAGATCTTGTCCTTCATCTTCTCGAACTTCGCCTCACCGATGCCCTTGACCTTCTTGATGTCCTCGATGGACGTGAAGGCCCCCTCCGTCTCGCGGAACTCAATGATGCGCTGGGCCATGGCCGGACCGATGCCGGGCAGCGTGTCGAGCTCTTCGGCGCTGGCCGTGTTGATGTTGACCGGTCCCGATGGCGCCGCTTTCGATGACGTGCCGGACTTAGCCGCCGGATTCACGCTACCCGACTTCGCGGCAGCGGTCGTCTCGGGCACCGCCTTTTCCGGCACGCGAACCTGCTGACCGTCCTTGAGCACCTGCGCCATGTTGACCTTCTCCGCGTCGGCCGTCGGCAGCAGCCCGCCGCAGGCATTGACGGCATCGGCTGTGCGCGCCCCTTCCTTCACAGTCACGACGCCCGGCTTGTTGATGGCGCCCGTCACGTAGACCGTGATCTCAGCACCCTTTTCCGTGCCGCCCTGCTGCACGGCGGGATTGGCCGCCACATCGAGCTGGACAGCTTCCTTCTCCTGCGTGTAGCATCCATAATACGTGCCGCCGGCCACTGCGATGAGAATCAGCAGCAGGATCAGCAGGGATTTGCGGTACATCGGCAATACAATCGCCTCCTTCGACAGATAGATTACAGACAAGTGTATCCCTGTTAAAAACATTCGCCCCCAATTAAAAAAACTCCTGCCTGAGCAGGAGTCTTCTATTCATAATCGATGAGAAAAATGATAGCGGTTAAAAACAGTCAGGCAATAGCGGCGCGCACGCGGAAGTAATCTTCCAGGTAGCTCGTCCAGCCGATATCGTAGATGGTCTCCTCGCCGATCTCCGTCTGATAGAGCGCGAGGACGATCATCATGAGCGAATCCGCCACATAGCAGTCATCGGCCATGCCCATCTCCTCATAGTTCTCGTAGATTGGAACGACGATGCGCGTCAGGCGTGCCATAGACATGGCTTCAATGATTGCATGCATCGCTTCGCAGTATTCGATTGTGTCTTTGCGGTAAGCCATTGGATTCTTTTTTACAGAATCTTCGATATTGCGAATCTGGCTAAGAGCGATCAACTTTATTCTCATTACAAGCATATCTTTTGTATACATACGTCATTCCTCCATCCGTGGATTTATTATAGCGCAGGTTTACATGTATTGCAAATTGTATGCATGTATACTTCAAATTATGTTTCTTGAATTATATGATTATTTTATATGTGTATACATGATGCAGAATATCACGATGTACATATTATTGTAAATTGAGCTGTATTTACCACAAAATACTCGATTTGTCCATACAGAATTGACATTTCTAAGAAAACTCCGTAGAATAGACGAGTCGCCGCTTTATGGCTTCACGTATATCCCGTAAAAAGAAAGGGGTTTTCCTATGTTCAAGAATGGCCTCCAGATTGGCCTCATGCTCTTCGGCATGTTTTTCGGCGCAGGCAATCTGATATTCCCGCCGTCTCTCGGCTTTGAATCAGGCAGCATGTTCACGCCCGCCATCCTCGGCTTCCTGCTCTCTGGCATCGGCATGCCGGTCATCGCGCTGATCATCGGCACGTTCAATCCCGGCGGCTTCCGCGCCGAGATGAACCAGAAGATCTCGCCGGCGTTCTCGCTGCTGCTGCTCGCACTCATCTACCTCTCGATTGGCCCGCTCATGGCCATCCCGCGCACGGCAGCCACATCATTCTCGATCGGCGTCCTGCCGATCACGGGCGACGGCACGCTGCCGCTCGCGCTCTTCACGATCGTCTACTTTGCCTTTGCCTGGTGGCTGGCCATCACGCCAACGAAGCTTCTCGCACGCCTTGGCAAGGTGTTGACGCCGATGTTCGCACTGCTCATCGTCATCCTGATGCTCACAGGACTCTTTTCCTATACCACGACGAGCCTCGCTGAGCCGCTCGGCAAGTACAGCGCCTCGGCCTTCGGCACGGGCTTCATCGAGGGCTACAACACGATGGACACGCTCGCCTCGTTCGCCTTCTGCATCCTCGCGCTCAACGAGATGCGCCGCATCCACTTTCACTCGGCGCGCAAGCACTACACGAGTGTCTGGATGGCGGGCCTCGCCGTCGCCGTCCTCATGGGCGTGCTCTACCTCGGGCTCGCGCTGCTCGGCAACCACTTCCCGATCCCGCCGGAAGTCTACGGCGATGCGCACATCAACCTTGGCGCCTACGTGCTGTCCCAGTCGTCGCTCGCGCTCTTCGGCCCTGCCGGCATGTACTTCCTCGCCGTCATGGTCACGCTGACCTGCTTCACGACGACCGTCGGCCTCATTGCCGCCGTCTCGACCTTCTTCTACGAGGAATTCCCCATCATGTCGTACCAGAAGTACGCGACGCTCGTCAGCCTCGTCAGCCTGCTGCTCGCCAACCTCGGCCTCAACGAGATCATCAAGGTCTCGCTTCCCATCCTGCTCTTCATCTACCCGATTGCCATCACGATCGTCATCATGACGATCCTCAACAAGTTCGCGGCGCTCTCGCGCACCGGCATGCGCCTGACGGTCGCCGTGGCCGCCCTGATCTCGGCCATCGACATCCTGCACCAGTTCGCAGGGCTCGGCTGGGCTGGCGCCATCATAAAGAGTCTGCCGCTTCACGAGAGCAGCCTCGCCTGGCTCCTGCCCGTCCTCGCCGCGCTCGTTCTCTCCCTCTTCCTGCCCGGCAAGAAGATACGCGGCGAGACGGAGCTCGAACTCCACTGAGACAACGAAATAACGAGACACGGACACAAAAAAGCCTGTTGCAGTTGCGACAGGCTTTTATTTATCTTCCTATATATAGGATGTATGTCTCAGATCTCGTAGAAGTTGACGAGCTTGGCATCGAAGATGCCGTCGAGCGCCTTGACCGTCTCGAGAAGCGCGGCCGGGATGTCGTTATCGACCGTCAGGACCATGAGATTCTTGCCCTCTTCCTCCGTCGTGCCGACCTGCATGGCCGAGATGTTGACGCCATTGCCGCCGAGCAGCGTGCCGACCGTGCCGATGACGCCCGGGCGGTTGATGTGCGGGCAGATCAGGATGCGCGCATGCGGATCGACATCGACGCGGAAGTCATTGATGCGGACGATGCGGCCCTGCGTGCCAAACAACGTACCCTGTACGGAGAGCTTCTTGCCGCCGGCCACGACATCGACCGTGATGAGGTTGGCGAAATCCTCGGAAGCGCGCTCCTTGCGCTCCGACACCTTGATGCCGCGCTCCTTGGCGAGGCCCGGCGCATTGACGTAGTTGACCTCGTTCTCCATGACCGGGTTGAGGATGCCCTTGATGACGGCCGTCGTCAAGAGGCCCGTGTTGACCTCCGTGATCTCACCGTTGTAGGTGACCTCAACCGACTCGATTGGACCGTCGGCAAGGCCGACGACCGTGCCGCCGAGGCGCTCGGCGAGCGTGAGGTACGGCGCGATGACGCGCATGACCTGCGGGGATACCGGCGCCATGTTGACAGCCGTCGCGACCGGCTCGCCATGCAATGCTGCGATGATGCCCTTCGCGACATCGACCGAAACGCCGATCTGCGCTTCGACGGTCGATGCGCCGAGATGCGGCGTCAGCACGATGTTCGGCGCCTCAAGCAGCGGGTTGCCCTTCTCTGCCGGCGGTTCGCTCGTGTAGACATCGATGGCAGCGGCTGCGACGATGCCCTGCTTGAGTGCCTCGGCAAGGTCTGCCTCATCGATGATGCCGCCGCGCGCGCAGTTGACGAGACGGACGCCCGGCTTCATCTTCTTCATCTGCTCCATCGCGATCATGCCCTTCGTCTCCTTCGTCAGCGGCATGTGCACCGTGATGAAGTCGGAGTTCTCGATGACCTCGTCGAACGTCGCGACCTTGACGCCGAGCGCTTTGGCGCGCTCTTCATTAATATAGGGATCATAGGCGAGCACGTTCATGTCGAAGGCCATCGCGCGCTTCGCCACGCCCGAGCCGATGCGGCCCATGCCGACGACACCGAGCGTCTTGCCACGCAGCTCGACGCCGACGTACTTCTTGCGGTTCCACTCGCCCTTGTGCATCGTCTCATTGGCGATCGGGATATTGCGGGACATAGCGAGCATCATGGCCATCGTGTGCTCCGTCGCCGCAATCGTGTTGCCGCCCGGAGAGTTGATGACGATGATGCCCTTGGCCGTCGCAGCCGGGATGTCGATGTTGTCGACGCCGACGCCGGCGCGGCCGATGATCTTGAGCTTCTTGGCACGCGCGATGACTTCCGCCGTGACCTTCGAGGCCGAGCGCACGATCAGTGCGTCGAAGTCCGGGATGATCTCGAGGAGCTCCTCAGCCGGGAGCTTGTCCTTGACGACGACCTCGAATTCCTTCTGCAAGAGTTCAATGCCTTTCGGCGAAATACCATCTGCTGCTAATACCTTCATGGTTCTTCTCTCCTTGTCCATCAACCAGATAACAAAAAAAGCGCCCGTCCCGATTTGGGACGAAACGCTCGATTCCGTGGTGCCACCCAAGTGAGGCAAAGCCTCTCTCTCGATGCTGTAACGGGCATACCCGTCTGACTTTCATCAGCTGCTCCGGGGCGGAACCTCGAATGGCCTTGCTGACTCACACCAGCCGCCAGCTCTCTTTGAAGGCCTCTTCTTCGGCTTCCCCATCTTCGCCTTTGCACATATTGCGTGTGTGCATTTTTGGTGCATAAGTGTATTATAGGCCATCCATTTTCAGCCGTCAAGTGTCTGCTCAGAAAAAACAGCTTTTATTTTTCTGCTTGCTTTTCTGTTTTTTTCGCGCTAGAATATAAAAAACGCCGCTTGTCCACAACGAATGGACAAACTGAGGAAAACCTGAAGGAGCAGGCGTCTCAAAAGCTGAAAGACAGCAAGATCTAGAGGATTCTATACGTTTTGGGAGGTTTTTTCATGGAAGCAGGTCGCGTCTACAATTTCAACCCGGGTCCGGCAACGCTGCCACTCGAGGTACTCAAGGAAGCACAGGCAGAGTTCCTGAATTTCAACAACAGCGGGATGTCCATCCTGGAGATCAGCCATCGCGCACCACAGTATGCAGCGGTCCACGAGAAGGCGAAGCAGGATATCAAGGACCTCATGGGCCTCGGCGATGACTACGAAGTGCTCTTCTGCCAGGGCGGTGCGAGCCAGCAGTTCGCGATGATCCCGCTGAACTACGCGACGAAAGAACATCCGGGCAGCTATGTGCTCTCCGGCAGCTTCGCCGAGAAGGCCTACAAAGAAGCCGAGCATCTCGGCGTCGGTGAGATCATCGCTTCGAGCAAGGAGACTGGTTACCATCACGTACCGCAGCAGGACGAGCTCAAGATTGACCCGAATGCAGCTTATGTCCACGTCTGCTACAACAACACGATCTACGGCACGGAGTATCACTACATCCCGGAGACGAACGGCGTGCCGCTCTTTGCCGACATGTCCTCTGACATGCTCTCGCGCCCTGTCGACTTCCACAAGTTCGACTTCATCTACGCTGGCGTCCAGAAGAACCTCGGACCGGCTGGCGTCGTGCTCGTCGTCGCCAAGAAGAGCCTGCTCGAGAAGAGCCCGGAGAAACTTCCGACGATGTTCCGCTACAGCACGTTCTACAAGAAGGATTCGCTCTACAACACGCCGCCGGCTTTCTGCATCTACATGGTCGGCAAGGTCGCAGCCTGGATCAAGGCACAGGGCGGACTCGAGGAGATGGCACGCCGCAACGAGCGCAAGGCAAAGGTCGTCTACGATGCCATCGACAATTCCAACGGATTCTACCGTGGCCATGCAGACAAGGAGAGCCGTTCGTTCATGAACGTCACCTTCCGCCTGCCGAGCGAGGAACTCGAGAAGAAGTTCGTCGCCGAGGCACTCACGCATCAGCTCAGCGGCGTCAAGGGCCACCGCAGTGTCGGCGGCATGCGCGCTTCGATCTACAACGCGATGCCGTATGAGGGCGCTGTCGCTCTCGCCGAGTTCATGGAGAAATTCCGCAAGGAAAACGCCTGATCACTGCCCGAAAAACTCCCTTTGCCTGCCGCAGGGGGAGTTTTCTTTGTCGAAAGGAACGAATCCGATGCATCCCCGTCATACGAAACTCCTCGATCTCATCTGCCAGAATGGACGCATGGCCGTCACGGAACTCTCCGCCGCGCTCGGCGTCTCCGAGGTCACGATTCGCAAGGACCTCAACATGCTCGCCCACCAGGGACTCCTAAAGCGCGAGCACGGCTATGCCTGCATGGTGTCCAGCGATGACATCGGACACCATCTCTCCTTCCACTACGAGAACAAGCGCCGCATCGCCGAGCGCGCCGCCCGCTGCGTCCAGCCCGGTGAGACCGTCATGATCGAGTCCGGCAGCTGCTGCACGCTGCTCGCCGAAGAGCTCTGCGCGCGCGGCCGCCATACGACCATCATCACGAATTCCGCCTTCATCGCGAATTTCGTGCGCAAGATCAGCGGCACCCGCATCATCCTGCTTGGCGGCAGCTACCAGAATGAGTCGCAGGTCATGGTCGGCCCGCTCGTCGGGCTCTGCGCCCGCAACTTCAAAGTGGACAAGTTCTTCATCGGCATCGACGGCATGGATGAGAGTGGCGTCAAGAGCAGCGACCACCTGCGCATCGAGGCCGCGCAGGCCATGGCCGCACAGGCCCGCGGCATCATCGTGCTGACGGAGTCCATCAAATTCCACCGCGATGCCTCTGAGCTGCTCTTCCCCTACGAGAACATCCGGTCCATTTACACAGATGCCGACGTCTCGCCTGACGATGTCGCTGACCTCGAAGCGCGCGGCCTCGAGGTCATCACGGCCGGCAAGCCCCGCTCCTGATTTCTCACAAGCATACAAGACACCCCGCAGGGCAGCATCTTTTGCTGCCCTGCGGGGCGTTTGTCTCTATGGGGCTCAGCATCCCCTAGTTCAGTTCCGGTTTTTCGCGAAGTACGTGATGTCGACTGGCTCATCTGCTGTGTGGATGATGTCGGACTCGAACATGCGGTTCCATGGGAAGCGCACTTCGATATGTGCCAGCGAGTCGATTGGCGGCAGGTTGTCCTCCACGAAGCGCGTGAGCATGCGCTCGGAGCGCGTGGCCACGGCATCCGTCTTGGAATCGAGGCTGCCGTAGACGCCATCGCCGCGCAGCCAGGTCAGCTGGCGCGCGATCGTGTTGCGCACATTGGCCTGATAAGCCCAGTCGTCGAGGTAGCGCGTGAGCAGCAGGTCGTCGACGGCCTCATCCTTCATGTGCTTGGCCAGCATGCCCTCGCCGATGACGAAGCCCGTGCTGTTCGTCGGCGTGTTCCAGCCGGCATAGGCGCGCAGCTTAAAGAGCAGGCCGCGGTCGCGCAGCTCGTCCATCAAGGCGTTGTCCGAGCCGTTGGCGTAAGCGATGTCGGCGATGCCGACCGGGTAGCCCTTGCTGACGTAGTCGCTGACAATGTCGGCAAAGTACTTCGTGCCCTCGCGCGGCGTACCGTCGTTAGCGCGGTCGTTGGCCTCGTACGTCTTGCCGTTCGGATTCGTGTTGACTGTCAGCACGAGGTCGGCTTTCTCGGGCGACTTGACCTGCATGCCGCCCGCCGCCGTGATGGCCGAGGCAATCGAATCGCCAATCTTCTCGTCGGAATACGACGGAATCGTGAATTCGCCCTTGCCCCAATTGTAGCGGACGTAGACAAAAGGCACATCGCGGCGCATGTCGTTGACAGCGCGCGTGAGCATCAGCATGCCGATCTCATCGATGCCGGCCATGGCCTGGAAGCGCGTCTTGCCGAGGTCCTTGCCCTCTGCCGCGAGATGGCGGCTCTCCAGGTGCGTCTGCGAGTACGGCGCGTTGTCGTCGCGGCCCAGCACGAAGTAGTTGAACGTATTGCCGCGCGTCAGCTGGATCATCTTCTCGTTGGCCGCGAAGTTCTTCTCGCGGCGGCCCATCCAATCCGAGAGCGATGCCTTCGGGATCAGGCGCTGCAGGAAGTCGTACTCCTTCTTCTCGCGGCGCGTCAGCCCCTCCATCTCCTCCTTGTCCTTGAGGACCGTGTAGCGGAAGATATCCGCGCCGTAGTTGCGGTAGTAGCCCGGCTCCTCATGGCCGGATGCCTCCCCCGAGCGCGGCGTGCGCATGATGGAACCAAAGACGTAGAGCTCCATCTTCGGGTGCTCCTTGCGGAACGACTGGAAGCGGTCGGCGCGCTCGAGCACCTCTTTCTTCGAGTACTCGTGCTTGCGCGAGCCGACGAGGCTGCCATAGAGCATCGAGTCCGATGAGATGACGGCTGCGTCCGCATCCTGGGCGTTCTGCTTGAGCCAGTCCCAGAGCTCGTCCGGATGGCCGAGGTCCGTGCGGCTGCCGAGCATATTGTCCGGCGGCACGACGACCTCATAGCCGAGCTTGCTGATGACTTCCGCCGTTTGCTTGTCCGAAATAGGGCGGTTGTCGTGTGGGATGTAGAGGATCTTCTCTACTTTCTGTTCATTCTTGTGGTGGGCCGCGGCTTCTGGCATGCCAGTCAGCGTCACGGCCAATGTGCAGAACACTGCTGCGAGTGCCACGATCTGCTTTCTCAAAAAATCTCTCCCCTCTTATCCATCATCAATCCATCTGATCGACCAGTACGGCCATCAGCGCTTTCTTGACATCATCCGGGACATTGAGCTTCGTATCGAACTCAATGCCGCCGTCCTTGGGCTTGGCGCCCTCGATCTCCAGCATGTCCATGAGCCGGTGTCCCTGATACTCCGTCTTGCCAAAATCCGACTCCGCGAGCACCTTGCTGTAATCGACCGTGACCGTGTTGTGGCGGATGGAGATCGGCAGATCCTCCGAGAGCTCCACATGGCCGACCATGCGCTCCGCCATGGCGAGCGAGACGCGCGAGAAGACCCACGACATCAGCCCGTGCTCGGGGATGTTGCGGCTGCGCACGCGGTACTTCATGTACGACGTGTCGCCATTATGGACGAACTCCTGGATCTCGCCCGACAGCTCGACCGGACCGACTTTCTTCGTCTCCGCGCGGATGTCAAGGCGTCCGTTGGCATGTGACGTCAAAGTAACGCCCGTGACCGAGCCGCCTTCCGGTATCTTCTTGGCGATGGCCTCGTTGATGACGGAGTCCGGCACGAACAGCTTGCCCTGGCTGATCTCGAGCAGCGATTCCTTGGACCAGGTCTGCTGCAGCACCTTGATGGCCGGGCCGTAGTCCTTGACGGATGCCTCGACCTTCGACCAGTCGATATTCTGGATTTTCTCCATCCAGTTGGCTGGGATATCAATCATAGAAAACACCTTCTATCTTGCCGGTATTCAGACTGCTGAAAACATACGATTCTAGGATACCACAAAAACATGAAAATGAAAATAACGAGCCCATCCTTTCCAGGATGAAGCCCGTTATTTTCGTTCTATGCATATACAAGTCGTCAACCAACAAGCAGCAATCAAGCGCGCCCCGTGCGGACGGCGAGCTCGTGGAGCTTTGCCACGTCGACCTTCTCGAGGTCGCCAGGGCGCATGCACCATCTCCAGTTGCCCTCCGACGTGCCCGGCGTGTTCATGCGCGCACTGCCGTCGAGCTGCAGGAGGTCCTGCATCGGGACAACGGCGAGGCGTGCATTCGAGGCGTAGGCAAAGCCTATGAGGTGGCTCGCGATCTCCTCGGGCTTGCGCACATCCGCGCGCACGAGGTCCGCGATGGCCTTGCGCAGGGACGGCGTGATCTCGTCCTTGAGCCAGCCGACGAGCGTGTTGTTATCGTGCGTGCCCGTATAGACGATGCTGTTCTCCGGCACGACGGTGCTCAGGCGGTGCTGGTGATTGAGATAGAGCGTGAACTCGAGCACCTTCATGCCCGGGAAGCCACAGTCGTCGCGAAGCTTCTCGACCTCCGGCGTGATGATGCCAAGGTCTTCCGCCACGATGGGCAGGTCGCCGAGCGTGCGGCGCACCTCATCGAAGAACGGCTTGCCCGGTCCCGGCAGCCAGCGGCCCTTGATGGCGTTCTTCGCCTTGCCATCGACCTCCCAGTACGACTCGAAGCCGCGGAAGTGGTCGATGCGCACGATGTCCACCATCTCGTAGAGCTTCTGGAAGCGCTTCTTCCACCAGGCGTAGTTCTCGGCCTTCATGGCCTGCCAGTTGTACTGCGGATTGCCCCAGAGCTGTCCCGTCGCGCTGAAATAGTCAGGCGGTACGCCCGCAACCGTATGGGCCGTGCTATCCGCATTGAGGTCGAAGAGCTGCTGGTTCGCCCAGACATCGGCGCTGTCCTGCGCGAGAAAGATCGGCATGTCGCCCATGATGCGGATGCCCTTCTCCTTCGCGTAGTCGTGCAGGCGCTGCCACTGGCGGTGGAAAAGGTACTGCATGAACTTCTGCAGCGCGATGTCCTCAGCCAGGCGCTTTGCAAGCGAGGCGAGAGCGGCAGGCTCGCGCTTCTTGATGTTCTCCGGCCAGTCCATCCAGCCCTTGTTGTCGAAGTCCCGCTTCGCCGCCTCGAACAGCGCGTAGTCGTCGAGCCAGTAGGCTTCCTTGCAGCAGAATGCCTCGTAGTCCGCCTGGGCCGCTGCATCGCGCTGGAATGCCTCATGTGCCTTGCGCAGGCACTTGTTCTTGAAGGTGCGCGCCGGCTCGAAGTCGGCCGACGAGTCGAAGTCCGCGTAAGTGACCTTGGCCTCCTGCTTGCTGAGCCAGCCCTTCTCGACGAGCTCGTCGATGTCGATGAGCAGCGGGTTGCCCGCAAAGGCCGACGGGGACTGGTACGGCGAATAGCTGAAGCCGACCGGACCGAGCGGCAGGATCTGCCAGACGTGCTGGCCCGCTTCTTCGAGGAAGTCGACGAAGCGGTATGCCTCCTTGCCGAAGTCGCCGACACCGTATTTCGACGGCAGCGACGTCGGGTGCAGCAGGACGCCAGCCTCATGCTTGTAACGGTGCTCAGGCGGGATGTTCTGCAGGAGGAAGCCCTTGAGCGGCAGCAATGTGACCGTCAGCTGGCCGTTCTCGACCGTGAAGCGCGTCTCGGGATGGAAGGCATCGGCAAAGACGCCGTCCGCGAAGTCGCCAACCTGCAGCGTGACGGTCTTCTTCTCCTTGAGGCTCCGGTTGAAGAGCGAGATGAAGCACTCGTCCTTCGCGGGCTCGCCGAAGACATCGCGGCCGCCGCGCACGAGGCGCGCGAAGGCCATGACGTCGCCCTCGGCGTAGAGCGGCAGGAGATCGCCTGTCTGCAGGGCCGTGTGCTCATTGCGCACGCGGATCATGCGCTCGTAACGGCTCCTGACGTACGTGTCGCCGTGCTCCCAGTCGTAGGGGCGGCGGTTGTACGGGTCCTTGAAGCCCTGCATCGCGATCTCATCGCCGTAGTAGACGCACGGCACGCTCGGGTACGTCATCTGCCAGAGCGCCGCCATGAAGAGGCGCGCCATGCCGAGATTGTACTGGTCGTCCGACAGGCGTGCGCGCGACTGCTCGATGGCCGGCATGCCGTCGTAGAACGGCTCCTCGCCGAGCACCGTGATGGCGCGCTCCACATCGTGACTGCCGATGAGGTTCATCATCGCGTAGAAATTCTCACGCGGGTAATTCTCGCGCAGGCTCTCGAAGCGGCGCAGGCTCATCCTGGCATCCGTGCGGCCGAGCAGGAAGTCAAAGAGAATCTGACGGAACGGGTAGTTCATGGCCGAGTCCATCTCCTGGCCGCAGAGGTACTCGCGCGGCACACCGTAGGCGACCTTGTGAGACGCATCCTCCCAGACCTCGCCAATCATGACAGCATCGGGATCCGTCTTCTTGAGCTCCGCGAAGAAGGCCTGCGAGAAGGCTGCCGGCAGCTCGTCGATGACGTCGAGGCGCCAGCCCGCGATGCCCTCCTTCATCCAGTGGTGCATGACGCTGTCCTTGTCGTAGATGATGAAGTCCATGTAGGATGGCGTCGTCTCCTTGACGTCCGGCAGCGTGGAGAAATTCCACCAGCTCTCGTACTCGTACGGGAAGTTGCGGAAGTTGTACCACTCGTAATACGGGGAATCCGGCGACTGGAACGCGCCGATCGTATTGTACTGGCCCTCGCGGTTGAAGTAGCGGCTGTTGCTGCCCGTGTGGCTGAAGACACCGTCGAGGATGATGCGGATGCCCTTCGCCTTCGCCGTGTCGACGAGATGGCGGAAGTCCTCGTTCGAGCCGAGGATCGGGTCGATCTTATGGTAATCGCCTGTGTCGTAGTGATGGTTGCTCTCCGACTCAAAGACCGGGTTCAGGTAGATGACTGAGATGCCGAGGTCCTTGAGGTAGTCGAGCTTCTTCTCGATGCCCTTGAGATTGCCGCCGAAGAAATCGTAGGCAACGATCTCCTTCGTGTCAGGGTCCTTGTAGTAGCACGGATCATCCTGCCAGCAGGCATGGAAGACCGCGCCCTTCTTCTCGATGATGGTGTTGCCCTCGCGCGAGAAGCGGTCCGGGAAGATCTGGTACATGACGGCGTGCTTGAACCAGTCCGGCGTCTTGGCACCCTTGTTGAACACCGTGATCTGGAACGAAGGCGGCACATGGTCGTAGAGCGTGCCCATGCCGCCGAGCTGTTCCGGATTGTTGCCGTAGTACCAGGTGCCATCCTCCATCGAGATGATGAAGTAATACCAGACGAGGCCTCCCTTTTCTGGCAGCGGCAGCCAGCCGCTGTAGAGATGTTCCTCCTGGAATGGGTCATCCTTCGTCTCCAGAGGGATGAGATACTCACCCGTCTGGTCCTGCCAGCAGCGCAGGATGACCTGACGGATTCCCTCTTTCGTGCGCAGGCGCAGACTCATCCTGACTTTCGATCCCGCTTCTGCCGCCCCGACGGGCGATCGGTAGTTGATATCCTGAGAGTCATGCCAGACTTGATCCTGTGTCAGCATGAATACTCCTCCTTCCAAAAGAAAGGCGGCATCATCTGCCGCCCTCCTTCTCACTTGCTCATTCTGTATTTTTTTATGCTTCCGATGCACCCGAGCCCGTCAGCTTCTCGTAGAGTGCCTTGTACTCGCGAGCCGATTCCTTCCAGCTGTAATCCGAGTTCATGGCATTCTCCACGATCTGCTTCCATTCCTCGTAGTTCTCATAGGCGCTCAGTGCGCGCTTGAGCGCGTACATCATCTCATGCGCATTGTAGTCGGCAAAGCGGAAGCCGTTGCCCTTCTTCGTGTACTTGTCGTACGGGATGATCGTGTCCTTGAGGCCGCCCGTCTCGCGCACGACCGGCACGGAGCCGTAGCGCAGCGCGATGAGCTGGCCGATGCCACACGGCTCGTAGTTCGACGGCATCAGGAAGATATCCGAAGCCGCGTAGATGCGCTGTGCGAGCTGGTTCGAGAAGTAGATGTTGGCCGACACCTTCTTCGGGAAGCGCCAAGCCAGACCCTTGAACCAGTCCTCATACTCCTTGTCGCCCGTGCCGAGCAGGACGAACTGGATATCCTCATGCTGCAGGATCTCGTCCATCATGCGCACGACGAGGTCAAGACCTTTCGCCGCGACGAGGCGCGTGACCATGGCGACCATCGGCGTGCGACGGCTGATTGGCAGCCCGAGGTCCTTCTGCAAGAGGACCTTGTTATCCGCCTTGCGGTCGAGCGTCGTGACATCGTAGCCCTCGTAGAGGTTCTTGTCCGTGCTCGGATTGTAGACGTCGTAGTCGATGCCGTTGACGATGCCGAACAGCGTGTCCTGACGGCTGCGCAGCAGGCCGTCGAGATGCTCGCCGAAGTACTCGTACTGGATCTCCCTGGCATACGTCTTGCTGACCGTCGAGATGTAGTCAGCGTAAATCAGACCGCCCTTCATGAAGTTGACGGCATCGTAAAACTCGAGGTCGCCGTTGTTGAAGTACTTCCAGTCGAGGCCAAGCACATCGCTCATGACATCCTTCGGGAAGACGCCCTGGTACTTGAGGTTGTGGATGGTGTAGAGCGTGCGGATCTTCTCGTAGCGCTCATCGCCCTGATGCTCGAGCTTCAGCAGCACATTGACGAGGCCCGAATGCCAATCATTCGTGTGGATGACATCTGGCCAGAAGTCCATGGCCGGCAGCAGGTTGAGCACGGCGCGGCAGAAGAACGAGAAGCGCTCTGCATCATCGCCGTAGCCGTAAAAGCCTTCGCGACGGAAGTACTCCTCGTTGTCGACGAAGTAGTAGGTGACGCCGTCGTGCTCGATCTTGTCGAGGCCGACGTATTTAGAACGCCAGGAAACCGGGATCTCGCCGTCGTAGATGTGCTCCATCGCATTGCGGAACTTCTCCGGGATCTTGCCGAATTTCGGCATGATGACGCGGACATCGACGCCCTCTGCCTTGAGTGCCTTCGGCAGCGAGCCCGCCACATCGGCAAGACCGCCCGTCTTGGCAAAAGGAACAGCCTCAGAAGCAACATATAGAACTTTCATTCATGAATCCCCCTCATAGTGGATATTGCAGTATCAGTAACAAGAATAACATCAAGAATAGAATCAGGATTCAGCAGCTGCAGCTTTTGCCGTCTTGCTGGCTGTCTTCTTCGTCGTCTTGCGCGTCGTCTTCTTGGCTGTCGTCTTGGCCGCAGAGCGGCGGCGCGTCGTCTTCTTCGGCGCTTTCTCAGCCTTGGCGGCCTTCTCAGCCTCTCTCTTGGCCTTGGCCGCAGCCTTCTCTTCCTCCGTCATGCGGGGACGGCCGCGGCGCTTCGGCTTCTCTTCCGGAGCTTCTGCAGATGTCTCTGCCTTTTTGGCAGCCGTGCGCTTGCGCACCGTCTTCTTTGGCTTTGCTTCGGCGGCTTCTGCCTTGTCGGCAGAACTTTTTTCTTCATGGCCTCTGACTTCGAGCTCCGCCGGAGCCTCGTCAAAAGAATTCCGGCCAGCGGCCAGCTGTCCCTTGTGGCGCAGATAGATAGTTGCCATCGGCGGAATCGTCAGCACGATGGACTGATCGCGGTCATGCCACTTGACATCCTCCGTCTTGATCTCGCCCTCGTTCTTGACGCCGCTACCGCCGAAGGCCTCGTCGTCCGAGTTGAATACCTCGATGTAGCTGCCCTTCTCCGGCACGCCGATGCGGTAGCCATGGCGGACCTCCGGCGTGAAGTTGCAGACGGCGACGAGGTAGTCGGACGGGTCCTCCGCCTTGCGGATGAAGGAGACGATGCTGTTCTCGTTGTCGTTGCAGTCGATCCACTGGAAGCCATTCCAGTCGAAGTCGACCTGCCAGAGTGCCTTGTGGTCGCAGTAGAATTTATTGAGTGCGCGGCTGTACTCGAGCATCTTCTTGTGCATCGGGTACTGCTGCGGCAGATGCCAGTCGAGGCTGTCATCGTAATTCCACTCGATGAACTGGCCGAACTCGCCGCCCATGAACAGCAGCTTCTTGCCCGGATGTGCGATCCAATACGCGAAGAACGTGCGCAGGCCGGCGAACTTCTGCCAGTAGTCGCCCGGCATCTTGCTGATCAGCGAGCACTTGCCGTGCACGACCTCGTCGTGCGAGAGCGGCAGCACAAAGTTCTCGCTGAAGGCGTACATGAAGGAGAACGTGACCTTGTCGTGATTCCACTTGCGGTAGATCGGGTCGAGCGACATGTACTTGAGCATATCGTTCATCCAGCCCATGTTCCACTTGTAGTTGAAGCCCATGCCTCCCATGTAGACCGGCTTCGAGATCAGCGGCCAAGCCGTCGATTCCTCAGCTATCATCAGGGCCTGCGGATGATACTTGAAGATGCTCTCGTTGAGCTTCTTGAGGAAGTCCATGGCCTCGAGGTTGCCCGTGTCGCCGTACTTGTTCGGCGTCCACTCGCCATCCTTGCGGCCGTAGTTGAGGTAGAGCATGTTCGCGACTGCGTCGATGCGCAGGCCGTCGATGTGGAACTCCTCGAACCAGAACATCGCGTTTGAGATCAGGAAGCTCTGGACCTCCGTGCGGCCGTAGTCGAAGTTCGTCGTGCCCCACTCCCAGTTCTCGGCGAGCTGCTCGTTGTCGGACTCGTAGAGCGTCTGGCCATCGAAGTGGCGCAGGCCCTGCTCATCCTTGCAGAAGTGGCCCGGGACCCAGTCCATGATGATGGCGATGCCATTCTCATGGGCTTTGTCGACGAGATAGCGGAAGTCATCCGGCGTGCCGAAGCGGCTCGTCACGGCGTAATAGCCCGTGATCTGGTAGCCCCACGAACCATCGAATGGATGCTCGCAGAGCGGCATGAACTCGATGTGCGTGTAGTTCATCTTCTTGACGTAGTCGATGAGCTGGTCTGCGAGGTCGCGGTAAGAAAGATACTCGCCGTCCTTCGTGCGGCGCCAGGAGCCCGCATGGACTTCATACGTCAGCATCGGGCGCTCGTAGGACGACTCCTTCTTCTTCTGCTCAAACCAGTCGCCATCCTTCCACTCGTACTTCGAGAGGTCGTAGACGCGCGAAGCCGTGTTCGGCTTCTTCTCGGCGTAGAACCCGTACGGGTCGGCCTTCATGATGCGCGGGCCGCCCCACTGCGGCTCGATCGCATACTTGTAGACAGCCCCCTCTTCGATGTCCGGAATGAAGACCTCCCAGATCTCGCCATCGCGGCCGCGCGTCATCGGATTCACGCGCGTATCCCACTCATTGAAGTCGCCGACGACGCTGATGGATTTCGCATGCGGTGCCCAGACGGCAAAGCGCACGCCCTTCTTGCCATCGCGCTCGACAAAATGAGCGCCGAGCATCTCGTATGCATGATAGTTCGTCCCCTGATGGAAGAGGTAGAGGTCGAACTCGCTTAATTCTGATGTTTTCACAATAATCCCCCTCTGTGTATCCCCTTGGAACCAGGCAAGGGCAGTGCCCCTGCGGTTCACAGCTTACGGGATCATGACTGGCTTGACCTGCCAGATCTCATTTGCGTATTCATCAATCGTGCGGTCGGACGAGAAGACGCCCGAGTTCGCAATGTTGACAGCCGAGGCTTTCAGCCACTGGAAGCGCTTCTGATAGCGCTTCATGATCTCGACGTGCGCATCCGCATAGGCATTGAAATCCTTGAGGATGAAGAACTCGTCGTTCGCGCGGATCAGGTAATCCGACAGCGACTGGAAGTTGCCGTACGTGCCGTCCGTCAGCTGGTCGACGACGAGGCGCACGTTCTCATTCGTGTTGTACTCATCCCAGGCCGAGTACGTGCCCGTCGCATAGTAGTTGAGGACTTCTTCCGCTTTGAGGCCGAAGATGACGCAGTTCTCGTCGCCGCCGACCGCATCGCGGATCTCGACATTCGCGCCGTCGAGCGTACCGAGCGTGATTGCGCCGTTCATCATGAACTTCATGTTGCCCGTGCCCGAAGCTTCCTTCGATGCCGTGGAGATCTGCTCGCTGACATCGGCTGCCGGATAGACGATCTCGCCGATCGAGACGCCGAAGTTCTCGATGAAGACGACCTTGATCTTGCCCTTGATGCTCGCATCGTTGTTGACCTTATCCGCGACGGCATTGATGAGGCGGATGGTCTCCTTGGCGATGTAGTAGCCCGGGGCGGCCTTGCCGCCGAAGAAGTACGTCGTCGGCAGCATGTCGAAATTCGGGTCGGTCTTGAGCTTATGGTACTGGTACATGATGTGCAGGATATTCATGAGCTGGCGCTTGTACGAGTGGATGCGCTTGACCTGGATGTCGAAGATGCTGTCCGGATCGACATCGATGCCGTTGTGCTCCTTGACGTACTTCGCCAAAGCTTCCTTGCGCAGGTGCTTGATGGCGCCGAGCTTCTCAAGGAACGGCTTATCCTCGACGTAGTCATTGAGCAGGTCGAGCTGCTCCGGATGACGATGCCAGCGACGGCTGCCGATGGTCGCATCGATGAGGTCCGAGAGCTCCGGGTTCGCGCCCATGAGCCAGCGGCGGTGCGTGATGCCGTTCGTCTTGTTGTTGAACATGCGCGGATTGTACTCGTAGAATTCGTGCAGCGTCGTGGACTTCAGGATGTCCGTATGGATTTTCGCAACGCCGTTGACGCTGTGCGAACCGACGATCGACAGGCGAGCCATGTGGACCATGCCGTCCTGGATGATCGAGAGCTCGTGGACCTTCTGCTCGTTGTTCGGATAGCGGTCGCGCACGTCGATGAGCCAGCGGCGGTTGATCTCGTCGATGATCATGTAGATGCGCGGCAGCAGCGGCTTAAACATGTCGATTGGCCACTTCTCGAGTGCCTCCGGCATGATCGTGTGGTTCGTATAGGCGATCGTGTTCTTCGTGATGGCCCATGCTTCGTTCCACTCGAGGCCTTCCTCATCGACGAGGATGCGCATGAGCTCGGCGACGCAGAGTGCCGGATGCGTATCGTTGATGTGGATGGCGATCTTCTGGGCGAAATCGTGGATGTCCATGCCGACTTTCTTGTAGTGGCGCACGATGCTCTGGACGCCGGCGGAGACGAAGAAGTACTCCTGGATAAGGCGCAGGCGGCGGCCATCGTACGTACTGTCATCCGGATAGAGGTAGCGCGTGATGCTCTCGACGAAGTTGCGATAGTCGTTCTTCTGGCGCATCTGTTCCTGCGTCAGGCGGCCGTAATCCGAAAAATCGCGGTTGACCTCTGCGTTCCAGAGGCGCAGCGTGTTGACCGTGTTGTTGTGGTAGCCGACAATCGGAACGTCGTAAGGCACTGCCATGACCGTCATCGGATTCTCGTAGACGAGCTTGAGGCTGCCGTCCGGCATTTTCTTCATGTAGGCATTGCCGTTGAACTTGACGTCGATGGCCTTATCCGGCTTGCGGTACTCCCAGGCAAAGCCGTTCTTGAGCCAGTTGTCCGGGATCTCGACCTGGTTGCCCTCGATGATCTTCTGCTCGAACAGGCCGTACTGGTAGCGGATGCTGCAGCCGTGACCCGGCAGGCGGTGTGCTGCCATCGAGTCGATGAAGCAGGCAGCGAGTCGGCCGAGGCCGCCGTTGCCAAGACCTGCATCCGGCTCTTCCTCGAACGTCTTGACGAGGCTGAGGTCGAAGTCCTCGAGGACTTCCTTGACGGCCTCCTCGATGCCGAGATTGATGAGGTTCGACTTGAGCAGGCGGCCGAGCAGGAATTCGATCGAGAAATAATAGATCTGCTTTTCCTGACGCTCTGCATACGTCTTGTTCGTCTTGATCCAGTTGTCGGAGATGAACTGCTTCGCCGTCGCGGCTACCGTCTGGTAAACCTCATTCTTCGTGAGGTCCTTGATCTCGCGGCCATACATCAGATGCGCCGTATTGACAAAACGGATTTTCAGATTTTCCTTGAGCTTATCGAACTCGCGGCTCTTCTGTTTCTGTTCCTTTGTTTCTCGTGCCAAAAAAAACACTCCCCTTGGCTTTGACTTACTTGTTTTCTATAGACTCACTTGTTCTATAAAAGAAAAGCCGTCGTAAATGAGGTGCCAGCCCATACCTGCTGACGCATTTCTATTTACAACGGCTTGTCCCAATCTTAGATCACCACATTTTTCGCAACGATCAGCGGATAGTTCTGCGCTCCCTTGAGCCATTTCTCCTTCGTAATCACTACGTTCTTATCACAGATGACATTCTCGAGCAGGGAATTCTCCTGCACATCGCATTTCTGCATGATGATGGAATTCTTGACCTTGACGCCCTTCTCGATGGTCACGCCGCGGAACAGGATGCTGTTCTCGACCTCACCACGGATGATGCAGCCATTGGCAATCAGCGAATTCTTGACGACAGCCGTGTCCTTGTACTGGACCGGAACCTCGTCCTTGACCTTCGTGTAGATGGAATTCTCACCCATGAAGAGCTCTTCCCATACCGACGGTTCGAGGATGTCCATGTTGGCCTTGTAGTACGAAGCCGTCGAATCGACATGCGCAACGTAGCCATCGTGCTCATAGGCATAGATGTTGTACTCGTCTGCGCGGCGGATGATGCCGTCAAGCAGCAGGTCCTGCCCGCCATGCTCATAGCTGTAGCGTATCATCTCGACGAAGATGCGCTTCTCCATGAGGAAGACGTTCATCGAGACCTTCGAGCCATCGTAGATGGCCGGCTTCTCGGCGATATCCTCGACGAGGCCATTCTCAGCCGTCTCGATGACGGTGCTGCGGCCCGCAGCTTCCTGCGCAGCCGTGTAGTAGACCATCGTGATATCGGCATTCGTGTTCTGGTGGAAGCGCAGCAGCTCGTTGAAGTTGATGTTGTAGACGAAGCTGCCGCCTGCCAGCAGGACGTATTTCTGCGAGCTGTGCTCGAAGAAGTCGAGGTTGTAGTAGAAGTTCTTGAGATCGCCACGGCGTCTGGATTCCTCATCGTGCGGAGCCGGCAGGTAGAAGAGGCCGTCATGACGGCGGGCCAGATCCCAATCCTTACCGGAACGGAGATGATCCAGGACCGAACGCGGTTTGTCCGGCAGCATGATGCCGACATTCTGGATGCCCGAGTTCACCATGCTCGACAGAGCAAAGTCGATGAGGCGGTAGCGGCCGGCAAACGGCAGCGATTCGACGACACGACGGTCTGTTAGCTCTCGGATGAGACTGTTGTCTTCCTGAAGATTGATGATCCCCATTACTGTTTTCAATTTGATTCACTCCGATCTTCTGGTCTGTGTTCTGTTGTATCTACTAGTTGAGAGCTGATAATCTTAGCCGGCCTGCTTGCTGCCCGCCGCTGCTGCTACGACTGTCTCGCCATCTGCGATGACCGTGATGGCACCCTTCTCACCTGCTACTTTTGCTCCTTCGCTGATCTCGCAGTTCTGTGCGACAATCGCGTAGTCGACGACGGCATTCTCGCGCACGACCGTCGACGGCATGATGACCGAATTGCGGACCTTCGCGCCCTTGCCGATGCGGACGCCCGGGAAGATGACCGAGTTCTCGACATCGCCGAGGACCATCGAGCCTTCGCTGATCATCGAGCACTTAACCTTGGCGTCAGGACCTACATAGTGCGGCGGCATCGAAGGATTCGAGGAGTAGATCTTCCAGTCGCCATTGAGCTCAAACGGCGGCTGATCCTGCAGCAGGTCCATGTTGGCCTGCCAGAGGCTCTCAATCGTTCCGACATCCTTCCAGTAGCCATCGAAAGCGTACGAATAGAGGCGCGCCTTGTCGGCGAGCATCTTCGGGATGATGTTCTTGCCGAAGTCATGGCTCGACGTCTCGTCCTTGGCATCCTCCTCGAGATACTTCTTGAGGAAGTCCTTATTGAAGATGTAGATACCCATCGAAGCGAGGTTGCTCTTCGGCTTAGCCGGCTTCTCCTCGAATGCCTCGATGCGGCCCGTCTTGTCCGTGTTCATGATGCCGAAGCGCGGAGCCTCTTCCCATGGTACTTCGATGACGCCGATCGTAGCCTCTGCCTTATTGGCCTTGTGCGCATCGAGCATCCAGGAGTAATCCATCGTGTAGATGTGGTCACCCGAGAGGATCAGGACATATTCCGGATCGGCGAGGTCGATGAAGTTCAGGTTCTGGTAGATGGCATCTGCGGTGCCGCGATACCAGTCTGCACCCTTTTCACGTGCATACGGCGGCAGGATGAATACGCCGCCTTCTTTCTTGTCGAGATCCCAGGCGCTGCCCGAAGCCAGGTAGTTGTGGAGTTCGAGCGGGCGGTACTGCGTCAGCACGCCGACCTTGTCGATGCCGGAGTTAGCGCAGTTACTGAGCGGAAAGTCAATGATGCGGTACTTCCCGCCGAACGGGACGGCCGGCTTCGCGATTTTCTTCGTCAAAGCGCCGAGGCGGCTTCCCTGTCCGCCAGCCAGTATCATTGCTAAGCATTCTGTCTTTCTCATACAAAATCCCCCTTGGATATCCTCAGCAAGGACGGTCTCCCCTTACATCAATTGCCGTCTTGCCAATCATGCAACGTCAAAACATGGTACTCTGTCAGTATACATCTTTTATCAATGATTGCAATATCATTTTATTTATTGATGAAATGCGTAACATTCATGGAACTAATCGACTTCACCTTGCCTTCCCTGAAAAACCATGCGAAAACCGTAAGTTTTCCGTCAATTCAAATCCACACTACCTGAATGTTTCTGTCACCCTTCATTGGACCGAAAAATCAAGAAAACTATCTTTGTATATTATGTAGGTTCTATAGAAATGAAAAAAATCCTTCACGGAATCCGTAATTTTTCGCACTTTTTTAGAAAAAACATAAAAGACCTGCCAGGCCTCGTAGGTCGGCAGGTCATGGATTCTTTGAACGGATGGAACGGATGCAAGCATGTCAGTAGAGCGAGGATGCGCCACGGATGATGTCGGGCAGCATGTCGTAGAGGTTCTGTCCAGGGCAGGCCGTCGCGTTGAAATCGCGGTGGCCGAAGATCGTCGAGCCCGAGGGCGCGAAGCCGTAATTGCGGCAGAGCGCCGCGAGCAGGCGCTTCGCCGAGGCCACCTGCGCATCCTCCGGCACATAGTCCTCGAAGTTGCCGACGAGGTTGACGCCGACCGTGTGGTCGTTCTCTCCGTAGCAGTGTGCCCCGACCGTGTCCATCGGGCGCCCCTGCTCGATGGAACCGTCCTTGCGGATGACAAAATGGTAGCCGATGCCGGCCCAGCCGTTGGCCAGATGCCACTGGTGGATGGTCTCGGCCGACACATCGGCGTTCGTGTTGCCGACGTGATGCACGATAATTGCATCAGTCCTGCGCCGGTTCGTCAGGGAGCGGAAGGAGAGATGCGTCGGACGGATGGTGACTCCCGGCAGGACATCGCCGCCGTCCTGCCAGGCCGCCTCTGCGACCTGTTTCGCGGCCAGCTCTGGTGCCAGTGCCAGACCGATCCCCATGACCATCATATTCCGAAGAAAATCCCTGCGCTTCATTTTACTGCATGCCCCCTGTAAGTTTATCATTTTACTGCAAACATCTGAAAATCAGCAGGAAACAGGAACAAAAAAGAGCAGCATCGATGCTGCTCTTTTTTTGTTTTTATGTCCTCACGCCGTGACCGGACGGCACTGCCAGCTACCGTCGCCTGTGAGGTGGAGTTCTTCTTCGTGCTGGCTAAAGAGCGTCGAGCGGTGGCCAACGCTGATGATGCCGGTATGCGGCAGTTCCCTGCGCATGAGCTCGTACATCTCCTGCTCGCGCGGCTCGTCGAGGGCAGAGGTCGCCTCATCGAGGAAGACCCAGTCCGGCTTGACGAGAAGAACGCGGGCAAAGGCAAGGCGCTGCTGCTCACCGAGCGAGAGAATGCGGCTCCAGTCGTCAATGTCGTCGAGGCGCGGGATGAAGTCCGCAAGGCCGACCTTGCGCAGGACGTCCTTGAGGTTCTCCTCGGGCCCCGAGGCACTCAGCGGGTAGTAGAGCGCGCGGCGCAGGCTGCCGAGCGGCAGGTACGGGCGCTGCGGCAGGAAGAGGATGCGGCTCTTCTCCGGGATCTCGATCTCGCCGCTGCCGTACGGCCAGATGCCCGCCAGAGTGCGCAAGAGCGTGCTCTTGCCACAGCCGGAAGCGCCCGTGATCAAGAGGCGCTCGCCTTCTTTGATGGTCAGGTTGCAGCCCGAGAGCAGCACGCGGCCGTCGGGCAGCTTGACATCGAAGTCGCGCACGACGAGCGCATCGTCGGCGGCCTTTTCGCGCACGACCTCGCTCTTGATGTCGGACGCACCCTCCATATGGGCCGTGAAGCCCGAGAGACGGCGGATAACTGCAGCGAGCTGTGCGATCGTGTCGTAGACCGAGACGAAGTACGACAGCGCATCCTGTACGCGGCCGAAGGCCGACGACGTCTGCATGAGGCCGCCGAGCGTCATGGCACCGGCGAAGTACTGCGGCGCCGCCATGACGAGCGGCACGATGATGGCCAACTGGCCGTAGCCATTAACGTAGAAGTTCAGGATCTTCGTCCGGCGCATGAGCTGCCAGTAATTCTTGATGACCTTCGCGAAGCGCTCGGCAAAGCCGACGGACTCCGGCTGCTCGCCGCGGTAGAAAGCGATGCTCTCACTGTTCTCGCGCACACGCATCATGTTGAAACGGAAGTCGGCTTCGTAGCGCTGTTGGTCGAAGTTAAGCCCGATGAGCTTGCGGCCGACGAAGTGGACGCCGATCGTGCCGAGCACCGAGTAGAGCAGCGAGAACCAGAACATGTAGCCGTAGATGACGAACTCGTGGCCGCCGATTGGCACGGTGAAGGCACCCGAGAGATTCCAGAGCACGACGCCGAAAGCGCCGAGCGTCGTGAGCTGCTTGAGGATGCCGATGAGCAGCTGCAGCGTCAGCGAGACGAACTGGTTGATGTCCTCACTGATTCGCTGGTCCGGGTTATCCGTGTCGCTGCGCAGGACCTGCAGGCGGTAGTAGACCTGGTCCTTCATCCAGCCGTCGAGATAGCGGTTCGTCATCCAGGTCCGCCATTTGATCTGGAGCATCTGGCGCAGGTAAATCGCGTAGACCGCGAGGATGATGTAGAGGAAGGCCAGTCCAGTGAACTCGCCGATGAGCGGCCAGAACGACTCGGCCTGATACTGCTGCAGGGCATTGTAGAAGACGTTGTACCAGCTGTTGAGTCGGACGAGCAGGTAGACCGACGCGAAGTTCAGGCCGATGACGAAGGCCAGTAGCCCCCTCGCTTTCCACTTCTCTTCTGAATTCCAGTATCCGCGGAACAGATGCCAGAAATTTTTCCAAAACTTTTGTTTCAAACTATCACATCCTTAAAATGACCTCAATGACCTCAGTATAGCGCGTTCCCCCGTCCCCTGCAAGACTGCGCCATTGTCTTTCCAGCACGCATTTGCTAGAATAGCATTATATATGAGATAGTATAAGATCAAAACATGGATTTCCGGAGGTGGGAACATGCTCATCTACATAGGGGCGGCCGTCGCAGTCGTGCTGCTCGCCCTGCTCTACCACTACATCCCAAGCCGCAAGGTCTTCTTCGCCTTCTTCCTCGTGCTCTGCGCGGCCAGCGCCATCGTCTTCTTCCTATGGCCCACGCCGCGTCACAGCAGCGACGCCGTCGTCAGCCAGGAAGTCCGCGAAGAGCGCCAGCAGCAGCAGCAGGTCTTCGCCGTCTGGTATACCGACTACCAGAAAGACCTCGAGGACCTCGACCGCAACTGGCAGCGCTACCATAAGATACTCGCGGACTTCAACGCCGACATCATCAGCATCCAGACGGCCTACCTGCGCCTCGCGCAGCTCGAGAAGGACAGCCAGGCACTCGACACGCGCATCGCGGGGCGCACGCCGCCACTTGCGCTCAACGACTTCTGCTACGACCAGTCCATCGAGCTCGTGCGCAAGGCACATGCCTACGCTGACGCGCAGCACCGCGCGATTGCCCTGACGCGCGCGGCAGCCGATCCGGCCAACCTCAGCACCGATGACCAGGAAGAGCAGAGCCACATGCTGCAGGCCGTCATGATCCGCGAGTCGCCGCCCGCCCTCTTCATCGCCGATGAGATCGCGGCCATCCGCGACTACCTCGCCATCCCCGAAGAGGATACGGATGACGATGGCACCGGACAGGCTGACACATCAGCATCACAATGACGATAAACAAGAAGACCTCAGATCCATAGATCTGAGGTCTTCTTGCATCAGCGGATGCTCACGACACGAAATACCTGCTTGTCGCCGCGATGATGCGCCTTGGCATATTCGAAAGCACGCCCATCGTCGAGGAAAGCAACCTGCTCGACCTCGAGGATTGGCATCGTGCCGTGCTCGATCTGCAGCAGTTCCTCCTCCTCGGGCGTCGGCAGCAGGGCGCGGATGAAGCGATGCGCCGACTGGATCTTGAAGTGGAGCTGCTCTTCGATGTAGCGGTAGATCGACTTCTCAAGCACCTCGCGCTTGATGCCCGGGATCAACTCAATCGGCATGTTCGTGTACTCGATGACGACCGGGCTGCCGTCCACCTGGCGCAGGCGCACGATGTCATAGACGAAATCATCCGTCGTGATGTTGAGCTTCTCCGCGACCTCCGCCGTCGGGTGGATGATGTCGAAGCGCATGACCTTCGTCGAGACCTTATGCCCCTCGAACACCTTCGAGAAGCCCGAAAACTGATTGGCCATGCTGATGTCGTGGACGTCCTCGTTCGCGAGGCTCTTGACGAAGGTACCCGAGCCGCGCCGCTTGACGACGAGGCCTTCCTTGACGAGCTGGTCGACAGCCTTCTTGATCGTGATGCGGCTGACACCGTACTGCTCGCACATCTCGCGCTCCAGAGCCAGCTGCTCCCCCGGCTTATAAACGCCCGCCTGTATCTGGCTGCGCAATTCATTCGCTATTTCCTGATATTTGACCATAAGACAACATCCCCTTCACATTCAGATCTTGCTGAGGACCAGGCGTGCCTTGCCCGTCAGTGTGTAGGCGCCGAGGCCTGCCGGCAGGAAGGAAGTCTCGCCCTTCTGGAAGGTCAGCTCGCTGTCGGCCGTGCGCAGGGTCACGCTGCCGTCGAGCACGGTGAAGCTCTGGAACGAATCCTCACCAGCCGTCAGATGGCTCGTGCCGTCGACGTCGAGCTCGTAGACCGTGAAGTACTCGCAGGATGCGAGCAGGCGCGCGGCCGTGCCTTCGAAGATGTCGATCGTCGCATCGAGATGCGGGCGCTCCTTGGCCGGCTCGAGCTTTGTGACGTCGATGGCCTTCTTGACGTGGAGCTCGCGCGGCTTGCCATCCTTGCCGACGCGGCCGTAATCGTAGACACGGTACGTCGTGTTGGAGTTCTGCTGGATCTCACAGATGATGATGCCCTTGCCGATGGCGTGCAGCGTGCCCGAGGCGATGAAGAAGACGTCGCCCTTGTGGACCGGCACCTGATTGCAGACCTCGAGCAAGGTGTTATCGGCGATGCGCTGTTCGAATTCTTCTTTCGAGATGGCGTGCTTGAAGCCGTAGATCAGCGTGGCGCCCGGCTCGCAGTCGACGATGTACCACATCTCCCTCTTGCCGTATTCGCCTTCGACGCGCATCGCATAGTCGTTGTCCGGATGGACCTGCACTGAGAGGTTGTCCTTGGCATCGATGAGCTTGATGAGCAGCGGGAAGTACGGGAACTTCTTCGCGTGCTCGCCGAGGACGGCAGGGCCCGCCTCATCGAGGTAGGACTTGAGCGTGCGGCCCGCCTCCGGACCATTCTCGATGATGCTCATGCCATCCTTGTGGCAGGCGAGCTCCCACGACTCCGAGACCTTCTCGAGGTCCGTCTTCTTGCCGTAATCCGTCTTGAGCTTCGTGCCGCCCCAGATGTAGTCCTTGAGCGGTGCCTGTAATTTCATTGGATACAAATCCATCAACCTCCTATGGTATCGCATCTCGTCGGCCGGTCTAACTTCCGGTTCATCTGCCTTCCATTATAGATAATCCACTTCTTTATGTCAATAAAAATCATATCTTTTATTATTGTAAAAGATTACCTATAAAAAAAATCTGTACTATTTCTGATTCTTTTCTGTTGCAAAATAGTACATTTACCAAAAAAGCTTCACACAAATCCATACAGATCTATGTGAAGCTTCTGCTCGTAAAAACGATTTCAAGTCGAAGGGAGCGCCTATCATCCGCCTCAGCTCTGCTGCAGGATGGTGTAGTTCTCGGGATGCATGCCGGGCTTGACGGTGACTTTGATGTCGGTGCCGAACTCGGCGGCGAGGTTCATCATGAGCTGGTTGGCACGCAGCTCTTCGGCGACGGTCTCGTGGACTTCGATCTCGTAGCCCTCGCGCGCGTGGGACTTGCGCTCCATGCGGCGGATATCGCGGCTGATGCGGATGGCGACGGTCTCAGGCGACTCGATGCGGCCGCGACCGTGGCAGATGGGGCACTCGCTGTAGACGATGCTGTCGATGTTCTGGCGCGTCTTCTTGCGCGTGATCTCGACGAGGCCGAGGCTCGTGATGTCGACGATGTTCGTCTTCGTGCGGTCGTGCTTGACCTGCTCGCGCATGTAGGTGAGCAGCTCTTCCTTCTGCGTCTCCTTCTCCATGTCGATGAAGTCGACGATGATGATGCCGCCGATGTCGCGCAGCCGGATCTGCTTGAGGATCTCGGCGGCAGCCTCGAGGTTCGTCTGGTAGACGGTGTCGCCAAGGTTCGTCTTGCCGACATACTTGCCCGTGTTGACATCGATGACGGTCAGCGCCTCGGTCTTGTCGATGACGAGGAAGCCGCCCGACTTGAGCTCGACCTCGCGCGCGCCGAGTTTCTCGATCTCCTCTTCGATGTGGTACGCCTTGAAGATTGGCGTCTTTGCCTCGTAGAAGCGGATGCGGTCGACGAGCTCCGGCGAGTTGGCCTCAACAAGGCTGCGCACGCGCTGGTACGCCTCCTCATTGTCGATGACGAGCTCGTCGATGTCCGCCGTGAAGCGGTCGCGCACGAGGCGGATGAGGAGGTCCGCATCGCGATAGAGCAGCGTTGAGCCCTTCGCCTTGAGCTTGTAGCGCGCGAGGATGGACTCCCAGAGCCGCACGAGGTAGCGCACGTCCGCGGCGAGGCTCTGCTCGCTCTGGCCTGCGGCGACCGTGCGGATGATAAGCCCCATGCCCTTCGGGCAGATGCGCTCGGCAATCGCGTGCAGCCGCGCGCGCTCCGCCTCGTCCTCAATGCGGCGCGACATGCCGATGTAGGCAGCTGTCGGCATCAGGACGACGTTGCGCCCCGGCAGGGAGATGTGCATCGTCGCGCGCGGCCCCTTTGTGCCGATCGCGTCCTTGACGATCTGGATGGGCAGGCTCTGCCCGATGTGGATGCGCGCGTTCTGCGGCATGGACGCGATGGTCTCATGCGGCAGGCCGTCGCCGATGTACAGGAAGGCGTTCTTGCCGGTGCCGATGTCGACAAAGGCGGCCTGCATGCCCGGCAGGACATTCTGCACGCGCCCCTTGTAGATGTTGCCGACGAGATGCGAATGCGAGGAACGTTCCATCTCCACCGCCTGCAGCTCGCCGTCTTCGAGCAGGGCCATGCAGGTCTCCTCCGGCACCATGTTCACGATGATCGATTTCATGACGTCACCTCACTCCAATCCCAATCATAGATGTGAATTCTCTTCTTGTCAGACTAAGTCGATAAGCTTCTTGCCATTGCCGAAAATGCCCTGACGCTCAATGAGGGCCTCGGCCGGATTCACGGCGAGACCGAAGTCCTTGGCAATCAGCGCGAGAACTTCGAGCGGCTTGACGCTGCCCGACTGCGTGATGACGATGTCCATCGTCAGTCGGAGCTCGCCGTCCGCTACGGCAAAGGCGACGGGCTTCTTCATGTACTGCTTCGTCTCGATGTCGCGCGTCTTCTTGGGTGTCACGCGGTGCCAGACGGCCTCGCCCGCCTTGTTGTAGGCGTCGATGCTCCTCTGCGCTTCGGCCTCCGTGCCCGCAAACGGCACGCGCAGCTTGTAGATGGCCTCGTCGGCCTCCGACATCAGGGCCTTGTGCTTGCCCTTGATCTCGCGGAGCTTTAAGAGCTTCGCACCCGGCGGCAGTTCCTTCTGTAGGTGGTCGAAGATCTCCGGCTGGCACAGCGGCTTCGTGAGCTCGAAGTCCATGTACTCCGAGGCGCTCGTGACGCCGAGCGAGAGGGCCGAGGCAAAGGCCACCTTCATGTGCGGGTTGAAGCCCTCCGAATAGGCCATCGGCAGCTTGGCGCGGTCGAAGGCGCGCAGGAAGAGGTTCGCATAGTCGAGATGCGAGACATAGCGAAGCTCCTCGCCCTTCGTGATCTCGGCGCGCCAGGCGTAGAGCGTGCGCGGGCGGCCGGGGCCTTTCGGGTCATTTGCCGGTGCAGGCGTCGTCTCCGCTGTTGGCTGTTTCTCGGCAGCTGCCTTTTCCTGCTCTGCCTCAAGGCGCGCGTCCTCCTGCTTCTTGTAGTCGATGACGTGCACGCCGAGGTTCGGGCAGATGCCGCAGGCCGTGCAGCGGCCACGGCGGCAGTCCTCGGTCAGGCTCGCTTCCATCGCGTGATGCCACTCGCGCAGCAGGAACTCCTGATTGACGCCCGGCGAGGTGACGAGCCACGGCAGCGGCTCATTGAAGTTGCGCGTGCGCAGGTTGTAGTAGCCCATATCGACGCCGCACTTGCGGAACGCCTCGTGCCAGACGTCATCGCGGTAGAGGTCCGACCAGCCGTCGAACTTCGCACCGTCCTGCCAGGCCTGATGGAGCACCTTCGCGAGGCGGCGGTCGCCGCGCGCGAAGACGCCCTCGATGACGGAGAGGCGCGCATCGTGGTAGTTGAAGGTGATGGCGCGGTCCGTGATGTGCTCCTTGAGCAGCTGCTGGCGGCGCTGGAACTCCTCGATGGGCAGCTGGCCGAACCACTGGAACGGCGTGTAGGGCTTCGGCACGAAGCAGGCAACGGAGATTGTGACCTTGCAGCCGCGCTTACCCTTGATCTCTGTGTAGAGGTCGACGACCTTCTTAGCGAGCTCGGCGATGCCGATGACGTCTTCGTCCGTCTCCGTCGGCAGGCCCATCATGAAGTAGAGCTTGACCTGCTTCCAGCCCTGGCGGAACGCAGCGCCGCAGGCCTTCATGAGATTCTCCTCCGTCACGCCCTTGTTGATGACATCGCGCAGGCGCTGCGTGCCCGCCTCCGGTGCGAACGTCAGGCCGGACTTCCTCACCTGCTGCATCTTGTGGGCGAGGTCGATGGAGAAGCTGTCGATGCGCAGGGACGGCAGCGAGAAGCTGACCTTCTCGTCGCGGAAGTCCGCCATGAGGTCGTCGACGAGACGGCCGAGGCAGGAGTAGTCGGCCGACGACAGCGAGGTCAGGCTCATCTCGTCGTAGCCCGTCGCATCGACGAGGCCGCGGGCCATCTTGCGCAGGTTCTCTTCCGTGCGCTCGCGGGCCGGGCGGTAGCAGATGCCAGCCTGGCAGAAGCGGCAGCCGCGCGAGCAGCCGCGGAAGAGCTCGAGCATGATGCGGTTGTGCACGATGTCCATGTAGGGCACGATGGGATGCTCGACCGAGATGGCGTCATCCATGTCGCGGATGACGCGCTTGTAGATGACGGGCTTGGCCGCTTCCGCGAGCGGGCGCAGGTCCTTGTAGTTGCCTTCTTCGTCGTACTCTGGCTCGTAGAACGACGGCACATAGATGCCATCGGCCGAGAGCAGGCGCCGCAGGAAGCCCTTGCGGCCGCCCGGTCGGCCTGCCTTATCCCAAGCCATGAAGGCGTCCGACACCTCGACGATGGCCTCTTCGCCCTCGCCGACGATGAAGAAGTCGAAGAAGTCGGCCACTGGCTCGACGTTGTAGACGCACGGGCCGCCGCCGACGATGAATGGCATGTCTTCGCCGCGGTCCTTCGCATAGAGCGGAATGCCGGCGAGGTCGAGCATGTTGAGCACGTTCGTGTAGATCATCTCATACTGCAGCGAGAAGCCGACGAAGTCAAAGGCGGCGATCTCCGTCTTCGTCTCGAGCGAGAAGAGCGGCATCTTGCGCTTGCGCATCTCCTCCTCCATGTCCGTCCAGGGTGCGTAGACGCGCTCCGCCGCGATATCCTTGCGACGGTTGAGCACTTCGTACAGGATGGCGAGCCCGAGGTTGCTCATGCCGACCTCGTAGACATCCGGCAGGGCCAGCGCCCAGGTGCAGTCGACCGCTGCATGGTCCTTGATGACGGCATTCCATTCACCGCCCGTGTAGCGCGCTGGCTTCAGGACGGACTGCAGCACTTCGTGTTCGAGTCGTACCATTGGTTGATTTCCTCCGTATCTCAAAAAAAGCCTCCCCTCTCTCGGGACCGAAACAGGGAAGGCTGGGCCCTCTGGCCCATCTAAAAGACTAGTTTTTGTTTGCGCCGCTCGATGTTGAGCAGGATGGCGATCGACATGATGTTCGTCGTCAGCGAGCTGACACCATAGCTCATGAGCGGGAGCGGGATGCCGGTGACCGGCATGATACCCATCGTCATGCCGACGTTGACGAGCACATGGAAGGCCAGCATCGAAGTGATGCCCGTGGCCAGCAGGCGGCCGAATGTGTCGCCCGCATCGCGCGCCGTCACGACACCGCGCCAGAGCACGATGAGGTAGAGGAGCAGCAGGAACGTCACGCCGACAAAGCCGAGTTCCTCGCCGACGACGGCGAAGATGAAGTCGGTGTGGTTCTCCGGCAGGAAGTTCAACTGGCTCTGCGTGCCGCCGAAGAGGCCCTTGCCGAAGAGCATGCCCGAACCAATGGCGATCTTGGACTGGATGATGTGATAGCCCGAGCCCAGTGGGTCGACGTTCGGGTTCATGAAGACCGTCAGGCGCATCTTCTGGTAATCCTTGAGAAAGTGCCAGAACAGCGGGAACGCCGCGATGCCCGCGGAGAAGATGCCGAGGAGCAGCTTCTTGTTGATGCCGGCGATGTAGACCATGCCGAAGAAGATGGCCATGAAGACGAGCGAGGTGCCAAGGTCCGGCTGCTTCAAGACCAAGAGGAACGGCACGCCGACGTAAGCCGCGACGGGCACGAGGTCGCGTATCGTATTGAGGTGACCGATCTTATCGTCGAGCATCGTCGCGATCGAGATGATCATGATGAGCTTCGAGAACTCCGACGGCTGGATGCTGATAGGGCCGATCGTGATCCAGCGCTGGGCGCCGAGTGCCGACTGGCCGACGAGCATGACGGCCACGAGCAGGATGAGGTTGAACACGTAGAGCTTGTTGCCGTATCCCTGCAGGACCTTGTAGTCAAAATTCATGAGGAAAGCCGCCATGGCGACGTTTACGAGCGCAAAGATGCCCTGACGCTGGACGAACCAGTAGCGCTCCTCACTCGGTGTATTGATGTGCGTCGCACTGCCGATGATGACGAGGCTCATGATGATGATGGCCGCCGTCGCAGCAATGAGGATGTAGTCCGTTCGACGCAGATAACGTTTGTTCATCATTCCGTACGTCTTCTCACTTCTTTCCCGCGTCGTGCTTCATGCGGTTGACCGGGATATTCGCGACGAGCGCGACGGAGTTGTCGTCGTTCTCGAGCGAGATATCCATATCCTTCTGATTGATGTCCATGTAATTCGAGATGACCTTGATGATGTCATTCTTGAGATTGTCCATGACTTCCGGCGAGACATTGGCGCGGTCATGGATCAGCACGACCTTGAGGCGGTCATGCGCGATCTGCCCCGATCTCTCTTTCTTGCCAAAAATCTTCTTGACCAAATCCAGCATGCCTGTCCCCCCTTATGCTCCAAACACGCGGCGCTTGAGCCTCTGGAAGAAGCCCTCTTTCGGGAATTCCATGAACGGAATATCCTCGCCGCAGATGCGTCCGACGATGTTGCGGTAAGCCTGACCGGCCAGCGAGTGCTCCATCGTGATGCACGGCTCGCCCTTGTTGGTGCTCGTGACGACCATCTCGTCGTCCGGCACCTGGCCGATGCAGTCGATTGAGAGGATGTCGTTGATGTCGTTCATGTCGAGCATGTCGCCGCTCTCGACCATCTGCGGGCGGATGCGGTTGACGATGAGCTTGATGTCCTCTTTCTCGGCGCGCGAGAGCTCGCCGATGATCTTGTCGGCATCGCGGACGGCCGAGATCTCCGGCATTGTCACGACGATGGCCGTGTCAGCGGCAGCGATGGCCGTCTTGAAGCCCTGCTCGATGCCAGCGGGGCAGTCGATGAGGATGTAGTCGAACTCCTTGCGCAGGTCTTCGCAGAGCTTGACGAGCTGCTCTGGGTTGACGCTCGTCTTGTCCTTGACCTGCGAGGTCGGCAGCAGGAAGAGGGTCTCGTACTTCTTGTGGCGCACGAGGGCCTTCTTGTAGGGGACGCGGCCCTCTGCGACATCGATGAGGTCGTACATGATGCGGTTCTCGAGGCCGAGGAGCAGATCGAGATTGCGCAGGCCCGTATCCGTGTCGACGAGAACGACCTTCTTGCCGCGCATGGCGAGGCCGACGCCGAGATTTGCCGTCGTCGTCGTCTTGCCGACACCGCCCTTGCCCGAAGTGATTACATAAACTTTGCTCATACCCCTTATTCCTACCTTTCTATCGGTTCGATGACAATCTGCCCATCTTTTATCGAAGCGCGCTCGGCGCGCTCCGTCATCTCCATGTGGTCCGGTGAACGCGCGATGAGATTCGCGATGCGGATCTGCGTCGGCATCAGGTGATCGGCAATGATGAAGGAGTCCGTATCACCCGAGGCACCGGCGTGGACGAGGCCGCGGCAGGTGCCGCGGATGTCGATGCTGCCGCCCGCGATGATCTGCGCGCCGGGATTGACGTTGCCGCAGACGAGCACCGAGCTCGCCGTGCGGATCTCCTGGCCGCCGCGCAGCGTGCGGTTGACCACGACCATCTCCTGCACCTGCGGTTCCTTCTTGCGGGCCGCAGGCGAAGCAGTCTTCTGCTTCTTAGCGGCCGGAACGGCAGGCTTTCCCTCAGCTGCCGCTGCATCTTCTGCCCCCATCGTCCTGCAGATCAGGCCGTGCTCGTGGAAGAGCTTCTGGAGTCTGGCAAGCTCCTCCTTCAGGAAGCGCTCGCGCGGCACGAGCACGAGCGTCCCGCGCAGGAAAAAGCCGGAGCCGGACTCGAGCTTCTGCTCGATGTGTTTCCAGATGTCATCAAAAGAGGCGCCCTCTGCAAAACTCAGCTGCAGTCCTTTTCTCCCGCCCTTGATCTTCACAATCTCATCATGCATAATGACTGCCGATTCTCCTCTCTATCTTATGACCTTGCAGCCCTGCGGCCGCTCATCACTTCTTATCGCCGCTGTCCTGATTGAGGCCAAAGGCTGCCTCGAGGATCTTGCGGCCAATCGGAACGGCCGACTGAGAACCGTAGCCGCCGTTCTCGACGATGACGGCCACGACGATATTCGGATTGTCGAACGGGCCATAGGCGACGAACCAGCCGTGATCGCGGCCCTGCGAGTTCTCCGCCGTACCCGTCTTGCCGGCGATGTCCACTGTGAAGCCGCGGAAGCTCGAAGCTGCCGTGCCGTACTTCGTGACGTCGTGCAGGCCGTCCTGGACGAGCTTGATGTCCTCTTCCGGCACGTCGAGCTGCGACAGGAGTTCCGGTTGGAAGTCCTTGACGACGCTGCCGTCCGGCGCGATGATGCGGTTGACGACATGCGGCTTGTAGCGCTTGCCGTCGGCAGCGATCTCGCCCATGACCATCGCGGCCTGCAGCGGCGTCACGAGGTTGAAGCCCTGGCCGATGGCGGCATCGAAGGTCTCCGACAGGTACCACTCGCCATCATCGAAGTTCTTCTCCTTGTAGCGGCGGTTGGCGACGAGGCCCGTGGCCTCATACGGCAGGTCGATGCCCGTCTTTGCGCCAAGGCCGAACATGCGCGCGTACTTCTCGAGGCGGTCGATGCCGAGGCGGTTGCCCATCTCGTAGAAGTAGACGTTATCCGAGTGCGCGAGCGCCGTGCGGAAGTTCAGCCAGCCGAGGGCCTCGCCGTCGGCATTGCCCTTCGGGATGATCCAGTGGTGGCCGGAGTCGAAGATCTGCTCATCCGGCGTGACGACGCCCTCGGTCAGGGCAGCCGTGCCCGTGACGATCTTGAAGGTGGAGCCCGGCGGGTACTCACCCGTGATTGTCTTGTTGTCCATCGGGTGGTACGGGTTGTTGTTGAGCTGGTTCCAGTCCTTCGACGAGATGCCATGCGCGAAGAGGTTCGGGTCGAAGGCTGGACGGCTGACCATCGCGAGGATCTCGCCGGTCTGCGGGTTCATGACGACGGCCGCCGCTGCATGCGCACCGATCTGCGTGAGCTGCTCGTCGACGGCCTTCTCGGCTGCCTGCTGCAGGTTGATATCGATCGTGAGTTCGAGATCATCGCCCGGGACCGGCTCCTTGCGGCCGAGGATCTGCACGGGCTTGCCCGACACGTCGACCTCGACCTGCTGGCCGCCGTTCTCGCCGCGCAGCTCCTTGTCGTAGACCTTCTCGAGGCCGAACTTGCCGATGATGTCGCCGGACTTGTAGCCCTCGTCCTTCATCTTCTCGAGCTCGGTGTCATTGATCTCACTGACGTAGCCGAAGGTATGCGCGCCCTCCTGCTTGAGGATGTAGTCGCGGATTGGCGTCACTTCGATGACGACGCCGGGGTACTGGCTCTTCTGCTCCTCGATGATGGAGACGATGTCCGGCGTGACATCCGTCTTGATGCGGATGGGGTTGAAGCCGCTGTGGCCGGCAATCTTCGTCTTGATCTCATCCGTCGGCACCTTCAAAAGATCCGACAGGCGGTCGATGACATCATCCGAGATTGGCGCGGTCAGCGGCAGGAGTGAGACCGAGAAGCCCGGGCGATTCGTGACGAGCAGCTCGCCGTTGCGGTCGTAGAACGTGCCGCGCGGTGCCATCGACGGCACGATGCGGATGCGGTTGCCGTCCGCGAGGCCGGCGTAGTACTCCCCCTGATAGATCTGCAGGTAGGCAGCCCGCCCGATGAGAACGGCAATGACCAGGACCGATATGATCATCAAAGTCCGTAATCTGCTGTTGATTTCATCATTATCCAAAATCGAATCTCTCCCATAACGAAAGGCACCCCGCAAGGTGCCTTAATCATTGCCAAAACGTCTGCTGCCCCAGAGAGGCTGCTGTCATGCTTTCTTCCCGTACCGCTTGTCAAGCTCGTAGGCCAGACGGTGTACCGGATAAGCGAATGCCAGCTGATAGATGAGCATCGGCAGGAGCGTGTACTGCATGTGGCCCATCAGATTAAAGCGATACCCTAATAATAGCATAAGTAACGCCAAAATAAAATAGTTCACCGTCGTCACGACTAAAGAGGCGACGACCGGCAGGAAAAACTGCTCCTTGAATACCTGGTCGGAGAACTTGCCGACGCAGAAGCCGAGCACGAGGCGCGTGAACGCGTTCATGCCCAGGAAGGTCCCGCTCGCGAGGTCCTGCAGGAGTCCGAGAGCGAATCCGGAGAGCGCACCGACGCGCGCTCCCTTGAGGAAGGCCGTCGAGGTGACGAAGAGCAGCAAGAGGTCTGCCGTCACGCCATGATAGGCGATGAGCGGCAGCAGGGAGGTCTGGAGCGCGTAGAGGATGATGACGGCGAGTGCCGTCACGCCTGCATTCTTCATTGTGCGCTCCCCTCTCCGCTGTCCGCGCTGCTATCCGAACTGCTCGAGCCGTCCGAGCTGGAAGAATCGGACGAATCCTCATCGCCATTTGCAGCGGCAGCCTGCTCTGCAGCCTGAGCCGCTGGGTCTGTCTCCGTGCCCGGCGTCTGCGGCGGCGTCTTGAGTGGCTCTGGCGGCGCCTCGCGGGAAGCCGTGATGACCATGACGTCCTCGAGCTTCTGGAAGTCGACAGCCGGCTCGAGCACGGCAATCTTCAGCAGGCCGCCCTCATCGTTGCGCATCTCCGCAACGGTGCCGACATTGAGCCCTTTCGGGTACACCCCGCCGAAGCCAGAGGTCACGACGACATCGCCTTCCTCAACATCCGCCGTCTTCGGGATGTTGACCATGCGCGGCATGGTCGGGTTGTCCATATCGCCCTCGACGATGCCAGCGACGCGGGAATCCGCGCGCTGGACGAGCGTGCCGACTGACGAGCGCGGGTCGAGCAGGAGCTGGACCTTAGAAGACGTCGGGCCGGCCTCGATGACGTGGCCGACGAGTCCCTTGTCCGTCACAACGGCCATGTCGACGTCAACGCCATCGCGCGTGCCGCGGTTGATCTCGATGACGCTCGACCAGGTAGCCGACTCGCGGCCGATGACCCTTGCGGCGACGAGGTCGAACTGCGTCGCCGTCTGCTTGTAGCCGAGTAGCGCGCGCAGGCGCTGGTTCTCCGCATCGTACTCGCTCGCGTGGAGGTTCTGGATGCGGAGCTGCTCGACTTCATTGCGCAGCATCTTGTTCTGCTCGTGCATCGTGGCAATCTCCCAGATGTTGCTCGTCACGTAGTTGAGCTGGCTGCCGACCCACGAGATCGCGCGCTGGAACGGCGTGAGCACGATGGAGACGGCCTGCTCCGCCACAGGTGCCTTGAAGCGGCCCCGCGCCGAGAAAAAGATGATGCAGAAGAGGCTGATGAGCACGAAGATCAGGATCAGGATCTTCTTGCCCGTTCCCTTCTTATTATTCCTTCTGTATTTTCCACTCATCACTGTCTCAGCTTCTTCGAGGTCATGACAACACGCTTGAGGAGTTCGATGTTCTCAAGCGATTTACCCGTGCCTTCACCGACACAGGACAGAGGATCTTCGGCTACGAGCACCGGCATGCCCGTCTCGTGTGCGAGCAGCTGGTCGAGGTTCTTGAGCAGTGCGCCGCCGCCCGTCATCATGATGCCATGGTCCATGACATCGGCTGCGAGCTCTGGCGGCGTCTTCTCGAGCGTGGCCTTGACGGCATCGACGATCTTGTAGATGGGCTCGCCGAGTGCCTCGCGGATTTCCTTCGCCTGGATCGTGATGGTCTTCGGCAGGCCGCTGACAAGGTCACGGCCGCGGATGTCCATCGAGGTATCCGTCTCCGGCGTCACGATGGCCGTGCCGATGTTGATCTTGATCTCCTCAGCCGTGCGCTCGCCGATCATGAGGTTGTACATGCGCTTGATGTACTGGACGATAGCCGAGTCCATCTCGTCACCGCCGATGCGGATGGAGCGGCTCGTGACGATGCCGCCGAGCGAGATGACGGCAATCTCCGTCGTGCCGCCGCCGATATCGACGACCATGTTGCCCGTCGCCTCTTCGACCGGCAGACCGGCACCGATGGCAGCAGCCATCGGCTCCTCGATGAGGTATGCCTCACGCGCACCTGCCTGCTGAGCGGCATCGATGACGGCGCGCTTCTCGACTTCCGTCACACCAGAAGGAACGCCCACGACGACGCGCGGGCGCACGAACGACTTCGTGTTCATCGCCTTGCGGATGAAATACTTGAGCATGGCCTGCGTCACATCAAAGTCAGCAATGACACCGTCCTTCATCGGGCGGATGGCGACGATGTTGCCCGGCGTGCGACCGATCATCTGCTTTGCCTCATCGCCGACGGCCAGGACGTCTCCCGTATCACTCTTTATGGCGACAACAGAAGGCTCACGCAGGACAATCCCCCTGCCTTTCACATGGACGAGCGTATTGGCCGTGCCAAGGTCAATACCCATATCGTGAGATAAACCACCAAAAAGACTCCACATTTTACTGATAAACTCCCTTCAGAATTTCCTTATCGAAACAATACATACCATTGTAACACATCTCATAATGGATTGTAATGGTAAAATAGGGGAACGTCAAGAATTATTCAAGAAATCATGCCTTTTTCCTTCAAACTCAGGAAGCGATTGTCTCCGAGGATGATGTGGTCAAGGACGGGGATGTCGAGGATGCGCCCCGCCTTGACGAGCCGATCTGTGATGGCGAGGTCCTCGCGGCTCGGATTCGGGTCCCCGCTCGGGTGATTGTGTACGAGAATCATCGAGGCCGCCGCATAGCGGATGGCCATCGCGAAGACCTCGCGCGGATGCACGACGGAGGCCGACAGGCTGCCGATGGAGACATCCCGCAGCCCGAGGATGTGGTTCTTCGTGTTGAGCAGCAGCACAGCGAAGTGCTCCTTCTGCTCGTAGCGCAGATGCGGCATGACGTAGTTCGCCGCATCCTCCGGACCGTGGACGATCTGGACCTTCTCAGCTGCTTTCTTTGCGAGGCGGCGGCCGAGCTCGACGGCCGCAAGGATGCTCGCCGCCTTCGACGGGCCGATGCCGTGGATGCCCGCGAGGTCCGCCACCGACGTGTGCACGATGGAGGCGATGCCCCGCTCCTTGAATTTGCCGAGCACCGATTCCGCGAGGTGCAGGACCGACTGCTCGCGCGTCCCGGTATGCAGCAGCACGGCGAGGAGCTCCGCATTGCTCAGGGCATCTGCCCCGTACGCGATGAGCTTCTCACGCGGCCGCTCATCCATTGGTAGATCTCGAACCATGATTGTCATAAAGATTCACGCATGCCTTTCCGGCAAGCCGGCAGACCGCGTAGAGAGGCAGGCCGACGACGTTGGAGAACGAGCCTGCAATCGACTCGATGAACCTCGCCGCCCGTCCCTGGATGGCATACGCCCCCGCCTTGTCAAGCGGCTCTCCCGTCTCGACGTAGGCGGCAATCGCTTCGTCCGTCATCGGGGCAAAGAAGACGCGCGTCGTCTCGACATCCGTGAAGACTTCGTCTCCACGGACCCAGGCAATGCCCGTCGCGACCTCGTGTTCCCTGCCCGCCAATGCCTTGAGCATCGCCTTTGCCTCTTCCGCATCATGCGGCTTGCCATACACCCTGCCGTCGAGGAAGACGATGGTGTCGGCACCGAGCACAGGATGCCCGGGATTTTCCTTCGCCACAGCCTTTGCCTTGCGGACGGCGTTTTCCACTACGATCTCAGCAGGTGCCAGATTGCCGCCAGTCACTTCCTCCACCGAAGCGACCTTCACCTCAAAGCTGGCGTCGATCTGCTGCAGGAGCTCCCTGCGGCGCGGCGACGCGGATGCCAGAATAAACATGATATCCTTCCTTTCTCATCTTCTTGTACAATCCCTCAATAGCGGCGATAGAGGACGATGGCCAGGATGATGCCGAGTATGCTCATGAGATTGGGCATGAAGGCAAGGCCGACCGTCAGCTTGACCACATAGAGGTTGATCGTCACGGGTGCCATATCGAAGACCGGAGACGTCGTCACGAGAAATGGCATGACGCCCGCCAGCGACGGCACATTCTTCAAGACCTCACCGAGTATGCCGCCGAGTATCGCACCGATGATCACGAACAGGATACACATGCCATATCCACGTCCACCAAACTTAGACAAGAGAACCCCTCCAAATCATAAAAATGTCTACTACTTTATCTATTCTTGCCCTATGCGCGAAATCCTGCCGAGGGGCATCGCTGCCACATAAAAAACCGGCCCACGAAGGGCCGGTCTAGTACAGAGAGCAATGCGCTGTATCAGAGCAGGTAGCGCAGGTAGACGTAGACGGTCGAGATGGCGATCGTCATGATCATGATCGGGAAGCTGATCTTGAAGTAGTTCATGAACGAGATCTTGACGCCGCGGTCCGCCGCCATGCCGGCGACGATGAGGTTCGCCGATGCGCCGACGAGCGTGCCGTTGCCGCCGAGGCAGGCACCGAGCGAGAGACTCCACCAGACCGGCTCGAGGTTGTCGACGCCCATCGCACCCATGTTCTGGATTAGCGGGATCATCGTTGCGACGAACGGGATGTTGTCGAGGACCGAAGAGACGAGCGCCGAGAGCCAGAGCACGAGCAGCGACGTCTTCGTCACATCGCCCTCCGTGAGCGCCACGGCCCCCGTCGCGAGGTCGCGGATGACGCCCGTCTCACTGAGGCCGCCGACGGCAACGAAGAGGCCGATGAAGAAGAAGATGGTCGCCCACTCGACCTTGCGCATCGAGAAGTCCACATCGTGCTGACTGCCGCCCGCGAGCAGCAGAAGCAGGAAAGCACCGAACAGAGCGACGACAGACGACTCGATATGCGTGAACGAATGCGTGAAGAAGCCGAGGATTGTCAGTCCGAGCACGAAGAGCGAGCGCGCGAGCAACTTGCGGTCCTTCAAGGACTTCTTCTCATCCATCTGCATGATCTCCGCCTGCAGCTCCGGCTTCGTGACCATCTGCTTGCGGTAGAGGACGTCCATAACGAAGAGCACTGCCGCCATGCAGAGGATGACGACCGGCGTGAGGTTCTCGATGAAGGCGACGAAGGTCAGTTCCTTGACCGCGCTGCCGATCATGATGTTCGGCGGGTCGCCGATCAACGTCGCCGTGCCGCCGACATTCGAGGCAAGGATCTGCGTGAGCAGGAACGGCACGACCGGGATGTGCAGCTTATTGGTGATGGCGAACGTGACGGGGACCATCAGGAGGACCGTCGTCACATTATCGAGGAAGGCCGAGAACAGGGCCGTGATGAAGCCGAGGTAGATGAGCAGGCGGCGCGGCTGCGCTTTCGCAGCCTTCGCCGTCTTGATGGCGACGTAGTCGAAGAGTCCCGTCTTGGCCGTGATGCTCACGAGGATCATCATGCCGATGAGCAGGCCGAGCGTATTGAAGTCAATGTGATGCAGGGCCGTGTCCACCGGCATGATGCCCACGATGATCATGAGGATGGCGCCCATCATGGCGACGATCGTGCGGTGTACCTTCTCTGAGACAATCAGCACGTACATGAGCACAAAGATAATGGCAGCTAGCATTTCCATAAAAACGTATTCCTCCTTCGATAAATGACATTCTTCCCTTTTCTTCTTTTCCTGTGTTCCTCATGTGCCTGCAAAAAAATAAACGGAGCCCGTATTTGAACAGACTCCGCCTAAAATTCCCCTATGCAATTCACATATGCTCAGTATAACACAGCTATCATCCCGATAGCAAGACAAAATTCGCGCTGAGATGGAATATAACAATAAAAAAGCTCCGGCTTCACCGGAGCTTAACTCGCAAATGGTGCGTCTGGCAAGATTCGAACCCGCGACCCACGGCTTAGAAGGCCGTTGCTCTATCCAACTGAGCTACAGACGCATATGGATGGTCGGGATGACAGGATTCGAACCTGCGACATCCTGCTCCCAAAGCAGGCGCGCTACCAAACTGCGCTACATCCCGTTGTTACGTACTTTACTATTATAATGACTTCTCTGCGCCTTGTCAACGCATCCAGGAAAATTTTGCTCATGTCCCGCCACGATTCCCTGCCACAGGGAAAGATAAGTTGACAAGTTTACATCTGGATGATAACGTTAATCGTGTCGAAACTCTATTTTATTGCAATCATACGGAATATTGTCTACAGGAGGGTTCTCTATGATCAAAGAAGCCATTGAGAAAATCGTCAGTAAACAGGACCTCACCTATGATGAGGCCTACACTGTCATGAACGAGATCATGAACGGCGAGACGACGCAGGTACAGAATGCCGCCTACCTCGCCGCGCTCTCGACGAAGAGCACGAAGGCCGAGACCATCGATGAGATCTCGGGCTCGGCCATGGCCATGCGCGACCACGCGCTCAAGGTCGAACATGCGATGGACGTGCTCGACATCGTCGGCACGGGCGGCGATCACGCGCACAGCATCAACATCTCGACGACGGCGGCCATAATCATCGCCGCGGCCGGCGTCAAGGTCGCCAAGCATGGCAACCGCGCCGCCTCCTCGAAGTGCGGCGCCGCCGACTGCCTCGAGGCACTCGGCGTCAACCTCGACCAGCCCCCCGCCAAGGTCGTCGAAGAGCTCGAGAAGATCGGCATCTGCTTCATGTTCGCCCAGAAGTACCACGCTTCGATGAAGTACGTCGGCGCCATCCGCAAGGAACTCGGCATCCGCACGGTCTTCAACATCCTCGGACCGCTGACAAATCCAGCCCATCCGACACGCATGATCCTCGGCGTCTACGACGAATACCTGCTCGAGCCGCTCGCCAACGTCCTCTTGACTCTCGGCGTCAAGAACGGCATGGTCATCTACGGCCAGGACTGCCTCGACGAGCTCTCGATGAGTGCCCCGACGAGCGTCTGCGAGTTCAAGGACGGCTGGTTCCGCCGCTACACGGTGAAGCCAGAGGACTTCGGCTTCACGCGCTGCACGAAGGATGATATCCGCGGCGGCGCCCCAACAGAGAACGCCGCCGTCACGCTCGCCATCCTCAAGGGCGAACAGGGACCGAAGACCGACATCGTCCTCTTAAATGCCGGCGCCGCCATCTACGTGGGCGGCAAGGCCAAGGACATCGCCGAGGGCATCGAGATTGCCCGCGAGATGATCGCCTCGGGCGCCGCCCTCAAGAAGCTCGAGGAGTTCAAGCAGCTCTCGAATGCCTGAGCCGATAAGCCAAAAAAAAAACGAGGAATCCAGACTGGATTCCTCGTTTTTTTTGTCCGTATCGATTACTCGTTGCGGAGCTTCTGCACCTCATCGAGCAGGTACTCGTTGAGGACCTTGATGTAGGTGCCCTTCATGCCGAGCGATTTCGACGAGATGACGCCGGCCGACTCGAACTTGCGCAGTGCATTGACGATGACCGAGCGCGTGATCTTGACCTGATCCGCGATCTTCGAGGCGACGAGCAGGCCTTCCGTACTGTCGAGTGCCGAGAGAATGGCGAACGCCGCCTTGCGCTCCGAGAAGGAAAGCGTATTGATGGCAATCTGGACCGTCGCCTTCTTGCGCGCCTCGATCTCGATCTTCTCGGCATGGTCGCGCAGCATCTCCATGCCGACGACCGTCGCACCGTATTCGCAGAGCAGCAGGTCGTCGTCATCGAACTCCTCGTCGTACTTCGCGACAATCAGCGTGCCGATGCGCTCGCCCACGCCGTAGATCGGCACAATCGTCGTGTTCTTGCCGTTGAAGAGGCACTTCGTATTCTCTTCATAGGCGCACATGCCTGTCTTCGAACGCAGGTTGGCACAAGTCTCATCCATGCGCATGAGCCAGCTGACGTAGTGTTTCGGGAACTCGCCCTGATCGATGACCTTGTCGATCATGAGATCGCATTCAAAGTCGTCAACAAAGGCATAGCCGTAGATCTTGCCCTTCTTGTTGGTGATATAGACATTTGCATTCAGGACATTGCTGAGCACACGAGAAATACCATCGTATTCTACATTTTCAGAACGCTGAAGCAGACGATTGATCTTGCGAGTTTTTTCCAATAAAGATGCCATAATATACGCTCCTTTGCTCTCGTAACGAATGAATTCCGAAAGTTTCATCTTTGAACCACTTTTATTTTATCACACTTTTCTAAATAGTCAAAGATGATTTGCGGATTTTTTTATTTTTTTCGCGAATTCACTCAAATGCTGCGCAAAAGAGAAGCAGAATACAGGCACGGCCCGTACTCTGCTTATGTCTTAGATGCATCAGAGGATGAACTGCGAAAGGTCGCGGTTGACCACGATGTCGGCCAGGCGTTCATTGACGTAAGCCGCATCGATGACGACGTCCTTGTCCGTAAGCTCCGGCGCGCGGAAGCTGATGTCCTCGAGGACCTTCTCGAGCAGGGTGTGCAGGCGGCGGGCACCGATGTCCTCGGCCTGCTCATTGACCTCACAGGCAAGCTCTGCGATGCGGCTGATGGCATCGGGCTTGAAGGAAAGCGTGATGCCTTCCGTCGCGAGCAGGGCCTCATACTGCTTGATCAGGGCGTTCTGCGGCTCGGTCAGGATACGCTCGAAATCCTCCTTGCGCAGCGACTTGAGCTCGACGCGAATCGGGAAGCGGCCCTGGAGCTCGGGGATGAGGTCGGACGGCTTCGCCATGTGGAAGGCGCCGGCTGCGATGAAGAGGATGTGGTCCGTGCGGACCGGGCCGTACTTCGTCGAGACCTGCGAGCCCTCGACGATTGGCAGGATGTCACGCTGCACGCCTTCACGCGAGACGTCGGCGCCCGAACTGTTCCCCTTGACGGCGACTTTGTCGATCTCATCGAGGAAGACGATGCCGCTGTACTCCGTGACCTTGACGGCCTCTTCGGCGACGGCTTCCATGTCGATGAGCTTGCCAGCTTCTTCCTGCGTGAAGATCTTGCGGGCCTGTGCGACCGTGACCTTGCGCTTCTTGTGGCGCTTCGGCATGATGTTGCCGATCATGTCCTGCAGGTTATCGCCCATGCCCTCGAGGCTCGAGCCCGAGAACATGCCGACCATCGGGCGGCGCGTCTCCTCGACGTCGATCTCGATGAGCTCGTCCTCGAGCTCACCCTTCTCGAGGCGCTTGCGGACCCATTCGCGGCCAGCCTGATACTTCTTCGGCTCCTCGGCCGGCTTGTCCTTCTCCTCGTCGTCACCGCCAAAGAGGCGGCCGAGCGGGTTCTGCGATTTCTTCGGCTCCGGTACGAAGACATCGAGGATGCGCTCCTCGGCCTGCTCCTTCGCCTTGTCCTGCACCTCTTCGAGGCGCTCCTGGCGGATCATGCGCACGGCGGCTTCCGTCAGGTCGCGGATGATGGACTCGACATCGCGGCCAACATAGCCGACTTCCGTGAACTTCGTCGCCTCGACCTTGATGAACGGCGCGCGCACGAGCTTCGCGAGACGGCGTGCGATCTCCGTCTTGCCGACGCCCGTCGAGCCAATCATCATGATGTTCTTCGGGATGACTTCTTCCTTCATGGCCCCGGTGAGCTGGCGGCTGCGCCAGCGGTTGCGCAGGGCGATGGCCACCGAGCGCTTCGCCTCATCCTGGCCGACGATGTAGCGGTCGAGTTCTTCTACGATCTCGCGCGGCGTCTGTTCGTTGACGCCGATACTTTCGATACGGTTCTCCATCAGTCAAGTTCCTCCACTCTGATATTGTGATTCGTGTAGACGCAGATATCGGCAGCGATTGACAGGGCTTCTTTGGCAATCTCTTTCGCTTCCATGTCCGTGTGCTTGACGAGAGCGCGTGCCGCCGAGAGGGCGAAGAAGCCGCCCGAACCGATGGCGGCGACATCGCCGTCCGGCTCGATGACCTCGCCGTTGCCGGAGAGCATCAAGAGCGTGTCCTTGTCGGCGACGAGCAGCAGTGCCTCGAGCTTGCCCATCATCTTGTCCGTGCGCCACTCCTTGGCGAGTTCGACGGCCGCGCGCTGCAGATTGCCGTTGTAGGTCTCGAGCTTTGCCTCGAATTTCTCGAACAGCGTGAACGCATCGGCGACGGAGCCGGCAAAGCCTGCCAGCACCCGGCCGTGGTAGATGCGGCGCACCTTGCGCGCCGTCGACTTCATGATCGTGTTCTGGCCAAACGTCACCTGGCCGTCACCGGCGATGGCCGTCTTGCCGTTCTTGCGTACGGCGCAGATGGTCGTCGCATGGAACTGTAATTCTGTACTCATAGTTTTCCCTCGCTTCCAGCCTTCAGCAGCCGAAGATCTGCGGCTTGAAGGCCTCTATCGCTGCCAGCGCCTTCTCGGCCAGCAGCTGTTTCTTCTGTTTCTTGTCGCGGATGCGGCGCCCATTGGCGTCGCGCGTCTCGACGGGCGGCAGGATGCCGAAGTTGACGTTCATCGGCTGGAAGTGCTTGGCCTCGCTCGTCGTGATGTAGTGGCAGAGCGCACCGTGGCAGCTCTCCTCGGGGAAGACGAGCGGCTCTTCGCCACGCGCGATGCGCGCCGCGTTGACGCCGGCGACGAGGCCCGACGAGGCTGACTCGATGTAGCCCTCGACGCCCGTCATCTGTCCGGCGAAGAGCAGCCGGTCCTCGCCGCGCAGCTGCAGCGTCGGACGCATGTGGCGCGGCGAGTTCAGGAAGGTGTTGCGGTGCATGACGCCGTAGCGCAGGAACTCCGCATGCTCGAGGCCCGGTATCATGCCGAAGACGCGGCGCTGTTCCGGCCACTTGAGATGCGTCTGGAAGCCGACGATGTTGTAGAGCGTCGCGCTCGCATTGTCCTGGCGCAGCTGCACGACGGCGTAGGGGCGCACGCCCGTCACGGGATGTTCGAGCCCGACTGGCTTCAGCGGGCCGTAGAGCAGTGTGTCGATGCCGCGGCTCGCCATGACCTCGACCGGCATGCAGCCCTCGAAGAACTTCTCTTTCTCGAAGTCCTTCGTCGGCGCTTTCTCAGCCGTCACGAGCGCGTTCCAGAACGCCTCGTACTCCTCCTTCGTCATCGGGCAGTTGATGTAGGCGGCCTCGCCCTTGCCGTAGCGCGAAGCACGGTACGCCTTCGTCATGTCGACTGACTCGAGACTGACGATTGGCGCCGCCGCATCGTAGAAGTAGAGCGAGTCGTTCCCTGTGCGCGCGGCGATGTCCTCAGCGAGGCTGCCGGCCGTCAACGGGCCGCTCGCCACGATCGTGACGGCGTCCTCCTCCATCGGGATCTTCGGGACTTCTTCATGGACAACCGTGATGTTCGGATGCTCCGTGACCTTCGCAGTCACGTAGTCACTGAAGCCATGGCGGTCGACGGCCAATGCGCCGCCGGCGGGGACGCGCGTCGCGTCCGCCGCCTCCATGATGATGGAGCCGAGGCGGCGCATCTCTTCCTTGAGCACGCCGACGGCATTCTCGAGGCCCGCACCGCGAAGCGAGTTGCTGCAGACGAGCTCGGCAAAGCCAGCCGTCTTATGGGCCGGCGTCGATTTTGCGGGGCGCATCTCGTAGAGCGTGACCTCTGCGCCCTGCTTGGCGGCCTGCCAGGCGGCTTCACTGCCAGCCAGGCCAGCGCCGACTATGATGACTTTCTTCATGGATTCTCCTGACTTTCCTCATTCTCTTTTGCGGCAGACTCGGCGGCTTCGGCCGCTGCCTTCTCCGCCTCGCGCTTCTTCTTGGCCTCGGCACGCTCGCGCATCTTCTCGAGCTCCTTGTTGATTGGGTGATTGATGCGCGTCTCACAGGCATCGTTGCTGCAGTAAAGCATGCCGCGGCCGTTCTTGAAGTGGTGCTTGAGCAGGAATGAGCCGCACTTCTCGCACTTCTCCTGCTGCGGCGTATCCCAGGTCGTGTAGTCGCAGTTCGGGTAGTTCTCGCAGCCGTAGAACGTGCGGCCGCGGCGCGTGCGGCGCTCGACGATCTTGCCGCCGCACTTCGGGCACTTGACGCCCGTGTCCTTCAGCAGAGGCTTCGTGTTGCGGCACTCCGGGAACCCCGGGCAGGCCAGGAACTTGCCGTAGCGCCCCTGCTTGATGACCATGAGGCGGCCACAGTGCTCGCAGCGGACGTCGGAGACCTCGACGGGCAGTTCGACGTGACCGATGGCCTCGTCTGCCTTCTCGAGCGTCTGCTCGAACGGGCCGTAGAATTCCCGCAGCAGCTGGTTCTTGTGGACCTTGCCCTCGGCAATCTCATCGAGCTCATTCTCGAGGTTGGCCGTGAACTTGACATCGACGATGTCCTTGAAGTACTCCTTGAGCATGTCGACGACGACAAAGCCGAGCTCGGTCGGCTGGAAGTGCTTGTCGATGCGCTGGACGTAGCCGCGCGCCTGAATCGTCTCGATGATCGGCGCGTACGTGCTCGGACGGCCGATTTCCTTCTCCTCAAGCGTCTTGACAAGTGAAGCGTCGTTGTAGCGCGGCGGCGGCTCCGTGAAGTGCTGCTGCGGCAGCGTCTTGGCGATGTTCAGTTCATCGCCCTCTGCGAGCTCTGGCAGCAGGACGTCCTTCTCCTTCTTCGTCGTATCTGCACCGGCGTAGACCTTCGTGAAGCCGGCAAACTTGAGGCGGGAGCCGTTGGCGCGCAGGCCATAGCGGCTGCCAGCCTTGATGGCGATTGCCATCGTGTCGTAGATGGCCGGCGTCATCTGGCTCGCGGCGAAGCGCTGCCAGATCAGCGTGTAGAGCTTGAGCTGATCCTTGTTGAGGTACTTCTCGAGGCTCTCCGGCGTGTGGACGAGGCTTGTCGGACGGATGGCCTCATGCGCGTCCTGCGCCTTCTTGCCCGTCACGTAGACATTGGGCTTCTCTGGCACATACGCCTCGCCGAATGCTTCGAGCAGGAAAGACTTCGCCTCGTCCTGCGCGAGCTCCGAGATGCGCGTAGAGTCGGTTCGCATGTAGGTGATGAGACCGGTCGCGCCGTGGCGGCCGAGCTCGATGCCCTCATAGAGCTGCTGGGCGAGCATCATCGTCTTGCGCGAGGTGAAACCGAGCTTGCGCGCGGCGTCCTGCTGCAGGGAGCTCGTCGTGAAAGGAGCCGCAGGGCGGCGCTTGCGCTCGCTGCTGCGCACCGACTCGACGATGAGCTGCTGCTTCACGATGTCCTCTGTGACGGCCATCGCCTCGCTCTCGTTGTGCAAGGCGATCTTCTTGCCGTCTTCATCCGTGACGGCAAGCCGCTTGCCATCGATCTGCACGAGGTCGGCCTGGAACATCGCCGACTTCGCCTTGCGCAGCTTGAGTCCGACGGTCCAGTACTCGTCCGACTGGAAGGCCTGGATCTCCTTCTCGCGGTCGCAGATCAGGCGCACCGTCACCGACTGGACGCGGCCAGCCGAGAGCCCCTTGCGCACCTTGCGCCAGAGGAGCGGCGACAGCTTGTAACCGACGATGCGGTCGAGCATGCGGCGCGCCTGCTGCGCGTCCACCTGGTCGAGGTTGATCGCGCGCGGGTGCTTGACCGCCTCCTGGATGGCCGGCTTCGTGATCTCGTTGAAGACGATGCGGCAGTCCGACGACGGGTCGAGCCCCAGGATGAACGCCAGATGCCAGGCAATGGCCTCTCCCTCGCGATCGGGATCGCTTGCGAGATAGATCTTGTCGGCATTCTTTGCGTCCTTCTTGAGCGCCTTGATGAGCTCTCCCTTGCCGCGTATATTGATGTATTTCGGTGCGAAATCATTCTCGATGTCGATGCCGAACTGGCTCTTCGGCAGATCGCGCAGATGTCCCATAGAGGCGCGCACCATGTACTTTCTTCCCAGATATTTCTCGATGGTCTTGGCCTTGGCCGGAGACTCGACAACGACGAGCGTTCTCTTTGTCTTCGTCTTGGTTCTTGTCTTTGCTTTTGTTGCCGTACTTGCTTTTGTTGCAGCCAAACCGTCACTCCCTCTCGGCACGCCTGTAGGCGTGCAGTTCATTTTCTATGATCAGTCCCTTGAGCTCCATCTGCAGGAGCGTGAAGGACAGACTCGGCATCTCCCCATCCGGGAGACTCATGAGGATCTCATCCGCGCTCAGCGGGTGGTCAAATGACAGGACCTGATAGATCCTGCGCTCGTCCGGCGTCATGCTCTTCTGCTTCTTCGCCGCAACTTTCTGGACGAGCCCCATGTCCTCGAGGATGTCGCAGGGCTTCGTCACGAGCCTTGCCCCCTGCTGGATCAGGTGATGGCAGCCCTCGCTCATCTTGGAGAAGACACTGCCCGGCAACGCATAGACCTCACGGCCCTCGCCAAGGGCGAGCTCCGCCGTGATCAACGAGCCGCTGCGCGCGGCCGCCTCGACGACGAGCGTGCCCTCGGACAGACCGCTGATGATGCGGTTGCGCGCAGGGAAGAAAGCGGGCAGCGGCTGAACGCCCGGGCCGTACTCCGAGATGACGGCACCGCCACTCTCTGCGATTTCCATGAGCAGGCGGCGGTTCTCCGCAGGATACGCCACATCGATGCCGCAGCCGAGCACCGCGACCGTGCGCCCCGTCTTGAGGGCGCCGCGATGCGACCTCGTATCGATGCCGCGCGCCGCACCGCTGACGACCGTCAGGCCGGCAGCCGCCAGCTGTTCGCCGAACTCCAGGGCCAGCGCCTCCCCGTAGGGGCTCAGGCGCCTTGACCCCACGATTGCGAGGCGGCGCGCCTCAGGCACGAGCGTCCCGCGGAAGTAGAGCGCGGGCGGCGCAGAGAAGATTTCCTTCAATAAATACGGATAGGACGCATCACGGATCGTACAGAGATGCACGCCGCGCTGCTGGCAGCTCTCGGCCAGCAATTCCGGCAAGTCGGGATGCGTCCTGCGGAACGACTGCAGGGCCTCGACGAGTCCCTGCGGCATCCGGACCAGCCGACTCATCTCGAGCGCTGGCATCTGCCAGAGCGATACGGCATCGCGGCCCGTCTCTAAGAGCAGGCCAAGCCTGCGGCTGCCGAGTCCCGGGCACTGTGCGAGTGCCGCCAGATAGAAATCCTGCCTTGCATCCATTGCATCGCCTTCTTCCTGGTCTATACGTTATATCATCTTACCCAAAAACGAGATAATATGCAACCTCTCAGCGTAAAGTTTCAGAAAAATACACACGCATTCCTGACAAGAAAGGCCATCTGACAAGCAGACGGCCCATTATCACTCCGTGAACAATTCATCCCAATAGGCAAAGGCAAACATCAGGATGATCAGGAACAATAGGAAGAGATCCCCCATGATTCCACCCCTTCCGGTAAAAAAAGTAAAAAAAGGGAGAGAGACGCTTGCCCCTCTCCGAAAAGATTACATGACGCGACGGGCACCGATATAGCAGGAACCCCAATAGGAACTGTACAGGGATGCAACCGATACACCCTGGCTCGACGATGCGTTGATGAAATCACCATCGCCAAGGTAGATGCCGACGTGCGACGCACCCGGCTCATACGTCGAGAAGAAGACGAGGTCGCCCGGCATGAGCTCGCTCGTGGAAACCGAGTAGCCGACCTCATACTGTGCGTCAGCCGTGCGCGGCAGGTAAACACCGGCATTGGCAAACACATAGCGGACGTAACCGGAGCAGTCGAAACCGTTCGGCGTCGTGCCGCCGAAGACGTACGGGACACCAAGGTAGTTCATGGAATCCGATACGACGCGGCGTGCGATGGAGTTCGTCGTGGAGCTGACTGCCGGCATCGATTTGCCGAGCAGAGCGGCGTACGTGGAAGGACCGACAAGTCCGTCTGCGTGGATGCCCTGCGTCATCTGGAAGCTCTTGACCGCCTCGACCGTGGCGGGCCCGTAGGCACCGTCTGCCGTGACGTCGTAGCCCAGATTGGCCAGCTGGCCCTGGATTTCTGCTACATCGCTGCCCTGATCTCCGACGCGGAAAGCGGAAGCCCCCGCCACCGAAAACCAGCACATAAGGATCATGGATACTGCGAAAATGATACGCATTGCTTTACTCAAAAAGCCACTCCTCTCTCTCTTCGCTTACGAGGTTAGCTGCCGGGTTAGGGTAGAGAAGACCACCCTCGCCTATTTCACCATGAAGGCCTCTTGGCCTGACACCGTGAGCCAGACGTTCACCCCAAAAAACTTGGTTCCCCCGCTCCTGGGCTGGACTCAGCTTATTCTTTTAGACCCATTTTTAATTTATAATCATACGACAGGAGTCGTCGTACTTCAACCATGCACCTTCTGTTTTGAACCATTTCAAGGCTCGTTCGCTCTCATTTCTTTCAGGTTCTTTTCAGATTAGTCCCAGACATGAAAACAGGCTGCCAGAAGGGGCAGCCTCATTGCTTGCATCGTGTTATAAGTCGTCAATAAGCCGAGTTCTGTTCCGCTCACGCGGTGACAATCATTTATCTAGGCACGGCAGTTGCCTGCCGGCTCAAGCGACTCAACCCGGAAGGTTCCGCGGGCCGCATCATCCCTTCCCTATTTGGTCTTGCTCCATGTGGGGTTTACCGAAGCCAGCCAGTCACCTGACTGCTGGTGCGCTCTTACCGCACCTTTCCACCCTTACCTGATTGCTCAGGCGGTCTAAATCTCTATGGCACTTTCCCTGAGGTCACCCTCGCTGGACGTTATCCAGCACACTGCCCTGTGGAGCCCGGACTTTCCTCATCAGCCTCGAGGGCTGCCGCGATTGTCCTGACAACTTATATCAACAAAGCGAATTATAGCACCTTAGCACGAATCTGTCAAATCAGCTCCTAATCTGCCGCAAAACCGACGCCTTTTACCGCGATGGCGGGACATTTGGCCTTTTCTTTTGGGTATATTTTCAGTATAATGAGTGTATACGATTTCAAATCTTCAGAAAAGATATTATGTCGTCCATCCACACACCAGACAGAAAGAAGGAACTATCCATGAGCACACCACATATTGCTGCCGAAAAGGGCGAGATTGCTGAGCGCATCCTGCTGCCGGGCGACCCGCTGCGCGCTAAGTTCATTGCCGAAAACTTCCTCGACAATCCGAAGCAGTACACCGCCGTCCGCAATATCCTCGGCTTCACGGGCACCTACAAGGGCGTTCCCGTATCGGTCCAGGGCACGGGCATGGGCATCCCGTCCATCTCCATCTACGTGCATGAGCTCATCCATGAATTCGGCTGCAAGAAGTTCTTCCGCGTCGGCACCTGCGGCGCCATGCACCCGGATGTCCATCTGCGCGATGTGCTGATTGCTCAGGCGGCCAGCACGGATTCCTCCATCATCCGCAATATCTTCGGCGGTTCCATCAACTACTGCCCGATTGCCGACTACGACCTGCTCTCGAAGGCAGTCGCCAACACGAAGAAGCTCAACCTCAAGGCGACGGTCGGCAATATCATCTCGGTCGATCGCTTCTATGACGACGACATCGACAACGACAAGCTCCGCAAGTACGGCATCCTCGCCGTCGAGATGGAAGCGGCTGCGCTCTACACGCTCGCAGCTGAGGCACACGTCCAGGCACTCGCACTCTTCACGGTCAGCGATCACCTGCTGACGGGCGAGGCCTGCACGACGGAGGAACGCCAGACGTCCTTCAACGATATGATCAAGATTGCACTCGAGACGGCCATCGAAGACTGACGACTGACAACATAGCAATAAAAAAACACGGACCAGATTGGTCCGTGTTTTTTATTGCCCATATGCTCGTAATCCTGTACTAAAGAAGCTCAGGCCTCTGCAAGGAAGGCCATGTAGCCCTTCTTCGTCTCGTAGATGTCAACCTTGCTCGTCGCTTCCCACGGGGCGTGCATCGAGAGGACACCAACACCGCTGTCGATGACCTGCATGCCGTAGAGGCTCATGATGTAGGCAATCGTGCCGCCGCCGCCGAGGTCGACGCGGCCGAGCTCAGCCAGCTGGAAGTGGACATCGTGCTTCTCGAGCATGCGGCGAATCTCGCCGAGGTATTCGGCGTTGGCGTCGTTGGAGCCCGACTTGCCGCGAGCGCCAGTGAACTTGTTGAAGACCATGCCGCGGCCGAGGTAGGCGACGTTCTTCTTGTCGTAGGCGCTGGCGTAGAGCGCATCGTAGGCACTCGAGACGTCGGACGAGAGCATCTTAGAGTTGGCGAGGCAGCGGCGCAGGCCGAGCTCGCTGTACTGGCCGCAGGCGTTCATGAGCTCTGCGAGGATGTTCTCGAAGAAGTGTGACTGCATGCCCGTGGCACCGACGCTGCCGATCTCTTCCTTGTCGACGAGCAGGCAGCACGAGGTGCGCTGGCGCGCTCCATCGCTCTCGAGCATGGCCACGAGGCTCGTGTAGGCGCAGACGCGGTCGTCCTGCCCGTAGGCGAGGATCATGCTGCGGTCAAAGCCGAGGTCGCGCGCGCGGCCGGCCGGCACGAGGACGAGCTCAGCCGAGAGGAAGTCCTCCTCCTCGATGCCGTACTGTTCCTCGATGAGCTTCAGGACGCCAGCCTTGACCGATTCCTTCTCGCCGTCCTTGAGCGGATAGTTGCCGACGAGGATGTCGAGGTCTTCGCCCTCGATGACCTTGGCGGCGTTCTTCTTCATCTGCTCCTGCGAGAGGTGGATCAGAAGGTCCGTCACGCAGAAGACGGGGTCGCCTTCTGCCTCGCCGATGCAGATTTCGACGACCGTGCCGTCCTTCTTGACGACGACGCCGTGCAGTGCGAGCGGCAGCGTGACCCACTGGTACTTCTTGATGCCGCCGTAGTAATGCGTGTCGAGGTAGGCGAGGCCGCCGTCCTCGTAGAGCGGGTTCTGCTTGACATCGAGTCGGCACGTGTCGATGTGCGCGCCGAGGATGGCCAGGCCCTGTTCCAGCGGCTCCTCGCCGATCTGGAACAGCACGATGCTCTTCTTCATGTTGACGGCATAGACCTTGTCGCCGGCCTTGAGCTTCTCGCCGGAACGCAGGACATCCTGCAGGTCGCGGTAACCGGCGCCCTCTGCCTGGCGCACGGCCTCTCTGACGCTCTCGCGCTCCGTCTTGCACGTGGAGAGGAAATCGCGGTAGCCAGCGGCCAGTTTCTCGAGCGCCTCTTTATCTGCCTCAGTGTACGAGGACCAGACAGACGCTTTCTCCTCTTTTGCCATATTCAATCCTTCCTTTCAAAGTATTCCTTATCGTATTCAGCATTCAGATGAAGTATTCCTCTAAGATCTCGACGAAATCCTCGCGTGTCACAGCCTTGTTGAAGCGGTCGCGCAGGATGGCGCCGTGCACGATGCCGCGCGTGTACCAGGTCGCGTGCTTGCGCATCTCGCGCGGGCCGACGTAGTCGCCCTTGTACTTGAGCAGCAGGTCTAGGTGGCGCAGGATGACCGCAGCGCGCTCCTTCATCGTCGGCCCCGGCAGCCGTTCGCCCGTCTCGAGATAATGGGTGAACTGGCGGAAGATCCAAGGATTGCCCTGTGCGGCACGGCCGATCATGACGCCATCGCAGCCCGTGACCGCGCGAATCTTGTCGAGGTCGTCGAACGTGCGCACGTCACCGTTGGCGATGACGGGGATCTTGACGGCGCGCTTCACTTCGCCGATGATCTCCCAGTCCGCATGCCCCGTGTAGAACTGCTCGCGCGTGCGGCCGTGCACGGCGATGGCATCCACACCGGCTTCCTCCGCCAGCTTCGCCATCTCGACGACATTGACCGACGCCTCGTCCCAGCCCTTGCGCATCTTGACCGTCACGGGCATCTTGACCGCCTTGCGGATGGCCGAGAGAATGGCGAACGCGCGCTCTGGGTCGCGCATCAGTGCCGAGCCCTCCCCGTTCTTGACGATCTTCGGCGCGGGGCAGCCCATGTTGAAGTCGAGGATGTCCGCCGTGCCGAGCGCTTCGACAAAGGCGGCCGCCTCTGCCGCCATCTCCGGCGTGTTGGCGAAGATCTGCATGGCCAGCGGCCGTTCCTCTTGCTCCGACTGCAGCATGGCAAGCGTGCGCTCGTTGCGGAAATGGATACCCTGTGACGACACCATCTCGGCAAAGCAGAGTGGGCAGCCCATGTCGTGCGCGATGATGCGGTAGGCCGTGTCCGTCACGCCGGCCATCGGCGCGAGGAACACCGGCGTCTTGAACGAAAACTCACCGATCTTCATGCGGACGTCCTTTCTGGTTGCGCTCGTAGAGGACGCGCAGGCCCGTGAGCGTCAGGAAGTGGTCGATCTTGTCGATCGTGGCGGACTCCTTCGCGATCATGCGCGCGAGGCCGCCCGTCGCGATGACCTTGACTTCCTCCTCCACGCCGCTTTCGCGCAGTTCTCGCTTGATGCGTCGCGCGATCTCATCGATCTGGCCGACGTAGCCGAAGATGATGCCCGCCTGCATGCCCTGGATCGTATTGCGGCAGATGATGTTCTTCGGCGGCACGAGCTCGATGCGCGGCAGCTGGGCTGCGCGCTGAAAAAGTGCCTCCGAGCTCGTGCCGATGCCCGGCGCGATGACCCCGCCGAGGAAGTCGCCGTTCTTCGCGACGACATCGAACGTCGTCGCCGTGCCGATGTCGATGACGATCAGCGGGCCGCCGTACTGCTCGTAGGCGCCGACGACATTGACGATGCGGTCCGCGCCGATTGAGCGCGGGTTCTCGTAGTTGAGGCGGATGCCCGTCTTGATGCCCGGCCCGACGATCAGCGGGCGCAGGTGGAAGTAGCGCTCGCACATCTTGATGAACGGCACGACGAGCGGCGGCACGACGGACGAGATGATGATGGCATGGATGTCCGCCATCTCGATGCCCTGGTAGTGGAACAGGCTGTTGATGAGCATGCCGTACTCATCGCCCGTCTTCTGGCGGTCCGTCGAGATGCGCCAGTGCTTGCAGAGTTCCTTGCCCTCATAGGTACCCATGGCAATGTTCGTGTTGCCAATATCTAGAACTAGTAACAAAAATAATCCTCCTGTTGTAGATGCTCTGTCTCAGTCCTGCTGCGGGCGGATGGAGACGTCGCCCGCGAGGACGCGGCGGCGCCCCTCTGCCGTATCGACGAGCAGTGCGCCGTCATCATCGATGTCGACGGCCTTGCCGACGAACGCCTCCTGTCCGCCGCCACGCGCATCGATGACGCGGACCATCTGCCCGAGCGTGATGCTGTAGCGGCGCCACTCCGAGAAGACCTCCGAAAAGCCCTCGCGCAGGATGGCATCGTAGAGCGCATCCATGTGCTCCAGCACCGCGCGGAAAAAGGCAGCGCGCGGGATTGTCTCGCCCTTGACCTGCAGGAACGAGGCCGCTTTATCGCGCAGCTCTTCCGGGAAGTCCTGCGCTTTGATATTGACATTGATGCCCGTGCCGATGATGACGTAGTGGATGCGCTCCATCTCGGCGCTCATCTCCGTCAGGATGCCCACGAGCTTCTTGCCGCCCGCGAGCACATCGTTCGGCCACTTGATGCCGACCTTCATGCCAAAGTCCTCAGCAGCCTTCGCGACCGCGACGGCGGACAGCAGCGTGCACTTCGGTGCATCCTGCGGCAGGAAGTCCGGGCGCAGGATGACGGAGAACCAGATGCCCTTGCCGGCCGGCGAGAAGAAGGAGCGCTCGAGGCGTCCGCGCCCCTTGCCCTGCTCCTCAGCGACGACGACGAGGCCATCGGGAGCGCCCTGCTGCGCCAGCCGCTTTGCCTCAAGATTCGTCGAATCGATGGTCGGGTAGAAGCGGATCTCCGTGCCGATGCGCCTCGTATGGAGGCCATTCTTGATTTCCTCTGGGCGCAGCGTGTCCGGCGCACTCTGCAGGGAATACCCGCTGCGCGAGTGACTGACGATATCGTAACCGTCGCGACGCAGCTCCTGTATGTGCTTCCAGACGGCCGTGCGCGAGACGCCCAGGCGCTTCGCCATCTCCTCACCAGAAAGATACGAATCGCCTGCTTCTCTGAGCAGAGCTAAGATTTTTGAGCGCAAAAACGCCACCTCCTCATTGTAACACCATTCCATTATACACCGTAGCGGAGCATAAAAAAAGCAGGGATTCTCATCTGAGAATCCCTGCCCTCATGCCTTACTGGCTCACTTATCGTAATGCGTGACGTTGAATTTCGGTTCGGCTTCCTTCTCGTGTTCCTCTTCCGTTTCCTTCTCCGTCTCCTTAGCCGCTTCCTCAGGCTTCTCTTCCTGCTCGACGGGCAGCGGCGTCACGGCCGGCGTGCCGGAACTCGGCTTGTCGTCCTCGTCCGGGTCGTCGGGGTCCGTGATGTGGCCCGTCGTCAGGAGCTCTTCGAGTTCCTTCGCCGTCAGCGTCTCGCGTTCCATGAGCGCCTGTGCGATGAGCTCGAGCTTGTCGCGGTTCTCCGTGATGATCTTGCGGCAGGCCTCGTAGGCCTCTTCCATGTACTTGCGGACTTCCTTATCGATCTCGCTGGCCACTTCTTCTGAGTAGTTGCGCTGATGATTGAAATCGCGTCCGAGGAAGACCTGATGGTTCTGGCTCTCGCCGTAGGCGACAGGGCCGAGCACATCGCTCATGCCGTACTGCATGATCATGCTGCGCACGATGCGCGATGCCTGCTGGATGTCCTGCGAAGCGCCCGTGGAAATCTCCTTGAGCACGACTTCCTCGGCGACGCGGCCGCCCATCGCGACCTTGAGGCGGTCGAGGAGCTCGGAGCGCGTCGCGTAGTTGCGGTCTTCCTTCGGCAGCATCAGCGTGTAGCCGCCGGCGCGGCCACGCGGGATGATCGTGACCTTGTGGACGGGGTCTGCGTGCTTGAGCATCATGCCGACGAGCGTGTGGCCGCCTTCATGATAGGCCGTCAGGCGCTTCTCCTCGTCGCTCATGACATGCGACTTGCGCTCCGGTCCTGCGATGACGCGCTCGATGGCCTCTTCCATCTCCGTCATGCAGACCTTGTGCTTGTTGCGGCGCGCCGCGAGCAGGGCAGCCTCGTTGACGAGGTTCGAGAGGTCCGCACCCGTGAAGCCCGGCGTGCGGCGTGCGATGATATCGAGGTCGACATCGTCGGCCATCGGCTTGCCCTTCGTGTGGACCTTGAGGATGGCCAGGCGGCCGCGCACATCCGGCTTGTCGACGACGATCTGGCGGTCGAAGCGGCCCGGGCGCAGGAGCGCCGGATCGAGGATATCGGGGCGGTTCGTCGCCGCGATGATGATGATGCCCTCGTTGGCCGCAAAGCCGTCCATCTCGACGAGCAGCTGGTTGAGCGTCTGCTCGCGCTCGTCGTGGCCGCCGCCGACGCCGGCACCGCGCTGGCGTCCGACGGCATCGATCTCGTCGATGAAGACGATGCACGGCGCGTTCTTCTTCGCCTGCTCGAAGAGGTCGCGGACACGCGAGGCACCGACACCGACGAACATCTCGACGAAGTCCGAACCCGAAATCGAGAAGAACGGCACGCCGGCCTCACCGGCAACGGCGCGCGCGAGCAGCGTCTTACCGGTGCCCGGAGGGCCGAAGAGCAGGACGCCCTTCGGGATGCGGGCGCCGAGTTCGTTGAATTTCTTCGGATGCTTGAGGAACTCGACGACTTCCTCGAGCTCCTGTTTCGCCTCATCCGCACCGGCGACATCGCGGAACGTGACCTTGATCTTGTCGGCACCGCTCATGCGCGCGCGGCTCTTGCCGAACGACATGACGCGTCCGCCGCCGCCCTGCGTCTGCTGCATGATGAAGAACCAGACACCGATGAGGAGCAGGATGGGGATGACAGACGAGAACATCTGCGACCACCAAGGCGGCTCCGGCGGGTTCTCCGCCGCGATGTCGATGCCCTTCGACGAGAGCTTCTGGTAGAGATCCGGGTCGTTGTTCGGGGCGTCCGGCGTGATGGTCGTGAATTCCGTACCATCCGAGAGCGTGCCGTGGATCGTGTTCTGGATCAGAACAACCTTCGCTACCTCGCCCTTATCCACCTGCTGCAGGAACTGGGTGTACTCCACTTCCTGACGGTTCGTGTTCTTCGTCGAGAAGTAATCGATGATGGAGATTGCCACCAGGATGATGAGCAGATAGAACCCTACATTGCGTAGAAACTTATTCAATCCATTGTCCTCCTTTGTCTCAGAGCTTTTGCTCCAGGAGCAGCTGGCCCTTATTCATAGATCTCAGGCTTGAGCACACCGATGTACGGCAAGTTGCGGTACTTCTCCGCATAATCGAGGCCATAGCCAACGAGGAATTCGTCGGGGACCGTGTAGCCGCAGTAGTCGATGTTCACGTCGACCGTGCGGCGCGACGGCTTCGAGAGCAGCGCACAGAGCTTGACGCTCTTCGGCTTGCGCTCGCGGAAGTATTTCATGAGGTAGTTCATCGTCGTGCCCGAGTCGATGATATCTTCGATGATGATCAGGTGTTTTCCTGCTACGTCGTAGTCGAGGTCCTTGAGGATCTTGACCGTGCCGCTCGTCTCCGTGCCATTGCCATAGCTCGAGGCGATCATGAAATCGAAGTGGACCGGCAGGTTGATGCTGCGCACGAGGTCCGTGTAGAAGACGACGGCGCCCTTGAGGATGCCGACGCAGTAGATCGTCTCCTCTGCGTCCTTGTAGTCTTCCGTGATCTCTTTGCCGAGCTCTGCGATGCGCTTCTTGAGCTCTTCCTCCGAGAAGACGACCTTCTCGATATCCTCATTCATGTCTCTAGTCATTTTTTGTTCCCCTTTTCTTTTATCTGGAAATACAGGATTCTCTTCGTTTGGTCTGTGACCGGATAATGGCTCGTGCGCCTCCTGCCGACAACCCACAAGATCTCATGGCCCGTGGCCAAGAGCAGCAGTCCTGCGCGCATCTCGCGCGGAACCTTGTCGTCAATCAGGACCTCCTTGAGCTTCTTGCGCCCGGTGGGCAGCTCGATGAAGTCGCCCGGCTGCCTGTGACGGAGCACGAGCGGCGCTCCCCTGAGGACGCCCGCGTCTAGGTAGAACCCGCGGGAGCCGTCACCTGCGGGCAGCGCCTCGAGGAGCTCTGCCTCGAGGACGGCTTCGCCATAGTCGGTGCGCCCCGGGACGATGACCGGGACGACTGACGCCTGGCCCTTCTCCTGCTCGTGCCGCTCTCTTCCGGGGAGCGCTGGCCGCAGGATGAGCCTGTCGTAGGTGAAGTGCGCCTCGATGCCGCCCGGCAGTTTTGCGGTCTTGCCCGTCGCCTGCCCGGAGAGGGCCAGCAGGCGCAGCTCTTCCACATGGGAAAAGCTGAGTTCCCTGCCCATCCCCGCTATGCCTGTGTACAAGCGGCGCAGCGCCCGGCGCTGCAACGCGGGATGGCGGCGCTGAAAGGCGGTCAACACGATGCTGCATCGGCCATCTTCCTCGCGCGTCAGATACGGCCAACTCTCCTCGAGCTGCTGCTCAAGGTAATCGCAGTCGACGCGCGCGAGCTCTGCGAGCTGGCAGAGCGCATGCGCGACTTCTGGATTGCACGACTGCCGCAAATACGGCAGGACCTTGAGGCGCAGCAGGTTGCGCGTGCAGTCGGGGATGTCGTTCGTCGCATCATGGCGTGGCGTAAGGCCGCGCTCCCGGCAGTAGTCGAGGATGTCCTCGCGCCGCGCAAACAGAAGCGGGCGAATCTTTTTCCCCTCGCGCGGCTTCATGGCCGCGAGGCCATCAAGGCCCGTGCCGCGCAGGATGCGCATGAGCACAGTCTCCGCCTGGTCATCGGCATGGTGCGCCGTCGCGAGCACATCGGCCCCGCAGCGCTCCAGCGTCTGCCAGAGAAATGCGTAGCGCAGCTCGCGCGCCGCAAGTTCTACAGACTTGCCCTGCGCCTTCGCGAAAGCAGGCACATCGCCGTGCCCGATAAAGCACGGCACTTCGCGCTCGCGGCAGAATGCATCGACGAAGCGGGCATCCTCTGCGGATGACGCTCCTCGGATGCCATGCTCGTAATGCGCCACCGTCAGAACGAGGTCAAAACGCCTGCGCAGCTGCAGCAGCATATCCAGCAGGGCCAGAGAGTCCGGCCCGCCAGAACAGGCCACGAGCACGTGCATGCCGGGGTACAGGAGATCCTGCGCCCTTGCGTAGCGCACGGCCTCTTCCAACATACGTCCCATACTCTACACCGTCTTCAACATAAAGAACAAAAGCACCCTGTCAAGAGTGCTTGTATCATTCCGATTGCAGATGATCAATCCGAGCGGCGGGAGCCGCGGCCTCCGCGCTTCGAATCCGTCTTGCGGCGCAGGTCCGTCAGACGCTCATCGCTGTCTTTGAGGAACTTCGAGAGCTTGTCCTCAAACGACGCTGTGGTATTGTTGTAGCGGCCGCCGCGGCGGAAATCCCGCGGTCCGCGGCTCTGGCGCTGCGGTCGGAAGGAAGAATTTCCCGTCTGAGCCTGAGCTTCCGGCTTTTTCTCCTGAAGCTGCTTGATGGAAAGGGCAATCTTGCCGCGATCATCGATGCTCAATACCTTAACCTTCACCTTGTCTTTTTCGGAGAGGAAATCGTGGACATCCTTGACATAGACATCCGCTACCTCAGAGATATGGATGAGACCGGTCTTGCCTTCCGGCAATTCTACGAAAGCACCGAAATTCGTGATGCCCGTGACAACACCCTCAACTACATTGCCAACTTCAATGGACAAATTAATTCTTCCTCCTTAAGTCGTGATGGAAAATACACGCTTTATTATAACCTCGCGCGCTCAGCAGTGTCAAGGAAAGTGTCGCGGAAAGAGCGCAATTTCCATCCACATCAGCGTGAGCCCACGGACTTGCCGGAACTGTACGGCAACTCTCCGCGGCGCGTCATGCCGAGCTCTTCGCGCGCAATCTTCTCGATGTAGTCGAGGCGGTTGAGATCATCCTTCTCCTTGACGAGGCGCTCGTGCTCTGCCTTGGCCGTCGCGAGGCGCTCCTCTGCGGCAGCCTGGTCGGCGCTGACCTGGTTCAGGTAGATCTGCTGCTTGACGAGGATCACGGCGAAATAGCCAATGATGATGACCAAGAGGATCGTGAACCAGTTGAGCAGCCCCTTCCTCTGCTTTATCCTACGCTTCATGAAATCAACTCCTACGTGACAGCAACGTTTTCAAGTCTTCGGCAATGGCCGCGGCGGCATCGGGCCGCGCGCAGCCGCGAGCAGCGCGGCTCATCTCGCTGAGCGCATCGCCGCAGAGAAGCGTCTCGACCGCCCGCGCGAGGTTCTCACGCGGGTGAAGCCAGACGGCGGCGCCGTGCTGCGTCGCATAGATGGCATTCTCCGTCTCAGGCCCCGGTATCGGGTCGTGCAGGAGCATCGGCAGGCCGAGCACGAAGGCCTCGCTCATCGTGAGCGCCCCCGGCTTCGTGATCAGGAGGTCTGCCGCCCGCATGAGGAAGTGCACCTGATCCGTATAGCCCCAGACCAGCACCTGATGATGCGAGGCATAGGCCATGTCCTGCACGCGCTCCATCAGGCGCTGGTTGCGCCCGGCCACGACGAGGATGGTCAGGCGCTTCTCAATCTTCTCGAGGTCGCGAAGATTCGACTCGATGCCGCCGAGTCCGAGGCCGCCGCCCATCAAGAGGACGGCCGGCTGCCCCTCGGGTATGGCCATGGCGTGGCGCACAGAAGCCTTGTCCGTCATCTCCTGCAGCGTGCCCGCCACGGGGATGCCGGACACGCAGAGCGTGCTGATGGCAAATCCGTGGCCGATCATGCCCATGCGCATCTCCTCGGTCGCCATGTAGTAGCGGTCGACGGCCGGATAGAGCCAGATCTGGTGCAGCGAGTAGTCCGTCATGACCGTCGCAAGCCGATAGTGTTCCTCATTGCGGCGGCGCAAGAGCGACGCGGCGCCCTCGGGGAACGGATGCGTGCAGAGCACGAGGTCCGGCTCATAGCGGCGCACGAGCTTCTTCATGACTGGCATCATGACCCAGGCGAAGGCATTCTGGACGAGCGTGCCACCCGAAGAGCCGCCCGAGAGCTTGTAGAAGACGTCGTAGAGATTCGGGACGAAGGCCAGCATCATCAGGTAGAAGTCCTTCATGAAGCAGTGGATGCGCGAGATGCGGCGCGCCATGAAGTCAACCGTCGTGATTTCCGCATCCGGCAGCAGTCGGCGAAGTTCTGTCTCGACAGCCTCTGCCGCCTTGATGTGCCCCGAACCGATTGACGCGGTGAGGATCAATATCTTGTTCATCAGGCAGTCAGACCTCCATCGATACTGTAGACAGCTCCCGTCACAAATGAAGCGCGCGCGGAGGCGAGGAAGACGATGAGCGCCGCCGCTTCCTCTGCCGTGCCGATGCGTCTGAGCGGATAGACAGAGGCCATCTCCTGCAGGCTCTGCTCGCGCTTCTCCCCCGTGCCGAGCTGTGCCTCTGTCAGCGGTGTCAGGATATCGCCGGGCGCGATGGCATTGACGCGCACGCCGAAGGCAGCTGTCTCGAGGGCCAGGGCACGCGTAAAGAGCACGACGGCCCCCTTGCTCGCACAGTACGCCGCGCAGAAGTAGTTGCCGTGGACGCCCGCATCGGAGGCCACGTTGACGACTGAGCCACGCGAAGCCTTGAGGGCGGGCAGGGCAGCCTGCGTCAGGTGGAAGCCCCCCTTGACATTGCAGTCGAGCAGATCGTCGAGCTCCTCTTCCCGGAGGTCCTCGAGCGCTCCCTCGCGGTAGATGCCGGCCGAATTGACCAGCACGTCAAGTCCGCCGAAGCGCCCTACCGTCTCCCGGACCACGCGGCTGCAGTCGGCTTTGCTTCGCACATCGCCCGCCATAAAGCAGACATCCGCGCCGTGCGCCTCATGCTGCAGGAGCCGGACTGCCGCTTGGCCGTGCTCTGCCGAGCGCCCCATCAGGCAGACGCGGGCGCCTTCCTGCAGGAATTCCCGCGCCGCTTCCAGCCCGATGCCCGAAGTCCCGCCCGAGATCAGCACGGTCTTTGATGATAAACCGAGATCCAAGCATATCCCTCCAATACAACAAGAAGCCGGGCTCCCGAAGGAACCCAGCTTCTCATACTCAAGCCAGATTATGCGTTGACAGCATCTTTCAGGGCCTTGCCAGCCTTGAATGCCGGATTCTTCGAAGCCGGGATCTGGATCGTCTCGTTCGTGCGCGGGTTGCGGCCTGCGCGAGCGGAGCGCTCCTTGACTTCAAACGTACCGAAGCCAATCACCTGTACTTTATCGCCCTCAACCAATGCCTGCTGGATGCTCTCGAAGATAGCACCCACAGCCTTCTCTGCATCTTTCTTCGTCAGGCCTGCTTTTTCAGCAACGCTAGCTACCAATTCATTTTTATTCACGATCGTAGCCTCCTTAAATAATGGTTTTGCTTATGTTGGCAGATATTCGCGGCCAAACCTGAATATCCTGCCCGCTTATCAAAATTTAGCAGAAAAACCTTGAAAAATCAAGGGTTTTCGGAAAAATAACCGCAAACGAGAGCGCCTGTTCACCGTGCCGGCACGAAAAGGCTTGTCAGGTGATCGACGTCTTTCTGGCGGTCGAGCTCGTAGAGCGGGATCTTGCGGATGGATTCATCCGGCAGTGCGAGGTTGTGGATGTAGGTGACCTCGTACTCATCGGGGTAGAGATCCATGAGCATGAGCTTCGTATCCGACGCGATGATGGGGTCGTAGACCTGCGTGATGATCAGCGACTGCGCAGGGCGCTCCTTGAGCGTGCCGACGTCTTCTGCGTCGAGTATCGTCAGGCCCGCGATCGGATCAAGACCGAGGCGCGTGTACATGACCTCGACGAAGCTCATGCCAGGCAGGATATCGACTGTGACACCGGACTCCTTCGCGAGCTCGCGCAGGAGCACGACCGTGCGCTCGGCGACGAGCGGGCTGCCGGGCACGGCGTAGACGAGGTCCCCCTGCTCTGCTGCGCGGTGCAGCAGGTCCTCGGCGATGTGATGGTAAAGCGTCTCAAAGTCAGGTGCTTCTTCGTAGAAGCCGTCGTACGAGGAAAACGTCAGGCCTCGCTTCTCGATGTCTACGACAGTCGGATGGATGCGCGTGCGCAGGACAAGGCGCTCAGCCTGCTGCATGATCTGCCATGACTCCAAGGTGATGAGCCCGAAGCGGCCCGGTCCGAGTCCGACGACGGTGATCTTTGGCTGTTTCATTCTTACTCTTTCCCCTTCCTTGCGGAACTGCTCTTTCCTGCTTCATTCTTGGTCTTCTGGAACCGCGCTGCCTGTTCCTTCGCCCTTGCTGTCAACGCTTCCTCATCGCCAGATGCGATCATGAGCAGGCGCGTGACGAAGTTTGTGATCTTCTTCTTGTAGCGGTCACTCAGGGCAAAGCGCAGCCCGTTCTTGTCGGGCAGGCTTCGCATGCGCTTGCCGAAGAGATTGGCGAGCTCGAGCATGCCCTTAGCTGGCATGCGCTTCTTTGGCAGGAAGTAGATGTCGAGCGCGAGCGGCAGCTCTTTGATGGTGCGGATGCCGAGGTCGCGCGCGTAGTTCTTGATGCGCGCCACCTCCAAGAGGTGCATGACAGGCTCAGTCGGGTCGCCGAAGCGATCGATGAGCTCGTCGAGCAGGCTCCGGATCTCCTCGTTGCTGCGGATGGCCGCAATGCGCTGGTAGATCTCGATCTTGTGCATGGCGTCCGCGATGAAGTCCCCGTCGATGTAGGCCTCCGTCTGCAAGTCGATGACGGGCTCCGGTGGTGCTTCCTCGGGAGCCTTGCCATTTTGCAGGCGCTCCACAGCCTCTTCGAGGAGCTTGCAGTACATCTCGAAGCCGACGCTGGCGATGTGGCCGTGCTGCTGGGCGCCGAGCAGGTTACCCGCGCCGCGGATCTCGAGGTCGCGCATGGCGATCTTGAAGCCGGCGCCGAGCTCGGCGAATTCCTTCATGGCCTGCAGGCGCTTCTCCGCCGTCTCCGTCAGGATCTTGTCCGCCTGGTAGACGAAGTACGCGAAGGCCATGTGGTGCGAGCGGCCGACGCGCCCGCGCATCTGGTAGAGCTGCGACAGGCCGAAATGGTCGGCGTTGTAGACGATGATAGTATTGGCATTGGCGACATCGAGGCCGTTCTCGACGATGCTCGTCGCGAGCAGGATGTCGTAATCGCCCTCGTAGAAGTCCATCATGACATGCTCGAGCATCTCTTCAGGCATCTGCCCGTGTGCCGTCTGGATCCTCGCCTCCGGCACGAGCGACTCGATGTGGTCGCGCATGCGGTCGATTGTGTCGACGCGGTTGTAGATGAAGTAGACCTGGCCGCCGCGCTTCATCTCGCGCCGGATGGCGTTCGCAATGATCGTATCGTTGTTCTCGACGACGTACGTCTGCACGGGGAAGCGCTCGGCCGGCGGCGTCTCGATGATGCTCATGTCACGCGCGCCGACAAGCGACATGTGCAGCGTGCGCGGTATCGGCGTCGCCGAGAGCGTCAGGACGTCGATGCCCGCCGCGAGCTTGCGGATCTTGTCCTTCTGCTTGACGCCGAAGCGCTGCTCCTCGTCGACGATCAAGAGACCGAGGTCCTTCCACTTGACCTTGTTCTGGTTGAGGATGGCGTGCGTGCCGATCAGGATGTCCACCTGGCCGAGGCGCACCTTCTCGATGGTCTCCTTCTGCTGTTTGGGCGTGCGGAAGCGGCAGATGACATCGATGACCGGCGCGAAGCCGTTGAAGCGCGTCGTGAACGTCTGGTAATGCTGCTGCGCGAGGACCGTCGTCGGCACGAGTACAGCCACCTGCTTGCCATCCATCGCCGCCTTGTAGGCCGCGCGGATGGCAACCTCCGTCTTGCCGAAGCCGACGTCGCCGCAGAGCAGGCGGTCCATGGGCTTCTCCTTCTCCATATCCGCCTTGATCTCCGCGATGGCGCGCAGCTGGTCTTCCGTCTCCTCATAGGGAAAGGCATCCTCGAACTCGCGCTGGCTCGCGTCGTCCGGCGGGAAGGCATGACCTTTGGCATCCTTGCGCTTCGCGTAAATCTCGATGAGCTTCTGTGCGATGTCCTCGACCGACTTCTTGGCGCGCGCCTTGGCCTTGACCCACTCCGTGCCGCCCATGCGGTGCAGGCGCGGCACATCGCCCTCTGAGCCGATGTACTTCTGCAAGAGGCCGACCTGGTCCGTCGGCACGAAGAGCTTGTCGTCGCCCGCGTACTGGATGTGCAGGTAGTCCTTGTGGATGCCGCCGACGTCGAGCGTCTCGACGCCGAGGTACTTGCCGATACCGTGACTCTCGTGTACGACGTAGTCGCCCGGCTTGATGTCGCGGAAATGCGAGATCTTCTCGCCGTAGTCGCTGTGCTTGCGGACTGCCGTATGGCGCTTGTGGCGCCCGAAGATGTCCTTCTCCGTCACGACGACGAGGCGCGCCGAGGCCATCTCGAAGCCTGTGAGCAGGGAGCCCCTGCGGATGTTGATGGCATCGTCCCGAAGGGGCTCTACCGCGTTCTCGACGAGTGACGGGATGCGGCGGTGCGCGAAGAACTCGCGCAGGCTGTTCGCCTTCTCCTTGTCGCTGAGCAGCACGAGCACGCGTTGCTTCTGCGCGAGCCAGCGGTTCGCCTCATTCTCCAGGAGGTCCATCTGGCGGCGGAATGGCGTCATCGTCGTCGCCGTCACGCCGATGTTCTCGACGGCATCGGCGCCCGGCACCTGCTGCAAGAGCAGCGCCATGTAGACGATGCGGTTGCCATGCGCCGCCTGCAGCAGTTCCTCCCAGCTGAAGATCTTGCCCTTGATGTCCGGGTTCTCCTTGACCATCGTGCGGATCGTGTCGCGGATGCGCGTCGGCTCATCAAAGAGGACCGTGCCCTTCCCCTCGAGGTACGAGAGAAAGAGTTCCGGCTTACCCGAGGCGTCGGTCTGTGCCAGCGGCATGATGGTCGCTGCGCCGACGTTCTTGGTCGAGCGCTTCGTGTCGAGGTCGAACTCGCGCAGGGAGTCGATCTCATCGTCGAAATACTCGACGCGCACCGGCACGGCCGCATTGATGGCAAAGATATCGACGATGCCGCCGCGCACGCTGAACTGGCCGACGCGCTCGACTTCCTCAGCATGCTCGTAGCCGAGGTCGACGAGGCGCTCCAAGAGCTCTTCGCGCGGCAGCACGTCGCCCATGCGCAGCGTGAGCGAGAGCCGCTTGAACTCATTGCGGCCCATGCCCTTCTGCACCGCCGCTTCCGTGCGCGCAAGCACGATGATGTGCTCGCCGCGCACGAGACGGCCGAGCACCTCCATGCGCCTGGCCGCGCGCTCCTGGCTCTTGGCCGCCGCCTTGACATCAAACGTGTCGACCTCGGGAAGCTCGACGATGGGGACTTCCGGCAAGAGCAGCGAGAGATCTTCCTTCCAGTCCGCCAGCGATTCTGCCGAATGGCAGAGAATAGCCATCATCTGCGGCAGAGCCGCGTAGCACGCGGCGACGGCCGCATGCTTCTGCGAGCCCCCGAGCCCGTAGATCAGGGATTCGCGCGGCTCCCCCTGTGTGTGATCCCGCAGGCGCTGCAGGGCTCCATCCTGCAGCATCGCGGCAAATAATGCATTCATTCCATATACCTCTATACCTCTTGATACCTCTCGTATCTCACGTCAAAAAGACCCGGCAAAGCGGGTCTTCTCTATCGTCATGCTGTTTTACTGAGCAAGCGCTGCCTTGATGAAGTCGCGGAACAGCGGATGCGGGTTGTTCGGGCGCGACTTGAGCTCCGGATGAGCCTGCGTCGCGACGAACCACGGATGGTCCTTGACCTCGATCATCTCAACGAGGCTGTCGTCCGGCAGCGTGCCGGCGATGATCATGCCCTTCTCCTGCAGCGCACCGCGGAACTCGTTGTTGAACTCGAAGCGATGGCGATGGCGCTCGTGGATGAGGTTCGTGCCGTACGCTTCCTTCGCATGCGTGCCGTTGGCCAGCGTGCACGGATACGAGCCGAGGCGCATCGTGCCGCCCTTCTTCTCGATACCCTGCTGCGATTCCATCAGCGAGATGACCGGATGCGTCGTCTCCGGATCGAACTCCGTCGAATGTGCATCAGCCATGCCGCAGACGTGGCGGGCAAACTCGATGACCGCGCACTGCATGCCAAGGCAGAGGCCGAGGAACGGGATCTTGTGCTCGCGCGCGTACTGGATGGCCTTGATCTTGCCCTCGACGCCGCGGTTGCCGAAGCCGCCCGGCACGAGGATGCCCTTGCAGCCCACGAAGACCTCATCGAGATCCATGTCCGGGTTCTCCTCGATTTCCTCGGCGTTGACCCAGTTGATCTTGACCTGTGCATCGTTGGCGATGCCGCCGTGGTGCAGGGCCTCCGTCACGGAGATGTAGGCATCCGGCAGTTCGACGTACTTGCCGACGACCGCGATCTTGATGCGCTTCTGCGGGTGATTGATCTTGTAGACCATCTTCTCCCAGTCGCTCATGTCAGCCGGGCCGTAGTCCATGTTGAGCTTCTTGAGCGCAATCTTGTCGAGGCCCTCTTTCTGCATCATGAGCGGGACTTCGTAGATGGTCGAAGCCGTGCGGTTCTCGATGACAGCCTCCGGCTGCACATCGCAGAACATGGCGATCTTGTCCTTCATCTCCTTGGAGATGGTCTTCTCCGTGCGGCAGACGAGGATGTCCGGCTGGATGCCGATGGCGCGCAGTTCCTTGACGCTGTGCTGCGTCGGCTTCGTCTTGAGCTCGCCGGCAGCCGAGATGTACGGCAGCAGCGTGACGTGGATGTAGAGTGTGTCGTTCGGGCCGACTTCCTTCTTGACCTGGCGGATGGCTTCGAGGAACGGCTGGCTCTCGATATCGCCGACCGTGCCGCCGATTTCCGTGATGACGACATCAGCGCCGTCCGCCTTGGCGACATCGTAGACCTTCTGCTTGATCTCGTTCGTGATGTGCGGGATGACCTGCACCGTCGAGCCGAGGTACTCGCCCTTGCGCTCCTTGTTGAGGACCGACCAGTAGACCTTGCCCGTCGTGATGTTGGAGTTCTTCGTCAGGTTGATATCGATGAAGCGCTCGTAATGGCCGAGATCGAGGTCGGTCTCTGCGCCATCATCCGTGACAAAGACCTCACCGTGCTGGTAAGGGCTCATCGTACCCGGATCGATGTTGATGTACGGATCGAATTTCTGGATCGTGACCTTGATTCCCCGGCTCTTGAGGAGACGACCGAGCGATGCGGCCGTGATGCCCTTGCCCAGGGAAGAAACAACGCCACCGGTAACGAAAATATACTTTGCCATGGAACTGCCTCCTGCTCATTCTTTGAAACACATGTTGACTATTCTACCCCGAATCGCACGGGAGTGTCAAGACATTGATTATTCCTGGATGCTCTCGAGCTTCTTCTTGCGGTTGCTGCTTGCCTTGGCCGCTGCCTTGCTCGAACCGGACGTCGAGCGGCTAGCATGCGAGCGCTTGACCTCAGGCGGGTTCCACTCCGTCAGGCCCCACTGGCCCTCGCCTTCGTAGTGGAAGCGGCTGTCCATGTTGATGAGCGTGTACACTTCCGAGATGGCAGCCGAGAGCGACTGGACCGGCTTGTGCGTTTTCTCGATGACATCGAGGACGAGGTCCTTGTAGTACATCTTCTCACCAGCCTGCGACAAGATGTAGTACGCTACATCAACTTCCGAGCTTTTCAGAAAATCCATTTCTATATCTCCCTTCGCATATTGCGTAATCAAATCAAACTCACATGTGTTCTGGTGCCGATACGCCGAGGATGCCGAGGCTGTGGCGGATGACATGCGCCGTGACCGTGACGAGCGCGAGGCGCGCCTCTGCGAGATCGTGGTCGACGCCCATGATGCGGCACTTGTTGTAGAAGCTGTGGAACAGCGCTGCAAGGTCGTAGCTGTAGCGCGCGATGCGCTGCGGCGCATAGTCGGCAGCGGCCTTTGCGACTTCTTCCGGATACTCCTCAATCTTCTTGATCAGGGCGACTTCGCTCTCATCCGTCAGGAGCTCGAGGTGCGGCGCCTCGCCAAGCGCGAGCTTCGTCTCCTCCGCCTGGCGGAAGATGCTGCAGATGCGGGCGTGCGCGTACTGGATGTAGTAGACTGGATTGTCGTTCGACTTCTTCTTCGCGAGGTCGAGGTCAAAGTCGAGCTGGCTGTCGAGCGAGCGCATGAGGAAGAAGTAGCGTGCGGCATCCGTGCCGACCTCTTCCATGAGCTCGTTGAGCGTGACGCTCTGGCCCGTGCGCTTGCTCATCTTGACAAGTTCGCCGCCGCGGTAGAGGCTGACCATCTGCAAGAGCAGCACGGTGAGCTTCTCCGGATCATGGCCGAGCGCCTGCATAGCAGCCTTGACGCGGCAGACGTAGCCGTGGTGGTCGGCGCCCCAGATGTTGATGAGGCGGTCGAAGCCGCGCTCATACTTGTTGTGGTGGTAGGCGATGTCGGCTGCGAGATACGTCGGCACGCCGTTGTCGCGGATGACGACGCGGTCCTTGTCGTCGCCGTAGGCCGTCGACTTGAGCCAGAGCGCGCCCTCCTTCTCGTAGATATCGCCCGTCTCCTTGAGGATCTCGACGACCTTGCGCACGGCGTCCGGATGGAGCGTGCGCTCACTGAACCAATTGTCGAACGTCACGTGGAAGCGCTCGAGGTCCTCCTTTAGAATGGCCAGCTTCTCGTGATAAGCGAGGTCCTTGAAGATGGCAAGGCGCTCTTCTTCACTGAGCGCGAGGTACTTGTCGCCATCGCGGTCGATGATGCGCTGCGCCGTGTCGATGATGTCCTGGCCATGGTAGCCGTCTTCCGGGAACGTGACCTCCTTGCCGAGCAGCTCGAGGTAGCGCGCATTGACCGAGCGCGCGAGATTGTTCATCTGGTTGCCAGCATCGTTGATGTAGTACTCGCTCTCGACCGGATAGCCCGCTGCGCGCAGCAGGTTGACGAGTGCCGAGCCGGCTGCGGCGCCACGGCCGTGGCCGACGTGCAGCAGGCCCGTCGGGTTAGCGCTGACATACTCGACCTGGATCTTCGGATGGTCGCGCTTCGGCAGATTGCCGAAGGCCTCGCCTGCCTCCAGGATTTTCTGGAACGAATCGTAGAGCACATTGCCCTTGAGGTAGAAGTTCAGGAATCCCGGGCCTGCGATCTGCGTGTGGTCGAGCCAGTCGCCCTCGATGCGCTTGGCGAGTTCCTCAGCAATCTGGCGCGGATTCCGATGGAAGACGCGGGCCGACTGCATGGCGAAGTTCGTCGCAAAGTCGCCGAATTCTTTCTGCGGCGGCACCTCGAGGATGACCTGCGGGAGCTCGCCCTCCGGCAGTGCTCCCTCGCGGATGGCATCCTTGGCAGCCTGTTCAATGGCCTCTGTCAACATGTCTTTGATTTCCAAAAGTGTTCCTCCTATCCCAAGTGCATGTCTTTGCCGTCATGCACGCAAACAATCTGATTTTCCCCGCCTCACGCGCCGCGGTCTTCCTCGACCTCGATGTGCAGGCGATTCTGGCTCTGGAAGGCTCCGTTGACCCAGAGCCCGTAGCGGACGTCGATGCGTCCCGTCACCTCGCCGTAGTCGACCGTCAGCGCTTCCGTGCGGACGGAGAGGTCGATATTGCCGTACGGCGTGCGGTAGATGCTCGTATGCTCACGCCCCTTCTCGAAGCGCTGTTCCTGCTCGAGGATGCCCTTGCGCAAGAGCGTCATCATGCCGCCGCCAATCTTGAGGACGGTCGATACTTTCGCCCCTTCCTGCACGGTCTCATCCTCGTAGATCACGTAGTGCTTGCCGCGATGGAAGTAATGATGGCCCTTCGCTACGGTGCGGATGCTGTCCTTCTGCCCCTGCGCATCCTGCCAGGAGCCCCTTACCTTCACGATGACCGGTTTCTTCTCACTCATCCGCCTGCCCCTTTCTATACATTGTATATTATTATAGACCAAACCGTCGAGCCTTGCCAACTAAAATTTTATGCCAGGAAGCCGCCTGAGGCGTGACTTCCTGGCATCTGTCCCTCTATTATCCACCTATCATCCACGCATGGACATGAGCGCGCGGCTCTCACATGCGCGAGAGGATCTGGCGCGCCACGTAGACACCGCTGGCGCCAGCCTGCGAGAGGCCGCGCGTGACGCCGGCGCCGTCCCCCGTCGCGAAGACGTTGCGCAGCTTCGTCTCGAGCTGGTTCGTCAGGACGACGCGGGCGCTGTAGAACTTGACCTCGACGCCGTAGAGCAGCGTATCGTCGTTCGTCATGCCGGGCGCCACGTAGTTGAGCGCCTGGATCATCTCGATGATGTTGTCGAGATGGCGCTTCGGCAGTACGAGCGAGAGGTCGCCCGGCGTCGCCGCGAGCGTCGGCTTCGTGAAGCTCTTGCTCAGGCGGTGCGTGTTCGTGCGGCGTCCCTTGATGAGGTCGCCGTAGCGCTGGACGATGATGCCGCCACCGAGCATGTTCGAGAACGAGGCGATGCGCTTGCCGTACTGATGCGGCGCCTTAAAAGGCTCCGTGAAGTGATTGGAGACGAGCAGCGCAAAGTTCGTATTGTGACTCTGGAGCTTCGGGTCGCTGTAGGAGTGGCCATTGACCGTCACGATGCCGTCCGTGTTCTCCATGACGACGTGGCCGTGCGGATTCATGCAGAACGTGCGCACGAAGTCGCCGTACTGCTTCGTGCGGTAGAGCAGCTTCGCCTCGTAGACCTGGCTCGTGATGTCATTCCAGACCTCATCCGGCACCTCGACGCGCACGCCGACATCGACGCGGTTGTTCTCCTGCTCGATGCCGAGGCGGTTGCACTCATTCGAGAACCACTCCGCGCCCGCGCGGCCCGGCGCGATGACGAGGAAGTCCGCCTCGACCTTCTCGCCGCTCGCGAGCTCGAGCTGATTGTCACCCTGACCGTCCGACTCGATGTGGGCGACAGGACACTCAAAGCGGAACTCCACCTTCTCCTTGAGGTACTCATACGTCTGCTCGAGCATGCGCAGGTTGTTCTCCGTGCCGAGATGGCGCACGCTGGCACTCAGGAGGTGCAGGTCGTGCTGCAGGGCTAAGCGGCCGATGTCCGAGTTCTTCGTCGAGAAGACCTGTGATGGCGCTCCGTGCTTCATGTTGATCTTGTCGACATAGTCGATGAGTTCCATGACCTCCTCATCCGGCAGATACTCGTTGAGCCAGCCGCCGAACTTCGTCGTGAAGTTGTACTTGCCGTCCGAGAAGGCGCCGGCGCCACCGAAGCCGCGCATGATGCTGCAGGGCTTGCAGCCGATACAGCTCTTGACCTTGCCCGCCGAGATTGGGCAGACGCGGTGGTAGATGTCCTTGCCACTCTCGAAGACGATGACGCGCAGCCCCGGTTTCTTCTCGACCAGCTCATAAGCCGCCATGACGCCGGCCGGACCGCCGCCGACGATCGCTACATCGTATTTTTTCATGGAAAAGCCTCCTATATGTTCCTATATGCATCCATACACAAATCGAACTCTTTGCACAGCAAAAGAGCGCAGCTGACTTCGTCCTGTCTTGCGCGAATCCCCTGCGTTCCAAACCTTATGTATTATACGGGATATGCCATGCGATTGCAAGTGTTTTTTATCGATTCCCAACAAAAAATACACACAATGCCGGATTTCTATACCTTCTATATAAATAGGTATTGCGCGATAGAGCCTCTTTCCCATATAATTGAACTATTCTTGTACACTTATTTCGCTAGAGAAAGAAATGGGGGATTCATTTTGACTCATGATCTTGCCATCATCAATACCTTTGTGCTCTACATCGGCTTCATGATGGCCATCGGCGTGTATTACTACCGCCGCACACGCAATATGAGCGACTACTTCCTCGGCAACCGCAAGCTCGGCGCCTGGGTCACCTCGCTCTCCGCCGAAGCCTCGGATATGAGCGGCTGGATGCTCATGGGCGTGCCGGGCTATGCCTACCTCGCCGGCCTCAACGCCGGCTGGATTGCCGTCGGCATCGCCATCGGCACCTGGGCCAACTGGCACTTCGTCGCTGCGCGCCTGCGCAAGTACACGGAGCTCGCCAACAACTCGCTGACGCTGCCGGAATTCCTGCAGAACCGCTACCACGACAAGAGCGGCCTGCTGCGCATCGTGCCGGCCATCTTCATCCTGATCTTCTTCGTCATCTACACCTCGTCGGGCTTCGTCTCGGCCGGCCGCCTCTTCGAGACGGTCTTCGGCATTCCCTACCAGTATGCCATCTTCATCGGCGCGGGCTCTGTCGTCTTCTACACGCTCGTCGGCGGCTTCCTCGCCGTCTCGCGCACGGACTTCATCCAGGGCGTCATGATGTTCTTCGCCATCCTCGTCGTGCCGATCTGCGGCGCGATGCAGTGCGGCGGCTTCGAGTCGACAATAGCAGCCATCTCGCAGGTGCAGAGCACGATGCTCGAGCCGCTGACGAAGCCAGACGGCTCCATGATGAACGCCATCGAGCTCATCTCGCTGCTCGCCTGGGGCATCGGCTACTTCGGCCAGCCGCACATCCTCGTGCGCTTCATGGCCATCCGCACGTCGAAGGAAGTCAAGCAGGCCACGCACATCGCGATGACCTGGGTCATCCTCTCGCTCGCCGCAGCCGTCGCTGTCGGCATGGTCGGCCGCGTCTACCTGACGACACCGCTCGAGGGAACGGCCTCTGAAACCGTCTTCCTCGTCATGACGAACGAACTCTTCCCGCCGATTGCCACGGGCCTCATCCTCTCGGCTGTCCTCGCGGCCATCATGAGCACGGCCTCCTCGCAGCTCCTCGTCGCGGCCTCTGCATTTGCGCAGGACTTCTACCGCACGCTGCTGCGCAAGGACGCCGAGCAGAAGGAGCTCGTCTGGATCTCGCGCGCGAGCGTCCTCGTCATCGCGAGCCTCGCGATCTTCCTCGGGCTCAACCCGAACAACTTCATCCTCGACATGGTCTCCTACGCCTGGGCAGGTTTCGGCGCTGCCTTCGGCCCGGCTCTGCTCATGAGCCTCTTCTGGCGCCACACGACGAAGTACGGCGTGCTCGCCGGCATCATCGTCGGCGGCGTTACCGTCCTCGTCTGGAAGCAGTACGCCTTCCTCGGCCTCTACGAGATCGTGCCGGGCTTCGTGTTCTCCGCTCTCGCCATCTGGGTCGTCAGCTGGCTCGATCGTGCGCCGGAAGCCTCGATCCTCGAGACGTTCGACAAGGTCGGCCAGAGCAAGATCTGATCCATCGTACAGATACAAAGAATCCCCATCATCCACAAGGATGATGGGGATTTTGTGTATAACGCAACAGATATCCGCAACAATCAGAGCAGATAGCGGAGCCAGACGTAGACACTCGAGACTGCGATTGTCATGATCATGATGGGGAACGCAATCTTCATGAAGCCCAGGAAGGAAATCTGCTTGCCGCGCTGTGCCGCCATCGAAGCGACGACGACGTTCGCACTCGCACCGATCAGCGTGCCGTTGCCGCCGAGGCAGGCACCGAGAGCCAGCGACCACCACATCGGGTCGAGGTTCGAGAGGCCCATCTGACCCATGTCCTGGATCAGCGGGATCAAGGTCGCGACGAACGGGATGTTGTCGATGAAAGCCGAAGCGAAGGCGCTCATCCAGAGAATCAGCATGGCCGTCGCATTGACGCTTCCGTTCGTGAGCTTGATGGCCTCAGCCGCGAGCACCTTGATGACGCCCGTCTCGACGAGTGCACCGACGAGGACGAAGAGGCCGGCGAAGAAGAAGATGGCCGTCCACTCGATCTTCGAGAGGACTTTCGTGATCATGCCCTCATTGCGCGTGTAGGTGATGAGCAGCAAGAGACCGGCACCCGAGAGAGCAGCCGTTGCCGTCTGCAGTCCGAGGTAGCCGTGCACGACGAAGAGACCGATGGTCAGCGCAATGACGAACAGGCATTTCTTCAGCAAGGCCGGATTGGCAATCTGACTCTTGGCATTGAGCCGCATGACCTTCTCCTGGAGATCCGGCTGCGTGTGGAGCTCCTTGCCGTAAATCGCGATGAGCACGAGCTCTACGAGGATGAAGATCAGGACTGCGATGCCAGAGAGATTGGCGAGGAAATCCATGAAGTTCAGGCCAACAGCACTGCCGATCATGATGTTCGGCGGGTCGCCGATCAGCGTTGCCGTGCCGCCGATGTTCGAGGCCAGGATCTGCGAGATCAGGTACGGTTTGACATCGACCTTGAGCTGTGCCGTGATGCTGAACGTGATTGGCACGGTCAGCAGGACCGTCGTGACGTTGTCGAGGAAGGCCGAGCAGACCATCGTCAGCGCTGAGAGCGCGACGAGCAGGAAAATCGGGCGCGCCTTGACCTTCTTGGCCGACCAGATGGCTAGGAAGTTAAAGAGTCCCGTCTCACTCGTAATGTTGACGATGATCATCATGCCCATCAAGAGCCCCAGCGTGTTGAAATCGATGTGACGGATGGCCGTCTCCTGATCGAGCACACCAAACAGAATCATGAGCATGGCACCGACGATGCCGACGATCGTGCGGTGAACCTTCTCGGTGATGATCAACGCGTAAGCGGCCACGAAGATAATGACCGCTATCGTCGTTGTGCTAACCAATAGAATCCACTTCTTTCCCTAAAAAAACTTCCCTTTTATTTCTTATACTTCGGGATCAGCACGATCTTTTCCCCATCGCGCTTGATCTGGAAGGTATAATTCTTGACATCCTCGCGGTAGAGCTCCATCTTGAGCTGCAACAGAGCTCGGGCGAGCTCCTCCGTGAGCTGCGGCGTAAAGCCGGAGCGCAGGAAGTCAGCAGGTGCCTCGAGAGACTCCTGCTTCTTCTTTTCTGCTTTCTTCTCGGCCGCGCGGAAGCGGTCTTCTATCGATGTATCTTCTACATAGTCTTTGAACATGTCCTTGTCGGACAGGTTCTTCGGTATCTTTGACATACGTTCACCTTCTACAGGATATGGGATGATAAAGGATTACTTGTTGACTTTTGCCCAGCTGTCGCGCAGCCCGACAACGCGGTTGAACACGAGGTGGTCCGGCGTCGTGTCCGGGTCGACGACGAAGTAGCCGACGCGCAGGAACTGGTAATGCGTGCCAGCAGCCGTGAGCTTCACGGACGGCTCTACGAGCGCGTTGTCGATGACTTCCAGCGAATCCTTGTTGAGCGCTGCGATGAAGTCCTTCGGCACATTGCCGCTTTCGTCCGTCTCGATGAGGTAATCGTAGAGGCGCACCTCTGCTTTGAGCGCCGTCTTCTCAGCCACCCAGTGGATTGTGCCCTTGACCTTGCGGCCGGCCGTCTTGCCGCCCGTCTTAGAGTCGAGGTCTGCCGTGCAATGGAGTTCGACGACATGGCCCGCCTCGTCCTTGATGACTTCCTCGCACTTGATGATATAGGCGTGCTTGAGGCGTACCTCCCCGCCCGGCTTGAGGCGGAAGTACTTCTTGGGCGGCTCTTCCATGAAGTCCTCCTGCTCGATGTAGAGCGTGCGCGAGAACGGCACGAAGCGGTGGCCGCCATGCACCGGATTATTGTCCGCGAGCAGCCATTCCTCCTTGTCCTCGGGGTAGTTCGTGATGACGACCTTCAGCGGATGCAGCACGGCCATGACGCGGTCGGCATTCTCGTTGAGGTCGGCGCGCACTTCATGCTCGAGCATGGAGACGTCGACGATGCTGTCTGCCTTCGCGACACCGATCTCCTTGCAGAAATTGCGGATGGAAGCCGGCGTGTAGCCGCGGCGGCGCAGGCCCGAGATGGTCGGCATGCGCGGATCGTCCCAGCCGCGCACGTAGCCCTCTTCGACGAGCTGGCGCAGCTTTCGTTTACTCGTGACCGTGTTCGTGAGGTTGAGGCGGGCGAACTCAATCTGGCGCGGGCGCGTGTTCGGGTCAAAATCGAGCGAGTCGAGCAGCCAGTCGTAGAACGGGCGGTGCTCCTCGAACTCGAGCGTGCAGACCGAATGCGTGATGCCCTCGATGGCATCGGACAGCGGATGCGCGAAGTCGTACATCGGGTAGATGCACCACTTATCGCCCGTGCGGTGATGCTTGGTATGTGCGATGCGGTAGATGACCGTGTCGCGCATGACGAGATTCGGCGACGCCATGTCGATCTTCGCACGCAGCACCTTCTCGCCGTCGGCAAACTCCCCCGCCTTCATGCGCGCGAAGAGGTCAAGGTTCTCCTCGACGCTGCGGTTGCGGTACGGGCTCTCCTTGCCCGGCTCCGTCAGCGTGCCACGATACGCCTTGATCTCCTCAGCCGAGAGGTCATCGACGTAGGCGAGCCCCTTCTTGATCAGCGTGACCGCAAAGTCGTAGAGCTTATCGAAGTAATCCGACGCATAGAACTTACGGTTGCCCCAGCTGAAGCCCAGCCAGCGGATGTCCTCCTGGATGGAGTCGACGTACTCCGTATCCTCCTTCGTCGGATTCGTGTCATCAAAGCGCAGGTTGCAGAGGCCGTGGTTGTACTCGGCCAGGCCGAAGTTCAGGCAAATCGACTTGGCGTGACCGATGTGCAGGTAGCCATTCGGCTCCGGTGGGAAGCGCGTATGGATGCCCTCCGTGTACTTGCCGTTCTTGAGGTCTTCTTCGATCATGTTCTGAATGAAATTCGGCGTCATCGTGATCTTTTCTGCCATCTGGATTCTCTCCTTCTCTTTACCCTTTTCTTCTCTCCATTATTCCATCTTCACGATATCCGGCTGCTGGCACCGCTTCTCGACATACGCGCGCATGCGCGCGACGCCCTCCGCCATGCCCGGCTGGTCCGGCAAGTAGTGGATGATGCGGTCGATGTAGCCGCGCTTGACGATCTCGCGGAGCGTCCAGCTGAAGTTGATGTCATAGACCCAGAGCAGGCGCACGAGCTTGCGGTCGCCATGCGTGCGCAGCTTGCGGTAATCCGCCTGCCTGCCAAGCCGGAACGCCTCGATGAAATCAGGGCTCGCGAGCTGACTGGCATCTGAGGCGATGAACTTCGGCGCCTTGTCCGCGCCCTCAGGCCCCAAGAACGGCGAGAGCACGCGGTAGATGTCAAGCTTGTCCGCATCGCGCAAGAGCTTCGCGAAGACAAGTGCGCGCTCATTCGGCGCGGGACCGATTTCCTTCTTGTTGTGGCGGCCGATGGCAAAGCGCACGAGCGCCTCGTCCTCCGGCGCGAGCTTCTTCATAAAGTCGAGCTCCGACAGGACCTTGAGACCGAGGTCCGCATGGTCCTCTGACACCGCATCGTTGAACGTCTTGTACAGGCTGTACTGGCGGAAGCGCCCGACATCATGGAACAGCCCCATAATCTCGGCAAGCTCGACATCGTGCTCCGAGAATTGCAGGTGCTTTGCAAGCTGCACCGCGATTGAGGTCACGTATCCCGTATGGATTTCCTTGATCTTGATGCCCTGCATGACTTCTTCGTCATCGGTATGGAAGGATTTCATATATGCATCCATCCAAGCATGCATTTCCTTGAGCAGTTCCTTCACAACCACCCATCTCCTTTTATCTCAGGGATTTCCCCGATAGAATCAATGTTTCTATTATACTACACATCCATCCGGCGTGGCAATTGTTCGCCTATAGTTTACACGCTGTATCATTCCGCATCCTTCATTCGCAGGATTCATCGACAAGGATGCCCAGGCGCTTGAGGTCTGTGCGGATTGCGGCCAGTGCCTCTTCGTCTGGCACACGTATGGTGTGCATGTGGATGCCGCCGGTCACGACGAGCAGGGGATTGGCCTGGCACTTCTGCATCTTCGTCAGGAAGCGCTTGACGTCGCGGCGGCTCTCGACAAAGAGGTCACCGTGTATCGCGCCGTAGACGGGATGCTCGACGATGACGTCGAGCACGGAGCCGCCGTTGTCGACGACAGCCTGCAGCTCTTTTTCCATGGCCGTCGCATCATGATGGCAGACAATCGTCGCCTTGATGGACTTGTCACCGGCTTCCTGCGGCATGATGTAGCCGCGCGGCGTCGCAAAGATCTGCGTGCCCTCCGCGCGCAGGATGCTGATGTCGCCGACGATAATCTGGCGGCTGACGCCGAGCTCACGTGCGAGCTTTGTGCCCGTCAGCGGCTGCTTGGCCTCCCTGAGGCGCTTCATCAGGATTTCGCGCCGTTTCTCCGTATTCATGGTCTTCCACCTGCTTTGCTTAACAAAAAAAGCTGCCTTGCGGCAGCTATGCTTCGAAAATGGTGGGCGATAACAGGATCGAACTGCTGACATCTTGCTTGTAAGGCAAGCGCTCTCCCAGCTGAGCTAATCGCCCGAATGGTGACGCCAATGGGATTCGAACCCATGAACCCGCCGTGAAAGGGCGGTGTCTTAACCGCTTGACGATGGCGCCAAGAAAAAATCAAGTGGACTATTATATAAATGGTGGCTCACCCGGGATTCGAACCCGGGACACCCTGATTAAAAGTCAGGTGCTCTACCAACTGAGCTAGTGAATCATTGCGTTACAGCTTAATCATTATAGCGTGAAGCAGCGGATTTTGTCAACCCTTTTTATCCAAATTTTTCATGTAAAGATCCATTTCGTCGGCGATCTTCTTGGAATACTCCACGGCATGGACCACGGTCTTGGCTCCGGTGACCACATCCCCGGAGGCAAAGACCCCGGGCAGGGTGGTTTCCCCGTCTTCGCTGGTCTTCAGGTTCCCCCGGTCGTTGAGTTCCAGGCCTTCGTTGTGTTCCACCAGCCGGCGCTTGGGCACCTGGGATACGGCGATCACCACGCTGTCCACCGGCACCAGACGGGCGGTGTCTTCCAGCACGATCACATGGCCGTCTTCCACTTTGGTATCCGCCACCATAGGGCCTTCGTCCTTGATGGCCACGGCGGTTTTGTTGAATTCATACTTCACTCCGTCCAGCAGGGAATATTCGTATTCATCCTGGGAGGCGGACACATGGTCCCGGCGCACATAGACGGTGACGCTTTTGCAGCCGTGACGGACGGCGGTACGGGCCACGTCCATGGCGGAGTTCCCGGACCCGAAAATGGCCACGCTCTGGCCCAGATCCACTGCATCCGGGTTGTTCAGATAGCTGATGGCATAGTGGACGTTCCCGAAGGTTTCCCCGGGGATCAGCATCCGTTTGGGCCGCCAGGCACCGGTGCCGATGAACACGGATTTGTACCCGTCGGCGAACAGGTCCTTCAGGGTGATGTTGCCGCCGATGGTGAAGTTGAACCGGAACTTGATGCCCATTTTCTTCATCCGGTCTTCAAACCGGTCCAGGATGTACCGGGGCAGCCGGAATTCCGGGATCCCGTACCGCATGATGCCCCCGATCTTGTCCCGGGAATCGAATACGGTGATCTGGTAGCCCCGTTTGGCCAGGATGATGGCAATGGTGATCCCGGCAGGGCCGGCGCCGATAATGGCCACTTTTTTCCCGTTGGAGGGAGCCTGGTCGATCTTCAGCCGGTCGAAGCAGGAATCAGAGATGTAGTTTTCAATGGCGGAAATGTGCACAGGAGCTCCCTTGATGCCCCGGATGCAGTGGCCTTCGCACTGGGCCGCATGGTTGCACACCAGGCTGCAGACTACGGAAAGAGGGTTGTTGTCAAACAGCATCTGGGCGGCCGTCATCAGGTCATTTTCCTTGAACAGCCGGATCATTTCCGGAATATTGGTATGGATGGGACAGCCTTCCCGGCACCGGGGCTTTTTGCACTGGAGACACCGGTTGGCTTCTTCCAATTCGTGAATGGACATAGGAAAAACCTCGTTTCCTTTAAAATGGTATTTTTTATAGTCTATCGAACCGGCAGGGATTCTGTCAAGGGAAAAGGGGGCTGCAGGTATGTGTCAACAAGTTCTCGGTAAAGCCTTCATCACAGTATAGTTATGCAGAAAGGGGCTGAAAGTGCAGAGTGAAGAGTGAAGAGCATGGGCCCGTAGGGGCCGCACAACCGGCGGCTCGCCAGATGTACGAGTCTCTGACCCGAACCAGGAGTGGTCCAGCTTGTGTCCCCCTGGCAAGGGGGAAAGGGACCCGTGCTTGCACGGGTAGGGGGTTCCGCAGGCAAACCCGTCCCGGCCGCCTTTCATCCCTTGCCGCAGGTCATAGGTGGCTGAAGGGGTATTCAGAAGAAATTCATCAGCATCCAGGGACTGGATGGGGAGCAGGATCATGGGTTTCAGAGCCTGGAGGGCCGACAGAATATACCGGATATCCCGTCGCTTCATCACAAAGGTTCGGTAGGCTTCCGCTGATAAATAATACCCTGCATAGGCCTTTTGCTGTCCTACTTCAATGATCTTTTCCAGGGACCTTCCCCCTTTCCGGACTACCTCTTGAGGCAGCCCCAGCTGGACCAGTTCCCGAACAGCCTGTTCCCCTTGGTCCATTGCATCGGCCAGCTGCAAATCAAGAAATTCTTCCACAGCCCCCACAGCCGCCTGCCGGGATTCTATCCAGTACACCCCGTTATACCGGATAAAGTCAGCTTCTTCCGTATACCGCAGTTCATTGCCGTATTCCCGCAGGAGCACCTTGGCTTGGCCAATATCCGAATAGTCACTGGGCCGCAGGCTTTCCCCCTGGCCAAAATCCTGATTGTACTGATCCGGGCTTACATACCCTTCCTGGGCCGCGATTTTCTTTCCGAACCGCAAAGCACTCTGCCAGATTTTATTCAGTTCTTCTGCTTCCAGGGGAGGATTGCATTTGTTGGCTTCTTCCAAAAATATGGAGTAGGCTCGTTCCGAATCTCCGTACCGTTTGACGATGCGCCCGGCAAAACGGCTCATGGTATTATTTCGCTGTCCTTGGGGGATGGAGCCTTCCTGCCGGGATGTTTGGAAAATGGCCAGGATGGATTCTTCCCCCTCCTGCCACAGAACGGATTCTGTTGGGCTTCCATAGAGAAACCGGGCAGAATCCAGGGCTGCTTCATCGAAGAAGGGAAACTGCTCCCGAATTTTCTGTTTTAGAATGGAATAGGCTTTTTCATCCTGGAGTTCCGGAATGGGAAAATAGGCATGAAACCGGGGCCTGGCTTTCCGTCCGTCTTTGGCTTTTCCGTTGTTCCGGGAAGGAACAATGGCCACGGCCACTCCTGGCAGCATGGCAAGGAGCTTCTCTCCCGTTACCCACTCTCCAGAATTTTCCGTGTGGTCATTGTCGCAATCCATAACGGCCACATCGGACCAAAGGAAGTTATCCCGGCTCCGGTAGCTGTTTTTGTAGGCCGCGCAAACATGATCGAATTGAGCCGCCACTTTTAGGTCCTGAGCATTTTGGATTTCCCGTTTCTGAGGATACCGGCAGTTGGATTTCACCCCTGTATAGGATGCCGTAAATAATGTAAATTTCACCTAGATCACCTCACTGATATACTTGATGGGCTTTCCCTTTTTCTGGGCATAGCGGATCTCCAGTTCCATTCCTTGGGAGATGGTCTCTCCAAAAATCCAAAGTTCCGCACATTTGGACAAAAGAGCAATCCTCATAAAAAGAGCCAGATTCCGTTCCGTCTTTTCATCCAGGAACTGGGGCAGGAACAGATGGGGCGCCAGGGGAATGCACCCATGGTCTGCGGCGTACCGGCAGCAGCGCCGAGCCCGCAGGACATTTCTTTCCACGTCTCCTGCATAAGGTGAACAAACGTACACTACCGGTCGGAAGGGAAAC